>Ga0068868_100000010_pt1 | contig 117927 bp, 104 predicted proteins | sample KBSMisM42_FD_64660 | JGI IMG/M metagenome (GOLD analysis project Ga0068868, IMG submission 64660) | Miscanthus rhizosphere microbial communities from Kellogg Biological Station, Michigan, USA - KBS Miscanthus M4-2 | ecosystem: Host-associated > Plants > Roots > Rhizosphere > Soil ...
CCCGTTTCGTGCGAAGCACTTTGGAGTGCGGTGGCAAGGCCACCGCTTTGGGAGGGCGGTGGAACCGCGACGATTCGCAGCGTGTGATGCTTGCTCAACCATTGCGATGTACCGTTCCCCCTCCCTCCCAAAGCGGTGGCTCGATCGCCACCGCACTCCAAAGCTTCGCGAAATATGCCGCGAGTCGTGCGAACAATTTTGATTTCGAGTCCTACACGTGAAACGAAAACGGCGGCCCCGAGGCCGCCGTTCGATTGTCGCGATGTCTGTTTTCTACTGTGCTGCTTCGACGATGATGCCGATGTTCTTCGCACCGCTGGCGCGGGCCATGTCCAGGAACTTCATCGTGGCGTCGTAGTCGACGTCGGGAGAGCCCTGGAAGAACACCATCTTCGAGGTATTGCCGTGCATGATGTCGCGGATGCGAACCGGGAAGTCGTTCGCCGGCACTTCGTCCTTGTTGATGTAGATGTGATTGTCCGGCATCAGGCGGAGGATGATCTGGTCGTTGACCGCGGACGGAGGAAGGCCCGCGGGCGCCTTGGGCGGAACGCGCACCAGATAGCCCATCTGCACGACCGGCGTGATGACCATGAAGATGATGAGGAGCACCAACACGACGTCGACGAGCGGCGTGACGTTGATGTCCGACTTGATTTTTCCGCTGCCGCCTACCTGCATAGTTGACTTACCCCTGTCCCGGAGACTTCTTCGGTTGTGCGATCAGTCCGACGTTGTTGAAGCCGACCTCGCGGCAGGCTTTGAGTGCGTCGAGCACGGCGCCGTACTTCACGAGCTTGTCGCCCTTGACCGCGATCTCCCGATCAGGCGTGCGCTCGTGAATCTTCTCGAGCTCGCTCTGCATCTGCTGCTTGATCACAGGCAACGATCCGAGGTACACGGTGCCGTCGGCTTTGACCGAGATCTGCAGCTGCTTGTCCGTGTCGGGCGTCTTCTCCGGATCTTCCGTCACCGGAAGATTGACCGGCACGCCTTTCTGCAGCATGGGCGTGACGACCATGAAGATGATGAGCAGCACGAGACACACGTCGACGAGCGGCGTGACGTTGATGTCGGAGTTCAGCGCAGCAGCGCTGAGCTTTCCGACCGAGCTATGCCACCGATGAGTTGCCATGTGTTCCGGCTTCCTTCAGCAAGTAGATGGACATCTCCGAGCCGGAGTTCGACATCTCGACCGTGAAGCGGTCGACGCGGTTCTGGAAGTAGTTGTACGCCCAGACCGCCGGGATGGCGACGAAGAGGCCGAACGCTGTCGTCAGAAGCGCTTCGGCGATACCGGCCGACACGGAGGCGATACCGCCGCCCGACGTGGCCATCTTGCCGAAGGCGTGCATGATGCCGATGACGGTGCCGAAGAGACCGACGAACGGGGCCGTGGCGCCGATGGTCGCGAGAACGCCGAGGTTCTCTTTCAGTTCGGCGACGGTGATCATGGCTGTGCGGTCCATACCCTGGCGCGCTGCTTCGACCGCCACTTCCGGATCGCTGTAGCGTTTGTCGCGGCGGGCCGCTTCAAATTCGAGCAGGCCGGCCGAGATGACCTTGGCAAGGTGCGACTGCTTGTACTTCTTGGTGATGTCGATGGCCTGCTGGTAATCGCCCTTGGTCAGCACGTTCGAAAGCGCGCCGAGCAGCTTGAGCGACTGATTCTTGGCCTGCTGGAACGTGATGAAGCGCTCGATCATGACCCAGATCGAGTACACCGACATGATGATCATGACGATCACGATGCCTTTGGCCGCGGTCGACATCGATTGCCACAAAGATCCGAGACTCATATCCATGATGCAGTTCCCTCCAATGACGTCTGGGCAGGCCGGACGTTCTTAATTCAGTTTGAAATTGACCGTGAGATTGAAGATGACGTCCACCGGCTGCCCGTTCAGAGTACCCGGCTTGAATTTCCAGCGTTTGACCGCGTCGACGGCGGCCTGATCGAGACCGAACGGCAGCGGTTTGAGAACATGAATTTCGGTCACGTCGCCGCTCTTGCTGATGGTGCATTCGACGATGACGATGCCGGAGATACGCGCCTTCCGCGCGACCTCAGGATATTGCGGCTCGACCCGGCTGATGGTGACCGGCGCCTTGACGTCGCCGCCGACGCGCAACGGCGCGTCCGGTTTCGGAGGAGGCGGAGCCTCGGTGATCACACCGCCGACGACGCCGCCGACCACACCGCCGGCCACACCGCCTTCGACGCCACCTTCCACACCGCCCTCGACGCCGGCGCTCGTGGCCTGCGTCGCCACGGGCTGCACCTTTTCAGGCACAGTCGTGGGAGCCATTTCCTGGATGTTCTTCGGGACCTCGACCGGCTTGACGACCTGCGTGGCCGTCGCCGCTTTGGGTGGCGGCGGGGGCGGAGGAGGAGGCGGCGGGGCGGAGGCGACCGAGTACTGCGCCACCTGGGCGGGCGAGTTCGTCGGGAAATCGACGGTCCAGATGGCGCCGACGACGACCGCAACGACCACGACCACGTGAAGCGCCACCGAGACCGGCAGGGTCAGGAGGCGCTGGATGCCCACCTTCTGTTTCTTTGATTCGACGACGGTAGATTCAAACATTGTCTTTGCCTGTATGCGTCTAACGCGCTCGCGCTAACTTTTCTTCGTCCCGGCGGCCTTCCGCGCGGCGAAGATCTGCATGGTCTTGTTGCGGATGGCGTCCGCCTGGGCGACGTCAGCCTGTGCTTTCACCGGATCGGTCACCGCATCGACCAGAGCCTGCTGACGCCACAGCAGATTGAGGTAGGCCATGGCCTCGGCGTAATCAGGCTTCATGTCGATCGCGTGCTGAAGCGCGTCCTTGCCGCGGTTGATGATGTCCATCTTCTGGGCAACGTCGGCGGGCGGGTTCTTGGCCACCTTCTCGTAGCAGACGACGCCGAAAATGTAGAACGCTTCGGGGTTCTTCGCGTCGAGCAGCGTGATCTTCTGATACCAGTTGAGCGACTCGTTGAAGTCGCCCTGCTTGGCGTAGAGCGTGGCGATCGACTTGACTGCCTCGAGATCGGCCGGGTGGCTCTCCAGGTAGTGGCGGAAGTAGTCGATGGCCTGCGAGGTCCGGTTCGCGTTGAGATACATGTTGATCAGCGCGTCGCGGGCGATCCGGTCGTCGGGGCGTTTCTTCAGGTAGTTGTTCAGCTCGAGGATGGCGCGGTCCGCGTGCTGTTCGTTTTTCGGCGACTTGTCGTCCGGAACGTACATTCCGATCTCGGAGTAACCGACCAGGCGATCGAGATCCGGGAAGCTGGGATCGATCTGACGCGCCGCCTGGTAGTGCGGCAGCGCTCCTGCGTAATCTTCCTTCTGATAGGCCTCGTTAGCGGCCTTGATCTCCATGCGCGCCCGGATCTTGGTGCAGCCGAGCGAGGAGAGGGCGAGAGTCAGTGCCGCAATCAGGCACAACACCTTTTTCATGAAATGTCTAACTCCAAGCGTAGTGGTGCGTCGCGGATTCTGAAGCGGCTGTGAGGCTGTCCGGGCGGTGGCCGGCCCCCCTCCGAGACAATGGCGTGCGACTATACCCATCGGGTTTTGCAGCGTCAAGGCGTTCGAACATACCTGATACCAAAAGTTTTAGTTGGATGCTCACACTGTTATTTCTGCACCACGTGACCTGCTTTGACACCCCATAACGTGATAAGGAAACCTGCGAAGCAGGGACGAGGGGTTAGGGACGAGGGAAAAGGGAAAAGCGTCCGGCGCAGCGACGATGAGAGCTGTCCCAACGATCTCCCCTCGTCCCTCGTCCGCTCGTCCCTTTCTCATCCCCTGCCTCAATAACTCGGCTTGAACTCGCCGGTAAGCGTGCTGATCGTTTCCCACAGCTCCGGAAAGAGCGGCTCGCGCGTCCCTTGTTCGAGCTGCGCCGCGGGCACGTTCTTCAACGACATCACCTTCGATCCGATCACGCGGAACGCCAGCCGCATGTGCGAGTAGCGCCAGTTCAGGAACGCCTCGTCGTAGTCGAGCATGGCCTGCACGAGGCGGAACATCTCCGCATGCTCGCGCGGCTTTCGCTCGATTTCGATCACCGTCAGCGAGCGGCGCGCGAGGAGCGCATCGAAGACGGGCCAGACGCGCTTGCCGACCTCGAGCAGTTTCGCGAAGCCGGGCGATTCCTGTCCGCTGCCGCGGCCGAGGGAGCTGGTGCGGATCACGTGATAGTCGGCCGGCGCCATCGTCTCCAGGATCACGATCTGCTGGCGCAACAGATTGATGATCCGCGCGCAGCGGTCGAGCAGTTCGGCAGCCAGCGCGACGTCATCCGCGGCGATCAGCTCGACCGCGCGTCCGATTTCGTAGTCGACGTGATGCAGCCACAACTCCGCTGCCTGGTGCGTCGTCTGGAACAGCCGCTCCTCGGGATGCGAGAGCTCCTCGATCGGCTTCTGCAGTTCGAGCAACTCCGGTACGCGGACGTAGCGCTCGTAATCGCTATCGCCGCGGCCTTCGAGAATCGGTCCGGTATGCGTGCCCATCTAAACGAGCTCGAGGATGTGGCCGAGCTTCTTCTTCTTCGCCTCTAGGTACTTGCGGGTGTCATTCGACGGAGCGATCTCCAGCGGGACGCGCTCGACGATCTCCAGGCCGAAGCCCTCGATGGCGACGTACTTGGCGGGATTGTTCGTCAGCAGGCGGATCTTGCGCACGCCGAGGTCGCGAAGGATTTGCGAGCCGGTGCCGTAGTCACGGATGTCGGGCGGGAAGCCGAGCTTCTCGTTCGCTTCGATCGTGTCGTGACCCTGTTCCTGCAGCTCGTACGCCTTCAGCTTGTTCAGCAGACCGATGCCGCGCCCTTCCTGCAATAGATAGAGGATGACGCCCTTCCCTTCCTTCGCCACCAGCTCGAAGGCGCGGTCGAGCTGCGCGCCGCAATCGCAGCGGGCGGAGTGGAAGACGTCGCCGGTCAGGCACGACGAATGGACGCGTACGAGAACGTCGTCCTCCTCGTGGATCTCCCCCATCACCAGCGCCACGTGCTCCTCGCCATTGATGTCGCTCTTGTATGCGTGGACGCGGAAATCGCCGTACGGCGTCGGCAGGCGTGGAGAGGCGAGGCAGTGCACGTGCTTCTCGGTCTGCATCCGGTGATTGATGATGTCGGCCACCGTGATGATCTTCAGACCGTGCTGGACGGCGAATTCGCGCAGGTCCGGCAGGCGCGCCATCGTCCCGTCCTCATTCATGATTTCGCAGATGACGGCGGCGGGAGTCATGCCGGCGATCATGGCCAGATCGACCGATGCCTCGGTCTGGCCTGCCCGTTTCAGCACGCCACCCTTTTTCGCGCGCAGCGGGAAAACGTGGCCGGGACGCAGCAGGTCAGCCGGCTTCGTGCGCGGATCGATGGCCACGCGGACCGTCTCGGCGCGATCATGCGCGGAGATGCCGGTGGTGACGCGTCCGCGCGCTTCGATCGACACCGTGAACGCCGTGCCGTAGTTCGACGTGTTGTGCTCCACCATCAGCGGCAGTTGCAGCTCGTCGCAGCGCTCCTCGGTCATGGCCAGGCAGATGAGCCCGCGGCCGAAGCGCGCCATGAAGTTGATTGACTCCGGCGTCACTTTCTCCGCGGCGATGCAGAGATCGCCCTCGTTCTCGCGATCTTCGTCATCGACGATGATCACGACCTGGCCGCGGCGATACAGCTCGGCGGCTTCTTCGATGGTGGCAAAGGGCATGGGCGATTGTAAGGTGAGACGGAGGAGGGCGCGTCTCCGCGCCCTGCCCACTCTGCTATCCGGTAACCTTGAAACTCTGCTCCACGTTGTACGACTGCTTCGACACGGTGTCGACGATCTTCATCTTCAGCGTGTAATCCCCCGGCTTGAGGGCCGGCTTGACCTCGGCCAGCGGAATCGTGCTCAGGATGGCGTAATGGCCGGGGCCGGGCGCGCCGCTCAGCGGCAGCGGGGCGGCATCGGTCAACGGCGCGCTGATCGTCTTCTTGTCCGGTCCGATCAGGTCGAGCTTGTACTGCAGCTTCGGCATGTTCGAGGCCGTGTCGATGCCCGGGTTGTTGACCTCGACGAAGTAGTTCAGCTCATCGCTGTTCTTGAACGTGAGGTTGCCTTTCGGAACGACTTTCAGCTTGCCGAAGGCGAAGGCCGCCTTCGCCGGCTCGGCCGTGCCGAGCTCGTAGACGTTGTCGGAGAGGATGAGACGCGAGGTGCCGACGGCATCTTTGGCCGGGCCGGTCACTTCGATCGGTCCAGAGGTGACGAGCACCGGCTGCCCCGCCTTGGCCAGACCGACGATGGCGGTGTACTTGCCCGGCGGCAGCGTCAGCGATTTGTCGACGAAAAAGTCGGTGCGCGACGCGGTCAGCTTGGCCGGCTCTTCGAACGACGTCACGCGCGTGCCGGAGGCATCTTCGACCGCGCCGAAAATCGTGTCGGCCGCATCGGCGGCAATGTTCGCAGACGACGGAACGTAAACCGACACCGGCACGAACGGATCGCCCGAGGGCGAGACGAACTCGGCGTACGAAAACGCCGCGCCCTTGTTCGACGCCTTCCCGGCTTTCGCATCGGCGAGCGCCGCTTCGAGCGCCGCAGTCTTCACGCCCGCAACCGCAGCGGCCGCAACCGGCGCCTTCGCTGCTGCCGCGGCCTCGTAGGTCGGAACCTTCGTCAGATTCGGCTGGGTGATGAAGCTCGCCACCATCCGCTGGGAGGCCGGCCCCTGCGGATCGACGAACGGCGTGGCCAGCTTATAGTCGCCGTTCCGATACTGATCGTGAAGCTTCACTTCGAGGCGAGGAATCCCGAAGAGCTTCTGCGAAAGGTCGCCTTCGTAGGTCCAGACCATGTCGGCCGATCCGGACGAATCGCCGAAGCTGCCCACTTCCGTGTTGCGCATGTCGCTGCGCGTATTCGACTGTCCCGTGCCGGGCGTCGTGGTCCGTTTGATGGGAGCGCTTGGAGGACCGAAGACGATGAGCAGGCGGCCCGGTTCGGTCATCGAGCCGTTCGTACGGCCGTGGCTGAACTGCGTGTCCGCAAGCTTGACGCGCGCCTCGAACTCTTCGCGGAATTCGTTGCGCGGCGTGGCCGGCGTCGGATCGCGGCGCGCCCAGAAAAGGGCGATGAATTCATCGGCCGCGGCGTCGGTCTGGATGTTCTTCCAGGCCGCTTTTTCCTCCGCGGTCATGAGGTACTGGGCCGGCCCCTTGCCGAAGTCGGCTTTAGCCGGCGACAGCGCGGCAAACGCACTCGTGGCGGCGGCTGCGCTGAGGATCGCGGCAATCAGAAAGTTGCGAGTTTTCATCAGGTTTCTCCGGTTCGTTGATCGCCGGTCCAAACATCACAGGACCGGACCTATTCCATTCGGCGGCGGCGCTCATTCACCGTCGAATTTCTCCATCTCGTCGTAGAGCTTGTCCATCTCGGCGTCGATCTCTTCCTGTTTGATCACGCCCTTGCGGACCAGCAGCGCCGCGATGCTGTGAAGAAGGATGCTGTTCTCCACGATCATCTGCTCGAACTGTTCGTCGTCATCGCCACCATTACCGTCGCGATCGATGTCATCCATGCCTTGCGCCTCCTTCCCTGCGCCATGAGGAGATACCACAAAACGAGGGCGTATGCCGCGACGGGGAGGCCGGCGCACGGGGCTTCGGGCAGGGGCAGGGGGCGCTGCCGGAAGGCGAATGTTGAATGTTCAATGTTGAATGTTGAATGTTGAATGGAACAGCCCGTCCCCCCCGCATTCAACATTCAACATTGAACATTCAACATTCAACATTCGTCCCCCGTCCGCTCATCGCTTCCCGCGCCGCCCCCCGCAATACAATCCGCGCCCATGAAACGAATTGCCGCGCTTGCCGCTGTCTCGCTCCTCCTGCTCGCCTGTCCCAAACAGGAGTCCGGCTCCTCCGCCATGAAGGTCGGCCTCCTCACCACCGGCTCCGTCAATGACGGCGGCTGGAACGCCATCGCCTACGAAGGCTTGCAGCAGATTCACAAGCAGCTCGGCGCCGAGATCTCGCATCAGGAGACGAAGACACCCGCCGAATTCGAGGAAGGCTTCCGCTCCTACGGCGCCAACGGATTCGATCTCGCGTTCGGTCACGGATTCGAATTTCAGGACGCCGCGCTGAAAGCCGGCCGGCAGTATCCGAAGACTGTCTTCATCACGACCTCGGGCAGCTCCGTCGCGCCGAACGTCTCGCCGATGGTCTTCCAACTCGAACAAGCCACCTACCTCCTCGGCGTGATCGCAGCGCGCGAGTCGAAAACAGGCAAAGCGGGCCTGGTCGGCGGCATCAATCTCCCTTCGATCGCATCGACCTTCCTCGCCTTCAAAGCCGGCGCGCAGTCGGTCAATCCGAAGTTCGAGGTGAAGGAGATCTACACCGGCAACTTCGACGACGTCGGCGCCGCGAAGCTGGCCACGCTGTCGCTCATCAACGCCGGCTGCGACTTCCTCTTCCATCAGGCCAACGAAGCCGGCCGCGGCGTCTTCCAGGCCTGCCAGGAACGCAACGTCCGCTGCTTCGGCTCCAACAAAAATCAGAACGACATGGCTCCCGACGTCATCGTTGCCTCCGCCGTCCTCGACGTCCCCGCCGCCATCGTGCACATGGCCAAACTCGTCCACGATCACCAGTTCAAACCGCAAATCTACTGGCTGGGCATGCACGACAACATCGTCTCGCTAGTCTGGAACGACAAACTCAAAGCGACGCTCAAACCGGAAACGATTGCCGAGGTAGCGAAGATTGAATCGGATATTCGCAGCGGCAAGTTCGAAGTGCCCAGAGGCAAGTTCTAAAGGCCTTTCTCCGCGTCCCCCGCGTCTCCGCGTGAACCGGTCCCCATGCGCCTATCGCACATAACCAAATCCTTCGGCGCAAACAAAGCCGTCGACGACGTCACCCTCGACTTCAAACCCGGCGAGATCGTCGGCCTTGTCGGCGAGAACGGCGCCGGCAAAACCACGCTCATGTCGATCGCCGCCGGCGAGTTAACGCCGGATGAAGGCACGATCGAAGATCGCGAATCTATCGGCATCGTCCACCAGCACTTCCTCCTCGTGAACGAATTCACCATCGCCGAGAACCTCGCGCTATCCATGTGGGGCCGCGATCCCGCGGAAGTCATCCGTGACTCGGGCATCGACCTGCGCGGCTTCCATCGCCGCGTCGCGGATCTCTCCGTCGGTGAGAAATCGAAGCTGGAGCTGATCAAAGCGATCGCCGGACGTCCCCGATTTCTGATCCTCGACGAGCCGACCTCCGTCCTCGCACCCGCCGAGGCGCGCGAACTGTTCGGCGTCATGCGAAGGCTGGCCGCGGACGGCGTCACCGTCGTCTTCATCAGCCACAAAATCCCCGAGGTGCTGGAAGTGGCCACGAGGATCGTGGTCATGCGGCGCGGACGGATCATCGTCGACGGCGGCGCGATGAGCGCGGAGCAACTCGCCGAGGCCATGGTCGAAAAACGAACGCGCGAGGAGAGGAGCCGCCGAGCCGGCGGCGATAAAGCCGGCGAGCCGCCAGCGCTACGAATCCCGCCGCTCGAAGTCCATCCCGGCGAAATCGTTTCCATCATCGGCGTCGCGGGCAACGGCCAGTCCGAGCTCGCCGCGAACCTGCGCGACACGCTGCGCGGGCACGTCGCCCACATCCCCGAGGATCGCGCGCGCGACGGATTGATCGCCGAGATGACCATCGCCGAAAACATCGCCCTCGCCGAACCGCGCTGGAATCCGCGCTCCGCCGCGCGTCGCGCCGCGGAGCTCATCGAACGATTCGACATTCGCGCACAGTCGCCGCTGCAACGCGCCGGATCGCTTTCCGGCGGCAATCAGCAGAAGGTCATCCTGGCCCGCGAGCTCGAACGGCAGCCGGAAATCATCGTCGCCGCCGAGCCGACGCGTGGCCTCGATATCGAAGCGACCCGTTTCATTCACGACGAGCTGCGCGCCGCTGCCGCCCGCGGCGCCGCCATCCTCCTCATCACCTCCGATCTCGACGAAGCCTTCACCCTCGGCGACGCCATCTACGTCATTTATCGCGGCGTGTTGAGCGCGCGATTGACGCCGGGTGACGCCGCGAAACGCGCGCCGGTGCTCATGGCGGGAATCGGCGCATGAACGTGCGCCGTATCGCCGTCGCCGTCCTCGCAGCGGCGGTTGCCATCGCGCTGCTCGCCATGAGCGGCATCGCATTCGGCCATTCGCCCCGCGAGCTGCTCTCGATTCTCATCAGCGGATCGGTCGGATCCAACTTTGCGCTGCAAGGGACGCTGCTCAAATCGATTCCGCTGCTGCTGACCGGCCTCTCCGTCGCCATCGCCTTCCGCGCCGGCGTCTGGAACATCGGCGGCGAAGGGCAGTTCCTCGCCGGCGCCCTCGGCGCATTCCTCGCCGCGCGCTACGGCATGATCGCGGCCATTGCCGCATCGCTCCTCGCCGGCGCGATCTGGGCTTCGATCGCCTCGGCCATGCGTCTCTGGCGCAATGCTCCCGAGGTGCTGACGACGATCCTGCTCAACTTCATCGCCATTCATCTGCTCGGATACGCCGTCAACGGACCGCTGCAGGAAACGAGCGGCAAGTATCCGCAATCCGACGCGGTTCCGATCGCCGCGATGCTGCCGACGCTCGGCGCGAGCGAACTGCACTCCGGAATCATTCTCGCGATCGTCGCCGCCATCGCCGCCTGGTTTCTGCTCTACCGGACCGCGGAAGGACTTCGCCTCCGCGCCAGCGGATTCAATCGCAACGCCGCGAAGTGGGCCGGTATCAACGTCGACGCGCAACTCGTCCGGGCGATGGCTATCTCCGGCGCAATGGCCGGTCTCGCCGGCGGCATCGAGCTCCTCGGCGTCACGCATCGGCTTTTCGAACGCTTCGCCGCCGGCTACGGCTACGCCGGAATCGCCGTGGCCCTTCTCGCGCAACTCCACCCGCTCGGCACGATCGCCTCGGCATTTTTCTTCGGCGCGCTCACCACCGGCGCCGGCGAGCTGCAACGAACAGCAGGGATTTCATCGACGGTGGCGACGTTCGGCCAGGCGATCGTGATCCTGGTGATGATCGTCTTCACGCGAAGCGTCCGGAGCGCTGGCGTCTCGCCGGCTGGCGTGGCGGCGTCTCGCCGCCACGGGCGTGCGGAGGAACGTTGATGACGACCCAACTCCTCGCCGCCATCCCGCTCGCCATCGTCGCATCGACGCCGCTTCTCCTCGCGGTCCTCGGCGAACTGGTCGTCGAACGCGCCGGCATGATCAACCTCGGCATCGAAGGGATGATGCTCACCGCGGCGATGACCGCCGTCATCACCGCGCAACTGACGCACAGCGTGATGCTCGGTTTCCTCGGCGGCATCGCCGGCGCCGCGATCGTCGGCGCGCTCTTCGGCCTCTTCGCCCTCCGCTTCGCCGCCGACCAGATCGTCACCGGCACCGCCATCGTCCTGCTCGCGCAAGGACTGACCGGTTTCGTCTACAACGGACTGCAGCAAAACGACATCTTCAATCAACCGATCCCGCGCCTCGGCATCGACGTGATCGTGCCGCTGGCCTGGATCATCATCCCGATCGCGCTCGCGTTCCTGCTCTGGCGAACGCAATTCGGCCTCCGCCTGCGTGCCTGCGGCGAGCTCCCAGCGGCGGTGACCGCGAATGGATCCTCGGTCGCGCAACACCGCTGGATTGCGCTGGCGATCGAAAGCGTCCTGGCCGGCCTCGCCGGCGCCTACCTCGCGCTCGCGCTATCGAGCGGATTCGCGGAAAACATGGTCGCCGGCCGCGGCTTCATCGCCCTCTCCATCGTCATCTTCGGACGCTGGAAATTCAAAGGCGCCCTCCTCGGCACCGCCGTCTTCGGCATCGCCGCCGCCGCGCAGTACGCGCTCCAAGCGAGCGGACGCGGCGTCCCCTTTCACCTGCTGTTGGCCGTGCCGTACGTCGTGACGCTGCTCATCCTCTGCGGCATCGCCGGCCGCGTTCGCGCGCCGGAGAGTTTGGGGAAGACGTAGGTTCAAAAGCGAAATGTTGAATGCTGAATGTTCAATGTTGAATGTTGAATGGGCTCCGCTCCTCGTCCCTTCATTCAACATTCAACATTCAACATTGAACATTCGCTTTCTAAGCGCGTCCCCACGTTCCCACCGAATCCCACACACTCGCCACGCCCGCCCTCTGCGCGGTCGCTCGCTGGCGGGGGATCGACGAAAGCACCGACGCGATCGCGGGAACGATCTCCGGCGTGACGCGCTGCAACGACTCCTCGTGATCGGCGATGAATCGCGTTGATACGCGACCGTCGCGGAAGGCGGGATGCGTGACCAGGCGCCGCAGCCAGGAGATGTTGGTCTTCGTGCCGAGGACGACGTAGTCGCGCAGGGCGCGGTCGAGACGGTCGATGGCGGCGTCGCGCGACTCCGCGTAGCAGATCAACTTCGCCAGCATCGGATCGAAACTGACGCCGATCTCCGTCCCCTGCGATACGCCCGCATCGACGCGCACGCCGGGGCCGGACGGCTCGCGGTAAAACGCGATCGTCCCGCTCTGCGGCAGAAAGCGATCGTCCGGATCCTCCGCGTAAATGCGCACTTCGATCGCATGCCCGCGCTGGTGAAGATCTTCCTGCCGCCACGGCAATCCACCGCCGCCCGCGAGCGCGAGCTGCGCGCGCACGAGATCGACGCCGGTCACCTCCTCGGTGATCGGATGTTCGACCTGCAGGCGCGTGTTCATCTCCAGAAAGTAAAACTCGTTCTCCGGCGTGACGATGAACTCCACCGTGCCGGCGCTGCGATAGTCGACGCCGCGCGCGGCCGCGATCGCCGCCGCGGCCATGCGCTGCCGCAACTCGTCGCTGTAGCGCGGCGCCGGCGTCTCCTCGATCACCTTCTGATGCCGCCGCTGGATCGAGCAATCGCGCTCGAAGAGATGCACGACGTCGCCATTGCCGTCGCCGAAAATCTGGAACTCGACGTGGCGCGGCTCCTCGACGTAGCGCTCCAACAGAAGACGATCCTCGCCAAACGATTTCTTCGCCTCGCGCTGCGCGGACTCGATCGCACTCCGCAGTTCGTCCGCGGAACGAACGATCTTCATCCCCTTCCCGCCGCCGCCCGCGCTGGCTTTGACCAGGACCGGAAATCCGATTCGCTCCGCTTCGTTAGTCAATATGTTGACGTTCTGATCTTCGCCGTCGTAACCCGGCACGACCGGCACACCAAGCTTTTGCATGAGATGCCGCGACTCGGCCTTCGATCCCATGGCCGCAATCGACGCTGCTTTCGGCCCGATGAAGACGATGCCGGCGTCGTCGCAAGCCGCGGCTAGCTCGGCGCGTTCGGAAAGAAATCCGTAGCCGGGATGAATCGCGTCGGCCGCACATTTCCGCGCGGCATCGATCACGCGTGCGACGTCGAGATACGTCTCGCGCGCGTCGCCGCTGCCGAGCGGGATGGCGTCATCGAAATAGCGGCGGACGTAGCGGATGTCGTCGGCCTCGGAGTACCCAAGCACCGACTCGATGCCCGCCTCGCGGCACGCGCGCGCGATGCGCACCGCGATTTCGCCGCGGTTGGGGACGAGAACGCGGCGAATCATCGAATGCTCCGCCTGCATCGTGAGTGGCAGCGAGACGCAGCCACGCCAGCCGGCGAGACGCCAGCGCTCCAACGCGCATGCGCTACTTCGTCCACGGCGCCTTCTCCTTTTTCAGGAACGCCGCCATCCCGCCCTGTCCCTCGGGCGAAACTCTTCGCGCGGCGATCGCCTCGATTGTGTACGGAATCGCGTCGACCAGCTCGTGCGACGCGACGTGCGCGATCAGCTTCTTGCACTCGCGGACCGCTTCTGGTCCGGACGACTTCAGCGCCGCGATCGTCTCCGCCACCGCGACATCGAGATCGTCGGCGACGCGATGCACGAGTCCGATGCGCAGTGCGCGCTCCGCGTCGAATCGTTCGCCGGTCAGGAACAGCGCACGCGCGTGCGTCTCGCCGATCTTGGCGACGACGTACGGCGAGATCACCGCCGGCAGGATCCCGAGCTTGACCTCGGACAACCCGAACTTCGAATCGCGTGCAGCGATGGCGATGTCGCAGATTGCAACCAGTCCGACGCCGCCGCCGATCGCCGCGCCCTGAATCCGTCCGATGACAGGCAGCGGACATTCATTCATCAGCGCGTACATCCGCGCCAGTTGCGACGAGTCACGGACGTTCTCATCGCGCGTGTAGCTGACCATGCGCGACATCCAGTTCAGGTCCGCCCCCGCGCAGAAATTCGGACCCGTCCCGCGCAGCACGATCGCGCGCGCCGTGCTGTTCGCAAGGCCGCCGAACAGATCGATCGCCTCCGCGATCAGCTCCTCATTGAATGCGTTGTGAACGTCCGGCCGGTTCAGCGTGACATTGAGGATGCCGTCCGCTTCCTCGACGACAAGGGTTTTGTAATTCATGCGGCGCGGATTGTAGAAGAAAGAGTGAAGAGTGAAGGGTGAAGAGTGAAGAGTGAAAGAAGAGCGAAGCGGCTTTACTCGCTTCGCCCCATTTCACTCTTCACTCTTCCCTCTTCACCCTTTTCTTCTCAATGCTTCGCGGAACGTTTCCGCGGCGTCGATGAAAAACTGTAGCTCGGCGTAAGCGTGTATGCGCCGGTCGCGCCGACGGTACCGTTCGCTTCGACCTTGACGAAGATCGCCACGTTGCCCGGCGGCAGAAGTGTCGGGAAGAAATTCGCCGTCAACGTCGCCGAGCTGTTCGCGGCGATCGTTTGCACGACTGTCGTCGTGAGATTGCTCGACATCGTCACCTTCAGCGGCGTATCGCTCGCGGTCACGGTTACCGCGACCGGCGACGTATTCGTCGTGAACGTGTAGTAATCGACGTCGCTCGCGCTGCAGATCTTCGCTGCGATCGTCTGCCCGCTCCTGACGTTGCCGAACGCAGTGGCCTGCGTGTCGTTCGGCTCGTAGTTGTCGGTGCACACCGGAACCGTCACGCCGCCGTTCGTGATCAGCACGAAATCCTGCGACGTCGAACGCGTGTCGCCGATCGCGCCGCGCACGATCACGTGATACGTGCCCGGAGCCGCGCTGGCGATCTCCACTTCCTCGGTCGTATCGGTGTGATTCTCGGCGCGTGTGGCTACGGCATTCGGCGCGTTCTTGTCGAGCACGAACGGCAGAACCGTGACGCCATTCGGATCGACGACCCGCACGTCGAGATCGTTCACGAGCGTTTTGTCCGCCAGTTCGTCGTCGTCATCCGGTTGCGGATTGGGCTGCAGCAGAACCTCCGGATCGAACCAGCCCAGGACGACGCGGAAGCGTTGTGCCGCCGCCAGAGTGACCGGAAAATCGATCTCCTGACCGTTGCTGATCGTGCCCTTGCGGATGCGCGAGCCGGTGCCGTTGTCGTCGCGGATCAGATCGGCCGACGCCTTCGCGTCGGCGAGGCCGAAGCCGAACGTGTAGTCCGGACCGGCGTTGCCGAGGTCGTCGGCGCCGGCGATGAGAAGCGTTTTGAGCACGGAAGCGCTGGGCGTCGTCCCGAACGTCTTGCGGTACTGCTGCGTGAGCATGCCCGCGATGCCGGTGACCACCGGAGTCGACATCGACGTTCCCGCGATCGTCGCGTACGCGCTGTTCGGAAACGTCGAGAACTGGTCGGTGCCCTTGGCCACCAGCTCCGGCTTGACGCGGCCATCGGTTGTGGGGCCGTGCGCGCTGAACGGCGCGATGGCGAAGGCCACGGGCTGGATTGCGCCGACCGTCACCGTATTCTTCGTGCTGGCCATGAGGCCGATGGTCGTAGTCGCACCATGCGTCGGGTGCTGGGTTTTCTCGCAATAGGTCGGGCCGGCGGAGCAATTGAAGGGCGCGGTGGTCGGGCAGTCGGTACCCGTCCCATTCTTCGAGTAACAGTACGTGTGCGGATACGAGCCGGAAGGAGTCTGATCCTCGATGTGCTTGTGGACGCCCCACTGGCCCAGAACCGGATTGCCCGAGTCGGCATCATTGCCCGCGGCGTGAACGATCAGCGGCTCGTTCGCCGTGCGCATGAGCGCGTCGTATGGCTCCGACTCCAGCCCGCTGTACGCGCCGTAGCCGTCCTCATTGCCATACCAGACGTTGCCATCCTGCCAACTGAAGGCGAAATCCCACGAGTTGTTGTCGGCAACGCTGCCGACGCTCTTCGTAGCATTTGTCTTGTCATCCAGGAACTTGTTGAAGTCGGGATCGCCTTTGGAGTCGCTCGGATTCGCATCGAAGGCGTGCAGCGTTGCCGCCGGCGCCATTCCCTTCGCCGCGGAGTTGATGCCCGCCGCGATCATCGTCCCCGAGGTGTGCGTCGCGTGCGCGTTGACCGGGCGCGAAGGATCGAAATGACTGGTCAGCCGCCCGCCGAACTCAGGATGCGCGGTGTCAGGGCGGCCGTCCGGCTCGAAAATCGAGAGCACGACGCCGTCGCCGCTCAGGTTGTACGGCGCGCTGTAAAGCGGCGTGACGTTGGAGAGCTGCGCCGCCACGGCATTGAGTTTCTTGATGTGAAGCGGCGGTCCATACACGCCGAACACGCGCTCGTCCTTCGCCAGGTCGAGCATCGTCGCCGATGGAACGCGCACCGTCAGCCGCTGCGGATGCGCCAGAGCCGACTCGAGCGGCATGTCGATCGTTCCACCGACCGCTTCGATCGCTGCCTGCGCCTCTTCGAACGTGACGTCTTTCTGAAAGAGCACGCGCAGTCGCGCGTAGGCCTTCCCCTGCGCTGCCTCGGCATACGCAGCCCGCGCGACCTTCAACGACGCGTCGTACGCGCGCAGCGAACGAATGCGCGCATCGTGCGGAACTTCCGCGCCGTCGCGCACCCGCACGAGATAGCGATGATTCGCCAGCGGCTGCTGAACATCGATCCCCTCGGCCGCCAGCTCCGCGCTGGCAGCGGCATCGAGCGGGACGTCGCTCTCGAGGATGAAGTGCCGCATCGGCGCCGAACGGTCAGGAGGCAAAGCCTGTGCGACGATCGGCAACAGCAGCAGGACGAAAGCAGAAGCGAGGCGGCGTCGCATGAGCATTTGGATCGATCTCCGTTACGTCAATTGAGCGGCGGAACGTCACGAGCGGCGGCTTGATTGCTTTCGATCAGGGCGTAACGAGTTGTTCACAATAATAAATGGTGCCCGAGGTCGGACTCGAACCGACATGAGGGTTAACCTCGGCAGATTTTGAGTCTGCTGCGTCTGCCATTTCGCCACTCGGGCAGGATAGAAAAAGGGTGAAGAGTGAAGGGTGAAGAGTGAAGGGTGAAGAGTGAAACTGATATTTCAGGTCCCTCGACTTTCACTCTTCACCCTTCACTCTTTTTTCTTACCGCTGCATGCAACTCCTCATCGGTGAGGATCCGATTCGTCGACTTCGCGAGCTGGAAAATCTCCTTCGCCAGCCCTTCGTCCTGCGGATATCCCTTTGCGTCGAGCCAGTAGATCACGTTCGAGAGTCCGCACATCGGACCCACCTCGATGATCTGCTCGAGACCGAACATACCTGCCGGAACCCCCGAGTAAACGCGGTCGGCCAGCCACTCGCTTCCCTTCTTCTTCGCTTTGATGATCGCGGCCGCATGAACGCCTGTCCCCGTGCGGAAGGCATCGCGCCCGAAAACGGGATATTGATCGGGTAGCGGAATGTGCACCGCTTCCGAGACAAACCGCACGTACTCCGGCAGTTTCGTGAGGTCGTTGTCGATCCACTCCATCAATTTGAGATTCACCATCAGCAGATCGATCGGCGTGTTCCCGACGCGTTCCCCGATTCCCGCTGCCGACCCATGAATCCGATCCGCTCCCGCTTCGATCGCGGCGATGGAGTTGATGACGCCGAGTCCGCGATCGCTGTGCCCGTGCCAGTCGATCTTCACCTCGGGATTGACGCGATCAACGACGCCGCGCACGAAGCGGATCAGATTGCGCACGCCCCACGGCGTGGCGTGCCCGACAGTGTCGCAAACGCAGACGCGCTTCGCCCCCGCTTCGATCGCCGCCGTGTAAAGCTTCTCGACGTCCTCCGGCTTGGCGCGCGTGGTGTCCTCGGTGACATACATCACCGGCAGCCCCTCGGCCACCGCAAAGCGAACCGCCTTCGACGACTGCTCGATGATCCAGTCGAGCTCCCACTCCTCCGCAAACTGCCGGATCGGCGACGACCCGATGAACGTGCACGCCTCGATCGGAATCCCCACCCGCTGCGAGATCTCCGCAATCGGCCGGATGTCGTTCTCATGCGTCCGCGCCGCGCAGTTCGCCGCAACCTTCAGCTTCGCATCGACGATCTCCCGCGCCAGCCGCTCCACCGACTTCTGCACATGCGGCCCCGCTCCGGGCAGACCAATGTCCGACGTATCGACTCCGATCTCATCCTGAAAATGAAGAATGCGGATCTTCTCCTCGATCGAAGGATCCGTCACCGAAGGCGACTGCAGCCCATCGCGCAGAGTCTCATCATCAAACTGAATCTTCTTCCCCGAAGGCCTGCCCGCTTTTTCGGCACCGAGGTTCCAGTCGTAAATGAGATCGTGAAGAGAGTCGGTCATTGGAGGACGAATACTAGCAAGGCGGGCGGGCGATCCGCGATTCCAGCCCGGTTCGCGGTTCGCCTTCTGTCAGAACCGCGTCATGAATCCGGATCCAGCTCCGTCGTGAGCTGCTCGATATAACAGCGATAACTGAAGACGCGCCCGCGTTGCCGGCTCGTCAGCTCATTGACGATCCCGAGCGCACTCAGGTGGCCAAGCGATTTATTGACGGTCGCCGCGGTCAGGCCTGTCGACTGGACCAGAGCCGCCGAAGTGGCAATCGGCTGACGCTGCAGGGCGCTGTGCACGGTCAGAGCCGATTGCGCGGCGCGGCCGAGACCTGCAATGCGATCACGATCCTCATTGACGATCTGGAGCAGCGCATTCGCCGTTGCCACTCCCTGTGTGGCGCTGACCTCGATCCCCTCGGCGAAGAAGTCCAGCCATCGCTCCCAATCGCCGTCGATCCGCACGGCATTGAGCAGCTCGTAGTAGAGGGCGCGGTGCCTCTTGAAGAAAAGACTGGGATACAACATCGGTTCCCTGAGAACTCCGTCGGCAACGAGTTGCAGTACGATCAGCAGCCGCCCAATACGCCCATTGCCGTCGAGAAATGGATGGATCGTCTCGAATTGGACGTGCGCCAGGGCTGCCTTGATGAGCGGTGGCACCGGCTCGGGCTCGTCGTTGAGGAACCTCTCGAAGTGTTTCAGGCAGTCGGCCAGCGCGTCGACGGGCGGAGGGACGAACACGGCATTCCCGGGCCGTGTCCCGCCAATCCACACCTGCGACCGCCGCACCTCACCGGGCGTCTTGCTGTGCCCTCGCGAATGCGCGAGAAGCATCTTGTGCATGTCGGAGAGAAGGCGCATGCAGACAGGAAGGCCGCTTCGAAGTTTCTTCAAGCCGAGCTCCAGTGCCGCAACGCACCGGCTCACCTCCCGCGCGTCTTCAACCGGAACACCAGGCTGTTCATCGATCTCATACAGCAGCAGGTCGGCCAGTGAGGATTGCGTTCCCTCGATTTGTGACGAGAGCACAGCTTCTTTGCGCACGAAGCTGTAGAGCAGCAGCGAGGCATTCGGCAGGAGCGCAGTTACGGCATCCAGCCGTCCGAGCGCGAGCAGTGCATCATCGAATCTGCGCCGTAGCGCCGCTGACCAGACCAGCGGTGGCCTGGGTGGCAGAGGAGCAGGAACGAAGGCCTGGAAGCGTTCCGACGCCGTGGACACGGTGCGGTATTGGCCTGTGGTTCGACGGCGCATCGGAAACCTGAAATAAGAAGGTGCGCTATTTTAGGATGAGAACGTATCGTAAATCAACGGATATCGCCCGTTTTCATCTGCGCGCCATCTGCGTCATCTGCGGATACCGGCTTAGTTGTTGCTCTCCCCATGCTCGTGGTCGCTTTCGAAAAGGCTCCGCCGGATGCTCGCGTGGTGCTGCCGGTTCCCATTCGTGAGCTGGGATTGCGCCTCGAGGAATCGCCGGTCGCGGAGTACGTTCGCCGGCTTTACGACGAGCTCGAGGCGGCCGGCCTCCATCACTACCGTCCGCTCTGTTACCTCTCCGATGAGTGGGGTTGCCCTTCCGAGGAGCCGGTCATCGGCATTCCGTTCTATCTCGGCGATCCGCGCGTGCGGCACATCGAAGACGCCATCAACGACATCGAAAACGAGCGCGAGATCATGATGTATCTCCGCCACGAGGCCGGCCACGCCTTCAACTACGCGTACGACCTCTATCGCACGGACGAGTGGCACGCGCTATTCGGATCCTTTCGCCGTCCCTACCGCGACGACTATCCCTTCGTCCCCTTCTCCCGCGATTACGTGCGGCACATCGCCGGCTGGTACGCGCAGAAGCATCCCGATGAAGACTTCGCCGAGACCTTCGCCGTCTGGCTCGATCCCGATTCCCACTGGCGCAATCGCTACAAAAACTGGGGCGCGATGCGCAAGCTGCTCTACATGGATCGCATCGCACGCGAAGTCGGCGACGTCCCGCCGCCGCATCCCAGTGGAGAGATCGACGTGACTGTCGACGAGATGGAGCAGACCGTCGAGCAGTTCTATCGAGATATGCACTTCGACGAGTCGGAGATGATCGCCGGCCTCGCGCTCGACACCGATCTGACCGACATCTTCGTCGATCCATCCCGGCGCCGCGAAGGCATCGACTACCGCCCCGCAAGCGAGCTGCTGGCCGAGCATCGCCGCGACATCATCGACAAGGTCAACGAATGGACCGGCGTCCGCCGCACGCTCGTGCGCGCGCTCGTCACTGCCGCCGCGGAGCGCGTCCGCGATCTCGGTCTGCTGTCGCAGCGCGACCGCAGCCGCTCCGAAATGGTCGAATTCACCGTCTACATCACCGCGCTGTCGATGACGTTGCTCACCGGAAAGCGTCCGCTGCGCCACAGGAAGGCTCCATGAAAATCGCAGTGCTCTTCGGCCAGTTCGAAGACTATGAAGAACAGCCCGGCGCCGACCTCGAGGCCGCAAAACCGAAGCGCAAGCGCAAAAAGAAGAAGACGGACGTCGAGGCCATCACCGACGCCCTTCGCGAGCTGGGGCACGACGCCACAACCTTCGCCATCGATGGCCGTCCGCAGACGCTGGCCCGTCTGGCGCGCACGGACGCCGAGCTCTGTTTCAACCTCATCGAAACGTACAACGGCGACGACACGATGGAGATGCATTTCGCCGCCTACCTCGACCTGATCGGCAAGCGCTACACCGGCGCCGGGCCGCAGGGGTCGTACCTGGCCATGGACAAGAGCATCGCCAAAACGATCATCCGCGACCACGGCCTCTTCACGCCTTACTCGATGGTGATGGACAAAGGACGCGTCGGCCACGCGCAGGACATCCGCTTCCCCGTCATCGTCAAGCCGGCCACCGAGGATGCGTCGAAAGGCATCGACGCCTCCGCGGTGGTGTCGACGATCAAGGATCTGTTCGAACGGATTTCCTATATCCACGACGAGTTCGACGCCCCCGCCCTGATCGAGGAGTACATCGAAGGCCGCGAGATCTACGCCGCCGTCCTCGGCAACGACCCTCCCGAGGCGTTGCCGCTGATCGAGCTCGACCTGTCGAAGCTTCCGAAAGGAACGCCGAAGATCGCCAGCTACGAAGTCAAGTTCGACGAGAGCACCGAGGCCTACAAGAAGACGAAGTCCGGCCCCGTCCGCGACCTCGACGACGATGTCGTCACCGAAATCCAGCGCGTGGCCATTACCGCCTTCCGCGCCCTCCACCTCCGCGACTACGCCCGCATCGACCTCCGCCTCGGCACGAACGGCCGCATCTACCTCATCGAAGCCAACCCCAACCCCTGGCTCGACCCCATCGCCGAATTCGCCATGGCCGCGAAGGAGAGCGGGCGGTCCTACACGCAGATGATTGACACGATCGTGAAAGCCGCAGTGGCGCGGCGGAGGTAAGGGGAGGTCCCCACCGCGATCTGATCAACTCGATCGTGAAGTGTCCGAATTTTAGATGCGATGCGATCGACTCTACCCATCGATGGTGCCCGAGTTGTCCTCGAAAGGTGTCAATCGACAGGGAAAGCGCTTCGAAACCGAGATTCATACCCTGGAAGGGCAGCATGAATGCTTCGAAAGGCACCCTTCATGGTGCGAAAGAACAGCATCGATGCTGCAAAACGCAGCATGCATGTGCGAAAGAGCACCATCCATGCTTCGAATCATTGGACCTGACCTAGTCGAGGATCACGAAGAGCGCTGACCGATGCGAGAGTGCATCGGTCAGCCCCCGCGCGACATCGTCGAGATCCTTTACCCGCTCGACGGGCACGCAAGCGTGGCGTCAGGCGTTGGTTCTCTAGAAAGAGGGGATCAAAGGCCTGACCCTCCTCCTTGTCGCTGGAAAGTTAAGGTTCGACCTTGAAAAGTCATGGGTGACCCTTGAAAAGTCATGGGTGACCCTTGAAAAGTTAAGGGTCACCCTTGAAAAGTTAAGGGTCACCCTTGAAAAGTTAAGGGTCACCCTTGAAAAGTTAAGGTTCGACCTTGAAAAGTTAAGGTTCGACCTTGAAAAGTTAGGGTTTGACCTTGGAAACTCGCCGGGGCGTCCCAATAATTGGACACTCGTGGGCAGGGCAATGCCGCCACCTTCCGCGCTTCGTTATTCGAGCGTTCGACCGCGTTGCCTGCTGCCGCTCAATTCCGATGCTTCCGAACCTTCATCTTCTTCACCGCCTCCCGCGTGAACGCGGTGAGAAGGTCTGCGGCGGCGATATCGAGTGCCTGCGAGAGCCGCACGATGATCGTCAGGCTCGGCACCTTCATCCCTAGCTCCAAATCGCTGATGTAGTTGCCTGACAGGTCGGCGGCTTCGGCGAGGGCTTCCTGAGTGAGGTTGCGCGACTGGCGGAGCTCGCGGAGGCGGCGGCCGAAAAGTTGCGCTTCCTGCACCCTTGCATTCCACACTGCCGTTGGAATAAAGTCCTCCAACTGGCGTTGGGAGACTCATTCTCGTGAGTTCAATCTTTCAAAGCAACGCAAAGGAGTCTGTGATGACCCCCTCCCCCACCCGAATTCGCGAACTTTTCCTTCATCCGCGTCCGTCCTACTCGCCTGCCGAAGCGGCGGAGGCGGTGGGGATGTCGATGGAGGAGGTTTGGGGAGCGAACGCGCTTGGCGAGTTGGAAGCGGATGAGAACGGGGACGTGCCGTGGGAGGAGCTGGTGTCGTTCGCGATGGATTTCTGGGAACAGGCGGACGTCGAGGCAGCGCTGGGAGCGGAGCTGGCGGACGTCCTGCCGGAGCTGCTGCAACTGGACGACCTGGCGGTGCGCATCCCACGGCTGCAGATCGCGGCGCTGGAGCGCATCGCCATCCGTGACGGACGTTCGGTCGATGCGGTGCTGGCCCGCGAGCTGCGCGATCTCCTTTCGGCGGAGTCGTCGTGGTTATCGGCGGCGATCCCGGGATTTGCGCAGGCGCTGAACTGGCCGGGGTAAAAGCGTTTCACCATAGATTCTGCGGCCCCAAGGGAACCGTTTTCACGCGGAGACGCGGAGGACGCGGAGAAAAACAGCGAACTCTCTTTGCTCTTCTCCGCGATCCCCGCGTCTCCGCGTGAAACCGGTTCCCCGTGGCTGCACGCTCAGGTGATCGCCGAGGTGATCCTGAGTTCTGCTGCAACGTCGGCGAGCCGCTTATCGCGCGTCCAGAGCTGCGCGCCGTCCGTCAGCGCGGTCGCCGCCAGCAGATGCGCGTCGATGTAGCCGATCCCTTTTCCCATCAAATGGTGGTGCTCGATGAAATGGAGCGTTTCCTCATCCGTCGCAACGACGATCGAGGGCAGCGTTGCAAGCAGTTCCAGGACCTTGCTCCTCTGCTTCATTTCTCCGCACGCTAATTCACCAATGATGAACGGGTGAACCAGCACATCCTCGGCTTCCAATGCGTCCGCCAGCAACGCAATGGAGGTCCGAAGGTGATCGATCCAGACCGATGTGTCGACGAGGATCAAGACGGCCGCCGTCTCCGCGGAGCTTTGGCGCTGCGATCACTTCCTCCGAGTTTCGCGAGACGGCGCGCACTTTCGCGAGCAATCAGCGCGCGAAGGCCATCGTGGATCAAGGCGGTCCGTTCCTGCGTCCCGGTCAGCCGCTGCGCCGCTTCGACCAACTGTTCATCGAGATTGATTGTCGTACGCATGCGAGCACCCCATGTGATGCATCAATCATACATCATGTGATGCATATTCCGATCACCGCGCGTAGACCGTCGTCCCTGTCCCGTGCTTGAGCGACCACAGAGGTACAGAGGGTTCCTCTGTGTCCTCTGTGCCTCTGTGGTGAACTGCCGTTCATCCTTCTGCGATGTTCACTACCGGTGAACATTCACGATTTGCGAACAACCGCCGGGGCTGCGCCGTGTTCGGATTTCAACCCCGATCTGGTTACGTCGCGCGGCGAGCCGCCCCATTGGCGGCTCCAGGCGCGGCGGAGTTGGACGTCGGAGCCGAATCCGGCGACGGCGGCGGCGCGTGTGACGGTGGCGCCGTATTCGAGCGACTGGCGGGCGCGCTCCAGGCGGATCAGGCGCAGGTAGTTCAGCGGCGAGATGCCCGCGTGGTCGACGAACAGCCGCAACAGGTGCCGCTCGGCCGCGTGTCCGACCTCGGCCAGCGAGGCCATGTCCCAGTCGCGCTGCGGCTCGGAGACGATCGCGTCCTGCACGCGGTGCACGGTCGGGTGGAGATGGCGGCGGTGCATGTGGAACGGCGACAGCTCGGTGTCGCGCGGGGAGCGCCGCAGGTAGACCACCATGTCCTCGGCCACGCTCGCCGCCAGCGCCTCGCCGCACTCCTCGGCGATGAGATGCAGCGCGACGTCGATGCCCGCCGTGATGCCGGCGCTCGACGCGATCGGACCGTCGACGACGAAGACGCGGTTGTCGATGACCTTCGCCCGCGGCGCCAGCTCGCGCAGCATGGCCAACAGCTCGTGATGCGTCGTGCAGCGGCGCCTGGCGAGCAGTCCCGCGCGCGCCGCGAGCAGCGTGCCGGAGCAGATTGTCACCAGGCGATGAGGCGAGCTCGCATCGAGGAGCGCGCCGTGCAGACGGTCGCGCAACCATCGCGCGGTAATTGCGATCTCCGGCGTGGGATGCGTCACGTGCGCCGTCGGTTGGCCGACCGCCACCACCCAGGTCGGCGCATCGAACCGCTCCGGCAATGGAACGAGATCGCCCAGCGACAATCCAACGGACGTCGGCAGATTGTCGACCGGCCCGGCGAAGGCAAGACGAAAGCGCGGCGGCAGTCCGCGCGCTTCGCGATGCTGGTTGGCAAGACGAAACGCTTCCGCAGGACCGGCGATGTCGAGCAGCAGCGAATGCGGCACGATGACGAAGAGAACGTCGATGAGATTTGCGCGCGCGTTCATGGGAATCAGTCGATCAGTAGATTAGTGGATCAGTAGATCAGTGCCTCTCATTTACCAGTCACTAATCTACTGCGTTATCCGCCCTGATCTACTGATCCACCGATCACTGATCCACTGCTTGTCCGAAAGTGATTGAAAGATGTCGGGCTGCGCTGCGACACGACGTCGGGCCGCCGCTATCTTCGGATCGATGCATACCAGCACATCCGACAAGCTCGTTCGCACCAGACCCGATGGCCATGTTCTCGCCGTCGCGCTGCCGATCGTCATGGCGTCCGCGCTGGCGTGGTGGCATGTGTCGCCGTCCACCGCACACGCGGCGGGACGGACTTCGTCGCGGCTCGAGAGCACGGTGGACGCCAGCATCGCGCCCGGCGACGATTTCTTCGGCTACGCGAACGGCGCATGGCTCAAGGCCAGCGCGATCCCGGAGGGGAAACAGCGGTGGGGCGCGCGCGACGAGCTCGAAGAACAGGCCCGGCGCCGCATCGCGGAGCTGCTCGACCACGCCGCCGCTGCGCCAGCCGGCTCTGCGGCGCACAAGGTGGCGGACTTTCGCGCGGCCTATTTGAACGAGGCGGCCATCGAATCCAAAGGACTCGCGCCGCTCAAGCCGCTGATCAATGAGATAGCCAAACTCTCGAACAAAGCGGATCTCACGCGCCTCCTCGGCCGCGGGATGCGCGCCGACGTCGATCCGCTCGGATTCGGCATCTACGACTCGGCCAGCGTGCTGGGACTCGCCGCGCAGCAGAGCATTCATGGCGAGAAGACCAACGTCGCGTTCCTCGTGCAGGGAGGATTGGGATTGCCGGACCGCGACGATTATCTCAGCGCCGACGACGCGAAGAAGGCGCTGCGCGATCGCTATCGCGAACACATCGCCAGGATGCTCGCGCTGGCCGGATTCGATCGCGCGGACGAACGCGCGACGGCGGTGCTGGCGCTGGAGACCGCGATCGCGCAGAGCCATGGCACGGCCGAGGGGTCGGCCAATGATCGCAATGCAGACAATGTGTGGACGCGTACCGATCTCACGCTACGCGCTCCGGGGATGGACTGGACCGCGTTCTTCGATGCCGCGGGGCTGGACAGACAGGGCGAATTCGTCGTCTGGCAGCCGACCGCCGTGACCGGATTGGCGGCGCTGGTTGGATCGCAGCCGTTGGAGAGTTGGAAGGACTATCTCCGCTTCCATACGCTCCACGATTACGCCGACGTGCTGCCGCGCGCATTCGCCGAGGAGGGGTTGGCGATGCGTGGGTCGCAATCGTCGCGCGCCGAACGCGCGCTCGCCGCGACGCAATCGGCGATGAGCGACGCAATCGGCCGGATGTACATCAAGCGCTACTTCCCCGCGCAACAGAAGGCGCGTCTGGAGCGGATCTCCGACAACGTCCGCGCCGCGCTCATCAAGCGGGTCGAGGCCGCTGCGTGGATGTCGCCGACCACCAAAGCCAGCGCGCTGCTGAAGCTGAAGACGTTGTACGTCGGGCTCGGCTATCCCGATCGATGGGAGGATTACTCGTCGCTGACGATCGATCCGAACGATCCGCTCGGCAACCAGCTTCGCGTTGCCGACCGCGCTTACCGCAACACCGTCGCTCTCCTCGGCCAGCCGGTCGATCTGAAGTTCTGGGCCATGCCGCCGCAGCGGGTCGGCGCGCTGCTCGTGTTCCAGCAGAACTCCTACGTCATGTCCGCGGCGTTGCTGGAGCCGCCGAAGTACGATCACGCGTCGTCCGACGCCGCTGCCTACGGTTCGGTGGGCGCGCTCATCGGCCACGATCTCACGCACTACATCGACACCCTCGGCGCCGATTACGACACGGACCACCGCATGCGCCGCTGGTGGACCGCCGAGGACTTGGAGCGGTTTCAGAAACTCGCGCAGCCGCTGGTCGATCAGTTCTCGGCGTACCAGCCACTTCCCGGCCTCCCGATCAACGGCAAGCTCACGCTCACCGAGAACATCGCCGACCTGGGCGGGCTCGTTGCCGCGTTCGACGCCTACCGCACGACGCTCGGCAGCCGCGCGGCGGAGGCGAACTACGTGCGCGCGCAGGACCGCGAATTTTTCATCGCCTACGCGCAGACGCAGCGTCGGAAAATCAGCGAGAGCGCAAACCGCAAGCAGATTTCCACCAGCGATCACGCGCCGGAGGATTACCGCGCCGACACGGTTCGCAACCTCGATGCGTGGTACGACGCGTTCGACGTCCATCCCGGGCAGCGTCTCTACCTCGAGCCCGCGGCACGCGTGCGGATCTGGTAGACATGCGCGTCACCGTCTGCGAGCTTCCCCACGAGCCGGAAGCACTGGCCGACGCCTGGGCCGCACTGTGCGAACACACGGTGCGTCACGCCTCCGAGCTGGTGCTGCTGCCGGAATTCGCGATGGTCGAACCGCTCTGGCAGGACGAGATCTTCGACATGGAACGCTGGACCTCCGCGCAGTCGCTCAGCGATGTCTGGCTTCATCGCCTCGGCGAATTGCACGCCGAGCATGTCGTCGGAACGCGTCCCGTCACGATCAACGGCCGCCCGTTCAATCAGGGATTCCTCTGGTCCGCCGCCGGCCTGACACCGTTGCGCCGCAAGTTCTACCTGCCCGATGAACCGGGCAGTTGGGAAGCGCGCTGGTTCGACCGCGGCGATCCCGACTTCCCCGACTACCGCGCCGGCACCTGCTCCTTCGCCCTCAACATCTGCACCGAGCTGTGGGCACTCGAAACCTACACCGCCTACGCCGCGCGCGGCGTGCAAATGATCCTCTCGCCCCGCGCAACCGCCGCCGCGACGACGTCCAAATGGCTGTCGGTCGGCGTGGTCGCCGCAGTGCGCTCCGGCGCCTTCAGCGTGTCATCAAACCGCGTCGACCCAACCGGGGCGTGCGGTGGGGTGGGATGGATCATCGATCCATCGGGAACGATCGTCGCGCAGACGTCAGGGAATGCCCCGTTCGCGACGGCCGACGTCACCCTGCCGGCGTCGACGCGCGACGATTACCCGCGCTACGTGTTCAGCCGGCTACGACAGCGCGACCATGTCCGGGTCTGGTAGCGGCCGCACGCGTGTGGGGAAGTCCACGACGTGAGGTTCCAGTCAACCGCCGGCACGGCGATCCTCCTCGACTCGCGGCAGCGCGTCACCTCGGTCGGCGGCCTCGTGCACTTCTGAATACATGTGCGTCAGCTCGAGGCCGAAGAAGAAGATCTGCGCGGACCAGTAAGCCCAGACCAGGAGAATCACGATCGAGCCGGCCGCGCCGTATCGCGACCCCACGGCGGCTTTGCCGAGGTAGAGGCCCAGAAAGAATTTGCCGAGGACGAAGAGGGTGGCGGTAATGATCGCGCCGGGCACGACGTCGCCCCACGGGACGCGCTTCTTCGGGAGGTAGCGGAAGATCGCCGCGAACAGGACCGCAATGACGATCGCGGACACAGAGAGTTGCATCAGGTGCCACAACGCTTCGCCCCCTTTGAGGCGCGACGCGGCGAAGCGGCCGGTTGCCGCGATTGCGGCATCGGCAAGAGCGGAGAGGAAGAGCAGGACGGTGACGCCGAGAACGACCGCGATCGACGTCAGCCGATGCGTGACGATGGCGAGGAAACCGACAGGCGTGACCGGCTCGACATGCCAGATCGCGCGAAGGGCATCGCGGATCTGCCGGTACATCCCGCTCACCCCGAAGAAGAGTCCGGAGAGTCCGATCAGCGAGGCGAGCCAGCCGGCGTTCGGAATCGACGCAGCCTTGAGGATGTCGGTAACGGCCGCGGCGGCGGTGCTGCCGAAGAAGCTGGCGATGAGATGAGAGATACGCCGCTCCGCGACATGGCGGCCGAGGATCGTCGCGAAGACGTTGATGGCAATGATCAAGGCCGGGCCGATCGTAAACACAAGAAAGAACGCCAGCGCTGCGCCGAAGCGCGATGGATTGTGCCGCGAGAACGATTTGTACGTCCTGCGGAAGATCGAGAAGACGTTCACGCTCCACAGCCTCTCACGATCGAGCGTTCCCATCTGCATTCGTGGCAGTGAAGCCGCATTGGTGATGGTCACCTTCCCATCGGGGGCGGTCGTCCTGGATCAGACTCGGAGCTCGTCTCGAAGTATCACGCAGAGGAGTGGCCAGACTCCCCTTCCACGAATTCCAAGGAGAGACCATGACATCCGCGACTCTGACCCTCGTGACCGACACCCCATCGACCAAAGCGCCGACCGGCATCACGGGGCTGGATGAAATGACCGGCGGAGGATTTCCCCGGGGCCGCACGACGCTGCTGGTGGGCGGGTCGGGCTCCGGAAAGACCATCCTGGCGCTGCAATTCCTGGTGAACGGCGTGGGGCTCTGCAACGAGCCGGGGATCTTTGTGGCGTTTGAAGAGACCCCCAGGCGGATCATCGCCAACGCGGAAACGTTTGGGTGGGACCTCGCCGACCTGCAGGCGGGCAAGCTGTATTTCATGGACGCCCAGCCTGCATATGACCTCATTCAGTCGGGTACGTTCGACCTGACCGGCATGCTGGCAGCGCTTGGGGCGAAAGCCGCCGCAATGAAGGCTGGCCGAATCGTATTCGATGCGCTCGATATCGTTCTGGCGCTGCTGCCCGACGCCGCTGCGCAGCGGCGCGAGATCTACCGGCTGCACGAGTGGCTGCTGGAGCACGAGATGACCGGCATCATTACCTTGAAAGCGGGAAGATCGGAGAGCGGCGCGATCAGCGAGCCATTCGGCTTCATCCAATTCATGGTCGACTGCGCGGTCGTGCTCAATCACAGAGTGGTTCTCGGCGTGTCGCAACGCAATCTGCGCATCCAGAAGTATCGCGGCTCGAGCTTCGACGAGAACGAGTCGCCGTTTCTGATCGGCAAGGGCGGGTTCGAAGTGGCCGTGAGCAGAACCCTCGGCCGCGGGCAGGCCGAGGTGACCAGCGAACGCGTCTCGAGCGGAGTGGAACGCGTCGACACGATGCTCGGCGGCGGTTATTACCGCGGCGCAAGCGTGCTGATCACCGGTTTCCCGGGAACGGCCAAGACCACGTTGAGCGGTGCGTTCGCGGAAGCAGCCTGCGAGCGCGGCGAGCGCACGATGTTCGTCAGTTTTGATTCCGATTCGAACGAGGTGATCCGGAACCTCGGCTCCGTCGGCATCCACCTGGAGCGCTTCATCGAAGACGGGTCGTTGAATATGGTTTCCGCGCGCACGATCACGGGAAGTGCCGAGACGTACCTCGTGCGCATCAAGACGCTCGCGAACGAGCATCGAGCTCGCTGCCTGGTCGTCGATCCGATTTCGACGCTCTCAAAATCAGGCAACGAATTGACAGCGCACAGCGTGGCGGAACGACTGATCGACTGGGCGAAAGCCGAGGGCATCACGCTCGTCTGCACCAGCCTGCTCGACGAGATGTCCAGCCAGTCCGAAGGGGGTTCGCCGCTCCAGATCTCTACCCTGGCCGATACGTGGATTCATCTCAACTACCTGGTTCAGGCGGGAGAGCGCAACCGCGGCATGTCGATCATCAAGTCGCGCGGAACCGCCCACTCCAACCAGGTGCGCGAGCTCATCCTGAGCGATGCCGGCATCACGGTGACCGATACCTATACCGCGGGCGGCGAAGTCCTCATGGGGACGATGCGATGGGAGAAGGAAAGCGCGGAACGTCACGCCAGTGAGGTCGAGGCAGTTGCCACCAAGCTGCGGAGCGCGAAGCTGGAAGCCGAGGAGGCGGAGCTCGACGCCCGCGTGAAAGCTCTGCAGATCGAGCTGGCGGCGAAACAGACGGAGAAGGAGCTCCTGGCGCGGAGTGCGGCCATTCACGAACGGGAGTCGTTGCTGGGCCGCGACCGAATGCGCGAGCTTCGCGGGACCGATGACGTGCTCACCACCCCGCGCGTGAAACGATGACTCCGGAACTGTTCACCTTCCGCCTCTACGTCGCCGGACAAGCGCCGAACTCCATGCAGGCAATTGCAAACCTGACGAAGCTTTGCGACGAGCACCTGCCGGACCGGCACGAAATCGAGATCGTGGACATCTGTTTAGATCCAGGGCGGGCGCTGGACGAGCAGATCTACATGACCCCGACCCTGATATGCGTCTCGCCCCACCCTGGCCGACGTATCGTAGGAACGCTGAGCAGCACCGAACCGATCCTCCAGATCCTCGGCCTGGGGCCGGCGAACACTTCCCGGCCTGAAGGATCGACACGCCGCACCGCGGATCCGGCGGCCCAGCTAGCTCGTTGACCGGGGGCCGCGGCGGCGCTCCGTTGAAGACGGTGCTACTTGCCGGTGAAATTCGCGGCGCGTTTCTCCAGGAACGCGCGCATCCCTTCCTTTGTGTCGTCGCTGGCGCAGAGGAGGCCGAAGAGGGTGGCTTCGAGGAACTGGCCTTCTTCGAAGGACATGTTCAGGCCGTTGTTGACGGCTTCGATGGCGGCGCGGATTGCGAGAGGTCCGCGCGAGGAGATTTTTTTCGCCATCTCTTCGCAGGTGGACAGGAGCTGATCGGCGGGGACGACGCGGTTGACGAGACCGATCTTTTCGGCGTCCGCGGCGTTGATGCGATCGCCGGTGCAGATCAACTCCAGCGCTTTGCCTTTACCAAGGAGTCTCGCCATGCGTTGTGTGCCGCCGTAACCGGGGATGATTCCCAGCGCCACTTCCGGCAATCCGATTTGTGCTTTTTCCGAGGCGATGCGGATGTGGCAGGCCAAGGCCAGCTCGCAGCCGCCGCCGAGGGCGAAGCCGTTGATGGCGGCGATGACGATTTTGGGGAAGCGTTCGATGTAGGAAAGGATGAACTGGCCCCGCTCGGACGTCTCCTTGCCGGTGATCGGCGTCTTCTGCGCGAGCTCGTTGATGTCGGCGCCGGCGACGAAGGCTTTCTCGCCACCGCCGGTGACGATGACCGCTTTGACGTTCGCGTCGTCGCGGCCTTCAGCGAAGACTTTGTAGATTTCTTCGACGGTCTGGGCGTTCAGGGCGTTGAGGACTTTGGGGCGATCGATGGTGACGTAGAGGATGCCGTCGCGGATTTCTGATTTGACGTTTTCGTAGGGCATGGGAGTTCCTTTATCCGCAGATTACGCAGATGGGACGCAGATGGAGCACGTCATTTGGCTTTGTCGAAAGGGATCGGCGCTCCGGAGCTGTAGTCGTAGAAGCCGGTGCCCGTTTTGTTGCGCCCGAGGCGGCCGGCGAGGACCATCTTGCGGAGGAGCGGCGGGGCGGCGAACCTCTTTTCCTGGTACTCCGCGAACATGACTTCGGTAATGAAATACGTCGTATCGAGGCCGACGAAATCGAGCAGCGTGAACGGTCCCATCGGATAGCCGCAGCCGAGCATCATCGCTTTGTCGATGTCCTCGATCGAGCCGACGCCTTCCTCGTACGCGCGGATGGCGTCGAGGATGTACGGGACGAGCAGGCGGTTGACGATGAAGCCGGAGTTGTCGCGTGCGGCGACGGCTTCCTTGCCGAGCGATTTGGCGAAGGCGAAGGCGCGGTCGAACGATTCGTCGCTGGTGAGAATCGTGCGCACGACTTCGACGAGCTTCATCAGCGGGACGGGATTGAAGAAATGCAATCCGACGAACTGCTTTGGCCGCGCGGTGGCCATGGAGAGCTCGGTAATGGTGAGCGACGATGTGTTCGAGGCGAAGATGGCGTCCTTCTTCACGATCTTGTCGAGCGCTGCGTAGGTCTCTTTCTTCAGCTCCGCGTTTTCGATGATCGCTTCGATGACGATGTCGCAGTCGGCGAGGTCGTCGAGGTTCGTTGTGCCCTTCAGACGCGACATGCAGGCGTCTTTATCCGCGGCCTGCAGCTTCCCCTTTTCGACGAACTTGCCGAGGGATTTGTCGATACCGGCCAGGCCCTTGTCGAGAAACTTCTGCTCCACTTCGCGCACGACGGTTTCGTATCCCGCCTGCGCGGCGATCTGAGCGATCCCCGAGCCCATGAGGCCACAGCCGAGAACGCCCACCTTTTTGATGTCAGACATGCATTGCTCCTTTTTGGCGCGCGCATTCTATAAGCAGGGGGGTGAGGCAGGGACGAGGGACGAGGGGGTTCGCGCTTTTGCCGCGTCAGCGGCGCGAAAGCCGCCGGATGGCGGCTCGTACGGTAGCCGGTGGTCGCGCGCGCAGCGCGAGACCACCGGAAACACGACGCGTTCCGATTTTCCGACCGCGGCAGCGGTCGCGGAGAAAATTCACGCCGCCTGTTATTTGATCCGCGACCCCATCCGGGGTCGTGAAAAACGACGCCGACGCGATCCCGGTGGTCTCGCGCTTCGCGCGCGACCACCGGCTACCCTACGAGACGCCATCCGGCGTCCTTCGCGCCGCTCACGCGGCAGAAGCAATAGACCTATCCCCACGCTCCTCCCTGCTTCACGTCCCTGCTTCATACTTCCCAACATGCCCGCGCTCAAACCACAAGTTCGTCTGCTCGCGTTTGTCTCGCTGCTGAACGATTCGGCGAGCGAGATGATCTATCCGCTGCTGCCGGTGTTTCTCACCTCGGTGCTCGGCGCGACGCCGGTGACCGTTGGCGTGATCGAGGGGGCGGCGGATGGGTTGGCGTCGATCCTCAAGTACTTCGCGGGATCGATCTCCGACAAGCTGCCGCGGCGCAAGCCGCTGGTGGTGATCGGATACGGATTGGCTGCGGCGTCGCGCGCGCTGATCGCGGTGGCGGGACGCTGGCCGACAGTGCTGACGGCACGGCTGATCGATCGGACGGGAAAGGGAATCCGCTCCGCGCCGCGCGACGCGATCATCGCGGACGTCACACCGCCCGAGGATCGGGGGCGAGCCTTCGGTTTTCAGCGGGCGCTCGATCATACGGGGGCGGTGGTCGGTCCCTTGCTGGCGCTGCTGTTCCTGAACGTCATCCACGTCCCGATGCGGACGCTGTTCATGATCGCGGTGATTCCGGGCGCAATCGGCGTGGTGATGTTGATGCTGTTTTTGCGCGAGGAGCCGCATGCGCACAAAGCCGGCAAGGCGGCGATCACAGGCGGCAAACTCCCCTCGAACTTCTACCTCGCCATCGCCGCCGTCGCGCTCTTCTCGCTGGCGAATTCGAGCGACGCGTTCTTGATCCTGCAGGCGCACGCGGCGGGCGTGTCGACGGCGATGCTGCCGGCGCTGTGGGCGGCGCATCACGTGATCAAGTCGCTCTTCTCGACTAAGGCCGGGGCGCTGTCGGATCGCATCGACCGGCGGCTCCTGCTGATCGGCGGATGGACGTCATACGCGGTGATTTACGCGGTGTTTCCGTTCGCGCATTCGCTCCTGTTTTTCGTCGTGCTGTTCGTGCTGTATGCGATTCCGTTCACGCTGTCCGAGGGGGCGGAACGGGCCTGGATCAGCGACCTGGTGCCGGCCGCGGCGCGGGGAAAGAGCTTCGGGATTTACTACCTCGCCAATGGTTTGTGCGTCCTGGCTGGCACGGTGCTCTTCGGCGAGATTTATCAGAACGTCTCGCCGCAGGCGGCGTTCTGGGTGGGAGCGGGGCTGGCTCTGTTGGGTGCTGCCGCGGTGTTGGTGGTGCCTCGCAAGAGCAGAGCGTTCTAAAAGCAATGTTGAATGTTCAATGTTGAATGTTCAATGTTGAATGACTCTCAACTCCAGCTCATTCAACATTCAACATTTCGCTTTGGCTTAAGTCCACTCTTCGCGGCCGGTGCGGCCCTTTCCCGGCGTGCGTCCTTGCTTACGGCGTTCGGATTCAGGGATGAAGACTTCGCGATGCGGGCGGGTTTCTTCGAGCTTCGCGACGAAGCGAATCGCTTCGTCGATCACATCGTCGAACGACTTCGCGACCGGGATGGCGTTGGCGCGCAGTCGCGCGATGTGTTCGCGGAACGCTTGCGCTCTCACATGCGCCTCGGCCACGCGGGCGGCGATGGCGGTGCTGCTTTCGCCGAAGTGCTTCATCGATCGCTGCAGGTCGGGGATGCGTTCGATGTGGCTGCAGAACAGGACGATGTCGCTGCCGGCCATGAGGGCGCGCTCGGCCAGCGACTCGTAGGAGCCGAGGTCGGAGACGGCGTGCATCTCCATGTCGTCGCTGACGGCGAGGCCGTGAAAGCCGATCGCGTCGAGCAGCTCGCGCGTCAGCTTGCGGCTCAGCGTGGCGGGCGTGTCGGGATCCTCGAGCTGCGGATAGATGCCGTGTCCGATCATGATCGCGGCGGCTTCGTTGCCGAGTTTCGCGAAGGGGACGAGGTCGCGCGCGAGCATTTCGTCGCGCGAAAGATTCATCACCGTCGCGCCGTAGTGCGGATCGCCGGAGCCGAGGCCGATGCCGGGGAAGTGCTTGAGGCAGGCGGCCGTGCCGGTTTCGTGCAGGCCGCGGATGAACGCGCCGGCCAGGTCGACGACGGAGTCGGGATCGCTACCGAAGGTGCGCCGCTCGAGACCTTTGGGCGGCACGTCGCCGCGGATGTCGACGACCGGCGCGAGATCGATCTCGACGTCGAAGTAGCGCAGCGCCATGCCGATGACGCGTCCGCTCCAGCGCGACATCTCGGCCGGTTCGGCGCCTTCGGCGAAGGCCTGCACGCTCGGCAGGCCAGGAATCAGGTGGCGGAGGCGGTCGACGCGTCCTCCCTCCTCGTCGATCATCAGCAGCGGCGGCGCATCCGGCGAAAACGATTTGATCTCGGCGGTCAGCTCTCGGAACTCGTCCTCCTCGCCGATGTTGCGGCCGAAGATGACGACGGCGTACGGCGGGTTTTCGCGCAGGATGCGGCGTTCGAGATCGGAGAGCGAGGTGCCGGCGATGCCGATGCCGAGAAGGTCAGTAGACATTGAGGGGATCGTAGCATCGTGCGCGCCAGCGTTCTCATCGACGGTGCCAAGTCAGGAGGGTAGAAGCGAAATGTTGAATGTTGAATGTTGAATGTTGAATGAGAGAAGACGCGAAGCCCATTCAACATTCAACATTGAACATTCAACATTGAACATTTCGTTTTCCTATCGCCTAACGAACGGTGATGTAGACGCGATCGCGTTCGCCTCGCGCGTTCGTGGCTACGATCGTGTGTTGTCCCGTTCGCAGCGGCCACTCATGCGCGGCCGGTTTGCCGTCGACGATCCAGGTGGCGTCGTGCGTGGCGCGGAGATGGAGCGCCTGGAATTCGCGGTGCAGCGTCGGGTCGACGAGGTAGGTGGTGTCGTTCGCGGGGCTGGTGATGCGGAAGGTGGTGTCGCGGGCGACGGTGGCGCGCGGCGCGGACGGATTCAGGCGGCGCTCGCGTGCAGCGGCCCATTCGCGATATTCGGACGGCCAGGAGACCCCGCTGGCGTGATGCCAGGCGCAGAACTCCACGTCGGCATCGCGCGGAAGCCATTCGGTTTCCGTCGCCGGACACGACGTCGACGGACGATGTCCCGATAGCGCGCAGATCGGCTGTTGTTCGAGATCGTCCGGACGATCGACGATCGCGGTGTTGTCGTTGCCGCCGGCGCGGCGCATCGCGGCGAGCATGACGGCGTGGAAAACCGGGCCGGCGCCGGTGACGCCGCTGGAGTTGCGCAGCGCGGTGCGATCGAAGTTGCCGACCCAGACTCCGACGGTGACGGCGCGCGTGTAGCCGATAGTCCAGTTGTCGTGGTAGGCCTGCGAGGTGCCGGTTTTGACGGCGACCGGGAAGGGAAATTCGAGATTGCCGCCGCGGCCGAAGATGAATTCGCGAGCCTTCGGATCGCTGAGGATGTCGGTGATCCAGAAGGCGGTGCGTTGGGAGACCGTGCGAGTGGCCGGTGCGGCGGCTTCGGCCGGAGCACAGACAAGAGTGTCTGTGCCACACCTGCCGGTGGCAGAAGCGGCCTTGGTTGTTGCGCTGCCGCATGTGGCACAGACACTCTTGTCTGTGCTCAGCGGCGCAGCCGCGCGAATCATGCTCGGCGAAACGGAGATCCCTCCCCGCGCGAACGTCGCGTACGCGGTCACGAGTTGCTCGAGCGTCACCTCGGCGTCGCCGAGGGTGAGGCCGAGGCCGTAGTAATCGGCGGTGCGGGTCAGATCGTGGAAGCCCGCTCCTCGAAGCAATCGCAGCAGCGCAGGCGGGCCGACTTTCGACAGCAACGCAACGGCTGGAACGTTTTCCGATCCCGCCAGCGCCAGCCGCGCGCGCAGCGGTCCGCGATAGCCGCCGTCATAGTTTCGCGGCGTGTACGTCACGCCTCCCTCGGCGGTCGGAAAGTGCGACGGCACATCGGCCAGCACCGTCGCCGGCGTGAATCCCTGTTCGAACGCGAGCGCGTACGTGAACGGCTTCAGCGTCGATCCCGGCTGGCGCAACGTCGTCACACCGTCGATCGCGCCGCCGAAGTTCGTGCCGAAATAATCGCCCGACCCTTCCCACGCCAGCCATTCGCCGGTGCGGTTGTCGAGTACGGCGACGGCGACGCTGTGCGCACCGTGGCGGAGAAGCTCGCCGCGCTCGGCGGCGATGATTCCGCGCACGCTGGCCTGCAAGTTCGCGTCGAGCGTCGTCTCGACGCGGCGCGGCGCGTTGGGTCCGAGGGATGCGCGGACGCGTTCGACGAAATGCGGCGCGAGCGTCGGCTGAAGTCCGCGGTCGAGCGAGAGGCGTTCGTTGCGCGCATCGCGATATTCATTCTCGTCGATGCTGCCGAGCTTCTTCATGCTCGCGAGCACAGCGCGTTGCCGCGCCAGCGCGCGGCGCGGCGTCGACGGACGTTGCGGCAGCGACGCCAGCCACGCCGACTGCGCGATGGTCAGCTCGTCCGGCGCGCAGGCGAAGTAGCGGCGGCTGGCACGGGCGATGCCGATGGTCTGCTCGCCGTACGGCGCGAGGTTGACGTAGAGCGCGAGGATCTGCTTTTTCGTGTAGCGATGTTCGAGCCGCAGCGCGATGACCGCCTCGCGAACTTTCGACGTCATCGTGCGCGGCGGATTGCCGAGGAGCATCTTCGCGACCTGCTGCGTGATCGTCGATCCGCCCTCGGCTGCACGGAGCCGCACGACGTCGTGAACGACGGCGCGCGCAATCGCGATCGGATCGATGCCGAGGTGTTTCTCGAAACGGCGATCCTCGGCGGCGATCGTGGCATTCGCAATTGACGGCGGAACGTCGTTCAGCCACTCGTTGCGCGTGCCGGTGGACGACAGAGGTTCATAGAGAACGATGCCGTTGCGGTCGACGATGGTCGGCGTCGTGTCGGGCGTGATCGGAGGAATCGGGCCGAGGCGAAGCCAGAGCGCAAGCGCGATCAGACCGGCGGCGACGGCGCCGCCGGTCCATACGAAACGGTGTTTCACGGCTTGATCTCCACGACCTCGCTCGACGTTCTGCCGAATACTTCCGGCTCGTACATCTCCTCGGCGGACATTGGCGCGGTGATGAATGTGCCCGCGGTCGTGGCGCGAACCATGTACGTGAATTCGTGCACGCCTTCGCTGAGCCGCGTGGCGAAGAGCGTGACGCGATCGTCGTGGCGCTCGACGTGATCGAACCCGCCGTGCTTCCACCACGACATCCAGTCATCGCCCTGCGTGTCGTTCTTTGCCTGCGCCTCGGCCAGATCGGTCGCGGTGGTGGCGAACCACGACTCGACCGGCTCAGTGCCGGCAGGAATCGGATCGGTGACGGCGACGAAGCGGCGCTCCTTGGTGTTGCGGATGCGCAGCGTGACCTTGACCAGATCGCCGGCCTTGAACGTCTTCGGCGAGTACTTCCGCTCGACGTTGAAGCCTTTGTCCATGCCGTCGTGCAGCAAGCCAGCGGGCGTGTAGCGAAGCCGCATCAGGTAGAAGAGCGTGCCGGTTCCCTGGCGCTCGAACGTGACGGGGACATCGGCGGCAGCGTGCTTCTGCAACTGCATCATCGACAGGTCGTGGTTCTTGGCCTGTGTACTGCGGCCTTTGAACGCGTCGTTCGCGAGCGCGTCGTTGCCGATTTTCACGACGCCGGTGAAGTCGGGCACTTCGCTCTCGTACTTGCGGTAGTAATCGACGAGCGACTCCATCGCCCAGACGTTTTCCTGCGTGTTGCCCCAGCGTCCTTCGCGGCGCACCTTCATCATCCAGCGCACCATCTGCTTGACGAGCTGCTCGTTGTCGCCGTGGCGCGTCAGCGTGCCGAGGGCGATGGCGGTGGAGCGGATGTTGGAGTTCCAGTAGTAGAGAAGGTACGGATCGGACAGCTCCTCGACGTGCGCGCTGCCGCCCTCGGGGAGGATGGCGTTGTTGATGCGGCGCACGAGATCGTCAACACGTTGACCTTTTTCGCCCTTGGCCAGCATGGCATCGAGGAGGTACGAGATGCCGAAGACCGGCATGTGATCGACGTAGGAGTAGAGCCGCGTGAGATGGCTGTCCTCGTTGCGTCCGCCCTCGGCGAGAACCTTCACGGCGAAGGCCTGCCACGCGGTGTACGACGGCCACCAGCCTTCGTTCGTGGGACGCTTCTCCTTGAGCTTGAGGTCGAGGTAGTCGTAGCCGCGCTTCGTGACGTCTTTGCTGACGTCGTACTTCAGCTTCTCGGCGCGCTGCATGATGTGCAGCACGTTGGCAGTGAGATACGGACTCTCGCCCCAGCACTCGCCGGCCCAATACGCGAAACCGCCGTCGCCGCACTGGAACTTGTACAGCTCGTAGATGGTCTTCTGCGCGATCGACTTTGCATTCTTGGCGTCGATGCCCGGCAGCGCGAACGCTTCGCCGAGGTCGCCGGCGAGCATGAGCGCCATCGCCGCGGAGGAACGCTGCTCGGCGCAGCCGTAGGGATAGGTGACGAGGTAGGACGCGCCTTCCGCGAGGCCGACCATCGCCGTCGACGAAAGCTCGACGTGGAGTCCGCCGGCCGAGGGGACGACGTCCTTTGGAACGGAGAGCGTTTCCTGCGCGCTCGGCTTCGCTTCGCCGTACGCGGCGACGGTTTCCGATGGCGCGAGAATGCGCACCGGCAGCGAATCTTCGAACGCGTCTTTCTCGCCGTTGAGCGAGACGGTCATCTGAATGCGCGCGCTACCGACCGCTTTCGCCTCGGCATTGAAACGGACTTCGGCTGAACCTTCCGCGGGGACGTCAATCGTCGACGAAATCGGTTGCACGAAATCGACGACCGAGGGATCGAGCGACTTGATCGTGACCGTCGCTTTGCCCGGTTGCTTGAGCTGCGAGTGCACGACGGCGCCGAAGTAGGCCTTGTCGCCGACCGCGAGGAAGCGCGGCCAGGTCGGCGTGAGCAGCACCGGCTTGTTGATGCGGATCTCGTTCTGCGCCCAGCCGAAGCGCGAGACCTTGTCGCCCGCGACAGCCATGATGCGATAGGTGGTCAGCGACTCGGGGAGCGTGACGTCGGTCTTCGCATGGCCTTTGCCATCGGTGACGACGGAGCCGAGCCAGAACGCGAGCACGCGGAAGTCTTTGCGGATGACGCCCGGTCCGGCATCGCGTCCACCGCCACCGCCGGCCGTCTCCCCTTTCGGCGTGAGCACGCGGCGGCTGACGATCTTCTGGCGCGAGTCTTCGTTGACGACCTGCAGCGCTTTCTCGAGATAGATCGATTGCAGGACATCCGGCGTCGAATAGCCGGTCAACGACAGCACGCCGTAGTCGACGGCCCACAACGTGACCTCGGATTGCGTCGGTTTGCCGGCAACGTCTTTCACATCGACTTCGATGCGCGCCTTCGACGCGGGACGATACTCATCGCGATTCGCTTTCACCGCGACCTTCAGCCGCTTCGTCGCGTCTTCGACGGTGATCGCGGTGTAGCCGAGGCGGAAGGCAGGTTTGCCGGGATCGCTCTCATCCTCGACGCCTTCCTTCGTGCGCCCTTTCAGCAGCAGCACGGAGACGTAGAGGTTGGGGATGTCTTTCTCGGTGATCGGAACGCTGACGGTGCTTTGGGTCGAGGTCAGCTCGAACGTCTTCCACGTGCGCACGCCTTCGCGCTCGGTGGTGAGCAGCGCGGTGGCGTGCTCCCACGGCGACTTGACCATGATCCGCGCGGTCTCGCCCGGCTTCCAGGTCTTCTTCTCCGGCACGAGATCGATGCGGTTGTGGTCGTAGCGTTCCCACGCGGTGTAGCCGCCGCCGACGGCGTAGAACCAGGTCCGCGTCGTCGTCGAATGTCCCTCGGCATCCTTTGCCGTGGCGATGATCAGATACTCGCCGCCTTCGCTGATCGGGATGTGCAGCGGCACCGGAGCAGCGGTCGTCGTGATATCGAAATGTCCGGCCTGCAGCTCTTTTCGTTCCGAGGTCCAGTTGTAGAAACCGTGGCCGGTCGATTCGCGAACGGAGTTCCACTGGATGCGATGGAGGTCGATGCTGACTTTGACGTCCGCGGTGAGCGTGCCGTCGAGCGCGGCCGCGATGATGGCGGTGTCGACGCCTTTCGCGGTGTCTGCGAAATACGGAGGCGTCTTGACGCCGACGTACCACGGCGCGGGATCGACGCGGAACGAGGTGCGTCCGGCGATCTGCTGCCGCGAGATGTCGGTGACGTTGCCTTCGAGCTGATACGACCACGGCCAGCCGGCGGCGACGTCCGTTTCGAGCGAGAGCTTCAACTCACCCTTCGAATCGAGCTTCTGCGTTTTCGTGGAGATCGTTTCGCCGTCGCGGCGATGTTCGGAGTCTTCGCCGAGGAACTCCCACTGGCCGTCGGCGAATTTGTCGCGGATCGCATGCGGTACGTCGTAAATCGGTGCTTTTGAATATATCCACGCCACCGGCCGCGAGGCCATGGCCGCGCCGAAGAGATACTTGCCGACGATGGTGCCGTTGAGTTTCGTTCCGGCGATCGAAATCGGCGCCTTGAGCGTGACGTCGACGCGGAATTCGGGACGGCGATACGCGGCCACGAGGAAGGTGCCCGTCGCCTCGAGGCGTTGCGACGCGACTCTCGCGGTGATACTGAAATCGCCGAGAACGGAATCGGCGGGAACGGTCCACGTCCATTCGCCGCTGCTCCAGTCGTTGAGCGTGACGGTGCGCTTGTCGACTTCCTTCGAGTGCGAGTCGGTGACGGTGACGTCGACCGCGGTTCCGGCGGTCAGCAGTTGCATGCCTTTCGGCGTGTCGCTGCGCAGGACGACTTTGGCGTGCACTTCCTCGCCCGGTTTGTAGACGCCGCGGTCGGTGAAGATCGTTCCGCGCAGCAGCGGCTGCGTTTCCTTCAGATCGAAGTTGGAGCCGAAGTCCCACGGACCGATGCCTTCGTTCCAGTCGCTCGCGGCGTACGCGGTGTCGCCATCCTTCTCGGCGGTGACGATGAAGTGGATCCCGCTGAGCGCCTGCCACGAATATTCGTCTTCCTCGTCGCCCTGCTCGTTTTTATGGTGGCGATCGACGCGCAGGTCGGTGTTGGCCGCGATGACGATGCCGTTCGCGTCGGTCGTGCCGGTCCAGAAGACTTTGTTGTCCATCGTGCGGATCGAAACCCTGGCGCCAACGACCGGCGCAGCGGTGTCGAGGCGCGAGACGAGGATGAGCGTGTTCTGCGGCGAGTCTTTGACGGAGATGCCGAGGTTCGTGACCTGCACGATGGTGCCGGCGACGTCCTCGGCGTACGGCTTCGATTTCGCGATCGGCTCGCCCGGCTTGATGACCGCCCAGACGATGCCATTGCCGATGTTCGAAAGCGCCGATTTCAGATTCAGCCCATACGACTGCAGCACGTCGGCCTGCGGCGCGAGCTTGCGCTGCATGCCCGGCGTGCCGGGCACTTTGCGAAAATTTTCCTTCTGCAACTCGACGATCGACGGCACGAGTTGATCGAGGGTCAGCGGCGTCGTCCACTGCGTGACGTTCTGGAAGTTGCGCGCGTAGAACGGCAGCACCGATCCGCCGCTCGATTCCCACACGCCGTGGCCGTCGCCGAAGCTGATGTACGCGGCCTTGTGCCAGTACTCGACGACCGCCATCCAGGTGTAGCCGAGGGTCTGCGCGTCTTCTGCAACCAACGCTGGATCGATGCGGATGGCATAGTTGTGGGCCGGCTTCAGCGAGTATCCGAGCTCGTCGAGACTGAACGTCGTCGAATCGTTCTCGGAGTCGTCGTCACGCTTCTTCTCCGCCGCCGTGACCGGCACCTCGTGCGCGGGATCGGTCACGTCGACGACGCTCACGGACTTCTTGATGTTCGCGAATGGCACGCCGGTGCGCGTGCGGAAACGGATGGGGTTGTAGTAGTCGGGATTGCACTCGCTGACGCAATCGAGCTTGTCGACGAAGAAGGTTGGATTGAGCTGAATGGTGAACGTCTGCGTCTTGCCCGTGGCGACGTTGGTCGTGCGCTTGGCCAGCGCGTCGTCGATGAAAACCTGCAGGTTCGTGTCGGGCAGAACTCCCGGCTTGGTCTCGACAACGACCAGCTCCGGCGCGGGTTTGTAGCGCTTCTTGTCCCAATCGGTAGCGAAGAACGACAACACCGGCTGTCCGTCGCTGGCCGCGGCGGCCTGCGCCTTTGCGACCTTCGCATCGAACGCCGCTACCTGCTGCGGCTCCAGTTTCTGCAGCCGATCGCGCGCCGGCAACTCCGGCGCCTTGAATTCATGCGCGGCGGTGCGAAGCTGAAGATGCGGCGCGAGCGTCTCCGCATCGACCGGCTGATTGAACCAGAGCGCGATGACGATGCCGCCATCCCACTTGTCGCCCTTGCGATACCAATCGGTCCGCAGCAACTGGATGGTCGGCGTGATGAAGGAGAAGTGATACGCCTTCCCGAGCGTCTTTCCGGAAACTGCTTTCGCTTCGGGATCGATGGTCACGTCGAACTTGGTCGCGAACGGCAGCGGCGTTTTCGGATCAGGCGTGAAGATCAGCGTGGTCGTCCCCGACCAGCGAAAGGTCCCCTTGATCTCCGGCGCGACGTGAAACCACGGCACGTCCAGCACTTTCGGGATCTTCCCGACCACGATCATCGGCTCGCTGAACACGACCCGCACTTCATTGGCCTCGGCGAGATTCGCGACCTCGCCCACCGGCCCGGCCTTGACGATCGTAAGTTTGTCCGCCGCCTGCGCCGACAGCGCTGCCACAAAAAGAAGGATCCCAAATCCAATTCGCTTCATGCGGCGGAGCCTAGCACGCACGAATCCGCCAAAATGTGATGTGTCATCCATCGTCGTCCCCTCGTTCGGAATCACGATCGATCCGCGATGTGACGCAACGATTCTCTCGGCGAGGCGAGGTCGCGGCAGGATTGTGGCCAGTTCGTGGCGGACGCTTCCTAAGCGTGTCAATGACGGCGTTCCGAAGGTGAATTACCGAATCGCGTCACTTGTGAGGTGTTCTGACCGATCTCGATTCGAGCGACGTCGCGATGGCTCGCTCGACCCACTCCGTTGTGGTGACGCCTGCCGCTTCAGCGACGGCGTCGAGCCGGAACAGCAGGTTTATCGGCAATCGCCATGTCACTGCGATGCGCGGGGATGTGCGAACCGGCCTGCCGGCTTTCGCGCGCTTTTCCACGGGTCGGTTTCTCCTTCGATGGCGCAACCATGCCTTGCCTGATGCCGAGGCGAAGCCACATGTCCTTCAGGACGATGAACAGCGGGTCCGAGAGAACGTCCTGGCGGTCATAGGAAGCTTTGAAGATAGGAGAGCCGAAAGAAAAGGCGAAGTTCTCGAAGTCGATCCAGTCGACATTTCGATCGAGCATCTCGACCGCGGACTGATAGAAGCGCTTCCGCTCGATATCGATTTTCGAGAGATCGATTCGAAGACCAGAATCCGGATTGTGGTATCGCATCGCCTCGTCAGTTCTTAAGCTTCGTGATGCATTCTGTCAATATAAATAGCAACCGCCTAACTTCGAGGCTCGCGGATGGAGCGCTGGCGTCTCGCCGGCTGGAGCGGCTGCGTCCCGCTGCCGAATGGGAGCTTGCGCGTTACCAGCAAAATTCGAGGGGTTGCCGGTTCGGCAGCGAGGACGCAGCCGAGTCAGCCGGCGAGGACGCCAGCGTTCCGATGAATCGCGCCTAACGCGGCGCGTTGCTCGTCGCGACGTCAAACCGCACCTTCGGCGCGCCGAGCGTGTGCAGCAATCCGGCGATGCGGGCTTCGGCGTTTTTCTGCGCGAGCGGGAGGATCCCTTTGCGGAGCGCTTCGTTGCGGATGTTCTGTTCGGCGTATTGGCGGGCGCGGCCTTCCATGCCGACGTCGGCGCGGCGGAAGACGCCGGTGCGGCGGTCGATGACGTGCGTGGCGCGGTTGTCGATGCGCGAGACCAGGACCTGCGGCGGCGGGAGGTGGACGACGATCGTGCCGTTCGGCTCGCGGTACACGTCCTCCGTCTTCAGCAGCGAGAGGTCGACGCCGGCGATGACGTCGCCGGCGGCGTAAAGCGTCAGTTCGTCGCCGGCGAGCGCGTTCGGGATCAGGTCGTAGGTCTGGCGGATCGTGCTGACGCTGACCACGCGCATGTCGGCGGTCTCGAGGCGATTCAGATCGCGGATGCGCGTGACGAGCGATCCGATGTCGATCGATTCTTCTTTGCGCGTGACGGCGCGGACGGCCAACTGTTCGATGCGATGAGCGATGAAGCGCGCGGCGAGCACGATGCAGAGGATGACGACGATGATGGCACCGGCGAAGAGCGCGATCAGCGGCAGCCAGCGCGTCGGTTTTTTCGGCGGCGGCGCGGCGTCAGGAACGGGCGGAACGCCCGCATTGCCAGGGTCGGTCATAGACTTAACAATTTCTATTGTTTTTGGAATTTTCTGCTATCCTGCCGCTCTCCCGGTAGGATTCAAGGAAGCACTCAAGCCTCGGCCGGCTACGGCTGGGCCTCATCAAAGCCCGCTGTCCCTTCGCAGGCGCCACTGCTTCTCGATGTGTCCGACGAAGCTGGACCTGCCGGTTTCGAGCCACTCCGTGAGCAGGTCGACGCTGATCTCGTCGAGCGAATCGATGATGGCCAGGCTCGCGGCCTGCGCCACGCGCTCGATCGGCTTCTCCAGCAGCGCCACCACTTTCGCCGACCGCGTCAGCCGCCACGCCAGCTCCTCGTCTTTGTTCATCGACAGGATGCGCGTCGCGGTGAGCGTGAGCAGCACCGACGCGTTCCAGTTCGTGCGGCGATCCCAGCGCGGCGGGACGACGAAGTCCTCGGCGCCGATCTCTGCTGCCAGCGCGGCGATGTGCCGTTCCGTGGAGAGACGGATCGGCGCAAGATCGGCGTGAAAAAGCATCTCGTACGTCTCTTCGCTGCCGTCGCCGGTGAGCGTTCGTGCCAGCGCATTGCGCGCGGTGGCATCGAGCTCGATCGGAACGCCAACGAAGAACGATGCGCCGTACGTTTTCGCGAGATCGGCGATTTGCGACAACGCCTCGAGATTGGTCGTGACCGGAAAGATGATCGGAATCACGACGCCCCATCGTACGCCGCGTTCCTTCGCGTTGGCGAAGAGCGCTTCGATGCGATCGAACTCCAGCGGCCAGGCCGCGATCGCGATCACCGCATCCTCGGCCACCACGTTCGGGATCGCGCCCCTCGCGGAGATGAGCTGCATCGCCGCGACTTGCTGCTCGGCCGCGAACTGCAGCGCTTCCTCGCCGCGGCTGAAGATGACTTCCGCGAACTCCGCGGCGTCGATCAAGACCGGCGCGTGCAGCGGATGGCGCGTCGTGCTGCGCTCCAGATCGTCGCGCACGTTCTCGCAGACGGAAACCTCGAATTTTTCGGCACACGACGCGCGCAGGTCGATGTAGTCGACGGCGATCGGCGCGGCGCGGCGCGGGCTGTACGGCGCGATCGTGGTCGCGGCCCAGTACGGCGGCTCGGGCACCTGTGCGCGCGTGAGTCGCAGGTGCGGCGTTTTCTTGTAAACGATCACGCCGCGACAGTGTATGCGCGTCTCAGCGCGCGAGATATGGCGCCACGAGCGAGCGGACGTACTTGGCGATCATGTCCAGCTCGAGGTTCACGCGATTGCCGGCGATGGATTCGCCGAGGTTCGTGCGGCGGAGGGTTTCGGGGATGAGTGCGGCGCCGAAGCTTGCGCCATCCGGCTCGACGACGGTCAGTGACACTCCGTCGACAGCGATCGATCCCTTGTCGACGATGAGCTCCGAGTACTCTGCCGGCACGCTCCAGCGATACACCGCGAACTCACCTTCAGATTTCTGCGAGATCAGTGTTCCGACGCAATCGACGTGCCCCTGCACGAGATGGCCGCCGAGCCGGTCGCCGAGGGACATGGCGCGCTCGATGTTGACTCGGGTGCCATTCGTCAGCGAACCGAGCGTGGTCCGCGCCAGCGTTTCGTTGGAAACATCGGTGACCAGCAAACCGTCCTCGGGCAGAACGGTCAGGCAGACGCCATTCACCGCCACGCTCTCGCCGCGGACGAACGGCGTTTCGTCGGTCGTGCGAAAGCGCAGCCGTGCGCCCGATTCGAGGCGGTCGAGCGAATCGATGATGCCGGTGTGATGGATGATGCCGGTGAACATTGGCGGGACTGCGTCAGAGTTTAGCAGTGGCCTCGGCGACGAGCGCGTTGAGATCGAACGGCTTCTCCACCACGCGCACGATAGGCGGACAGACTTTCTCGATCACGCTCGGACCGAACGCCGTCACGACGATCACGTTGGCCAGCATCTCCGGGCGATGTTCGGTGAGGTACTTGACCACCGCGAAGCCGTCGATGCGCGGCATCATCAAGTCGAGCGTGATGACGTCGTAGTCGTGCTGCAGCACCTTCTCGATGGCCTCGCCGCCGTCGCGCGCAGCTTCGACGATGAAGCCGTTGCGCGTCAGGATCCGAGTAACGAGGACGCGAATCCCAGGGTCATCGTCTACGACCAGCGCGCGCCGTTCACCGGCCACGGCCTCCTCCCAACGAATACAAAATCACAGCAGGGGATCACAGCAATGGAGGAGCCAACTGCACAAGTCGCATTGCAGCAGAGCGTTACGCCGCAGGAGCGGTATGCGACGGAAACGCCTTTTCAGCGAGCGCGACCAGAGCGCGCAGATCGAACGGTTTCCCGAGCACGCCGACCACCAGCTCCTCGGGAACTTTGTCGACCAGTCCGGGGACGGCGGCGGTCATGACGATGATCTTCGGCCGGTTGCCGTCGAGGGTCGACAGGTACGCGAGCACACCGAAACCGTCGGTGCGCGGCATCATCAGATCGAGCACGACCAGATCGAAGGAGTGGTGCTTGAGGCAGTCGATCGCCGCGTCGCCATCGACCGCGCTCGTGACCTTGTCCCCTCGCCTCGCGAAGACGCGCGTCACCAGCGTTCGGATTGCCGCATCGTCGTCGACTACCAGGACCTTCATCGCCATCAATTCCGCCTGAGCGACTCGATTGCGCGGGCCAGCTCCACCGGTTCGACCGGCTTTTGAATGTATTTTTGAAATCCGGACGCGAGAATGCGGCTGCGGTCCTCGGGACGGCCATATGCCGTCAACGCCATCGTCGGGATCTGACGGCCCAGCTCCGGCTCGATTTCGCGCAGGCGGCGCATCATCGCGTAACCGTCTTCTCCGGGCATGGCAATGTCACTGACCACGATGTCCGCGGGAAAACTGCGAAGCGACTTCACCGCTGCTGCAACGGACGTGACAGCTTTCGCATCGGCACCTAGTTGATTGAGGACGAGCGCGACGAGATTGCCCGCTTCCTCGTCATCATCGACGACGAGAATTTTGACGCCGTCCAGCTTGGGCATCTCCGGTTTCGTGCGCAGTTGATGCACCTCGGACGGTTCGACGCGCACGGCCAGGAGCGGCAGCGTGATCGTGAACGTCGTTCCGCTGCCGATACCGTCGCTGTCCGCCGACACCCGGCCGCCGTGCAGCGTCACGAGGTGGCGCACGATCGCCAGCCCGAGCCCGAGGCCGGCCTGCTGGCGCACGGTGCTGTTGTCGAACTGGCGGAAACGTTCGAACACGTACGGCAGAAACTCGGGACTGATCCCTTGTCCCGTGTCGGAGACGCGCAGGATCGCTTTGCTTTCGGAGCAATGCAGTTGCACGCGGACGCGTCCGCCCTCGGGGGTGAATTTGATGGCGTTCGACAGCAGGTTCCAGATGACCTGGTGCAGCCGCGTTTCGTCGCCGTAGACGCTGAGCGGCCGCTCCTCGATGTCCGTTTCGAGCGTGATTTTGCGCTCGTCGGCGCGCGCGTGAAACATCTCCACGACCGCTTCCACGACCGGCCGCAGTTCGACCGGCGCGAGATCGACGCGAAGCTTGCCGGCGATGATGCGCGAGACGTCGAGCAGATCCTCGACCAGCCGCGCCTGCACGCGCGTACTGCTCTCGATCATCTCGATGGCCGCGGAAACGTCCGCCTGTTCCATCCCGTCGGACTTCAGCATCTGCACCCAGCCGAGAATCCCGGTCATCGGCGTCCGCAGCTCGTGCGCGAGCGTGGCCAGAAAGTCATCCTTGGCGCGATTGGCGTCCTGCGCTTCGCGATAGAGCCGCGCGTTCTGCACGGCGACGGACGCCATCTGCGCGAGCTGCGTAAGGACCGTTTCGTCGTCCGTCGTGAATTCGGCGTTCGGCTTTTCAGCGAGCATCAGCAGACCGGCCGGCTCGCCTTCGCGTTCGAGCAGCGGCGCGGCCAGCAGCGTGCGCAGTCCTTCGAACAGCGGCGTGCCGCCGTATCTCTGCAACTCGTCGCCGCTCAGTTTCATCGAGCCGCGGATTCCATGCGCGATCGAGTCGAGCAGCAGTTCCGAGCGCTCATCGATCGCATGGCGCGCTCCGCTGGCATCGGCCGACATGGCCATGATCGTCCGGCTGCCGGCGTTCTCCTTCACCTTGAGCCAGATCAACGCAAAGGCTGAGTTGATCACCTTGGCTGCCTGATCGGCGATCATCTTCAGGACGTCGTCGAGCGACAGCGCGGAGGCGATGGCCAGCGACGCTTCCGCCAGTCCCGACAGCCGCAGCGCCGAGGCGCGCTCCTTCTCCAGCAGCTTCTGTTGTTCGGCCAGAAGGTCGCGGATGTCGTACTGGCGCAGGCGGCTGCGCAGCGTTGTGCGAACGGAGCTGAGGAGCGTCTTGACGTGAATCGGGCGGTCGACGAGCGTCACGTGCGCGCGCGGTCCCAGCGCTTCGAACGAGCGCGCGGCGCGGTCCATCTCCGGCTGCGCCACGAAAATCATCAGCGGGATTTCCGACCACGGCGGCTGCGCGGCGAACGTATCCGCCAGACGGCGCATGGCGCGCGGCGTCAACGCCTCGGCGGTGACGATGGCCAGGCCGGCGCCTTCTTCGATCGCGCGGCAGAGCTCCTCCGCATCCGCGCAGGCCTTCGACGCGAAACCCGCGCGCGACAGGATCTGCACGGTCGTCTCCGCATCCCGCCCCGTCGGTGCGAGGAGCAGAATGCGGAGCGGACGGTTCCCGCTCTCGACTTTCTGTTCGATCAATGCAGTCATTTGTCTTCGACGATGGGGATGCCCGAAAGAATGCCGCGGAAGTGTTTGAGCGGAGGCCCGACGTGCAAGCCGCCCTCGCCCATGCTGAACTCGCGAATGGCTTTCTCGTGGTCGCCGCTGCGCTTCTTCATGACCGAGATGGCCTTGTGCAACTCGCCTTCCGCCTCGTAGTAGCGCAGCAGGATCACGCAATCGGCGAGGTAGCTGACGTCGACCGACGAAATCATGTTCGAGCCGATCAGGCCGTGCTGCGCCATGACCAGGATCGTGGCCACGCCGTGATCGCCGAGGTACGTGAGCATCTCGTGCAGGTGCAGCGTGAGAAAGCGCTCCTCGGGCATGGCGTTGAGATAGCCGTTCAAGCTGTCGATGACGATGGTTCGCGCGCCGTGCTTTTCGACGGCGTCGCGCACGAGATTGGCGAACTCGCCGGGCGCAAGCTCCGCCGGATCGACCTGCTGCGCGGTGACGAGACCGCTCTTCAGCGGCTCCTCCAGGTCCATCCCGACAGCCGAGGAGCGTTTCAGCAGACTGCGGCGGCTCTCGTCGAAGATGAACAGCGCGGCCCGTTCGCCGCGCCTCGCCGCCGCGACCGCGTATTGCGTGGCCAGCGTCGACTTGCCGACTCCGGCCGGACCCATGATCAATGTGCTCGATCCAAGCTCGAGACCTCCGCCGAGGAGTGCGTCGATCTCGGCGATGCCGCTGGCCAGATGCCCTTCGCCGCCACTGCCGCCTTCCCGCGCCGCGACCAGGCGCGGATAAAGCTCGATGCCGCCGCGCCGAATGGTGAAGTCGTGATAGCCGCCGCGAAAGTCGACGCCGCGCAGCTTGATGATCTCCAGCCTGCGGCGCGGCGCGCCATACAGCGGCGCGCGCCGCTCCAGCACGATGACGCCGTGCGGCACGCTGTGCAACTGCAGATCGTTCCCTTCCGAGGTGCGGTCATCGAGAAAAAGCGACGTCGCGCCGCGGTTGGTGAAGTACTGCTTGAGGGCGAGGATCTGTTTCCGATAGCGAAGATTGCTCTGCGACAGCAGCCTGATTTCCGACAACGAATCGAGGACGACGCGTTGCGGATTGACGCGTTCCACCTCTTCCAGGATGCGTGAGACCGTTTGTCCGAGCTCGATTTCCGAGGGATGGAAAATCGTCGTGTCCTCTTCTTCGCTGAGCGTCTCCTCGCGCACGAGGTGCTCGTGAATCTGGACGCCGTCGAGCGACCATCCATGCGATTTCGCCACCGCATGCAGTTCGCGCCGCGTTTCGGAAAGCGTGATGTAAAGCGCCGTCTCGCCGAGCTTGAGACCCTCGAGGAGAAACTGCAGCGAGAGCGTGGTCTTGCCCGCGCCGGGATCTCCCTGAATCAGATAAACGTGATCTTTCGGAAAACCTCCGCCGAGGATTGCATCCAGCCCGGCGATGCCCGTCGAGGCAACTGACTCTGTCGAAGACTGCATTACTACCCTCCAAGCCCGTCTTTTGGCTGCGAGGGATATTGCAATTGCTGAACCTGTTTTTCGGGGCGCTTACTAGCTTTGAAATCAACAGGTTAGCGGCATAGCTCGGCTGCGACTTGCTAAGCGGTAGACCCTTTTTCACGCGGAGCCGCGGAGCACGCGGAGAAAACGTTTTATCTCCGCGTCTCCGCGTGAAATCCGTCTCTGTTCAGTGTCTTACGGCGCGATGTTTCGGCGGTGCGGGGGTGCCGATCGTGACGGTCGCTGTCGCTGTCGCCGTTCCCGCCGCATTCGTCGCGGTGAGCTTGTACGTCGTGGTCGACGTTGGCGACACGCTCTTCGATCCGAGCGCGAAGACCGTCCCCACTCCTTGATCGATCGTCACGAAATCGACGCTCGTCACTGCCCACTGCAGCGTTGATGAACCGCCGGCCGCAATCGTCGACGGCGTCGCCGTGAAGGTAATGGTGGGTACGCGGATGATCGTCACCGTGGCCTGCGCGGTCGACGTGCCGCCCGCACCGGTCGCCGTCAGCGTGTAGGTCGTCGTCTGCGTTGGCGACACAGACATCGATCCGCTCGCCGCTTGTGCGCCGATGCTCTCTCTCCTGTTCTGTGACCTTGCCGGGTCGGGCAAACGGATGTTTGCCTTGCAGGAGTCAAGACGGACAGTCCGCGCAATTTCTCAGAAAGCGTGCAGGCGGGGAGGCAGCGTTGATCTTCACAACGATCCCGAGCCTCCCCAGCACAGACAAGAGTGTCTGTGCCACATTGATCCTGCCAAAGGCTCGAATGCTGCGGCCGACGGCAGCCGGTGTGGCACAGACACTCTTGTCTGTGCTTTCGCAAGATGCAGGGGCTGGTATTGCTAACCCTGCGCGGCGCGAACGCGCCCGCGCGTCAGTGCCTCACGGCGCGATGTTTCGGCGGCGTCGGCGGCGTCGGAACGATCACCGTGACGATGACCGTCGCAGTCGCCGTTCCCGCCTCATTCGTGGCGGTGATGCGATACGTGGTCGTCTTCGCCGGCGAAACGTCGATCGATCCTTCTGCGAACACGCCGCCGACCGGATCGATGGTCGCGAACTGGACGCCGCTCACGCTCCACTGCAGCGTCGACATCCCTCCCGGTCCAATCGCGGAAGGAGTGGCCGTGAACGAAAGGATCTGCGGCACCTCGATCACGTTGACCGTCACCGCCGCAAACGAGTCTCCGGCGTTCCCCACCGCGGTCATGGTGTACGTCGTAGTCGTGGTTGGAAAAACGTCGATCGAGCCGCTCGGCGCCACGAACCCGACGCCGTGGTCGATAAAAATACTCCGCGAGTTCGAGACGGACCAGAACAGCGTCGCCGGGTGACCGGCCACGATCAATGACGGATTCTCGAGAAAGCTGATGATCGGACGATTGGTGACGGTAACCGTGACCTGACGGCTCACGGTGCCGCCGGGTCCGCTCGCGGTCAGCGTGTACGTCGTGGTGAGCGTCGGCTGAACGACCACCGATCCGGAGACCGGCTGCGACCCGATGCCGTTGTCAATCGTGACCGACGTCGCGTTGGTCGTGTCCCAGACCAGGGTGGAAGTTTGACCGGTGGCGATGTCGTCAGGCGAAGCGGAAAAGGAGATCGTCGGCGTCGGAGCCGGCGCGCCGTTGACGTGCGTAGGAAAGACCGCGAACACCGGGAATGCAAGAAACGTGAAGACAGAAACGCCAAACAGTACGACTCGGCTACGTGCGTAGCTCATAACTTGTCGCCCTCCCCCTGGCGTTCTGAGCCAAATCTTACAACGTTCGCGCCAACAGCCGGTCGAAGGACCCTGACCCCGTTCTCTGTGCATCAAGCCACGCGCTACAATCCCTCCCCTTTCGCCATGAGCAAGTTCTACATCACTACCGCCATCCATTACGTCAACGACGATCCGCATATCGGGCATATGTACGAAAACGTCGTGGCCGACGTCATCGCCCGGCATCGCCGCCGGATGGGCGATGACGTCTGGTTCCTGACGGGCGCGGACGAGCATGGCCAGAAAATCGAGCGCGCCGCGGCGAAGGAAGGAATCCTCCCGATCGAGCTGGCCGACCGCGTCGTGGCCAAGCATCACGAGATGTGGCGCAAGCTCGACATCAGCCACGACGATTTCATCCGCACCACCGAGCAGCGCCACCGCCTCGGCGTGCTGGAACTGATCCGCCGCATCCAGGAGCGGATTCCGGACGACATCTACCTCGGCGAGCACGCCGGCTGGTATTGCCAGAGCGAGGAGACGTTCATCCCCGACAACCAGGTCCGCGACGGCAAGGACGAAAGCGGACATCCCGTCGAGATGACCGCCGAGCGCAACTTCTTCTTCAAGCTGTCGCGCTACACCGAGCCGCTGCTCGAGCACTACCGCAAAAATCCGAACTTCGTCTATCCGCCGACGCGGATGAACGAGATCGTTTCGTTCGTCGAGCAGGGCCTGCGCGATCTGTCGATCTCGCGCACTGCCATCACCTGGGGCATTCCGTTCCCCGGCTATCCCGATCACGTCATCTACGTCTGGATGGACGCGCTCACGAATTACATCTCGGCCCTCGGCTTCGGAAGTGCGGAGCACCCTCGTTACGATCACTACTGGCCCGCCGACATCCACCTCGTCGGCAAGGACATCACCCGCTTCCACGCCGTCTACTGGCCCGCATTCCTGCTGGCCGCCGGACTCCCGCTGCCGAAGCAGATCGTCGGACACGGCTGGTGGCTTCGCGACAATCAGAAGATCTCGAAGTCGCTCGGCAACGTGGTGCGGCCGTACAACATCATCGACGAGTTCGGCGCCGACTCGCTCCGCTACTTCCTGCTGCGCGAGATGGTCTTCGGCCAGGATCAGAACTACTCGGACGAGGCCTTCCTGGCCCGCTACAACGCCGACCTCGCCAACGACCTCGGCAACACACTTTCGCGCGCCATCAAGATGACCGACACGTACTTCGGCGGGAAAACGCCGCCGGTGTCGTGCCCCGCCAACGAATTGCTGCGCATGTCGGAGCAGGTGGTGCCGGAGTACCTGAAGGCGATGGACGAGCTGGCGTTCGGGCGCGCGCTCGACGCCGCCTGGAAGCTGCTCGTGGCCGTGAACGGTTACATCGTCAACCGCGAGCCGTGGAAGAAGTTCAAAGAAACCGGCGCCGACGAATCGCTCTCGCGCATCCTCTGGAACACGCTCGAAGTGCAGCGCATCGTCTGGGTCATGATGGCTCCCTTCATGCCCGCGACCACGCGCGAAGCGCTCACCCGCCTCGGCGCCAACCCTGATTTCATCACTCGCGACGCGCTGCAATGGGGCAGCCTCCCCAACAGCGCGCCCGTCCGCGCCACCGACGCGATGTTTCCGCGCATCGATGCCGCCGCGTACATCCACGGAGGAACCATGGAAGAGAAGTCCGAAACGCCGGCCGCACCCGCGGCGCCTGCACCCGAGGTACCCGCGAACGCCGGCCCGCCGATCGAAACGACGCAAGCCGCGCCGCCCGACATCGCGAAAGTCACGATCGATCAATTCATGGAGATCGACCTGCGCGTAGCAGAAGTCCGCGCCGCCGAACGCGTCCCGAAATCAAAAAAGCTGATGAAGATGACTGTCTTCACCGGCGACGAAGAACGCACCATCGTCGCCGGCATCGCCACCAAATACACCCCCGAGGAGTTGGTCGGACGCAAGATCGTGATCGTGGCCAATCTTCAACCCGCCAAACTGATGGGCATCGAATCCAACGGCATGATCCTCGCCGCCTCGCTCGACGGCGAGCCGTCACTCCTAAGCGTCGACGCCGCAGTTCCCGCGGGGACGAAGGTGAAGTAGGAAACCGCTTCCCACCACAAAGACACAAAGAACACAAAGGGGAGCCTCTACGTGTCCTTTGTACTACTAACTAATAGATTCTGCACCCGCCGCGAAGATTTTCTTTGACGGTTCTCGCGCGTTCGTTCCATCGAGAGTCCTTCTCCCCCGGCGTCTTTTTGTGGTGGAACTCTTCCGCGATCTCCCGCTGCGCGTGAAACGGGTTCCCCGCAGGAGTTGCTGCGTTTTTGCAGACCATCCCACATTTTTGCAGACGATTCTGCATTTTTGCAGACCTTCCTGCGTTTTTTGCAGACCGTTCTGCTCTTCGAGCAGACCATCCTGCTTTTTTGCACAGCATTCTGCTCGTCGAGCAGAATGTCTTGCTTTTTTCCAGACCATTCCGCTGTCCTTGCAGACGATTCTGCTTTTTTGCAGATCGTTCTGCTCTCGACAGAGACCAAGCTCCGCGATCTCCGGGACGCCGCGCCAAACGGGTTCCCCGAGAGTTGCGCGGACATCTTTCTTTCATGTGTCACACCGGCTCTCGCCTGCCACGGCCTCGCCCATCCTCATTCACGAGGCGTTTGGCTGCCTCGATGATCACGGTGACGGTCGCGGAGCGGGTAATCCACACGCCAGCACCCGCGCGAATCGCGGCGGCCAGGAATCAGATTCCGATCTTGTCCTGATTCTGGACGCTTCTTTGAAAAGCGCACGCTTCTGCGAAGTCCGCGGAGAAACGTTTCGCCTGCCGATTCAACAACTTAGCTCGCTGCTGCCCCATGGCAGCGCGCTTGGACTAATGGCATCCCGAGTCCAAGCAAAAAGGGGTGGCGACTATGAGTCTTGCGGAGATTGCAGTTCCTCGGATGCCGTATCTCGAAGTGGCGGCGGCGTTGCCGACGGTGCTGATCGTGGAGGACGAGCGGAAGTTGCGCTGGTCGCTCATCGAACAGTTCCGCCAAATGGGTATCGAAGCGCTGACGGCCAGCAGCGGGTATGAGGCCATCCGCGTCGCCGGCGAGAGCCGGCCTGAGCTGATCCTGCTGGACGGCCTGCTGCCGGAGATGCACGGCTTCGAGATTTCGCGTTTCATCCGGCGCATCGACGCCGGCTACCGGCCGCACATCGCCATCATGACGGCGATCTACAAACACACGCGCTATCAGAACGAAGCGCGGCTGAAGTACGGCATCGATGACTACCTCATCAAGCCCGTGCTGCCGCAGTCGCTGGCCGGACTGGTTCGGCGCGTACAGGCGGCAGCATGAAGAGCGAGATCCCGATGCGCGGCCGCGTACTGATCGTCGACGATCATCCCGAGATCCTGGAGGGGATGAAGATGCTGCTGGAGATGGAAGGGATGGACGTGACCACGCACGACTCGGTGATCACGCTGCCGCTGATTCTCCGCAAAGCAGACCCGGAGGTCATCCTGCTCGACCTGAGCCTGCGCGCTCTTTCGGGCGAGGCGTTCTTCAAGCTCGGCCGGGAGCGGGTGCTCCGCCACACGAATGCGCTGGTGATCCTCTTCTCGGGACGGCCGGTGGCGGAGCTGGCGGCGAATGCGGAGGAGTTCGGAGCTGACGGCATCCTCCCGAAATCGGAAGACGCGATGCAGGCCGTCGCTCGCGTGAAAACGTGGATTCAGCAACATCGCGCACTGCGCAGAGCTCTACAAATGGAGATGACCAATGTCGCAACTGGTTCCGCATCTGCTTCTGCGAACTGACCGGACTGTTTCTTCGGCCGCCGAAATGCTGCGCGCCGCCGGCTACATGGTCAGCAAGATCGACGATGACACCGTCGTCGAAACGCTGGCCGGCGAGTCGCACGTCGACGCGGTTGTCCTCGAATTGCCGGCCTTGCGCGCGATTGCGCTGGCCCGGCGCATCGAGGCGACGTACGGCGGCAACGTAGTTCTGCTGATCATCGCCTCGCCCGCGGAAACGGTGCGGCGCGCGTTGCTCTCCGCGACCGTTCTGTCCGCCGCCCAGGTCGGCGACGATCTCGTCTCCGGCATCGACCTGGCCCTGGCGTCGCGGCAGTTGCGGCAAACGGGATAAAAAAATGCCCGTTGCTCGGCCGTCGCAACGGGCTGGCGCGCTAGAGTGCGCCCACTGGGTCGCCGCAGTTTTCGGATCAGCGACGGCGTGCAACTTACAGCCGCGGCGCGCGGCTGTCTCTACGTTTTTGGAAGGCTCTGCCGCTACATCCCGATCGGGTGCCACACCGTCTTCATCTCCTGGAAGTCGAAGATGGCGTACGGCGACTGCGAGCGCGTGGCATCGTCCCAACCGATCTTGCCGGCGTTGAAGTGCACGACGCGCTTCACGTTCTCCGCGGCCGTTTTCTGCACGCCGGGGATGGCAGCGTCCGCGACGCCGGTCGTATCGATGGCATTGATATCCATGTGCGACGCCAGCCACGGCACCAGTTCCGACTTCAGGCCGGAGATGAGATTGACGACGCCGGCGGGAACGTCGCTGGTCTCGAAGATCTCGCCGAGGGTGATGGCGGCCAGCGGATGCGACTCGGAAGTGATGGCCACGACCGTGTTTCCGCCGACGATGGCGGGGGCGATGCGGCTGATCAGGCCGAGGAGCGAAGGTTCCTCGGGAGCGACCACGCCGACGACGCCCGTCGGTTCGGGCACCGTGAAGTTGTAATAGGGGCCGGCCACCGGATTGACGGAGCCGAAGACCTGCGGGTATTTGTCGCTCCAGCCGGCGTAGTAGACCCAGCGATCGGTGAGCGCGGCCACTTCGCGGCGGGCGTCAGCCGCGGCCGAACCCTGGCGGCGCAGTTCGTCGACTAATTCGGCAGAACGCGACTCGCAGACTTCCGCGAGCCGATAGAGAATCTGCCCGCGATTGAAGGCTGTCTTTCCGCTCCATCCCGGAAATGCTTTGCGCGCTGCCTGCACGGCATTGCGCAGGTCTTTTCTCGATCCGCGGCAGGCGTTGGCGAGCAACTCTCCCCCTTTGCCTTTGACGGCATAGAAGCGGCCGGATTCCGTTCGCGGAAACTCGCCGTTGATGTAGAGCTTGTAAGTCTTGCGGACGTTCAGTCTCATGAAAGCACCACGTACGGCGCCAGCCCGTGCAATCCGCCTTCGCGGCCGAATCCCGATTCCTTGTAGCCGCCAAAGGGCGAGGCAGGATCGAACTTGTTGTACGTATTCGCCCAGATCACGCCTGCGCGGAGTTTCTGCGCCATTTTCAAAATGCGCGATCCTTTTTCCGTCCAGATGCCGGCCGACAATCCATACGGCGTGTTGTTGGCCTTCTCGATCGCTTCTTCCGGCGTGCGGAACGTCAACACTGACAATACCGGTCCGAAAATCTCTTCCTGTGCAATGCGGCTCGATGCGGCCACGCCTGTAAAGAACGTCGGCCGGAACCAGAAGCCGCGGTCGGGGACGCTGCACGACGACTGGAAAATCTCCGCCCCTTCCTCGGTGCCGCTCTCGACCAGCTCCTGAATCTTCTCGAGCTGTGCGCGCGAGTTGATCGCGCCGACGTCGGTGTTCTTATCGAGCGGATTGCCGACACGCAGCGTTCCAATGCGCTCGCGCAGTTTGCGGACCACCGGCTCGAGGATCGATTCCTGTAGAAAGAGCCGCGATCCGGCACAGCAGACGTGTCCCTGATTGAAGTAAATGCCGTTGATGATGCCTTCGACAGCCTGATCGATCGGAGCGTCTTCAAAGACGATGTTCGGCGCTTTGCCGCCCAGTTCCAGCGTCAGTTTTTTCTTTGTGCCGGCCACAGACCTCTGAATCCGTTTGCCGACCTCGGTCGATCCGGTGAAGGCGATCTTGTCGACGTCGGAATGGTTGACGAGTGCCGCGCCGGTCGCACCCGCACCGGTGATGATGTTCACGACGCCCGGCGGAAGATCGGCTTCCTGGATGATCTCGGCGAGCATCAGCGACGTGATCGACGTCGTTTCGGCCGGCTTCAGGACGATCGTATTTCCTGCCGCCAGCGCCGGCGCCAGTTTCCACGCCGCCATCAACAGCGGGAAGTTCCACGGGATGATCTGCCCCGCCACACCGACTGCAGAAACGTTGCGATTCGGGAAGGCGTACTCGAGTTTATCGGCCCACCCGGCGTAATAAAAGAAATGCGCGGCGGCGAGCGGAATGTCGACGTCGCGCGATTCCTTGATCGGCTTGCCACCGTTCATCGTTTCGGCGACCGCAAGGCCGCGCGATTTTTCCTGAATCAGGCGCGCAATGCGGAAAATGTATTTGGCGCGTTCGGAGGCGGGCAATTTCCGCCAGACCTTCTCATACGCCCGGCGCGCTTCTTTGACGGCGCGATCGACGTCTTCCGCATCCGCTTCCGCCATTTCCGAGAGCGTCTCTTCGGTGGCCGGATTGATGGTCTCGAACCAGCGCTTCGAATGCGGTTCGACGAATTTGCCGCCGATGAAGAGGTTGTAGCGCGATTGGATCTTTACGTGATCCGTTGCCTCCAGCGACGGCGAATAATGCCATTCGGCCAGGGCGCTGGAGGCGGCGCCGGGAGTTAGACGGTCTCTGGTTTCAAGTGTGGTCATCGGTGATCTTTCGAAAGGCTGAATGTTGAATGTTCAATGTTGAATGTTCAATGTTGAATGAAATCGAGAAACGGACCGCCTTCCATTCAACATTCAACATTGAACATTCAACATTGAACATTTGCTTTTTCTCTGCTCGTTAATCTAGCGTAAAGTAATCCCCTGACTGATATGCGCCCGTTTTTTCCTTGCGCAACTGCATCAGCACGTCATTGAGCAGCGACGACGCGCCGAAACGGAAGAGATCGGGCGTCATCCATTCGCCGCCCATGGTCTCGTACAGCAGCACGAGGTACGCGAGGGCGAGTTTCGCGTTTGCAATACCGCCCGCCGGCTTCATTCCGATTTTCTTGCCGGTGACGTGCAGGAAATCGCGAATCGCTTCGAGCATCACCAGCGTCACCGGCAACGTCGCGTTCGTCGTCACTTTGCCGGTCGACGTCTTGATGAAATCGGCGCCGGCGAACATGGCGATCAGCGATGCCTTGCGGACCTGGTCGTAATTGGCCAGTTCGCCCGTCTCGAGAATCACTTTCAGATGCGCCGGGCCGCACGCTTCCTTGACCTCGGCGATCTCATCGAACACCTTCTGATAGTTGCCGGAGAGAAACGCGCCGCGGTCGATGACCATGTCGATCTCGTCGGCGCCGGCGGCAACGGCCTGGCGCGTCTCGGAGACTTTCACGTCGATGTAGGTCTGCCCGCTCGGAAAACCGGTCGCCACCGAGGCGATGTGAATGCCGGTTCCCGCCACGGCCTGCTTCACGAACGGCACCATGGCCGGATAGACGCAGACCGCGGCCACGTGCGGGACGTCGCGATCGGACGGGTCGGGCCGGATCGCCTTCTGGCAGAGCGCCCACACCTTGCCCTGCGTGTCTTTTCCCTCGAGCGTGGTGAGGTCCATCATGCTGATGATCAGCTTCAGACCCCACACCTTCGACTCTTTCTTCAGCGACCGTTTAGCCAGCGATGCCGCGCGCTCCTCGGCGGCGATGGCGTCGACGCCATGCGCCATTTCAAGGGCGTCGGCAATGCTGCGGCGGAAGAGCGCGGGAGGAAACGCAGGCGGCTGCGTGATGAGGGATTCGCTCATGGACTGTTAAAAATAGCACGAGGACGGCCGCGGTGGCCGTCCTCGCAAAGGGTGAATCGCAATTGCGTCAGCGCGACGCGCGGCGCCGGTTCAGGACTTCGATCACCTGCGACCACTGGCCGTTCGCAAAGTTCCAGAGATCGGAGTGATAGAAGCCGCTGTAGCCGCCGAACATCACCAGTTGGTTGCGGATCGGATCGACCGCAACGCCGCCGTTCTCGCGCGCAGGCGGCGTGAGCGTCGAGGTGATCTTCTTCCAGGCCGTGCCGTCCCAATCCCACGTGTCGTTCGCATAGACCTGCACCTGATTGTTGTTCGCATCGGTATCGACGCGGATCCCGCCGAAGATGATGGCGTGGCCGGTCGCCGGATCGACGCCAACCTCGGCGCCGTAGCGCATGCCGGGCGTGGAGCTCGGTTTGATCTGCGTCCAGCCGGTGCCGTCGAACGACCACATGTCGTCGAAGCGCGTCAGGCGGGAGTCCGACGTCAGACGCCCGAGGCCGCCGTAGAGGACCGTCTTCTTCAGGATCGGGTCGTACCACATCGACGTCAGCGTCCGCGAAGGAGCGGGATTTTTCTTCACCTGCGACCACGCGGTTCCGTCGAAGGTCCAGGTCTGATCGAGATAGACGCCGCTGACGTCGAGCCCGCCGAAGAAAACGGTCTTCTTCAGATTCTGGTCATAGACGAGGCTGGAGAAGCGGTGCGAGGGCGGCGCCGTTTTCGAGGCATCGAACTGCGCCCACTTCGTGCCGTCGTACTCCCACGTAGCGCTGCCGGAGCAGAGGACGACCAGCCTGGAGCGATCGGTGTCGTACGCGCCGATCGGCGAGCCGCAATCGGTCGGCTGACCCGCCGCGAGCTGCGCACGGAACATGCCGTTCTGATAAATCCAGAAGTCGAAAAACGCGGTGACGTCGTTGACGCCGCCGTACAAGTAGATGACTTTGTTGACGGGATCGGTCGTGAAGGTGAAGAGCGAACGCGGCGACGGATAGTCGATGTCGCCCACTCCGGTCCAGGCTTTGTTCGAGTAGGTGAACGTTCCCGTGTTGAGGAAGCCGGACACCGGCGCACCGCCGAAGAGAACGGCAACCTGGCGGTCCTGATCGAACGTCAGCGCCGGTGCGAGGTACGCGCCGGCGAAGAGCGTCAAGTCGATCTTCGTCCAGTTCGTGCCGTCCCACTCATACGTCTCCTCGGTGCCGCTGCTCGTGGCGCAGACGCCGCCGGTGTAGAGGATGGTGTTGTTCGAAGTCTGCCACGTCATCGCGCCCTCGTTGGCGCACGTCGGCAGCACGGTCGGAGTCAGCGACTTCCACGTCGCAGCCGCCGGATCCCACGCGAACATGACCGTGGCCGCGCTGGTGTTGACGCCGAGCATGATGGTCTGCTTGCGGACCGGGTCGTACTCGAGGATGGCCTTGGTGACGGCGGGACCATCGGTGAGGATCTGCGTCCAGTTCGTGCCGTTGAACTCCCATGTGTCGTGGAGCGGCGTTTCGGTGAGGGTCTTGCCGTCGGTGCTGTAGGTCTGATGCGTACCGCCGAAGAGAACGATACGGTCGCGCACGGAGTCGTACGCGGCGCCGGCGATTTCACGAACCGAGGGAGCGTTCGCGGTCTTGATCTCAGTCCAGTCGTTGCCGTCGAAACTCCAGGTGTCGTTGAGGTTCAGCTTGCCCTGACGGCCGCCGAAGATCACCACCCGATTTCTGGCGGAGTCGAAGACCATCGACTCGCCGGAGCGCGCCGGCGGATTGTGCGCGGGGAAAACCTGAAGCCAGCGGCTGCCGGTCCACTCCCACGTGTCGGCCAGGTCGTACTGCAGCTTGGTGCCGGCGTCGATGGCGGTAAGCCCGCCGAAGAGCACGGCGCGATGAATGGCCGGATCCCAGACCATCTTCGTTTCATAGCGGCCCGCCGGCGTGGCCGCGAATACGCTGCCAGCGACGAGTAGAGAAAGGATGCAGAACAGTAAACCGCGCTTCAGCGAGTGATCGCTCATCAGTATGCGTTTGCCCCTGAAAGGTATGAGACCTGGAAATTTGCTCCCGTTCCGAACCGGTCGCCCGGAACACAAATTTCTCCTGTATGACGGGCCAGGGGACAAAAGGAAACGGCCGGCTGCGAGCCGGCCGTGAGGCTGCCTACGGCTTCGGATTGACGCCGTAGTGTTCCGCGATCGTGACCAGTTGCTGCTCGGCGTCGCTGCTGCCAAGCCGCGTGCGGATTTTCTCGATTTCGGCAAAGTCGGAGCTCTCCAGCACGAACCCGTGCGAGGTGAGCGCCTCCTGCGGATTGTCGACCAGCCTCTGCCTGAACTCCGGGTGTTCGATGGCCCGCCGTACGACGGCGCCAATCATCTCGTTTCGCATTGATGTCCTCCGAAGTACGGAAGAGCAAGGGCTGCGCCTGCCGTGGGGTTAACCACAGAGGCACAGAGAACACGGAGGTGTCCTCTGTGATCTCAGTGTCTCTGTGGTTCAAAACGGCTAGATCCGAATCCGCACCGTTGCTAACGTCTCATCGGGATGGATCTTCTTTGGCGCGCCGATGTTGTTTCGCGCTCGCTCGATGGTCAGGTCGACGTTTTTCGGGAAGCCGATGCGGATGCCGGCGTCGATCTTGGTCCAGTTCCACCAGATACTCGGCGCGGGATAGAGAAGAGCGCTTCCTTTGAATCCGTAGTGCAGCTCGCTCCAGCGTACGGCGGGCTGGATGCTCACGAGCGGACCGGCCGCGACGTCGAACTTGTAGCCGAACTCTCCCTCGGCGCCGCTGCGATGCATGCCGGCAATCGTCTGGTTCGTGTACTGAATCGTGGAAGTCAAGCCCCTCCACTCGGTGTAGATGCGGGCACCGGTCTCTTCTTTTTTGTTGCCGCGGATCGGCAGGCCGCTGGTGCCGAGCGGACCGTTGAGCAGATCGATGTCGACACCGTAGAACGTGCCGGTCAGCGGAGAGCTGTTGTCATCGCGCAGCTTGCGGCGGTAGTGAAAGGCGACGGCGTCGAAGCCGAAGGTCTGCGCGTCGTTCTGCCAGCGGTAGCCGAGGCCTTGGCCGAACGACATCCGCTTCGTGTCGAGCGCGAGGTCTTCGACGCGCGTGTCGTAGAGAATCGGAAATCCGGACTTCAGCCGCGGATCGGGATTCGGCTGCAGCAGTTCCTTGATGCCGTTGTCGCCGGCCAGCGCGTTCGGATCGCGGAAGTAGAGCGGATTGCCGCTCGTCCCGGTCAGGCGCCAATACACGTTGCGGCCGATTGAGCCGCCGGTCATGACGCCGACGTCTTCGAATCGATTGAACGCGGTCGCGGCGAGGCCGTAGCTCTCGAGGACGCGAATCGGCTGGCGCTCCATCTTCACGAACTTGCCCAACTGGACGAAGAACGAGGTGCGCTCCGGACGCGCCAGGAACTCCGGCCGCGGTCCGATCTGGATCCACAGCTCGTCGGCGTCGATCTTCCGGTCGTCGCTGGTCGGATTGCGGCGGTACTTGTCCTGCGCGTGCAGTTGCGTGTGCGCGAGGAACCAGTTGCCATATCCGAGGTCGAGCTTGATCTGCGCGACGCTCAGCTCCGCGTGCGAGCCCGCGTCGACGGTCTCCTCGAATCCGACCTTCTGTCCGACCGGCAGAAAGCTCGGCGGGAAGGGGAACTTGAGCGCGAACTTCTCTTCCTTGCTGTCGCGATAGTTGGCGCGCAGCTCGATGCGCGACTTGACCGTCCAGTCGCTGGCTGTCTGCGCGAAGAGAGGGAGGGTTGTGAATAGACCGATTGCCGCCGCGGCGATTCGTCGCATGTTGTCTCCAGTTACGTCGCGGGGAGCCGATTGGATTGTAGCGGATCGTGATTCGTAGATCAGTAGATTAGTGATTAGTAGATTAGGAAAAGCGGCCGATCGATTCACCTCTGATCTACTGATCGACTAATCCACTAATCTACTGCTTCACCGAAAACACATCCGGCACGCGTCGTATCCCGCGGCGCTGGCGTCGGCGGCGCTCATGAAAACCACGCGCGTTTCGTCGGCGAACCTTTTGGCAGCAGCACAGCTGGCGCGATGGAAGCGCTTCGTCTTGCCCGAGGCGTTTGCGACCAGGATCTCCGCGTGCGAGGTGATCGCCTCGATGTTGTGCGTGATCTCGTCCGCGGCCGAGGAGATGTCGTCGATGACCAGATCGGTGACGGCGTCGTCGACGATGCCGGCCACGTCGATCGCCTCCAGCGGCGCGGGAGGTTCATCACGTCCTTCGAGCTGATGCACGATCAACTCCGCGACGTCGATCCGAATCGGGACGAGTTGCAGGGTCGGGATTTCTTCTTCGACGAACACGTACTTCGCGTCCGTCCACGAGGACAGCTCGCGAATCTCGTCCTCCGCTTTTTCGCGCATGGCGTCATGAAGCTGGTTCTCGGTCAGCGCGCCGAGAATGATCAGGATGCGGCCGAGGGCGAGTTGAGTCTCGCGCTGGATGTCGAGCGCCTTCTGCCGCTGCTCCTCGGTGAGCATGCCGGCGGCGATGAGCCGCTGTGCAAGAAAGCGCGAGGGGTCGTTCGACGAGCAGGAGATGATCTTTCCCTTGTCGATGAAAAGCTCTTTCTCCTGCTTCCCTTTGGCGATGACCAGCCGGCCGGTGCGCTGATTCGAGGCGTGTTTGACCAGGAGCTCCGCGGTCGTCGTCGCGACCGGCTTCCACTTCCGCTGCGGCGGCATGATCGTCGAGACGATCTCCGACTCGGCCGGCGCCTTCGGCGGGACCACCGCCCTGGCCACGCGTTCATGAATGGCGCGCAGCTCTTCCTCGGCGCGTTTGCGGCGCTCCAGCTCTTTCCGCAACGCGTCGGTCATGATCTTCAGCTCGTCCATGGTCTGCTCGCCATTGACGCGCAACTCGTCGATCGCCGACCGCAGCGCCTCCTCGGTCGCCTGCCGTTTCTGGAGCTCGGCGCGCAACGCATCGACGGTCTGTTGCGACTCGACCCTCGCGTCGGGCGCGCGGATGACCTCGACGAATCCTTTGATGGCGCCGTTGATGCGCACGGGCGTGAGGCTGGTGCGGACCCAGAGATGCTGCCCGTCTTTCCGGACGCGCCAGTCTTCGAGATCGATGCGGCCCGACTCCCGCGCCTCCTGCAACTGCGCCGTCGACTTGCCGCCCCAATGTTCGTGATCGCGATACAGCATCCGTCGCGGACGTCCGATGACCTCTTCGCGCGTGTAACCGAGGATGCGTTCGGCGCCGGCGTTCCACCCGGCGATCAGGCCGTTCTCGTCGGTGCGGATGATGGCGAAATCAGTGAGCTGATCGACGACCGCCATCAGCACGTGCTCGTTCGCCTGCGCGGCAGGGCGGATCTGGCCATTCGACGCGCGCGCGCGTTCGTCGAGGATGTAGACGAGAAAGGGCGCGCCGTCATCACCGGCGATCGCGCACAGCACTTCGACGTCGCGATACTTCCCCTTCTTCTCGATGATGCGCTTCTCGATGCGGTAGCCGCCCGCATCGCCGCTGAGCATCCGCCGCATCAGCGACGTCTCGCGCCGGGCATCTTCAGGATGCGTGAGGTCGGTGAACGTCAAGCGGCTCAACTGATCGCGCGTGTAGCCTGCGATTTCGCGGAAGCGTTCGTTGAATTGCAGCCACGTGCCGTCCATCGAGGCCAGAGCGATGCCGACCGGCGCGTGTTCGAACGCGTCGCGCAACCGTGTCTCGCGCGGCACGCCCGGAAACGGCGGCGGGCCGGGCTTGCGCACGAGCGAGATCATTTGATCGACGATCGGCAGCTTCACCATGAAGTGTGGAGGGAGTGATTGTAGTGGATTAGTCGATTAGTGGATTAGTGATCAGTAGATCAGTCGATCAGTGCAGGCGATCTCAGCCGAGGCTGCGGCTCTGTGATCAGTCGTGTCGATCTACGCCTGATCTACTGATCTACTAATCTACTAATCCACTGCTTCACCGACGCATCTTCGTCAACGTTCCCGCCCGGAAAACGTCCTGTCTTCGCTCGCGGCGGCCGACGAATACTTCCTCGAATGCCACCTGCAGAATCGCCGCAACGGGGATGGCCATGAGCGCGCCGATGATGCCGAGGAGTGAGGCTCCGATCATGAAGGCGATGAAGGCGGTCAGTGGCGAGATCGACACCTTGCGCGACATCACCCGCGGCGCGATCACGAAGTTCTCCACCTTCTGCATCACCACGGCGATGATCAGCACCGACCAGAACTGCCAGCGCGAATGCAGGATGGCGATGGCCAGCGCCGGCGTGAAACCGACGATCGGGCCGATCACCGGCACCATCTCGCCGAGCGTGGCGAAGAGCGCGAGCGGCAGCGCGTACGGAACGCGCAGCAGCAGCATGGCCACGAACATCACCACGCCCATGATCCCGGAGAGGATCAGTTGCGCCGAGAGCCAGGAGCTCATCCGCCGCGCCATGCGGTTCATCGTGTCGCGCCGGTCGCCGCGCACGTTTTCGGGATAGAGCAGCAGGAACATGTTCCGCAGCCGGTGCGCGTCGATGAGCATGTAGACGACCATGAACAGCACGGCCACGAACGAACCGATCACGGTCGCGGCGCCGCGCACGTAGCCGAAAACATGACCGCGCGGCATGGTCACGCCGTCCTTCAGATATTCGCGCGCCGCGCCCATCGGAAAATAGTGTTCGAGCGGCGTCAGGACGTTCTGCTCGATCAGCGCCGGAAGCTGCGCGCCGAGCTCGCGCGTCTCCCCAATCAGCCGCGGCACCATCAGCACCGCAAGCAGGATCACCAGCAGAAGGAACGGGATGTAGACGATGACGGCGGCCGTACCGCGGCTGATGTTGCGACGGAATCGATAGCGGTAGAGAAGGCGCACGCGATACACGGCCGGCGAGATTCCCGCCGCGAGGACGGCGGCGATGAAGACGAGGATCAGCACTTCGCGCACGGCCCACAGCAGCAACAGCACGAGCGCGACGGCCACGACGACGCCCACTTTTTTCGCGAAGAGGTAGAGGTCGCGATCGCCGCCTTGTTCCCTGGGATAGAAAGGCACGGGATGTCCTATCCGAGGTATTGGCGGATCGCCGATTCGATCTGGGTGCGCGGAACGGCGCCGACCACGCGTCCTTTTTCCACGCCGTCCTTGAACAGCACCAGCAGCGGAATGCTCATGGCGCGATACGCCTGCGCGGTCTTCGGATTCTGGTCCACGTTGAGCTTCGCGAAGCGGACGTCGCTGCGCGAGGCCGCCATCTCCTCGATGACCGGCGCGATCATCCGGCACGGTCCGCACCATGCCGCCCAGAAGTCGACCAGGAAGGCGCCGCTGCGGATCGACTCGGCGAAATTCGCGTCCGTCAGCTCGATTGGATGCCCACCTGTCAGCGGCGTCTTGCACTTGCCGCAGACAGCCTTCTTGCCCGGATCGGACGGCAACCGATTGGCCTGCCCGCAGTTGGGGCAACGAACGACGTCGTTCATGCCCGGCGGTATTGCGAAATGCGGGCCGTAGCACGGCCAATTGCGCCCGAAGATGTCAATGTCCCGATTTCCCGATAAAATGCGCCAGCAATTTTCCACCCGTCATCGACAATCGGTCCCGCGCCGCGGGAGGGAGGGCTTCATGTCTGAAGGAGCGAGCACTCTGCGCCATCGCTTGGCACGTCCGGAGATCATCCGGCTCATCGGCGCTCACAACGCGCTCGGCGCGAAGATGGCCGAACGCGCCGGCTTCGACGGCGTCTGGGCCAGCGGCTTCGAGATCGCCGCCTCGTACGCCCTTCCCGACTCCAGCATCGTCACGATGTCCGAGCACCTCGCGCTGGCGCGTTCCATGTGCGACGTCGTGCGCATCCCGGTCGTCGTCGATTGCGACACCGGCTACGGCGACGAGTTGCAGTTCGCGCATGCGGTGCGGCAATTCGAAGCGGCCGGCGTGGCGGGCGTCTGCGTCGAAGACAAGCAGTTCCCGAAGTTGAACAGCTTCGTCGATGGCCGGCAGGAATTGGCGCCGGTCGACGCATTCGTCGAGAAACTCCGCGCCGGCAAGAACGCGCAGCGGACGCGCGACTTCGCCGTCATCGCACGCACCGAGGCGCTCATCGCGGGATGCGGCGTCGAAGAAGCGTTGCGCCGGGCGCGAACGTACGCCGATGCCGGCGCCGACGCGGTGCTCATCCACAGCAAAGCGAAGACCGCCGCCGAGATCGCCGACGTGGCTATGCAGTGGGACCGTCCCACTCCGCTCGTGGCCGTGCCGACGACCTACTTCAAAACGCCGCTCGACGACCTGGCTGCGCTCGGATTCAAAGTCGTGATCTACGCGAATCAGGGGATGCGCGGAGCACTCAAAGCAATGGAGCAGATCTACGCGGAGATCCTGCGCAGCGGCTCCACGGCCTCGGTCGAAGCGCAGCTCTGGCCGATGAAGACGATCTTCGCGCTGCAGGGCGTCGAGAGCGAAAAGCCAACGCCAGCACCGGCTGAGGTAATCGTTGAATCGTAGCGGCGCCTTCATCGAGATGCTGCGCGAGGCCGGCTTCGATTTTTTCACCGGCGTTCCTGATTCGACGTTCCAGCCGCTGCTGGCCGAGTTTGCGTCGCGTCCCGACCTCGGCTACCTCACCGCGGTCTCCGAAAACGTCGCCGTCGGCATCGCCACCGGTTCGTACCTCGGCGGACGACGTCCTGTGGTTTTCATGCAGAACTCCGGACTGGCGCTGGCGATGAACGCGCTCGGCTCGCTCGCTGCGATTTACCGGATTCCGCTGCTGCTCGTCGTCGGCTGGCGCGGACACGACGGCACCGATTCGCCGGAGCACGCCGTCCTCGGCGCGGCCACGCTGCGACTCCTCGAGGCATTGCCCCTGCCGTTCTTCGTCCCCGACGCGCAATCGCTCGCGTCCGACGTCGCGCGCGCCGCGCAGACGCTCGACGCGCAGCAGCTTCCGTGCGCGCTCGTCTGCAGGCCGGGAGTGGTGTGCTGATGCAACGCGCCGACGCCATCGCAGCTGTCCTTGCCAAGATCAGCGACGAGTTGGTCGTCACCGCGAACGGCTGGATCAGCCGCGAGGCGTGCGCGGCGTCCGACCGCGCCGAAAATTTCTACATGCTCGGCTCGATGGGACTGGCCTCGCCGATCGCACTGGGGCTGGCGCTGTCGCGGCCGGAACGGCGCGTAGTCGTCTTCGACGGCGACGGCAATCTGTTGATGACACTAGGCACGCTGGCGATGATCGGCGACCTTCGTCCGCCGAACTTCCTGCACATCGTTTTCGACAACGAGGTCTACGGCTCGACCGGCGCGCAGCGCTCTGCGACGGCAAACGTCGCACTCGATGCGCTGGCGCTTGCTGCCGGCTACGTCGACGTGCGGCGAGTCAATAACGCGAGCGAGCTGCATGCTGCGATCGATTCGCTATTGGCCACCTCGGGTCCGTCGTTCCTGCTCGTCAAAGTCGACGCAGCCGCGAACGGCACCGCGCCGCGCGTGCCGCACGAACCGCAAGCGATCGCCATGCGCGTTCGGGCGGCGCTGGGAGTTGCCTGATGCCCGACCTCGATTGGAATCGCAAGTGGGGCGGCATGATCGCCGGATTTTCGCCGGACGACGGCGAGCAACATTTCGGCGATCGATGGGGCGATCCCGAAACGTTCGTTCCGCTGATCGAGGTCCGGCAGCGCTTTCTCGATCCCTACTTTGCCGCAGGGACGACCGTCCTCGAAATCGGCAGCGGCGGCGGACGATGGACGCAGTACCTCGCGCGCGCCGCGCATCTCATCGTCGTCGAATACAACCCGGAGTCGTTCGAATATCTCCGCCAGCGCTTTCCGGACGTCTGGCTGACGACGTATCAGACCTCCGGTGCGGAGATGGACGGCATCGAATCCGGCAGTGTCGACTTCGTCTTCACCTTCGACGTCTTCGTCCATCTCGAGCCGGAAGTCATCGGGCGCTATCTGAATGAGATCGAGCGCGTGCTGCGGCCGGGCGGCGTGGCGGTGGTTCACTACGGCGACATCCGGAAGGACATCGCCCTGCACAATCCCGGCTTCTCGCGCATGACGCGCCAGAAGATGGAAGAGCTGATCGCCGCGACCGGACTGCGCGTGCTCGATCACGACGAGATGATCATGTTCCACAGCAATCTGGTGGCGCTGGGCCGCGTATGAGAATCCTGCACATTCTTTCGCAGCGCGCCGGCCGCTCCGGCAGCGGCATCTTCCTCGGCGCGATGGTTCGCGAAGCCGCGCGCCGCGGCTACGCGCAGCACGTGGTCGTGGCCGGTCCGCCCGGAACGTCAGCCGCGGAACTCCCGCCGCTTCGCGACGCCGACGTCTCGCCGATCCTCTTCCCCTCTGACGACGCGCCGTTTCCGCTGCCCGGCAACAGCGACGTCATGCCGTATCCGACCACCGTCTTTTCGCGCATGACCGAACTGCAGATCGAGCAGTACCTTCGCGCATCGCGGCGGGTGATGGAACGCGCGCGCGATGCGTTCCAACCCGACATCGTTCACGCGCATCACCTCTGGCTCATGACGTCGCTCGCTCGCGATGTGTTCGCGGACATCCCGCTGGTCGTCACGTCGCACAACGCCGAGTTGCGGCAACTGGTGAAGGCGCCGCACCTCGTGCCGCGCGTGTCCGGCGTGCGCAGCGCCGACAAGGTCTGCGTGCTGACGCCGCAATCGCTCACCGACACGATCGAGCACTTCGGCATCGCGCCGGAACGCATCGCCATCACCGGCGCGGGATTCGACGACGATCTGTTCCGTCCACGCACGCGATCGCGCGATGCAATCCTGGCTGAGTTGCGCGAACGCTTCGGCGTCGCACTTCCGGGCGACGAAAAGCTGATCACGTTCATCGGCCGGACCTCGGTGCCGAAAGGGATCCCGTTTCTGCTCGATGCGGTATCGCAACTTCGCGACCGCATCGCTCCGTTTCGCCTCGTCCTCCTCGGCGCAACCGGCAGCGGCGATCACGGACGTGCGATGGACGAGTTGGTGGCAGCCGCCGGTTCGCTCGTCATCCACACGGGCGCGCAGCCGCCGGAGGCGGTCGCGCTGCTGCTGCAGGTCAGCGACGTCTTCGTCCTGCCGTCGCTGTTCGAAGGGTTGCCGCTGACGATGCTCGAAGCGTTGGCCGCCGGTTGTCCGGCCGTCGTCAGCGCGCTGCCGACGATCGCGAGCTGGGTGCCGCAGGAATGGCGCGATCGTGGATTCGTCGAACTGGTGCCGAAGCTCGCGACGACGAACGCCGACGAGCCGGTGACCGCGGACATCGCGCGCTTCGTGAGCGACCTCGCTGCCGCGATCGAACGGCGCCTCGCCGCTCCGCTCGACGATGACGCGCGCCTCGATCTCGCGTCGAAGCTCGCGCCGCACTCCTGGCCGCACGTGTTCGATCGCTACGAAAAAATCTATTGCGAAGTCACGGCTGCCGTGGCTGCTACACGATGACCGCCACGGAACAGATGAAGCGCCTGACGGTGGCCATGCTCGTCGACCCGGGCAATCTCGCCCGCGGCGGACGAAGCCTGATCCACGGGCAGGCCGACATCCATCTCGTCCGCGCCTTGCGGCGACTGACGAAGCGGGCCGTGTTCGTGCCGTACGACGGCGTCGCGGAGCTCGCGGAGTCGATCGAGCGCGAACGGCCCGACGTCGTCTTCAATCTCACTGAATGGATCGAAGGCGACCGCACCAAAGACGGCCATATCTGCGCGCTGCTCGACCTCTACGGCGTTCCGTACACCGGCTCGGGGCCGAAAGGATTGATGCTTTGCCGCGACAAAGTCATCAGCAAACTGATCGCGCAGGAAGCCGGCTTCGCCGTGCCGCGCTACTTCGTCGTCGGCCTGCGCACGCGATCGCCGCTCCCCTTCCCGCTCGTCGTCAAGCCGCGCTTCGGCGATGCCTCGGACGGCATCAGCCAGAACTCGCTCGTGCGTTCGAACGAAAACCTTCTGCGCCGCGCGGCGATGCTGCGCCGCGGCGGCGTCGAATCAGTCATCGCCGAGGAGTACGCGCCGGGGCGAGAGCTGCTCGTGACCATCCTCGGCAAACGGATCATGTCCATCCGCGAGCTGGTGATCGGACGCAACGGCTCGGGCTCGCCGGCGATCTTCTCGGCAGAGCTCAAACACGACAAAGCGTACCGGCGACGATGGGCGGTGCGGATGGAGCCGGCGTCGTTGACGCGCAAGCAGCGGAAGCACCTGAAAACGCTCTCCCGCCGCGCCGCCGCCGCGCTCGAACTGCGCGACTACGGCCGCTTCGACCTCAAGCTGACGCCGTCCGGCGATTTCGTTTTCCTCGAAGCCAACCCCAATCCCGCGGTCGTGCCGCCCCGAAAATCGTTCTCCGGCAGTTGGGGTGGAATGGCCTTCGACCACGTAGTCACCGAAATCACGCTCCGAGCCTGGCGACGGCGGGAACGCTGACGCGGACTCCGAACTCGTCGGTGAAGGCGGCGTGAGATCGGGCCAAGTCATGGCGTGATACGGCCCGAATCGCCGGCGTGTACGTTACATGGAACCATCGTCACGCGGAGACGCGGAGTACGCGGAGTGAGAGACATCCATCTCCGCGATCTCCGCGTCTACGCGTGAAACCCTGTTCCCCGTGAATCCCAACGCTGCACGAAATCTTCGTGTCGCACGCAGAACCGCGTGGTTATTAGTACAGCGTGATTGGGCCAAATCACCGCGTGATGGGACCGATTCACCGCGTGATCGGGCCCATTCACCGCGCGATCGGGCCGAATCACCGCGTGATCGAGCCCATTCACCGCGTGATCGGGCCCATTCACCGTGTAAGCGGGGCCATTCACCGCGTGATCGGGCCGAATCACCGCGTGATCGAGCCCATTCACCGCGTGAGCGGGGCAATTCACCGCGTGAGCGGAGCCATTCACCGCGTGAGCGGAGCCATTCACCGCGTGAGCGGGGCCATTCACCGTGTGATCGGAGCCATTCACCGCGTGAGCGGGGCCATTCACCGTGTGATCGGACCTATTCACAGCGTGATCGGGCTCATTCACCACGTGATCGGGCTCATTCACCGCGTGATCAGGGCCATTCACGGCGTGATCGGGCCCATTCAGCGCGTGATCGGGGCCATTCAGCGCGTGATCGGGCCCATTCACCGCGTGATCAGGGCCATTCACGGCGTGATCGGGGCCATTCAGCGCGTGATCGGGCCCATTCAGCGCGTGATCGGGCCCATTCACCGCGTGATCGGGCCAAATCACCGCGTGATCGGACCGACTCACCACCGTCCTCGTGCGAACGCGGAATGGCGTTCGACCACGTCGTCACTGAATCTCACTGTGCGCCTGGCGGAGCGGGGACGCTAACGCGGACTCGGACCCGTCGGCGAAGCGGGCATGAGAACCGTAGCCTATGCCCTTCACGCGTGTGTAACGGGCCGCCGAATTTGTGACGCCTTGGCGGGCGAGAGAAACCGTTCGCGCGAGCACGGACTGCCGCGCTAGCGGCCATAGATGGTAGCCAGGGGTGCGAGCGCTTTTTGCGAGCACCCCTGGAAAGAGGATGTGCATTGAGATCGTGCCGCGTCAGCGGCACTGGAATGAATTGACACTCCGTCTGGTGCCGCTGACGCGGCACAACCTCCTATCGCTCGCGATTCCAGGGGTGCTCGCAAAAAGCGCTCGCACCCCTGGCTACCCTCTTGAGCCGCTATCGCGGCGTTGTGCTCTGCTCAGCGTCAAACTCCGCTACCGCTTCGCGCAGCGTGCGCGCTACCGCGTCGTGCGCGCGCGCGGCGGCGAGGATCGCGTCGAGATCGCCGTGGAGGCGGTCCACATCTTCCTGCTGACGGCTGAGCGGGCTGGTGCCGGCGAACGCTTCCGAGGAGTGGAACATCACATTGATGATTGGTGCGCCGCGACGCATCAACTCCTCCGTGGCGCGAACGAGCTTCGCGCGAGGATGCTTGAGCGGGCGAACCCATATCAGCTCCTGTGCGCGCGTCGCGACGAGCACGTTGCTCAACGCGCGCGCGGATTCGGAGCCTTCGTTGCGCCGCGCGGCAACGCGCGCGATTCCGATCGCGCGGCTGAGAAACCCGATCGGCGCGATCGATGCCGGCACTTCCCACAATCCTCCGACGCGATGCGGTCGAGGCGCCGCGGCGAGATGCGAACGGAAGTCAGGTCCGGGCGCGTGCAATCCAAAGCGGTCGCGAAAGTCGATGCCCGGCGGAATGCTCGAATCGATTGTGTAGCCGAGTTCCTCAATGTGCTGCAGCTCCAGCGCGTCCACTCCCCACCGGCCGGCGCGGTAACTCACCGGACGGGCGCCGAATGCATCCTCATGCGCAGCGAGCAGCGAGCGGTGCTTGGCCATGCGCATTTCCGCGTCGTACTCGCCGATAAACGGACGGGCGACGCGATCGAACTCCGCGTACGGCGGCGTCTCCCATCCGTGAAGGTGGCCGGCGATCTCATCGCCGTCGCGCGCGCAATCGCGCAGAAGTCGTGCGCTCTCTTCGTCGCGCGCGATCGAGTAGGACGTCATCCATGTCACCGGCGCATTTCGCCGGCGAAAGAAATCGCGCAGCGCGCCGAGGCCGCGCGTGTTGGCGAAGGTGAACGGCGGAAACGTGCCGTCGGGCAGCGGCGGTGCCCATTGATCGTCGGGCTCGGTGTCGACGGTGAAGACGATGCTCGGCGTCATAAAGCGGCTCGCACTAATTTTGCGACGCGATCGACATCGGCATCGCCGAGGTCCTGATGAATCGGAAGGCAGAGGATTTCGTCGCGCATTCTTCCGCTCTCCGGAAAGTCATCGATCCGCATCGATGGATGATGAAACAGACCGAAGATGAATGGCTCGACGCGCGCGACAAAAAGCTTCACGAACGCATCGTGACGGTTGCTCACAAAAATCGGCAGATAAAGCGGACAGCACTCGTCCGGCAGCGACGCGGCCACAGGGCGATAGCCGGCCGCATCGCGCAGCATCGCGTCGAGCCGCTCGTAGTTGCGGCGGCGGCGCGCCACGATTTGCGCGGGATCGAACCGTTCGATGATTGCCTGCGAGAGCTGCGAGATGCCAGCCGGCGCGTGCCATGGATCTTCGAAAATGCGCCGCCAGGCAGTGACGCTTCGGCGTTCGAAGCGGCGCTGAATCACCTCTTCGGAATGCGCGAGCGGAGGACGATCGCGCCAGCGGCGGCGGATGCTTCCCCACTGCGCGCTCCACGCGACGCGCGGACGGTCGAGCGTTTCAAGCGGCCGATCGAATCGCAACGCTCCGCCGTCGCTCGTGCCGAACGTTTTGTACAGGCTGAACGTCGCCGCGGTGCCCGCGGCACCGATCGGCCGTCCCTTGCAGCGCGACAGAAAGGCGTGCGAACAGTCTTCGATCAGCGGCACTCCCTTTGCGCGGCAAAGCGCCGCAATGCGATCCGTGCCCGGCTGCGCGAATCCGAAGTAGTGAATCAGCAAAACCGGTCCGGGCGCGTTGTCGAGACATTGCCCGAGGTGTTCTTCGTCGATCGTCAGATCGTTGTTTAGACGATAAAAGCGCGGCGCGAATCCCGCCTCGGCAGCGGCGCGCACCTCCATGCCGCAGTGAAACGACGGGCACCAGACCGGCGTCCCCGGTTTCAAATCGAGCGCCGAAAAGACGAGATAGAGCGCGTCGCGCGAGAAACGCGTCAGGTGCGGCGCGAAGGCGAGTTCGTCGCGCATGGCCGTTGACGGCTTCCGGCGCAGCGAGGCGATCGACGGCCGCGGATAGGCGTGAATCGCGTTCATGCCGCGCCGTTTCTCCACGCCACGCGTATCTCTTCGCGGATCGCGGCGGGATTGTTTGTGAGGAAGCGATCGATGAGCGTCGGCTCGTAGTCGCGAAGCGCCGGCGGCAACCCTCCGCGCGCGCGGCAGACCGCCTCGATCAGCGGGCCGGACGGCGGCGGCGCCGTGCTGCAGAGCAGGTTCGGTGGATGCCGTTCCCCGAAGAGGCGCTGCATCACGTGGCCGAGGATGAGCGAGTAGCGAATCGAACCGCGGCCGTTGACGATGCCGGCGGCGCCGAGCTGAAAGAGAAAGAGCGGTGCGAAAACGTCGAGCGACCAGCGGCTACGAAGTTGTCGTAGCAACGGTACGAGCGATGCGGCATCAGCACCTCCAACGTTGAACGTCTCGCCGCCCGCGACGAGCAGATGATCGTCGCCCTTCATCACCAGACGCACCGGGCGACGGATTCCGTCCTCGCCGGCGACCGCCAGCGGCACGTGATCGTGTTCTTTCCGCGTGAAGTGCAGTTCGCCCCGATCGTCGTACGCCATCGCTTCGTCCACCGCCTCGGCGACGAGAATCCGCTCGCGAATGAAGATCGCCAGCGTTTCGGCGATCCATGGAAGAAGCTCGTCGCGTGCGAGAAGATCGCTGAGCGACACGAACGGAAGTGAGAATCCGAGGCGTTGGAAAAGGCGCGCCGAGGTGATGGAGTTGAAGGAACCGAGCGAGCGCGCGCGCTGCCGCGCCTCTCTGTATCCGGCCATCAGTTCGCGCAGATGTGCGTATGCGTCGCTCTTCGCGAACGTCGCGTGCTGCGCGGCCTCGGTGATCATCCCCTTCAGCTTTGCTTCGATGAGCTCGAGTAACGCCGCATCCGGCGGCGGCACGAAACGGAGATCGCGTCCCTGCCACGCGCGCGACGACCGCACGAACGCCAGCCGCAGCACGCCATCGACGGCAGCGACCGAAGGCAACTCCGTGCGGCTCATCCACGGATCGGAGCCGAGCGACGCGTAATCGGCGAACGCGTAGAACGACGCGCCGCCGCACGCCGCGAGCGCGTCGAGTTTGACCGGCACGGCCGGGTAGTAATCAACGTACGGCTGCTGTCCGGCAAACGCGATCGGGCCATCGTCGAACTTCACCGGACGCGCGACGCCTGCAGCGTCGGCGAAATCGTTGGCACTGGCTCGGACCGCGCGCGCCAGCGCCGCATTCGGCGGCATCGCCTGCACGCCGCGGATGAACGACTGCGCGTCATCCGTCGCGCACGCGCTTTCGATCAGCGGCGCCAATGCGTCACATCGCGTGAAGACCTCGGTCAGGCGCATGCGGTTCCGCGATTCTGGTTGCCGCGCGCGCCGCCGTCAACGGCGATGCGTCTTTCCGGCATAATGGCGGCTTCCCATGAAGAACATCGGCTCGATCTCCGCCGCGCGGCGGAAGCAATGGGACCGCCGCGGCTACCTGCTCATCGAGCAGGCGCTTGCGCCCGGCGAAGTGGCGTCGCTCCTCAATGCCGTCGATGCCGTGCTGGCCGCAAAGCCCGATCGCGATTTCATATCGCAGGGATCGGCCGCCGCGTTCAAGATCGTCCAGGCCGTGTCGGAGACCGACGCGCTCGATCCGCTCGCCGACCATCCCGTCATCTTCCCCATCCTCCTCGCGCTCCTCGGGCCGTGGCTTCAAATCCTCGGCACGGAGATTTTCGTGCGCACCTCGGGGAAAGGTCACGACCCGCTCGTCACGTGGCACACCGACGGCGGCCCAACGCTCGGCAACTTCCTCCCTCGCCGCGGCAATCCGGTGCTGCAGATGAAGGCGCAGTTTTTTCTCACCGACCTTTCCGATGATGACAGCGGCAACTTCATGCTCGTCCCCGGCAGCCACCGCGTGACTCTTCCGCCCGACCGCATCGAATCGAACGAAACGCCCGACAGCGCCATCCAGCTTCGCGCACGCGCCGGCGACGTCCTCCTCTTCCCCTGGTCGCTCTGGCACGCCGTCGCCCCGAACCACAGCGGCCGGATCCGGAAGAGCATCACCTTTCGCTACGGCCAGCTATGGTCGCGTCCCTATGATTACGAGCGGCTTTCCGCGGACGTCCTCGGGCGTATGAGTCCGAGGCGACGGCGACTGTTCGGGGACAACGGACCGAATGCTGATCCGGTCTCGTATTTCTATCCGAATGAGGAAGAGCACCTGCGGCTGATGACCGGCTGATTACTCCGGCAAACTGGGCGGCGGCGATCCGCGATGGTAGGCAACGTCCGCCGCGTGCTGCGAGGCATGCACCGGCTTGCCGTCTTTCCAATCGCGATACGCCTGATCGGCTTCACGCAAACAGATCCCGCACTCCTCGGCGTGATTGGTCTGGAAGCACGTCAGCAGGCTGACGTGTCCCTCATTCTCGTGGCACTGGCAGTAGCAATACATCTTCGACAGCCGGTCGGTGATCTGCGCGGCCTCGGCGTAGATGGTCGCCGCGGCGGGATTGGCGAGATGCGCGGCAGTGAGCACGGGCGCATTCCGATCTGGGATCGGCTGCGGCTTCGACGACATTTGCATCTGCGGCATCTGCGGCGGTGTCCCGATCACCTCCGGCACCGCGGCTTCATGCTTGCGGCAGGCGGCCGCGACGAGGACGAGAAGAATGAGGGCTCGCTTCATGCGAGGCCGCAACGAAACCGCCCCGTGGTGTAATCCTTCGCCGTGATCCGCACCGCCACGCGCGCCGATCTTCGGCGCATCGTCGAGCTGTTCGCCAAAGCTAACGATGCGCCGTACGACTTGACTGTCGTCGCGGAGGAGAAATGTTTCGGCGCCGGAGTGAGCGGCGAGCCGGTCGTCACCATCTTCGGCGATTTTGCCGGAGTGTCAGTGACGTGCGGGAAATCGCTGCGCATCCTCGCCGTCGATCGTAATCAACGGCGGCAAGGCATCGGCAGCGCGCTGCTTCGCGACGCCGAATCGCGCGGCGCGCGCATCGTCGCCGCCGAGGCGGGCAACTACTTCACGCCGGGCATCGTGACGAGTGATACGACGACCATCGATTTCTTCACCAAACGCGGCTATCGCGAGACGGCGAACACGTACAACCTCATCGCGACCGATCTGCCTGTCGAGATCCCGCAGCAAGTCCAGCGCGTCACGCAAGCGACGCGCAACCGCGTCCTCGCATTCATCGAAAAAGAATTCGGCCGCATCTGGCGATTCGAAGCGTCGAACGCGGGCGACAACCCCTTCTACGTCGAAGTCGATGGCCACATCGCCGGCTTCGCCGCGCATGACGCCAACAATCGCGGCCTCGGCTTCTTCGGTCCCACCGGCGTCGCACGCCAACATCGCGGCCGCGGCCTCGGCGGCGCGCTTCTGCGCGCATCGCTCGCCGACCTTCGCCGCCTCGGCTACGAACGCGCCATCATCCCCTGGACCGATGCCCTCGATTTCTATCGCAAAGCGTGCGGAGCAACCGTGGCGGCACGATTCGTGACTCTGACCCGTGATGTAGACTCCGCGCCGTGAAAAAAGAGCCGCAGAAATCGCCGAAACGGCGGCACCGCTTCCTGCCGCTGGCCATCGGCACGACCGGCAGCGTGGCGCTGGCCGGCGTCGCCTTCTGGTTTTTCAAAAAGCAGGCGGAACAGGTCGTGGCCGGGCGCGCCGACCGCTACGACGACATCATCATGGACGTCGTCCACCGCATCGATAATCCGCCGATGCACGCGGCCATGGACGCCGTCACGCAACTCGGCTCGCATCTCGCCATCGGCAGCGCCGCCGGAATCACGGCGCTGGCGATGTGGAAACAAGGACGGCGCGAGGATGCCTGGACCGTCGTCGTCTCCACCGGCGGGGCGATGGCCATCAACACGCTGCTCAAAAATATTTTCCAGCGTCAGCGTCCCATCGAGCGCGCGCGGCAGATCACGTTGCCCAACTCGCATAGTTTCCCGAGCGGCCATTCGCTGCTCTCGGCGGCCACGTACCCGATCGTCGCGCATCATTTCGTGCAGCATCGTTCGGTCGCCACGCAGGCGGTCGTGCACACGCTCGCTTCGCTGACCATCCTCAGCGTCGGTTTCTCACGCGTCTACTTCGGCGTCCACTTCCCGTCCGACGTCTTCGGCGGATTCGCCGCCGGATTTGGATGGCTCGGCCTGACGTCGCTATCGCATACGCTGATGGCTGCGGATGGCGAGGGCTAGTTCGAGAAACACATCGCCTCTCCCGCGCGTTAGGAAACCCGCTATGTCATCCGTCACGCAGACCTACGGCGCCAACACGGCATTCATCGAAGAGCTTTACGAGCGCTATCGCGCCAATCCCGAATCGGTGAGCACGAGCTGGCAGGAGTTCTTTCACGATTACGAGCCGCGCTTCGAGGAAGAGTTCGAAGAAGAGGCGGAGATGCCGGTCGCCGCTGTCGGCGGCACGCAAGCGGTGGTTGCGCCGGTACCGCAGCCGGTCGCGACGCAGCCAACTCCGGCGCCCGCGCCGCGCCCCATTCCCGTTCCGTCCGATCACACCACCGTCCCGCTTCGCGGCGCGGCCGGCAAGATCGCCCAGAACATGGAGATCTCGCTGACCATCCCCACGGCGACTTCCATCCGCAACATCCCGGTCAAAGTCCTCGAAGAGAACCGGCGCGTCATCAACAACCACCTCACGCTCACCGGCCAGCCGAAGGCGTCGTTCACGCACATCATCGCCTGGGCGCTCGTCGGCGCGATCAAGCAGTTCCCGCGCATGAACGCAGCGTTCGCGATGAACGACGGTACGCCGACACGCATCGACCGCGAGGACGTCAACCTCGGCATCGCCATCGACGTCGAGCGCAAGGACGGCTCGCGCTCGCTGCTTGTCCCGAACGTCAAGCGCTCGCAGACGATGGACTTCGCGCAGTTCCTCAAGGCCTACAACGAAGTCGTGCGCAAGGCGCGCAACTCCACGCTCGAAATCTCCGACTTCGAAGGCACCACGATTTCGCTCACCAATCCCGGCACGATCGGCACGATCGCGTCGGTGCCGAGACTCATGCAGTCGCAGGGGACGATCATCGCCACCGGCCAGATCGACTACCCCGCCGAATACTCCGCTGCCGATCCCTCCGTCCTCGCCGACCTCGGCATCTCCAAAGTGATGACGATGACGTCGACGTACGACCATCGCATCATCCAGGGTGCGGAGTCCGGCGCGTTCCTCGCGCGCGTCCACGAGCTCCTCCTCGGCGCCGACGGCTTCTACGAAGCCATCTACCGCGACCTGCGCATCCCGTACGAGCCCGCGGTTTGGGGACGCGATCGCCATCGCCTCAATGCGACGGAAGATGAGAAGGTCGCGCGCGAAGCAGCCGTGCTGCAGATGATCAACGCCTATCGCGTGCGCGGACATCTGCTCGCCGATCTCGATCCGCTCGAATACGAAGTCAAGCGCCATCCCGAGCTCGATCCGGCGTTCTACGGCCTCACCATCTGGGACCTCGACCGCGAATTCGTCTGCGGCGGTTTGTGCGGAAAGCTCACCGCGAAGCTGCGCGACATCCTCGACACGCTGCGCGAAACGTACTGCGGAAAAATCGGTCCGGAGTACATGCACATCAGCGAAACGGTGCAGAAGAAATGGCTGCAGGACCGCATGGAGCCGTCGCGCAATCATCAGCCGCTCGACCTGGCCACCAAGCGCCGCATCCTGATGAAGCTCAACGATGCCGAGTCGTTCGAAAAGTTTCTGCACACCAAGTACGTCGGGCACAAACGCTTCTCGCTCGAAGGAGCCGAGAGCACGATTCCGATGCTCGACTACATCTTCAACGAGGCCACGCAGGATGGCGTCGCCGAGGCGGTCATCGGAATGGCGCATCGCGGGCGCCTCAACGTGCTCGCCAACATCCTCGGCAAGTCGTACGAAAAAATCTTCCACGAATTCGAAGGCGACGTCGATCCGAACACCACGCAAGGTTCCGGCGATGTGAAGTACCACCTCGGCGCGGAAGGAACGCACCAGACGCCCGACGGCTCGCACATGAAGTTGACGCTGGCGTCGAATCCGAGCCATCTCGAGGCAGTCGATCCGATTGTCGAAGGGATGGTCCGCGCGAAGCAGAAGCTCATCGCCGACAACAAGCGCGCCTGGGTTCTGCCGGTTCTCATTCACGGTGATGCCGCCTTCGCCGGACAGGGCGTCGTCGCGGAGACGCTCAACTTCTCGCAGCTCCCCGGCTATCGCACCGGCGGCACGATCCATCTCGTCATCAACAACCAGATCGGCTTCACGACCGGGCCGGAATCGGCGCGGTCGACGATGTACGCGACCGACGTCGCGAAGGCGGTGCAGGCGCCGATCTTCCACGTCAACGGCGATGATCCCGAGGCGTGCATCCGCGCGGCCAAACTCGCGTACGACTTCCGGCAGCAGTTTCACAAAGACGTTGTCATCGACATGCTTTGCTACCGCCGTCACGGCCACAACGAGGGCGACGAGCCGTCGCTCACGCAGCCGAAGATGTACAAGTCGATCAAGGAGCATCGCTCGGTTCGGAAGATTTACACCGAGACGCTGCTGCGCAAAGGCGACATCGATCCGAAGGAAGCGGAGTCGTGGCTCGATCAGTTTCAGGGCAAGCTACAGGAGGCGTTCGACCGCACGCGCGAGGACGACACGCCGCCGCCGTCAAACGAGCGCGGCGCGCTCTGGACCGACGAAGAGCTCACCGGATTTCAGAATCAGCCGTCGCCCGACACGTCGGTGCCGCGCAACGAGCTCGACGTCGTCAGCAACGCGCTGACGACGGTGCCGGACGATGTCTCGCTTCATCCGAAACTGAAACCGATCATCGCCAAACGGAAAGCGATGGCCGAGGGACGCGACGGCATCGACTGGGCCTTCGCGGAGTTGCTCGCGTTCGGAACCCTGATGACCGACGGCTATCGCGTGCGCCTCTCTGGGCAAGATTCCGGCCGCGGCACGTTCTCGTCGCGTCACGCGATTTTGTTCGACTACATCACCGGCAAAGGCTACGTGCCGTTGAATGCGCTGAGCGCCGAGCCGGCCAAGGAGTCGAAGACGATCGCCGAGAACGCACTCGGCGAACAGACGAGCGACGAGCCGCATGCCAACATCGACTTCGCCGTCTACGACTCCCTCCTCAGCGAATACGGCGTCCTCGGATTCGAGTACGGCTACTCCGTCGCTGATCCCGGCGCACTCGTGCTGTGGGAAGCGCAGTTCGGCGACTTCGTTAACGGCGCGCAGATCGTCATCGATCAATTCATCTCGTCTGCAGAAGAGAAGTGGGGCCAGCACAGCGGCCTCGTTCTCCTCCTGCCGCACGGTTACGAAGGTCAGGGACCGGAGCATTCGTCCGCGCGCCTGGAGCGCTTCCTGACGCTGTGCGCCGAGGGAAACATGCAGGTCGTCTATCCGACGACGCCGGCGCAGCACTTCCACGCACTGCGCCGCCAGATGAAAAACGATCCGCGCAAGCCGCTCATCGTGATGACGCCGAAGTCGCTGCTGCGCCATCCGCAGGCCACATCACCGATCGACGCCCTCACGAACGGCCGCTTCGAGCCGGTGCTGATCGACGCCGCATCCGATCCCGCCACCGCGAAACGCATCGTCCTGACGAGCGGCAAGGTCTACTACGACCTCCGCACAGCCCGCGAAAAAGCGAACGCGAATATCCCGCTGATCCGCCTCGAACAGTTCTACCCCTTCCCGCAAAAGATGCTCGCCGACGCGATCGCCCAACACCCGAACGCCACCGAAATCGTCTGGGTCCAGGACGAACCGCGCAACATGGGCGCCTGGCCGTTCCTCCACGAACGCCTCGCGTCGCTCACCGGCAATCGCACGCTCCGCTACATCGGACGTCCCATCAGCGCGTCGCCCGCGACGGGATCGCATCATCGGCACGAGGAGCAGCAGGCGGCGCTGGTTCAGGCGGGGATCGTCTGAAGTTCGCGGTCTAGGCTCCGGCGGTCCCCTACCCGCGGAAGGCCGTTAACTTAGGCGTTGCGAGCGTTCGCGATCGGAGCGCAGGCGTCTCGCCGGCTGGCTCGGCGGCGTCCCGCCGCCGAATGGGAGGCTTGCGCAAGTGTTGTGTTACCAGCAACATTCGAGGGTTTGGCGGTTCGGCAGCGAGGACGCAGCCAAGCCAGCCGGCGAGGACGCCAGCGCTCCATTGCGCGCTTAAGCGCGGCTTCGGCGCGCGGTGAATCGGCTGTGTAACGGCGGGATTCGCCTGTGTAACGCGATGATTCGCCTGTGTAACGCGATGATTCGCCTGTGTAACGCGGTGAATCACCCTGTGTACGCGGTGAATCAGGCTGTGTACGCGGTGAATCAGCCTGTGTACACGGTGAATCAGCCTGCGTACGCGGTGAATCACCCTGTGTACACGGTGAATCAGCCTGTGTAGCGCGAGGATTTGCCTGTGTAACGCGGTGACTCGGCTGTGTACGCGATGAATCGGATACGTGCCGCCGAGCCGCCAGCGGCTCGCTGGCACATGACGCCTACCCCAACGCCGCTTCGATCCGCTCTTCCAACTGGTGGATCGCGGATTCGAGCTCGGGCAGCAGCTCCTCCGCCGTCGCGAAATCGGCGGCTTTGCCGGCGCGCTCCAGGCGCGCGGTCGCTTCGATTGCGTGCGGGACGTCGAAGTTGCTAATGGCGCCTTTTAACGTGTGGGCGGTTTGGTAGAGCGCTTCGCCATCGCGGGCGGCGATGGCGTCGCGCAGTGAGGCCAGCAAGCGCGGGGTCTGCATGGCGAAGGCGTCGCGGACGCGCGCGAGGAGGCGGACGTTGCCGCCGACGGCGTCGAGGATCGCATCCGTGGGGCCGGCGGAGATCGTCGACGGCATGGCGGTCCCCGTCACCTCGCGGATGATGGCGCCGAGCGTCGACTGCGTGGCCGGTTTGGTGAGCACGGCGTCGAAGCCGGCGGCCATGCAGCGATCGCGATCTTCGCGCGTCGTGTGCGCGGTGACGGCAACGATCGGCGTGCGCGTTCCGCGCTCCAGACTTCGGAAACGGCGCGTCACTTCGAGGCCGTCCAGACCGGGCATCTGCACGTCGAGAAGGATGACGTCGAACGTGCGCTTGGCGAGCATGTCGAGCGCTTCGGCGCCGCTTTCCAGCGTCGTGACGACGTGCCCGAGACGCCGCACGGCCTCGGCGGCGAACTCCTGATTGACCACGTTGTCATCGACGACGAGCACGCGCAGCGGACGCGCCACCTCGGGACGGCGCTCCAGCGTGTACGTCACCGTCCGCTCGGCGACGCCGAGGGCCACGCCGATCGCGTCGAGCAACTCGCGCTCGCCGACTGGACGCGTCACCAGAACGCCGCCGTGATACGCCGGCGCGAGCGGCGAGGTGATGCGCACGACGGGCACCGGCGGGATCCACGGCGTCGACGCGAGGATGTTCGCGTCCGCGACCACGCACGCGTACGCGGCGCGGATCGACGGCTGCAATGCGCCGTCGAGCGTCGCGTACGACTCCGGCACCATGCCGTGCACGCGCAGCGTTTCCGCGAGAATTGCGCGCGTCGTCGCGTTCGGCTCGATCAGCAGCACGCGCATGCCCGCCAGCGCGCTCTCCCATTCCGGCGGCGGCGCAGTGCCGACCGGCTCGCATGGCATCGGCAGCACGAAACGAAACGTGCTTCCCTTCCCCTGCTCGCTCTCGAACGTCACCATGCCGCCCATCGCCTCCAGCAGGCGCGCCACGATGGCCAGGCCGAGGCCCGAGCCGCCGTAGCGGCGGGAGTGGGAGGAGTCGGCCTGCGCGAATGGATCGAAGATCAGATGGCGGCGCGATGGATCGATGCCCACTCCCGTGTCGCGCACTTCGAATCCGATCGTGACGTGATCGACCGACATCACTTCGCACGAAACGCGGACGACGACATCCCCTCGGTTCGTGAACTTCAGCGCGTTGCCGACGAGATTCACCACGATCTGCCGGATGCGCAGCGGATCGCCCCACAGCCGGTCAGGCACCTCGGGTGACACGGCGAAGGCGAGGGTGAGGCCTTTCTCCGCCGCGGTGATGCCGAGCGTTTTCAGCGTGTCGGTGATGAGCTGCCGCATCGAAAAATAGACCGGCTCGAGCTCCAGGCGCCGCGCTTCGATTTTCGAGAAATCGAGGATGTCGCCAATGGTGGCAAGCAGCGTCTCGGCGGAACGGCGGGCCATCTCGAGCTGGCGCGCGCGCTCGGCCGAGGTTTCCGTGTCGATGGCCAGTTGCAGCATGCCGATGATGCCGTGGAGCGGCGTGCGCATCTCGTGCGACATGTTCGCGAGGAATTCGCTCTTGGCAGCGCTGGCCTCCTCGGCGCGATGCCGCGCCGCGGCCAGTTCCGTCGACTGCGTTTCCAGCCGGCGGATGAGATCGCGCGACTTGCGGATCGCGTTGGCGAGATAGCCACGCCGCAACTCTACGCCGCGCGACGTCAACGCGACGTACAGACCGCCCGCGAAGACGAACGCGATCTTCGCCAGCGCGATCGCATCGGGAACGGCGTGGCCGTCGACACTGATCACCCAGATCAGCATCGACGCGTAACAAAACGTCCCGAACATCACGAAGCCGAGGGCGCGGCGGAAACCGGTCTGGGCCTGATCGGCCACGCGCAGGAAAAGGATGAAAAACAGCCAGCTGTGTTCGGCGCCGGAGTAGTAGATCGCCAGCGTCCAGATCGGGATGTCCAGAACGAGGAAGAAGAGACTGACGTCGACCTTTATCCGATCGTGCAGCAGCGCGATCAGCGGCCACGAAATCGCGCAATAGACGGCCAGGATGATGGTGATGCGCAGCCAGTCCGCGTTCGAGTCGAGATGCAGCAGGAAGCGGTTGTTGAGGTAGACGCCGAGCGAAAGCAGCGCGGAGCCGATGAGACGAAAGGTCGGGATCTCGCCGACGGCAATCGTTCGCGCGCGCTGCCGTTTCCGGCGCTCGCCCTCCTCAGCGCGCATCACGAATTCGCTGCTCACCGCGACGACTGTACGCGATCCCGGCGCTGCAGGATGGCCCGCACGCGCGGCAGCAGGGTCTCTTTGCGGATCGGCTTGCGCAGGAAGCCGGCCGCGCCGAGCTCCAGGCTGCGCGCCTCCACCTCGGCGCCGGCCACGCCGGTGATGAAGACCGCCGGCGTTTCCATCCCCTTCTTCATCATGATCTCGAAGAGCTGCAGGCCGTTGAGCGTGGGAACGTTGACGTCGAGGACGATGAGGTCGAATTTGCGGCGGGCGAGTTCGACGAGCGCGTCGCCGCCGTCCGCGGTCACGACCACTTCGTAGCCCGCTTCGATCAGGAAGCCTTCGACGAGCGCGGAGGAGACGGCGTCATCTTCGACGAGGAGGATGAGCACCGGGCCGTCGAGCGCTTTGTGGAACGCGTCGCGCGGCGCGGGCGCTTTTTCGAGCGCGGCCAGAATCTCTTCGCGCAACCGTTCGGTCTCGGCGCTCGGCTGACGATCGAACTGCCGCTCGAGAATGTCGGCGCATTCCTGGTAGCGGCGCAGCGCGGAGTCGGGACGCCCCTGCTCGAGTTGCAGACGCATGAGCGCGCGATGAACGACTTCCTGCGTCGGATCGAGCGCGAGCAAACGGCTGGCGGTATCGGTGGCGTTTTCCCACCACCCCGCCTTGATCTGCGCCGCGAGGAGCTTGCCGAGGACCGCGAGCCCGGCGTGCCAGTAATGGAGGCGGCGTTCGGCCAGCCATTCCTCGAAACCGGGGAGATCGCTGTCGAAGTGCTCGAGCAGATTGCCGCGATAGATCTCCGCCGCGGCGCGAATGGCATTCAGCGAGTCGTTCGCGGCGAGGACGTCGAAACGCGCCACGTCGACCTCGACGGTGCGCGGATTGAATCGCAACGTGTCGCCCGATCCGATCAGCACATCAGGCGCGGCGAAGCGCAGCGCGTAGCGAAGATCGCGGCCGAGGGCGCCGGCGTTGTCGGCGCCGAAGAGCGACGCGAAATCGCGCAGCGGCGCAGGCGCATCGAGATGCATGGCCAGCCACGCCAGCGCGGAATGCGTGCGTCTGCTGCCGAGCGCGAGCGTGTTGCCGCGGTGATCGACAGCCGAGAATTCGCCGAAGAGACGAACCTTGAACGAAGACATGGATTTCCGGACCGACGGGCAGAATACCACACGTCGAGTTTATTAAGGAAGAATGGAGTGCGGGTGCATCCGGCCGGACTCGGCAGTAAATCAACCGCCGCTGGAACACTCATTGCTCAATACCGCGTCGGAGGTTGACGTAAATGAAGAAAGCAATTGGATCACTGGTACTTTCCGCAGCACTCATCTCGGGCATCGGTTGTTCGAACTGGAACCGCGCCACGCCGTCCGGCATGGACAACACGGCCATCGAGAGCGAGATCCGCAAGAACCTGGCTGGCGACCACATCACCGGCCTGCACATCGACGTCCACGACGGAATGGTGACGCTGACCGGACACGGCAGCGCGGCCGACCGTCAGAAGGCGTACGACGATGCCGCGAAGGTCAACGGCGTCAAGAGCGTGACGAACAACATCACGGTGGATTAAGCGGAGAGACTGTGAGACGCGGAGATCGCTCCGCGTCTCACTTCACCTCGAACGCGCCCTTCGGCGTCTCCGGCAGGATCTGCAGATCGTCGAAACGGACGGTCTGATTCTTCGCCTTCACTTCGCGCTGCAGCGAGATCAGCACTCCGCCGGCGCGTTTGAAATCGTGGAAGAAGACTTCCACCGGCGGAACGGTCGCCGCCGCGCCGGGCGGTTTCATGTCCCATTCGTCGACGAGTCCGCTCTCGCGATTGATCCACGCCCAGACGTCGTAGTTGATCTCCAGACTCGGATCGAACGTGACGCGGACGACGTCCCATTTGTGTCCCGCGGCATCGGCGCGCTCGCCCTGGCTGGTGCGATGCACACCCGGATCGAGCATCTTCAGCGGCATCAGCAGCCAGTAGATGTCGTTGTTGTAGCGGCGGTAGCCGAGCGCCAGCAGTTCCTTCAGCGCCGGCAGGTCCTTTACTTCGACGCCGTTCTGCCACGCTCTGCCGACTTTCGATTTCGCGTTCAGGAGGACGGTGAACGGAACGCCTTTCGGATCGACGCCGCTGACGCGATAGTTGCCGGTCACGCGATCCCACTGCTGCGGAAACGACGCAGCGGCCTGCCCGTTGCGCTCGACGACGAACGTGAACGAGAAGTAGCGCGCCTTCTCCCACGCTGCGCCTCCCTGCGCCTCGATGGTGCGTTTGGCCAGCGCATCGGCAGCGGGATCGGGCGGTGCGGCAGGTGCGACAGGCGCCGGCGGCGCGACGACGACCTGCGACGGCGCCTGAGCGAAGAGCGGAAACGCGAGAACGACAAGAACAACGACAGCGAGCAACGAGCGCAAAGAGCCTCCGGGAAAATTCAATCTGCTCCGAAAAGCCGTCGGCGGCCGGAAGCATTCCGCGCTGCCATCTTGAGAGGGTGTGAAGAAATGTGGCGTCCGTTTCGTGCGAAGCACTTTGGAGTGCGGTGGCAAGGCCACCGCTTTGGGAGGGCGGAGGAATCGTGACGACTCGCAGCGTGTGATGCTTGCTTCGTCTTCGTAATCGTCCCGTCCACCACCCTCCCAAAGCGGTGGCTCGCTCGCCACCGCACTCCAAAGCTTCGCGAAATGTGCCGTGAATCGCGCGAGCATGGTCACATTTCTTCACATCCTATGTGAGGCGCTGAAGCTCTACCGCAGCGCCTCAACGCCCGCCATTGCCTCATCGGATTCTTTCGGGCAATATTGGCGGGTCCACGCCGAGAGGGCCAAAAATGACAAAACGTTCGTTCGTAACGCTGATCGCGTGTGTGCTTTTCTTTGTCTCCGCAACGATGTTCGGACAGACGACAGCCTCGCTCGCGGGCGTCGTAACGTCGGGCGACGAAGCATTGCCCGGCGCGACGGTCACGATTAACTCGCCGGAGTTGCAGGGATCGCGGGCCACGATCACCGGCGAGACCGGCGCCTACAGTTTCCCGGCACTTCCGCCGGGCCAGTACACGATTTCGATCGCCTTCGCGGGGATGGGCACGAAGATAATCAAAACCACGCTGCGGCTGTCGCAGGTCACGCGCGCCGACGCCGCGTTGAAAGTTACCGAGTCGATCCTCGTCTACGGGACCGCGCCCTCGGTCATCGAGACGCCCGAAATCTCGACGAACATGACCCTCCCCTTCGTCGAGCGGCTCCCCATCCAGCGCAACCAGCTCGCCACCGCGCAGTTCGCGCCGGGCGTCAACAGCAACACGCTTTCGAACGGGCAGCTCTACATCTCCGGCGGGCCGGGTTACGACAACCTGGTGATGGTCAACGGCGTCGTGGTCACGGAAAACACGCGCGGGCAACTGCGGCCGATGTACGTCGAGGATGCGATTCAGGAGACGACGGTGCTGACGGGCGCCATTTCCGCCGAGTACGGGCGGTTCAGCGGCGGCGTCGTCAACACCATCACCAAGTCGGGCGGCAACGAATTGCGCGGCTCTCTGCGCGACTCGCTCAGCAATCCGTCGTGGTCGGCGCAGTCGCCGGCGCTGGAGACGCGCGAGAACAATCTCAATCATGTGGCCGAGGGAACGCTGGGCGGATTCGTGCTGCGCGACCGGCTCTGGTTCTTCGGCGCGGGACGATGGGCGAAGAACGACACGGCGCGGCAGACGCTTTCGATTCCGGCCTTCACCGCGAATCCGATCACGCCCGCCTCGCCGGCCATCAGCTATGCCGAAGGGAACGATCAGAAGCGGTACGAAGCGAAGCTCACCGGGCAGCTCGGCGCGCGGCAAACGCTGGCCGCATCGTGGTTCGGCATCGACACCAAGGGCACCAACGCGCGCTTCTCGAACAACTTCTACGACGTGGCCAGCCTCACCGAGCGCGTCGATCCGGAGTCGCTGCTGGCGGTCCACTACAACGGGACGCTGAGCACGAATTTTCTGGCCGAGGGACATTACTCGGCGCGCAAATTCTCCGACCGCACCGGCGCCATGACCACCGACCTCATCGCCGGCACCGTCCTCCTCGACCGCGCCAACAACAACACGCGCTTTCACGCGCCGTCGCTGTGCGACATCTGCGACGCCGAACGGCGCAACAACGACGACGTCCTGCTCGAGGTGCACGACTTCCTCGATGCAAAATCGTTCGGCAGCCACGATCTCGTCGCCGGCATCGATCGTTTCGCCGAGCGCCGCTACGCGAACAACCATCAGTCGGGCAGCGACTTCTCGATCTTCGTGACGCGCGTCCAGTACAAGGATGGCGTCATCTATCCGGTCATCACGCCGTCGAACGCGGCGGGCGGCGGTACGTTCATCCGCTGGAATCCGATTCTCGTCCCGGCGAGTTCGAATGACCTTCGCACCGACTCGGCCTTCATCAACGACACATGGAACGCCACCTCGCGCCTCTCGTTCAACCTCGGCGCGCGCTTCGATCGGAATCATGCCGAGGATGCGGACGGCGTGGTGAGCTCGGACGATCACCGGCTCTCGCCACGGCTGTCGGCACAGTTCGACGTTCGCGGCGATGGACGGCATCGCATCAGCGTCTCGTTCGCCGATTACGCCTCGCGCATCGCCGACAGCATTGCCTCGTCGAATCAAACCGCCGGCAACGCGGCCTCGATCGATTTCGCGTATCGCGGGCCGGCCATCAACAACGGCTCGCTGACGGTGCCGATGGATGACGCGATCCGCCGCATCTTCGATTACTTCAACACGCAGCAGGGCGGCACCGGCAACGTGACGGCGATCAATCTGCGCGCGAACGGCTCGCGCACGATCCCGGGCTACGCGACCTATTTCGACGGCTCGCTGGCCTCCCCTTCGGTGCGCGAGATCACGGTTGGCTACGGCGCGGCGATCGGCAGGAGCGGATTCGCACGCGTCGATTACGTCCATCGCGACTGGCGCGATTTCTACGCTGCCAGCGTCACGACGGCCACGCGCAAGGCGAACACGCCGCTCGGCATCCCGGTCGATCTGACGCTCGTTCGCAACAGCGACAATCTGCAGCGGCAGTATCGCGGCGTGCAGATGCAGGCGCGCTGGTCGCCGGGACGCTTCGAATTCGGCACGCACTACACGTGGTCGAAGCTGCGCGGCAACGACGACGGCGAGAGCGGCACGGCCGGCGCGGTTGCGAATACCGATCGGACGCTCTTCTATCCCGAGTACTTCAACTACAGCCGCGTCTCGCCGATCGGCTATCTGGCCGGCGATCAGCGGCATCGCCTGCGCGCGTGGGCCGGTTATCGTCTTCCGCTCGGCACGGGCGCGCTCGAAACGACGCTGCTACAGAGTTACGATTCCGGTTTGCCTTACTCGATCGCCGGCGCGATCAACCTGACGCGCTACACGGGCGCCCCCACGAACCTCGGCTACGCGACGGTTCCGAACGGTCTCTATTACTTCAGCGGACGCGGCGAGCTGCGGACGGAAAGCATCAAGTCGACCGATCTCGCGCTTCGCTACAGCGTCCGCGTTTCGTCGCTCGAGTTCTTCGCACAAGGCGATCTCTTGAACGCCTTCAACAACGACTCGCTCTTCGATCCGAAGCTCCTCGGCACGACCGTGAGCACGGCCGCAACGTCGACGACGTTCGCGCCGTTCAATCCCGCCACCCAGACGCCGATCGAATGTCCGCGCGGCGCCGCCGCCGCGACGTGTACGGCGATGGGCGCGAATTACCAACTGGCCACGAACTTCGGACAGGCGCTGAACAATCTCGCCTATCAAACGCCGCGCACGGTGAGGATGTCGTTGGGTGTGCGCTTCTGAGCCGAAGAAAGGCTTTTCACCACAAAGACACAAAGGGCACAAAGGAAACCCTCTTTGTGATCTTTGTGTCTTTGTGGTGAAAAGCCTTTCTGCCGGGATAATCATGCCGTGACATCCCAGGTCGTTTTCCTGTCACTCTTCCTCGGACTGATGTCCGGCCCGCATCCGGTCGAGTTGCAGGTCGGGCCCGGCGTGCACATGGTGCGCATCCTTCTCGAAAACCGTCCGGTAGCGGTGCTGGACCAGCCGCCGTGGCGCGCCACGATCGACTTCGGGCCATCGATCGTGCCGGCTGAGCTGGTGGCGGTCGGTTACGACAAGCGCGGAAACGAAATCGCGCGCGCGACGCAACTGGTGAACGTGCCGCGTCCTGTGGCGGAGTTCAACATCGCATTGAAGAATGACGCCGACGGCGTGCCGGCGACCGCGCAGTTCAAGTGGGAACACCTCGTCGGGGCGACAGCGGCGTCGGCGACGCTGACGATCGACGGCAAGTCCGTACCGATGAACAAAGCAGGCGCCGTCGCTCGCCTGCCGCGGCTCGACATGAAACGTCCGCACCTGATCGCGGGCGAGATGACGTTCGAAGATGGTTTCGTCACGCGCCGGGAGATCGTCGTCGGCGGAGAGCTCACCGATACGGCGGAGTCGGAGATGACGCCGATTGCCGTGCAGCAGACCGGCGCGGCGCCCGCGAACCTTGGCGACTGCTTCACCAGCGGCGGCGCGCCGATCCGCGTCGGGGCGATTGAAAACGCGCCGGCGCTGGCCATGTTCGTGATCGATCCCGATCCGAAGGACCCGCTGCGGAGCCTGAATCCGAAGCTCATCGCCGGCGCGCCGACGATCAAGCGCACGGAAGCGCGCCACTCCTATTCGCTCGACTCCGGCACCTCGATGCGCGCAATTTTTCCGATTGCGGAGCTGCGTCAATCGACGAACTTTTCGACCGCGACGCTTTTTCCCCCGTCGAACGACGTCCCGGCGGACGACGCGGGATTGCTCTGGTTCCTGACGCGGCCGTACGAGAAGTACGTCGACGACGCGGTGCCGCGCCAGTTCGCCGACGCGGTCGGCGTGGCAGGACTCAACGCCATCACCGGCGCGCACCGCCGTGCGGTCGTGCTCGTTTTGAGTCATCGCGACGACGCCAGCACGCATTCGCCGCAATCGGTTCGCCGTTATCTCGCGTCGATCGGCGTGCCGCTGTTCGTCTGGTCCGCGACCGGACCGCGTCCCGAGTTGCGCGAGGCATGGGGCGACGTCACCGACGTCTCGTCGCCCTCGAAATTGCAGAGCGCCGTCGACACTCTTCGCGGGGAACTGAAGACGCAGCGCGTGGCCTGGGTTGCCACCGATCCGGTGACGGCGCTTCGCATTCGCTCAACCGGGAAATGCGGAATCACGCCGCTCGCGCAATGACTACGCTGCCGGCACTTCCGCTCCGATCGCGGGCAGATTTGTCTGCCGAAATGCAGTCTTTCGATGGCAAAGGGCAGATTCATGTGCCGGAGCACAGATTCATCTGCTCGGATGCAGATTGATCTGCTCGAAGGGCAGATTGATCTGCTCCTCAGGCAGATTGATCTGTGTGAGGAATAGATTTGTCTGGTCGGAAGGCAGATTTATCTGCTCCCAAAGGAGATTGATCTGCCCGGAGGGCAGATTGATGTGCTCCGAAGCAGATCGCATTTGGCCGAACCGCGAATGCGGAGCCGCTGGGCGGTGATTACGCGGTCTTCGCCGCGCCGCCGCTCTCGGCGGCGATCGCTTCTTCCTCGGTGCTGTAAATCTTGAACACCGCGTCGAGCTTGGCCAGCTTGAGCAGCTTGAGGATGCGCTCGGAAGGGTTGACGAGGATCAGCTTGCGGTTCTGTCCAGAGAACTTGCCGAGGTAGCCGACCAGCTCACCGATACCCGTCGAGTCGATGTAATCGATCTTCGTGAAATCGATGATGACGTTGCTGCTCTCGTTTTTCAGCACGTTCTCCAGCGCCGCGGAAAAAAACTCCGCGCTCTCGCCGAGCTTGATGAGACCTTCCACATAAAGAATGGTGAAGTTCTCGGTGTGCTTTTTTTCGACGATCAAGTTGCCTCCCCGTATTCGCCGCGAGAGTAGCAAATCTGGGACCACAGATGGGTGCGGCAGAAAGAAGTCGGTTCGCGACGACATTGGACGGAACGCTGGCGTCCCCGCCGGCTGGCCTGGCTGCGTCTCGCTGCCAGCCCGGCAATATCGAAGATCTCGCTGGTAACGAAGCGCGTTTTCTCCGCCGTCCGGTTATCAGGCCGATGTGGCGACTATGCAGGATTGGCAGCGAGACGCAGCCAGTCCAGCCGGCGAGACGCCAGCGCTCCGTTGCTGTGCCACCTACGACTGCAGCAACGTCTCGATGCTGTCCACCATGTCGCCGAAGGTCTTCATCGCGCGGGCCCGGTCGTCGGGGATAGAGATGTGAAACTCCTCCTCGATGGCGAAAAGGATGGTCAGGGAGTCGAGCGAGTCGATGCCTGCATCGGCCAGCGGCGTCTCCAGCGACAGCTTGTCATCCGGGACGTCCTTCTCCTTGCGAACGATGGCGATCAGCTTCTCTTCGATCTCGGCGCGCGTCATCGGCCCGCTATGATAACCGCGATGCGCCGAAGCTATTGGCTGCTCTACCCCGCGTGGATTCTCGTCTGCGCGCTGCTTTTTTTCGCGATGCGGAATCGCGACGATCCATCGCGCCGGCCGGGACGAATTCTCAGCACCGACGCCGCCGTCCGCGCGGTGGCGATGCTGCATCGGCCCGGGTTTGAGGCGGTGCATGTCGCCGCGGAAGCCAATCGATGGATCGTCCTCTGCGACCGCGTGCCGCACAGCGGATTGGCGGACGCCGTGGTCGTGGAGCTGGATGCGACGGATGGACACCTGATGGCCGTCCGGAAACCAAATGTTGAATGGTGAATGTTCAATGTTGAATGTTGAATGAGCGGGGGAGACCGTCTTCCATTCAACATTTGACATTCAACATTGAACATTCAACATTTCGCCTTTCTCTCAGCCCCTCCGAATGACAAGTCATAATTCGACCGAATGAAACTCACCCCGATGCTCGAGCAGTACTTCGAGATCAAGCGCCAGGCGCCCGACGCCATCCTCTTTTTCCGGATGGGCGATTTCTACGAGATGTTCTTCGAGGATGCCGAGAAGGCGGCGCCGCTCCTCGACCTCGTTCTTACCTCGCGCAACAAGGGGCAGGAGAACCAGTCGCCGATGTGCGGTGTGCCGTATCACGCTGCCGACGGCTACATCGCCAAACTGGTCCGCCTCGGCCTGAGCGTGGCCATCTGCGATCAGACCGAGGATCCCGCGGCAGCGAAGGGGCTTGTGAAGCGCGAGATCGTGCGCATCGTCACGCCTGGAACGGCCACGGAGAGTTTCATCGTCGAGCGGGAGAGTTGTTATCTCGTTTCGCTGTTCGCGAACGGCAGTATCGGCGCCGCCTACCTCGACGTTTCCACCGGTGATTTTTTCGTCACGACGTACGTGAACGCCGACGATGCGCGCCTGGCTGACGACATCGCCCGCTTCGCGCCGCGCGAGGCGATTTTTCCGCGCGAGGCGGCCTTTCGATTGGAGATTCCGTCGAATGGCGTCGAGCCCTCGCTGTTCGAGATCGCGGGCGCGCACGACTATCTCTCGAAACATTTCGGCACGCAGTCGCTGCGCGGATTCGGCCTCGAAGGCGACGACCCGCGCATCGGCGCCGCCGGCGCGGCGCTGCGCTATGCGTCCGCCAGCCACAAGCGTCCGCTCGATCACGTGCTGTCGTTGCGTGTCGACAACGAAGCCGACTTTCTGCAACTCGACGCGGCCACGCTCGCCAATCTGGAGATCCTCGACTCGCGCGATGCCACGCGTCCGCGCGCGTCGTTGTGGAGCGTCGTCAACGCCACGCGCTCGGCCATGGGCGGGCGGATGCTCCGCCAATGGCTCACCCGTCCGCTGAAAGTGCGCGAGGCGATTTTCGACCGCCACGACGCCGTCGACGAGCTCACCCGCTCGCGCGCCATCCTCGAAGTGATGACGCAGCGGTTGTCGAAAATCGCCGATCTCGAACGGCTCGCGTCGCGCATCACGCTGCGCAGCGCCACGCCGCGCGAATGCCTGACGCTGGCCGACTCGCTGCTGATGATCGACGACTTGCGGACGTCGATGGCTCCGCTGAACGGGCCGCTGCTGAAACGGTTGCGCGACGCGCTCGATCCCGTTCAACCGGTCATCGATCGCATCGCCGCGACGATCGCCGACAATCCACCGCTCAACCTCCGCGACGGCGGCGCCATCAAAGCCGGCGTCGATCAGGAGCTCGATGAACTGCGCGCCATCGCCCGCGATTCGAAATCGATCCTGGTCGAGATCGAGACGCGCGAGCGCGAGCGCACCGGCATCAGCTCGTTGAAAGTGCGCTTCAACTCCGTCTTTGGCTACTACATCGAAGTGTCGAAATCGAACCTCGCCAAAGTCCCCGACGAATACATCCGCAAGCAGACGCTGGTCAACGCCGAGCGCTTCATCACGCCCGATCTGAAAGTGCTGGAGGAGAAAATCGTCGGCGCCGAGGGGAAGGCGATCGTGATTGAGGAGCGGCTGTATGGCGAGTTGCTGGAGAATGTCGCGAAGATGACCGGCGCGATCCTGGCCACAGCGCGCGCGGCCGGCCAGGTCGATGCGCTCTCGTCGCTGGCCACGATCGCCGTCCGCCATCGTTACGTGCGCGCGTCGCTGTCGGAGAGCGCCGAGATCTGCATTGAGGATGGACGCCATCCGGTCATCGAGGTCATTGCCACCGATCGCTTCATCCCCAATCACACGACCGTCGAACGCGATCGCAACGGGATCCAGATCATCACCGGGCCGAACATGGGCGGCAAGTCGACGTATCTGCGCCAGGTCGCGCTGATCGTCCTACTGAATCAAATCGGCAGTTTCGTTCCCGCATCCAAGGCCCGCCTCGGCATCTTTGACCGCATCTTCACGCGCGTCGGGGCATCCGATCAGCTCGCGCGCGGCGAGTCGACGTTCATGGTGGAGATGCACGAGACCGCGAACATCCTCAACAACGCCACCGACCGCTCGCTGATCATCCTCGACGAGGTCGGCCGCGGCACGGCCACATTCGACGGCCTCTCGCTGGCCTGGGCCATCATCGAATACATCCACGACACGCCCGCGCGCGGCGGCATCACCCTCTTCGCCACGCACTACCACGAGGTCACTGACCTCGCGAAGACGAAGCCGCGCGTCGCCAATTACAGCGTGGCCGTGAAGGAATGGAACGAGCAGATCATCTTCCTGCGCAAAGTCGTCGAAGGAGCCGCCGACAAGAGCTACGGAATCCAGGTGGCGAAACTGGCCGGCATCCCGCGATCGATCACCGAGCGCGCCCGCGAAATCCTGACCACGCTGGAGCGCAAGGAACGCGACGTCGTCGCCGAGACGCAGAAGCGCACGTCTCCCACCGCCCAACTCTCCCTCTTCGGCGGCGCGCAACTCGAGGTCCTCGACGAGCTGCGCGGACTGGCCCTCGAAACGCTGTCGCCGATCGAAGCGCTCAACGTGCTCGACCGCATGCAGCGCAAAGTGCGGTGACGGCTTTTCACCACCGAGGCACAGAGTTCACGGAGGAAACCTCTGTGCCTCCGTGGTTAAAAAACTTCGCACGAATCCCGCATAATAACCTTCCATGCACAAGCCTCTCATCGGCATCGGCTCGGACGTCCTGCAGAACGAGGGAGAACGCGACCGCGCCTTTGTTTTCACCACCTACATCGAATCGCTCAAACGCGCCGGCGCGGTGCCAGTGCTCATTCCGCCGCAGCCGGAAAATGCGGCTGACCTCGTCGAGACACTCGACGGAATCCTCCTCGCCGGCGGCGATGATTGCGATCCCGCCGAGTACGGCGAAGAGAAGCACCCCACCTGCGCGACCATGGATCCGCGCCGCCAGAAGAACGACCTCGGCCTGGCCAAACTCGCCCGCGAACGCCGCATCCCAACCCTCGGCATCTGTCTCGGACTGCAGGTCATGAACGTCGCCGCGGGCGGAACGCTGATTCAGGACATCGGCAGCGCCGTCGATACCGACATCGATCACGCCAGCGAACCGAGCGACCGGCATCGCCACGACGTCCACGTCGATTCGTCGACGACGCTCGGACGCATCCTCGGCGACCAGGAGTTCAACGTGAACTCGTCGCATCACCAGGCAATCGGCCGCGTCGCCGACGGACTGCGCGTCACCGCCAAAGCGCCGGATGGAATCGTCGAAGGGCTCGAGGATCCGTCGCATCCTTTCTATGTCGGCGTGCAGTGGCACCCCGAGGACATGCCGGGAGAGTCGTCGGCCTCGGCGATCTTCGGCGCGTTCGTGGAAGCGGCGCGCAAGTACGCGCGCGAAAAACAAAACGCGGCAGCGGATTTGTCACCGGTCGGTGCCGCGCCTTCGGAATAGCGACTTTCCCGGTGCCGTTTGCGACCGGCGAACGGGAGGATTCACGTGAAACGGATTGCCCTGCTTGCCGCGGTTGCGCTGCTGTTCGTGCAGCAAGTCTCCGCGTCGCCGTGGCTGAAAGACATCGCCTCGGCGCAGAAGGCCGCGAAGGAAAAGAATCAGCTCATCTTCGTCGATCTCTTCGCCGACTGGTGCGGCTGGTGCCATCGCTTCGAGCAGGAAGTGATTCCCTCCCAGAGTTTTCAGAACGCCACGGACAAGATGGTCCTGCTCCGCCTCAACACCGAGGACGGGAAGGACGGCACGAGGTTCGCGCGCGATTTCTCGGTGAACTCGCTGCCGACGTTTCTCGTGCTCAACAAGGATCTGATGATCGCCGGAATCATCAAAGGTTACGCACCGGCGAAAGAGTTCGCGGCATCGCTCGGCGACGCTGAAGTCAAGTACAACGACTTCATGAAGCGCGCGAACGACGAGGCATCGATCGCCAAGGATTACGGAAAACGCTTCGCGCTGGCGAAGGAGTTCGAGTCGCGCGCCGCGTACGCGCAGAGCGAAATCCGGCTGAAGAAGCTCATCGCCGAGCCGGGCATCCCCGTCAACATTCGCGACGATTCCTACTTCGAGCTCGCGCTGAATCAGATTCTGCAGAAGAAGTTCGCCGACGCGAGAGCCACCCTCGCCAAGTTCGCGACGCTGCAGAACAAGGGCGACGCCTTCGAGCGCTCGCGCCTGCTGATCGGCGACATCTACATGCAGACGGGCAACATCCCGGCGGCGCTCGACGAGTACAAGGCGTTCAAGGCGAAATACCCGAACTCCGCGTACACCGGCAACATCAACATGATGATCGCGAACCTCGAGCGCCAGCTCGGCGGCCCGCGGAAGCAGTAAATGAGAAGCGGAATGTTGAATGTTGAATGTTCAATGTTGAATGTTGAACGCCAACCACCGTCCTCTCTCATTCAACATTCAACATTCAACATTCAACATTCAACATTTGCCGTTCTGCGCGCGACACTGATCTGTCTCTTCATCACGACCGCCGCGTCCGCGCAGCTCGCCCTCGGCGGCGGCGGCGCTGCGAACGCAATTCCGGGACAGGAGCTGGTCAAGCTCACCGGTGTCGTCAATGAGCGCAATGCCACCGACGTCAAAGGCGTCGTCACCGCCACGATCGAAAACGGCTGGCACATCAACTCCAACAAACCGCTCGACGACTTCGTCATCCCGACGAAACTGTCCTTCGACGGAACCGAGCTCGTGTCGGCCAACTACCCGCCGCACGCCGTGCATGCCTTTACGTTCAGCGGCGGACAGAAGCTCGCCGTCTTCGAAGGGACGATTCAGATCCCCTTCACGGCGAAACTGCAGAGCGGCGACACGATTCACGGCAAGCTCCACTACCAGGCCTGCAACGACACCGTCTGCCTGCCGCCGCGCGATGCCGAGGTAACGATCGATGCGAAGACGATCGCGGCGGCGCCGGTGGCGCCTGCGACATCCTCCAGCTTCACTCCCCTGTCTGCCGCACCGAAGGGCGCCGCGCCGGTCGGCAACGATCGCCTCTCGGCCGCGTACGCCGAGCACGGCCTGCCGCTGACGCTGCTCATCCTCTTCGTCGGCGGGCTGGCGCTGAACCTCACTCCGTGCGTCTTTCCGATGATCCCGATCACGGTCGGCTTCTTCGCCATGCAGAGCGACGGGCGCCGTTCGCGGCGCTTCGCGCTCTCGCTGGCCTACGTCATCGGCATCGTCATCACTTACTCAGCCCTCGGCGTTTTCGCCGCGCTGAGCGGACGGATGTTCGGATCGTGGCTGCAGTCGCCGGCAGTGTTGATCGGCTTCGCGGTGTTGATGCTCGTCCTGGCGTCGTCGATGTTCGGCGTGTGGGAGTTCCGGGTCCCGCAGTTCATCACGAATCGCTCTGCCGGCCGCGCCGGAGTTGCCGGCGCGCTGACGATGGGCCTCTTCGTCGGCATCGTCGCGGCGCCGTGCGTGGGACCGGTGGTCGTGGCGCTCTTCACGCTCGTCGCGGCGATCGCGAAACCGACGATCGGCATGGCCATGTTTGCCACGCTCGCCTTCGGCCTCGGATTTCCGTACCTCATCGCGCTGAACGTTTTCCCGAAACCGGGCGAGTGGATGGTGCAGGTCAAGAAAGCGATGGGCTTCGTGCTGATCGCGATGGCCTTCTACTTCCTCCGCGCGGTCATCGGCGAAACTCCCTTCCGCCTCGGCGTCGCCGCCAGCCTGCTCATCGGCGCAATCTTCCTCTTCGCAAGCAAAGGTCCGCGCGGACGCGTGATGCGACTGGCGTGCGCGGTGATCCTCCTCATCGGCGGCGTCGCATTCGCCATTCCGCCGCGCAAAGGCGCCGAGGTGCAGTGGCAGAAGTACGACGCGGCGGTAGCGTCGACGACCGGCAAGCCGATCATCATCGACTTCTTCGCCACGTGGTGCATCCCGTGTAAGGAGCTCGATGAGAAGACGTTCAGCGACGCGGCGGTGGCGAAGGATCTCGATCGCTTCACGCGCGTCAAGGCCGATCTGACCAATGCCGATGATCCGGTTGTGAAAGAGCTGACCAAGCGCTACGCGATCGTCGGCGTTCCCACCGTCGTCTTCATCGACTCCTCGGGGCACGAACAGCAGCAGCTTCGCCTGACCGGTTTCGAAAAACCGGAACAGTTCCTGGCGCGCACGCAGCAGGTGAAGTGACCACGCTCACCCTCGAAGCCGTGCAGCGCGTGCGCGAACGGATCGCGCGCGCCCACGAGCTCGCGAACGCGCGATTCCGCGAAGCATTCGCATCGGGAACAGGTCCGCTGCCGCCGAAGGCGCACATGGCCATGCAGGCCGCCGCGCTCCTCGAATGCGCACAAGGCGTTCGCGTGCGCGGCGAAATCCGCTATGACGTCATCGGCGAGGAGAGCACGCCGTACGTCGATCGCGGCCGCCCGATCTACGAATTCTTCGACGTCGATCGCAATCCCGAGGCGATTTTCGAATACTGGCTCGTCATCAGCGACATCGTCGGCGCAACCTCGTGGCGCATGACGCGCCCGATCGCGACCGCCGAAGACTACGACGCCGCGCTGATGCGGATGCAATCGCCGCAGATCGTCCGCGCTCTGATCGTCACGCACCTCCCCTCGGTCGATGCACGCGACGACGGCACGGCGCTCCTCGAGGCCACCGTCTACACGCGCGCCGAGGAGGAGCGGATCGAACGCCGCCAGCTGTTGCTCGACGTCCACAACGAGTTCCACTACCACGGACGCGCGTTGCTCGCGGAAGGACGCGGCGGCGTTCGCATCTGATCTCAGGCAATCAGGCCTGCGAGCACTTCGAACGATTTCAGCTCGTGCCCCAGGAAGTTGCGGCGAAAAAACGCCGCGAGCGAACGGACTTCGATCAGCGCATCCGGCGCGACATCGGCAACGGCAAATTCGCCTACCGGCATGCGCATGATTGCGTCGAGTACATCGGCGACGTCGTTCGCAATTACCTGCGCATGATCGCCAGCGCAATTCGCGCAAACGAATCCGTGCGCTCCCGAATCGAAGCGGAGCGGACGGCCCAGTGGACCATCGCACGCGTTGCAGTTCCGCAGCGACGGCAGCACTCCCGCCAGCCGCAGAATCCACACCTCGGCATACGCCACCACACGCAGCGGCGGCGAGCCTTCCAGCAACGCCTCGGTGGTTCGATCGAGCAGCCGGTAGATCAACTCGGCCGGATCTCCCGACTGCGCGAATGTATCGACCGTCTCCGCCAGATACGACGACGCCACGCTGGCCGCCAGGTTCTGCTGCGCCGGAAAGAGCGAGCGAATCAGATCGACCGACTCGATGCGCACGATCTCCTCCGCCTCCCGCTCGACATATCCGATCTTCACCTTCGCCAGCGGCTCCAGCGACGCCCCGAACCGCGTCCGCATCGACCGCGCCCCATACGCATACCCCTTCACCTTCCCATGCTCCGGCGTCAGAAAGACAACGAGCTTGTCCCGCTCCCGCGCGGGAAACGTGTGCAGGACGATGGCCTCGGTGCGTTGGAGCCGCATGGTGGGTGAGAGTAAGTCCTTCTGCGTTCATCTGCGTAATCTGCGGATTGATTTCATCCGCAGATTACGCAGATTCACACAGATGAAGAGCGTCTCGTCCGATAAGCTCTCCCGCGAATGCAACTCGTCGTCACGATCCACGAGAAAACGCCAGAAATCGCGATCGATGTGATCCGCACGCTCGACGCGGACCATGACGCGATCGAAGTCCGTGCCGATGCGTTTGGAGACCAACCTGTCGATTGGAGGGCGGTTCGAAACGCGACAACGAAGCCGATCATCGCCACAAATCGTGGCCGTGGCCACGTCGACATCGACGCCGCGCTGTCAGCGGGCATCGATTTCATCGACGTCGAGTGGCCTGAGAAGGTTGATGAGAGTCGCGTCATCCTCTCGCACCACGACTACGACGGCATGCCGGATGTCGACGACCTGATCAAAAAGATGCGCGCGAGTCACGTGAAGATTGCGGCGACGCCGAAGAACTTCAGCGACAACGCGCGGCTGCTGGCCGCGCTTGGAAACCGAGGCACCACGATTATCGGCATGGGCCGGCGCGGTTTGTACTCGCGCATCCTCGCGCCGTTCTTCGGATCGGAGTTCCAGTTCGTCAGCGTTGATGAAAAACGCTCTGCCGCGCCGGGGCAACTCACTTTGCAGCAGGCGCTGGCGATCTATGGACCGGACCGCGGCGCGTTGAGAGCGGACAGGATCTTCGCCATCGTCGGTAATCCCGCCGCGCACAGCGGATCGCCTGCCATTCACAACGCCATCTTTCGCAAGCGCGGCATCGCCGCCGCGTATTCGATTTTCGAGACCGATGATTTTCTCGACATCGCTGCGCCATTCGCGCGCGGCGAGCGCTTCGCGCCCGACGGCCTTTCGATCACCGCACCGTTCAAGGAGGACGCGCTTACGTTCGCGGAGTCCGTCGGCGCCGACATTCGAACGAATGCGCGCGCAGCGGGAGCGGTGAACACGATCGTTCACATCGGAGGGCGAATCGTCGCCGACAACACTGATGTCGATGGCTTCGAAGCGTTGATAAAAAGAACGAACGCCCAAACCGCAGCCGTCATCGGCGCGGGCGGCACCGCGCGCGCGGCGCTCGTTGCATTGCGCCGCGCGAACATCGAATTCACCGTATTCAACCGCACCGCGGACAAGCTTGACGCGCTTCCGCTCGATCGATTGTCCGCATTCCGCGGCGATCTCGTCATCAATACGTTGCCGCGGAATGTGGCCGTAACGTTGCCCATTGCCGGTACCATCATCGAAGCGGCGTACGGCGGCGAATCGCACGCGACTTTCAACGGACTCGATCTGCTCCGCGCGCAGGCGGCGCGGCAGAGCGAGCTTTTTCTCGAGGCATGTGAATGAACCTGGATGACCTTCGTAACGACTACGACATCGTTCCCATCGTGCGCGAATTGAGCGCGGACGCCATCACGCCCGTCGCTGCATTCGCCGCGCTTTCGGGCGATGGCGAGGCGTTTCTTCTGGAGAGCGTCGAGCGCGGCGAAAACGTCGGCCGCTACTCCTTCGTCGGATTCGAGCCGCGCCGCAGTCTGCGCTTCGATGAAAACACTCCCGATCCCGTTTCCGTCTTGAACAGCGAGCTGCGTCCGCTGCGCGTTTATCGCGAGGACACTCTGCCGCCGTTTTTCGGCGGCGCGGTCGGCTTCTTCGGCTACAGCGTGGCCGGCTGGAGCGAGCGCATCCCCGACTCGCATCCCAACAACTGGGGCATCCCCGACGCGCGGCTGCTCTTCTTCGACAACGTCGTCGTCTTCGATCACGTCAAGCAGCGGCTCTACGTCATCGTCAATCTCTTCACGTCCGACGCGCATGCGTCGTTCGACGAAGCCAACGCGCGGCTCGACCGCGCCATCGAAAAGCTGCGCGGAGCGCGCGTGGAGCTCCTCGCGTTTCCTGCCGACGTGCGCGACGCCGACTTCACGCCGAACATCCCGCGCGCCGATTTCGAAGCGGTCGTCAACGCCGCGAAAGAGGAAATCGTCTCCGGCGAGATCTTCCAGATCGTCCTCTCGCAGAGCTGGAGCACCGACTTTCCGGAGCACGACGCGCTCACGCTCTACCGCGTGCTGCGATCGATCAATCCGTCGCCGTACATGTTCCTGCTGCGGACGCCGGAGTGCACGCTGGTCGGCGCGTCGCCGGAGATGCTGGTGCGCGTCGACGGCAAGCGCGCCGAAACGCGTCCGATTGCCGGCACACGCCGCCGCGGCGCGACGCACGACGAGGATGCGGAGTTGGAACGTGCGCTCGTCGCCGATCCGAAAGAGCAGGCCGAGCACCTCATGCTCGTCGACCTCGGCCGCAACGATCTCGGCCGCGTCTGCGTTAGCGGCTCCGTTTTCGTCACCGACTTCGCGCACATCGAGCGCTACAGCCACGTCATGCATCTCGTCACGAACGTCGAAGGAACGCTCCGCGACGACCGCACGCCGGTCGATCTTTTTCTCTCCTGCTTTCCGGCCGGCACGCTCACCGGCGCGCCGAAAATTCGCGCGATGGAGTTGATCGACGCGCACGAAACGACGCGGCGCGGGCCGTACGGCGGCGCGGTTGCGTACTTTGCGTTCAGCGGCAACATGGATTCGTGCATCGCCATCCGCACGATCGTTTTATCGAAAGGGCAGGCCTCCATTCAGGCGGGCGCCGGCATTGTCTACGACTCTGACCCTGCATACGAATACGAGGAGTCGATGAGCAAATCGGCGGCGCTGAAGCAGGCCATCAACGTCGCGAAAACGATCACAGCAGACCGGCCTCCAACGCCTTGAGCACCGCACGCGTGCGATCGCGCACGCCGAACTTCGCCAGAATGCTCGACACCTGATTCTTGATCGTTCCCTCGGCAGTGCCGAGGGCGTGCGCGATTTCTTTGTTCGAATAGCCGCCGGCCATGAGGCGGACAACTTCGAGCTCTCTCGCGGTCAGCGCCTCGATCGGCATCGCGTCGCTCGCGATCGGCGACGTCGCGCGAAGAAGGCGCTGCGTGATGGCGGGCTGGAACACCGTTCCGCCCGCGGCAATGGCGCGGATCGCGTTCATCAATTGCTGATACGAGATGTCCTTCAGCAGAAACCCGCGCGCGCCGCTGCGGATGGCGTCGAGCACGACGGCCGTGTCGTCGAACGTCGTGAGGACGAGCGTCGGCGGCAGCGCATCGATCGCGGACAATTCGCGAAGAACGTCGACGCCGCTCTTCTTCGGCATCCGCACGTCGAGCAGCAGCACATCCACCTCGGACGCCGGCACGCGCTCGATCGTCTCCGCGCCATCCTCGGCTTCGCCCGCGATGACGATTTCGGAATCCATCTCCAGCAGCGTGCGGATTCCCTGCCGGATGAGGAGCTGATCGTCCGCGATGAAGACGCGGATCATGACGCGTTCCGCGCGGGGACGAACGCGGTCAATGCGAAGCCATGGCCCGCGCCACTTTCGATCGTCAGCTCGCCGCCAGCGCGCTCGATGCGCTCGCGCATGCCGCGCAGTCCGAAGCCGTCGCGGATGTTCGCCCGTCCTCGCCCGTCATCGCGCGCGCGGACCTCGAACGCGTCGCCGCTGCGGCGCACGGTGATCCAGAGGTTCTCGGCGCCCGAGTGACGGGCCGCGTTCGTCACTACTTCCTGAACGCAGCGGAGGATGACCAGCCCGCGTTCGGGATCGTCGATGCGCAGCGCGTCGTCGACTTCGAGCTGCACGCGCGGACGCGGCAGATCGGCCACGAGCGTGCGCAAGGCGCGGGTGAGGTCGAGGCAATCGTCGGCATTTTTCTCGGCGACGATGGCGCGAACGTCGGCGAGCAGAGTCCGCGCCAGCGACTGCGCTTTCTCCACGTCGCCGTGCGCCGCGCCTTCCGTGCGAACAAGCGCCGCTTCGAGGTTGAGCGTGAGCGCGGTGAGGTGATGGCCGAGGGCGTCGTGAAGCTCGCCGGCGATGCGAAGACGTTCCGTGATGCGGCCGCCGTCGGCGACGAGATCCTGCATCGCGCGAAGCTGCGCGCTCGTCCGCAGCTCACGATCGAGAAGCTCGAACGCGAAGAAGGCGAGGATTTGAAAACCGAGGTACGGCGGCGTGAGCAGAAAGGCGGAGCGGCCGTTCCAGTGAATGGCGACGGCGCCCGCTAGGAGTAGCGTTTGGGCCGCGATCCACATCAGTCCGCGGCGGCGATCGAGCAGTGACGGCAAACGCATGGCGATCATCACCAGCAGCGCACCTTCGAATCCGTCGCACAGAAGCAGCACCATGACCGTGACGCAAAGCGCTTCCATCGCCAGCAATGAAAGGCGCGGATGTCTCAAATCGGCGATGAAGAGCGCGCCGAAAAGGACGTACGCGACGGCCCAGCGCAGCATCAGGCCGGGCGTGTTCGCGCCTTGAATGACGACCGGCAAACCGGCCATCAGCCAGGCCGTCAGGCCCGCGACGCCGAGGATGCGCGTTTGCGGCATGGCGCGAGAATGACACAGCAGCCGCGGCGCGTGAATAGGCCGGAAGTCACATGCCGAGGGATGCGCCGAGCGGCACATGCGCCGCCGCCGCGCCGCGCGTACGTTGTGCGGCGGAGGATTTCATCATGCGAACACTGCTACTCATCGCGATGATCATCGGCATTACGATTCCGGCCATGGCGGAAGACGATTTTCTGAAAGCGGTCAGCTCCGGCGACGTCGCCACCGTGACGTCGTTGCTGGCGCGCGATCCCGCGCTTGCCAATGCGAAGAACGCGAAAGGCACCAGCGCCGTCATCAGCGCGCTGTTCATCAACAAGGGCGAGGGATTTCTCGATCCGGCGAAGAACGAGATGCTGCACGCGATCCTCGCGCAAAAACCTCATCTCGATATCTTCGAGACCGCGGCCCTCGGCACGGCGTCGCAGCTCGAGGCGATGCTGACGGATGCGGACACCGTCAAAGGCCGCAACCATTTCGGCTGGACGCTGCTGCACATGGCGGCATTCGGCGGCAACGTCGCCAACACCGAGCTGTTGATCAAAAAAGGCGCCGCAATCGAGGCCCGCGCCGGATCGAAGTTCCGCAACACGCCGCTACAGACGGCGCTCCTTTCCGGCCAGTACGCAACGGCGAAGATTCTCCTCGACCACGGCGCCGACGCGCTGGTGCGCCAGTCGAGAGGCTTCACGCCGATGCACGAAGGCGCGATCAGCGGACGGATCGACATCATCCAACTCCTCCTCGACCACGGCGCCGAAATGAACTCTGTCGCCGACAACGGCGCGACTCCGCTGGCCGAGGCAATCCGCGGGAAACACGACGAGCTCGTGGCGTGGATGAAGGCGAAGGGGGCGGTGGTGGGGATTCAGAAGATCGAGGAGTAGATCAGGTCTGTGCCACACAGGCCGAACTTGAGATCACAAATTGTGATCTCAAGTTCGGCTTAGACTGCTGCCGTGCAAGTCCTTGCGCGCGTGTATCGCGGCGATCAGATCGAGTCGTTTCATACCGGATCGATTGCCGTCGTCGACTCGATGGGACGTTTGCTCGCGTATGCCGGCGAGCCGGGATTGCGCACTTGCCTTCGGTCCGCGGCGAAGCCGTTTCAGGCCATTCCGCTGCTCGAATATGGCGGCGTCGACGAGTATGAGCTGTCGAGCGAAGAGATCGCGCTGACGTGTGGCTCGCATGGCGGCGAGCCGCTGCACGTTGCTACCGCGGCGGCGCTGTTGCGCAAAGGCGAGTTCGATGAGTCCGACCTCCTTTGCGGCGCGCATGTCCCCTACGACGAGAAAGCGGCGGCGGAACTGCGCGCGTCGGGCGATGAACCGTCGGCGCTGCACAACAACTGTTCCGGCAAACATGCGGGCATGCTGCTGGCCACGCAGGTGATGGACGTTCCATCGGCCGACTACATCGATGCTACGCATCCGTTGCAGGAGACGATGCGCGCGACACTGGCCGACTTCGCCGATCTCGATCCGGAGGAGATTCCGATCGCGACCGATGGCTGCGGCGTTCCAGCCTTCTTCCTCTCGCTGCAGCGGACTGCCTTCGCGTATGCGCGGCTGATGGCCAGCACGCAAACGGGCTTCGCGGGTGCGCTGGAGCGCTACGGCGGCAGCGCCGCGGAGATCGTCAACGCCATGACCGGCTTTCCGCAATACGTCGCCGGCGCGTGGAGCATGACCACGCCGCTGATGCAGGCATTCGGCGGCGAGTTGCTGTCGAAAGAGGGCGCCGAGGGGTTGTATGCGATGGCGCTGGCACCGTCGCTGGTGGGGGCGTTGACCGGACGGCTGCGCGTCGCGGATGATGTCGCCGTCGGCATCGCTCTGAAGATCCATGACGGCTCGATGGCGCGCGGCCGCAATCCCGTGATTCTGAAGACTCTCGAAATCCTCGGCGCCGACGTTTCCTCGGCTCCGGAGTTGCAACCGTTTCGCCGTCAGCAAGTGTCGAACGTCGTCGGAAAAATCGTCGGCGAAGTCCGGGCCGAGTTCGAGTTGGAGATGCTATGAAGACTTCCGCAGCACTTCTGCTTTCTGCGATTTGCTTTCTCCCTTCGTGCCGCACCGTCGGCGTTTCGAAGACGAACGGCGGCTACGCGGAGATCGCTCCCACCATCGCCGCGGAGATGATTCTCGACAGCCAGCAGGTCGTAGTCATCGACATCCGGCCGTCGTCGGCGTATCGCGGCCCCGAGGGACACATCCCGGGAGCGATCAGCGCGCCGTTTGAGACCATCGAGATGCGGCTGCCCGAACTGCTGCCGTATCAGAACCAGACCGTGCTCGTTTACGGCGAGACCGGCGAGGACGGCGCCGTGGCCGCGCAACTGCTGAGCGTGGCCGGCTTCCGCAACGTCGTGCACGTCAACGGCGGCATCAAGGAATGGATTGAACGCGGCTACCGCACTGTTAACGCGCAATGATTTGAATCCGGTCCGACAGGAATTGACGATGAAACGAGCACTCACGGCCACCGTGCTGGCCCTCCTCCCCTTCTGCGTCCTGGCGCAACGCGCGCCGACGCTCAACGCCGCGCTGACCAACTTCGCGACGCGGTCGCTGGCGAAATGTCCCGAAGCAAAAATCACCGTGGCGCCGGTCGGCCAGGAAGGTCCGCGCGGCTTCGTGCTCTACCAGCTCTCGCAGGAATCGAGCGACCCGAGCTGCCAGCGCAAAACGTACATGCTGCACTCGCCGGTCAGCGGGCAGGTCGTGATCGGCACGATCTTCACACTGCCTGAGAACGCGCATTCCCTGTCCGAGCGGATCGCGGAAGTGGGAAGCGCCGCCCTCAAAGAGCAGGTCACGGCGATCGTCGCCCCCTTCCCGCTTCCGGACGGACTTCGCGCGGTCTCGATCATCAAGAAGTCGAAGGCCGCAGGTGGCGGATTCACGTATCGCGGCTTCGTCGATTCGTCGAACAGCTACCTGATCGTCGGCACGCGCGGCAATCTGAACGTTGATCCGGGTCGGGCCATCGTCGACTCGATCGGACTCGCCGGCGCGACGCGGCGCGGCAATCCGAAATCGAAGGTGCAGATCATCGAGCTGTCCGACTTCGAATGTCCGACCTGCGCGAAGGCTCACAAAAAGGTCGAGCCGATCATCGCCAGGAATCTCGACAAGGTCGATTACTACCGCCTCGATCTCCCTCTCTTCGAACATCACGAGTGGGCTCTCGACGCCGCCCTCGGCGCGCGCGCGCTGTCGAAGGTGGCGCCCGGCAAGTACTGGAATTACGTGAACTTCGTCTTCGAGAATCAGGAGACGATCGGCAAGGAACCGTTCGACAAGTTCCTCAAGAATTTCGTCGAGGACAACGACATCAACTGGAAGGCCGTCGAGAAGATCTACAAGTCGCCGGCGGAAAAGAAAGCGCTGATCGATCAGGTCAGCCGCGCGTTCGACAACGGCATCCTCTCGACGCCGACGTACATCATCAACGGCCAGATCCTCGGCTTCGGCCCCGAGGGGCAGTTCACGATCGACGCGATCAAGAACGCGTTGGGGGTGAAGTAGTTGTCATCCTGAGCCGCCGGAGGCGTTGGAGCGCGAAGCGCGGAACGCCGCAGGACGGTCGAAGGATCCCCGGCTGAAACCGCGGGAGGCGGGTGGGAACTGGCGTCCCGCGTCGATGCCCGCTCCGTCCCCCGCCCTTTCCGGGTTAGCAGCCGGGGATCCTTCGCCGTCCTACGCTGCTCTGCGCTTCGCGCGACGCAGCTCCGGCGGCTCTGGATGACAGATCCTAAAACCCGATCGACACCTTCGCCGCGTAGCTCCTGACCTCGGCCTGCGTCGCTTCGACGACGAGCTTCGGCACGAGCAGCGAGAGGCGGACGCCGACCGTGTAGCGATTCAGACTGCTCTTGTCGGTCAGCATGAATGGCGATGAATGCGTCGTCGCGGGAACGTCGCCGCGCGCATCGATTTTCATCCGGCCGATGGCGGCATACGGCGTGATCGGACCGAAACCTTTGCTGAGGAAGACTTCCGCGCCGTAGGTCTTCTCGTGAAAGACGTCGATGCCGGTGAGCGTCGAGTACGACAATCGCAGCGCCAGTTCCGGCTTCACCAGTCCGCCGCGAAGCAGCGGTGTATCGAGCGCGCCGCCCCAGGTCTTGATGCCGCTGTCCGAAATCTTCGCGTACGTGCCGGAGATCGTGCCGAAGCCGAATCCTTTCGAGACCACGAGCCGAGGAACGCCGATGTAGCCGTGCGACGTGAAGGTGTTCCCTTTCGGAACGGCCGCGCGCCAGTACGCCGCGTTTTCGTCGATCTTCACCACCGTCGCGGCGACGCCGGCGTCGAATCCGAGCAGGCCGCTGGCGCGCGCGGGCTGCACGGGCGTCGCGAAAATGGCCTGGCCGACCACGCGCGAAAACTCGCTGAAGTTTGCCTGGTTCACGAGGTTCGGATCGAACTTGATGTCCTGACCAAACAGAGGCAACGCGGCGAACGCGATCAGAAAAGCTGCGACATGTACTCGTTGCTCAAAAGGAAACCGGAAGGGGTGAAGGCCACGCGATTTCCCACCCGCCGCAGCCACCCGTCGCTCAAGCCTCGATCCATCCATGCGATTCCCTCCTCGCCGCAAAGTCGTACAACGTCCGCATAGTTTATGCCCTCGGCCTGCCGCAGCCGGAGGAAGATCGTCTCGCGCCGCACTTCGCCCTCGCCGAGGACTTCCGCGAATTCCGGCTCGCGCAGCCCGGCACTGTAGCGATGGATGTCGCGCGTATTCGCGAAGCGGCGATCGCCGAGGAACGAATGCGCGCCGATGCCGAAGCCGAGGTATTGCTCGCGGCGCCAGTAGCGAAGATTGTGGCGGCACTCCTGGCCCGGCCGCGCGAAGTTACTGATCTCGTACTGCGCGAAACCGGCCTTCGCGAATCGTTCGATGGCCATCAGGTAGAGATTGGCGACCAGATCCTCATCGGGCAGCGTGACGCGTTCGTCGTCCACCTGCCGCGCCAGCGCCGTCCCTTCTTCGAGATCGAGCATGTAAAGCGAGACGTGACCGGCGCCAGTGTTGATGGCCGTCTCCAGCGTCTCTTCGAAACTCGCCGCGGTCTGACGAGGTAATCCGAGGATGAGATCGAGACTGGTGCGAACTCCGGAAGCCGCGGCGACGCGAACGGCCTCGAGAGCCTGCGCGCGCCCATGCACGCGGCCAAGCGGACGCAGTTCGTCGTCATGAAACGACTGCACGCCGATGCTGATGCGATTCACTCCCAGCGACCGCCAGAACGCAACAGCGTCCGCATCGACATCCTCGGGATTCGCTTCGATAGAAAACTCGGAGCCGTCGTCGATTGCAAAGCGTTCGCGCATCGTCTTCACGACGCGTGCGAAATTCTCACGCGACGTCCGCGACGGCGTCCCGCCGCCGAAGAAGATGCTGTCGACGCGCTCCCCGTCCGAACGCGCCTCAATCTCCGCCACCAGCGCGTCGGTGTACTGATCCTGGAGACGAATGTCCGTCGAAACCGCAAACGGACAATACGTGCAGTGAACGCGGCAAAACGGGAGGTGAATGTAGAGGCCGAGGGGCATTGGAAGTGACGCAATCAGCGTCGTCGCATTAACTCTTTGTCTTCGGGAGAAAGTTCGATGTCTTCGATCTGGTCCCAAGGGACTATTTTCAGCACGCCATCAACAACGATCGCGATTCCGGTCCGCGTTTGTCGGGCCACCTCACGCGCGCGCTGAGCCGCGCGCAACAGTCCTCGCAGCTCCGATTGCATGTCTGTGTCGGGAAGGTCCGGCAGTGAGTCACTCATCGATACTCTTTCATCGCGCGATTCTCGCAGATCGCCTCGCTATAATCGCGTCCGATGTCCGACAGCGAGGAAGTACCGCCACCATCGCCCCAGCGCCGCGCGCGGCTGCTGTGGACGCTCCTCGGCGCGATGGTCGTGGTCGGGCTCGTGCCGCTGGTCGTCTCGCACTACTTCCTCATCCGCATCAACCGCGACTCCCTGGAGACGCTGGAGCGGAAGTACCTGACGCGGTCGGCGGGCGGCATCGCCACCGACATCCAGAACCTGCTCGCGAACAACACGCAGCAGTTGATGAAGATCGCCGGCAACGTGCGGGCGCTGAAGCGCGCTCTGCCGGCCGGCACCGATCCGTTCGTCTACGCGGCGCAGACCGGCATGATCGCCGACTACATCACTGCCGATGGCGACATCCTCGGCATGCGCATTCTCAATCGCGAAGGTAAAGGCGCCGAGGCCAAGCCGGCGCAGTTGGATGCCGCGGTGGCTCAGGAGCTCGATCTCGCGCTGCAGGCCGCGCTCAAGGGTCAGGTCTTCACCGGCACGTTCCAGTACATGACCGCCGCGAACCAGCCCGTGGTCGTCGTCGCCGTACCGGTCGCGGACGACGGCGCGAACATCGGCGTCGTCGAAGCGATCGTCAGCCTGCGCCGCATCAGCGAGCGCATTCGCGACGAAGGAAAGGGCGACGTCACCGCCTTCGTCGTCGATCGCAACGGCAAGGTGCTCCTGCACAGCGAGCCGGCGGTCGACGTGCAGCATCCCGATTTCTCGTACCTGAAAATCGTGCAGGAGTTTTCGAAGGCGCCCGTCCGCCTGACCATTCCGTACGACGACACGCGCGGTGGCGAGCGCACCACGATGCTCGGCACCGTCGCGCCGGTGGCCGGCCGCGATTGGGGCGTGGTCGTGCAGAAGCCGGAGAAACTCGCCTACGCCTCGGTATCGAAGATGGTGCGGGCCACGATCACCTGGATCTCCATCGCGCTGGCAGTAGCCATCCTCGCCGCGATTGTCTTCGCGTCAGGGATCGCTCGTCCTGTCCGTGCGCTCGCCGAGAGAACGCGCGAGATCGCCAACGGCAACTACCACCAGCGCATCGAACTGAAAACGCATAACGAGATCGGCGAGCTGGCCGAGAACTTCAACGCCATGTCGGGCGCGATCGAGAGCGCCGTCGAGCAACTCCGCAAAGCCGCGCACGAAAATCATCTCCTCTTCATCAACTCCGTGCGCATGCTCGCCGCCGCCATCGACGCCAAGGATCCGTACACGCGCGGCCATTCCGAGCGCGTGGCCCGCTACTCCATCGGCATCGGCAAGAACCTCGGGCTCAGCGAGCACGACATGCGCAATCTCCGCATCAGCGCGCTGCTGCATGACGTCGGCAAGATCGGCATCGACGACCGCATCCTCCGCAAGCCGGGCGCGCTGAGCGACGACGAGTTCGAGGTGATGAAGGGACATCCCGTCAAAGGCGCGGCCATCATGAGCGGCGTCGCGCAGCTCATCGACATCATCCCGGGCATGAAGTACCACCACGAAAAGTGGAGCGGCGGCGGCTATCCCGACAGCCTGACCGGCGAAGAGATTCCGATGCAGGCGCGCATCGTGGCCATCGCCGACACCTTCGACGCCATGACCACGAACCGGCCGTACCAGAAGGCGATGGAGCTGAATTACGTCGTCGAGAAGATCAAGAGTTTCGCCGGAACGCGCTTCGACCCGCGGGTGGTCGACGCGTTCGCGAACGCGGTCAAGCGCGGCGACATCACCATCGACGAGCAAGTGCGGGGCGCCGCGTAGGTGGGTTTCCGCGACATTCTTGCCGACCTCCTTCAGGCCACGCGCGGCGCGATCGGAGCGGCGTTTCTCGATTCCGAGGGGGAAAGCGTGGAGGTGGCGTCGGCGAGGCCGTTCGATACCGACGACCACGAGCTGCGCGTGATCGGCGCCTACGCCGGCATCTTCCTCTCGAACCTCCGACGCGTGGCCGAGGCAACGGAAAGCGGAGCATCGCGCCGGTTCAAAATCGATTTCGCCGCCACCACGATTTTCTGCTCCGACCTCGGCGACGGCTACTACCTGGTCGTAGTAGTCGACGCCTCGGCAGTCGAAGGCGTGGTCTGGCAGGCGCTGGAGCGATGCCACGCGGCACTCCTCGCAGAAATGTAATGGCCGCACCCTTGCAAAACATGAGAACGATGACTCGCACGATCATGACGGCGATGATGCTCGCCGCGCTGGCCGTCGGCTGCAGCGGAAAACCAAAGACGGCCGCCGCTGCGCCGAAACCGAAGTCGGAGATGCGCACGATCGACTCCTCCGACCTCCGCCCGGTCACCGTCGATCCACCCCCGATGCTCACCGACGAAGCGCCCCCAATCAAAACCGCCACCGGCCTCGCGCAAGCCGACGCCCCGCCGCCCCCAACCCCCGCCGACGAAGCCCTGCGCGCCTCTCTCCCCTTCACCCCCGCCATCGCCATGGACCCAGTCGACGGCAGCAAGATCTCCATCCGCGCTTCGATCCCAACCGTCGAATACAAAAACAAGCTCTACTACTTCGCCAACGAGGATCACAAGCGGACGTTCCTGGCCAACCCCGAGCAATACACGAAGGGGCTGTTCTCGCATTTGTGA
>Ga0068868_100000018_pt1 | contig 94882 bp, 80 predicted proteins | sample KBSMisM42_FD_64660 | JGI IMG/M metagenome (GOLD analysis project Ga0068868, IMG submission 64660) | Miscanthus rhizosphere microbial communities from Kellogg Biological Station, Michigan, USA - KBS Miscanthus M4-2 | ecosystem: Host-associated > Plants > Roots > Rhizosphere > Soil ...
CTCTCCCCGCAAGAAGACGCGGGGAGAGGGACTCTCGATGGGAAAGATGCTTTGGTTGCGGCTACGCCGCGCTGTGTCTCTGTGGTTCAACGTGCCTTTAGTGGAAGCGAGTCACGATGAACGCGATGTCGTCGCGGAATTCATCCGTTGCAGCGAAGGTGGAGACGTCTTCGAAGATGCGGTCGTAGACGGTGGTCAGGTCGGCGTCGTGGGCGTCGTCCATGAGAGCGACGATGCGGTCGAGCGAGTAGAACTCGCCGGCGGCATTGCGGCGATCGGTCAAACCATCGGTGTAGACGAAGAGCATGTCGCCGGGGGAGACCTGGAGGCGGTGCTCGTCGAAGACCATCGACGGCATCGCGCCGAGGAGGTGGCCGGGGTCTTCGTGGACGACGGTCTTGCCGTTCGACTTTTGTAAAAACAGGAACGGCGGATGCGCGGCGTTCGAGTAGACGAGATTGCCGTCGCTGTCGATGCGGAAAAGCTGCGCCGTTGCGAACTGCGTCGGCAGCGAAACGCTGAAGAGGAAGTCGTTCAGGCTGGCCATAAACGACGACAGCGACGTGCGCGAATCGGATTCCGTGTGGATGTAGCTCTTGAGCAACGCCACGAGGATCGAGGCCGGCAGGCCGTGGCCGGAGACATCGGCGACGAAGAGGTACATCAACTCGTCCTGCAGAAAGTAGTCGTAGAAATCGCCGGAGAGGGTCGCGCTCGGGATGTACGCGGAGCGGATCTCGATGCGCGGGCCGCGAAAGAATCCGTTCGGCACGAGCGCCTCCTGCACGCGCCGCGCGATCTGCAGGTCGCGCGTGATCTGCTGATTCAACTTGCGCAGCTGATCCTGATACCGCTTCATGCGCAGCAGCGCGCCGAGGCGAGCGAAGAGGATTTCGGTGTCGGATCCCTTGGTCACGAAATCGTCGGCGCCCGCTTCGAGGCCTTCCACCACCGTCTGCGCGGCATCGGCGCCGGTCAGCATCAGCACGGGAATCGTCTGCAGAACCGGATCGGACTTGATGCGGCGCGTGACTTCGAAGCCGTCCATCACCGGCATGCGGTAGTCGACGATGAACGCCGCCGGCGTAATCGCTTGCGCCAGCGCCAGCCCTTCTTCGCCCGAGGTGGCGGCGGAGACGTCGAAGCCGCGCCGCTCGAGAAAGCGCTTCGTCACCTGCAGGTCGTTCGCGCTGTCGTCGATGAGGACGATGCGCTCGCGGTCGGGGCTAGGGTCGGGCATCAGCGCTCTTTCAGGTACTCCTGCACTTCTTCGACAAGCCGCGGAAGATCAGTCTGAATGAACCCCCAGACGAAGTCGCGATCCACGGTCGAGTATCCATGAACGACGATGTTACGGAAGCCGATGATCGATCGTGAATCGGTGATCTTCGTCGCCAGCGCTGGATCGATCGCGATCGCATTGCGAAGTGCTTCGCCGATGATGATGAATTCGCGTTCGATCGAGGACCGCAGCCACCTCGTCGTGCGGAACTCCGCAAGTGAGCTTCTCTGAGCCAGCTCGAGAATCGCGCGGCACGCCTCCTCGATGTCGAACAGATATTTCTCGATCTCAGGCTGCATAGAGCTCTCGCTGCGTCCGCTCGATTGCCTGCCGGAAGAATGGGTTGTCGACAGCGGCCATGCCGACGAGATCGATTGGGCGCTCGAGCAACTCCTCGATTGCAAACTTGAGCTCGAAGTATGAATGCCAGCCATCACTCCTGCTGCTCGCGTCGAATTCGACGACGAAGTCGACGTCGCTGCTGGCCGGGTCGAACGTCCCTTTTACCGCGGAGCCGAATACGGCCAGCCGCTTGACGCCGTACCGCCCGCAGAGCTCGCGGATCTCGTCGAGATGTTCGGTGAGGAGTGGCGGCAAGGGAGTCACGCCGAAATTGTACCGTTGCATGGCGTGCAAAGTTACAACCGCGTGACGCTCGGTGACGGCTGCTAACCTTTGCCTTACCTCATCGTCTCAGCGTGTGTGAGACGAACGGCGGCGCTCCTCCTCATGCTCCTATCGGTGACGGCCTGTCAGCTTCCCGAGAACTCCAGGCGCGCTGCAAGCCGGGCGGTTTTAACGTTCGTTCTCGAGTCCGCGATCGATCTGCAGGGCCGGACGGTGCTCACCCAAAGCAGCACTCGTCCGGCTCTGCAGTCGACATCGCCGAAAAAGCCAGCGACACGAACGTGCTCGCGTCAAAAGCTGGTGGCGCCGAAGGCGCGCGTGCTCGTCGCGCGCTGCCCGATTCCGAGCGTTACCCCGCGCCCATTCCCGTGGTCTTGAAGACGATCGGGATGATCACGAAGAGCTGCACGGCGTCGAAGATGCCGTGGGCGATGATGCCGGGGACCAGGTTCTTCGTCCGGTAGAACGTGAAACCGATCACGAGCGAGATCAGCGTCACGCCGATCAGCAGGAACGGCTGCCCCAGGCCGGAGTGGGCGAGGGCGAAGAGGATGGTCGAGGCGATTAGGCCGACGCGCTTCTGAAGCCAGCCGCGGAAGAAGGCCTCCTCGATCGTCATCGCCGACAGAACGATCACGCACTTTTTCCAGAGCGGCAGCGCCGCCATCCAGCCGATCATCGGCGACGGCGTCGGGTTCTTCGGCATCAGTCCCGATGCCACGAGGAGCAGGCCGATGATCAGCGCGATGGAAATCGTAAAAATCCAGCCGCCCACGCCGACCGCGAAGCCGGTCAGGACGGCGTCGCCGTTGCCTCGGCGCGGGATGTTCAGGAACTCGCCGAGCGGCGGACGCTTCGTCAGCAGCCACCAGCCGAGGAGGAAGATGAAGAGGATCGCGTGCAGGCCGAAGAGCGAGTAGAACGGCACGCGCGCCAGCTCCTGCGCCGTCGGGATGCGCAGGGACGAGCCGGTGATCAGGATGACCAGCCCGAACATCAGGATGCCGAGCCAGAGATAGGCGATGACTTTCATCGCCGTCGACGAAAAGTGATCGGCGGAGAAGAGGCGAAAGCGCTCGTTCATGACGATCATGCCGAGGTAGACGAGCGTGATGAAAATGAGCGGGAAGATGTAGTGGTTCATCGGCGCGGCGAAGTTTAAGGCGTTTCACCACAGAGGCACAGAGGACACTGAGAAATCCTCCCGATACCCTCTGTGTCTCTGTGGTTCAACAAGGTTTTATCGCCGCCAGAATGTTTTCCAACTCCTCCGCCGAGTCGAAGAAATGATCGGGATTCTCCGCGCGTAACTTCGACGCCGGTGTCTTCCCCGAGGCGATAGCGATCGTCGTCGCGCCGTGGGGGACGCCGCAGCGGACGTCGTAGATCGAGTCGCCGATGATGACGACGTCCGCGCCGCGGAAGTCGATTCCCGTCATCGCCGCCGCGCGTTTGACAGCGATCGGCGGCAGCTCTTCGCGGCGCGGTGAATCGCTGCCGAACGCACCGAACGGGAAGTAGTCGTTGAGCGCGATCGCGCCGAGCTTCAGTCGCGCGCCCGGCTCGATGTTGCCGGTCAGCAGCGCCAAAGTCAGGCGCTCGTCGGCGCGAATGGCGTCGAGCAGCGCGCTGACGCCCGCCAGCGCGCGCACGCGTCCCGGCGCATTGCGCGCCAGGCCGGCCAGGTAGTGATCCCAGAGCGCGGGGAGGCGCGACTCGATGTCGGCGTCGGCCCAATCCGCATCGCGCAGAATCATCCCGGCGATCTGCGGATCGGTGCGGCCGGAGAAATCGTAGCGGCGCACGTCGCCGCGAAATCCGTAGACCTCCGCCAGCGCTTCGGCGAACGCTTCGCGCGCCGCGCCGTCGTCGGTGATGAGGGTTCCGTCAATGTCGAAAAGCACGAGGCGGCGTGACGTCGGCGGCATGGGGCGACAGGGTACACTTCGCCGCCGGTCATGAAGAAAACGTCCCTCGCCGTCCTCTTTCTCACCGTCTTCATCGATCTCATCGGCTTCGGGATGGTCATCCCGTTCCTCTCGTTTTATGCGCGCGAATACGGCGCCAGCGGCACGACGGTGGGGATGGTGGTCGGCATCTACTCGATCATGCAGTTTTTCTTCGCGCCGGTGTGGGGGAGGATGTCCGACCGCATCGGGCGCCGTCCGGTGATCCTGATCAGCCTCACCGCGAGCTGCGCCGGCTATTTTCTGTTCGCCATCTCGCGCAGCCTCACGGTTCTGTTTCTGTCGCGGATCGTGGCGGGCGCGGGCGGCGCGAACATCGGGACGGCGCAGGCCTACATCGCCGACAAGACCACGCCGGAAAATCGCGCCCGAGGGATGGGGATTATCGGGGCGGCATTCGGGATGGGATTTATCCTCGGGCCGCCGCTCAGCGGAATCCTTTCGCACCTCGGCACGAAGCACGGATACGCCGGCAATCTGCTGCCGGGCGTCGCGGCCGGATCGCTTTCGCTGATCGCGTTGCTGATCGCGTTTTTCGTCCTCGGCGAATCGAAAGCTCCGGACCTCAAGCCGCGCAGCGGAGTCCCGCCGCAGTTCGACAAGCGCGTCTGGCACGAGGTGGCCGCGCGCGGATTGCTGTTCGCCGTCATCGCCACGCTTTTCATCACGTTGCTGGCCGTGTCGGGGATGGAGATCAGCGTCACGCTGCATGCGCGCGACCGCTTCCATTTCACACAGCTCGACCTCTCCTGGTTTTTCCTGTTCATGGGCGTGATCGTGGCCGCGATTCAGGGCGGCTTGATCGGACGCCTGGCGAAAAAATTCGGCGAGAAGACGCTGGTGGCGATCGGCGCGGCATCGTTCACGATCGGACTGGCCCTCGTGCCGCTGGTGTGGCGCGTGCCGATGCTCTACGTCGTGGCCTTCTTCATCGCCATCGGACAGGGATTGTCGTATCCGTCGCTGACGTCGCTGGTGACGAAAGTCTCGCCGCCGAGCGAGCACGGAAGCATGCTCGGACTGGCCTCGGGGATCGGATCGCTGGCGCGATTTCTCGGCCCGATCTGGTGCGGATTCCTCTACGACCTGGCGCAGGCGCGCGGCGCGTTCTACGGCAGCGCCGTCCTGACGGCGATCGCGTTCGTCATCGCGCTGCGCATGCGCAACCAGCCGCTGCTCGCCGAATCGGCAGGATAAGATTCCGGCCATGTCGATCCTGAAAGTCTCCCGCCTCGGCCATCCCGTTCTGCGAATGAAAGCGTCCGACGTCGAAGCCGCCGACATCAAGGCGGGAAAGTTCCACGCCCTCATCGACGACATGATCGAGACCATGCACGAATACGAAGGCGTCGGTCTGGCCGGACCGCAAGTCCATCTGCCGCTGCGGATTTTCGTGTTCGAAGTGCAGGAGAAAGTCGCCAAGCGCCGCGGCATCGCCAAATTGAGCGCCGGCGTGTTCTTCAACGCCGTCTACGAGCCGATCGGCACCGAGACCATCACCGATTGGGAGGGCTGCCTCAGCGTCCCGTTCCTCGGCGGCGAAGTGGCGCGCTACAAACGCCTGCGCGTGCGCGGGCTCGATCACGAAGGGAACGAAGCGGAGCTGGAAGTGGCGGATTTCACCGCGCGCATCTTCCAGCACGAGATCGACCACACCGACGGCCACGTCTACCTCGACCGGATGCCCGATCTGACCACGCTCGGCTACACGGTCGTTCTGTAGCCTGGCACGGACCCGAACAACCGTTCGGCTGCCTGCCATACGCACGCACACTCCGTCAATATTGAAGTTCTGACATCGTTCCGTTACCGTGCGCGGCAGTTCCCCGTCCCCGGTAAATCTTCGCTTCCCGGAACAGCCCGCCCGCTGTCCCCGAAAGGACTTCTCCCGCATGCGCCTCCTCAGAGCCTCGCTGGTCTCCCTGCTACTGCTGTCTCTTCTCACCGGCGTGGTCAACGCGCAAACCTGCTCTCCGCTGCAAGGCGTGCAGGTGACGCTGGAAGGAGCGCAATTCAGTTGCAGGACGTCGACCGGCGGCACTTACACCGCCGCCGAAATCGGAGGCGGCACTTCGACGCACCAATGGGTCTACGCAACGTCGAGCAGCGGCCCGTGGACGCCGATCACCGGCGCGACCGGGAGGACGTATCGCCTGACCGGCAGTGATTTTCCATCGAGCGGCTTCTGGTGGATCGCCGTGACCTCGACGCCGCAGTGCGGTTCGCCGATCACCGGCGGCGCGCAGTCGGTGACGGTGTACGACACGCTGCCGGCGCCGGAAATGTTCGGGAACGATCAGATCTGCGGGAATGCCACGAGCGCCATCGCCTCGGCGTCGGCGCAGTGGGACAGCTACTCGTGGTCGATTACGCACGGAACGCTGATTCCGGGTTCGAACGGCTGCGGCGACGATCCGACCAAGCGCTGCGTCTCCTTCCGTCCGGACGGAACCGGCGAGGTGCATCTGTCGCTGACGGTCACTGCCGGATCGTGTTCGTCGAGCGCGCTTCGCGCCATCCCGGTGGTCGATAACGCTCCGCCGCAGCTCTGGGTCTCGACGCCGGTTTGCCCGGGCGGACAAGGAAGCGCGGTCACGTCGCAGTTCCCGGCCGGCGTGCACGCCTGGTCGGTGACCAATGGCCATATCGAATCGAATTGGGGCGATCACATCTTCTTCGTCGCCGACGGCAGCGGCCCCGTCGACGTCACGCTCATCTTCACGGATACGAACGGCTGCTCGTCGACGAGCACGGCGCGGGCGAACCTCGTGGCGACGAAGCCGGTCATCACGCTCGGAACGCCATCGGCGTGTGCCACGAGCGATACCGCCACCGCAAGCGGCGGATGGGATTCGTACGACTGGTCGATCACGAACGGCTCCATCACCTCGGGGCAGGGGACGGCGAACGTCTCGTTCTCCGCATCCGGCGCCGGCGCGGCGACGGTGCTGACGGTTACCGGGCACACGAATTACAGCACCTTCAGTTGTTCGTCGGCCAGCGATCCCGTCACGGTGCCGACGATGCCGCCGCCGGCGATCACGCTGGATACGGCGGATATCTGCCCATACGGGGGCGACACCGCCACAGCCCCGCCGGGCTACGCGAACTACTGGTGGTCGTTGAACAACGGCTACATCACGGCCGGTGACGGCACGAACTCGATCCGCTTCTCACGCGGCGGCTACCCCAACAATCCGGACGAACCGATCACCGTCTCGCTGTTTGTGGCGGATGCGAACGGCTGCTCCCTGCCGCAAGCCAGAGTCACGGTGCCGACGCGCACCATTCCCCCTCCCACCATCACGCTGGACACTCCCGACATCTGCCCGTACGGCACGGACACCGCCTCGGTGCCGGCGCAGTACGCGAACTACTGGTGGACGTTGAACAACGGCTACATCATGAGCGGCGACGGGACGAACTCGATCCGCTTTGCACGCGGCGGCTATCCCAACAATCCGGATGAGCCGATCACCATCAGGCTCTACGTGCAGGACGCGAACGGCTGTCCCGCGCAAGCGTCGATGGTGACGGTGCCCACCCGCTCCATTCCCGCTCCCATCATCACGCTCGGAACGCCCGACATCTGCCCGTACGGCACCGACACCGCCACGGTGCCGGCGCAGTACACGGGCTACTGGTGGACGTTGAACAACGGCTACCTCATGAGCGGCGACGGCACGAACTCGATCCGCTTTGCACGCGGCGGCTATCCCAACAATCCGGACGAGCCGATCACCATCAGGCTCTACGTGCAGGACGCGAACGGCTGTCCCGCGCAAGCGTCGATGGTGACGGTGCCCACCCGCTCCATTCCCCCTCCCATCATCACGCTCGGCACTCCCGACATCTGCCCGTACGGCACGGACACCGCCACGGTGCCGGCGCAGTACACGGGCTACTGGTGGACGTTGAACAACGGCAACATCATGAGCGGTGACGGCACGAACTCGATCCGCTTTTCACGCGGCGGCTATCCCAACAATCCGGACGAGCCGATCACCATCAGGCTCTACGTGCAGGACGGCAACGGCTGTCCCGCGCAAGCGGACATGGTGACGGTGCCCACCCGCGTCCTTACCCCTCCCACGATCACGCTCGGTACGCCCGACATCTGCCCGTACGGCACGGACACCGCTACGGTGCCGGCGCAGTACACGGGCTACTGGTGGACGGTGAACAACGGATCCATCACCAGCGGTGACGGCACGAATTCGATCACCTTCTCACGCGGCGGCTATCCCTACAATCCGGACGAGCCGATCACCATCAGGCTCTACGTGCAGGACGCGAACGGCTGTCCCGCGCAAGCGGACATGGTGACGGTGCCGACGCGCAGCATTCCTTCGCCCACGATCACGCTGGCTACGCCCGACGTCTGCCTGCATGGCACCGACACCGCCAGCGTCCCGGCGCAGTACGCGAATTACTGGTGGTCGATCACCGGCGGTTCCATCATCGGCAACCAGAACTCGAGCTCGGTCACCTTCGCGCCCGATCAGACAAACGGAGGTCCGGTAACGCTGTCGCTCTACGTGCAGGACGGCAACGGCTGTCCGGCCAGTTCCGGCGACGTCGTCGTTCCGATCCGCATCCTCGCTCCGCCGGTGATCACCGCCAGCGGCTCGACCTCGCTCTGCGGCGGCGGTTCGGTCACGCTCACTGCGCCGGCCGGCTTCACCTACTCCTGGTCCAACGGCGCCACCGCGCGCGCCATCACCGTGACGCAGCCGGGCGATTACTTCGTGACCGTCAGCGACAGCGGCTGCACTGCCACCAGCTCGCCGGTGCACGTCACGGCCGCCACGCCGTCCGCGCTCGTCATCACCACGCTGCACGACACCACCTGTCTCTACGGCACCATCCAGGCCACGATCAGCAATCCCTCGCTCTTCAGCAACATCACCTGGTCGGCGGTCGGAGGAGCGATCACGCCGAATGGCGCGTCGTCGTTCACCGAGGCAACGGATGGGACGGTTGGGCAGGTGTCGATTACCGCGCATGCCACCGACGTCGCCACCGGATGTGCGGTCAGCGCCACCGTCGTCATTCCGATCGTCCCGCTCGATCCGCCGGTGATGACTGTTTCGAGCAATGGCCCGATCTGCTACGGCACGCCGGTGACGATCTCCATCCCGGCGCAGCCGGCCGGATCGCAGATCTACTGGGATTACACCGGAGTGAAACTCGGTGGCGGCGATGGGCAGACGTTCATCACCTTGTCCGCACCGCCAAGCCCGTCGTTCAGTCTGCGCGTGCGGTTGACCGATCCGCGCTTCTGCACCACCCAGAACACGATCGTCGTGCCCGTGCATCTGCCGGTCGTCCCTGTGCTGCAGGCCGATGACCGCTACGGCTGCGCGTACGCCGAGAAGACCGTAACCGTCACCAACCCGTCCGCTTACACGAGCTACTCGTGGAGCGTCACGAACGGCACCATCGTCGGACCGAACGACCAGCCGACGGTTCACGTCGCCCTGATGGGTCCCGGCGTGACGACCGATGTGACCTTCACCGCCAGCGACGGAAGCTGCCCGATCAACGGCTACGCCAGCTTCTACGCCACGCAACCGACCGCATCGATCTCCGGCGGAAGCGGAACGTACTGCACCGGCACGACCGTGACGCTCACTGCCAGCACCGACGCGTCGAACGCCACGTATCACTGGTCCAATGGCGCCACCTCGAGTTCCATCACCGCCTCGGCGGGCGCACCCGGTCCGTACACGGTTACGGTCACCAACGCCTACGGCTGCTCCACGACCTCGGCGCCGCTCACCGTTCACTTTGCGCCGCAAAGCACGACCGTCAACGCCAGCGGCCCGACTACCTTCTGCGCCGGCGGCAGTGTCACGCTCACGCCGGCCATGGTCGGCGATTCCTACGCCTGGTCGAACGGCGCCACCACGCGCACGATCAACGTCACGCAGAGCGGCGCCTACAGCGTCACCGTGACCAGCGCGGCTTGCCAATACGTTTCGCCTGCCACGACCGTGACGGTCAATCCGCTGCCCGCGGCCACGATCAGCGCGTCCGGTCCGACGACGTTTTGCGCCGGCGGCAGCGTCACGCTGACGGCATCCGCGGGATCGACGTACTCCTGGTCAAACGGCGCCACGACGCAGTCGATCACCGTCACCACCGCAGGCAACTACAGCGTTACCGTGACCACCGCGAGCAACTGCAGCGCCACCTCGCAACCGGTTGCCGTGACCGTCAACGCGGTTCCCGACGCCACCATCACCGCGCCGTCGAGCGTCTGCGCCTCGACCAACGGCGACAACGCGCACGTGACGTCCATCTTCAACGGCACGTACGCCTGGACGATCAGCGGCGGCACGATCACCGGCGGCGCCGGCACCAACCAGATCGCCTTCAAGCCTTCCGGCAGCGATCCGGTAACCCTCGGCGTCACCGTCACGAATGCGAGCGGCTGCGCGGTCTCCTCGACGCGCGTCGTCGACGTCCACAGCGTTCCCAAGCCGGCCGTGACGCCCTCCGGCGCGGCCTCGTTCTGCAACAGCGGCCTGCTCACCGCTCCCGCCGGCTACACCGCCTACTCCTGGAAGCGCGACGGCGGCCAGATCTCCGGCGCCTCGGCACAAACCTACGTGGCCACGATCAGCGGCACCTACTCGGTCATCGTCTTCGACTCCGCCAATTGCTGGGTCGAATCCGATCCTGTTTCGATCACGGTTTCCACGACGCCGGTGGCCAGCATCTCCGCGCAGAACAACGTCTGCGCCGGCTCGACTTACGGCGCGGTCTCGGCCGGGAGTGCGCCGTCCTACCAATGGTCGGTCACGAACGGCACGATCGTCGACGGCCAGGGGACACAGGTCATCCACTACACCTCAGGCGCCTCCGGCAACGTGACGCTGACGCTGACGGTCGCCAACGCGCAGGGCTGCAGCGATACGAAATCGATCAACATCCCGATCGCGAACGTGCAGGCCACGATCACGCCGTCCGGACCGCTCACCATCTGCCCCAACGGCAGCGTCACACTCACCGCCAGCGCCGGCGCGGGCTACAACTGGTCGAACAACACCCACGCGCAGTCGATCACCGTCACGCAGGCCGGCACGTACTCAGTGCGCGTCTTCGACGCCTCCGGCTGTTCCGCGCTATCGCAGTCCGTCACCGTCTCGGTCGCGGCGCCGTCGGCCACCATCACGCCTTCCGGTCCGACCACGTTCTGCGCCGGCGGCAACGTGACGCTGTCCGCTCCGAGCGGCTATTCGTATAGCTGGAGCACGGGTGCGACGACGCAGTCGATCACCGTCAACCAGTCGAACACCTACACCGTCACGGTGCAGGACGCGAACGGCTGCACCGCGTCATCATCGAAAACGGTCACCGTCAATCCGCTGCCCACGGCAACCGTCAGCGGCAGCAGCGCGATCTGTCCCGGCGGCTCGACGACGATCACCGCTACGCTCACCGGCACCGCGCCGTGGACCGTGACCTGGTCCGACAACGTAACGCAGACCATCAACAGCGGTACGACCGCAACGCGCAGCGTCAATCCGTCCGCGACGACGGCCTACACCATCGCCTCGCTCACCGACGCGAATTGCACCGGCACATCGGCTGGCTCGGCAACGGTGACCGTCAATTCGATTCCCACCGCGATCGTCAGCGGCAGCGCCGCGATCTGCCCGGGTGGCTCGGCCACGATCTCCGCCACGCTCACCGGCACCGCACCGTTCACGGTGATCTGGTCCGACAACGTGACGCAAACCATCAACAGCGGCTCGACGGCATCGCGCAGCGTCAATCCGTCCGCGACGACGACCTACACCGTCTCGTCTCTTACCGACGCAAACTGCACCGGCACATCCAGCGGTGCGGCAACGATCACCATCCGTCCGCTGCCGACAGCAGCAGTCAGCGGCACGGCTGCGATCTGCTCCGGCGCATCGACGACGATCACGGCCGCACTGACCGGCACGGCACCGTTCACGGTGACCTGGTCCGACAACGTAACGCAGACCATCAACAGCGGCTCGACGGCATCGCGCAGCGTCAATCCGTCCGCGACGACCACCTACACCGTCACCTCGCTCACCGACGCGAACTGCAGCGGCACATCGAGCGGCGCGGCAACGATCACCGTTCGCGCGCTGCCGACGGCAGTCGTCAGCGGCGGCGGTGCGATCTGCGCGGGCAGCTCGGCGACGATCACAGCCACACTTACGGGCACCGCGCCGTGGACTGTGACCTGGTCCGACACCGTGACGCAAACGATCAACTCCGGCACGACCGCATCGCGCAGCGTCAATCCGTCCGCGACTACGACCTACACCGTTTCGTCTCTTACCGATGCAAACTGCAGCGGCACTGCGAGTGGCTCGGCAACGGTGACCGTCAATCCGATTCCGACCGCGGTCGTAAGCGGCACTGCTGCGATCTGTGCCGGCGGCTCCGCCACGATCTCCGCTGCGCTCACCGGCACCGCGCCGTTCACGGTGACTTGGTCCGACAACGTGACGCAGACCATCAACAGCGGTACGACCGCGTCGCGCAGCGTCAATCCGTCCGCAACGACCACTTACACCGTCACATCGCTCACCGATGCAAACTGCAGCGGCACGTCGAGCGGCTCGGCGACGGTGACCGTGAGTGCGCGTCCGGCTGCAATCGTCAGCGGAAGCGCAGCGATCTGCGCCGGCGCATCGACGACGATCACGGCCGCGCTGACCGGCACGGCACCGTTCACCGTCACCTGGTCCGACAACGTGACGCAGACCATCAACAGCGGCACGACCGCGTCGCGCAGCGTCAGTCCGTCGGCGACAACGAGCTACAGCGTCACGTCCCTCGCTGACGCGAACTGCAGCGGCACGTCGAGCGGCTCCGCAACAATCACCGTTCGTCCGCTGCCGACGGCAGTCGTCAGCGGCACCAACGCGATCTGCCCCGGCGGCTCGACTACGATCACAGCCACGCTCACCGGTACCGCGCCATGGACGGTGATCTGGTCCGACAACGTAACGCAGACCATCAACAGCGGTACGACCGCATCACGCAGCGTCAATCCGTCTACAACGACGACCTACAGCGTCTCGTCGCTCACCGACGCAAACTGCAGCGGCACTGCGAGTGGCTCGGCAACGGTAACCGTCAATCCGCGTCCCACCGCGATCGTCAGCGGCACCGGCGCGATCTGCCCCGGAGGTTCGGCCACGATTACGGCCACACTCACCGGTAGCGCACCGTTCACGGTGATGTGGTCCGACAACGTGACGCAGACCATCAACAGCGGAACGACCGCAACGCGCAGCGTCAGCCCTGTGGCAACGCAGACCTATACCGTCACGTCGATCGCCGATGCAAACTGCACCGGCACATCGAGCGGCTCGGCAACGGTCACCCTCAAGACTCTTCCCACGGCGGCCGTCAGCGGCGGCGGCACGATCTGCCCCGGCGGCTCGGCCACGATCTCCGCCACCCTCACCGGCACCGCGCCGTTCACCGTGATCTGGTCCGACAACGTGACACAGACCATCAACAGCGGAACGACCGCAACGCGCAGCGTCAGCCCCTCCGCGACGACGATTTACACGATGACTTCGGTCAGCGACGCGGGCGGCTGTTCCCGCGCCGGCAGTGGCAGCGCCGCGGTGACGGTCAAGACGCTTCCGACCGCCACGGTGAGCGGCGGCGGCGCGATCTGTCCGGGAGCTTCCGCCACGATCACCGCTGACCTGACCGGCACCGCGCCATGGAGCGTGACCTGGTCCGACAACGTGACGCAGACGATCAACAGCGGCACGACGGCCACTCGCACCGTGAGCCCGTCGGTGAACACGACCTACACGGTCACTTCGATCACCGACGCTTCGAGCTGTGCGGCCGTGGCGGGCAGCGGAAGCGCCACCGTTACCCGCAGCGTGGCAGCGTCGATTACGACCCAGCCGGCAAACAAGTCGACGTCCATCAATACGAACGTAACCGTTTCCGTCGTGGCTGCGGGCACGTCGCCGATCTTCTATCAGTGGTTCAAAAACAACGGAACGATCGTCACCGGCGCCACGTCCAGCTCCTACACCACCTCATTCCCCGCGAAAGGAAACTACCAGTTCTACGTAGAGGTGTGGAACGCGTGCAACACCACGCACGTGAAGAGCCATAACGTGACTGTGACCGTGAATTAGGGATCGCTGACCGTGCGGCGGCGCAGGCCGCCGCACGTTGTCACCCTGAGATTGGCTTGCAAAAAACGCAGGATCATCTGCCCAAACAGCAGGATCGTCTGCGCGAACAGCAGGACGGGTTGCTCGAACAGCACGATGGTCTGCAAAAAAGCAGGATGGTCTGCCCGAACGGCAGGATGGTCTGCCCGAACAGCAGGATGGTCTGCGAAAAAGCAGGATGGTCTGCCCGAACGGCAGGATGGTCTGCAAAAAAGCAGGATGGTCTGCCCGAACGGCAGGATGGTCTGCAAAAAAGCAGGATCGTCTGCAAAAAAGCAGGATCGTCTGCAAAAAAGCAGGATCGTCTGTGCCAACGGCATCTTTGGATGACAAAAGACCTCCGCGCTTCGCCAGCCTCTGGATGACAGCCCGGTATGATTCGCAGCGTGAGCAACTTTTTACTCGATCTCGCCCGCGACCGCGCCGCCGCGTTTCTGCGTGAGCTTCCCGATCGCCCTGTCGGCGCGCAGACCACGCGCGAGGAGCTCCTCGCCGCGCTGCACGCACCGTTGTCCGACGAGGGCGAAGATCCCGCCGCCGTCATCGACGCACTTGCGCGCGGCGCCGGTCGCGGACTGATCGCCTGCGCCGGTCCGCGCTATTTCGGATTCGTCATCGGCGGCAGCCTTCCCGTCGCGCTCGCGGCCGACTGGTTGACCGGGGCCTGGGATCAGAACGCGGGCACCTACGCCACCTCGCCCGCGGCCTCGGTCATCGAGGATATCTGCCGCGAATGGCTGCTCGAGCTGTTCGATCTGCCGCGCACGGCCAGCGTTGGATTCGTCACCGGCGGGCAGATGGCGAACTTCACCGCGCTGGCCGCGGCGCGCCACGGTGTTCTCCGCCGCGCCGGATGGAACGTCGAGGAGAACGGCCTGGCTGGCGCGCCTACGGTTCATCTCGTCATCAGCGCCGCCGCGCACATCACGATTTACTCGTCCATGCGCATGCTCGGCTTCGGCACGCGCGCGCTCATCAAAGTCGACGCCGACGAGCAGGGGAGGATGCGCGCCGATGGGTTGCGCGAGACGCTGCGAACGCTCGACGGCCCGATCATCGTCTGCGCGCAAGCCGGCAACGTCAACAGCGGCGCGGTCGATCCGCTGCGCGAGATCGCCGCGATCGCGCACGAGCACGGCGCTTGGCTGCACGTCGACGGCGCCTTCGGCTTGTGGGGGCGGACCACGCCATCGAAGCGCGCGTTGCTCGACGGCTGCGAGCTGGCCGATTCGTGGGCCAACGATGCGCACAAGTGGCTGAATGTCCCCTACGACAGCGGCATCGTCATCGTCCGCGACTCCGCCGCGCACCACGCCTCGATGACCTCCACTGCCGAATATCTCGAGCAGACCAGGGGTGTGGAGCGCGACAACTTCGATTGGACTCCGGACTTTTCCCGACGCGCCCGCGGCTTCGCCGTCTACGCCGCCATCCGCAGCCTGGGCCGCCGCGGCATCGCCGCCCTCATCGACGGCTGCTGCGACCGCGCCCGCCAGTTCGCCGAAATCCTCGGCCGCGACCAACGCGTCCGCATCCTCAACGACGTCGTCCTCAACCAGGTCCTGGTCCGCTTCAGCGACAGCGACGACGTCACGCGAAACGTCATCGCCCGCGTCCAGCGCGAGGGCACCTGCTGGCTCGGCGGCACCACCTGGCAAGGCAACGCTGCCATGCGCATCTCCGTCTCGAACTGGTCGACGACGTCCGAGGATGTGGAGAAGTCGTGTGGGGCGATCGTGCGGTGTTTGGATGCGTCCGAATAGTGGATCATTGAGCCCAGTTCCGGTTGCTTTGGTCATTAGTATCCTGCTATATGTGCATTCAACAGGAGACGGACATGCCCCAGTTACACCTTTACGTGCCCGATGACGTTGCAGAGACCGCGAAGTCTCGGGCGAAGGCCGCCGGAAAGTCGCTCTCTTCCTATTTGGCGGACCTCGTTATTAGCGAGGTCGCCGGCGAGTGGCCGGAAAGATTCTTCGAGGAGGTGGTCGGTGGCTGGAAAGGCGATCTCGAACGTCCGGAGCAGGGGCAGTTCGAGAAGCGCGAGCCGCTGTAGCAATGTACCTGCTCGATACAAACGCGTGCATTCGAATCATGAAGGGAATCTCGCCGCGTCTGGCGGAGCGCCTACGATTCGTTCCGCGCACCCAGGTTCGCCTGTCCTCGGTCGTCAAAGCTGAGCTTATCTACGGCGCGAGGAAGAGCGGCCGGATCGCTGACAACCTGCGCGTACTGGAGGAGTTCTTCGGCACGGTTGCGAGTCTTCCTTTCGATGACCGTTGCGCAGAGGAGTACGGCCTCATTCGCGCGGAACTCGAACGTGCGGGAACGCCGATCGGACCGAACGACGTCCTGATCGCAGCCACCGCCCGAGCCCACGGCGCTGTCCTCGTCACGCACAACGTTCGCGAGTTTTCGCGTGTTGCCGGTTTACGGATCGAGGATTGGGAATCGAACTAAACGCCATCCCTCCACACCTTCGCCACTCTCGCCAGCAGCACATTGTTCTTCACCGGCTTGCGGATGAAGTCGACCGCGCCCACTTCGAAGGCGCGCACTTCCACCTCGTCCCCGGGAAGGCCGGAGATGAAGATGGCCGGGACGTCGACGCCGTTTTCGTGCATCGCCTGCAGCAGCGAGTGGCCGTCGATGTAGGGGAGATCGACGTCGATCACCATCAGGTCGACCGCCTCGCGGCCGACCATCATCAGCGCTTCCGCGCCGTCTTTGGCCATCACCACCGCGTAGCCGGCTGACTTCAGCACCGCGTTCGTCAGTTCGCGGCTCAGCACATTGTCTTCGACCACGAGGATGGTTTTCTTGCGCTCGTCCACCGCCAGCGTGGTGCGCTCGCCGCGGCGCGCGCGAAGCTGGAGAATCTCGCGCTGCAGCGCCTTCGTCTCCGAGTCGGGCTCGATGCGCAGCTCGCGCTTGAGCACTTTCGCGCAGCTCTCGTACTGCTGCAACGCCTCGACCACGTCGCCGCTCTGCAGGTAGAGACGCATCAGCGTGCGGTGCATCGGCTCCTGCAGCACGTCCAGCCGCAGCGACCGTTGCGCCGTGCCGATGGCCTCATCGAGCGCGCCGCGCTTCGACTGCAGCTCGACCAGTTGCGCGTGCGCGCGAAGAGCGACGCGATGCAGCCGGTCGCGCTCCCCGGTCACGAATTGATCGAAGCGCTCTTCGTTGATGCTGAAACCATCGAGGAAATCGCCGCGGTAGAGATCGATCGCATTCTGCAACGCCTCTTCCGTTCCGGCCGCGACCAGCGACTCCATCTCCGCCACGTCGCAGGAAACGGAGCGGTCGAGCGACAGCAGGTCGCTCTCCTCGATCAGCAGTTTCTGATCGGGCGCGATCTGCGACAGATCCTTGCGCACGCTCGACAGCGTCTGGCGCAGGCTCTGCCGCGCCTGGTCGGGTCCGGTGCTCGACCACAGCAATCCGGCCAGCTTCTCGCGCGAGACGTGCTGCCCCGGCTTGATGGCGAGATAGGCGAGCAACGCCTGCGACTTCTTCGCGCCGATCGTGACGAGCGAGCCGTCTCCGGAGCGAATCAACAAATCACCCAGCAGCTCCAATCGCATCGAGGACATTGTTGTGGCCGGTGATTATCGCAGCATGGACTGCAAAGTTGCTTCGACTTTCGGCGGCGCATCCCGTACCCTCCCGCCGGAGACGTTGAGGATGATCGAAACGGTGGAGACGATATCGGTTGGCGACGAGCTGCGCGAATTGATCCGGCAACAGAACTGGAACCAATTGCGCGACCGGCTCACGGACATGCATCCGTCCGACGTGGCCGATCTCATCATCGCGCTGCCGCGCGAGGAAGAAGGATTCGTCTTCCGCGTCCTGCCGCGCGACGAAGCCGGCGAAGTCTTCTCCTATCTGCCGCCCGATCACCAGGAAGGCTTGATCGAGTCGCTCAGCAACGAGCAGGTGCGCAACGTCCTCGCGGAGATGAATCCCGACGACCGCACGCGCCTGCTCGAAGAGATGCCGGCCGAGGTCACGCGCCGTCTGCTGACGGCGTTGTCGCCCGAGGATTTGAAGAACGCGCGCTGGCTCCTCGGATATCCGGAAGACACCGCCGGCCGTTACATGACGCCACGCTACGTCACGGTGCAGCCGGAGATGACGGCGCGCGAGGCGCTCGATCACATTCGCCGCACTGGACCGGGCAAAGAGACCGTGAACGTCGTCTACATCGTCGATCAGCGCGGACGACTCGTCGAAGACATCCGCCTCAGCTCCCTCGTCCTCGCCGAGCCGGACACGAAAGTCGTCGACATCGATGATCCGCCGCTGGTGAAGATGAACGCGACCGACGATCGCGAAGAAGTTCTGAAGGCGTTCGAGAAATACGATCGCCTGGCGCTGCCGGTCACCGACGCCGACGGTCACATGCTCGGCATCATCACCGTCGACGACGTGCTCGACGTCGCCGAGCAGGAAGCGACCGAAGACATCCAGAAACTCGGCGGCATGGAAGCGCTCGACGCGCCATACCTGCAAGTGAATGTTTTTGACATGATCAAGAAGCGCGCGGGCTGGCTGTCCGCGCTCTTCCTCGGCGAGATGCTGACGGCGACGGCGATGAGCTTTTTCGAAAAGGAGATCGCCCGCGCCGTCGTGCTGGCACTCTTCGTCCCGCTGATCATCTCCAGCGGCGGCAACTCCGGATCGCAGGCGACGTCGCTGATCATCCGCTCATTGGCGCTGCGCGAGTTGCGCCTGCGCGATTGGTTCCGCGTCTTCCGCCGCGAAATCCTCTCCGGCCTCGCGCTCGGCTCACTCCTCGGATTCATCGGTTTCATCCGTATCGTGCTGTGGGAAAAACTCGGACTCACCGAGTACGGCGTGCACTACATGCTCGTAGCGGCGACGGTCTGGGCCTCGCTGGTCGGAGTGGTCATGTTCGGAACGCTGGCGGGCTCGATGCTGCCGTTCATTCTGCGCAAACTCGGCTTCGATCCCGCGACAGCATCCGCGCCGTTCGTCGCCACGCTCGTCGACGTGACGGGACTCTGCATCTACTTCACGGTTGCGCTGATGATTTTGAAGGGGACGCTGTTGTAGTAGATCAGTCGATCAGTGATCAGTAGATCAGGAAGGTCTATCGGCTTGCCCTGATCTACTGATCTACTGATCCACTGATCACTGATCTACTTTTTCGGAGGTTGCCAAAGCTCGAACCGGTTTCCCTCGGGATCGGTGGCCCATCCGAATCGGCCGAAGTCATTGTCGTCGACCTTCTCGTCCACCGTTACTCCGGCAGCGCGAAGTTGCGCGAGCATGGCGTCGAGGTCGTCGACGCGGTAGTTGATCATGAACGGCGCGACGCTCGGGTCGAAGTACTTCGTAGTCGAAGGGAACGTGGACCAGACAGTCATCCCGACCTCGTCCGCCTTCTCCTTTTCGAGCCATTCGAACGATGCGCCGCCGTACGAGGGATCGACGGGAATGCCGAGGTGATCGCGATACCAGGCGCCGAGCGATTTTGAGTCGGACGCCTTGAAGAAGATGCCGCCGATTCCTGTCACTTTTTCCATGAGCGAATCCTATCTCAGTGTGAAGACCGTCGCTCCCGCGCCGGGAGCGACATTGGAGGCGTAGCGGTCGAGTGTTTGCGCGAGCATGCGCTGCGCGGCGGGGGACAGCGCCGTCTCGCGCTCTGCCAGCTTCTGCGCAACCGCCGTGGCAGCCGGCGCGGGCGCGACCACGGCAACGTGCGTGATGCCGTCATTCTTCAGCCTCGCGTAGAGCGCCTCGGCTGTCGGCATTTCGAGGTAATGAGACACGCGCGGCCCGTCGAAGTTGCCGCCGCCGCGCACGCGCCTCGCGAACCAATACGTTTCATTGAGGCCGATGACGAGAGCGCGAGAGTCAGCAGGGAGAAGCGCATCGATCGACTGAACGGTCTTGTAGGAAGCACGCTGCTTCGTCAGGAATTCAGCGTCCGAGGCGGTGGCGGAGAGAAGCGAAAACGCACCGCCTCGATCGACAAAATATCCGATCAGAAAGAGCTGGACGACGATCGACAAGCCGAGAAGCACGCACATCAGGCGTCCTGGTCGCTGCGATCGCGCCGCAGGAATCGCGAGGAATGGCAGAAGAATCCGCGACGACGGCGCGAGCAGAAACAGCACCACCGCGGCGGCGATCAGAATCCACGGCAGCATGCCCGCCGAAAGTGTGCAGGCCGCGATGAGCGATGCGCCGAGGCTCTCATCGAGAAAGTGTCCGTCGAAGACGTAGTCGGAAAGAAACGGCGCGCGATATCCCGCCACATGCGGCGCGGCCGCGGAGAAAAACGGCGCGATCGGATTCGCGGTCAGGATCAGGTTGCGAATGAAAAAGACGGAGCCGATGGCGAGTCCGGGCAGCAGGCCGCGCCAGCGTCTCGCAACGACCACTGCGATGATCGCAAACGGAATGAAGGTGTACTTCGTCAGGAGGCCAGCGCCGATCGCCATCGAGATCGTGGCCGCATCGCTGACGTCGAGCGCGAGAACGAGAATCGCGCAGATGCCGATCAGCGGCCAGTCCACCAGCGACCAGCCGGCGATGAGCGCAAGCGCGGGTGTGGTCACGATCGCGGCGAGTGCGAGCGCGTTTCCGCGTGACAGGCGGAAGAGGATCGCCGTCGACGCCAGTGCCGCGCCGAGGTGGAGAAAATGCGAGGCGATGCCGCCGCCTATCTGGCCGAGGATCGTCAGCAGCGGCAGGTCGGCCGATTCGATGCCGAGCGGAAAGTACGAATGCGAGATCAGCGGCAGGTCGATCGCGCGATGTTCCTTCACCCACGTCCACGGCACGGCCAGGTGATACGCGAGCTCGTCGAGCGATGACGGCGGCGCCTGCGCGGCGATGAGCGCGCAGAGAAAAACGATCGCCAGCGCGATCAGCACGAGCGGCTCGGAAATCATCGGCATCACCGGCGGACGCGATTCGAATCGCCGCACGAGCACGTAAATCCCGCCGACGCCGCAAACGACCAGCACGATACCCATCGACCACGAGGAGACGTTCAGCGTCCCCTCGAGAAAGCAGAGCGTGCCGAAGAGCGGATAGCCGAGGAGAAAGTCGCGCGGCAGGTCGACGTCCTCGGCGTGCCACACACGCGCGAGCGCTCCGCGCAGCGCGAAACCGACGCCGAGAATCGCGAATGCTTCGAACAGCGCCAGCAGAACCGAAAGGCCGATGCGCGTGATCAGCAGCTCGACGAGCACGAACCGATCGATGAGAACGAGCAGCAGATAGAGCGCGATGACGATGGAGACGATGCGCTGAATCTTCGACATGCGAACGTCTCAGAGCGGAGGCAGCGCCGCACGCAACGCCAGGATGTCGCTGATGATCTCGCGCGCAACCTCGGGACGGATCTGCGTGGTGCGGTCGCTCAGCGCGGCCGGCGGGTTGTCGTGCACTTCCATGAAGAATCCGTCCGCCCCCGCCGCCGCCGCCGCGCGCGCCAGTGGCCGCGCGAACTGCGGCGTGCCGCCGGTCTGCTTCCCTTCGCCGCCCGGCTTCTGCATCGAATGCGTGATGTCGTAAACGACCGGCGCGCCAAATCCACGAAGAATCGGGAACGCGCGCATGTCGACGACGAGATTCTGATAGCCGAACGAGGACCCGCGCTCGGTGATGAACACGCGGTCGTTGCCGGCCTCGCGACCCTTGTCGAGAATGTTCTTCGCTTCCTCCGGCGAAAGAAACTGCCCCTTCTTGACGCCGACCGCCTTTCCAGTCCGCGCCGCCGCTGCGACAAGATCCGTCTGCCGGCAAAGGAATGCCGGAATCTGCAGAATGTCGAGCACCTCGGCCGCCTGCGTCGCCTGCTGCCACTCGTGAATGTCGGACAGAAGCGGCAGCCCTGTCTCCTCTTTTACAGCGCGCAGGATTTCCAAACCCTTCTCGATCCCTGGTCCACGAAACGACTCGATTGACGTCCGATTCGCTTTGTCGAACGACGATTTGAAAACGAGATTGATCTTCAACTCATCGCGCAGCGCGAGAAGCGTCCTCGCCATCCGCAGCGCATGCTCGCGCGACTCGATCACGCACGGACCAGCGATGAAAAGAGGAGGGTTGTCGCCGCCCAAAGAGATGGCGTCAGTGATAGCGATTGAACGCGTGCTCATGTGCGGCGCATTGTACTCACCGAGGTAGAATCCTTGGGCATGGCCGAAGACGCTTGGGACATGCTGATGCGGTATTACCGCGAGGTACTAAACCCGACTTCGATGGCCTCCGCTCTCAAATCGATGGCTTAATGACGAAGGCTGAGTTTGAGGTGCACGTGGCCGAGATACACCGGCGCTTCGAACGGTTGCATGCCTACAATCAAGACGCTCTCGCGACTTTGCAGCGGATCGAGGATGGAATGACCGCTACCTCGAAGGTTTCCGATCCGTGCGATGAAAGTCGGTAATCCGCAGACTCACGCGTACGCCACCTGCGGCCGCGCTCCCGCCCTTGCCCCCACCCATGTCGCGCCGATGTAGATCACGATCGATGCGATCGAGAACCAGATTGGTTGCGGGAGGATGATGGCGTTCGCGATACCGGCGCAGAGGAGCAGCGCGCCGACGATGTAGCCGGGGATTGGTGTTCCGGCGATTCGCGCGGCGAGCCAGGTGGCGACGAAGGTCGCGATCAGCCAGCCGGTGAGGACGACGAGCATCACTGACAGCGGCAGCGTCGCAACGAACGCTTTGACTTTCTCCATGTCCTGCATGTTCGTGCCGGGCGGCGGCGGATAGATTTTGTGGGCGATTCCTTCGGCGCCGGCGACCAGTGCAAACGCGACGATGAGGCCGGCGATCACGGCGCCGATGCGGCGAAGAATCGTCATACGAATTCCGTCTCCTGCGCGACGACTGCCGCTGTCGCTTTCATCGCCGTCTTGTTGCTGCGCGCCGCGGCGATGAACGAGCGGAACAGCGGATGCGGCGCGGTCGGACGCGACTTGTACTCCGGATGGAATTGGCATCCGAGGAACCACGGATGGCCTTCCAGCTCGATGATCTCCACGAACTTGCCGTCGGGTGAAAGGCCGGTCACGCGGAAGCCGCGCTCTTCGAGTTGCGGCACGTACTCCGGATTCACCTCGTAGCGATGGCGGTGGCGCTCGTCGATCTGTTCCACGCCATATGCGTTGCGCGCGATCGAACCTTCTTTCAGCGCGCAGGGATACTTGCCGAGGCGCATCGTGCCGCCGAGCGCGTCGACGCCGATCAGATCGCGCAGCTTGTAGATGACCTTGTACGGCGACTCGTCATCGAACTCCGTCGAATTTGCGCCGACCATCCCGACCATGTTGCGCGCGAACTCGATCGTCGCGCATTGCATGCCGAGGCAGATGCCAAGGAACGGGATGCGCTTTTCGCGCGCGTAGCGGATCGCGCGCAACTTTCCTTCGACGCCGCGCGAACCAAATCCTGGTCCGACCAGGATCCCATCCACGCGTCCCAACTCGCCGTGATACCCCTCCGTCTCCAGCTCCTCGGAGTCGATGTAGACGATGCGCACCTTCACGTTGTTGGCGATGCCGCCGTGCATCAGCGCTTCGTTCAGCGATTTGTAGGAGTCACCGAACTCGATGTACTTGCCGACGAAGCCGATCTTGACCTCGTCCTCGGGATGCCGCAGCTTGCGGATGATTTCTTCCCACTTCGTCAGCGCGCCGATCTCGTCGTGCGGCAAGTGGAGCTTGTCGAGAAGGATTTCGTCGAGCCGCTCGCGCGAAAACGCCAGCGGCACCTGGTAGATGAACTCGACGTCGAGCGCGGGGATCACGGCCTCCTGCTCGACGTTGCAGAAGAGCGCGATCTTGTCGCGCATGTCGTCGGGAATGGCGTGCTCGGAGCGGCAGAGGAGGACGTCCGGCTGAATGCCGATCTCGCGCAGCTTCTGCACGGAGTGCTGCGTCGGCTTCGTCTTCATCTCGTCGGACGCTTTGATGTACGGCACGAGCGTGAGATGAACATTGATGGCGTTGCCGCGGCCGACTTCGAGCCGGAACTGGCGGATGGCTTCGAGGAAGGGCAGCGACTCGATGTCGCCAACCGTGCCGCCGATTTCGACGATCACGACGTCGACGCCTTCGCTCACTTCGCGGATGCACTTCTTGATCTCGTCGGTGATGTGCGGGATGACCTGCACCGTCTTGCCGAGGTAATCGCCGCGCCGTTCCTTCTCGATGACTTTGAGGTAGATGCGGCCGGTGGTGAAGTTGTTCCTGCGCGTGGCGCGCATCGACGTGAAGCGTTCATAGTGGCCGAGATCGAGATCGGTTTCGGCGCCGTCGTCAGTGACGAAAACTTCGCCGTGCTGGAACGGCGACATCGTCCCGGGATCGACGTTGATGTACGGATCGAATTTCTGAATGGTGATGCGGAAGCCGCGCGCCTCGAGCAGCGCGCCGATGGATGCCGCGGCGATCCCTTTGCCGAGTCCGGAAACAACGCCGCCCGTCACGAAAATGTATTTGGTGCTCATCATGCCTCCGGTTGGTTGAGAGAGTTTTGGCCACGACCGCGGCGCGGTCCGGGCTGCTTGCTGGCGGGGAGAGTGGTGCTGGCTGTGGCGAAGAAGCGTGTGCGTGTGAGCACGCAGCTCACGAACGCTCTCCGAGGTTACTTTTTTTCAGCCAGTTCATGTTCGACGCGCGCAACATCCTCGGGACGATCGACGCCGAGGTGGGGCCTTGTGGTTTGAACGACCCGGATTTTAAAGCCGTTCTGCAATGCCCGCAACTGTTCCAGCGATTCAGCCAGCTCCAGAGGTGACGGCGCGAGAGACGCCAGCGTTTTTAAAACGTTCGCCTGATATCCATACATCCCGACATGGCGCTGCGCGCCGGCGAGGGGTGAGCGTGAGAAGTAAAGTGCATCGCCGGAGAGTGCAGTGACGACCTTGACGACGTCGCGCGACTGCCGTTCGTCGTCGTGTTCGATGCGCGACGCCAGCGTGGCCATATCGACGCCGGTTTCCTGCAGGACTTCGATCACGGCATCGATCGAGTCGACGTCGATGAGCGGCTCGTCGCCCTGGACGTTGATGATCTGATCGTAGTCGTCATCGAGCAGCGCGAGCGACGCGGCGATGCGATCGGTGCCGCTCTGAAATTCGCCCTCCGGCCTCACGAAACGGCCTCCGAACGACGCGATGTGATCGGCGATACGGTCGTCGTCTGTGGCGACGAAAATCGCGCTGGCGCGGCGCGCCCTGGCCGCGCGTTCGTAAACTCGCTGAATGAGCGACACGCCGGCGATCGTCGCCAGCGGCTTGCCGGGGAAGCGCGAGGATGCCCAGCGCGCCGGAATTACAATGACCGCCTTCATGACCGTCGATTCTAGTTCGGCAATCGATCCTCGGCTGCCATCAATCGCGGACCGCGTCCTCATCCGCCTCCTGATCGTCATCGCCGCGGCGATCTTCGTCATCGTCGCCGCCATCAGCCGGCTGGAGCTGCTTTACTCGCACAAGTTCTTCGACAACACCGGCACCGCGCAGTGGATCTGGCAACAGAACCGGCTGGCGCAGGGCGATCCGGCGGCGTTCTTTGCGACGCATGAGTTCGACCTGCCGCCGAATCGCTCGTTCACGCGCATCAAGATGCTCGGCGATCCGGAGTACACGCTTTACTTCAACGGCGTGGCGGTCGGCGGACGGCATGTCGGCGACGACAACCAGGCGCTCGATACGTACGACGTGAGCGCGTTGGCGCGCGACAAGAAAAACCGGATGGTGGTGGCGGTGCGGAGCGCGAACGGAGTTGGCGGGCTGATCGCGGCGATCGATCTGACGCAGGAGTTCGGCAATTTCGTGGTCACCGGCAATGACTGGCACATCGTCCGCCGCTGGCGTGACGATCTGCTGCTTCGCGATCCTTCCTCTTCAGACATCACGCGTCCGCAACTTCTCGGCCGCCCTCCCGCGCGGCGCTGGAACTATCTCGTGCAGCGCGACGCGAAACCATTCGCGCCGGTGCAGCGCGTGATATCCCCGCGCGAGTCGTTCGACTTCGAGACGGCGCTGCCGGAGATCGCCGTGATCGGCGGAACCGCGGTGACGGTCGCGCGCAAGACGCATGCGACCGCATACGACTTCGGTCCGATTTCCGGCCGTGCGCGGTTGACCATCCGCAATGTCGGCGATTCCGCGCGCAACGTCACCGTGCGCTTCGCGAACGATCGCTCCGAGATTTTCACGATCGAAGGCAATCTCGAACAGTTCGTCTTCGCGGCAGGGGAGCGGGTCATCCTCGACGAAGAGACGCGGAACTTTCGCTACGTCACGGTCTACGGCAGCGCGGCGAGCGTCGATCTCGTGCAGTGAACTTCAGAACAGCACTTTGAGAATGAAGTAGCTCTGCGGGGAAATCGTCTTCGCGTCGAGCGCCTGCGCGTCCTCGCGGGTCACGTGGAAGCGTCCCGCGGCGCCGCCGGTGGTGGTCTTCATGAAGAGATCGACGGCGTCGATCTGCACTCCGGGCACGCCCGCGTTGTGCATCATCAGAAACGCCGTGGCGGTGAGCGTGTTGAAGACTTTCTCCTCGTTGTCGGCGGTGAGATCGGCGCGCAACGTATGCGGTCCGGTCGAGATGACTTTGTGCTCGAAGATTCCGACGTCTTCGAATGCACGCTCGAACTTGTTGAGCACGTCGGCGCCGAGGCCTGGTCCCGGTTGGATGGCGATGGTGTCGGTGGCCACAGGTGCGGGAGCTGGTGCTGGTGCCTGCGACGGCGGCAGTTTGCGCAAGCGGATCGCGCTGCCGATCTCCGACGCTTTCGACGTCGGCGCCACTCTCTGCTCCACTCCGAAGAGCTGACCGCCGCCGAGCCGCGTCATTTCCTCCGACTTGGCCGCGTCGATCGACGACGGATCGAGCGATAACACGCTGCCGTTCGTGAGCGTGATCAGGGCCTTGCCGTTCACGACCGTCCACTTCGCGCGCGCCTCGTAACGGCTGCCGTCTTTCATCACGACCCAATACGACGCGGCGAAGAGTTGCGTGGCGGCGAGGGCCGCGAGCGCGGCAAGGATCAATGCTTTCTTCATCAGAGTCTCCCGGAATGGCGCCTCAGAACGCTCGATTATACTGACCCGATGCTCGTCGTCATGGAAGCCGGGGCCCGGCCCGATCAGATCGAAGCCGTCGTCCGCCACATTGAGCGCATGGGCCTCAAGGCTCACGCCATCCCGGGTGCCAACCGCACAGCCATCGGTATCACCGGAAAGCCTGGAACCGCCGATCCCGAGGTTCTCGAGAATTATCCGGGCGTCAAGGAAGTCATCCGCGTCTCGCACGCGTACAAACTGGTCAGCCGCGAAGCGCGTCCCGATGACAGCATCATTAATGTTGGCGGTGTCGACGTCGGCGGCAACGGCATCATCGTCGTCGGCGGTCCGTGCGCGGTCGAATCGCTCGACCAGGCCCGCGCCATCGCCGAGGGCATCAAGAACGCCGGCGGGCAGCTCTTCCGCGGCGGTGCGTACAAGCCGCGCACCTCGCCCTATTCGTTTCAGGGTTTAGGGGAGCAGGGGCTGGAGATTCTGGCGCGCATCCGGGAGGAATTCGATCTCCCTATCGTCACCGAGGCCATCGACAACGAGGCGCTGGCCCTGGTCGACAAGTATGCCGACTGCATCCAGATCGGTGCGCGCAACATGCAGAACTTCTCGCTGCTGAAGATGGCTGGACGCGCGCGCAAGCCGGTGCTGTTGAAGCGCGGGATGTCCGCCACGCTCGAAGAGTTGCTGCTGTCGGCCGAGTACATCATGGCCGAGGGCAACTACAACGTGATCTTGTGCGAGCGCGGCGTGCGAACGTTTGCTGACCACACGCGCAACACGCTCGACCTCTCCATCATCCCGGCCGTCAAGCGCATCAGCCACCTGCCGATCCTGGTCGATCCGAGCCACGGCACCGGCAAGCGAAACAAAGTCGCGCCGATGTCGCGCGCCTCGATCGCCGCAGGCGCCGACGGCGTGCTGATCGAAGTCCACCACAAGCCGGAAGAAGCGCTCTCCGACGGTCCGCAGGCCATTCTGCCCGACGCCTTCGCGCAGATCGTTCGCGAGTGCGACGCAATCGCGCGGGTGGTGGGAAGGTCGTTGCAGCCGGCACTCGCTGCCAGCGCGTAGCGGGCGTTTTACGATCGATGCGCCGAACCAAGATCATCGCCACGCTCGGACCGGCTTGCGCCTCCGAGGACCTCATCCTTCGCCTGCTCACCTCAGGCGTCGACGTCTTCCGGATGAATTTTTCCCACGGGACTCAGGCCGACAAGGTCCGGCTGATCGAGATCATCCGGCGCGTTTCGACGGATCACGGCAAATACATCCCGATCCTCGGCGACATTCAGGGCCCGAAGCTGCGCATCGGCGAAGTTGATGGCGTCATTCAACTGAAGACAGGTCAGATGCTTACGATCACGACCGAGCCGCTCGTTGGCAATGCGTCGATCGTCTCCACGCCCTTCACGCCGCTGCCGCAGGAAGTGCAGATCGGGCAGCGCATCCTCATTAATGATGGCCTGGTCGAGCTGGTCGTCGCCGCGGTCGATGGGACGAACGTTTTGACGCGCGTCATCCACGGCGGGCCGATCTCGTCGAAAAAAGGGATGAATTTTCCCGACACCGAGCTGACGATTCCCGCGATCACCGAAAAGGATCGCGAGGACGTCGCGTTCGCCGTTGCCAACCAGCTCGATTACATCGCCGCGTCGTTCATCCGGCGCCGCAGCGACATCGTCGAATTGCGCCGCATGCTTCACGACCTCGGCGGAGACGAGATCAACGTCGTCGCCAAGCTCGAGAAATCGCAAGCTATCGACGCGCTCGAAGACATTCTCGACGTCAGCGACGGCGTCATGGTTGCCCGCGGTGACCTCGGCGTCGAACTTCCGCCGGAGTCCGTACCGATCGTGCAGAAGCGCGTGTTGCAGCGGGCCAGCATCTGGGGCCGTTTTGCGATCACGGCGACGCAGATGCTCGAGTCGATGACCACGAATTCGCGTCCGACACGCGCCGAGGCTTCGGACGTGGCGAATGCGATCTTCGATGGATCGGATGCGGTGATGCTCTCCGCGGAAACGGCCTCGGGTCTCTATCCCGTGGAAGCGGTTCAGATGATGGCCCGCATCATCATGTCCGCCGAGCAGAATCGCGAATTTCAAGTCGCGAGCGGCCGCGAGCCGTTCCGCGTTTCGTCGGAGATCGACGAGTTCACCGACGCACTGGCCGGCGCCGCAAACTACGCTGCGCAGCAGCTCGACGCCAAGTTCATCATCGTATTCACGCAGACGGGATTCGCGGCGCGGCTCATGTCGAAGTTCCGTCCGAAGCAGCCGATCATCGCGCTGACGCCGTCGACCTGGGTTGCGCGCCGGATGAACATTCTCTGGGGCGTGCAGCCGTTCGTCCTTCGCGACGTCGGCGAATATCACGAGCAGATCGTCGACCGCGTCGACGATTTCCTACTGAGCCGCGACATCGTCGTCCCCGGAGACCGCCTGGTGATCCTCATGGGATCGCCGATCTACCAGCGCGCGAAGACGAATCTGCTGCGCGTGCATCGAGTCAAAGGCTGAGTTTGGTTTCGCATGCGGAACTTCTCACCGAAACCTCACGTTCCGTCATTTGACTCGCGGCAAACGACTCCTTAGACTCGCTTGCCGGGAACGAAGGAGGAGAGCCTATGCGCCGACTGCGTGCGATTGCGATTGCGTCTGCCGCCATCGTCATCCTCGCTGTCCCTGCGCAATCCGAGGTCCCGCTTCCCGCCTTCCTGCAGGTCCTCGGCAACGTCACCAGCTCCACGCGGCCCGTCGGCAACGCGCTCGTCATCGCGCTCAATCTGAACAGCCTCGACGCCATCCAGACCTTCAGCGCCAGCGACGGATCGTTCTCGCTGCCGCAGCTTCCCGCCGGCGTCTACAAGATCATCGCCATGAAGTACGGCTTCGCGCCGGCCATCGAAACGATCGTCCCGACGAAGAAAGATCACCGTCTGAAGATGAAGCTGGAGACGGAGAAACAGTCGAAGAGTACCAATCAGCAGATGTGGGAGATCCGCGGCTCGCTGCCTCCCGACATTCTGCGCGACATCGACATGGTCATGACGCCGCCACCCGATCCGATCGGGCCGACGGCCACGGCCGCATACGAGATGCCGCGCTTCCGCGGCGAGATGATGTCGATGACCGGCATGTCGGCCGGCGCCGCCTCTCCCTCCGGCCCCGCCTTCGCGCAAACGGCCCTCGGGCTGCAAAGCCGCATCGGCGACAACTGGCAGCTCGGCTTCCGCGGCAACCTGCATCGCATCGAAGATCAGACCGACAATGAGTCGTTCGGCGCGCCGGTGGCGCAGGCCAGCGCGGCGCAGATCGAGTTGCGCTCGTCGCCGACAGACTCGTACAAACTCGCTTCGACCCGTTCCTGGTGGCGCTATCGCGATGACGAGCCTGACGATTCACATCAGGCCGACATCCGCTCGCACAATTTCGAATGGGAGCACGGCGCGTCGCGCGTTCAGGTGCGCTATCTCGCGCAGCAGAATCTTTTCGTGGCCACACCCGGCTCGGACCTGATCGAGGTCGCCGGCGATACGAACGTCATCCAGACGCGCCGCAATGAAGTCGGCGTCTCGCTGCGCGTGACGCAGGAAAGCCTGCGCGGCACGCCCGGCACCGTCACCGGGCCGACGCTGCGCACGGCCGACGTCACCGCCAACGCGAAGTTCGAAATCGTTCCTGCGTTCACCGTCGACTACGGCATGTCCAGCCGCGTCGGCCTGTACGGAACCGAGTGGGCGCCGCGCACCGGCGCGGAAGTGAAGATCGGCAGAGATACGGCGCTCGTCGTCACCGGCATGTACAAGGTCGTCGACGCGATGCACCAAAACACCCTGCCGAGCGTGATCGTCTGGTCCGACGACTCGCGCCTTCTGCCGCATTACGCGTATTCGGCAGGCATCGTTTCCGGCGATACGTCCCGCGAGCATTTCAGCGTCATCGGCAGCGTGAGCGCCGCCGACACGCCGCTGCGCATCGTCTTCACCGACGGTCTCGAACATTTCTGGGACGGCCTCTACATCGACGCGGGCGACATCCGCCGCGACGTTCGTCTTGCCTTCCGCAAAGAGCTCGGCAGCCGGTTCCTGCTCGACGTTTCGTCGATGGCCGGCACCGCGGCGCCGGGACATCCCGCGGTCAACACACACGGAACCGAGAAGCTGTACGTAGCGGGCGACGTCGAGTCGACCTTCTCGCCGACGCGCACGACGGTGGCCGTCTCCTACCGCCAGATCCAACAACCGCAGCCGAACGGTGGCGACGCGTACAGAACGCATCGCGTCGACGTCCGCGTCGCGCAGTCTCTCCATCTCCCGCTCGACCTGAAGGTCCTCCTCGGCGTCGAGTTAGCGCGTTCCGAGAACTCGCGCATTCTCCTCGACGCCCTCGACGCCGACGGCAGCACGCGCCGCTACATCGGCGGGCTTGCGGTCAACTTCTAAACCGCGCACAGTCGTCGGCGTAGCCGGCGTCAAGAACCGTAGCCCCCGCTTTCAAGCGGGGGTTTTCGTATGCGCAGAATTTGGGAGCCCGCTTGAGCGGGCGAAAGGAAGCTTTCTGTCGCGCGCCAAGGCGCGCTCACAAATTCGGAACACTCGCGGACCCACGGCTGAAGGCCGTGGGCTACGGTTCTTACGCTGGCTACGCCGCCGACGAAACGCGCTACTTTAACCCCGGCTGGATCTTCTCCACCAGTTTCTCGAATCGCATCGAGATCCCCTTCGTCACCACGATTTGCTTGAGGTAATTGAGCGACGTGATGGCGGCGGGGAGGCCGGAGATGGCGGCGGGGATGGAGGCCAGGCGGCCGGCGAGCTGCATCGTCTTGTCGGCCACGCTGTAGTCCTGCGACATCAAGTCGGCGCGGGCCTGGCCGTTGTAGGCGATCGTTAGCAGATAAATGTCCGCGATCAGCTCGCGGAAGCGCATCTCGCTGCCCCAGGCGAAACAATCGCCGGCGCGGATGTTCTCCAGGAACTCAGAGGTCGTCTCGCCCTTCGAGACCGTGTGCACCTTTGCGACATGTTTGAGCGTATGTGCGTCGGAGCCGCCGATCATCGAGGCGTGGCGGCCGCCTTTCTGCACCGTATTCACGAGCTGCTGCACCATCTTGTTGTGGAACGACGCCATTGCGCCGTTCATGGCCTCGAAGATGTCGAACATCTCCAGCAACTCGGCGATGTAGTGCGCGGCCACGTTCTTCATCCGATAGTTCTGGAAGAGGTGGTTGACGCCGAAGATCATCCGCTGCGACTTCATGTACGGCACCATCTCGCGGATGTTCGGCCGCAGTCGTTGGATCTCGCGATGCTGCTCTTCGTTCAGTCCCCAGACGCCGACGTGGATGCGCTGTCCGGTCTCCGGGAAGTACGTCTCCACCTCTTCGCCGATGAAGAAGTCGGTCATGTCGGGGAACTTGTTGAGGAGGTAGAGCGCGCCGTCGATGGAGTCGTGATCGGTGAGCGTCACGTACGACATCCCCCGCTCCTTCGCGATGCGGTAGACGTCCTCGGGGTTGTTGTAGCAGTCGCGGGTATTCGCGCGGCGGAAGTACTTGAACACCGAATAACGGCTATGGCAGTGCAGATCGGCCCGCTTGATCGCCGGATCCGAAAGGATCTGCAACGTAGTCGTATCGTTCATCGAGTTTGCAGTAGTCTCAGAAATGATTGCTCAACCTGTCTGCGTTTTTCCTACAATTCGCGTGCCGGTGAGGATGAGCACGGAAGTGTAGCTCACGCCGTCAACGCCAAATGGCCACAACCAACCGCAAGCCGCCGAACGTCAACGCATCCGAGTGGATGGAAGAAGACGTGCCCAAAAGCCTTCCCATCATCCCGCTCGTGTCGTCGGTTCTCTTCCCGAACGGCGTGCTCTCGCTGCAGGTCGGCATCGACCGCAACGTGCGCCTGCTCAAGGGCCTCGGCGACGATCAGAACCTGATCGCGGCCTTCTGCCAGAAGAGCGGGGACAAAGAGAATCCGCGCGCCGAGGACCTCTCGCAGATCGGCGTGCTCGCCGCGATCGTGCAGCGTCTCCCGCTGTCGTCCGATCGCTATCAGGTTTTTCTGCAGGGGCGGCAGCGCGTCGAGCTCGTGCAGATGCTGCAGAGCGAGCCGTACTTCGAAGGGATGCTGCGCGAGATCGTGCCGCGCGCCATTCCGAAGAGCGTCAAGACCGACAACCTGATGAACAAGGCCATGTCGCTCTTCGAGAAGCTGGTGGAGAGCGATTCGAAATACTCGAACGAACTGCTCAACATTCTGCGGATGAACATGAGCGAAGGGCCGGACACCTTCGCCGACCTCCTCTCCTCGTTCGTCAACTTTCCGCTCGAAGAAAAGCAGCTTTTGCTGGAGACCGTCAATCCGGTCGAACGAATCGAGCTCCTCATCGACTGGATCCAGCGCGACCTCGGCAAGGCCACATTCGATAAGGAACTGCAGCGCACGATTCAGACCTCGATCGATCGCCGCGAGCGCGAGACGTATCTTCGTGAGCAGCTTCGCGTGATTCAGGACGAGTTGGGCGATTCGAACAGCTCCGAGCGCGAGGCGGATACGTATCGCGACCGCGTCGAGACGCTTCCGATCGCCGAGGAGCACAAGCAGACGCTGCGGCGCGAAGTGAACCGGTTCGGACAACTGTCGCCGTCGTCGAGCGACTACGCCGTCATCAAGGGTCATCTCGATACCGTTTTTCAGATTCCGTGGTCGGAGAAAACCGAGGACCGGCTCGACCTTGTGCGCGCCGAGGAGATTCTCGAAGAGCGCCATCACGGGCTGGAAAAGGTCAAAGAGCGCGTGCTCGAGTTTCTGGCCGTGCTCAAGCTCAAGGGCGATCTCAAAGGTCCGATCCTCTGCTTTGTCGGGCCGCCCGGCGTCGGAAAAACTTCCCTCGGCGCGGCGATCGCGGACGCGCTCGGGCGCAAGTTCGTGCGCATGGCGGTGGGCGGCGTCACCGACGAATCGGAGATCCGCGGCCATCGCAAGACTTACATCGGCGCGATGCCCGGAAAATTGATCCAGAGCTACATCCAGGTCGGCGTCAACAACCCGCTGATCATGATCGACGAGATCGACAAGATCGGTAAGGACTACCGCGGCGACCCTGCCTCGGCGCTTCTCGAGGTGATGGATCCGAAGCAGAACGTCGCATTCGTCGATCGCTATCTCGAGATTCCATTCGACCTCTCGCACACGCTCTTCATCAGCACGGCGAACATGCTCGACACGATTCCGAGTCCGTTGCGCGACCGGATGGAAGTGATCCGCCTGTCCGGCTACACCGAGCGCGAGAAGTTGGAGATCGCGAAGAAGCATCTGATCCCCGAGCTGCTCGAAAATCATGGACTTACCGCCGCTCAGGTGGCGATGAGTGACGACGCGATCCTGCTGGTCATCCGCGACTACACCGCCGAGGCGGGCGTGCGCAACCTCGAGCGCAAGCTGGCCACGATTCTCCGCAAGATCGCTCGCAAAGTGGCCAGCGGATCGGAGGAGGCGCTCTACACGGTGGAGAGCTCGGAGCTGGAGCCCTACCTCGGTCTTCCTTCGTACGAGCACGAATTTGCCGAACGGCATCCCGAGGTCGGCGTCACCACCGGCCTGGCGTGGACGCAGTTCGGCGGCGAGATCATGTTCATCGAAGCGACGCGCATGGCCGGCAGCGGACGGACCACCGTCACGGGGCAACTCGGCGACGTGATGCGCGAGTCGGTGACCGCGGCGTATTCGTACGTGCGGTCGAAGGCGAAGGATCTCGACATCGACGACAAGAAGTTCACCGAGAACGACATCCACATCCATTTCCCGGCCGGCGCGATTCCGAAGGACGGCCCTTCCGCCGGCGTCGCCATCGCCACCTGCATCGCCTCGGTCATGGGAGACCGCCCGGTGCGCCACGACGTGGCCATGACCGGCGAGATCACCCTTCGCGGTAAAGTGCTCTCCGTCGGCGGCATCAAAGAGAAAGTGATGGCGGCGCAGCGGGCGAACATCAAGACCGTCGTGCTGCCGGAAGGGAATCGCAAGGATCTCACCGAGGTGCCGGACGAAGTGAAGGAAGGACTGAGCTTCACCTTTGCCGAGCGCGTGGAAAGCGTCTGGAAAGAAACGCTGATGCCGATGGTGGCGCCGCGGCAAAGCGTCCGCAACGACGCCGAGACCAAGATCGAACCCGCGATCGAACCTGCGGCCAGCGACCGGCCGGAACAACGATGAGCGAGACCAACAAACGCGGCTGGCTGGACAACATCCTCTTCGCCGCGCTCCTGCTCCTCGCGTTCGGCGGCAGCACCTACGTCTGTTTCAACTTTTTCATCCGCGGGCGATCGGTGTCGACGCCCAATCTGGTCGGCCGCACCCTCGCCGACGCCAAAGCCGTTTGCTCCGACCTCGGCGTCAATCTCGTCGTCGATACGGACCACGTCCGCAATTCCGACAAGATCAAGACCGGCGACGTGGTGTGGCAGAACCGTACGCCCGGCGCGACGAACCTGGTCAAGCGCGGGACCGACATCCGCGTCGAGTTGAGCGCGGGACCGCTCGTATTGCAAGTGCCGGATCTCAACGGTCAAACGGCGCGAACGGCGCTGCTGCGTCTGAGTCAGCAGAATCTGAAGCTCGGCAGCGTCGCTCATGTTGAGAGCGCGATGCAGCAGGGGATCATGTCCGAGGAGCCGCCGAAAGGGACGGTGGTGGCGGCGCAAACGGCGGTGTCGCTGCTGGTCGGCGAACCACCGCCGCCGCTGCCGTATGTGATGCCCGATCTGATCGACCGGCCACTCGACACCGTTCGTCCGGCGCTGGAAAGCCGCGGACTGCTGGTCTCGAACGTGAAGTTCGAGTCGTATCCGGGCATCGCGGACGGCATTATCATTCGCCAGTTTCCGCTGCGCGGCGCGCCGGTCAGCGGCCGCGATCCGATCACGGTCGTCGTCAGCCGGCAGGCGGAAGGCGGCATCATCGAAGGACCCGCGACGCTCGCTCCAACCGCCAGCCCGACCACCACGCAATGACGAAGATTCAGATCGCGCCGTCGCTTCTCTCCGCCGATTTCTCGCGGCTCGGCGACGAATTGCGCGACATCGAAGCCGGCGGCGCGGACCTCGTCCATCTCGACGTGATGGATGGACATTTCGTCCCGAACCTGACTATCGGCCCGGCCGTCGTGAAGTCCTGTCGCGCGCAGACGAAGCTGACCTTCGACTGCCACCTGATGATCTCCGAGCCGCAGCGCTACATCGACGCGTTCCTGAAAGCGGGCGCGAACATGATCTCGATCCATCAGGAAGCCGAGCCGCATCTGCAGCGCGCGTTGCAGATGATCCGCGACGGCGGCGCGAAGGCGGGCATCGCCATCAACCCGGCCACGCCGGCGGAATCGCTGAGCACGGCCATCGAGTTCTGCGACTTTGTCCTGGTGATGACGGTCAACCCTGGCTTCGGCGGACAGAAATTCATCGAACCTGTGGTGGGGAAGATCCGTCACATAGCGCAGATGATCAGAGAGAGAGGCGTCGCCGTGGAGATCGAAGTCGACGGGGGCATCGACGCGGCCACGGCGCCGCTGGTAGTCGGAGCCGGCGCGCGAATCCTCGTGGCCGGCCAGGCAGTCTTCGGACAGCCCGACCGCAAAGCGGCAATGGAAGCGATCCGGAACAGCGTTGTGATGAAAGTTTGAGTGGCCAGTGGACATCTCCTGACCACTTTCTCGGAGGAATTTTGAAAAAGACATTGACCCTCATCGCGGTCCTGGCGATCGCGCTCGCCGGCTGCCGGCATACGTTTCGCGGCGGCAACTCGGCGACCGGAAGCAGCAGCGTCACGAAATCGTCGCTGCACCCGGCCTTCGATCCGGCGCTGGCGAAGATGACCAAGGAACAGGTCTTCCAGCTCGGCGAGGAACAGTTCGCGAAGAAAAAGTACGCGAAGGCACGGCAGTACTACTCGCACGTCTACGAGACGTTCCCGAACGATCCGCTCGGCCGGCGCGCGCTGCTGCGCGTGGCCGACACGTATTACGAGCAGGGCGACGCGGTGAACCTCGTCGAGGCGCAGTACAAGTACCGCGACTTCATCAACCGCTATCCCGGCAGCGACCGCGCGGATTACGCGATGCTGCAGATCGCCATGTGCTCGTACAAGCAGATGGAGCGTCCGGACCGCGATCAGCAGAAGACGCGTGAGGCGCTGGACAAGTTCAACGACGTGCTGAAGTCGTTTCCGCGCAGCCCGCTCCGTCCGGAAATGGACAAGCGGATGCAGGATGTGCTCGACCGCCTGGCCAAACACGATCACATCATCGCCCGCTACTACATCAAGCGGCACAGCTACAACGCCGCCGTCCAGCGCCTGAACGGAATCGTGACGCTGTACCCGAACTACAACGAGCGTGCGGGCGTCTTTTTCGACCTGGCCACCGCGCTGTCGGGACTGGGACGCACCGCCGAGGCGCGGCTGTACTATGACCGCGTCGTGACGGAGTTTCCGCAGAGTCCGTACGCGCCCAAGGCAAAGCAGCGGCTCGGGACGATGAAGACAGCATGAAAAAATACGCGGCGGCGATCGTTCTCCTGGCGGTGCTGACGTCGTGCGCGACGACGAAGAACGACGACAACGACGTGCCGTCACTGGTGCCTCCGCCGGAAACCGCGTCCGCAGCGGCAACGAGCGCAGCGTCCGATGCGCGTCTCGCGGAGATGCAGACGTCGATGACGGAGCTGCTCGAACGGATCGATGTGCTCAACGCGCGCATCGCTCGGCTGGAGACAGCGCCGCAATCCGAAACGCGCGCCGCGGTGCAACCGCAGCCGCGCGTCGTCGAGCCTGCGCCGCGGCCGGTAGTGGAACCAGCGCCTGTCCCTTCATCCACGCCCGCGCCCGTCCGCGCGACCACGCCTCCCGTCAGTGGGCCGTTGCAGAACGCCGCGATCGCCGACAGTTATCGCGCCGCGCTCATCCTCTTCGGCAAAGGACGCATGGCTGATGCGCGCGCCGCACTGCAGCAGGTCTTCGATGCCGATCCCTCCGGCGAGCTCGCCGACAATGCGCTCTACTGGATCGGCGAGACGTACTTCGCCGCCTCCGATTTCTCGAACGCGATGCGCACGTACGAGCGCGTGACGAAGGAGTATCCGGAACAGAACAAGGCTCCCGACGCGATGTTCAAGATCGGACTCACTTTCGAAAAGACCGGCGACCTCGGCATGGCCCGCAAGACGTTCGATGAAGTGATCCGCCGCTATCCATACTCGACGGCGGCGTCGTCGGCGAAGCTGGAGCTGAAGCGCGTGAAGTACTAGCTGTCATCCTGAACCGCCGGAGCGACGGAGCCGAAGGCGAAGTCGCGGAGGACGGTGAAGGATCCCCGGCTGATAACCGCTTCAGTTTTCGCGCGACCTTCTACTACCACCGCCCGGCCGGGTTATCAGCCGGGGATCCTTCGCCGTCCTGCGGCGTTCCGCGCTTCGCGCTCCAACGCCTCCGGCGGCTCTGGATGACAGATACAATCCCCGCCATGGCTGACGAAACCGAAAGCGGTGCATCGCTTCTCGCGCGGCGCGAATATGCGCGCGCTGTTCCGCTCCTCAAACGCGATCTCGACAAGTACCAGTCCAATCCGCGCATCCGCCTGCAGTACGCCGATGCGCTTGCCGGCGCGGGTGAGCACGAAGAGGCCATCGCCCAGTACGAGCACACGGCGAAGTACTACGAGGACAACGGGCTGACCGTGCAGGCCATCGCCGTCAGCAAGAAGGCCGAGAAGCTGCGCGACCAGATCGCGGCGTCGAAGCCGCAGGAGCCGGCGGCCGGAAAGAGCGAGCCGCTGTTCACGCTGCCTGTCCCGAAGTCGCCGTTGTTCGAAGTGCTGAGCGAGGAGGAGCGCACGGCGCTCGTTCGCGAGATGGAGCTGGAGTCGCACGACGAGGGGAGCGTCATCATCACCGAGGGGCAGCCGGGAGCGTCGATGTACGTCATCGCCAGCGGCGAGGTGAAAGTCTTCACAAACGGCGCCGGCGGTTCCGCCCTCTACCTGGCCCGCCTCGGCGAAGGCGATTTCTTCGGCGAGGTGAGCATGCTCACCGGCAAGCCGCGCACGGCCACGATCACCGCCTCGCAGCGCACCGAACTGCTTCGCCTCGACAAGGAGAAGCTTGACAACGCGCTGGCCACGTATCCCGGAATCCGCAAGGTCCTCAACGACTTTTATCAGCGCCGCGCCGAGCACACGGTCGAGGCGATGATCGAAAGTCTGAAGAAAAAGTAGCAGGAGTCACAATTTTGGCCGTTCTTCCAATCGTCAAATACGGCGATCCCGTTTTGCGCAATCCGACGCAGCCGGTCGGCGAAATCGACGCGGCGCTGCAGAAGCTGATCGACGACATGGTCGACACGATGTATGCCGCGCCGGGAGTCGGGCTGGCGGCGAATCAGGTCGGCATCGGGAAGCGGCTGACGGTGATCGATCTCACGGTCGGCAAAAAGCCGGGCAATCTGCACATCCTCATCAATCCCGAGCTGGTGGAGATGGAAGGGCAGATCACGGAAGAAGAGGGCTGCCTTTCGATTCCGGACTTCGTCGAAAACGTGACGCGGCCGGAGCGCGTGAAGGTGCGCTTCACCGATCGCAACGGGCAGCAGCGCGAGATGCGCGGCGAAGGATTGATGGCCCGCGCGCTCTGCCACGAAATCGATCACCTCAACGGCAATCTGTACATCGATCACGTTCGCGGCTTCAAGAAGGACCGCATCCTGAAGAAGATTCAGAAGCTGGCGAAGTCGGGGATGTGGGGATAGCTACCGCGCCACCGCGATGCCCCAAGGGCCGTCGGGCACTTTGATCGTGGCGGTGACGCGGCCCGAAGCGGTGTCGATCACCGAGACGTCATTCGAAAGTCCGTTAGCGGTGTAGAGCGTGCGGCCGTCGCTGGTCAGGTTGATGCCCCACGGGCGGTTGCCGACGGCGATGTATCGCAGAACGCGATTCGTGGCCGTGTCGATGACGGCGACGGAGTTGCCGCGGCCGGTGGCGGCGTAGAGCCGCTTGCCATCCGGCGAGAGCACGACGCCGACCGGATGATCGGCAGGCCGTAGTTTGATGTGCGCGATCGCACGGTTTTTCTTCACCTCGATCACGTTGATGCTCCCGCCAACCTCGGAGCTCACATACGCGCGCACGCCGTCGCGGGCGAAGACGGCCGCGCGAGGCCGTGCGTCGACGAAGATGTTGGCGGTGACAGCGTTGGCTTTCGGATCGATGACCGTGACGGTATTGCTCGTCTCCGCGGTGACGTAGATCAGGTTCCCGTCGTAGCTGGCGGCGACGCCTTCCGGTTCCGTCCCGGTGACGAGCGAGACGTTTCGTCCGCTGCCGATATCGACGATGGACGCCGTTCCGGCATCTTCGTTCGCGACGCAGAATCGTTTGCCGCCTGGTGTCATGGCGATGCCTTCCGGATCCGTTCCGGCCTTGTAGCGTCGGATGATCGTCATCGTCATCGGATCGATTGCCACCACTCCGTCGGCCGTCTTCGAATACTGTCCGCGAAAGTGGCTGACCGCGACGTAAAGCCGTTTGCCGCTGGGACTGAGCACGATTCCGCGCGGGCGCGTTCCGACGGCGATGGTCTTGATGGTCGCGCCGTCGATCATCGTCACGGTGCCGGCGCGTTCGCTGGTTACGAAGATTCTGGCGTGGGCCGTTGCCGCGAAAAGGATCGCAACGATCGTCGATGCTACGTTGCGGCTCATTTCAATGTGTAGAGGTAGGCCACGATGTCGCGGGCTTCGTCCGGCTTGATGCCGAGGTTCGGCATCGCGTTTTGCGGATCGGTCATCTGCGGATTCTGGATGTACGCGGTCATGTTCGCTTCGGTGTTCGCCAGCTTCATGGCGATGATCTGCCGCGAGGCGATGTGCTCGAGCGATGGGCCGACCATCCCTTTCGCGCCTTCGACCCCGGGGACGATGTGGCAGGAGCTGCAGCCGTACTGCTCGATGAGTTGCTTTCCTCGGCTTGGATTGCCGGTCGTCGGCGATGCAGCTTCCGGCCGTTTGCAGGCGGCGATCAGCAGCAATGTCGTCAGTAGTACGAATCGTTTCAACGTTCTTCCTTTCGCAGCGCGTCGCTCGTTCCGAGCGCGACGCGGCGCTCGGCCTCACCGAGCCAGGCGGCGAAAATCGCGATGCCGAGGATCGTGAACAGCACGCCGGCCGGAATCCACATGATCAGGCCGGCCAGTTGTTGATCCTCGATCGCGTTCAGGCCCCAGGCCGCGGTGCGCGCGCCGTAGATCGGATACCACAGATGCGGCGCGAATGTAATGAGCGCGCCGAGCGCGCCGCTGTGTCCGGCCGTGGCAAAAACATAGACCACCGCTGCGCCGTAGCCGAGGCGGCCGTAGCGTCCGTGCGTGAGCGACCACCAGAAAAGCGTAGCCGTGAGCAGGAAGGAGATGTGCTGCAGGGCGTGAATACCGTCGTTGCGCAGCGTGGCCTCGTACCACGACGGAATGTGCCAGACCCACAGCGCGACGGCGTGCAGGATCGTGACGACGAGCGCACCGGTGATCCAGTTCCAGATGTTGCTGATCGGCTCGCGCTGAAAAAAGCGTCCGACCGGGACGCGCCATCGTTGCGGCAGCGCCCAGAGGAATGCGATCAGCGGACGTCCGAAGACGAGCAGCGGCGCGGCCACGATCATCAGCATTTCGTGCTGGGCCATGTGCGCGGAGAAGAGGATGCCGCCGAGCGCGTCGAGCGGAGAGACGAGCGCGATGACGAGCGCGATCCAGCCGGCAGCGAAGGAGGCGATCTGCCACGGTCTCAGCCCCTTCATTCGCGTCACACCGATGGCGTACAGCGTGCCTGTGATTGCGAGCGGGAGGATGACGAACGGCTCCCATGACCACCAGCGCATGAATGTCGAAGGCTCGAGGTGATGGTGGCCTGCGTGCGCATAAGCGGTGGTTGGAAGGAGGAGCGCGGCCATCGTCCTGAGAGCGTGTAAGGCAATGTGGCGCCGGTTTCGTGCGAAGCACTTTGGAGTGCGGTGGCAGAGCCACCGCTTTGGGAGGGCGGTGGAATCGCGATGACTCGCAGTATGCGATGATTGCTCCGGCGTCGCGATCGCCACCATCCCCCTCCCTCCCAAAGCGGTGGCTCGATCGCCACCGCACTCCAAAGCTTCGCGAAATAGGACGCGACTGGCGCGAGCATCCACGGCCTCAACTCCCGAGGAACGGTGCATCAATCGCAGGCTCCGAGGTACAAATGCGGGATGGCCATGGCGATGATCGACATCGCGAAGGCGGCGGTGAGTAACAGGCCGCCGATGCCCATGAAGCGGACGCGTCGCGTGTTCTCGCCGTTCTTCAGTCCGCGCCACGATTCGAACACGCCGAAGGCGCAGATCAACAACGCGACGATCGTGATCAGCCAGAAGATCCACTCCGCCTTGTGGTCGCAGATCCAGTCGATCATCGCGTACTTCGTCGTGAAGGCCGTGGCGAAGGCGAAGGGGCCGGAGAAGATCCCGGTCCAGAGTTGGGGCGAGCTCGGGCGGATGTCGAGCGGCTTGGTCGTCTCCATCCGTCAGCTTCCTTTGCGCTGCATCCACGGCTCGACGAAGATGATGAAGTAGAACGGCACCCACACCAGCGCCACGAAGTACCAGTAGACGGCGGTGCAGCGGAAGTCGAGCAGGTGCTTTTTTACGACCGGTTTGAAGAGCCCGTAAATGAACAGCAGCGCGGTCTCGCCGGTGGCGGCGACCATGTGCATCGTATGCAGGCCGATGATCGTCCAGATGATCGAGCCGTAAGCGTGGTCGCTCCATTTGTAGCCGAGGTTCGGAACGATGATGCCGTACTGGATGTAGAGGAACGTCAGGCCGACTGCGATCGAAATCACGTGACCGATGCGGATGGCCAGCATGTTCTTCGTGATCGATGCGCGATCGATGACGAAGGCGGCGATGCAACTGAGCAGCAGCATGACCGTGTTGATGGTCGGCATGACCAGGTCGGGTTTGGGGACGGTACTCGGCGGCCAGTCGAGGTTTGTACTTCGTAAGTAGAGATACGTGGCCATGGCCATCGCGAACATCGACCCTTCGATGGCCAGCATGCCGAGGTTGCCCCACCAGATCAGGGCGCGCGAATCGGCGGTGCCTTCGGTCAGCGCGGAGACATCGAGCACGCGCTGCGTCACGGCAACTCCTCCCGCGCCGGTTCGGGCATGCCGAGGGATAAGCCGCCGAGCTCACCCTCCTCGCGCAGGATGTGGTCTTCCAATTCTCTGTCGGACGGCCAGAACCAGCCGATGAGAGCGATGCCGCTGGCTACCGCACCGATGGTGAACCACCAGGCGAAGAAGATCGCGCCCCACAATCCGACGCAGGTCGTGCAGGCCAGGATGAACGGCCAGAGCGAATGGCCGGGGATCTGTTCGGTGTGATCGGGCTCGGCATCGAGCACGCGCGTGACGAGGATTTCGCGCCGGTCGAAGCGCATGCCGGTGACGTACGGCTGGTCGGGCGCAGCATCCCACACGGCATTCGGACCGCTGACGGTCGGCACGTGCAGGTAGTTGTAGACGGGCGGCGGCGACGGCAGCGACCACTCCAGCGTGTCGGCATTCCACGGATTGGCGCCAGCCACGCGTCCCGAAAGGCGGCTGACGAGGAAGTTGATGATCATCGTCAGCACCGACAGCGCGATGAGGACTGCGCCGGCCGAGGCGAGCTGATTGAGTCCGCCCCAGCGCAGGCCGGGCTGGTACGTGTAGACTCGGCGCGGCATGCCGTAAAGCCCAAGGATGTGCATCGGGAAAAAGGTGACGTTGAAGCCGACCAGCAGCAGCCAGAAGCTGATCTGCCCCATCACTTCGCTGTACATCCGCCCGGTCCATTTCGGGAACCAGAAGTGGAACGCACCGAAGAGCGGGAAAAGCGCGCCGCCGATCAGCACGTAGTGAAAGTGCGCGACGATGAAGTAGGTGTCGTGAAGCTGCCAGTCGAGTGGAATCGAGGCCAGCATCACGCCGGTCAAACCGCCGACGATGAAGACGAGGAAGAAGCCGATCACGTACATCACCGGCGTCGCGATGCGGAATCGTCCCGACCAGATGGTCGCGATCCAGCAGAAGATCTGCACTCCGGTGGGGATGACGATCATGATGCTGGCCGCGGTGAAAAAACTCTCGCCGAGCTGCGGCAGTCCGGTCGCGAACATGTGGTGCACCCAGACGCTGAAACCGAGGAATGCGGTGACCACGAGCGTGCAGACCATGACCGTGTAGCCGAAGATTTTGCGGCCCGTGAATGCGGTCAGAATCGAGCTCACAAACCCCAGCCCCGGAATGAAGATGATGTAGACCTCGGGGTGCCCGAAGAACCAGAAGAGGTGCTGGTAGAAGATCGGATCGCCGCCCTCCGAGCGGTTGAAAAAATGCGTTCCGATGAGGCGGTCGAGCGCGAGATAGCCGCTGTCGAGCATGACCGCGGGCATCGCGAACATGATCATGAAGCTGACCACGATCATCGACCAGACGAAGAGCGGAATGCGGTTCAGCGACATGCCCGGACAACGCTGCTTGAACGCGGTGACCACCAGCTCGACGGCGACGACCAGGCCGGAGAGCTCGGTGAAGGTGATCATCTGCGCCCAGGTGTCGACGCGTTTCCCGGGCGAGAACTGCGGGCCGGACAGCGGCACGTACGCGAACCAGCCGGCGTCAGGACCGGCGTGCAGGAAGAACATCGTGTACAGGAACAGTCCGCCGAAAAGGTAGATGTAGTAGCCGAAGGCGTTGAGCTTGGGGAAGGCGACGTTGTGCGTGCCGAGCATGAGCGGCACGAGGTAGACGCCGAAGCCTTCCATGATCGGGACGGCGAAGAGGAACATCATGGTCGAGCCGTGGACGGTGAAGATCTGGTTGTACGCGTCCGGCCCGAGAAAATGATTTTCCGGTTTCATGAGTTGGATGCGCATGAGCGCCGCTTCGACGCCGCCGGCGATGAAGAAGAGGAACGCAGTGATGATGTAGCGAAGGCCGAGCTGTTTGTGTCCCGTCTCCATGAACCAGCCGAGGATGCCGGGACGTGGCGCCCAGGTGCGTTGCATGATTTCGCGTTCTTTGGGGAAGTCGGGATCGGCGACAAGCAGCTCGGTCATCGCGCCGCTCCTGAAAAAAGCGAATGTTGAATGTTGAATGTTGAATGTTCAATGTTGAATGGAAAGTCAAAGGCGGCCGAGCTGCGGTGTTCGCTTCTCCATTCAACATTCAACATTGAACATTCAACATTCAACATTTGCCGTTTCACCGTAGCGTCTCCAGGTACGCGAGCAGATCGTTCATCTCCTGACCGCTCAGTTGATTCGGCGGCATCATCGTTCCCGGTTTGATCGCGGGCGCGTTGGCGATCCAGGCGGCCAGGTTGCCGCGCGTGTTCAGCAGTTGTCCGGCGGCGAGCGTGGGGCGGCTGCGGAAGTGGGTGAGGTCGGGTCCGAGCGTGCCGTAAGCGTCGAGGCCGAGGATGTTGTGGCACTTCGCGCACGGCGCGCTCAGAAAAACCTGTTGCCCGCGCAGTTGCGCCGGCGTCATCGGCGTCGGCGCGCCTTCGCCCATGTGCGACTTCCATCGCGCGAAATCCTCCGGCGATTCGGCCACGACCGTGAGCGCCATGTGCGCGTGCTGGTAGCCGCAGAATTCGGCGCACTGGCCGCGGTAGACGCCGGGCGTGTCGGCCTGAATCCGGAACTTGTTGACACGTCCGGGGATCAGATCGCGCTTGCCGTGCAGGTTCGGGATCCAGAGCGAGTGAATGACGTCGCGCGTGTCGAGCCGCAGGAGCACCGGCGTGTGGATCGGGATGTGGATCTCGTTCGCGTCGGTGATCTGGTTCGCCGGCGCGAGCGCGTCGGGATACTTCACCTCCCACCACCACTGATGCCCGGTGACTTCGATCTCCAACTGCCGCGGATCATTGTTCGCGAACGTTCCGATGGCGTTGCCGGTGGCGACGCTGCTGAAGAGCAGTCCGAACAGCGTGGCGATGGTGACCGCGGCGCAGGTGCTGACGAAGATGCCAAGGCGTCGATCGTGCGCTGGATTGTCGACCGCCACTTCGCGCCGCCGTCCTCGAATCGCGGCGATAAAAAAGAAGGCGATCGTGATGACGTAAACCGCAACGCAGATCCAGAAGAAGACCCACCAGAGATGCTCGATGCTCGCCGCCTGCGGCCCCGCGGAGTGGAGCGCGGACTGGAAGGGCGCGAGGATGGCGGGTGCGGGTGAAAAAGGCTTCACCACAGAGGCACAGAGGACACAGAGGGCTCCCATCTCTGTGCCCTCTGTGTCTCTGTGGTGAGATCGACGCCTCACTTCGGCTCCTCCGCTTTTTTCGCCATCATCTCTTCTGAGCGCGGAGAGGTCGTGCCTTGCGGCTCGAAGCCGCCGAGGGCGCGGACGTAGGTCGTGAGCTGCCAGATCTGGTAGACCGGAATGTGCCCGCCGTACGACGGCATCCCGTTCGGCCGCCCCTCGGAAATCGTGGTGAAGATGTTTGCCGGCGAGCTGCCGTAGATCCATTCGGCGTCCATCAGCGGCGGGCCGATTCCGCCGCCGCCGTGGAAGTGGCATCCGGAGCAGTTGTACTGCTCGAAGAGCCTCTGTCCCTCGCTGATCGCGTACGCGTTCCCTTCGTACGGATTGTTGATGCCCGTCGCGGCGAGTTGCTTCGGTCCGGGCTGGAGATCGCCCATACGCAGCGGCATCGGCCGCGACGAATCGGCGGCGGTCGGCGTCAGCGGACGCCGCTCGCGATGACAGGCGACTAAAGCGAAGATGGCGAGACAGACGAGCGGTCGCTTCATACTCTCGGCACTCGGTACTGATCGAGAATCCGTTCGATATCGCTGCGGCGTTTCTCGATCTCCCGATCGAGTTGATCGCGCAGCGCGTTGTCGCCGCGGCGGACGCCCATCGAAATGTCGAAGACGAAGGGGAGGAAGGGGAGATCGATCTGCGGCGACACCGGAACGACGTCGAGCGCGACCTTCTCCTGCCGCGCGAAGTAGCCGGCCTGCGGTCCCCAGACGATCGCGACGTCGACGGCACCGTTGGCAACCGCATCGACGATGTCGCGTCCCGGCGCCTGGCGGCGGTAATCGCCGTAGACCGTGTAGCCGGCGACGTTTTCGATGATGCCGCGCTTGGCCAGCGCGTGCGCGGGAGGGGAGTTGACGTGATCGTTGCCGATCATCTGGACGCCGATACGAAGCTTCTTCAGCCGCGGATCATCGAACGACGTGATGTTGAGATGACGATCGGCGCGGGACACGAAGACGTACGTCGAGCGGTAGTACGACTGCGTCGGCAGCGCCTGATCGAAATTGCTGGGGATGCCGATGATCACGTCGCAGTCGCCGTGGCGCAGCGTCTGCCGAACGAATCCGCGCCGCTGCGGCCACCAGGTGTAGGCGACGCGCGCGTTCAGGTCGCGCGCGACCATCGACGCGATCGCATTCTCGAATCCCTGCTGGTTTTGATTGGAGTAGGGGAGATTGTTCGGATCGGCGCAGACGCGAAGGACGCGTTGATTGGACTGTCGGCTGTCGGCCGTCGGCTGTCGGGAGTTACAAGCGATCGTCAAGAGCGCTGCGACGAGCGCCCCGACAGCCGACAGCCGACAGCCGACACCCAGTTTTCTCATGGCAATGCAAACGTGTAGAGCATCCCGCCCTTGGTGGTCGCCTTCGGGAGGTCGGACATCGCGTTGACGAATCCGAGGGCGGCGGTGCCGTCGTGCGGGTCGAGTTGGCCGGAGACGATCGCGCCGGCCCAGCCGCCGACGCCGGAGAGAATCGAGACGTACTGCTTCCCGTCAGGACCTTGATACGTGACCGGCTGGCCGATGATCCCGGAGCCGCATTTGAACTGCCAGAGGAGCTGGCCGGATCGCGCATCGATGGCCTTGAACCACCCTTCCATCGTGCCGTAGAAGACGACGTTCCCCGCCGTGGCCACCGCGCCGCTCCAGACCGGAAAGTTCTCCTTGATCGACCAGACCTTCTTGCCCGCGACCGGATCCCAGGCGCTGAATTCGCCGCGGTATCCGCCCGGACCGGCGTACATCTTCACGTTCGATCCGACGTACGGCGTACCGGCGATGTAATTGGCAGACACGCCTTCGGAGTCCTCGCACAGATTCGCGTGCGGGATGTAGAGCAGCTTTGTGATTGGAGAATAGGCCGACGGCTCCCAATCCTTCGCTCCCGGCGCGGGAGGACAGATCATGCGCGTCACGCGTCCGAAACCGGGCGCTTTCTCCTGCACCGGCTTGAGGCGCCCCGTCTTCAAATCGACGCCGGTGCTGGTGGTGATGAACGCGAACGGATTCGCCGACAGCACCTGGCCGGTGGCGCGGTCGAGAACGTAGACGTAGCCGTTGCGCTCCGGGCGCACGAGCACCTTGCGAACTTGTCCGTTGATCGGGAGATCGAGCAGCACCAGCTCGTTGATGCCGTCGTGATCGTAGAGATCGTGCGGGCTCCATTGATACGCCCACACCGCCTCGCCCGTGTCGGGTCGGCGCGCGAACATCCCGCACGTCCACTTGTTGTCGCCGGGTCGCTGCTCCGGATTCCACGGGCCGGGATTGCCGGTGCCGTAGTAGACGAGATCGAGCGCCGGATCGTAGGAGATCCACCCCCAGGTCGTGCCGCCGCCGATTTTCCAGCCGTCCGGGGGCCAGGTTTTTACGCCGAGGTCCTGCCCTTTGTCGGAGTCGTAGAAGGGGTGAAAGTTGGGGCCGATCAGGCAGTCTTTGTCAGGACCGGTGCTGTACGCCTTCCACACCTGCTTGCCGGTTTCACTGTCGAGCGCGGTGAGTGAGCCGCGGACGCCGAACTCGCCGCCGCTGTCGCCGACGAGGACCTTGTTCTTCACCACCAGCGGCGCCATCGTGATCGATTCGCCGCGATTGATGTCGGCCACCTGCGACACCCAAACTTCATCGCCGGTCTGCGCGTTCACCGCCGCCGTCTTGCCGTCCAGCGTGTTGAAAAAAATCTTGCCGTTCGCGTAGACGCAGCCGCGGTTGACCCAGTCGCAGCACGCCACGCCTTTCGCCGAGTTGTTGAGGTCTTTCGGCTTGTAGCTCCACTTCGCCGGCGCGCCAGGCTGGGTCAGGTCGAGCGCGTAAAGCGTGTTCGGAAACGGCGTGACGATGTACATCGTGTTGCTCACGACGATCGGCGCTGCCTCTTCGCCGCGGTCGCTGCCGGTGGAGAAGGTCCACGCCACTTTCAGGTTCTTCACGTTCGCGGCGTTGATCTGATTGAGGCCGGAGAAGCGGGTCGAGGCGTAGTTCTTGGCCGGCATGATCCACTGGCCGTCTTCGCCTTCGAGCTTGACCAGATCCGTCTGCTCGGAAGGGTTGGAGGAGTAGCGCTGAAAGAAGGGGAACGTCTTGTTGTCAGGAGTCTTGGCCTTGCATCCCACGCAAAGCAGAACGGCGATCAAAATTACTTGCACGCCCAACCAATACGTCGGGCCGGAACTGCGTTTGGTGGCTCCCACCATCACTCCGAGCCTCCTTTTGTCGTCCCCTGTGAGCAGCGCGATTTGCATGACGCGCGCCAAACTGATGCGTACGAAAGCGGACATTTCTGCGCCTCGCTTTGCGTCACCCGCAACGCTCAGCGGTGCTTGCGAAGCGCGGCGAAGAGCGCCGCCGAAGCGGCCGCGGCGAGCACGAAACCCAATCCGGGATGCGTACCCAACGTGCGCGTGTACCAACTTCCGCGGCGTGATTCGTCGGTGAAGTCGCCCTCGATCCGGCTGTCATTCGGCGAAGCGAAAAGATTGGATTGACCGCCATCAGCGATCGACGTGGTCTGCTCGCGAAACATCCGCCCGCCCTGCAACATGTACGCGTCCATCGTCGCGGGACTGAGCCGCTGCGCCATCGAAAGCAATTTCGCCATCGCCCCGACGTACACCTCGCGCTGTGGTTTTTCCGCAACCTTCACGATGGCCTCGGCCACAGCCTTCGGCGGATAGATCACCGACACGGGATGCGGCCGGACGCCGAGGCGCGATCGTCCGTTCGAATAGAACGGCGTGTTGATCGAGGAGGGGAGGACGAGCACGACGTCGATGCCCGACTCTGCCGCCGCAAGCTCCATCCGCAGCGCGTCGCTGAATCCTTTCACGCCCGCCTTCGCCGCCGAGTATGTCGACAGCAGCGGCACGGCGCGCTCCGCCAGGCCGCTCGCCACATTGATGATCACCCCTCGGCCACGCGCGCGAAAATGCGGCAGCACAGCCTTGCAGCCGTAGATCGTGCCGAGGAGATCGACCGCGATGACGCGATCGATGCCGGCGACGTCGAGCGATTCAACGGTGCCCCATTCGGCGACGGAGGCGTTGTTGATCCAGACGTCGATCTGTCCGAACTTCCCGATCGTCTCCGCCGCGATTCGCGCGACGTCGTCGAAACGCGCCACGTCCGCGGTGATCGCCAGCGCCTGTCCGCCCGCCGCGTCGATCTCCGCCGCCGTCCGCGCCAGCGCCTCCGCACCGCGTGCCGCGATCACCACGCAATCCCCTCGGCGCGCGAACTCCAGCGCGGTCGCATGGCCGATTCCGCTCGATCCGCCGGTGATGACGATGACGCGCTTCATGCGTCCATCCCTTTCCCGCCCGCCACCATCTGCGCGTGATTGATCGCCGCTACCAGTGACACGCCGCCGATCGTGTTGCCGATGAGGGCGGGGACGATGTAGCCGTCGACACACTCAAGCCACGAGATGCGGCCGATGAACGTCAGGTAGATCGTTTCGGTCGCGCCGGCGATCACGTGCGAGAAGCCGCCCAGGCCGACCAGGTACGTAATGATGATGATCACCCACACGCGGGCCGTCTCGGCGAAGGGGAGCAGCCAGACCATCATGGCGATGAGCCATCCGCCGAAGATGCCGCGCAGCAGCGTCGTGGCGAAGCCGGCGCGCGTCGCTTCGTCGCCGAGGGCCGTGAAGGCATCGGTCATGTTGCTCTCGAATGCGTTCGTTTTCGCCAGCACCAGCGCGAAGAGAATCGCGCCGGCGAGATTGGACAGAAACACCGTTACCCACAGCCGGGCCACATTGCGCAGCGTCGATCCGTCGCGCTTCACGAGCAGCGGCAGGATGACCGTCAGCGTGTTTTCGGTGAAGAGCTGTTGCCTGCCGAGGACCACGATCAGGAAGCCGATGCTGTAGCCGAAGTTGACGATCAGCGGGCGCCAGCTCGCGTCGGGGATGTGCGTGCGCAGCAGCGCCTGCGCGACGAACGAAAATCCCATCGACAGGCCGGCCGCGAGGCCCGACCACATCAGCGCCGAGGTCGGCCGCTCCAGCTCCTCTTCTCCCTCCGAACGGATGGCGTGGTAGACCACTGCCCCCGACGGCGAGCTTCGTTCCTCGGCATCCTCTTTTTCCTTTTCTTCGTCTGCCATCCCGCCGCGTCGTGCAAAAACGCAACCGTTTTGGCAAGTGGATTGCTTTTCATCAGGCGAAAAAAGGTTGACGTGGTTCGAAACGCAGTACGGAGGCCCGTTTGCAATTCACCATCGAAAGCCGGCAGCTCACGAACGAGTTCACCAATCGCCGTTTGCTCGATGGCGAGACGAAGCAGACGGTCATCGAAGCCGGAACCGTCGACGACGCAATCGGCGAGTTCGTGCGGCAGAGCGACTCCGAGCTGATCAGCCTGACCAAGCCGGTTCGCGGCCACGAATCGATCGCCACCGTCAAAAAGGACGATTCGACGTTCCTCGTGCGCGTCTACGCGGCGTAGAAACCCGTTTTGCATCAGACGCAAAATTGCGTGCAGTTTGTTCACTCCGTTGTAAATGAGCTTCAGCACTCATTTCTCAAAAAATGTCCCGCTCGGATTCGCCTGCCGCAGCACGTCAGGTGATCGTCGTCGATGACGATCCAGCGCTGAGGACTCTCTTCATCGCCATCCTGGAGCGCAAAGGATTCACCGTCGACGTTGCTCCCGACGGCCGCGCCGCCTTCAGCCAGATCAGCCGCAACCCCTACTCGGTCATCCTGCTCGACCTGATGATGCCGGACGTGAACGGCTTCGAACTGCTGGAACGTCTGGCGCGCGAATGTCCGTCACTCCTCCCGCGCGTGATCGTCATGACCGGCGCCAGCCGCCGCGTCGTGCAGACGCTCGATACCTCGTGCATCTGGGGCCTGGTGCGCAAACCATTCGACATCGACGATCTCGTCGACGCGGTCATTGCCTGCAGCGACGGCCGTCCGCGGATGCCGCCGCCGGTATCGCGCGCGCCGAAGCAACTGCGCTGACCTGGGAACGCGGGCGCTCAATCAAAAGCAAATGTTGAATGTTGAATGTTGAATGTTCAATGTTGAATGAGGAACGGGTGCCTGACGGTCTTCTCATTCACCATTCAACATTCAACATTGACATTCGACGTCGCGGGAACTTCGCGGGCGAGACGCCCGCGTTCCCGGGAGGTTAGACTGCGCGCCTCATGAGCGCGCTCTACGCCCTCGCGGCATTCGCGATGACCCTCGCCGGCGGCGCGTTCGCGTTCCGCTACCAGCGCTATCTCCTCTACATCATGGCCTTCTCCTCGGGGCTGCTGATCGGCGTGGCCTTTCTCGATCTCATCCCTGAGGTCTCGGCGCTGGCGGTGCAGCATGGGATTGATATCCGCGCGCTGATGCTCACCGTCATCGCCGGATTCCTGGCCATCTTCCTGCTCGAGAAACTGACCATCATCCACGGCGAGAAGCAGCACGACGCGCCCGGACATCATCACAACGTCGGCCTGGTCGGCGCGATCGGACTGTCGTTTCACAGCTTCCTGGACGGACTGGCCATCGGCGTCGGATTCAAGGCCGGAACGCAGGTCGGACTGATCGTGCTCCTCGCCGTCGTCGCGCACGATTTCGCTGACGGATTGAACACCGTCACCTTCATGCTGGCCACGCGCAACAGCCGCTGGCGCACCGGCGCGCTGCTGGCCATCGACGCCATCGCGCCGGTCCTCGGCGCGCTCTGCGCCGGCTTCCTGAACATCGCCCCGCGCCTGCTCGCCTTCCAGCTTTCGTTCTTCGCCGGCTTTCTCCTCTACCTCGGCGCGAGCGATCTTCTGCCGCAGGTGCATGCGCGCACGCGCGGCGCGCTGATCATGGCCACTCTGGCGGGCGTGGTGATGTCCGGCTTGCTCGTTTACGCGCTGCAGGGATGAAGACTGAACGCACCGCGATCGCTCTACTGCTCGCGTTGCTCGCGCTCGCGTATGCCGACATCCTCTTCCTCGGCCGCGGCTTCTACGTCAGCGACGTCGGCGTCTATCACTATCCGATGAAGCACGTCGTGCGCGAGGCGGTGCGCAGCGGCGAATTTCCCTACTGGAACCGGCTCTACTCCGGCGGCGCGCCGCTGGCGGCCAATCCGGCGTACGAACTTTTCTATCCGCCGCAGTGGCTGGTCTACGTGCTGCCGTTCCATTTTGGCGTGCAGCTTCACATCCTGCTGCACTTCGCGATCGCGATGGCCGGCATGTTTCTCCTGCTGCGCCGCCTCGGCATCTCGATCGCAGCCGCGGCTTTCGGCGGCATCGCCTTCGTCTTCTGCGGAAGTTACGTGTCGCTGTCGTCGAAGCTGCCGATCCTCTTCGCGATCTCCTGGCTGCCGCTCGCACTCTGGCTGCTGACGCGGTTCATGGAATCGCGCACGGCCGCGCGGTTGCTTCCGCTGGCCGCCGTTCTGGCAATGCAATGGATCCTCGGCGAGCCGACCGCGGCGATGCAGACGTGGGCCATCATCGGCGGCTATTCGCTGCTGCGGATCGTGCGCAATTCCAAACGGTTCGATGAGCTCAAGCGCATCGCCGCCACCCTCGGCATGGCCATCGCGGGATCGCTGCTGCTCGCCGCGGTGCAACTTCTGCCGGCGATCGATTTCGTCCGCGACACCGTCCGCACGAAGACGTTCGACTTTCGCGTCGTCGCCAACTGGAGCACGCCGCCTGTTCGTCTCGTGGAGCTGATTCTGCCGTCTGTTTTGCGCCACGTCACGGCCGCGAATGGCAATGCGCTGATCACGACGATCTATCCGTTTCGCGCCGACGCCTACCTGACCGAAATCTACGCCGGCCTGCTCATCGTCCTGCTGGCGCTGGCCGGCGTTTTCGCCGGCGTTCGCGGCCGCTGGCTCTTCCTCGGCACGGCCGCGGCGAGCGCGATCGTGGCGATGGGGGAGCACACGCCGCTGCTGCGAATCCTTTACGACAGCGGCCTCTTCTCCGCCGTCCGGTTTCCCGAAAAGTTCATCCTCACCGCGGCCTTCGCCCTCGCCGTCTGGGGAGCGATCGTCTTCGATCGCATCCTCGACGGCGACCGGCGCGTGATCCGATGGGCGTCCGGCCTGGCCATCGTCTGGCTCGCGATCCTCCTGCCGCTCAATTTCGACGACAAGCGCTACTTCGCCATCAACTGCATTCGCGCCGCCGTCGTCGCCGTCTGGCTATGGCTGATGCGCACACGGCGAACGAATGCCATGGCGATCGCCGGCGTCGTGCTTCTCGCCGCCGACCTCTGGTACGGCACGCTCAATGCCGTGCCGCGCGCGCCGCGCGAGTTCTTCGATCCGCCGCCGGCGCTGGCCGCCGTGGACGCATCGCAGCCGTATCGCATCTTCAACGAAGTGGCGTGGCAGGGATGGGAAGGCGACCCGCTCGTCAATCAGCTCTTCAACGCTCCGCCCGGACCGGGCCTGTGGTGGCTGATGCGCAACAGTGCCTTCCCCGAAATCCCCGCGATGCGCGGCCTGCCGCTGGCGATGGAGGACGACATCGACCTGACGTCGCTTACGAACAGCGACGATTTTCGCGAGGCATTCAAAGCCGCACGTTCGACACATCTGCCCGACGCCGACGCGCCGTACGCGCGCATGTCGAACGTCGGCTGGCGCATCCGCCTGCGTCCCGTCACCGGCTCGCTACTGCCCGATGTAACGAAGGTAATCCCTGTCGAGATCGTGCCGGTGCCGCGCATCGAACGCTACTCATTCGCCGGCCGCCTCGAGCGAGCGCCCGACGCCGGCGGATTCCGCTACGCCGTCGAACGCAACGCCGCCGATGCGACCGTCGCCTACATCGCCGCCGAACCGTTCGCGACTGCTCCCGCGCGCGTGACGCGCGTCCGCGAAACCGCCAACACCGCCACCATCGACGTCACCGCCGCCGGCCGCGCCTTCCTCGTCGCCAGCGTGACCGGACATCGCTACTGGTCCGCCACGATCGACGGCCATCCCGCGCCGCTCATCGCCACGAACCTCGCCTATCAAGGCTTGATCGTCCCCATCGGCACGCACACGATCGCGATGCGCTATCGCAATCCGCTCATCCCGATCGGCGCGGCGGTGTCCGTCATTACCTTGATCGCGTTAGTCATAGCCGTCTTTCGTCTGCGTACATCTGCGTAATCTGCGGATCAAGCTTCATCCGCAGATTACGCAGATAAAGGCAGATGAAGAACCAGTCCGCCCGCGAACTTACAATGCGCGCCATGAAACGCCTTTTCGCGCTCCTCCTTCTTTTCATCGCCGCATCGCTCTCGGCGCGCAACATTACCGAGAAGGATCTCTTCCGGTTCAACTGGATCGGCGATCCGCAGCTTTCGCCGGACGGCTCGCAGGTCGCGTTCGTGCGCGTCACCGTCGACGAAAAGAAGGATACGTACAACACCGCCATCTGGTCGGTGGAGACGCGCGCGGGCGCGGAGCCGCGGCGCATCACGAACGGACCGCGCGACGCATCGCCGCGCTGGTCGCGCGACGGCAAACTGCTCGCCTTCACGCGCTCCATCGACAAGGACGGCAAGCCGCAGCCTTCGCAGATCTGGATCCTCCGCTTCGACGGCGGCGAGCCGCACGTGCTCACGTCGATGGCCAAGTCCGTCGAATCGATCGCCTGGTCGCCGTCGTCGAACACGATCGCGTTCACCGCGACGACGAAGCTCGAGGATGTCGATAAGAAAGATGAAAAAAAGAAAGACGACGAGCACGAGAGCGACGTCCGCGTCATCAATCAGGCCGTCTATCGCGCCAACGGCTCCGGCTATCGCGACGCATCGCGCGACACGCACATCTGGACCATCGACGTCACCGACGACGAATCGGCGAAGCCGAAGCAGCTCACGAACGGCGACTTCGACGAGCGCGACATCAGTTGGAGTCCCGACGGTTCGAGCATCTACTTCACCTCGAATCGCGTCGCCGAGTCGTATTACGACCGCCGCGACAATGACCTGTACGCGATTCCGGCAACCGGCGGCGCGATGACGAAAATCGCCGACATCGAAGGCCCGATCAGCGCCTACGCCGTCAGTCCCGACGGCAAGTGGGTCGCCTTCGGCGGCGAGATCAACAACCCCGTGCATTCCTACGACCAGCCCGATCTCTGGCTGGCCTCGACCACTCCCGGCTCGGCGGCGAAAAACCTGACGGCGTCGTACGACTACGACGTTATGTCCGGCGTCGGCGGTGATCAGCGCGCGCCGCGCGCGGGTGGCGGGGGAGGGCGTCCGGTGTGGAGCGATGACGGAAAGTCGCTCATCGTCGTCGCCGCCGAGGAAGGGCGCGTCAACTTCAAACGCATCAACGCCGCAACCGGCGCGATCACGCCGGTCACCACCGGCAATCACGACATCCAGAGCTACTCGATCCGCGGCGGGAAGACGGTCGCTCTCGTTTCCACGCCGACCATCATCGGCGACTTGTATCTCGTCGGCAGCGACGGCGCGATGACGCGCCTGACCGACGTCAATCACAAGCTGATGTCCGAGCTCACGCTCACCGAGCCGGACGAGCTCTGGTACACGAGCTTCGACGGCAAGAAGATCCAGACCTGGATTCAGAAGCCGCCCGACTTCGACGCCTCGAAAAAATATCCGCTCATCCTCAACATTCACGGCGGGCCGCACTCCGCATACGGCTACACCTTCGATCACGAGTTTCAGTGGATGGCCGCGAAGGGTTACGTCGTCGTCTATCCGAATCCGCGCGGCTCGACGTCGTACGGCCAGGACTTCGGCAACATCATCCAGTACCACTATCCCGGCGACGACTTCAAAGACCTGATGGCCGGCGTCGATGCCGTCGTGGCCAGGGGCTACATCGATCCGAAGAAACTCTGCGTCACCGGCGGCAGCGGCGGCGGACTGCTGACCGATTGGGTCGTCACGCAGACCGATCGTTTCGCTGCCGCGGCCGCGCAGCGCGACATCGCCGACTGGTCGACGTTCTGGTACACCGCCGACTTCTCGCAGTTCCAGCCGACCTGGTTTCGCAAAGCGCCGTGGGAGGATCCGAAGGATTACGCCGCGCGCTCACCGATCACCTACATCGACCGCGTCAAGACGCCGCTGATGCTGATCCTAGGCGAGGCCGACTACCGCACGCCGCCGATGGCCGGCGGCGAGATGATGTTTCGCGCGCTCAAATACCGCCACGTCCCGACCGTGATGGTGCGCTTCCCCGACGAGTCGCACGAGCTCTCGCGCAGCGGCAAGCCGTGGCACCGCATCGAACGCCTCCAGCACATCGTCGGCTGGTTCGATCACTGGGTCATGGGCGTGGCGAAGCCCGAATACGAATCCGGGCTTCGCAAGTAATCATCTGCGATCCATCTGCGTCATCTGCGGATCGATCACTTCGCGTCGGGGAACGTCACCACCTTGTTCTCGATCGGCTTGACCGTCTTCAGGTAATCGTAGATCGCGCCGAGGTCATTCTCGGTCATGCCGGCGTAGCCGATCCATGGCATGACCGTGTTGTGGTTGAGCGGTGTCTCCGGTGCGTTGCTCGCGTCCATCGAGGCGAACGCCTTGAAGCGGCCGATGAACTCGTCCTTCGTCGCGTGCGACATGTACGCGCCCGCCGGTGTCAGGTTCGCCGTGACGTTGTGGCCGAACGGTCCCTTCATGTCCCATCCGCCGGCGAACGGCCTGTCGGCGATGAGCGCGTTGTGATCGTCGTGCGGCGTATGGCATTCGTAGCAGCCGGCGATGGTCGTGAGGTACTTGCCGTAGGCCACGCTGTTGTGCGGATCGGGTGACGTGACCGCGCCTTCGACCGGCTTCGGCGCAAACTTGATCATCAGATTGACGGGGAAATCGAGGTGCTTATCAGGCACGCCCTTGTGAATCGGCTTGAGCGTGCGAATGTAGGTGACGACGGATTTCACGTCTTCGTCGCTCATGCTGCGGAAGTGCTCGTACGGCATCATCGGAAAGAGCGCTTCACCCTTGCGGTCGACGCCTTCGCGCACGGCGCGGATGATCTCGCCGTCCGTCCAGTTGCCGAGGCCGAATTCAGCGTCCGAGGTGATGTTCTGCGCGGCGACGACGCCGGGAAATCCGAGTTGCTTGTCGAAGATGTAGCCGCCCTGCCCCTCGGTGCCCGGCTTGACCGGCATGCCGAATTTGAGGACGTGATCGGAATGGCAATCGAGACACGGCGACACGTGCTCGACCAGGTACTTGCCGCGCGCCATCCGCGCCGGCGTGGCCTCGATCTTCTCCGCCGCTGCAGGCCGCGAGGCCGGTTTCTTCGCCATCAGCCAGATCACGCCGATCGCGATCAGGGCAACGGCGGCCAACACAACTCCCCCAACGATCTTGAAAAAGGTCTTCATCTCTCTCTCCCCGAGTTGAACGATTTCGGACATTTTACGGGACAATCCGCGAAATGGTTCTCTCCGCAATCCTCCTCGCCGCCACGCTGCAGACGAACGTCGCCTCGGTCACGAAGATCTACGACCGCGACTACTCGAAGAAGCTCGTCCCGATGCTCGTCGAAGTGATCAGTTTTCCGACGACGCAAAACGACGTCGAGGGCCACGCGGCGCAAAAAGCGTGGCTCGCGAAAACCGCGAAAGACCTCGGCTTCACGTATCGCGACGCGGGACTGATCGATGAGATCGAGCTTCCTGGTCCCGCGAATGCGCCGGTTCTCGGAATGATGGTTCACGGCGACGTGCAGCCGGCCGAGGCCGATGCCTGGTCGTTTTCGCCATTCAGCGGCAAGGCGGATGAAACGTACGTTTACGGCCGCGGCTCGGCGGATGACAAAGGTCCGCTCGTGCAGGCCTTGCTGGCCATGAAGGCGCTGAAGGAGAGCGGCATCGCGCGGACGCACACGGTGCGATTGCTCGTCGGCAGCGACGAGGAGTCGAACAACACCGACGTCGCCGAGTATCTGAAGACGCATCAGCCGCCCGACTACACGCTGGTGATCGATTCCGAATTTCCCGTCGTCGCCGGCGAGAAAGCGTGGAACTCGCTCTCGCTGACCACCGATGCGAAATCGGAGCGGCCCGGCATCACGAAGCCGTACAGCGTTTCCTTCATCGAGGCGGGACTGTCGACGAGCATCGTTCCCGATCGCGCCGAGGTGAAGCTGTTCTGGAAAGGGGAGTCGCCGGCGCAGTGGCAGCCGGTGATCGACGCCGTGACCGCGGCGAAGCGGCCGCCCGATACGCGCATCGCCACGCAGGCGATCGGCACGACGCTGCGCATCGTCGCGTATGGCCATTCGTCGCACGCCGGCGTGAATCTCGAGAGCGGCCGCAACGCGCTCGGGGCGCTGGCGAGCGCGCTGGACGGACTGCTGCCGACCGGCGGCGCGAATGATCTCCTCGCTTTCGTCCGCACCGCCGGCGTCGACATCTACGGCACGGGCCTTGGTATCACCGACAACGATCCGCTCTGGGGGCGCTACGCCGTCAACATCGCCACGATCAAACCGAATCTCGACGATCCGAAACTCTCCACGCTCACCATCAACATTCGCCGCACGCCGCCGCGCACCGGCCCGGAGCTGAAGGTGAAGATGGAGGAGCTCGTGGCGGCGTTCAATCAGCGAACCGGCGCGTCGTTGAAGGCCGACGGTTTCTACGGTGACGAGCCGCTCGTCTTCGATCCGAATTCGAAAATCGTCCGCCGCCTGCTCGCCGATTACGCCGCCGCGACCGCCGTCAAGAATCCCAAGCCCGCGATCTCCGGCGGCGGAACGTACGCAAAAAGGCTCCCGAACTCGATCGCCTTCGGGATGTGGTTCCACGACAAGCCATACCCCGGCCACGACGTCGACGAAAAGAATCCGATCGCCGATCTGCAGAAGGGGACGAAGGTGTTGATTTACACGCTGGTGGACATCGCGACCGGGCCGAAGATGGAGAAACCGTTCTAACCACAAAGACACAAAGGACACGAAGAGATCCTCTTTGTGTCCTTTGTGTCTTCGTGGTGAAAAGCTTTTTCAGTGTCCGTTGCGCAACGCCGCGCGGAACACCGTTCCGTTCTGCAGCTCGCCGACGACGCGGTCGAGGCCTTGATTGCTCTGCAGCGCGACGTGCTGCGCGTACTCATCGCAGACGGGGCAGAGCTGGCGGTTGAGATCGGCGTCAGGAACGCGGCTACCACACAGTCGACAGGTAGAGTCAGCGTTCGATGCCATGTGTGACATTGTAGCATTCGCCGTGCCGCCTTCCCGGCGCGCGCCGCATCAAACCATGACTTCCAATCTCAAGAAAATCGTCATCGTCGGACGCCCGAACGTGGGCAAGTCGACGCTCTTCAACCGCCTGGCCGGCAAGCGCCGCGCGCTCACGCATGACATGCCCGGGATGACGCGCGACCGGCTGTCGGACGTCATCACTCTTGACGACGGCCGCCGCTACGAGCTCACCGACACGGGCGGACTCGAGTACGGCGACTCGCCGATGTCCGCATTCGCGGGCGAGATCCGCGATCAGGCCCGTCGCGCGCTCGAAACTGCCGACTTCATCCTCTTCGTCGTCGATGGCTCCGCGGGCGTGCTGACCGAGGATCGCGACATCGCACAGGAACTGCGGTCCGCGGCGGCGCGGACGCTGCTGCTGGTCAACAAAGTCGATCGCCGCGATGCGGAAGAAAACGTGCCGGAGTTTTACGAGCTAGGTTTCGAACGGATGCTGCCGCTGTCCGCCGAGCACGGCGAAGGGATCGACGAGCTCTTCGACATCATCGGCGAGATCGTTCCGGCCGATTCGGCCATCGAGATCGACGAGGACGATCGCGGCCCGATCCGCATCGCCATCATTGGACGTCCGAACGTCGGCAAGTCGTCGTTGCTGAACCGCCTCGCGGCGGAAGAGCGCGCCGTCGTCTCGCCGATCTCCGGCACCACGCGCGACGCCATCGACATGCAGATCGAGCGCAACGGACAGCAGTACCTGATCATCGACACTGCCGGAATCCGCCGGAAGGGAAAGACGCACGACGAGGCGGAAAAGTTGTCGGTGATTTCCGCGCGCAAAGCGATCGAGCGCTGCGAGATTGCCTTGGTGATGATCGACGCCGAGGATGGCGTGACCGGGCAGGACGCGACGGTCGCGGGGTACGCCGAGGATGCCGGCAAAGCGGCCATGCTCCTGGTCAACAAGTGGGACGCCGCCACGCACGCGCAGGACGACTACAAAAAAGTGGAGGAGGAGATCCGCTTCAAGCTGAAGTTCCTCCCGTACGCGCCGGTTGAATTCATCTCCGCGAAGACAGGCCGCCGCGTCGAGAAGGTCTTTCCGAGCATCGACAGGATCGTGGCCGGTTACCGCAAGCGTTTCGGGACCTCGGAGCTGAACCAGATCCTCGAGAAGGCGATCGCCGGCCACCAGCCGCCGGCGGTCAAAGGCCGCCCGCGCCGCTTCTACTACACGACCCAGCTCAAAACGCAGCCGACCACGATCGCCCTCTTCTCGAACGTCGACGAGCCGCTGCACTTTTCGTACAAGCGCTATCTGGAGAATCAGTTCCGGGAGGGGCTTGGCTTGGTTGGCTGCCCCATCCATCTCGTGCTTCGCGCGCGGAAGGGGATGAAGAAGGAACGGTAGGACCCTCCCTGTCTTTGGGACGGCGAGATTTGAGTCGAAGACACTCATCTTCTATCTCGCAAATAGGCGAGGCCTATGTCGCAAATAGGCGAAGCCTATCTCGCAAATAGGCGAGGCCTATGTCGCAAATAGGCGAGGCCTATCTCGCAAATAGGCGGGGCCTATGTCGCAAATAGGCGAGGCCTATGTCGCAAATAGGCGAGGCCTATGTCGCAAATAGGCGAGGCCTATGTCGCAAATAGGCGAGGCCTATCTCGCAAATAGGCGAGACCTATGTCGCAAATAGGCGAGACCTATCTTGAACATCGACGGAGTGCATCTTGGTTCCATTTTGGCCGGGGCGTTTGTCCTCCCGAGGTGACAGGGGTTACCTCGGAAACGCCTCCTTCACCCCGCCATCGACCGGAATCATCGCCCCCGTCGTCTTCGCCGACCGCGGCCCCGCCAGGAACAATGCCGCCTCGGCAACATCGTCCGCCGTCACCTCCGTCTTCAGCAACGTCCGATTTCGGTAGAAGTCAGGGAGCTTTTCGGACGCAATCCCGTACGCCGTGGCGCGCATCGACCTCATCTCGTCGCTCCAGAAGCGCGAGCCGCCGAAGATGGCGTCGGGGTTGAGCATGTTCGCGCGGATGCCGAACTCGCCCCCCTCCAGCGCCACGATCCTGCAAAGCTGCGCCTCGGCGGCTTTGCTCACGCTGTACGCGCCGAACTCCTTCCCCGGCGCGGTCACGTTCTTCGACGCGTTGAAGACGATGCTCCCTCCGGTCTTCTGCTGCTTCATGATCCGCAGCGCCGCGCGAGCGACGAGGAAGTGGCCGCGCGCATTGACGGCGAACGCACGATCCCAATCGGCCGCCGGCAATACGTCGAGGCTGCCGAACGATGAGATGCCGGCATTGCTGACGATGATGTCGACCCCGCCGTACGCGGCGACCGTTTCCGCGTACGCGCGCTCGACGTCCTCTTCGCTCGAGACATCGAGCCGCAGCGCGATGGCACGACGCAATCCGTGCTTGGCCACGATTCCGTTCGCCACCTCCTCCGCCAACGCGACGTCGACGTCCGTCACGACGACATGCGCGCCCTCCTCGGCGAAGCGCTCCGCGCATGCGCGGCCGATGCCGCTGGCGGCGCCGGTGATGATCGCGACCTTCCCCGCCAGCTCTTTTTCTTTCGGAAGCAGCGTCAGTTTGTACAGCTCCAGCGGCCAGTACTCGGCGTGAAAGGCATCCTCATCGTTCAGCGTCTCGTACCCGCCCGCGCCCTCGGCGAATTCGATGATGCGCATCGTGTGACGATAGATGTCGCGCACGATCCGCGCCGCGCGCGCGTCCTTGCCCGCCGTCCACATCCCCGCGCCGGGCACGAGCACGACGCGCGGATGCGGATCGAGCATCGCGAACTCGCTCGGATAATTTTTGTAGTGCGCCGTGTAGCGTTCGACGTAATCGCCCAGCGCGTTCGCAACATCGTCGCCCGCCTCGAGAAACAGCGGAAAGCGTTTCGTGTACAGCAGGTGATCGGGCGTAGCCGGCCCGATCTGCGTGATGCGCTTCGCGTCATCGCGGGCGAGAAAGCGGAGCACGTCCTCGCTGCCGTCGAATTCGAGGACGACGGAGCGCTTCGCGCCGAGGGCACCGCGGATTACGGGAGCGAGAGTTGTGGCGTCGACAGTTGATGTGGATGACGACGATGCACGCGAACGCGAAGCCAGCCACTCTTCCGCCTTTGTCACCAGCGCGATGTGCTTGTCATAGGCCTCACGCGCCGTCTCGCCCCACGTGATCAGGCCGTGATTCATCAGCACGAGCCCCTCGGCATCCGGCTTCGACGCGAAGGCATCGGCAACGTTGCGGCTCAATCGAAATCCCGGCCGAAGATAGGGAACCGTGATCACCGAATCGCCGAAACAGTCGCGGATCGTCGACTCGCGTCCGCGTGTATTCGTCAGGGCCAGGATCGCATCCGCGTGCGTGTGCAGCACCGCGCGGGCGGGGAGGAAGGCGTGCAGCAGCGTCTCGATCGACGGACGGCGACTGGATGGATCGACGAGGCAGCGGGCGAGGTAATCGACCATCTCCTGATCGCTCATCTCGCCATTACGGGTTCGCAGCGGCTCGATGTAGTCGAGGCGAACGGCGGGAAACTCCTTCGGCACGATCGTCTTCATGTCGCTGCCGCTGGACTTGATGTACATCACGTCGATCGGCGCGCCGAGGAGGTCGGTGGAGCGCGACTTCACGCTGTTGTTTCCGCCGCCCCAGAGGACGAGCGATTCTTCCGCGCCGACGAGGCGCGACTGGTAGACGAGTTGGTCGATTTCGTTCTCGGGCGTCTCCGCCCATCGGTTCTTCATGCGGCGTATTATCGACAGACCACGAAAAGGAGGAAGTCATGAATCGTCTGCTGTCCGTACTTCTCGTCGCAGCCGCGGCATCGCGCTTCCTGGCGCTCGGGCCGAGCACGCCGCCTCCGCCGCCCGCGCCCGTCGAGCTGAGCATCGTAATCGCGCCGACGTCGTACGGTCCGTACGAGCTGCTGCGTGAACGACGTCCGGACACGTATACGTGTACGGCGATGCTGCTGGACGAAGCGCACCATGCGATCAACCTGCGTGCCGAGGTCGTCCTTCGTCCGGGTCAGGAGCTGACGAAAACCGAATCTTCGAACGGGGTCGTGATGACCATGAAAGGGCGGGTCGACGCCGCCCGCACCGGCGCCGTCGCCGACGTGACGGTTTACCGCGCCGGCGCATTGATCGCGCATCAGCAGAGCCGCGTCACGCTCGCGCGCATGGGGCGCACGCCGGCCTACTAGCGGCGAAGCCGCGGTAACGGAGCGCTGGCGTCCTCGCCGGCTGGCCTGGCTGCGTCTCGCTGCCAGTGCGAAAGAAACGCCGCTTCGTTACCAGCAAGATTTTCGATATTGCCGGGCTGGCAGCGGGACGCAGCCAGGCCAGCCGGCGAGACGCCAGCGCTCCGTCGCCGATCCCGTGTACACTCACCTCCTCATCACAAGGGGGCTTTGCATGCGTCACGTCGCCGGGGCGTTGCTCGTGATTTTTCTGGTTGCACTTCCCGCGAACGCCGTCGACCTCGGGCGCGCCGAGGGGAGTCTGACGATCGATGGGAACAAGATTCCGCTCACGTACGCGTACGCCGTGGCCAAGCAGAAGAACGAGCTCACCGGCCGCAACGAACTCACGCGCATCATCCTCACCGACAAGCCGCTGCCCGACGGCGCGAAGTTGACCGCGCTCGATAACGACCTTCCTACCGATCTGAACGGCGTCATCATCTGCATCGACAAAGGTGGACGCATCAGCCACGTTGCGGTCCAGCATCCGAAGGGGACGTACGACGGCGGCTACTTCGAAGGCGTGCAGGATTACGACTTCAAGCCGCACAAGGGCGACTCGGGGACGCTCAGCGGCAGCGTCTCCTCGCTGCGCATCAAGACGAACACGATGACGTTCTCGTTCGACGCCACATTCGTTGCCGCGATGCGATAGACGTTACACTTCGCGGGTCCGATGGCCCTCTTTACTTCCGACGTCAGCGATGCGCTGAAACGTCTCGCCGCGAAGTCGTACGCTACGCAGGAGGAGCGCGACGAGCTCCTCGGCCGCGTCGAATCGGCCGACGTTCGCGCGCGCGACGTCGTCTGGATGATGTTCCGTCCCGACCGCGCGCTGCGCGACGCCGCGGGGCGCGTGCTGGCGCGCATCCGCGACGCCGAGACGCTCGACGCCTTCCTCGGCGAACTGCGCGGCAAGCCGGAGCAGGCACTCCGCGCCGCCGCCACCGCGCTTTTCGCACTGGGAATCCCCGGCCTCGACGGCCGGCTCGCGCAATTCCTCGCGCCGCCGGCGAAAGAGACGAAAGAAACGCGCGAGATTCAGGACGCCGCGCGGCGCCTCCTTCTCGAAGCGCCGCCATCGCGCCAGCTCGAGCCGCTGCTGTGGCAATTCGCCGCGGTGGGCTCGGCGGAAGATCGGCTGCCATTCCTGACGAAGGTTTCCGCGGCGGAGATGGACGAGAACGCGGTGAAGCGCTGGCGGCGGCTGGCGATCGATCCCGAAACGCTTGTCCGTGAAAAAGCGATCGAAGTCCTGGCCACACGCGCACCGCAGCACGCCATCGACGTGCTCATCGACGCATTGCCGCGCTCCGGTTATGGCATCCAGCAGATCATCGTCGAGGCGCTCACCAAAGCGGCGGCGGGGCAGGGACTGGCGTTCGTCGACCGGCTTCTGCCCGCGCTGGCGTCGGGCGACGCCACCACGCGCACCTCGGTGCTGAAAATCCTCCTCGGCATCGGCGACACCGCGGGCGTGATCCGGCGCTACATCCTTTTTTCGGCCACGCTGGCCGGATTTGTTCGCGACCGTTCGCTCGAGTCGCTTCGCGAGTTCGGCAACGCGCTGGTCGAGCCGGTCATCGATCTGCTGCACGATCCCGATCCCGACATTCGTTCCGGCGCCATCGCCGTCGCCGCCGGTTTCGAGGACGTCCGCATCGTCCCCTCGGCCATCGAACTGCTCAAAGACCCCGACTGGTGGATCCGTCTCTCCGCCGCCGACACGCTCGGCCGCATGAAGGATCCGCGCGCCGTCGAGCCGCTCGTGGCCACGCTCGCCGATTCCGACGTCAAGCGCGCCGCCATCGAAGCGCTCGGCCGCATCGGCGACATTCGCGCGCTTCCTGCCCTCGGCCGCATGCTCTCCGACGCTTCGCCCGATGTCCGCATCGAAGTCATGCAGGCGCTCAAACACTTCCAGCATCCGCAGGTACAAAGTGCGATCTCCGCCGTCGCACAGAGCGACACGGATCGCGTCGTGCGCACACACGCGGTCGAGATTCTCGACGAGCTGGCGCTGAGCGATAAGAAATCTCAAGTACAGATCGACGCCATCCGCAAGGCCGCGCTCACCGTGGGCAACACGCAGGGCGAGCCGCGCCTGAACACAATGCTGATCGCCACGCGCAACCAGGGCGCCTCCGATTTTCACCTCGCCGTCGGTTCGCCGCCGATCGTCCGCCTTGCGGCCGACCTTCTTCGCGCGCAGGGCGAGCCGTTCACCGCCGCGCAGACCGAGTCCATGCTGCGCGAAGTGCTGACGCCGCATCAGTGGAGTGCGCTGGAGAAGTTTCACCAGCTCGATTTCTGCTACGTCATCCCGCAGGCCGGCCGCTATCGCGCGAATGTCTTCTACGACCACCGCGGCTACAACGGCGTCTTCCGCGTCATCCCCGACAAGCCGCCCACGATCATCGAGCTCGGTCTGCCGATTCATCTGGCCGAGATCTCCGATTACCACCAGGGGCTCGTTCTCGTCTGCGGCCCGTCCGGATCGGGTAAATCGACGACGCTGGCCGCGCTCGTGAATCTCTTCAACGAGACGCGCAGCGATCACGTCATCACGATGGAAGACCCGGTGGAGTTCGTCCACCCTTTCAAGAACTGCCTCGTCAATCAGCGCGAAGTGGGAACGCATACCGACTCGTTTTCGCGCGCATTGCGGGCCGCGCTGCGCGAGGATCCGGACGTCATCGTCATCGGCGAGCTGCGCGACAACGAATCGATCTCGCTCGCGCTCACCGCAGCCGAAACCGGCCACATCGTCCTCGGCACGCTCAACTCCACCAGCGCGCCGAAAGCGATCGACCGCATCCTCTCCAGTTTCCCCGCCGACGAACAGCCGCAGATTCGCGCGTCGCTCTCGGAGTCGATGAAGTACTGCATTGCGCAGCGCCTCCTTCCCGCGAAGGAGGGGCGCAAGCAGGTGGCCGCGTTCGAAGTGCTCAAAGGGACGAACAACATCGCGCAGATGATTCGCGACGAGAAGACCTACCAGATCTACTCCGCGATGCAGATCGGCCGCTCGATGGGGATGCAGACCTTCGATGAGGCGCTGAAGGACCTGCTGCGCCGCGATCAGATTTCGCCCGAGACCGCTTACCTGGCCGCGCTGAAGAAAGAAGATTTCGAGCCGATGGTGAGTGCCGACTTCATCGCCCGAGGGAAAGCGTGATGAACAAGATCGACCGCTTTCTCAAACTGATGAACGATCGGGGCGCGTCGGACTTTCATCTGACGGTCGGACGTCCTCCGATGCTGCGCGCATCGGGATCGATGGAGTCGATCCGCTACCGCACGATCTCCGAGACCGATTTCAACGAGATGATGAAGCCGGTCACGCCGCCGAAAGTGTGGGAGGAGTACACGCAGAGCAGCGACGTCGACTTCGCCTACGAGATTCCGAACGTGGCGCGCTACCGCGTGAACCTTTTTCGCCAGCAGCGCGGCGGCGGCGCGGTCTTCCGCGTCATTCCGACCAAGATCATGACCATCGAGCAGCTCGGTCTGCCCGATCAGTTGCGGCGCATCGCGTCGATTCGCAGCGGCCTCGTGCTCGTCACCGGTCCCACCGGCTCGGGCAAGTCGACGACGCTGGCCGCGATCGTCGACCTGATCAACGAGACGCGCGGGCTGCATGTCATCACGATCGAAGATCCGATCGAGTTCGTCCATCCCAACAAGAAATGCCTCGTGCACCAGCGCGAGATCGGATCGCACGCGAAGTCATTCGCCGAGGCGCTGAAGGCGGCCGGACGCGAAGATCCGGACGTGATCCTGGTCGGCGAGATGCGCGATCTGGAAACGATCGCCATGGCCCTCTCCGCCGCCGAGCGCGGCACGCTGGTCTTCGGAACGCTGCACACGAACAACGCCGCGAAGACGATGGATCGCATCATCAGCGTTTTCCCTGCCTCGGAGCAGGAAGGCGTCCGCAACGTCCTCGGCGAAACGATCCGCGCCGTCGTCGCGCAGCAACTGATGCCGAAGATCGGCGGCGGCCGCGTGGCGGCGATGGAGATCCTTTTCGCCTCGCCCGCGATCGGCAACATGATCCGCGAAGGGAAGACGTCGCAGGTCACGAGCGCGATCCAGACCGGCGTCAAAGAAGGGATGATCGACATGGACGGCTCCATCCGCCGCCTCTACAAGGACGGCGAGATCACCGGCCGCACCGCCTACGACAAAGCCATCGACAAGGAGCAGTTCAAGGATTTGCTCGAGACGGCGTGAGGAGCGGGCGAAGCCGCTTCAACAACGCGGTGTCGAACGATTTGAGTTTTTCGTGCGCGGCGCGCGTCATCCGACGCCGTTTCTGAAGTGCGATGTACGCGGCGGTGATGTCGCGAGGCCGATCGTCGGCGAGCACTTCCAGGATTTGCGCCGCCTGCCGGACGTCTTTTCGCGACTTCGCGGCCTCGGACACGGATCGCGAAGTCGAGACCCACAGTTTGTGAAACGCGAACCGCGCGGGCAATGGCACATTGACGCGGATGCCGCTCCCGCCGACGACGACCGCATCCACGGCATCTTCGATGAGGTAGTCGAGTCCGTACAACGGTTGCGCGGCGATCCCGAGGTGCGTCAGGCGCACTGGCTTCGTGTTCCGTCCGTGGCTGCGATCGGGTGTGAGGAAGTCGACGCCGAGGTCGCGGCCGCGTACGCGAAATGAGGTGCTGACGTCGCGCGGGTCGAGTCCGGGCACAGCGAAGAATGCAGGGTCAGCCGCGCGCAAGCGAACGAGGAGATCGTTCTCGTCAGGCCGTTCCTCGATGACGATCGGAATGTTGGTGTCGTGAACGACGTCGATGTCTGCAGTGCGCAGACTTTCGTTGTCGAACGTGACGCCGAGCATGTTCGCGAGACAACTGAACGCTTCCGTTCCGGCAAGCACTCCGCCCGCGCGAAAGACGCTCACGTCCGCGAGGATCTGCAGCACCGTCGACTTCGACGCGGAATCGCGGAACATACCGCCGGCTGCCAGCATGGCAACGAGATCGCGGCGATGGCCTTCGTCGGACCTGATTTCCGATCGTTGCTCTGTCGCCTTTTCAATCCACGCGCGGAGCTCCGGCGTGTCACGGCCGAGGTAAATCTGGCGTTTGGTAGCGCCCCCGTTTTTCTGGAGGTACCAGTACGTCCGTCCACGAATCTCCTTCGAAACGAACGAACCGCGCACGCCGCCGAGGACAGCTTCCGCGTCGGCGGCGCGGACCTGATCCAGAAGCTCGGCGTAGAGCGTCTGCACCGATTCCGGAAGGCGAGCGTAGGGCACGCCAGAATTATACGCAGCGTTGCGCAACTCTGCGTATAACGACTACCCCTTCCTGAGCAGCCCTTCGATGGTCACGAAACGCTCCAGCATCTCCGTGTAGATGCGGTCGGTCTTTTCGTGCAGGTGCGCGACTTCCAGCTCCGCTTTGATGTTGACTTCGTATTCGACGTCGGAGCGAACGTGGTCCTTTTCGGCTTGCCGGTTCTGGCTGATGAGGACGAAGCAGGAGAGGAAGATCGCTTCGAGCGAGACGATCATCGTCAGGAGGCCGAACGGATACGGGTCGAAGGCGGGGATTCCGAGCCGGAACGTGTTGACGATGATCCAGCCGATGAACCAGACGGCGTTGATGAGCAGGAAGGGCATGCTGCCGCTGAACCAGGCGATCCAGTCGGCGATGCGTTGCAGCGTGCTGAGATTTTCCTCGACCTCGATGTTGACGTTGCGCGAGACGCGCGTCTGCAGGAGCTCGTCAGCCTTACGCGTCATGTGCCCAACGGCGGCCAACAAGCGCACCGCGGCCTCGGGGGTCTTCTGGAAGAGGAGCAGCAGGTCGTCGCGATCGAGCTCGAGCAGTTCCGTATCGACGAGAGCGCATGCCGTGGCGGTGCGGGCGCCGCGGTCGAGGAGGGCCAGCTCGCCGAAGATCTCGCCGTCGCGCGCGACCGTGAGCACGATCTTCTGCCCGGCCGTGTCTTTGATGAACAGCTCGACCTCGCCGCTGCTGACGACGAAAAGCGATTCGCCCGGCTCGCCGGCCTGAAAGAGCGTCGTCCCCGCCGCGAGCTCGCGCCGGTCCACGACCTGCGCCAATTGCGCGCGATCTTCCTCGGTAAGCTGCTCAAAAAGCTCGTTCTTCGCGAGCATCCGCACGTCACACGGCATACGTTCCTCCGTTCGATCCGTCGATCACGGACGGTATCGCGGCGATCCGGGAGTATAGGGGAGGGTGTGGGGAGTGGTGCGTGGGGAGTGGGAGCGCTGGCCTGGTCAGCAACATCAGATGCTGCACCTTGCCAAAGCACAGACAAGAGTGTCTGTGCCACACAATCCTGCGTTGCTTGCGAAAGATGCTCTTACCGGCACAGCCGGTGTGGCACAAACACTCTTGTCTGTGCTGCTGATGCTCGGGACGCGTGTGAAACCGACGCGTCCCGATTTCTTCACAAACTCTGAGCCACCAAAGGCGCCCTGATAACAATCGTCAGTAGTCCGCCATCGACAACTTCCCACCCTCCCAAACCCGCTCGAACTCCGCGGTGACTGAGGCGGCGTCTTTCTTTTGCGCGCGGAGGGCGGCGGCGAGGGCGAAGAGGGAGCGAGGGTTGTGGGGATTGCGGGTGAGGTCGGCGCGGAGGACCTTCTCGGCCTGGGATGCGCGACCGGCGCGGAGCAATGCGGCGCCGAGGGTTTCGCGGGTGGGGTAGAACCAGTCGGTGGGCTCGTCGTAGTCGAGGGTGTCTTCCTGCGCGACTGCTTTCGTGTAGTCGGCGATCGCCTCGGACATTTTGCCGCGGGCCTCGGCGATGCGGCCGGCGAGGACGTGGGAGGCTACTTCGGCGACGGCTTTCTCGGAATTCTGGAAGAGGCCGGGATCGTCGGGGACGTTGGCGCGGGCGGCTTCGAAGGCTTTTTGTTCTGCTTCCGCGCCGGAGACGTTCCCGAGTTTGGCGAACGCTGAGCCGCGGGCGAAGTGGGAGAAAGTCGTCGACAGCGGACCGACGTCGACCGGCTTCGCTTTCAGCACGTCGTTCCAGCGGCCGAAGCGGACCAGGAGCAGGAGCGTGCTCGCGGCGGCGTATTCGGCGGGCGGCATCTCCTTGGCCATCATCGTCGCGTTCGACGCGAACTCGTCGGCCATCGTCTTCGCCTCGTTGAAGCGGCCGGACATCGCGTACGACGCGAGGCCGAACTGGAGATTGTGGTTGTAATACATCGCGGCGTAGATGCCTTCGCCGCCGTGGTTCTTGATGAAGATGCGATCGGTGGCGGCGGCGTTCGCGTTGGCGCGCGCGGCGCCGGCGTAGTTGCCGGTGCGCTGGTAGATGTGCGCGGGCATGTGCACGAGGTGGCCGGACATCGGCGCGAGTGTCTTCAGGCGATTGGCGCTGGCGAGGGCGCGCTCGGGATGCGGCGAGGCTTCGATGGCGTGAACGTAGTAGTGATTCGCGCCGAGGTGGTTCGGATTGCGGCGGAGAACGGATTCGAGCGTGGAGACGATCTCGGTCGTCCCTTCGTTCGGCTTGCCGTCGTGCGACCAGAACTTCCACGGATGGAGATCCATGAGACTTTCGGCGTAGAGCGTGGCGACGTCGAGATCGTCTGGATATTTTTTGGTGAGCGACTTCATGGCCACGCTGTAGTCGCGGCCAAGCGCCTTCAGATCCGCTTTCGGATCGTTGCTGTATCTCTTTGCCAGCGCGGCGATGAGGGCGCGTTCCTTCGCGGACGCGTGCGACTCGTGCGCCATCGCGGCGTGGACGCTTTCGTAGGCCTGCTTCTCGCGATCGGGATCGACGTCCAGATTGATGTTCGGTCCGAGGGCGAGCGCGGCGCCCCAGTAACCGATGGCCAGGTTCGGATCGAGTTGCGTGGCCTGGTTGAACGACGCGACGGCCGATTCGTGATTGAAGCCGTAGAGGTACTTCATCCCCTGATCGAAAAAGCGCTGCGCTTGCGCGTTCTTGGTCGAGACGGCCCAGTGGAAATTGCCGAGTCCCGACTCGAGGACGACAGGCTTCGCGGGTTGCGACGGCATGTCGTGCTGTGCGAATGCCGAGGCGGCGAGGAATGAGGTGACGAGGAGCAGACGGAAAATGCGCACGGTGGCCTCCATACGTTCGAGAGCTACGGGGGCAGGGACGGAGCGGATTGGCGAATGATACAAAGAAAAACGGCGGCTTTCGCCGCCGTCGTTCAAACGCTCAAATTTTTCGTGATTACGCGTTCGTCGCCTTCTGCGTGAATCCTTCCGTCGAATCGCCCGGCTTGTAGAGCGAGTAGCCGCGGCGGACGCGTTTCGGATCGAGGCGGTTGCCGAGTTTTTCGTTCAGCCGGTTCTCGAATCCCTTGATGCCGTTCTGGTCGGTGCCGCTGAGGATGGCCACGAACTCGCCGGCGCGGTTGTGACAGACCACGTCTTCCTGACGGCAGAGCTGCGCGAGCGAGCGATTGAGCTCGGGATCGTCGTCGTTCGCCTTGAGCCAGTAGAGCGCGAAGGGCTGATCGAACTTCGAGACGGTGTCGACGTTGCGCTGGAGGCGTTCGTTGAAGTCGGGATCGAATTGGACGCGGTCTTCGCCAGTAGCCTGCATGATCGGACCTTTGCGCGCCGGCGATGCTTCGCTGGCGTTCATGAGCGACGACATCTCCTCGGGGCTGACCGCGGCCATGTGCGAGTCGCGCAGATTGAGACGGCGTCCGCTGCGGCGGATGAGGGCGTCGACGCGGGCGCGCAGTTCGGCGGGCGTGAACGGCTCGGTGATGAAGTCGTCGGCGCCGGCGCGGAGGTAGAGCACTTTGTCCGCCTGGCGATTGCCGGACGGTGAGAGGAAGGCGATCGAGGAGCTGGCGTTGCGCGCCAGATCGAGGATCGCGCTGACCGAGCCGAGGGCGCGGGAGGGCGAGACGAGGACGAGGCCCGGCTTCTCGCGGGTGGCGCGTTCGACGCCGGCTTTCAGATCGGACTCGGCCTGAACCTGATAGTCACTTCCCAGCGCTTCCTTCACGCGGCGGATCGTTTCCGGCTGCGCGCCGAGGAGCAGGACCGTGCGGCTGACGGGCGAGGTCTCCTCCCATGGCTTCGTGACGTCGGCGACCTTCTCGCCCTCGCCGCGATAGTTGATGAGGCCGCGTCCGTTGAGGATTCGATAGTGCGCGGAAAGGTTGTCGTTGCTGGCGTAGCTCAGTTTCGACAGGCGCATCATCCGTCCGCCGGTGGCCTGATCCTGCGAGAGGTCGATGACGCCGAACGCGTTCTGTTCGAGCTGGCGCGTGATCGGATTCAGCTCCGCGTTTTCGTCGTGCGAGGCGACCAGCAGCGTCGTCACCGGCAGATCTTCGAGCGCGTTGATCAGCGACTGCGTGATCGAAAGCGCGAAGTGGCTGGAGTACGACGTGTTGATCAGCGTGAAGACGGGATCGATGACCAGGCGCCGCGCGCCGATTTTCTTGATGTAATCGCCGAGCTCTTCGACGATGGCCATGACGTCGGCCGGACTCTCGACCAGCTCGAAGTAGCGCTGACTCGGATTGAGGATGGCCAGTTGTCCGCGGCGAACGGATTCTTCGATGGCGAAGCCGATCGAGTGCGCCTGCGCCAGGACGTTCTCCGGCTTCTGATCGGTGATCAGCACGCCCGGCTCCTGCAGTTCGAGGCCTCGGGTCAGATACTGCAGCCCGAGGAGCGACTTGCCGACGCCGGTGCCGCCTTTGATCAGGTAGACCTTGTGCGGCATGAGTCCGCCGGCGCCGTAATCGAGGAGATCGATGCCGCTGATCAATCGATCGGTGCGCCCTCCGTGCGCGCGATCGCCGCGATTGGCGTCATCGCCGCCGCCGTGTTCGCGCGGAGACGTGCCCGAAAGTTCCTGAGCCGGGGTGTCGAGCGGGAGGGGAGTGTCTGTCTTGGAACTGCGGGTGGGATTGCTGGAGGTAGTGCTGTTCGACCGAACGTCCGTCGATCCGTTCATAAGGGGTCCTCTTCTCTCAATGAGGCTGAAGCGTCAACAGCAGCGGCGGCCGCGTTCGGGCCAACCGGACGGGAGAGATAGCAACCTCCGTTCCACTCACGCAGTGTTCGGTTGCGTGGCGCCGTCGTAGAGGATTTCGTAGCGCAGTTCCGTGGCGCCGATGCGGATCATGTCGCCGTTGTGCAGCAGCGCGTGGAAGGTGCGCGCGCCGTTCAGCCACGTCCCGTTCCTGCTCTTCAGATCCTCGATCGCATAGCCCTCGGGGCCGCGATAGATGCGGACGTGATGGCCGGAGACGCCGAGGTCGGCGAGAGGGATTTGGTTGTCGCGCTGCCTTCCAATCAGATACTCAGCCTCGGTGAGCGGAAACATGAGGCCGGTGTCGTCGCCGCTGGTGATGGTGAGCTGGGCGATGGTCGGCTTGACGACGTCTTTGTACGAGAGTTTCGCCTCGACGGAGACGAGCAGGTTGGTGTCGTCGCTGACTTCGCGGACGGTGGAGTCGGCGCTGAACGTGGCCGGCTTCTGCCGCATCGTGCTATCCAGGACCTCGGTGACGGGAACGCTGCCGCTGCCGGTGTCGTCGGGCAACGTTTTGCGGCTCACGGCTTCGATCAGCTTGTTGCCGTAAAGGCCGTAGACGACGCGGTAGACCTGGAGCGGAGAGTCCGTCGAATCGTCGACGAGGTCGCCGAGCGAACGCCTTCCGTTGATGAGGAAGAGGATCCGCCACTCGTCGAGCGTGAGGGTGATCTTCTCGGCGTCGGGATTGGAGACGACGCGGAAGACGACGCTGCTGTCGGGAAGGAGGCGCTCGCATTCTTCCCATTCGGCGATGCGGCGCGCGCCTTCCATGATCAGGTTGGCGAGATCGACGGCGATCGTGACGGCGTATGGCGGAACGGTGGTGCCGTCGATGAAGGTGAACTCGCCACCGGGCCAGACGAAGCAGTCGTAGATGATCTCGGAGACCTGCACTTTGAGAAAGTCGCGGAGTTGTTCGTCGGTGAGCAATCCCTGCTGAACTGCGAGCTGGCCGAATCGTCCGCCCTCGGCTTTCATCAAGGTGTCGATGGTGTCGCGCTGCGTGACGGAGATGTGTTTCTTGCGCAGCAGGACGGCGCCGAGGCGGAGCGTTTCCTGATTCGAGCCGGCGAAGATGACGGCGCCGTCGTCGAAGTAGACGATCGCTTCGTTCGATCCGTTCGTGAGCGTGAGCGTGCCGCTTTTTTTCGCCGAGGAGACGAAGGAGAGGACGTCCGGCAGTCGAAAGGATGCGAGGCTGCCGCGTAGGGACGGCTCGGTCATCAGTGCGCGGATTGTAGCGCGCGGCTACAATCGCCCGCCGCATGCAATCGAACTCGCGCCACGCCGTCGCCGCCGGATTTCTGGGTTGGACGCTCGACGCGTTCGACTTTTTCGTCGTCGTTTTCCTGCTCGACACGCTGGCCGCGCAGTTCGGTGTGCCGAAGTCGAAGATCATCATCACGTTGACGGCGACGCTGGCGCTGCGTCCCGTCGGCGCGATCATTTTCGGGATGCTGGCCGACCGCTACGGACGGCGCATTCCGCTGATGGCGAATGTCATCTACTTTTCGTTGATCGAACTGCTGTCCGGCTTCTCGACTACGTTCACCCAGTTCCTGATTCTTCGCGCGCTGTTCGGCATCGGGATGGGCGGCGAGTGGGGCGTGGGCGCGTCGCTGGCGCTCGAGAACGCGCCGCGGAAATGGCGCGGCGTGTTGTCCGGCATCCTGCAGAGCGGCTACTCGATCGGCTATCTGCTGGCGGCGATCGCGTCGCGCGCGGTGCTGCCGCATTACAGTTGGCGCTGGATGTTCTGGCTTGGCGCGCTGCCGGCGCTGCTCGCGCTCTACATCCGTACGAAGGTTCCGGAGTCGGCGGCGTGGAAGGAGCATCGCGTCGGCAGCTTCGGCGAGATGCTGCGCGCCGTTCGCGGCCAGACGCGCGGCTTCCTCTACCTCGTCCTGCTGATGACGTTCATGATGTTTCTCTCGCACGGGACGCAGGATCTCTATCCCGATTTTCTCAAGCACGCGCACGGAATTCCGGCCACGACGGTGCCGTACGTGGCCATGCTCTACAACGTCGGCGCGGTGATCGGCGCAATCATCTTCGGCCAGCTCTCGCAGAAGATCGGACGGCGCTACAGCATGATCGCGGCGCTGGTGGTGTCGCTGCTGGTGATTCCGATGTGGGCCTTCGGCGGCTCGCTGGTGATCCTCGCCGCGGGCGCGTTCCTGATGCAGGTCGGCGTGCAGGGCGCGTGGGGCATCATCCCGATTCACCTCAACGAGCTCGCGCCGGACGCCGTTCGCGGATTGATGCCGGGCCTCGCGTACCAGTTCGGAATCCTCTTCGCGTCGCCGACGAACACGATCGAAGACGCGTTACGCGACCGCTTCGGCTACTCGTGGGCACTGGCCGGCTTCGAGCTCTTCGTCATGATCAGCCTCACGATCATCCTCCTCCTTGGCCGCGAGAATCACGGACGCTCGTTCCATTCCGGCGACTTGGTAATCGAGAAGGATTAGACCGTCCGCAGCACGGCGAAAAGCGAGACGGAGGAGATCGCGATCCAGAGCAGGATGCCGAGGATGAGCGGCCTCGCGCCGACGGCGGCGATCGATTTGCGCGAGAGGCCGGCGCCGATCAGGAAGAGGGTGATGGTCAGGCCGATCTTCGCGATCGTTGTCAGCGTCGTCCACACCTCGGCCGGTGCGGCGATGTAGGTGCGGAGCACCGAGGCGATGACGAAGTAGAGGATGAACCAGGGGATCGTCACTTTCGCCGATTTGCGTTTGAAGAAAAAGGCAGTCGCGAGCGTGACGGGGACGATCCAGAGCGCGCGCGTCAGCTTCACGGTCGTGGCGATCTGCAACGCCTCTGCGCCGTATTTTGCGGCCGCGCCGACGACGGAGCTGGTGTCGTGAATCGCGATCGCGGCCCAGACGCCGAACTGCGGCTGTGTCATGCCCAGGCGGTGACCGATCATTGGAAAAATAAACAGAGCGATCGAGTTGAGGATGAAGACCGTGCCGAGGGCGACGGACATCTCTTCATCCGTCGCGTTGACCACGGGGCCGACCGCGGCGATAGCGCTTCCGCCGCAGATTGCGGTGCCGGACGAGATCAGGTGCGACGTCGTGCGGCTGATGTTCATCGCGCGTCCGAGGAGGAATCCGAGGAGCAGCGTGCCGACGATCGTGACGACGGTGAAGACGAATCCGGTGCGGCCCGCTTCGACGACTTTCTGCAGATTCATCCCGAAGCCGAGGAGGACGACGGAGGTTTGCAGGAGGAGCTTGGTCGCTTTCGAATTGCGCGATGCGAATGGATGGCCGAGCGTCAGCGCGAGCACGAGGCCGAGGGCGAGCGCGATCGGCGGCGACGCCCACGGCGTGACGCAGAAAATCAGCAGCGCGGCGAAAACGATGATGCGAAGCGTTTGCACTACGTGAGGTGCGCTTTGAAGAACGCGACGGCGCGCTGCCACGCGTCTTCCGCGGCCTCGGCGTTGTAATTCGGGCCGGTGTTGTTGAAGAAGGCGTGGCCGGTCTTCGGATAGACGAGGAGCGTTACGTCCTTGCCCATCTCCTCGAGTTGTTTGGCCAGCGCGCGGCCCTGCGCGATCGGCACGCCCTGATCGTCTTCGGCGTAGATCAGCATGATCGGCGCATTGAGATTCGGCCAGTCGTAGGCGACTTTCTTGAAGCCGCCGTAGAAACTCACGGCCGCGCCTACGTTCGCTTCTTTCGTGGCCGCGTACTGTGCGAGCGCGCCGCCCATGCAGAAGCCGATGACGCCATACGATTTCGTGGTGCACTCGGGGCGGCTGAGGAGGTATGCGCCGGCGCCGCCGATTTCTTTCTCGGCGCGCTCGGCGTCGAGCTCCATCAGCAGGCGGCCGGCTTCATCGGGCGACTTCGTCGTTTTGCCGTGATAGAGGTCGGGCGCGATCGCGGAAAAGCCTTCGCCGGCGAAACGGTCGACGATCTCTTCGATGTGCGGCACGAGCCCCCACCACTCCTGAATGACGACGATGCCCGGACCTTTGCCTGCGAAGTAGCCCTGGCAGGTGTGTCCGTTCGAAGGAAATTCAACGCGTTCGCCCATCGGATCCTCCAGAAAAAATCGCGCGGATTCTAATGCAGTGCGGAACCGATGCCGCGCGTGGCGCGTATTCATGGCAGAATATCGGAGCCCGGAGAGAGGGATCAATGACGTTAACGAAGGAACAGGTTTCCGGACTGGCCAAAACCCCGCGCTGTCCGCGTTGCGATCTCAACAAGACGATCGGCAACGCTCTCTGCCGCAGTTGCCGCGCGAAGTTGCCCGAAAACATGCGCATTGCGCTGGAGCGGATCCCGTCGAAAGACGCGTGGACCGTTTCGCGCGCCGTGCGCGCCGCCGCCCGCTACTTCGACGTGCATTTTCAGTCGGTGCGGAACTTCGGCGGCGGACGGCCGAGATAGTCAGCGGATCCTGACCGACTGTTCGGCGATGTCCGCCAGGTCGTCGATATGCGCTTCGCGCGCTTTGGCCACGATCTCCTCGGTCTGTTTGCGCGACCGCGGCGCACGCGCCCACGCGGCCGCCAGCGAGGCGCGCTTCATCCGCGGCGTGGCCGCGTTCCACGGATGGAGATCGGCGACGCGCAGCGTGCTCTTCGCATCGCCGGCGCGAACGGTGGCGATCGTCTCATCCTGTTTCGTGTTCGGCTTGAACTCGATTTCGTAGAGCGCGGTCTCATTCGGCGCAACCGATCCGATCATCGAGCGATGCACAACGACTGCATCGCCGAAGGTGAGATCGATCGGCGTGGACGTCTTGCCGGGAGCGTCGACCGAAACGCGCAGCAGCCACTTCGTCGCATCCAGCGGCGTCGCGGACGCTTCGAGCTCGACGTGCAGATCGGCAGGCTTCCGCTCCGGCGCGGCGAAGTGTTGTACGAACGTAAAGGTGTCGATGTCGCGCGGCGATTCACCGTGTGCGATGGCTTGCTGAACTGCGACGAAGTTGCGGGCGGCAGGCGCTGCCACCGCGTCACGCGACTCGGAAAGCGCCGGGGCCGCCGCCGTTTTCGCGAACGTTCGTTCGCGCCCCGGCGCGCCACCTTCGGCGGTCGCCACCGGCGCTTCTGGTGTCGCCAGCGGTGCCGGCGGAGGAGGCGCAACCCCCACTGCGGGAGCGGAATTGACGATCGTGATGCTGTCGGTGATCGGCGGCGCCGCCTCGCGCGTATCGGCGACGTAAACAGGGGCAGCAGTGGTCATCCCCACCGACTCCTCATGTCTTGCTTCCACGATGCGCTCGCGCGGCGGTTGCGCGGCGATGCTCGTCGGAGGCGGCACGCGCGGAAGCGGCGGCAGATCGGCGCGCTCCTGCACGCGCGCGCTGCCGGGCGCGGGCGGCGTGTTCGGGAGTGCCACGTTTGCGCGCGTCGCGGGCGCGGCTGCATCCTTGCTCGTGACCATCGAGCGCGTGTCGACATTCGATCCATTTCGCGAAATGAGATGCAGCGTCAGGTACACCGACGAGACCAGCAGGATGATCGACGCGGCGATGCGCAGATTGAACATCGCCGACCTGCGCAACTGCGTGCGCTCGTTCTCGGTCTGAAATGCGAAGTGTCCGGGGATGTCGCGTTTGATGCGGTCAGCCAGACCGGCGGGCGGCTTCGCCACCGGCGCCATGGTCAGCCTCCGCTGCAGATCAGCTTTGCGGTTACGGGTCATTGTCTTTCTTCCTCAACGTTCCCGCCGAGGGCTTGTTCCAGCAGGGAAAACGCCTTGTGCAGCCGCTTGCGGATGGCTACGGTTGTGATCTCTTCGATCGCAGCGATCTCCTTCACTGCAAGACCGCCCCAGAAATGCGCGGTGACGGTGAAACGAAGATCTTCGGGCAGCCGCAAGACTGCCTCCCGCAAATGTTCGGCTTCCTCGGCATTGCCGAGCAATTCGTCGACGCCCGGCGATTTGTCCGGCGTCTCCGGCATGTTCTCGTCGTCGAGCGATTTCATCAGCCGCGGACGGCGGATGTGATTCAGAAACGTCGTGTATCCGATGCGGTAGAGCCAGGTGAAAAACTGCGACTGACCGTTGAATCCCGGCAGCGCTTCCCACGCTTTGCGATAGGTGTCCTGGGTGAGATCGGAAGCCAGTTCGCGGTCGCCGCAGAGCCGGTACATCGATGCGAAAACCGAGGAGTAAGTGCGATCGACCAACTCTTCGGCGGCGCTGCGGTCGCCCCCGCGGATCGCGGCGAGCAGGCGGTGCTCCTCGTTCCAGGAGGGAATCACCGCATCATGCTCCGGCCGCATCGCCGGAAAGGGGGCTACATTGGTCACCCCGATAAGACACGGCTCTGCGACATTTCGAAACCACGGTTTGGGTATCCTATCCGACCGATGAAATCCGCTCTCGCCGCTCTGCTCCTCCTCACCGCCGCCTGCCGCTACGAGCCGCCCGCCGGAACGATCGACGGTTCATCGATTCAGAAGGACGAGGATGGGTGGCGCGCGCATCGCGCGGAGCGCCTGAAAGCGCCGGACGGCTGGCTGACGCTGGCGGGTCTCTACTGGCTCAGCGACGGCAGCAATGACGTCTCGCTCCCGGCGAAGCCGCCTGTTCCGGCGCAATTCGTTTTGCAGAACGGGAAGGTCACGCTGCAGCCGAATCCGTCGCTGACGATCGAGGGGAAGCCGGTCACTGCGCCGGTGGTGTTGCACGACGATACGGAATCGAAGCCGACGGTGGTGCGAACAGGATCACTTTCATTCGTCGCCATCCGCCGCGAAGAAGTGACGAAGGGCCCGCGCTTCGGAATCCGCGTTCGCGACACAGAAGCGGATGCACGCACGCACTTCAAGGGACTCGATTACTTTCCGGTCGATCCGAATGCGCGCGTGGAAGCGCGCTTCGAGCCGTACAACCCTCCGAAGAAGATCCCGATCACGAACGTCCTCGGCATGACCAGCAACGAGATCTCGCCGGGCGCGCTCGTCTTCACGCTGCAGGGTCGCGAGTTCCGCATCGATCCGATCCTGGAGCAGGGCGAGACCGACTACTTCATCATCTTCAAGGACGCGACGAGCGGAAAAGAGACGTACGGCGCGGCGCGCTACCTCTACGCGAAACCGGCCGATGCGAACGGCAAGACGATCGTCGATTTCAACAAGTCGTACAACCCGCCGTGCGCCTTCACGCCGTATGCGACCTGCCCGCTGCCGCCTCCCCAGAACCGGCTGCCAATTCGCATTGAAGCGGGCGAGAAAAAGTACGCCGGCGGCCACGCGTAGCCCGAGTGGCTACGCGTTCGTCCGTTCGTCGATCAGTACCTGCGCGACGCAGGCCGTCACGTTTTTGCCCGTTTGAATATCGAGGAACTCGTTCGGACCATGCGCGTTGCTGTGCGGTCCGAGCACGCCGGTGATCAGGAACTGGGCGTTCGGGAAACGCTGCCCTAGCATTCCCATGAACGGAATCGAGCCGCCTTCGCCCCACGTCGTGGCAGGCTTGCCGAAAAAGTTCTGCGACGCCGATTCGATCGATTTCTGCAGCCACGGCTCCACTTTCGGCACTTCCCATCCGCCACCGCCCTTCTCGGGCTCGTACGTGACCCGCGCGCCGTACGGTGGATCGCTCTCCAGCAACTCTTTCAACTTTGCATCGAGATTCGTGGCGTCGAGCGTCGGCGGAACGCGCAGCGAAAGTTTGATCGACGTCTTGGGCCGGAGGACGTTGCCGCCCTGCACGAGATCGGGAAGCCCTGCCTGTCCTGTGTACGACAGCATCGGCCGCCAGGTGCGATTCAGCAGAAGTTCGACGGGATCGGTGGCCATCGGCGTCATGCCGGGGAGGAACGGGAACTTGTTGTAGATCTCGTCGCCAAGAATTCTCGCTGTCTCACGAACCTCGGCCATGCGATCCGGCGGAACCTCCGCGTGCAACCACTCGGGGATGATGTGGCCCGTCTTCGCATCCTCGAGGCGGTCGAGGAGGATGCGCAGAATGCGAAAGCTCGACGGCACGATGCCGCTGGCGTCGCCGGAATGCACGCCCTCGCTGAGAACCTCCACCGTCAGATTGCCGACGATGGAGCCGCGCAGCGACGTCGTCATCCAGAGCTGCTCGTAGTTGCCGCAGCCGCTGTCGAGACAGATGACGAGGCGCGGCGTGCCGATTTTCTCCGCCAGCAGGTCGATGTACGCGGGGAGATCGAGCGATCCGCTCTCCTCGCAACATTCGATGATGACCACGATGCGCGAATGCGGCGCGTTCTGCGCCTTAACCGCGCGAATGGCGGAGACGGCCGCGAAGATGGCGTAGCCGTCGTCGGCGCCGCCGCGTCCGAAGAGCTTGCCGTCGCGCAGGACCGGAGTCCAGGGTCCGAGGCCGGTGTCCCATCCGACCATGGCAGGCTGCTTGTCGAGGTGGCCGTACATCAGCACTGTCGACGAATCGTCGCCATCCACCTCGATGAAGATGAGTGGAGTGCGTCCTTTCAGCTCGTGAGCTTCAATGCGAAGACCTTCGATCTTCTGCTCTTCGACCCAGGCCTTTGCGAGCGCCACGGCTTCGTTCATGTGGCCGTTCTGCTTCCAGTCGGGATCGAAAAGAGGGGACTGGTTGGGGATGCGGATGTAGCGCTCGAGAGTGGGAACGATCGAAGCGTCCCAAATCTGATCGACGCTGCGGGCGATCTGTTCTGAATTCATCGACTTACCTTCTGCGGGCGGCGTTTTGCGACGGCGGAGGATAGCATCAGTGCGGCGGCAGCCAGACCGGAATCGCCCGGCGCTGTCCGTCAAAAACCACCGACACCTTTCCGCTACTAATGGCGTATGATGTCCGCACTCCAGACAAGATCCAAACCTAAGAGTAGTGACGTCTCAAAGGAAGTTTGTACTTTGTAGATTTCGTGGTATGGTCTCAGCATCTCGTCCATAATTATCGACTCGCAGCTTCCGAGAGAGAGGAAGAGGACCGCGGTCGTGCTCGATCCGAACGTGCTGGAAACGCTCACAAGCGCCGCCCTGACCATGCCTGCCGCGGAGGTACAGCCGGTTCTGCCGCCACCGGTACCCGCTCCTGATCCGCAACCGGAAGAGATCGGCGAGCTCTACGTCCGCCACCGTCCGCTACTGCTGCATGTCGGCTGCCGCAAGTTCCGCATCCCCGAACAGGACGCGGAAAGTCTGATCCAGGAAGTCTTCCTGTCGTTCATGACCACGACCACGAAGGTCGAGAACACGCGCGCCTGGCTGGTGGCTGCCATGTGCAACGCCAGCCGCCATTACTGGCGCGGGCAGGGACGCACCGAACCGCTCCCCGAGGACTTCGACGATCATACGGATCCGTCGTCGAACGGCATTGCCGACAAGATGGCGATGATCATCACGATGCAGCAGGCCCTCGGCTACCTCCAGCCGCGCTGCCGCGAAACGCTTTACCTCCACTACTACGAAGGGCGCTCCGCGAATGACGTCGCGGTGTCGCTCGATACGACGTCGCGCTACGCGGAGAAGCTGATCCACAACTGTCTGAAACGGGTTCGGGAGATCTACCTCAGCATCACGGCGGTGAAGCGATGATGATCGAACAGCATTACGACGAAGAAGTGCTCGCCGGTTTCCTCGCGGAGCCGATCGATTCCGCCTCGCGCGACCGCCATCTGGCCTCGTGTTCGCTGTGCAAGCAGACGCTGAAGTCGCTCCGCGACACCGCCAGCCTCCTCAAACAGCCCGACGTCTGGAAGGCCGAATCGTTCTCCAGCGCCCCGCGCCCCGAGACGCTGGCCTTCCTCCGCAACGTGCAGCGAACGATGGCCGACGAAGACGCCGCCGCCGAGGTCTACGTCAAACAACTCCTGGCCGGATCGCGCGACACCTGGGCGGCTCGTTTGGCCGAACACCCGGAATGGCGAACGGCGGGGGTGGTGCGGAAGCTGATCGCGGCAACGGACAGCTACAACTTCAGTTCGCCGCTTGATGCGGTTGAGCTGACGAAGATCGGGACTGAGATTGCGGAGTCGTTACCCGCTTCCGACGCCGGCGATTCACTCACGGCGGATGCCTGGCGCGAATATGCCTACGCGCAGTTGGTCGTCGGTTCTTACAACGAGGCCATGGCGGCCGTTGACCGAGCCGATCGGTTTGTGTCGGCGGTTTCAGATTTCGCCGGTGCCCGGACGACGCTCATGCGAGCGTTGGTGCTTCGCAATCAGGAGAAATGGATGGATGCCGCGGCGATGGCTCGCCGCGCCGCCGCCGAATTTCTGCGATTTGGAAACATCGCGAAGTACTTCTCGGCACGAATGACTGAAGCATTCGTTCTTCAAGACAGCTCTCAGTACCGGCGGGCCGCCGACATCTATTACGAGCTTGCGCCCCTGCATTCGAATATCCCACGTCAAACGGTTGCCCAGGCGTTGCATAACGAGGGGTGTTGCCACCGGGAACTGGGAGAGTTCAGCCGTGCGGAAGCTTGCTTTGTGAAGGCGATTGCGCTCGCTGACAGCTTGCAGCTCACTTCGCTAAGGGCAAAGGCACACTGGCACCTTGCGCGCGTGATGATGAGACAGGCGAAATACGATGCGGCACTTCAGCTTCTGAATCCGCTGCGCGACGAGTTTGAAGAGCTCGGTATGTCGCATGATCTTGCGTGTGCATCCATCGACACCGCCGAGAGTCTCCTCGCAATCGGCCGATCCGATCAGGTCGCCGAACTTTGCAGACGGGCAATCGACTACTTCCGGACCGCCGGTCTCGCATATTCGACCGGAGCAATGACTGCTCTAGCATACCTGCATGAGGCTGCTGTGAACGGCCGCCTGACTACGTACGATGTTGTTGAGGTGAGGATGTTTGTTGAGCGACTGCCTCAGAAGCCCAACCTCCTCTTCGCGAGAGTTTCACCGACGTCGTAACTTACGGCGCGACTGCTGCGTTACCCGACCCTCAATTTCGGGGTAGGGAAACGCCCGCCCCAGTCACTCCTATGTAGGGCGCCCTCCATTTTGATCATGCTCGGCAAGAGCACGAGGAGGGTGTATGTATCGTCGTCTAGTTGCTGCCGTTTTGCTCGCTATCGTTCTGTCGATGGCTGCGCCGGCCTTTGCCGCGCCTCGGCGCGATCCGAATTCGAACGTCATCGATCGGATCATTCTGAAGCTGAAGAGGTTTTTCAATCCGCTCGATCTGACCGATCTCTCCCCGCCCAAACCTTAATCCGCGATTCCGTACAATACGCCGGCTGTTCCAGGGAGCTTGCGCATGTCGGTCGTGTTGTCGGTTCGGGATGTGGTGAAGACGTTTGGGGCTGTGCGGGCGGTGGACGGAGTTTCGTTCACCGTCCAGCGCGGCACGATTACGGGGTTGCTTGGGCGGAACGGCGCGGGGAAGACGACGACCATCCGGATGATTACCGGCGTGTTCTTTCCCGATGCCGGATCTATCGAGTGGCTTGGCAGCGATCGTGACGCGCGGGACCGCATCGGGTATCTGCCGGAAGAGCGCGGGCTCTATCGTCAGATGAAGGTGAAGGAGCATCTGCTGTTTCTTGCTGAAATCAAGGGCAAGCGCGGAGGCTCCGTCGTCGCCGATGCTGAGCGCTGGCTCAAGCGGTTCGAGCTTTGGGATAAGCGCGACGCCAAGGTCGAGGAGCTGTCGAAGGGCAACCAGCAGAAAGTGCAGCTGATCGGAACCTTGTTGCACGATCCCGAGCTCATCATTCTCGACGAGCCGCAATCGGGACTCGATCCCGTCAACATGCTTCTGGTCCGCAACCTCCTTCGCGAGTTGAAGGATGAGGGGCGGACCATCCTGCTCTCCACGCACATGATGGCCGAGGCGGAGAGGATGGCTGACGAGATCATCCTGGTGCACAAGGGGAAGGTCGTTCTCTCCGGCGGTCTCGATGCCGTTCGCGACTCCTTCGGAAAGAACACGCTGCACATCGACTACGAAGGCGATGGCGGATTTCTCGAGCATCTCCCGCAGGTCAAGCGTGCCACCATCGTTCCGAACGGCGCGGAGATCAGCCTTGCCGACGGAGCCGACCCGCAGAAGATCTTGGAGGCTACCATCGGCAAGTTGCGTATTCGCAGGTTCGAGCTGGCCGCGCCGTCGCTCGAAGAAATCTTCATCGAGCAGGTTGGCGCCGAGACCATGGAGGCCAATCGATGAACAAAATGTTCGCAGTCATCAAGCGCGAGTATCTGCAGGCCGTCCGGAAGAAGATGTTCATCTTCATGACGCTCTTCTTGCCCCTGCTCATGACAGGGCTTTTCATCGTGCCGATCATCATCGCCGGCGGGTTGGGCGGCAAGAAGGTCGCTGTCGTCGATGGTACGGGTGCCCTGCGCGATTCGTTTTCTCATCACATCGCGCCTGAAGTGCCCGATCCGAAGAAGGCACTTTCCGGCGGCAGTCGAGGAGAGCTTCCGCAGTCGCTGGACGTCGAGTATGCCGATGCGCACTCCGTGTCCGACCCGGCGACGATCGCGCGCCCGTATCTCGCCCGGCTCAACGCGGACAAGAACTCCGGGAAGCGTCTCGATGCCGTTCTGCTCATCCCTGCCAATGCCTTCGAAGGCAACGATGCAAAGATGATTTACTACAGCCGCTCTTCCGCTGACCTGATCTCGCTGGAACGGCTGGGATCCATCGCCAATCTGGCCATTCAGCGCCAGCGGCTGGCGGCGCGCGGCATCCCCCCGGCTGTCATCGACACGCTCACGCGCCGAGTTCCGGTCGACAGCGTTCAGCTCTCCAGGACGGGTGAGCAGAAGAAGGGCGGCGACGCCACATTCGTGGTCAGCTTCATCTTCGCCGGTCTCCTGCTCATCCCGTCGTTCATTTATGGATTGGAGACAATGCGCGGCATCGTGCAGGAGAAGAGCGAGCGCATCGTGGAAGTACTGGTCTCGTCGATGACGCCGCGCGAGTTGCTTACGGGCAAAATCCTGGGCGTGGCCTCGGTCGGCCTGACCCAGGTCGCAGTCTGGCTCACCATCATCGCGGCAGCCGGCACGATCGGCGCCACCGCGGCGGTGCAGGCAGGATTCAACGTCTCGCAATTCCTGCGGCCCATGCTCTTCGTCTACTTCATTCTCTTTTTTCTTCTCGGTTACCTGACGTTCGTCTGCATCTACGCCATTGCCGGCGCGGCATGCAACACGGACAAAGAGGCGCAGCAACTCGTGGCGCCCATCCAGTTCGTCATGATGGTGCCTTGGATCATCATGTTTGCCATCATCACCAATCCCGATTCGGCGACTTCCGTGGCGCTTTCGATGATGCCGGTCTACGGGCCGCTGACGATGTTCGTGCGCACGCTCGTCTCCGAGCCGCCGGTCTGGCACATCGTCGTCTCCATCGCCGTCTCGCTGGTCACGATTTGCGTCTTCTTCTACGCCACCGCGAAGATTTTCCGCGTCGGCATCCTCTCGTACGGGAAGCGGCCGACGATCCCCGAACTGTGGCGCTGGATGAAGGTGGCTTAAGTTCGCGCAACTGCTTCATGCCTGCAGCGCTGTCGGCGGAGCCCTGGGCACGCAGCCGGCTGTGCCGGCAGGTTATGATCCGCGCTTACTCCACACAACACAGGGGGCTGCGCGGATGGAGATCAAGACTCTCAATGACATCTACACCGTCACCTGCTCGCTGGATCGTCCAGCGGCGCTGAAATACAAACGGGACGGCAAGTGGGTCGATACCAGCGTCGACGAGTTTCGCGACACCGTCCGCTACTTCGCCACCGGCTTGCGCCTGCTCGGACTCAAAGCCGGCGACCGTGTGGCCATCCTGTCGGAAAATCGCCCGGAGTGGGCGATGGCCGATTTCGCCATCCTCGCCAGCGCCGCCGTCACCGTTCCCGTCTATCCGACGCTTCTCGGCTGGCAGATCGAGTACATCCTGAATGATTCCGGTTCCGTGGCCGTCATCTGCTCCAACGAAGAGCAGATGAAGAAGGTGGCCGGGATTCGCGATCACTGCCCGCACATCCACAACGTCATCGTCTGCGACCCGCCGCCGAAACTGCCGCCGGGCATTCTCAGTTTCGCCGACGTCGTCGAAAGCGGACGGAAAGCCGACGACGACGCGGCGAAAAAATGGTTCGACGAAACGCGCGCCAAACCGAAGCCCGATGATCTGGCCACGCTCGTTTACACCTCGGGCACGACCGGCAATCCCAAGGGCGCCATGCTCACCCACGGCAACATCAGCAGCAACGTCCTCGCCACGGCCAAAGTCCTTCCGATCGGAACGGGGATGGTCGGTCTCTCCATCCTGCCGCTCTCGCACATCCTCGAGCGGATGGGTGACTACACCTACTTCTACCGCGGCTGCACGATCGCGTACGCCGAGAGCGTCGTGAAAGTCGGCGACAACCTTCGCGAAATCAGGCCCGAGCTTTTCGCCGCCGTGCCGCGCCTGTTCGAAAAGATGCGTACGACGATTCTCGACAGCGTGGCGGTGCAGCCCGCCTCGAAACAGAAGATCTTCAAATGGGCGCTCGGTATCGCCGAACAGAGGCTGCCGTATCGCGTTTCGCGGAAGTCGATGCCGCTCGGGCTATCGATGAAATCGTTCATCGCCGACAAACTCGTCTTCAGCAAAATCCTGGCGCGCCTGGGCGGACGCGTGAAGATGGTCCTCTCCGGCGGCGCGCCGCTCTCCGCCGAGCTGGCCGCGTTCTTCATCGGCGCGGGGCTCGACATCTACGAAGGCTACGGCCTCACCGAGACCTCGCCGGTCATCGCCGTGAATACGCCCGAGTTTCGGAAGGTCGGAACGGTTGGAAAGATCATCCCGGGAGTCGAGGTGAAGATCGCCGAAGATGGCGAGATTCTGAGTCGCGGCCCGCACATCATGAAGGGGTACTGGAACAACGAAGACGCGACGCGGCAGGCCATCGACGCCGACGGCTGGTTCCACACGGGCGACATCGGCGAGATCGACAAGGACGGCTTCCTCAAGATCACCGACCGCAAGAAAGACATCATCATCAATGCCTACGGCAAGAACATCGCTCCGCAGCCGCTCGAAGCGCTGCTGAAAAGCTCGCCGTACATCGGCACGCCGGTGCTCATCGGCGATCGCCGCAAATACCTCGCGGCGCTGCTCGTGCCGAACTTCGACAAACTCGAACGCGACGCGGCGGCCATGGGCGTGCCGTTTGCGAATCGCGACGAATTGATCGGCAACGAGAAAGTGCGCCAGATTTATCAGACCGAGATCGATCGCTTCAACACCAACCTCGACCGGCAGGAAAAGATCCGCCGCTTCGCGCTTTTGCCGCGCGATTTCAGCATCGACGAAGACGAGATCACGCCGTCGCTGAAGGTGAAGCGCAAGATGATCGACAAAAAATACAAAGACATCATCGACCTCATGTACATCGACGAAGATGCCGATGATCGCGAAGGAAAACGGGCCTGATCAATGACCACCCTGGCTGAAGCACCGGCGCGGACCGGCTCCGCGTTTCGTATCGAGCGCGATGGCGACCTGGCGATCGTCTGGTTCGATCTTCCCGGCGAGAAGGTCAATAAATTCTCGACCGCCGTCATGTCCGAGTTCGCCGCCGTCGTCAACGAGCTCGAAAACGATCGCGAGATCAAGCGCGTGATCATCGCTTCCGGGAAACCGGGCATCTTCATCGCCGGCGCGGACGTCACCGAGTTCTCGAAAGCGACGTCGGCGGAACAGGCCGCGGAGTACACGCGCTTCGGCCAGCAGATCATTCACCGATTCTCGAAACTGCCGCAGGTCACCGTCGCCGCCATCAACGGCGCCGCGCTCGGCGGCGGCTGCGAGCTTGCCATCACCTGCGACTACCGTGTCATGTCCGACTCGCCCAAAGCGCAGATCGGATTGCCGGAGACGAAGCTGGGCATTTTCCCCGCGTGGGGCGGCACCACGAAACTTCCGCGCCTGATCGGCCTTCCCGCCGCGCTCGACATCATCCTCAACGGCAAAACGCTCGACGGCAAACGCGCGAAACGAATGGGACTCGTCGACGAAGTCGTCCCCGCCGCGATTCTGCTCGACATCGCCAAACAGTTTTCGACCAAACCGAAGCGCCGCGGCAGCGGCCGCACCAAGTTCTACGTCGAAGGGAATCCGCTCGCGCGCAAAATCATCTTCGGCAAGGCTCGCAAAGCGGTGATGTCGCAGACGCGCGGCCACTATCCCGCGCCGCTGGCGGCCATCGACGTCATGGAGTACGGCATGTCCGCCGGCGTCGAGCGCGGACTCGCACGCGAGGTCGAAACGGTCGTCCCGCTCATCGTCGGACCGCAGGCCGAGGTCGCGCAGAACCTGATCCGGCTCTTTTTCATGATGGAAGAGTCGAAGAAGGAGCGCATCGCCGTTACGCCGATCGAAGTCCGCGACGCAGGCGTGCTCGGCGCGGGCATCATGGGCGGCGGCATCGCCCAACTCATCGCCGACAAGACCGACGCCTCGGTGCGCATGCGCGACATCAACTGGAAAGCGATCGGCGGCGGCATGAAGGCGGCCGCGAAAATCTGGAAGAAAAAAGTGGAGCGCCGCCGCATGACCCGCGGCGAGATGCAGCGCAAGCTGGCCCGCATCACCTCCACCACCGACTGGAGCGGATTCGAGCGCTGCAATCTGGTCGTCGAAGCGGTCGTCGAAAATGTCGACGTCAAGCGCCAGGTGCTCGGCGAATTCGAAGCGATTGCCAAAACGGGCGCCATCTTCGCCACCAACACCTCCACCATTCCCATCACCGACATCGCCGCGCAAGCCGTGCATCCCGAGAACGTGGCCGGCATGCACTTCTTCAACCCCGTCGATCGCATGCCGCTCGTCGAAGTCATCCGCGGCGCGAAGACGTCCGACCTGGCCATGGTCACCGTCGCCAACTTTGCGCGGAAGATGGGCAAGACCGTCGTCTACTGCAACGACGGCCCAGGTTTCGTCGTCAACCGCATTCTCGGGCCGTACATGAACGAATCCGGCTTCCTGCTCGAGGAGGGCAACTCCATCGAGTCGCTCGACAAAGCGATGGTCGACTTCGGGATGCCGATGGGACCGATGGCGCTGCTCGACGAAGTCGGCATCGACGTCGCCGCGAAAGTGGCAAAGATTCTCGGCGGCGCGTTCGGCGATCGCATGGAGCCGTCGCGCGTCGTTGAAACGCTTTACGCCGACGGCCGCTACGGCAAGAAAAACGGCAGGGGTCTTTACCTCTACGAGGCTGGCAAGCGCCAAGCTCCCGATTCCTCGGTCTACAAACTCCTGAACATCCGTTCGCCGCATCCCGCCGACGCGGCCGCGGTCGTGGAACGGATGATTTTCGCGATGGTCAACGAAGCAGCCATGATCCTCGACGAGAAAATCGTCGCCTCGGCCGCGGAGCTCGACCTGGCCATGATCATGGGCACCGGCTTCCCGCCATTCCGCGGCGGCCTGCTGCGCTACGCCGACAAACTCGGATTGCCGTACATCCTGGCGCGCCTCGACGACCTGTTCCAGAAGCACGGCAAACGCTTCCTGGCCACCGTCGCGCTGCGCAAGCTCGCCGAACAAGACGGCAAGTTCTATCGATAAGGTTCGTAGCGCCGGCGGCGTTACGCCTCTTTGTGACATCCTTCGCCCGCTTCGGCGATGGACCTCACCCAACCACCTTCCGCGCTCACGCCGCGTCAGCGCCTGACGTTCGGCATCGTCGCACTCGTCTGCGCGGCCACGCGTTTTCTGGCCCTGGCGAAAACGCTCTGGGATTGGGACGAGGCGCTCTTCTGCCTCGGCATGCGCTCTTACGACGTCACCGCGCATCACCCGCATCCGCCGGGCTTTCCCGTCTACATCGCCCTCGGCCGCATCGTGCGAACGGTCATCCCGAGCGACTTCCGTGCGCTGCAGGCAGTCAATCTCATCGCGGCGATGCTCGTCTTCCCGGCGATCTTTTTTCTCGCGCGCGAGCTGCGATTGCCGTTCGTCACCGCCACGATCGCCGGCGCACTCTGCGCCTTTTTTCCGAACGTCTGGTTCTTCGGCGGCGGCGCGTTCAGCGACATCCCGTCGCTCGTGCTGGTCGTCTTCGCCGTCGCGTTTCTCTTCCGAGGATGCAGGGATGCGAATGCGTACCTGATTGGGGCGGCGTTGCTCGCGCTCGCGGCCGGAATCCGTCCGCAGAACTTCCTGATCGGACTCGCGCCCGGCGTTCTGGCGACGTGGTATCGCGCGCGTGCCGCGTGGCGCGACGTAATCTTTGCCGCGCTCGTCGGCGCGATCACCGTCACCGTCGCGTTCGGAGGCGCGATCGCTGCGACTGGTGGGACGAAGCCGTATTTCGATGCGGCGAAGGAGCATGGCGAGTACATCACGCGCGTCGATTCGTTCCGCAGCCCGAATCGACCGCCGCTGTGGCGCCTCTTCGACCGCTTCTTCATCAAGCAATACGAATCGCTCGCGCTCGGCTTCATCACGTCCATCTTCGTCGTCGTCTCTATCGCCGGAGCGATCGCTTCAAAGGATCGCGCCATCGGCTGGCTCGCGCTCGCGTTCGGACCGTTTGCGATCCTCGCCTGGATGATGCTCGACCGCTACAGCATCAATCGATTTTCGATCGGCTACTGCCCGCTGTTTGCCATCCTCGCTGCCGACGGAATCCGCCGTCTCACGCAGCGATGGCCGCACGTTGAAGCGCTCACCGGCTTCGCGCTCACCGCATCGTTTTTCATCTGGACGCTGCCCGCACTCGCCGTCGTCCGCAACTCGATCGCGCCCTCGGTGCTCGCCGTCGAAGCTGTCCAGCATCTCGATCCACGCATCGACGAGCTGTTCGTCGCGCGCGACATGGATCCGTTCTTCCAGTACCTCCTGCCGAATCATCCGTACGTTCACGTGCTCGACAAGCGCGCCATGCCGCTCTCGATCGGCAGTCGCAGGCCGTGGATTCTGGCCGAGTTGGACGACAACGATCGCGACGGCTTCGTTTTTCATCGCGAGCGCGGCCATCTCTGGAACACTGCGCGGCGCCACTACTTCGACGCCGGCGTCATTCCCGTACGCACGCCGCCGCAATTCGAGTCCGGCTGGTATCCGCCGGTGCGCGAGGCACCGTTCGAAATGCGTTCGATGGCCGGCCGCTCGCTCACGCAGCTTCCTCCATCGACAGGCGAGAGCACGCTGCGCATTCAATTTCGCGTGCCGGACGCACTAGTCGCCGCGCACGCCACGATTGCGATTGCACTCAACGGCCGCGTCATTGATCGCCTCGCTGCCGTGGACGAGGACGATCGCGAGTATCACGTCACGCCCGCGCCGAACGGCGCGCCGAACCTGCTGGAGCTCTCGATCGATCTAACGATTCACGAGCCACGCGAGTTGGGAATGACCATTCGCTGCCTCTCATTTGGACCGGCGTAACGATGGCCGATCAGAACGTCGCTCTCCGCATCGTCGTCGAGAATCCGCCCGTGCGATTTGCCGTGCAGCGCGGCAAAGACGAACTGCTCGAGGCCACGTCGTCGAGCGCGAAAGAACAGGTATTCGAATTCTCCGTTCGCGCGCGCGACGATGGATCGGACGCTCCCAACTTTCTCGGCCCGTTCGCGCAAGGTCCGGTCGGCGGCCGTTTCGTCTACGTCAACTCAGGAATCATGGCAGGCGACGCGAACTCCGGCTGGCAGCGCCGCGCGAAAGTTCCGCTGGGCGGCATCACGTGGAGCATGATCAAAAAAGGTTCGGTCATCGAAGCGCGCATCCGCGGCACGGCGCGCGACGGCGGACCCGCCTGCGCCACCGTGCCGCTCCTCGGCGGCGGCTGGAAAATCGCTCAGTAGCGCCAGTAGCCGGTGACCCAAACGCGCCGGAACGCGCGCCGTTCCCAATGCGGCGCGATCCACACCGCCCCCGCGCGC
>Ga0068868_100000024_pt1 | contig 83705 bp, 80 predicted proteins | sample KBSMisM42_FD_64660 | JGI IMG/M metagenome (GOLD analysis project Ga0068868, IMG submission 64660) | Miscanthus rhizosphere microbial communities from Kellogg Biological Station, Michigan, USA - KBS Miscanthus M4-2 | ecosystem: Host-associated > Plants > Roots > Rhizosphere > Soil ...
GGCGGCGGTGGTGGCGGCGGCGGCGGCGGCTTCCGCGGCGGTGGCGGCGCCGGCGGCGGCATGCCCCCGCAGGTCGTCGGCGAGGCCAAGGGCGTGGTCAAGTTCTTCAACGGCCAGAAGGGCTTCGGCTTCATCGTCCGCGACGATGGCGGCGACGACGTGTTCGTCCATATCAGCGCGGTCGAGCAGGCGGGGCTTACCGGTCTGGCGGAGGGCCAGCCGCTCGAATTCACCCTGGTGGATCGCGGCGGCCGGGTCTCGGCGACCGACCTCAAGATCGAGGGCGATCCGCTTCCCGTCGAGGACCGCGGCCCGCCGCGCGACCGCGGCCCGCAGCGCGAGCTGACCGGCGAGAAGGCCTCCGGCACGGTCAAGTTCTTCAACGCGACCAAGGGCTTCGGCTTCATCACCCGCGACGACGGCCAGCCCGACGCCTTCGTCCATATCTCGGCGGTGGAGCGGGCCGGGATGATCTCTCTGAACGAGGGCGACCGGGTCGAGTTCGAGCTCGAGGTCGACCGCCGCGGCAAGACCGCCGCGGTCAATCTGGTGCCGATCCAGTAAGCTTGATTTCCCATCCTCCCCCGGCGGGGGAGGGGGACCGCGGCGCGCAGCGTCGTGGTGGAGGGGTGTCAGCCTCAGAGATTCTGCGCCGCCGCTGATACCCCTCCACCACCGCCTTCGGCGGCGGTCCCCCTCCCCTGTCAGGGGAGGAATAGGCCGCCGTTTTTTGTGCTTACTTTTCCGTCAACCAATCCCGGCGACTTCGCGTCCACCTTTGCCGTTTACCAAGAGCGGCATGGAAAGCGTGCTCATCGCGGCCATGATTGCGGCCGCACCGACCCCCGCACCGGTCGCAGACGCCGCAACGGCGCTCGACCAAAGGTGCTTCGGCCTCATGGCGCAGCTCGCCGAGGATGACGACCCGCGGGTCCGATCCCTCGGCCGGGTGGCGGCGCAATATTTCCTCGGACGCATCGACGCGGCCTCGCCGGGCTTCGACCCGGCCGAGGCAAGCGCGCCCGCGCCCGGCGACCATCAGGCGCTGCTCCGCCGCTGCGGCGACGCGATGCAGGCCGGCGGCCGCGACTTCCGCTCGATCGGCGAGGCGCTCGCGCCTCGCGGGCGGTCGGGCGCCTAGAACCACCCTCCGTTCGCCCTGAGCCTGTCGAAGGGTCTTCCTTCCTTTCCGAGGAGGGAAGAAGGAGGGGCTTCGACAAGCTCAGCCCGAACGGACGTGGGGAATGTCGCTCAGGTCACCATCCGCCGCAGCGTCTCCACCGTGTCCGCCTCGCTCGCCGGCTTGTCGGTGCGGATTCGCGAGATGCGGGGGAAGCGCATGGCGAGGCCCGATTTGTGGCGCTTCGAGGCATGGATCGAATCGAAGGCGACTTCGAGCACCAGCGTTTTTTCGACCTCGCGGACCGGGCCGAATCGCTCGATCGTGTGGTTGCGGACGAAGCGGTCGAGCCATTTCAGCTCCTCGTCGGTGAAGCCGAAATAGGCCTTGCCGACCGGCAGCAGCTCGCCGCCCTCGCTCCAGCAGCCGAACGTGTAATCCGAATAATAAGAGGAGCGCTTACCGCTGCCCCGCGCCGCGTACATCAGCACGGCGTCGGCGACGAGCGGATCGCGCTTCCATTTGTACCAGAGGCCGGTCTTGCGGCCCGGCACGTAGCGGCTGTCGCGGCGCTTCAGCATCACCCCTTCGATCGCGGCGTCGCGGGCACCGCTGCGAATCTCCTCCAGCGCCTCGAAGCTTTCGGCCTCGATCAGGGCGGAGAGGTCGAAGCGCTCGGGATCGAGCTTCGCGACGAACGCCTCGAGCCGCGCGCGGCGCTCGCTCAGGGGCAGGCCACGGACATCCTCCCTGCCGTCGAACAATATGTCGTAGAGCCGGACGAAGGCGGGAAAGTCGCCGAGCATCTTGGCCGAGACGTTCTTGCGGCCGAGCCGCTGCTGGAGCGCGTTGAAGCTCGCCGCCTCGCCGCCCTGAAACGCGCCCTTCACCAGCAGCTCGCCATCGAGCACGCCCGGCGCCCGGAACGCCGCGGCGACGTCGGGGAAGCTGCCGGTGATGTCGTCGCCGGCGCGGCTGTAGAGCCGGGTCTCGCCGCCGGCGTGGACGAGCTGGACCCGGATCCCGTCCCATTTCCACTCCGCCGCATAATCGGCCATCGACACGCGCAGCTCCTCGAGCGGCAAAGCGAGCATGAACGGGCGGAACACCGGCACGTCCTCGGCTTTGGGTTGGGCGCCCCGCCCCTCGGCCCAGGCGAAGATCGGCAGATAGGGCGGCGCGATGCCGTGCCAGACTTCCTCGAGCGCATCGACCTCGAGCCCGAACGCCTCGGCCAAAGCGACCTTGGCGAGGCGGGCGGAGATGCCGATGCGCAAGGCGCCGGTGGCGAGCTTCAGCAGCGCGAAGCGGCCGCTCGAGTCGAGATGGTCGAGCATGGCGGCGAGCGCGCCGGGCGCCTCGGCGCGGCCCAGCGAGGCGAGCCGCTCGACCACGCTGGAGAGGCGCAGGGTGCCGTCGTCGAGGTCGGCGGCCTCTGCCGGGTCGCGCTTCGGCCAGAGCAGCGACACCGTCTCGGCCATGTCGCCGACATAGTCGCGGCTCATGTAGAGCAGCACCGGATCGACCCTTTCCTCGGCGATCGCCCGGATCGCGGCCGGCTTGACCGCGGGCAGATCGAGCTCGCCGGTCAGCGCCGCCAGCGCATAGCCGCGGTCGGGATCGGGGGTGCGCTTCAGATAATCGCCGATCAGCTTCAGCTTGGCGTTGCGCGAGCTGGTATAGACGAGGGCGTCGAGAAGCTGCGAGAAGTCGCGCATGGCCTTAGGACGCGTCTTTAGCCTGCTTGTTGCATCCGGTCTCCTGCTCGTCTGCTGGACCTATGGCACGGCGATCGCCGATCCGGTCGTGCGCGAGGCGGCGGTGGCGCTGCCGGGCTGGCCGAAGGGCGCGCTGCCGGTGCGGGCGGTGCTGATCTCCGACCTCCACGTCGCCGGGCCGGACATGCCGCCTTCGCGGCTGACCCGGATCGTCGGCCAGGTGAATGCGCTCGCGCCCGACCTCGTTCTCATCGCCGGCGACTTCATCAGCGACAAAAGGATGTCGACGCGCCACTACAATCAGCGCGAGGCGGCGGCGCCGCTCGCCGGCCTCAGCGCGCCGCTCGGGGTGTTCGCGGTGCTCGGCAATCACGACCATTGGCGCGACCCGGCCGGCGCCCGGGCGGCGCTCGCCGCCGCCCATGTCCGGCTGCTCGACAATGACGCCGCCCCGGCCGGACCGCTCGTCATCGGCGGGCTCGACGACGCCTTCACCCGCCACGACGACCTTGACGCGACAGTGGCGGCGATGCGCGCCCTGCCCGGCGCCCGAATTCTCCTGAGCCACAGCCCCGATCCGTTCCCGCGCCTGCCTGGGGACGTCGCGCTCATGCTCGCCGGCCATACCCATTGCGGCCAGATCCGGCTGCCCTTCGTCGGCGCGGTCTCGACCATGTCGCGCTACGGCCAGCGTTATGCCTGCGGCCTCGTCCGCGAGAATCGCCGCACCCTGATCGTCACCGCCGGCCTCGGCACCAGCGGCCTGCCGCTGCGGCTGGGGGCGGCGCCCGATCTGTGGCTGATTTGGCTGGGGCCCGGGGGCTGACAAGCAAGTGGGGCCGACGCCCTGCGGAGCGCCGGCCCCTCCCTCGGTACGCTACTCGAGGGAACGCGTTTGCACGCGAGCCCGGGCGCTTGCGCATCCGGGCTCCGCGCCCCTTTGGCAGCAACGGGTTGATCCACGGCTGAACGCGCCCGTCAGCGGCGGTTCAGCCGTCCCCGTAACGAAAACGGCGGTCGCTCAGCGGCTTAGCGCCGGGATGATCCGGTCGGCGGCGATCGCCGCCCGATCCGGCCGGCGTCCGCAAGCGGTTGCCAAGCGCCGCCGCCGCGCTATGGGGAACCATGCTTTCTCAACGGACGCGGTATACAATTCGGGCGCTGCTCCACCTTGCCGACCGCTATGGCGAAGGGCCGGTCCAGCTCGCCGAGATCGCGGTGGCGCAGAATCTGCCGCCCAAGTTCCTCACCGTGATCCTGTCGCAGATGCGCCGCGCCGGCCTGGTCGAGACGCTGCGCGGCCGCGAGGGCGGCTATTGGCTGGCCAAGCCGCCGGAGGAGATCAGCTATGGCGAGATCGTCCGGCTGACCCGCGGCTCGCTGGGGCTGCTGCCCTGCGCCAGCCGGCTCGCCTACGAGCAGTGCAAGAATTGCATCAGCGAGGACAAATGCCGGCTCCACCGGGCGATGCTGATGGTCCGCGACGAGACCGCCCGAATCCTCGACGGGCTCAGCCTCGCCGATCCGGTGCCGATCGAGCCGGAGCGCGCGTGACCCGGGTCGCGGTCGTCGGCGGCGGCGCCGCGGGCGCGCTCCAGGCGCTCCATCTCGAGCGGGCCGGAATCGGCGAGACCATCCTCATCGAGCGCGCCCGCGCGCCCGGCCGGGGAGTCGCTTATTCGACGGTCCGGCCCGAGCATCTGCTCAACGTGCCGGCGCGAAGGATGAGCGCGCTCGCCGACGATCCCGACCATTTCACCCGCTGGTTTGCGGCCCGGGCCGGCGGCGGCGAGGAGGATTTCGCGCCGCGCATGCTCTACGGCGACTATCTGACCGAGCTGCTCGCCGCGACCGGGACAATATCGGTGCGGGGCGAGGCGGTCGGCCTCGCCGACGGCGCGGTCGTCCTCGCCGACGGCGGCAGGATCGCGGCGGACGTGACGATTCTCGCGCCGGGCAACCTCAAGCCGGCGACGCCGCCGGGGATCGACCCCGAAGCGCTCGGCCCGCTCTGGCATGACAATCCCTGGGCGGAAGGGATCGCCGAGGGCCTCGGGCCGGGCGACATCGTGCTGCTGCTCGGCACCGGCCTGACCGCGGTCGACGCCGCGCTGACGCTCGAGGCGGCGGGCGTTCCCGGCCGGATCGTCGCTTTGTCGCGGCGCGGCCTGGCGCCGCGCGCCCACGGCCCGCGCGAACCCATGGTGGCGCCCTGCGAGGAGCTGCCGCCGGGCTGCACGGCGATGCTTCGGCGGGTGCGGGCGCGGAGCGACGAGATCGGCTGGCGCAGCGCCGTCCACGAGTTGCGCACCGTCACCCAGGCGCTCTGGGGCGGCGCGGACGCGGCCGAGCGGCGCCGCTTCCTCCGCCACCTCAGGCCCTGGTGGGACGTCCACCGCCACAAGATCGCGCCGGCGGTGGGCGAGACGATCGAGGCGATGCAGGGGGCGGCGAAGCTCGCGGTGGCGGCGGGCAAGCTGGTTTCGGCCGAGGCGGAAGGCGACCGCGCATTGGTGCGCTTCCGCGCCCGGGGTCGGGACGATATCGAGACTCTGCGGGTGGCGCGGATCGTCAATTGCACCGGGCCGGAGCTCGACATCGTCCGCTCCGGCGAGCCGCTGCTGCTCGCCCTGGTCGCCGCCGGCCGGATCCGGCCGGACCCGCTGAGGATCGGCATCGACGTCGACCTGGACTGCCGCACGATCGCCGCCGACGGCGCGCCCGCGGACGGCCTCTACGCGATCGGCCCGATGACCCGCGGCACCTTCTGGGAGAGCGTCGCCGTCCCCGACATCAGGACCCAGGCCGCGCGCGTCGCTGAAAGAATAGCCGCCTCCCCCTGATCGTCGCCGTTTAGTGACTGTCACCAGTGACAGTCACTTTTTAGAGGATGATGCGGAACAGGGCGCCGCCGCCCTTGCGATCGCCGACGCTGATCGAGCCCTTGTGGGCGAGGACGACCTGGCGGGCGAGGCTGAGCCCGACTCCGGTCCCTTCCATCCGGGTGGTGAAAAAGGGCAGGAAGATATCCTGCCGCAGGCTCTCGGGCACGCCCGGCCCGTTGTCGGCGACCTCGATCTGGGTGCGGCCGGTGCGGGTGCGGGACATGGTCAGCCACACCTGCGGCGTCTCGGAATGGCCGCGCGCGGCCTGGCCGGCATTGCGGATCAGATTGATCAGCACCTGGCTCATCAGGTCCGGGTCGGCATCGAGGGTCAGCGTCTCGTCGACCTCGACGGTGAAGGCGATGCCGACCGCCCGCTCGCTCGCCCGGACCAGCGCCTCCAGCTCGCGGCCCCAGGCGCCGACGTCGATCGGCCGGCTGCGGATGTCGGGGGCGCGGCTGATCTGGCGGTAGGATTCGACGAAGTGCATCACCCCGTCGGCGCGCCGGGCGAGCGTCTCGACCGCGATCCGCGCGTCGGCGACGTCGGCGCTCGCCCCCTGATCGGCGCTGCGCATCAGATCGACCGCGCTGTGGGCGAGGCTGGTGACCGGGGTCATCGAGTTCATGATCTCGTGGGTGAGGACCCGGATCAGGTCGCTCTGCGCGGCGATCTCGATCGCGTTCAGCTCGCCCTGGATCGGCTGCACCGCGACCACCCGGACGAGGCCGCCGAGCCGGTGGACGATCGCGGCGCCGACCAGCATCGTCTGCGGCACGCCGTCGCTGAGCAAAGGGACGAGCCGCGGCCGGTTGACCGCGCCGCCCTCGAGCGCGTTGGCGAAAGCCTCGCCATATTCGCGGAAATCCTCGACCCTGACCCCCTTGTGGCGGATGAGCAGGCGGCGGGCGGCCTTGTTGGCGAGCTCGACCTTGCCGTCGCCGTCGACGGTGAGGAGGGCGGTCGGGGCGTCGTCGAGCACCGCTTCGTAGAAGCGGTTGGCGTCGATCAATTTGTGGCGCTCGTCGCGCAGCCGCCGGATCGCCTCGTCGAGCGTCGCCGAAAGCTCGGCGAAGCCCGAGCCCTGGCCGCGATGCGAGAAGCCCTGGCTGAAATCGCCGAAGCGGACCGCGTCGATGAAGCGCGACAGCTCCATGTTGGTGCGCTGGACGTGGCGCCAGAGCAGAGCCGCGGCGCCGAGCACGAACAGGCCGGCGACGATCCGCGCCGCGCCGAGATCGGGCCGGGCGAGGGCGGCGGCGAAGGCGAAGGCGGTCGCCACCAGGAGGCCCAGCCGCCAGGCGAGGCCGATAAGGAAGCGATGGCCGAAGACGCTCACGCCTGAAATCCTCCCCGGGACGGGGAGGGGGACCGCGGCGCGAAGCGCCGTGGTGGAGGGGGGCCGGTATGGGGCTCAGCACCCCCTCCACCATGCTTCGCATGGTCCCCCTCCCCGTCCCGGGGAGGATTCGGCGGCTTACAGCCCATGCTTTTCCATCCGCCGGTAGAGCGAGGCGCGGGTCAGGCCCAATTCGGCGGCGGCGAGCGAGATGTTGTAGCTGTGCTTCTTCAGCGCCTCCTCGACCATCTGCTTTTCGACGCGCTCGAGGTTGAGGTCGTGGCGCGGGCTGGCGACCGGCGCCGGCGCCGGCGCGGCGCGCGACGGCGAGAGCCCGCGCGACAGCGAGAAATCCTCTTGGGTGAAGGCGGCGCCGTCCGACAGGATCACCGCGCGTTCGCAGGCGTGGCGAAGGGCGCGGACGTTGCCCGGCCAGTCATAGGCTTCGAGCGCCTGGGCGACCTCGGCCGGAAGCTCGCGCACGGGCTTGCCGTACTTCTTGGCATATTGGGCGATGAAATGGCCGGCGAGCCCGGTAATGTCCTCGCGCCGCTCGCGCAGCGGCGGCAGGTCGATCTCGACCGTATTCAGGCGGAACAGCAGGTCCTGGCGGAAGCGGCTCTCGTCGGACAGCTGCTCGGCCGGGCAATTGGTCGCGGCGATCACCCGGACGTCGATCGGCACCGGCTTGTTGGCGCCGACCGGGACGATTCGGCGCTGCTCCAGCGCGGTCAGCAATTTGGGCTGCAGGTGGAGCGGCAGATTGCCGATCTCGTCGAGGAAGAGCGTGCCCCGGTCGGCCGCCTGGAGCCGGCCGACGCGGTCGGCGCGGGCATCGGTGAACGCGCCTTTGACGTGGCCGAACAGCTCGCTTTCGAACAGATTCTCGGCGACCGCGCCGAGATCGACAGAGACCAGCAGCTGGTCGGCCCGGCGCGAGCGGCGGTGGAGCTCGCGCGCCACCAGCTCCTTGCCGGTGCCGTTCTCGCCGAGGATGAGGACGTTGGCGTCGGTCGGCCCGGCGCGCTCGATCAGCGACCAGATCCGCGCCATCGCCGGCGAGCTGCCGAGCAGCGGAGTCTCGCCCGCCGTTGCGATCGCCTTCGCCTTGCTGCGCTCGGTGACCACCTCCGCGCGCGAGGTGCGCAAGCTGGCCGCGGTGCGCACCGTCGCGAGCAGCCGCTCGTTCGACCAGGGCTTGGAGACGAAATCGGTGGCGCCGCGCTTCATCGCCTCGACCGCGACGCCGATCCCGGCATGGGCGGTGATCATCACCACCACCGCCTGCGGGTCGCGCTTCAGGATCTCGCCGAGCCAGCGGAAGCCCTCGGCGGCGTCGGTCGCGCCGCGGCCGAAATTGGCGTCGAGCAGGACGACGTCGGGCAGCTCGGCGTCCATCGCCGCCAGCGCCTCCTGCGGGTCCTGGAAGGCGGCGACCTCGGCGAACAGGTCGCGCAGCAGCAGCCGCGCGGAGAGCAGGATGTCCGGATCGTCGTCGATGATGATGCAGCGGCCGAAGCGCTTGCCGTTCGTCACTGGGAGCCCTCCCGTGATGTTCGATAATGGACAATCAAGGACCGTGCCAGTGTCCGCCCGCGGACGCGCGGCGGCGGCGCGTCCGGGCGGCGCCGCCAGCCGAAACCCCGGATTTCCGCCGCTTTCGGCACTTGGCACGGCTCATGCTCCTCATCCGGCATCAGGGGTTTTCGCGTTCAGGGAGAATGACAATGGCAAAGTTCGAGGCTCTCGCCTTCGCTTTCGGCTTCATCGCCACCGGCTTTCTGGCCTTCGCCGCCTCGGCGCCGATCGCCTAGGCGCAGGAAGGTGTGCGGTGGCGGACAGTTGCTGTCCGGTTCCGGACAGTCTGCCGCACCGCCGCCTTGCCAACACCGACTCTTTCGATGAGCGTCATCCGGATGAAGCAGAGCGACAGCCCCCAGAGCGGCGGCGGCATGGACCGCGTGGTCGCCAAGGGGGGGCTGCCGACCAAGGTCAAGATCGGCCTCGGCGCGCTCGCCGTCGTCCTGCTGCTCGCGCTGGTCTATTATTTCGCGCCGAGCGCCAACAGCCAGACCGTCCCGGCCGCCCGGCTCACCATCTCGACCGTGACCCAGGGCCGGTTCGACGACTTCCTGCCGCTGCGCGCCCGGGTCGAGCCCTCGCTCACCGTCTTTCTCGACGCGGTCGAGGGCGGCCGGGTCGAGCGGGTGGTGGTCGAGGACGGCGCCATGGTCCAGCAGGGCCAGCTGCTCGCGGTGCTGACCAATTCCGATCTTCAGCTCAACCTGCTCGCCCGCCAGACCGAGGTCATCCAGCAGATCAATTCGATGCGCAGCCAGGAGCTCGCGCTCAACCAGACCCGGCTCGCCAACGAACGGGCGCGGATCGAGGCCGATCTCGCCACCCAGACCGCGCGCCGCCAATATGAGATGCAGCGCCCGCTCGCCGAGCGCGGCTTCGTCTCGGGCCGCCAGATCGCCGACGCCCGCGACACCTATGAGGCCAACCGCCGGCGCAGCGAGGTGCTGCTGCGCCAGCAGGGCACCGACGAGCGGCTGCAATCGGGCCAGCTCGCCCAGCTGCGCCAGTCCGCCGCCTCGCTGAACGCCAGCCTCGACATCGCCCGCGCCACGCTCGACGCGCTGAACCTGCGCGCGCCGGTCGCCGGCCAGCTCACCTCTTTCTCGATCCAGGTCGGCCAGTCGCTGCAGCGCGGCGAGCGGCTCGGCCAGATCGACAGCGCCGGCCGCAACAAATTGCACGCCCAGGTCGACGAATTCTATCTCGGCCGGGTCGCCGTCGGCCAGATCGCCGACGCCGAGGTCAACGGCCGTCACTACCGGATGCGGGTCGGCAAGATCTATCCGCAGGTCCGCAACGGCGCCTTCGAGATCGACCTTCAGTTCATCGGCCCCGAGCCGGCCGACCTCCAGCGCGGCCAGACCGTTCAGACCCGGCTGATCCTCGGCGCGCCGAGCCAGGCGCGGATCATCCCCAATGGCAGCTTCTACAACGATACCGGCGGCGCCTGGGTGTTCGTGGTCGCGCCCGACGGCCGCTCGGCGGTCCGCCGCAACGTCCGCCTCGGCCGCCGCAACAACGATGCGATCGAGGTGCTCGAGGGGCTCGACCCGGGCGAGCGCGTCATCACCTCTCCTTATACGGGTTTCGCCGAGCGCGATCGGCTGAGCCTAAGCGGTGAGACTCAGTCCCGGAGGCAGCCGTGACGGGTTGGATTTTTTCGCCCAGCAAGGAGCGAGGAGGGAGCGATGCTCAACGCATCGTGACCGACGCTGCGACGCCGCTGGACGGAAAAAGACGGCCCGCCGCTGCGCGGTCGGCCGGAGAAGGCGGCTGGGGGCGTCGAGCACCTTGGACGGGCATCCTGGCCCGCCCGGCGGCGCTCTCCTGCCCAGCCGCCTTCTCCGGCCGATCCCGGCTACCTCCGGGACGGAGTCTCACCGCCCTGTGGGCAATGAAGGGAGCCAAACATGTTGAGCATGCGTGAAGTCTCGCGGGTCTACCGCACCGACACGGTCGAAACGACCGCCCTCGACGGCATCTTCCTCGACGTCGCCGACGGCGAGTTCGCCGCGATCATGGGGCCGTCGGGCTGCGGCAAATCGACCCTCCTGAACGTGATCGGCATGCTCGATTCGCCGACCTCCGGCTCCTACCTGTTCAACGGCACCGAGGTCGCGGGGCTCTCGGAATCGAAGCTCGCCGATTTCCGCAAGCGGAACATCGGCTTCATCTTCCAGTCGTTCAATCTCGTCGACGAGCTCTCCGTCCGCGAGAATATCGAGCTTGCGCTGCTCTACCACAACGTCCCCGCGGGCGAGCGGCGCACCCGGGTCGACGAGGTGATGGACAAGGTGGGCATCGCCCACCGCGCCCGCCACCGGCCGAGCCAATTGTCAGGCGGCCAGCAACAGCGTGTCGCCGTCGCCCGGGCCCTTGTCGCCAGCCCCAAGCTGATCCTCGCCGACGAGCCGACCGGCAATCTCGACACCGCCCATGGCGAGGAGGTGATGAAGATGCTGCAGGCGCTGAACGCCGAAGGCTCGACCATCGTCATGGTCACCCATTCGCCCGCCCATGCCGATTATGCCGGCCGGGTGGTCAACATGCTCGACGGCCGGATCCTGGTCGAGCACCGGCGGGCGGCGTGACGCGGAAGATGGGACCCCTGCTCCCGTTCGCCCTGAGCCTGTCGAAGGGCCTTCCTTTTCTTCTCGCTGAAAGGAAGGAAAGGGCTTCGACAGGCTCAGCCCGAACGGTGACGCGGGATTCCAGGCAAGTTTGGAGGAGCTGAACCATGTGGCGCAATTACATGACGGTGGGGGTGCGGGCGCTGGTCAAGAACAAGACCTATGCGTTCATCAACATCTTCGGCCTGGCGATCGGGCTGGCCGCCTGCCTGATGCTGCTCCTCTACGTCCGCTACGAGACCAGCTATGACGCCTGGCTCCCGAATGCGGAGAACACCTACCAGTTCCAGACCCACTACAAATCGAAGCAGACCGGCGAGGAAGCCGATCTGCAGATGGCCGCCTATGTCTCCGGCCAGCGGCTCAAGGCCGATTTTCCGCAGATCGAGCATATGGTCTACGCGCTCGGCGCCGAACCGGTGATCCGCCGCGGCGCCGAATCGCTGTCGACCGAGAACGTGCTGCTGGTCGACAATCTGTTCTTCGACGTCCTCCAATTCCCCTTCGCCGCCGGCGACCCGCGCACCGCGCTCGCCCAGGCCAACAATGTCGTCCTCACCCAGAGCGAGGCGCGCCGCGTGTTCGGCAGCGAGAACGTGCTCGGCCGGACGCTGACCATGATCTCGCGCGGCCGCACCGTCGATTACCGAATCACCGGCATCGTCCGCGATCTGCCGCGCAACAGCCATGTCCGCTTCACCATCGTCGCCCGGATCGACATGGCCCGCTGGTTCGACGATTCGCCCAATTTCCTGACCTGCTGGGGCTGCCAGTCGGGCTGGATCTATTTCACCCTGCGCCCGGGCGCGGATCCGGCCGCGATCCAGGCGGCGCTGCCCGCCTGGGAGCGGCGCAACATCCCCAACGAGACGCTCGGCAACCAGACCACCAACCAGGGCGACGAGGAAGACTGGCGGGTGACCAACGTCCGCGACGTCCACCTCGGCATCGCCCAGGACGGGACGATGAAGCCGGGCAACGACCGCCAGACGATCATCACCTTCACGATCATCGCCTTCCTCATCCTCGGCATGGCCTGCGTCAACTTCACCAACCTCGCCACCGCCCGCGCCGGCCAGCGCGCGCGCGAGGTGGCGCTGAGGAAGGTGCTCGGCGCCAACCGCAGGCAGCTGATCACCCAGTTCCTCGCCGAATCGGTGCTGATCGCGGCGATGGCGATGCTGCTCGCTCTCGCTTTGGTCGAGCTGCTGCTGCCGGCGCTCGCCCATTTCCTCGATGCCGACCTGGCGATGCGCTATTTCGGCTGGGACGGCATGCTTCTGCCGATCGTCGCTTTGACCCTGATCGTGGGCGCCGCCGGCGGCGTCTATCCCGCCTTCTATCTGTCGCGCTTCCAGCCGGCCCAGGTGCTCAAGGCCAACAAATCCTCGGCCGAGGCCTCGGGCTCGGGCATCCTGCGCAACATCCTGGTCGTCGCCCAGTTCGCGGTCTCGATCGGCCTCATCATCTGCACCGCGGTGGTCTATGCGCAGACCGTCTACGCGCGCACCGTCGATCCCGGCTATCGCCGCGACGGCCTGATCCAGATCGAGAATCTCGGCCGCCGCCAGCTGATCGAGCGCTCCGACGCGATCGCCGAGGAAATGGCGCGGGTGCCCGGCGTCGTCTCGGTCGGCCGCTCCGGGATCGGCGTCGCCACCGACAACAACAACAACAGCAGCGTCCAGGTGCCCGGCCAGACCGAGCCGGTGAACATCGGCAATTATTCGATCGACGTCGATTTCTTCCGGACGATGGGCATCGCCCCCGTCGCCGGCCGGCTGTTCGACCGCAACCGCCCGGGCGACGATTCGACGGTGTCGCTGCAGGCTTCCGCCGACCCGGCGGCGAAGGCCGTGGTCGACGCCGAGGAACGGGTGATCGCCCGGCGCGGCATCAACGTCGTCGTCAACGAGCTCGCGGTCCAGCGGATGGGCTTCCGCAGCGCCCAGGAGGCGGTCGGCAAGACCATCGGCGTCGGCTATTTCGATCCCGAGGACGGGGTCGTGCCGGTCCACATCATCGGCGTCGTCCCCAATTCGCGCTTCCGCTCGATCCGCGAGCCGATCGATCCGATCATGTTCCGGCTCGACCGCACCTTCGCCGGCACCCTGCTGGTCCGCTACGACACCCGCGATCCGGCGGCGGCGCGGGCCAATGTCGAGCGCGCCTGGCGCCGGCTCGCCCCGGACGTGCCCTATGACGGCGTGTTCAGCGAGGACAAGATCCTCGAGCTCTACACCGCCGAGCAGGCGCGGGCGAAGGTGTTCGCCGGCTTCGCCATCCTCGCCGTGATCGTCGCCTGCCTCGGCGTGTTCGGGCTCGCCGCGTTCACCGCCGAGCGGCGCACCAAGGAGATCGGCATCCGCAAGGTGCTCGGCGCGCGCACCCGCGACATCGTCGGCCTGCTCGCCTGGCAATTCTCCAAGCCGGTGCTGATCGCCACCCCGATCGCCTGGCTGGTCGCCTGGCTGCTGATGGCCAATTGGCTGAAGAATTTCGACACCCACATCAGCCAAGGGGTGACGCCGTTCGTCGGCGCCGCTGCGATCGCGCTGGTGATCGCGCTCGGCACGGTCGCCGGCCACGCCTTCAAGGTCGCCCGCGCCAACCCGATCCTCGCCCTGCGCTACGAATAGAAAGCAAGATCGATCATGGCCTTCCCCGACGCTATCGGCAGGACTTGCCGCCGATGACCGCCTCGCTGATCTATGCCGCGACCGCGCTCGCGATCACCGCGATGCTCTGCCTCGCCGCCGGCCGCGCCTGGCGCGGCTGGCTCGAATTGAAGCGGCTCGAGCTCGCCGCCGCGAGCGAGGCGGAGGCGCCCGAGGCCGACGTCGGCGTCCGCATCGAGCTGGCCGCGGTGCGCGAGCGGCTGAAGAAGCTCGAAGAGATCGCCAGCGGGGTGGAGCTTTAGGCGGCCGCCGCTATGAAGGCGGGATGGCGGCGAAGAAAGAGATCGGCTTCGGCACGCGGCTGGTGATCGGCGGCATCGCCGGCTTCGTCGCGACCATGGCGATGACCGGCGCGATGCGGCGGCTGCACGGGAAGCTGCCGGCGAAGGAGCGCTATCCGCTGACCCCGCGCGAGATCGTCGATGCGACGCTCGCCCCGCCGCCGGCCGTCGCGCCCGATATCACCCTCGTCGCCCATTTCGCCTATGGCGCCGGCTGCGGCGCGATGATCGCGCTCGCCGATCCCAGGATCGGCCGGGTCGGCGGCGCGCTCGCCGGCGGCGGTGTCTGGCTCGCCTCCTATATGGGCTGGATCCCCGCCTTCGGCGTGCTGAAGCCGGCGACCGGCCATCCGCTGCGGCGCAACGCGGTGATGCTCGGCGCCCATTTCGCCTGGGGCTGGTCGACCGCCGAGGCGATGCGCGAGCTCATCGCCGCCCGCGAGGCGATCTTCGCCGCCGGGCCCGAGCCCGATCGCGCGGCGGGATCGTGAGCATGTTCGCTCCGCTCCTCGCCTTCGCCGCCGCCGCCGCGGCGCCCGCCGGCCTCGCCGGAATCTGGGAGGGCAATGTCGGCACCCTGCCGGTGCGCGCCTGCTTCGTGCAAAGCGAATGGGGCAATTTCGGCGCTTATTATTATCTGTCCCGGCTTCGGCTCATCCCGCTCGAGGCGGAAGAGGGCGCGGCGGGCGCCTTCCGCGAGGGCAGCGAGGGACGAAGCCCGCGCTGGCTGGTCGAGAGCGCGGACGGTGCCCGGCTCAGCGCGCGCTGGACGAGCGGCGGGCGGACCCTGCCGGTGCGGCTGCGCCGGCTCGCGGGCGGCGAGGGCGAGGAGGGCCCCTGCGGCAGCCTCGCCTTCCACGGGCCGAGGCTCGCCGGCGTCCGCACCGTCGCCGCGCGCGCGACGAAGGACGGCGTCGCCTATACCCGCCTCAGCCTCGATCATCGCGGCCGCTTCGAAATCCGCTTCGAGACCTTCGCGCTCGACGGCAGCGGCGAGGCGGTTCGGCGAATCAACGCGGCGCTGGCGCGCGGGCTTGCCGGCGATCCGCCTTCCTGGTTCGAATGCGTCCGCGATTCGCTCGGGCAGAGCCCGCACGAAGGCGGCTTCGACGAGAGCCTTAGGCCGGCGATGATCGTGCGGCGCTGGCTGAGCGTCGCCCATCATTGGGACGGCTTTTGCGGCGGCGCCCATCCCGATTCGAGCAACGCCTACCGCCTGTTCGACCTTTCGAGCGGTGCCGAGGTCGATCTCAACGACTGGCTGAACGAGACCGCGGTGAGACGCGAGGGCCCGCGCGGCAGCGACGAGGAGATCAAGACCGTTCAGCCCGCCTTTCGCGAGGCCATCCTCAGCGGCTGGCGGCCGGAACAGGCGGAGTGCGAGGAGGTCATCAGGACCGCCGATTTCTGGAACATCGGCCTCGCCCGCGAAGGCTTCGTCCTCGAGCCGAGCCTGCCCCACGTCGCCCAGGCCTGCGGCGAGACCTTCACCCTCGCCTTCGATCGCCTGCGGCCCTTCCTCACCGAGGAAGGCGCCGCGAACCTGCGCGCGCTGCGGGCGGAGCCCTAGCGGCAGTCCAGGGACAGTCATCTCACTGTCCCTGGACTGTCCCTAATCGACGTGGGGGCTGACCGCCGGCGGATCGCTCGCCGGGAAGCTCTCGTCCGAGGCCTGATCGACCCTTTCCCAGTCGGCCGGCGGGTCGCGCATCGCCTCGGGGCCGGCCGAGCGGGCCGCGCCCGACTGGCCGACCGGGCCCGGCGCGGTCTTGCCGCTGTCATGGGCCGGCGCCGGCGGCTCCTCGCCATTGCCGCGCCGCCAGCGGCGGCCGGCGAGCACCGCCGCGAAGCCGGCGAGCGCGGCGCCGGCGGCGGCGAGGATGGTGCGGTTGCGGCTCCAGCCCATCGCTCAGAGCGCTTCGTGCTTGAGGGTGGCGGGCTCGGCCGGCGGCAGGCCCCCGGCCTCGGCCTGCTCCATCAGCGCCGCCTTGCGCGCGGCGAGACGGGCGCCGAGCGCGTCGAGATCGATGTCGGCTGCGCGGGTCTGCTGGAACAGGTTCTCGCGCTGCTTCTCCTCCTCCATGACATGATGCTCGATCAGCTCCTGGAGCACCTTCACCTTGGCGTCGTAGAAGCTCTCGTCGGGCTCGGCCGCCTCGAGCTCGTTGATCAGCAATTTGGCGCTGTCATGCTCGACATAGGCCTCGTCGAGATCGCCTTCCTCGACCTTGCCGCGGATCGCCGGATAATAGATTTCCTCCTCGATCGTGGCGTGGATCTTGAGCTCGGTGCAGATCTGCCTGACGATCTTCTCCTTGGCGGAAGCGCCGCTGGCTTTCTCGAAATCGGCGAACAGGCCCTCGACCTTGCGGTGGTCCGCGGCGAGCAGCTGAAGTCCGTCCTGGGGCTTGGATGGGTCGGTCATTATGATCTCCTTGATTGCGGCATCGGAACAATCGGAGCATGGGGCCGGTTCCCGCCGCAAACATGGATCAGGACGCGATTTCTTGAACGATACCGAGACCTTTTCGCCGGTGCTGCCCGACCGGGTCGAGGAAGCGACCCGGCGGCTGCTCGCCAAGGCGAGCGAGCGCGAGCTGGTGCTGGCGACGGCGGAAAGCTGCACCGGCGGCATGCTGGCGAGCCTGCTCACCGACGTGCGCGGCTTCTCGCACGCCTTCGACCGCGGCTACGTCACTTACAGCGAGGAATCCAAGACCGAGCTGCTCGGTGTTCCGGCCGCGCTGATCGCGGAAAAAGGCGCCGTATCGAAGGAGGTCGCGATCGCCATGGCCGAGGGCGCGCTCGCGCGATCGCAGGCCCATATCGCGCTCGCCATCACCGGCTTCGCCGACGCCGGCGACGAGCCCGGCCTGGTCCACTTCGCTTGCGCGCGGCAGGGCCGTATAACCGCGCATCGCGAGGAGCATTTCGGGCCCGTCGGCCGCGGCGAGGTGCGGATCGCGGCGCTGGAGGTGGCGGTCGAGATGATGACGGAGATGCTGTAGGGCCTGCCCTCACAGCTGGAGGCGGTCGTGACGGGTTGGCATTTGTTGTCTGGCAAGGAGTAAGGAGGGAGCGATGAAGATTCATCGTGACCGACGCAGCGACGCCGCCAGGCGGCAAAGGACAGCCCGCCGCTTCGCGGTCGGCCGGAGAATGAACAGGTGCGAACATCCCCCGGATGTTCGCAGCCGCGCCGGGGGCGCGGCGACCTGTTCATGGCTGGCTGCGTCGACCGGCTCGACCGGGCTGCCCGGCCCGGCCTTCACCGTCCTCCTTGCCAGCCGGCTTCTCCGGCCGATCACGGCCACCTCCAGCTGTGAGGGCAGGCCCTGATGGCGAAAAAACCCGCAGCGAAGCCCCCGTTCGGCGCGATCCACCGCCACGGCTTCGTCCGGGTCGCGGCGGCGAGCCCGCGCGCCTCGACCGGCGACGTCGCCTTCAACGTCGAAGAGACGCTGAAGCTCGCCAGGGAAGCCGACGCAAGGGGCGTCGACCTCGCCGTCTTTCCCGAGCTGAACCTCTCCTCCTACGCGGTCGACGATCTCTTCCTGCAGGACGCCTTCCTCGATACGGTCGAGGCCGGCATCGGCCGGCTTGCCAGCGAGAGCGCCGAGCTGAAGACGGTGCTCGTCGTCGGCGCTCCGGTCCGGCGCAACGGCCGGCTCTACAATTGCGGGCTGGCGATCGCGCGCGGCTCCATCCTCGGCGCGGTGCCGAAGAGCTTCCTGCCCAATTATCGCGAATATTACGAGAAGCGCTGGTTTGCCTCGGGGGCCGACCTGGCCGGGCTGAAGACCGAGATCGCCGGCCAGACGGTGGCGTTCGGCCCGGACCTCGTCTTCGCCGCCGACGACCTTGCCGACTTCGTCTTCCACATCGAGATTTGCGAGGATTATTGGTCGCCGCAGCCGCCCTCGACCGCGGGCGCGATGGCCGGCGCCCTGATCCTCACCAACCTCTCGGCCTCGAACATCACCATCGGCAAGGCGGACGAGCGCAAATTGCTCTGCGCCAGCCAGGCGAGCCGCTGCATCGCCGGCTACGTCTTCTCCGCCGCCGGGCCCGGCGAGAGCACCACCGATCTCGCCTGGGACGGCCAGGGCTCGATCTACGAGCTCGGCGAGCTGCTCGCCGAGACCGGCCGGTTCGACTGGGCCTCCGAGCTCGCCGTCGCCGACATCGACGTCCAGCGCCTCAGGCTCGAGCGGATGCGCAACGGCACCTTCAACGACAATGCCCGCGCCGCCGGCCATCCCGAGACCCGCTTCCGCCGGATCGGCTTCGCCCACCGCCCGGACTTCGCCGACATCGGCTTCGAACGGGCGCTGCGCCGCTTCCCCTACGTGCCCAACCGGCCCGAGCAGCTCGATCAGGATTGCTACGAGGCGTTCAACATCCAGGTCCAGGGGCTGGTCCGCCGCTTCCAGGCGACCAGCGGCAAGCATCTCGTCATCGGCGTCTCGGGCGGGCTCGATTCGACCCACGCCCTGATCGTCGCCGCCCGCGCCTGCGACGATTTGGGGCTGCCGCGCTCGACCATCCTGGGCTTCACCATGCCCGGCTTCGCCACCGGCGAGGAGACCAAGGGCAATGCCTGGTCGCTGATGAACGCCCTCGGCATCGCCGGCGAGGAGATCGACATCCGCCCGGCGGCGCAGCAGATGCTCGCCGATATCGGCCATCCCTTCGCTTCGGGAGAGCCGGTCTACGACGTCACCTTCGAGAACGTCCAGGCGGGCCTGCGCACCGATTATCTGTTCCGGCTCGCCGGCCGGCACGGCGGCTTCGTCGTCGGCACCGGCGACCTTTCCGAGCTCGCTCTGGGCTGGTCGACCTACGGCGTCGGCGACCAGATGAGCCATTACAACGTCAATGCCGGCGTGCCCAAGACGCTGATCCAGTATCTGATCCGCTGGGCGATCGAATCGGGCCAGTTCGACGCGGCGGCGAACCGTGTCCTCCAGGCGATCCTCGACACCAAGATCTCGCCCGAGCTCGTCCCCGCCGACGCCAAGAGCGGCCTGCAATCGACCGAGGAAAGGATCGGCCCCTACGAGCTCCACGATTTCTTCCTGTTCCACATCCTTCGCCACGGCCAGCCGCCGTCGAAGGTCGCCTTCCTCGCCTGGCAGGCGTGGCAGGATTCGAAAGCGGGCCTCTGGCCGCTCGGCTATCCCGACTCGCTCAAGCGCGAATACGATCTCGCCACGATCCGCAAATGGCTCGAAGTCTTCTGCTTCCGCTTCTTCCAGCTCTCCCAGTACAAGCGCAGCGCCCTGCCCAACGCGCCCAAGGTCTCGGCCGGCGGCGCGCTCAGCCCACGCGGCGACTGGCGCGCGCCGAGCGACGGCAATGCGGCGCCCTGGCTCGAGGAATTGAAGCGGGCGTTCGGGGACTGAAGGCGGGTGCGCGCGCCGCTCCTCGCTTCGCTGGCGCTCCTCGCGGCGCTGGCCGGCTGCCAGATCGCGGTCGAGGTGCGGGTCACCGGGACGCCCGAGGCGCCGGTGTTCGAGTTCGAGCGCGACGGCGGCGGCGCGGTCTCGATCATGGGCCTGTCGGTCGGCACCGAGGGCCGGCCCGGAACCGTCTGGAGCATCTCCAGCGACCGCTGCATCGACATTTCCTACGTCATCTACGGCCAGGCGCCGCCGGGCTTCCGCCAGGAGGCGCCGGCGCCGCGGCTCGAGCCGCGGCGCAATTACGACGTCGACCTGATCGGCTGCGGCGCCTCGGGCGGCGCCCGCTTCGCGATCCTCGGCGACCAGATCGTCGCCGGCAGCCGCTAGCGCGCTGGAAGGTCGGTTCGAATCGCCACCATCCGTTCGCCCCGAGCCTGTCGAAGGGCTGTCCTTCTTGCTCCGAAAGGCAAAAGGGAGGGCTTCGACAGGCTCAGCCCGAACGGGCGGGGGCCAGTGATCCATTGCCCGTCGCTCCAGCTTGACCTGCTTCGCCGCGCCGGTGCAGGGGAGCCGCATGATCAAGCGCCTTGCCGCCCTCTCGCTCCTCGTCCTCGCCGCCGCCGCTTCCGCGCAGCCGCCGCCCTCGGCCGCCGAACGGGTCCGGCTGCAGCGGCTCGGCGCGGCGCTGGCGCAATGCCACGGCGCCGTCGTCCGGCGCGACGCGCCGACGCGGGCGACGGCGGCGCAGATCGTCGATCGCGCGCTCGCCGGCTGCGCCGCGCGCGAGGCGCCGATCCGGGCGGCTTTGGTCCGCCACATGGGCGCGGCGCGCGCTGCCCAGGCGATGCAGGCGCAGCGCGCGCACTGGCGCCAGGGCATCGCCCAGATGGTCGCCGCGGCGCGGGCCAGGCGGTAGCGGCGAGGGCGACCCAGCCGCAGCGCCGCGAGCGCGCCAGCGATCGCAAGCTGCGGCCGGAGTCGCCCCGCCCGGCCGGCGGGGCGGCCGGCCCGAAGCCGGCCGAGCCCGTCCGACGCCGCGGCACAATGGTGCCGTGGCGGGAGCTGCTCCTAGCCGCTTGCCTGTCTTGCCCGGATAGTGCACCACCGCGCCGGGCTCGCCACCATCGCCTCGAGGGGTATTTCGCACATGATCCGCAGCTTCGCCGCGCTTTCGCTCCTGCTCGTCTCGACCACGGCCCTCGCCCAGCGGCGTCCGCCGGCCGACGCCAGTGCCTGGGACGTCAACGCGCCGCCGAATACGCGCCTGAGGCAGGTGCCGATCAACGTCAGCGAGGGCACCTGGATGAACGTCGACGTCAGCCCGGACGGGCGGACGATCGCCTTCGATCTGCTCGGCGACATCTACACCATGCCGATCGCCGGCGGCACGCCGACCCGGATCACCTCCGGGCTCGCCTTCGACATGCAGCCGCGCTTCTCGCCCGACGGCCGGCTGATCGCGTTCACTTCGGACCGCGGCGGCGGCGACAATATCTGGGTGATGAACGCCGACGGATCGGGGGCGCGGGCGATCACCCGCGAGAGCTTCCGGCTGATGAATGCGCCGACCTGGAGCCGCGACGGCCAGTATATCGCCGCGCGCAAGCACTTCACCACCACGCGCAGCCTCGGCACCGGCGAAATCTGGCTCTACCACGTCTCCGGCGCCGGCGACGGCGTGCCGCTGATCGAGCGGCCCAATCCGCGCTTCCAGAAGGAATTGGGCGAGCCGGCCTTCTCCGGCGACGGCCAGGCGATCTTCTTCAGCCGCAACACCACCCCGGGCGACACCTTCATCTACGCCCAGGATTCGAACCAGGAAGTGTTCGCGATCGAGCGCTACGACATGGCGACCGGCGAGCGGGCCCAGGTCGCCGGCGGCCCCGGCGGCGCGGTCCGGCCGACGCCCTCGCCCGACGGCCGCTGGCTCGCCTACGTCCACCGCACCGGCGGGCATTCCCGTCTCTGGGTCAAGGATCTGCGCTCGGGCGAGGCGCGCCAGGTCTATGCCGATCTCGACCAGGACCTGCAGGAGACCTGGGCGGTGCACGGCGTCTATCCCAACATGGCGTGGACGCCCGATTCGGGGAGCATCGTCTTCTGGGCGGGCGGCAAGATCCGGCGGGTGGGCCGCGACGGCTCGGGCGCCGCCGAGATTCCCTTCCAGGTCAGCGACACCAGAGCGGTGATCGATCCGCCGCGGCCGCAGGTCGAGGCGGCGCCGGCGAGCGTCACCACCCGCATGCCGCGCTTCGCCGCGGTCTCGCCGGACGGCAGCCGGGTGGTGTTCGAGACGCTCGGCCGGCTCTACCTCCGCGAACTCGCCGGCACGTCCGCGCCGCGCCCGCTGACCGGCGGGGACGGCGATTTCCAGCTCTTCCCCTCCTGGTCGCGCGACGGCAGCCGGATCGTCTTCGTCTCGTGGAACGACCAGCGGCTCGGCGAAATCCGCACCGTCTCGGCCGACGGCTCCAACCTGCGCACCGTCACCCGGCAGCCCGGCCATTACCGGCGGCCGCGCTTCTCGCCCGACGGCGCGCTGATCGTCTACGAAGCGAGCGGCAGCCAGGGCCTGACCTCGAACCGCTGGGCGGATGCGACCGGGATCTTCCGCGTGCCCGCCGCCGGCGGCCCTTCGACCCGGATCCTCGGCGAGGGCGGCAATCCCCAGTTCGGCGCCGATCCGGGCCGGGTCTTCATCGAGGTCGGCGAGCAGCAGAAGCAGAAGCTGATCAGCGTCGATCTGAACGGCGGCAACCGCCGCGACCATGCCGCGGGCGAGATGGTCACCCAATATGAGCTGTCGCCCGACGGCCGCACCCTGATGTTCCGCGAGGATTACAACCTGTTCGCGACGCCCTTCTACGGCGGCGTCCACCCGCTCGAGATCAGCGCCCGCGGCACCGGCCTGCCCTTGACCCGGATCACCGGCGACGGCGGCTCCTATCCGAGCTGGACGACCAACGGCCGGCTCGCCTGGACGCTCGGCCCGACCCTCTACACCGCGGCGGTCGCGGACCTGATCCGCGCTGCTCCGGGCGGCACCGCCTACGCCCCGCCGGCCGCGGGCGTCTCGCTCTCGATGACCGTCCCGGCCGACGTCCCGACCGGCCAGGTCGCTTTGGTCGGCGCCCGGATCGTCACCATGGCGAACGATGCCGGCGGCATCATCGACGACGGCACCATCCTGATCGACGGCAACCGGATCCGCGCGGTCGGGCCGCGCGCTTCGGTCGCGGTGCCGGCGGGCGCGCGCATCGTCGACGTCGCCGGCAAGACGATCATCCCCGGCCTGATCGACGGCCACGCCCACGGCAGCCAGGGCGAGGACGATCTCATCCCGCAGCAGAACTGGTCGGCGATGTCGCACCTCGCCATGGGGGTCACCACCGTCCACGATCCGTCGAGCACGGCGAGCGAGATCTTCCCGGCCGCCGAGATGCAGCGCGCCGGCATCGTGATCGGCCCGCGCACCTTCTCCTCCGGCGAGATCGTCTACGGCGCCCGCTCGCCCAGCCGCTACGCCCTCATCGACAATTATGCCGACGCGCTCGCCCACGTCCGCCGGCTCCGGCTCGAGGGCGCCCATTCGATCAAGAATTACAACCAGCCGCGGCGCAACCAGCGCCAGCAGGTCGCCGCCGCCGCCCGCGCCGAGAACATCCTCGTCGTGCCCGAGGGCGGCTCGCTGTTCCAGATGGACATCACCCTCATCCAGGACGGCAATTCGACGGTCGAGCACAATATCCCGCAGCAGCGCTATTACGAGGACGTCGTCAGCCTCTGGTCGCAGACCCAGGTCGGCAACAACCCGACCCTGGTCGTCACTTATGGCGGCCTCGCCGGCGATCCCTATTGGAGCCAGGCGACCCCGGTCTGGAACCACCCGCTCTTGACCCGCCACACGCCGCCGGCCGAGCTCGCCGCCCGGGTGCGGGCGACGACCGCCCCGGCCGACCAGTTCGTCGACCAGTACAGCGCCCGCGAATCGCACCGGCTTGCCGAGCGCGGCGTCCGCATCGCGATCGGCGGCCACGGCCAGCAGCCGGGCATCGCCGAGCATTGGGAGCTGTGGAGCCACGTCCGCGGCGGCGCCTCGCCGATCGAGGCGCTTCGCCACGGTACCGTCGATCCGGCCCGGATGTACGGCTTTGCCGATCTCGGCACGCTCGAGCCGGGCAAGCTCGCCGACCTCGTCATCCTCGACGCCGACCCGACCCAGGACATCCGCAACTCCGACCATATCCACCAGGTGATGCTGAACGGCCGCCTCTACGACGCCGCGACGCTGAACGAGACCGTCACCGGCAACCGCCAGCGTCAGCCCTATTTCTGGGAGCAGGACGGCGGCGCCGGCACCCCGGCGGTGACCACCACGGCCGAGGAGGACTGACCGCCTCTCTTCTCCTGAACGGGACAGTGAGGTAACTGTCCCGGGGACAATGAGGTAACTGTCCCACTGTCCCCAGGCCGCGCCGTAGGCCGATCCGGGCTGCTTCCCCCGGCTTTCGCCGGGGTCGCAATGACGGTCGGTGACATCGGTAGCGTTTCGGTAAGGTCTGTCTGTCAGTCTCCGCGATGGGAGGCAGACATGGCGACGCAGGCACAGCCGGTACTCGTCGAGCAGCGCTCGGAGCCGCGCCACGAAGGCCTCGTCGAACGCGCCACCCTCACCTTCCGCGGTGCCGAATATCCGGTCCCGGTGGTCAACATCTCCAGCCGCGGGACGATGGTCGAAAGCGCGCTCGAGCCGCGGCTCGGCGAAAGCGTCATGATCCGCTTCGAGGGCTGCAGCCCGATCTACGCCTTCGTCCGCTGGATCCGCGACGGCCGCCTCGGCCTCAACTTCGGCTGCGAATTGACCCTTGGCTGATCCCCCGGATCAGCCGCGAATGCGCGGGGCGCATTCGACGGGTCAATTGATCCTCGGCTGATCCGGAAAAGAGGGACAGTCCCTCTTTTTTGTAGTCACCGCCGTCTGCAGAAAATAGGGACTGTCCCTCTTTTCCGGGGAAGCCCGCCGATGATCGATCTCTACACCTCGCCGACGCCCAACGGCTACAAGATCTCGATCCTCCTGGAAGAGCTCGGCCTGCCCTACGACGTCCACGCCATCGACCTGTCGTCGGGCGCCCAGAAGGAGCCCTGGTTCACCGCGATCAACCCCAATGGCCGGATCCCGGCGATCGTCGACCGGGGCAATGGCGATTTCCCGGTGTTCGAGAGCGGCGCGATCATGCTCTACCTCGCCGAGCGCAGCGGCCGGCTGCTCCCCCACGACGCCAGGGACAAGAGCCGCGTGATCCAGTGGCTGATGTTCCAGATGGGCGGGCTGGGGCCGATGATGGGCCAGGCCAACGTCTTCTCGCGCTATTTCCCGGAAGCGATCCCGGCGGCGATCGACCGCTACCGGCGCGAGAGCCGGCGCCTGCTGGAGGTGCTCGACGGCCGGCTCGCCGGGCACGAATATCTGGCCGGCGACTATTCGATCGCCGACATCGCCAATTTCTGCTGGGCGCGGACCCACGAATGGCCGGGCGTGTCGATCGACGGCCTCGGCCACCTCCGCCGCTGGCTCGACGCGATCGCCGCCCGCCCCGCCGTCCAGCGCGGCCTCCAGATCCCGCCGCGGCCCGAGGATGCCGAAGCGCTCGTCGAGAAGGCGCGGACTCTGCTCGTCTGATTCGTCACCCCGGCGAAGGCCGGGGTTTCGGGACAAGAAGGCACAGCCTGCGACCGCGAGATTCCGGCCTTCGCCGGAATGACGGGAGGGGGTATAGCGGGCGCAAAGGAGACTCGGCCCAATGAACGAGATGACCCGCATTTCCGCCCAGCCCGCCTATAGCGAGGCGATCGAGGGCGTCCTCAAGCGCAAGCCGCAACTGTTCATCGACGGCGCCTGGATCGATTCGACCGGCGGCAAGACGATCCCCGTCTACGACCCCTCCACGGGCCGCGAGATCGCCCGGATCGTCGATGCCAGCGACGCCGACGTCGACCGCGCGGTGGCGGCGGCGCGCACCGCGTTCGACGACGGCCGCTGGAGCGGGCTTCCGTCCTGCAAGCGCGAGCGCATCCTGATGAAGCTCGCCGATCTCCTCGAGGCGGCGACGCCCGAGCTGGCCGAGCTCGAATCGATCGACAACGGCAAGCCCAAAGCGGCCAGCCTCGGCCTCGACCTCCCCTCCTCGGTGCGGATGCTGCGCTACATGGCCGGGATGGCGACCAAGCTGACCGGCGATCATGTCGAGCCCTCCAACGCCCCCGCCGGCGCGTTCCACGCTTATGTCCGGCGCGAGCCGATCGGGGTCTGCGCCCAGATCGTGCCGTGGAACTTCCCGCTGATGATGGCGGTGCAGAAGATCGCCCCCGCGCTCGCCGCCGGCTGCACGGTCATCCTGAAGCCCGCCGAGCAGACGCCGCTGACCGCGCTCCGCCTCGCCGACCTCGTCGCCGAGGCGGGCGTGCCGGCCGGCGTGTTCAACCTCGTCACCGGCCTCGGCGAGACCGCCGGCGACCGCATGGTCCGCTCGGGCGACGTCGACAAGGTCGCCTTCACCGGCTCGACCGAGGTCGGCAAGATCATCAACCGCAACGCCACCGACACGCTGAAGCGGGTCACCCTCGAGCTCGGCGGCAAATCGCCGGTGATCGTCCTGCCCGACGTCGACATCGGCCGCACCGCGCAGGGCGCGGCGATGGCGATCTTCGCCAATTCCGGCCAGGTCTGCATCGCCGGCTCGCGGCTGTTCGCGCACAAGGACATTTTCGATGCCTTGCTCGAGGCGGTCGCCGCCAATGCCGCCAATTGGAAGGTCGGCCCGAGCCTCGCCCCGGACACGATGATGGGGCCGCTGGTCTCGACCGAGCAGCACGAGCGGGTGCTGGGCTATATCGAGGCGGGGAAAAAGGAAGGCGCCTCGGTGCTGTGCGGCGGCGACACGCCGGGGGGCGACGGCTATTTCGTCAACCCGACCGTGCTGGTCGACGTCAAGCCCGAGATGAAGGTGATGCGCGAGGAGATTTTCGGGCCCGTCCTCGCCGCCCAGCGCTACGAGGATCTCGACGAGGTCGCCAAGGCGGCGAACGACACGCCCTACGGCCTCGCCGCCTCGGTCTGGACCCGCGACCTTTCCGCGATGCACAAGCTCGCCGCCAAGCTGCGCGCCGGCATGGTCTGGGGCAATTGCCCGATGGCGCCTGACCCGGCCCTGCCGTTCGGCGGCTACAAGCAATCCGGCTTCGGCCGCGAATCCGGCCGCTACGGGATCGAGACCTATACCGAGCTGAAGACCGTCGCCATCGCGCTGTGAGCGAGCGGTTCGGAGTCGATCTCGCCGGGCCGGACGACATTCCGGCGATCATGGCGATCGAGCGCCTGCCCGGCTACGACAAGCTGGTCGGCCGCTGGGACGCCGGCCGGCACCGTGCCGAGATGGCCGGCGGGTCGGCCGCCTACCTGGCGCTGCGCGAGGGCGGCGCGCTCGCCGGCTTCGCCATTGTCCTCGGCCTCGACGACCCCAACCGGCGCGCGCATCTGAAGCGGATCGCGGTCGCCGCCCCGGGCCGCGGCGGCGGCGCCCGGCTGCTGCGCGGCGTCATCGACCATGTCTTCGCGAAGACCCGAACCAACCGGCTCGACCTCGACGTCTTCGTCGGCAACGACCGGGCGAAGCGCGCCTATGAGCGCGCCGGCTTCACCGCGGAAGGGGTGATGCGCGAGCATCATGCCACGCCCGAAGGCTTTCGCGACGTCTGGCTGATGTCGATCCTGCGCCGCGAATGGCAGGGTGACAGTCACTAGTGACAGTCACTAGTGACTGTCACCGTTTCAAGCGGGAGGAGGGAAGGACAGTCGCTAGTGACTGTCACCGTTTCCCGCACTAAAGCGGGCGCGGGCGGCGAACGGGGCGAACAAGAGGAAGTTTGATGCGTCTCACCAATGCCCTGCTCGGCGCCGCCGCGATCGGCCTCGCCACCATGGTCGCCGCCCAGCAAACCCAGCCGCCGGCCGAGCCCCCGGCGAAGCAGGGCGGCCTGCAGGGGCTCGAGGACACGGTCAGCCAGCTCCGCGACGAGCCGCCGCCCGCCGAGACCCCCGCGCCGCCGCCGGCCCCGGCCCCGGCCCCGGCCCCGCCGCGCGCCGCCGCTCCGCAGCGGCCGGCCGGGCCGCTGACCCGGGCCGAACGCTCGGCGCTCGACGCCGCGGTCCAGCGCGGCCGGCTGCTCGCCGCCATCGACCATGCCGGCCGGATCGCCACCCAAGACATGCTGAGCCGGGTCTCCGACCCCGCCGGCGCCGGCATTTCGGGCTGGCTCGCCGAGCCCGAGGGCAATGCCGTCACCGTCACCTTCTACGCGGAAGCGGCGGCCGGGGCGCCGCCGGCCGCGGTCTACCGGGCGAGCATCCTCGGCGGCCGGGTCACCGCGCGCGAGGTCTTCCTCGCCGCCGGCAGCCGGCCGCCGCTCGGCACCCACCTCGCCCGGATGGCGGCGGCGAGGCGCGCCACCGAGGCGCTCGACCATCAGCCCTGCGGCGGCGAGGCGTTCAACGTCCTCGTCGTGCCGCCGGCGGCGCCCGATGCGGCGATCGACGTCTACCAGATCAGCCCGCAGACCGCGCGCGGCCACTATCCCTTCGGCGGCCATTTCAAATCGACGATCGCGCCCGACGGCAGCGTCGCCGCCCAGCGCGGCTTCAGCAACGCCTGCGTCGACGTCGAGGCGGCCGCGCCCGCCGCCGGAGCGCCGCCGGCGCCGCTCGCGGTGACCCATTTGCTCGATCCGCTGCCGACCGAGCTCCATGTCTATCTGTCGCTCTGGACCGGCCATCCGCTGGTCGTCGTCGCCGGCGATCCGCAGCGGCTGTTCGCGGTGACCGGCGAAGGGATCGCAGAAGTGCCGCGCTAGCGCTCAGTGAGGGGACGACCGCGCCGGCTGGAGGGCGACGGTGCGCACCCGCCGGTCCGCCTGCCAGATTTCGGAATAGTCGCCCAGGCCCCGCTCGCGGGCGATCCGGATCGCTTCCGAATCGCCGTCGGCCTCGATCTCGTCCGCTTCGACGAGCTGGACGCCATGCCAGCTGTAGACCCGATAGCGCGCCATCAACAACCCTTCGACTCGGCCCAGGCGCGCAAGCATAGCCTGGCGGCGGCCTTCGTTAATTAACCTAGGCTAATCAACTGCTTCGCCCGGCGGCGCGCGGCTCGATCGATTCGCGCTGGCCGATGATCCGGCTCTCCGTTCGAAAGCGGATAGCGGGCAAAGCAATCCTTCGATCCGGGATTCGCGCTAATCTGGGTTAATAAGCTATCCGTTTCAACAAGTTGTGGGAACCTGCCGGTTTTTACGGGCGTTTTGGCGGCGCTCTTCTTCCCGAGGAGCCTCGATCACTGACAGGAGCTGAAAATGGCTGACAACAACCAAGGACAGCAGGGCGGCCAGGGCGGCCGCCAGGACCAGGGCGGCCAGGGCGGCCAGCAGGGCGGCATGGGCGGCGGCCAGGGCCAGCAGGACCAGGGCGGCGGCGGCCAGGGCCAGCAGGACCAGGGCGGCGGCGGCCAGCAGGGCGGCATGGGCGGCGGCGGCCAGCAGCAGCAGCAGGAGGAGCGCGAGAGGGAGCGCGAGCGCGAATAGGTTCCCCGCGCTTTCCTTCCCTCAACCCGGCGGCCGCCCTCCTCCCTCAGGGCGGCCGCTTCGCTTCAGGAGCGATCGATGGCCCGCGACGAGACCGCCAAGGCCCCACCCCCCGCTATCCTCGCCCGCCCGCAAATCTCGCTGGTCGGCGATATCGACAAATATTCGGTCGAGCGCTTCCTCGATCAGCTGGGCGAGGCGGAATCGGCCGGCGGCGACGTCGCCATGGAGCTGACCACGCTCGGCGGCGATGCCGAGCTCGCCCGGCGGCTCGTGCTCGAGATCGACAATGCCCGCGCCCGCCTTTCCGGCCGCTTCCTGTTCCTCGGCAAGACCGTGGTCTATTCGGCGGGGACGACGATCATGTCGGCATTCCCGCGCCGGGATCGCTGGCTGGCGCGCGACGCGATGCTGATGATCCATTGCCGCAAGCTCGACAAGACCGTCGAGATTGCCGGTCCGCTCCGCTCCAGCCTGCCCCAGGTCGAGGCGCTGGCCAGCCAAATGAAGGCGGGGCTCGCTCTGGAGGAGGAGAATTTCCGCCGCCTGATCGAGGGCAGCGACGTCGGCCTCGACGAGCTGCTCGGCAAGGCCCTGTGCAACTGGTACCTGACCGCCGAAGAGGCGCTCGCGCGCGGCCTCGTCGCTGGAATCGCCTGGCCGGGCCTGCGGCAAGCCTAACATGGATAAGGGCGCGTCGCCGCGGCGCGAGGCTAGAGAGCGGGCTTGCCCGGGCGCCGCGAGGAGCGGCCGCCGCAACGGATGAAGCCGGTGATCGATACCCTGCTGCTCAAGCTGCGCGCCCGCGACCGGCTCTCCGCCGAGGAGGAGGCGGCGGTCAGGGACGCGATCGGCGAGGTCCGCGACATCGCCGCCGACCAGACCGTCATCCGCGCCGGCGACGAGCTCCATTCGAGCACCTTGCTGCTCGACGGCCTGCTCTGCCGCTACAAGGACCTGCGCGACGGCTCGCGCCAGATCATGGAGCTCCACGTCGCCGGCGACTTCGCCGATTTGCACAGCTTCACCCTGAAGCGGCTCGACCACAATATCATGACCCTGACCCGGTGCCGGATCGCGCTGGCGCCGCACGCGAAGCTGGAGGCGATCACCCGCGATTTCCCGCACCTCACCCGCCTGCTCTGGTTCTCGACCAATCTCGACGCCGCGATCCACCGCGAATGGATGCTCTCGCTCGGCCGCCGCACCGCGCTGGCGCGGGTCGCCCATTTCTTCTGCGAGATGCAGGTCCGCCTCGGCCTGGTCGGGCTCGCCGGCGCCGACGGCTACGCGCTCGCGCTCACCCAGACCGATCTTTCCGAATGCCTCGGCCTGACCCCGGTCCACGTCAACCGGACGCTGAAGCAGCTGCGCGAGCAGGGCCTCGTCGAGTTCCGCCGCGGCCGGGTGACGATCGGCGACCTTGACGGGCTCCGCCGGGTCGCCGAGTTCGACCCCGCCTATCTCCACCTCGAGCGGCGCGACCGCTGAGCCGCCGGGCCGCCATCGGAGGGCATGATGCCTCGCTATTATTTCAACGTTCACAACTCCATCGGCCTGGTCGAGGACGAGGAGGGCCGCGACTTCGCCGATCTCGGTGCGGCCCGGGCGGCGGCGCTCAAGGGCGCCCGGGAGGTCATCGCCGGGGATGCCGCCGAGGGCATCGTCGACCTGCGCGGCCGGCTCGACGTGATCGACTCGGCGGGCACCGTGGTGCTCACCCTCCGATTCACCGAAGCGGTCGAGGTGCTTCGTCCGGACGAGGACGAGGCGGGGCCCGCAAATCCGGCGCCCACGGCATCATAAGATAAGACTCATCTCCGCAACTATGTTAGGCGTTGCTATCGCCGGGCAGATAGTTTCGGGCTCCGGTGGCTGAGAGACCCCTCGCGCTCCCGCCCTGCCGCAGCGGAGAAGCGCCATTGCCGTTCCCGATCACGTCCTGAACGCGATGATTCGCAAGTTCGAGCGGCGCGCGCCGCTCGACGAAGGCGACCGCCAGGCGCTGCGCGACCTGCCCCATCGCATCCAGGCCGTCGAGCCGGCCGCCTATATCCTCCGCGAAGGCGAGCGCTGCGACCGCAGCTGCCTGATCGTCGAGGGCTTCGCCTATCGGCACAAGGTCACCGTCGAAGGCGCCCGCCAGATCGTCGGCGTCCACATGCCGGGCGATTTGATCGACCTCGAATGCGCCCTGCTCACCGTCGCCGACCACAATGTCCAGGCGCTGACCCGCTGCAGCGTCGCCTTCATCCCGCGCGAGGCGGTCCGCGCCCTGATCCTCAGCCATCCCCGGGTCGGCGCGGCGATGTGGGTCGATACGCTGATCGACGGCGCGATCTTCCGCGAATGGGTGGTCAATGTCGGCCGCCGCGACGCCCGCACCCGGATCGCCCATCTGCTCTGCGAGTTCGTCCGCCGGCTCGAGGCCGCCGGCCTCGCCCGCGAATATCGCTACGAGCTGCCGATGACCCAGGAGCAGCTCGCCGACGCCACCGGCCTCACCCCGGTCCACGTCAACCGGGTGCTGATGGCGCTCGCCCGCGAGGGCCTGATCGAGCGCCACCGGCGGTTCGTCGCCATTCCCGACTGGGAGGCGCTGCGCCGGGTCGCCGGCTTCAGCGAACTCTATCTCCATCTCGACCAGGTCAGGGCGGAGCCGGGCCTAAACCCAGGATAATGAACGCCTGTCCGGTTCCGCTAGAGTGACCGCGGGACGATTCGGGGGACCTTCGCGGATGGCGCGCTACCGGCTTTATCATCTCCAGGGCCACCGGCTGGCGGCGGCCGACGAGCTCGAGGCCGCCGACGATGCCGAGGCCGCGTCGCTCGCCCGCGAGCGCGCCCGGTTCGACGTGACCGAGCTGTGGCGCGGCGACCGCCGGGTCCGCACCATCCTCCCGCCCGCCGTCCCGCGCGGTTGAATTTCGCAAGAGCGATCAAGCGTTTCGTCGAAAAGGGGCTTGCGCGAATCACTTTCAGCCCGAAGGGCTCAGCGGGGACATTTCGTGCGCGAGCGGCGGCGCCTTCCGCGCCCGCCGCCTGGGAGGATCTTTCGATGAAAAGCAATCGTTTCGCGCTGGTTTCGGCGCTCCTGCTCGCCGGTGCCGCGCCGCTCCTGGCGCAGCCCGCCGGCGGCAATGCCGCGCCGCGGCCCCCGGCCGCGTCGCGCTATGCGCCGTGGGGGGTCGATCTTGCCGCGCGCGACCTGTCGATCAAGCCGGGCGACGATTTCTGGCGCTACGCCAACAACAGCTGGTTCCAGGCGAACCCGATCCCGGCCGATCGCGCCGCCTGGGGCGTCGGCACGGTCCTTTCGGAGGACGTCGAGGCGCAGTTGCGCGACATCGTCGAGACCGCCAATCGCGGCACCGATCCGATCAGCCGCCAGGTCGCCGCCATGTATGCGAGCTGGATGGACGAGGCCGGCATCGAGGCGCGCGGCGCCGCCGTGCTTCGCCCCTATCTCGACGAGATCGCCGCCGCCCAGACCCGCGACGACCTCATCCGCCTGTTCGCCAGGCCGGGCTTCCCCTCGCCGGTCGGCGTCGGCATCACCCCCAATCCCGCCGATCCGACCCATTATGTGGTCGGCACCGGCCAGGGCGGGCTCGGCATGCCCAACCGCGATTATTATCTGCGCGAGGGCGCCCAGTTCGACGCCTATCGCGCCGCCTACCGCAATTACGTGATCACCATGCAGCGCCTCGCCGGAATCCCCGATGCCGAGGCCAAGGCGGACAGGATCATCGCGCTCGAGCGGCGCATCGCCGAGGCGCACTGGGCGCCCGAGCGCACCCGCGACGTCACCCAGTCGATCAACCCGATGACCCCGGCCCAGCTCGCTGAGCTGGCGCCGCAGTGGAACTGGCCGCTGGCGCTCCAGCAGCTGCGTCTCGACAATGTCCAGACGATCATCGTCCGCCAGCCGTCGGCGATCCAGGCCGAGGGCCGGCTGTTCGAGGAGGTGCCGCTCGAGACCTGGAAGGACTGGCTCGCCTTTCATTTCATCCGGGCCAGCGCCGAGGCGCTGCCGCGCGCGTTCGACGAGGCCAATTTCGAATTCTACTCGCACGTCCTGCGCGGCCAGGAGCGGCAGCGCGACCGCTGGAAGCGCGGCCTCGGCGTGCTCAACCTCACGCTCGGCGAGGCGGTCGGCAAGATCTATGTCGAGCGCCATTTCCCCGACACCAGCCGGCGGCAGATGACCGAGCTGGTGGGCGACCTGCGCGGCGCGCTCGGCGAGCGGCTGCGCGCCAATGCCTGGATGGACGAGGCGACCCGCCAGGCGGCGCTCGCCAAGCTGGACGCGTTCGATCCCCGGATCGGCAATCCGGTGCGCTACATCGATTATTCGTCGCTCCGGGTCGATCCGAACGACCTTCTCGGCAACATGCTCCGCGCCGCCGAATTCCAGTGGAATTTGCAGCTGTCGCGCTATCCCAACCCGGTCGACCGCTCGCTCTGGGCGATGACCCCGCAGACGATCAACGCCTATTACAGCCCGCTGACCAACCAGATCACCTTCCCGGCCGCGATCCTGCAGCCGCCCTTCTTCAATCCCAGCGCCGACGCGGCGGTCAATTACGGCGCGATCGGCGCCGTGATCGGCCACGAAATCGGCCACGGCTTCGACGATCAGGGCCGCCGCTTCGCTCCGGACGGGCGGCTGCGCGACTGGTGGACGCCGCAATCGGCCGAGCGCTTCACCGCCCAGACCACCCGGTTGAAGGCGCAATATGACGCGTTCGAAGTCGCCGGCCAGCACGTCAACGGCCAGCTCACCATGGGCGAGAATATCGGCGACCTCGGCGGGCTCGAAATGGCCTATGCCGCCTATCAGCGCTACCAGGCGCGGCACGGCCGGGCGCGGACGATCGGCGGCCTGACCGGCGATCAGCGCTTCTTCCTCGCCTTCGCCCAGGCCTGGCGCAACAACGTCCGCGAGAACGCGCTTCGCCAGCAGGTGCTGACCGATCCGCACAGCCCGCCGGAATTCCGGGTCAACGGCGTCGTCCGCAACGTCGACGCCTGGTACCGCGCGTTCAACGTCCAGCCCGGCGACCGGCTCTATCTGCCGCCCGAGCAGCGCGTCCACATCTGGTAAGCGAAAAGGGGACAGTCACTTCCTGGTGCCAGGCGCCAGGCACGCATGACTATTGCCGCTTTCCGGCCTTCGGCGCCTGAGGGGACACGTACTTTTTGGCCAAAAAGTACATGTCCCCACGAGCCTCCCCTTGCCCGTTCGGGCTGAGCCTGTCGAAGCCCCTCACTTCTCTCCGGCCATAGGAAGAAAGCCCCTTCGACGGGCTCAGGGCGAACGGTGATGCCATTCCCGGTGCCAGGCACGTGCCTGGCACGCGAGATCGCGGCATACGCACTGCCGCAGCGCCTTTGGTGCTTTGGGTGAAACAACGGCCGGGACATGGGCGCAGGATCATCTCACCCAAAGCACCACAGGACCAAAGGAGCCGGCGTGACTGTCCCCTTTTTTGATTGCCGGATCGGCGACGGCAAAGTCTAGAGGCCCACCGCCCCGAAGGCGCTGGCGACGGCGGCGAGCCGGACGTTCATCGTCGCCGGATCGCTGGCATGATAGGTGCGGACGACGCTTTCGAGGGTGCGCCGGCTGTCCCTGAAATCCGAGGTCGGGGTCAGCCGGGTCAGCGTCAGATAGAGGAGCAGCACCGCCTCCTGGAGCGGGAAGGTGGCGGCGCCTTCCTCGTCGGTTCCGGTGAGCAGGCGGTGGATCGCCTTGTTGTGGATGCCGCTGTAGATGTGCACCCCGCCCTCGTCGTAATTGAGCGGCAGCACCTTGTATTTGCTGAAATGGTCGGGCTGGCCGGTGCGCGCCGGATTGGCGAAGTCGCGGATCGGCTTGCCGCCCTGGCCGAGCCCGGTGCCGATCTCCCACGACCAGCCGCTGAGCGGGTTGGGCTCGCCCGGATACCAGTTGGCGATGATGATCCCGAACACGTCGCTGAACGATTCGTTGAGCGCCCCCGGCAGCCTGCGGTAGATGAGCTGGGCCGAGGTTTCGGTGACGCCATGGGTCAGCTCGTGGGCGATGACGTCGAGATGCCGGGCGAAGCTGACCCCGTTTTCCTGGCCGTACCACATCTTGTTCTGCCACCAGACGGCATTGCCCCATTGCGGCTTGGGCAGCGGATTCTGGGCGCTCGAATAGACGTTGACCACCGAGACGAGCTTCATGCCCTTGTCGTCGACGCCGTCGCGCTTGAGCACGTCGTTGAAGAAATCGAACACCAGCTTGGCGTGGAAATGGGCCGAGACCGCGGCCGGATCCGAGCTGCCGATGTCGTTCGACGCGTAGCGCAGCGGCTGGGCCGGGAACGGCACCGGCGGCTGGGTGTCGAGATCGGCGCCCTGATAATCGTAGGTCTCGATGTTGCGCAGCGGATCGACGAGGGCGAATTGGCCGCCCTGCTGGAGCCCGAAGAAGTCGCGCCTGGCGTTGACGCTGTCGACCCCTTTCATCGGCGCGGGGATATCGAGCCGGGGCGTCGAGCTGAAATAGAAGATGACCGCGCCGTCATGGGCGTCGACGAAATAATCGTAGATCGCCGCCTCGCTGCGCGGCGACGGCCGCAGGCAGGAACGGGCGAGCTCGGGAAACGGATCGCTCTCGAGCGGCTCCTCCTCGTCGCGCGGCGCCATCGGCACCGCCGCGAAATGGTGGACGAGGTGCCAGGCCGAATTCTCCTCGTCGAGATACCAGCTGAGCACCGGCGGCGCGACCGAGCCGCGGATGGCGGCGCGGCGGTCGCCGGCGGCCCCGCCCCAGTCGAGCAGGCGGTCGAGCGCGTCGCCGGCCGAGATGCTCGCGATCGGGTCGATGTCCGGTTCCGGGGTCACCTTGCCGTTGATCGCAACCAGCGAGCGGTCGGCGCTGTCGATGTCGACCGCGATCCGGCTGCCGAAGATCGGGATCGCGTGCGCGCTCTGCTGAAAGACGACGCTGTTGGCCGACAGGCCGGGCTCGGCCGCGGTCGCGCTGAGCCGCATGTCGGGAACGAGCTCGGGGCGATCGGGGGCGGTGATCCGGGCGAGCGATTCCTCGCCGGTGTCCTCGAGGAAGGTCTGCAGGTGGCGGCGGCAGGCGGCCTCGTCGCTCTCCCCGGGCCTGGCCGGCTCGCGCGCCGTGGCCGGCACGGTCGCCGCCATGCCGAACATCCCCCCCCCCGGTCTCAGCCGCGGCTGCGCGGTTTCGGCGCCCTCTTCGCCGAAGCTGAAGTTGATGTTGCGGAACGAGGGCATGGCCATTCTCCCTTTGCTGCCGCCGGTCTTGCCCCCCGGCCGGGCTGGGACGAGTCGATTGGGCGGGGAGTTTCATGCCTCTCCGCCGCCGCCGCAACAGCTGTTTGAACAGGATCGGACCTTTACGGCCGCTCCCTCAGCAGTGCCGAGAGCGTCCAGCCGTCGTCGCCATGGCCGGAGCCGTTGACGACGTCGTCGAGATACCAGCGCGCGCCGATCCGGACGAACAGGAAGCGGCTCGAATCGGTGCGGCCGTAATTGGTCCAGCGGGCGACGATCGTCCGGCGATTGCCGCCGCCGCCCGCTGCCTCGCTCACCGAGACGCCGTGAATCTCCCAGTCCTGCGCGTTCACCCACCAGTCGAAGTCGAGCGAGCCGACGAGCTCGTCATGCGCGCGCGCCCAGCGCTGGTAGGCGGCGAACAGGCCGGCGAGGCGCGGGCTGTAGGCCCGCACCGGCTCGGCCGGCGGCGCATTGGCGGCGCGCGCATAATCGGCATAGACGGCGGCGACGAACGCCCGCGGATCCGCGACCCCGCGCGGCGGCGGCGCGAACGCCGCCAGCGCCAGTGCCGCCAGGATCAGGAAAGCTCTGCCCATCGTCCCCTCCCAAGGGGGCAATCAGCGCCGGGCGGCGGCGAAATTCAAGCCCCGGGGTGACGGCTCGCGTCAGGAGGCCTCGTTCTCCTCCTCGGTGAACAATCCGGCGGCGACCGCGGCGTTGGCCGAAAGGCGCACCGAATCGCCCTCGACCTCGGCGACCAGGCCGAGCGGGATGTAATGATGGTGGCCCTCGTGGCCGCCGCTGCCGCTGTCGGCCTTGGTCAGCTTGATCCGGTCGCCGTCGACCTTGTCGACGGTGCCGAGATGGACGCCGTCGGCGCCGATCACCTGCATATGCTCCCTGACGTCGTCCCTGCCGGCCATGGCCTGTCTCCCTCCTGGCTGGATGCTATGCCGTCTGAACCGCCGGCGGCTCGGCCTGTTCCGCCTGCCTCCCGGCGAAGCAGACGTGGAGCGCCGCCACCACCTGGGCGCCGTCGCCGACCGCGGCGGCGACGCGCTTGACCGATCCCGCGCGCACGTCGCCGACCGCGAACACGCCGCGCCGGCTGGTCTCGAGCGGCAGCCGGCCCTCGCCGGCGTCGGCGCCGGTGCAGACGAAGCCGCGCGCGTCGACCTTGAGGCCCGAGGCGGCGAGCCAGTCGGTATTGGGCTCGGCGCCGATGAACGAGAAGAGCTGGCGGACCGCGCGGCGCGCCTCGGCGCCCGAGGCGAGATCGCGCCAGGCGATGGCGGCGAGCTGCCCGCTCTCGCCCGCGAGCGCCGAAATCTCGACGCCGGTCACCACCTCGACATTGGCGAGGCCCTCGATCCGCTCGACCAGATAATGCGACATGGTCGCGGCGAGCGGCTTGCGGACCAGCAGCGTCACCCGCCGCGCGTGGGCGGCGAGATAGACCACCGCCTGGCCCGCCGAATTGCCGCCGCCGACCAGGGCCACCTCCTCGTCGGCGCAGAGGCCCGCCTCGAGCGGCGAGGCCCAGTAATGGACCGAGCTGCCCTCGAAATCCTCGAGTCCCGCGACGTCGAGGCGGCGGTAGCGGGCGCCGGTGGCGATCACCGCGGCGCGCGCCTGGATGCGTTCGCCGTTGGCGAGCTGGAGATGGAAGGGGTCCATCCCGCATTCGAGCTTCACCGCCTCGTCGGGGATCGCCATCTCGACGCCGAACTTGCGCGCCTGGCTGAACGCCCGGCCCATCAGCGCCATCCCGGAAATGCCGGTCGGGAAGCCGAGATAATTCTCGATTCTGGCGGATGCACCGGCCTGGCCGCCGAACGCGCGGCAATCGAGGGTGAGCACGGAGAGCCCCTCCGAACCCGCATAGACCGAAGTGGCGAGCCCGGCCGGCCCGGCCCCGATCACGACGACGTCGAACAATCGCTCCGGATCGATCGCTCCGACCAGGCCGATGCAGCGCGCGAGCGCGCCCTCGCTCGGATTCCTCAGCAATTGCCCGCCCGGGCAGAGCACGATCGGCAGCTCCTCGGCGGTGACGTCGAACCGGTCGACCAGGGTCTGCGCGCAGCTGTCCGCGGCCGGGTCGAGGCGCTGGAAGGGGTGGCCGTTGCGGCTGAGGAAATTGACCAGCCTGAGCACGTCCGCGTCGCCGTCGCGGCCGACGATCAGCGGCCCGCCGCCGCCGGTCTCGAGCAGCCCCATCCGCCGCAGGATCAGCGCCCGCATGATCCGCTCGCCCAGCTCCGCCTCGGCGATCAGCAGCGCGCGCAGCCGCTCGGGCGGAATCACCAGCGCCTCGACCTCGGTGAGCGCGGTGGCGTCGACCAGCGCGGGCTGGCCCGACAATTGCGCGAGCTCGCCCATGAACGAGCCGGGATGGTGGGTGACGATGTGGCTGCGCGCCCCGCCCGGATCGTGCTGGCTGACCTCGACCTCTCCGGCGAGGATCAGGACGAGGCCGAGGCCCGGCTCGCCGACCCGCGCCACCGCCTCGCCTTTCGCATAACGGTGCGCCGTCCCGAACCGGGCGAGGCGCGCCATCTCCTCGGGCGCCAGCGTCGGGAACATCTGCGCGCCGCGGGTGGCGATGATCGACTGGGCGGCCTCGGCCATGGCCTCCTTTACGCCGAAACGCGCGCCTCGCGAAGCGGGTCCGCGCCGAATCGGCTTGATCGCCGCGCCGCGCCGGGGAACATGGCCGCGACAAGAAGGGGAAGATCATGCGCCTGTCCGCCGCTTTCGCCATCGCCTCGATCCTGGCCGCGCCCGCCGCCGCCCGGCCCGGCGGCTGGCGTCCGAACCCGATCGCCGGCGCGACCGAGCCCGCCGAGGTCGTCGCCCATAGCGCCGCGGCCGACTGGCGCCCGGTCGATCCGGAAAACCTGCTGGTCATGGACCTTGCCGATGGCGGCCGCGTCATCATCGAGCTCGCCCCGGCTTTCGCCCCGGTCCATGTCGCCAACATCCGCCGCTTCGCCCGCGCCGGCTGGTGGAACGCGGCGACGATCTACCGGGTGCAGGACAATTATGTCGCCCAGTGGGGCAATGGCGACGCCCAGGTGGCGATGCCGGACGGCGTCGTTCCCCAGCCGCCGGCCGAATATGAGCGCCCGCTGGCCGGGCTCGCCATCCGCCCGCTCGGCTTCCCGGACAGCTATGCGCCGATGACCGGTCATGTGAACGGCTGGCCGGTCGCTTACGATCCGCGCCGGCGCATGGTCTGGCTCACCCATTGCTATGCCAGCGTCGGCGTCGGCCGCGACCTCGCCCCGTCGACCGGCACCGGCGGCGAGCTTTACGCGGTGATCGGCCATGCCCCGCGCCCGCTCGACCGCAACATCGCCAATGTCGGCCGGGTGATCGAGGGCATTGCCCTGCTCTCGGCGCGGCCGCGCGGCTCCGGCCCGCTCGGCTTCTACCAGGCCGACCATGGAGAGGTGCCGATCCCGATCCGGAGCGTCCGCCTCGCCGCCGACATGCCGGCGGCCGAGCGGCCCCGGTTCGAGGTGATGCGCACCGACACCGCGACCTTCGCCGCCTATGTCCGCGGCCGCGCCAATCGCGGCGGCCAGTTCTTCACCGTGCCGCAGGGCGGCGTCGATGTCTGCAACGTCAACGTGCCGGTGCGCCGGCAAAGCTAGCGCAGCACCATCCGGTCGCCGCTGATCTCGACCCGGCCGACCCGCTCGAGGAAGCTCTGGCCGAGCAGCGAGACCGCCAGCCGCGGGACGATCGCGGCCGGCACCGACCGCGCCTCCAGCGGCCCCGCCGCGATCCGCTCGATCGTCACCGGCATCACTTCGACCGCCCCGCCGGCGCCCTCGGCGGTGGCGCGTTCGGACGGCAGCGCGATGCCGGCGCGCTGGGCGTCGCCCGCGGTCAGCGCGACGAGCGAGGCGCCGGTGTCGACGAGGAAGCGGACGCGGGCGCCGTTGACCTGCGCGTCGAGATAGAAATGGCCGTCCGCGGCGCGGAATATCTCGCGCCTGGCGAAGCCGTTGCCGGCCGGCTCGGACGCGGGCCGGGCGGCCGCCTCGGCGGCAAGCTTGGGCTTGGCCGGCGGCGGCAGCGCTTCGCCGGGCCGCAGCGACGGCGCCAGCACGGCGAGGCCGATCAGCCCCGCGCCGAGCCAGAGGATGTTGCCGGAAGCGGCCATGCCGCCCGGCCTAGCCGCAGGCGTGCAAAGAGCGGGTTAACGCGCCTCGCGAAAACGCCCGCCGAAGCGGGAGCTTCGACGGGCGCCGGACGTCTCGGCCTGGACTTGAAGGCACTCGAGCGCAGGCGGGACGCGCCTTTTCCGGAACGGCCTAGGCCGCGTGCGGCTGCGGGTCCGGGATGATCCGCCGCCGCACCGTGCGGACGATCTGGCCGCCGGCGACCAGCGGCGCGCTGGCGAGCGGCAGAGCGGTGCCGCAAAACGCGCATTCGGCCATCATCCGGCCGATATACCAGTGGGTGCGGCCGCAGCCCGGGCAGTGGTTGGTCTCGTCGTCGCGGTAGAAGATGTGGTAGCCGCGCTGTGCCACCGGCGGGACGAGGCTGCCGCCGCGCGCCTCGAGTACGTTCATCGTCGCCATACTTCGGCTCCTTTGCGAAACACTTGCCGGCATCAACGCCGTGCCTGCCGTGCGGGTTGCAAGGAAACCGGACGAACCGAAAAAGGGCGGCCGCGCCGATGGCGGGCCGCCCTCTTGCGGGACGATGAAGCGGGCGGCGGAGTCCAGCGACCCGGCCGCCCCCAAAATCACTCCATGCGCTCGCGGAAGCAATTGCGCAGCGCCCGCTCCTGCTCGCGCTGGGCGAGCGCGCGCGCTTGGGCCCGGCACTGGCCGATCGGCGTGTTCGCCTCCGCCGCCGCCATCGCGGCCGCGGCGTCGTAGGACGGCGCCAGCCGGCCGTCGGCGGTGAACTGCACCGGCTGGGCGATCTGCGACATCAGCTCGCGGCCGACGGGGACGCGGGCGCGATGGCCGGTGATGATCAGGCCGCCGATCAGGCCGGCGGCGATCACCCCGACGCCGGTCGCGATCGTATTGCCTTCGCCTTCCTGGCGGAAATCGCCGGAGACCGGAATGTGCTGGCCATTGAGATCGATGTAGCGCAGCGAGAATTCCAGCTTGCCGGACTTGCCGAACGCGCCCTTGCCGGTGCGCCAGGTGATCTCGCCCAGCGCCGGGGTGCCGCGCGGGATGACGATTGTGTCGCCGATCCTGACGTCGTTCAGCACGGTCAGCGGAAAGGTGTCGCCGGCATGGTGGGTGCTGCTGTTCACTTCCTGCGAGACGGCGAGAGTGACCGGCACGCCGGCGTTGAGGCTCAGCAGCCCGGCTTCCGGAGCGGCGGCGGCCGGCGCTTCGGCGGCCGGCGCGGGCGCGGGCGCCTGCTGGGCGGACAAAGGCGTGGAGACGAGCGCGGCGGCGGCCGCGCCAAGAAGGATTCGGCGCACTTGATTTCCCCTTGCTGGCGGAGAGGAATCTCCGCACGGGCGCCCCCCGTGGCCGCCCAAAGTGGGACAAACTCGGTATCGCGCGGGAAATCAAGCAAAAAATCGAAAATGTTCCTATAGTTACGCTGCCAGAACGGCCGCTGAAAAAGGATGACGGTCACTCTTTTTGCCGTTTTTCCCGCTGCCGTTCGCGCCATTCCAGGAAGGCCAGCGCCAGCCGCGGATCGAAGGCGCCGGGCGCCGCCGCAACGTCGGTGCCGGCGGCGGCGCCGGCCGGAGCCGCGTTCGCCAGCTCGGCGGCGAGCTGGAGGGCGACGCTGATCTCGGCCTCGTCAAGCGCCGCCTCCCAGCGCCGCGCGAAGCCCGGCCGCAGCTTGCGCCGGTCGTAGGCGGCGCGCCTGCCGAACCCCGCCGCCCGCGCCGCGCGGGTGATGTTGCCGGTCTCGCGCAAATGGGCGAAGAAGATGGCGTCGTGCCGCGCCGTCCACCAGCGCGCCGCCGCCGCCATCACCTTGAGCCGCCCGCCGATCCCGCGCCGGATGACGAGATCCTCGTCCCGATCCCGCTCATCCTGAGGAGCCGGTGAGCCCGTCGAACCGGCGTCTCGAAGGACCAGCCGTTGGTCCGCCCTCGCCACCGCCGCCGCCATCCGCTCGGTAAATCCCGGCTCGGTCCGCCGCAGCGCATAGATGCAGCCGAGCCCGACCCCGGCCAGCTCGCACGCCAGCCGCACATTGCCGCCCTCCTCGAGCAAGGCGAAGAACCGCCGCCGCCGCCAGCGGGTGAAACGCACGTAGCGGCGCTTGGGCCGGGTCGAATCGGAGCGGCGAGGCATGAGAACATAATAGGAACATATCAGGCGTCGGGCAAGTGGCCTGGTCGGGCATTAGCACCTCCACCGCTATCTCGCCGAGTTCGATTTCCGCTAATCCAACCGTGCCGCCAACGGGTTTGACGACAGCGAGCGCTCCCGCGAAGCGCTCGAAGGCATAGTCGGGAAGTGCATTCTGTGCCCGATTCATCGTCGCTTGCGGCATGACTCGGCCCCGCGTAGAATCCTCCGAGATGAAGAATTTGGAGCGCTTCAAGTTTACCGTGCCCGGCTACACGCCGGAAACGATGCCGCTTGACCGATTGATGGAGTATCTGAGCCAACTCAGCATCGTGCTTGGCAATCCTCGCGATCTTCACCTTGTCGGCATCGAGAAATCCAGCACCCGCCCGGTGCTAGCGATGCCTCATGACGTTGCGGTAAAGGTTCGCCTCAATGCCCGCGTAGTCGCCCAAGGCGGCGGTTCCCAACGGCGGCGCGAGGCCTTCGACACAATCCGTCGGATGGTGTCCGAGGATGGCGGCAAGCCAGCCGTGCTGAAAGAGTCGAAAGGCGCGATCATTCTCAAGTTCCCAAGCGTGGACATCGGGCAGGATCAGGTCATTCATTCCTTGCGCCAGCCAACGTCCATTGAGGGGACTCTCATGCGCGTTGGCGGCATCGCGGAGAATGCCCAGCTTCTTATTCAGGAAATGAACGGGACCGTTATCGCCGGCTGCACGGCCTCCAGATCCGTGGCGCAAGCAATGGCACCTCTGATCTACCACGCAATCCGCGTGAGCGGCATCGGGACCTGGCATCGAACCGAAGAGGGCAAATGGGCAATCACCCGCCTTCATGTTCAAACCTTCGAGGCCTTGGACGAAAGCGAACTTGAGGACGTTGTGGCGAAGCTGCGGGCCGTCAATGTGCGGTGGCCCGCCGACAGCATCGAGCAGTTGCAGGCGATGCGGGAACAGGCGGCCTGATGCCGGTTGCCTTCGACTCCACGACACTCAGCATCCTCCTTAATCCGGATGCTCGGGTCCCAAACGATCCGGCGACGGGCAAGCCGATCGACCTGCCGAAGGAGCGCGTTCAAGCGCTCGTCGTGAAAATCCAGAAGGAGAAGGAAAAGATCGTCATTCCCGCCCCGGTGACCGCTGAAATCCTGACGGTGGTCGGGCCGACCTATGCGGACTATCTGGCGATCATCAACAAATCCCGCGTGTTCGAGGTTGTGCCGCTTGACGAGAAGGCGGCGATTGAGTTGGCATTCCTCAATCGCGACGCGTTCGCTGCCAGCGACAAGAAGAACAGGCTTCAGCCCTACCAGAAGGTCAAAGTGGACCGGCAGATATTGGCGATCTGCAAGACGGCGGGCTGTGACACGCTCTACACTGACGACAAAAGCCTTATCGCAAGCGCCAAGCTGTGCGGGATCAAGACGGTGCGCCTGTCGGAATTGCCGCTCCCGGACTCGGCGCGGCAAGGGAAGCTTGCCCTAGAGCCGCACGACGAATTGCCGGAGATGGACGATGACGAAATCGACGACGGCGGCGAAGGCGACGATAGCAAAGCTTGACTCGCAATCGGAACGCTTCAAGCAGGCCGCCCGCGACCTCGAATGCGACGAGGATGAGGCCCGCTGGGATGAGCGGCTGAAGTAGTGAGTCAGAAGCCGAACGACGAAACGCCATGACCATGGATTGGCCGTCCGCTGATTGGGTGGCGGCAATCGCCGCCGTCCTTTCTGTCCTTGTCGCAATCGTCTGGGGCGTTGTCACTCTCCGCAACTCTCTGAGCCAGCTCACAACGAACTTCGAGGAGCGGCGTTACTCTGATCTCGACCGACTTCATTTCGAGCTGTTGCGAATGCGGTCGGAAATCCCGATCTTGCACCGCCAAGGTTCTCTCAAAGGGTGGGAGGCGCTTCAGCTGAAGCGGCTAGACGAGAGTATGGATGCTTGGTTTCGAGCTTCAGCGGCGGACGGTCACCGCTTGTTAGCAAAACCGGCCTAACCAGGACTGGCCTATCGCCGCCCGGGAGTCCCCGATGCCGCTGAGCAGCCGCTACCGCCGCAACATCCTCGCCCGCCGCATCCGCGAGCAGGAGGGCCGCTGCCTCTATTGCCGGCGCCCGTTCACCGCCGCCGGCCCGACCCGCCCGACCATCGAGCACCGCAAGGCGAAGATGGACGGCGGCTCCGACCGCGTCGCCAATCTCGCCGCCGCCTGCCTCCACTGCAACCGCCTCCGCGGCCGGCAGATGGTGGGCGACCGGGCGAAGGCCCGCGCCGCGGCCCGGGCGTCGCTCAAGCCCGACCGGCGGGAGCGGCTGCCAACCTGATCCGGGCGCAAACCGGGCGGTCTGCGGACATCGCGCGCGTCCCCCCGCGCCCGCGGATAAATAGTGACAGTCACTCTTTTCCCAGCCGGCACCCCGGAGGCCCACCCGGTTATCCACTGCTAATCTATTAGCATAAAACGGCGCAGGCTTGGGGGTAGTTGCGCCCGCCGATGCGTCTTGGCGCCTTCGCGTCTTCGCGTGAAACCCAAGGCGGGCGCCAGCCCGCGAGCCCTCGCCAGCCCCAGGCCGCTCGTTGTCGCGATAAATAGCGACAGTCACTCTTTTCCCCGGGCGAAGGCCCGCGCCGCGGCCCGGGCATCCCGAAAGCCCGGGCAGGAGCAACGGACGCCCGCCTGATTCGGGCGTGAAGCCGGCGGGCTTGCGGGGAAATCGCCCGCGAACCCCGCGTGACCGGGCGGGGAAGCGCGCGGGTTGCGCAGCGGGGCGGAGGGGACGGCTCCCATTTGCGCAACAGCCCGCGGCGCCTGCGCGGGGCGCGCCGCAAGCGCCGCCTGCCCGGTCGCCGCACCGGAGCCACGGCAGCGCAGACCGCCCGCCGCCCGCGGCGCCCGCGCGGGGCGCGCCGCAAGCGCCGCCTGGTCGGCCGCCGCACCGGACCCATGGCAGCGCAGGCCGCCCGCCGCCGGTATCTCACTGCTAATCCATTAGCATCAAGCCGGTCTTTACCGAAACTTTGTCAATTTATCCGACACTGCGCCGATGTCGGAGAAGCTTACACTTCCCCTTTGGGCGCGGGCGGATCGGGCGTGATCCGGCTGTTCAAACATTATGTGCCCTATGCGGTGCTGCTCCTGGGCGCGATCGACTTCGTCCTGCTGATGGCGGCGGCCGAGGCGGGCTGGGCGGTGCGGCTGTGGCAGGTGGCCGGCGATTTCGATCCCGATGCGGCGCGGCTGCCCAACATGCTCGCCTTCGCCTGCGTGCTGCAGGCGGCGATGGTCGCGGTCGGCGTCTACGGGGTGCAGGCGGTCCGCTCGGTGCGGTTCGCGGTGGCGCGGCTGCTGGTCGCGCTGATGCTCGGCATCACCGGGCTCAGCCTCGTCTTCTTCCTGCTGCCGCCGGTCGGCTTCTGGCGCTCGAGCCTGCTCTACGCGACCTGGTTCGGCCTCGCCGGCCTGGTCGCGGTGCGCATCCTGATGCGCGACCTGCTCGGCGGCGAAAGGTTCAAGCGGCGGGTGATGGTGCTCGGCACCGGCGCCCGGGCGCGGCGGATCGAGCGCCTCGCCGCCGGCCACGGCGCCGGCTTCGCGGTGGTCGGCGTCGTCGACATGAACGACAGCGGCGGCCTGCCCGCGCGCCTGATCGGCCTCGGCGCGAGCGAGGTCGTGCTGGCGCTCGAGGAGCGGCGCAACGCGCTGCCCCTGAACGACCTGCTCAAGATCAAGACGACCGGGGTCCAGGTCTACGATTTCTCCTCCTTCCTCGAGCGCGAGACCGGCCGGGTCGATCTCGATTCACTGAATCCCTCCTGGCTGATCTTCTCCGACGGCTTCTCCGCCGGGCGGCGGCTGTCGAGCGTCGCCAAAAGGCTGTTCGACATCCTCGCCAGCGGCGCCCTGCTCGCCCTCACTCTGCCGCTGATCGCGCTGACCGCGCTCGCGGTGAAGCTGGAAAGCCGCGGCCCGGCCTTCTTCCGCCAGCGCCGGGTCGGCCTCTACGGCCAGCCGTTCGACCTTCTCAAGCTGCGCTCGATGCGTCTCGATGCCGAGGTCGGCGGCAAGGCGGTGTGGGCGCAGAAGGACGATCCGAGGGTGACGAGGGTCGGCCGGATCATCCGCAAATTGCGGATCGACGAGCTGCCCCAGGCCTGGAGCGTGCTCAAGGGCGAGATGAGCTTCGTCGGGCCGCGCCCGGAGCGGCCGCAATTCGTCGCCGATCTGGAGGCGCGGCTGCCTTATTATGCCGAGCGCCACGTCGTGAAGCCGGGCATCACCGGCTGGGCGCAGATCAACTATCCCTATGGCGCCTCGGTCGAGGACGCCCGCGAGAAGCTCGAGTTCGATCTCTATTACGCCAAGAATTATTCGGTCTTCCTCGATCTCCTCATCCTCCTCCAGACGGCGCGGGTGGTGATCTGGCCGGAGGGGGCCAGGTGACCGGCTTCATCGCCCTGTGGAGCCATTTGCTCGCCGCCGCGCTCTACGGCGCGCTCGCCGTCCACCAGCTGCGCCGCTGGCACGGCGACGCCCAGGGCCGGCCGCTGATCACCGCCTTCGCGGCGATGTCGGTGTGGACGATCTTCCTCGCTCTGCTCGGCCCCTATACCTGGCTCGCCCAGCTCGCCGAGAGCGGCCGCAACCTCGCCTTCCTCGCCTTCATGTACGGCCTCCTCGCCGGCGCCGGCGAGGGCGCCAGCCAGCGCGCGGTCAAGGCGGTGTTCGCGGCGGTGGCGGCGGTGATCGGGCTGCAGATCGTCGTCGGCGGGGTGATGCCGGAATTCGCCCGCAACCCTCTCGTCTTCCAGGCGCTCGCCTCGACCAGCCAGATCATCGGCATGGTCATCGCCGCCGGCGCCCTCATCCTCGTCCACAACCTCTACGGCCAGGCGGCGCCGGGCTCGCGGCCGGCGCTGCGCTTCCCGATGATCGCGCTGGCGGCGATGTGGGCCTACGATCTCCACCTCTACACGGTCGCCTATTTCACCCGCGCGCCCGGCACCGAGATGTTCGCCCTGCGCGGCCTGGTGCTGGCCGCGCTCGCCCTGCCGTTCGCGCTCGGCGTGCGCAATGCGAGCTGGAAGATCCAGATCTCGCGGGCGGCGACCTTCCAGTCGGTGTCGCTGGTCGTCATCCTCTTCTATCTGGTGATGATGATGCTGGCCGCCCGGGCGATGGAGATCGTCGGCGGCGATTGGGCCCGGGTCGGCCAGGTCGGCATCGTCTTCGTGATGACCCTGGCCGCGCTCGTCATGCTCCCCTCGGCGAAGCTGCGCGCCTGGCTGCGCGTCGTCCTGGTCAAGCATCTGTTCGAGCATCGCTACGATTATCGCGGCGAATGGCTGCGCTTCACCGATACGGTCGGCCGGCGCAGCGAGACCGGCGCCTCGCTCGAGGAACGGGTGGTGAAGGCGCTCGCCGACATCGGCGGCGCCCCCGCCGGCCTGCTGCTGCTCTGCGACGAAGCCTATCGGCTGGCGCCGGCGGGGCGCTGGAACTGGACCGGGCCGGCCCCCGCCGGCGCCGGCGCCGAGGCGCTCCTGCGCTATGTCGAGAGCGGCGGCTTCGTCATCGATTTCGAGGCGATCCGGCAGGGCTGGCTGGTCAGGGGCGAGACCCGCCTGCCGGTGCCGGTCTGGCTCGCCGCGCTCGAACCTGCCTGGGCCGGCATTCCGCTGATCCACGGCGGCCGGCTGGCCGGCCTCGTCATCCTCGAGCATCCCGGCTTCCGCCGGCCGCTCGACTGGGAGGATTTCGACCTGTTCCGCACCGCGGGGATTCAGGCCGCCTCCTACATCGCCGAAGCGCGCAGCCAGCAGGCCCTCGCCGACGCCCAGCGCTTCGACGAGTTCAACCGCCGCTTCGCCTTCATCATGCACGACATCAAGAATCTGGTGAGCCAGCTTTCGCTCGTCGCCCGCAACGCCGAGCGCCATGCCGACAATCCCGAATTCCGCGCCGACATGATCGCCACCCTGCAAAGCTCGGTCAGGAAGATGAACGAGCTGCTCGCCCGGCTTTCGCCCGGCGCCGCGCGCGAGCCCGAGCCGGCGCGGCCGGTCGAGGTCCGCGCCCTGCTCGATGCGATCGCCGCCGCGCGGCGCCGGGTCCATCCGGTGAGCGTCGGCGGCGACGCCGCGCTCGTCGCCAAAGCCGATCCGGCGGGCCTGGAACAGGCGCTCGTCCATCTCGTCCAGAACGCGATCGAAGCGAGCCCGCCGGGCGAGCCGGTCGAGCTGCGCTACTTCGAGAGCGGCGGCGACGTCGCCATCGAGGTGATCGATCGCGGCCACGGCATGTCGCCCGCCTTCGTCCGCGACCGGCTGTTCCAGCCCTTCGTCTCGACCAAGGAGCAGGGCTTCGGCATCGGCGCCTATGAAGCGCGCCAGCTGATCCTCGCCATGGGCGGCCGCCTCGACGTCGAGAGCGGGGCCGGCGAAGGCACCAGGTTCACCCTTTACCTGCCGGCCGCGGAAGACCGCGCCGGCCATCATTACGAACGGATGCGCGCATGAACGCTCAATTCAAGCCGAGGCTGCTGATCGTCGAGGACGACGAGGGGCTCCAGCGCCAGCTGCGCTGGGCCTATGACGATTATGAGGTGCTGGTCGCCTCGGACCGCAACGCCGCGGTCGATCTCCTCCGCTCGGCCGAGCCGGCGGTGGTGACCCTCGATCTCGGCCTGCCGCCCGATCCCGACGGCACCAGCGAAGGCTTCGCCGCGCTGGAGACGATCCTGACCCTCAAGCCCGAGACCAAGGTGATCGTCGCCTCGGGCCACGGCGCCCGCGAAAGCGCGCTTCGGGCGATCGCGTCCGGCGCCTATGATTTCTACCAGAAGCCGGTCGACATCGATCAGCTCGGCCTGATCGTCCGCCGCGCCTTCCAGCTCCACGGGCTCGAAGACGAGAACCGGCGCCTCGAAAGCCAGGTCGGCGACGACCGTACCGTGCTCGGCTCGATGGTCACCGCCGCCCCGGAGATGACCAAGGTCGCCCGCACCATCGAGCGGGTCGCCAACACCGACGTCTCGGTGATGCTTCTGGGCGCCTCGGGCACCGGCAAGGAATTGCTCGCCCGCGGCGTTCACCGCTCCAGCCGGCGCCGCGGCGGCGGCTTCGTCGCGATCAATTGCGCGGCGATCCCCGAGAATCTGCTCGAGGCCGAATTGTTCGGCTACGAGAAGGGCGCCTTCACCGGCGCGATCCGCACCACCGAAGGCAAGATCGAGCTCGCCCATGGCGGCACCCTGTTCCTCGACGAGGTCGGCGACATCCCGCTCTCCCTGCAGGTCAAGCTGCTCCGCTTCCTCCAGGAGCGGGTGATCGAGCGGATCGGCGGCCGCCGGCCGATCGCCGTCGACACGCGGATCGTCTGCGCCACCCACCAGAATCTGGAGGAGATGATCGCCGCCGGCACGTTCCGCGAGGATCTCTACTACCGGCTGGCGGAAATCGTCGTCCGGATCCCCAGCCTCGCCGAGCGCCATGGCGACGCCGCCTTGCTCGCCAAGCATTTCCTCGCCCGCTTCGCCCGCGAGATGAACCCGCAGGTCCGCGGCTTCGCGCCGGGCGCGCTCGCCGCGATCGAGAGCTGGGCCTGGCCGGGCAACGTCCGCGAGCTCGAGAACCGGCTGAAGCGGGCGGTGATCATGGCCGACGGCAAGCTCGTCACCGCCGGGGACCTCGATCTCGCCGCGCCGGCGGGCGAGAGCCTTCCGGTCAACCTCAAGGCCGCCCGCGAGAGCGCCGACCGCCAGGTGATCCGCAAGGCGCTCGCCCAGACCGACGGCAACATTTCCGGCGCCGCCAAGCTGCTCGGCATCAGCCGGCCGACGCTCTACGACCTGCTTAAGCAATACGGGCTGCAGGCCTAGCCAGATGGCGCTGCCTCTCCGCCCCCACTCCGCTCGCCCTGAGCCTGTCGAAGGGCTTTTCTTTTCCTTGTTGGGGAGAAGGAAAGGGAAGGGCTTCGACAACCCCGGATCCAGTCCGGGGCCGAACGGTTGGTGGCTGGCCCTGGCTTTTTGCGCGCTCGCAGCCTGCTCGGGCCGCGGCGGCACCGCTTATGAGCGCGGCGTCGCCGCGTTCAATGCGGGCGACGTGCGCACCGCCCGGGTCGAATTGCTGAACGCGCTTCAGGCCGACCCGCGGGACAAGGCGGCGCGGGTGATGCAGGCGCGGATCGATCTCGCGCTCGGCGACGGCGTCGCCGCCGAATCCGAGATCCAGCGCGCCCGCCAGTCGGGTGTGCCGGCGGGCGAGACCGCGCATCTCCTCGCCCACGCCAAATTGCTCCAGGGCGACGCGCGCGCCGCGCTCGCCGAGGCGGCCGCCGCCGCCCCCGAGCACGAAGCCTATGCCGCCCGCATCAGCGGCCGCGCCTATATGGCGATCGGCGACGGCGGCAATGCGCTCGCCGCGTTCGACCGGGCGCTCGTCCTCGCCCCCGAGGACAGCGGCGTCTGGACCGACATCGCCCGCTTCCGCCGCTCGAACGGCGACGTCGCCGGCGCGATCGAGGCCGCCGACCGCGCCGTCGCCGCGCGGCCGCGCAACGCCGAGGCGCTGGTGCTGCGCGGCGTGCTCACCCGCGGCCAATACGGCCTCGCCGCCGCTCTGCCCTGGTTCGATCGCGCGCTCGCCATCGACGGCGGCAATGTCGAGGCGCTGATCGAGCGCGCGGTGACCTATGGCGAGGTCGGCCGGGCGGCCGACATGCTCGCCGACGCGCGCGAGGCCCATCGCCTGACCGGCGGTCATCCGACCGCTTATTATCTCGAAGCCGTGCTCGCCGCCCGGGCGCGCAATTTCGCGCTGGCGCGGAGCCTTTGGGAGCGCACCCGCGGCGCCTTCGACGATACGCCGGCCGGGCGCCTGCTCCTTTCCGCGATCGACTTCGAGACCGGCAACGAGGAGCAGGCCGCGCGCCGCCTCGCCGGGCTCGTCGCCGACCAGCCGGGCAACCGCCGCGCCCGCCGCCTGCTCGCCGCCGCCCAGTGGCGGATGGGCGACGCCGCCGCGACCGCGGCGACCCTGCGCCCGATCGCCGACATGCCCGACGCCGACAGCTACAGCCTGGCGCTGATCGGCCGGGCCCTGGTCCGGCTCGGCGATTCGCCCGCCGCCTCGATGTACCTCGCCCGCGCCGCCCGGCCGCAGCCCGGCGCGCTCGCCGCGCTCGATCCGCTGAGCGAGGGCGATTTCGCCGACGTCCGCCGCGCGGCCGAAGCGGCGCCGGGCGACGGGCCGGCGCAGGTCCGGCTGATTTCCGCGCTGCTCGCCCGCGGCCAGCAAGACGAGGCGTTGACCCGCGCCCGCCGGCTCCAGGCCGCCAATCCGGGCGTCCCCGAGGTCCATATCCTGGTCGGCGACGCGCTCGGCGTGCGCGGCGACTATGCCGCCGCGGCCGAGCAATATCGCCGCGCCGCCAACCTCGCTTTCACCGAAAGCGTGGCGATGCGGCTGATCGATTCGCTGCAGCGCTCCGGCCAGGCCGCCGCCGCCGACACTGTCCTCATCCTGTTCGTCCAGCAGAATCCGCGCAGCGTCCCCGGCCTGATCCTGATGGGCGGGCGGGCGATGCAGCAGCGGAACTGGCTGTTCGCGATCGCGCTCTACGAGGGCCTGCGCGCGCGCATCGGCAACAACGACGCGACCATCCTCAACAACCTCGCCTGGGCCTATTCGGAGAGCGGCGATACGGCGCGCGCGCTGCCGCTGGCACGGCGCGCCTGGGCGCTCGATCCCAACAACCCGGCCACCGCCGACACATTGGGCTGGCTGCTGTTCAAGAGCGGCCGCCGCGCCGAGGGCCTGCTCCTGCTCCAGCAGGCCGCCCGCGGCGCCCCCTCGGGCTCCGACATCCGCCGCCGCCTCGCCGTCGCCCGCGGCGGCTGATTCCCCAACCCGTCATTGCGAGCGTAGCGAAGCAATCCAGAGCGGTGCCGCCGCCCGCTGGATTGCTTCGTCGCTTCGCTCCTCGCAATGACGAGGGAGCGTTAGCGCAGCGCCGGCCGGTCGAGGTTCAGCTCGGCGATCGGGATCACCGTGACGTTGGCCTGCTCGCGGCGCAGCCGCTCGAGGAATTGCGACGCCTCGCCGACGATGACGATGGTCGCGCCCTCGGGCCTGAGCAGCTCGGCCGCCGCGGCCTGGGCCTCGGCCGGGGTCACCGCCAGCACCGCCCGCTGGTAGCGGACCAGCTCGACCGGATCGATGCCGCGCACGACATAGGAGGAGACGAGCTGGGCGAGCCCCGCCGTGGTCTCCGCGTCGCGGCCGAAATCGCCGGTCAGCGAGGCGCGCCGGGCGTCGAGCTCGGCGGCCGGGATCGGCTCCGCACCGAGCCGGCGCAGCTCGCCGAGGATCAGGCCGAGCACCTCGGCGGCGGCATCGTTGCGGGTCTGGGTCGCGGCGAGGAACGGGCCCGGCTCGCGGCGCGCATCGAGGCTGCTGCCCGAGCCGTAGGAAAGGCCGCGGCGGATCCGGATCTCCTGGTTGAGCCGGGCGCTGTAGCCGCCGCCGAGCACCGCATTGGCGACGATCGCCCGGTAGAAACGCGGGTCGCGGCGGGAAAGGCCGCTGCGCGCGACCGCCACCGCCGCCTGGCCGGCGCCCGGCATGTCGATGACGATGACGTCGGTGCGCGGCGCCGGACGCGGCGCGGCGGCAGCGGTCGGCGGCGCGGCGGCGGCGCGCCAGCTGCCGAAATGCCGCTCGGCCAGAGCGCGCGCCTGAGCCGGATCGATGTCGCCGGCGAAGACCAGGGTGACGCCCGCCGGCCGCCAGGCGGCGCGATAGGCGGCCTGGAGGTCGGCCCGGCTGATCGCCGCGAGCGAGGCGGCGGTGCCCGCCGAAGGATGGCCGTAAGCGGACGCGCCGTAGAGCGCGCGCGCCGCCGCCATGCCGGCGACATCGCCGGGATCGCGCATCGCCACCCGCACCGCATCGGCGGCGATCGCGCGCTGCCGCTCGAGCTCCTCGCCGGACAGAGCGGCGTTGCGGGCGATGTCGGCGATCAGGCCGGTGGCGGTGCCGGCATCGGCGGTGCGGACGGTGAGGCCGAGCTGGGAGCCGTCCCAGCCGGCGCCGCTGGCGAGCGAGGCGCCGAGCGCCTCGACCGCGGCGTCGATCTCGGCCGCCGAACGGGTCGCGGTGCCCTCGGTCATCACCGCGGCGGCGAGCGCGGCGGTGCCGGCGCGGCCTTCGCGATCCGCCGAGGCGCCGCCGCGGGCGACCAGCGAGACGGTCACCAGCGGCACCGAGCGGCTGGTCGCGGTGACGATGGTGAGGCCGTTGGCGAGGCGCTCGCTGACCGGCGTCGGCACCGCCGGGACGATTTCCGGCCCCGGCGGCGGCGGCGCGACTCGAAGGTTCGCCGGCGCCGGCTCGATCACCGGCACGTTTGCGGGCGCGGCGAGCGGCGCCGCCTGGACGGTTCCGGCGGTGGCGATGGTGTCGCCGCGGGCGGAGCCGCGCATTTCCTCGGGCAGATAGCGCAAAGCGGCGCTGGCCTCGTCGCGCAGCCAGGCGCGGGCGACGCGCTGGATGTCGGCCGGGGTCACCGCCGCGATCTCGGCGAGCCGGCGGTCGGCGGCGGCGGCGTCGCCCTCGACCACCACCGCCTCGGCGATCGCCGAGGCCTGGCCGTCGGCGGTCTCGCGCGCGCGCAGGGCGCTGGTCAGCAGCTCGTTCTTGGCCTCCTGGAGCTCGGCCGCGCTGACCGGTTCGTCGCGGAAGCGGGCGATCTCGCGCCGCAGCGCCGCCTCGCCGGCCTCGGCGGTCTGGCCGCTCGCCAGGATCGCGAACACGGCGAGATTGCCGCGGCCCTGCTTGGCATCGACATAGGAGCTGGCCTGGGCGGCGATCTGGTCGCGATAGACGAGCGCCTGGTGGAGCCGCGAGCTCTCGCCGGTCGAAAGGATTCCGTCGAGCACCTCCATCGCCGCCGAATCGGGATGGGCGGCGGGCGGCACCGGATAGGAGATCAGCACCGCCGGCAGCGGCGTGTTCGCCTCGTAGACGGTGTAATGCCGCGCCTCCGTCCGCTCCGGCTCGGTCGCGGCGATCCGCGGGATCGGCCCGGCCGGACGCGCGATCGGGCCGAAATATTGGTCGACCCAGCGGTCGAGCTGGGCCGGATCGAAATTGCCGGCGACGACCAGCACCGCATTGTCGGGCCGGTAATAGGTGGCATGGAAGGCGCGCACGTCCGCGATCGTCGCCGCGTCGAGATCCTCGATGCTGCCGATGCCGGGGCGGCCGTAGGGCAGCACGTCGTAGCTGATCTGCGGGAAATAGAGGTAGAACATCCGCCCGTAGGGGGCGGCGAGGACCCGGCTGCGATATTCCTCCTTCACAACGTCGCGCTCGGAGGCGAAGAAGGCCTGCTCGACGACCAGCGAGCCCATCCGCTCCGCCTCGGCCCAGAGCAGGCGCTGGAGATGGTTGGCCGGGACGACCTCATAATAATTGGTATAATCGTCGTTGGTCGAGGCGTTGTTGAAGCCGCCGACATCCTCGGTCAGCCGGTCGAACTGCTCGGGGACGAGGTTGCGGCTCGCCTTGAACATCATATGCTCGAACAGGTGTGCGAAGCCCGAGCGCCCGCGCGGATCGTCGCGCGAGCCGACGTCGTACCAGACCTGGACCGAGACGTTGGCGCTGGCGGGATCGCGCACCGCATAGACGCGCAGGCCGTTGGCGAGCGTCCGGCTGGTATAGGCGAGCGGCGGCACCGGCGCCTGCGTCTGCGCGAAAGCGGGCGCGGCCAAAGCGAGCAGCGCGGCCAGCGCCGCGCGGAACAGCAGCTTCATGATCATCGTCTCCCCGAGCCCGGATTCCTGCTGCCCCCGCGCACCGGCGCCGTCAAGCGCGCAGCGCCTCGGCCGCTTCGGCAAGCTCCAGCCAGCGATGCTCGGCGGCGTCGCGCTCCGCCTTGGCCGCGGCGACGGCGCCGGTCAGCGCCTCGAACAGACGGGGGTCGCGCCGGTAGAGATCGTGGTCCGAAAGCATCGCCTCGTCGCGCGCGATATCGGCCTCCAGCGCCTCGATCCGCGCCGGCAGCAGCTCATAGTCGCGCTGGTCCTTGTAGGTGAGCTTGCGGCGTCCACCCTCCCTGTGCTCCCGCGAAGGCGGGAGCCCAGGCTTGGCCGCCGTCTGGGCTCCTGCTTTCGCAGGAGCACGAACCGGCGCGCGCTTGCGCTCCCAATCCTCATAGCCGCCGGCGACGATGTCGACCTTGCCCGAGCCGTCGAGGCCCAGGGTGATCGTCACCGTCCGGTCGAGGAAGTCGCGGTCGTGGCTGACGATCAGCACCGTTCCCTCATAATCGGCGATCACCTCCTGGAGGAGGTCGAGCGTCTCCATGTCGAGATCGTTGGTCGGCTCGTCGAGCACCAGCAAATTGGAGCGCCGGGCAAATTCGCGCGCGAGCAGCAGCCGCGAGCGCTCGCCGCCCGAGAGGCTGCCGATCGGCGCGTCGATCAGGCCGGGTTCGAACAGGAACTCCTTCAAATAGCCCTGGACGTGCTTCTTGTGGCCCCTGACCTCGATCCAGTCGCCGCCGTCGGCGAGCACGTCGCGGACCCTCTTGGCGGGGTCGAGCAGTGCCCGCTGCTGGTCGATCATCACCCCCTTGAGCGTCTTTGCCCGGGTCACGATGCCTTCGTCGGGGGCGATCTCGCCGGTCAGCAGCTTCAACAGGGTGGTCTTGCCGGTGCCGTTGGCGCCGACCACGCCGATCCGGTCGCCGCGCTGGATGCGCAGCGAGAAATCGCGGACGATCGCCCGCCCGTCATAGCTCTTGCTCACCTTGTCGGCCTCGATCACCATCCGGGTGCGGACCTCGTCGGTGGCGAGGCCGAGCTTCGCCGTCCCCGCCGGCCCGAGCATCGCGGCGCGGGCCGCGCGCATCGCGTGCAGCTTGGCGAGCCGGCCCTGGTTGCGCCGCCGCCGGGCGGTGACTCCGCGCTGCAGCCAGTGCAGCTCGAGCTTCAGCTTGGCGTCGAGCTTCTCCGCCGCCCGCGCTTCCTCGGCATAGACCTGGTCGGTCCACGCCTCGAAGCCGCCATAGCCGATTTCGGCGCGGCGCAACGTGCCGCGGTCGAGCCACAGCGAGGAGCGGGTCAGCCGCCTCAAAAAGGTGCGGTCGTGGCTGATCGCGATGAACGCGCCGGTGAAGCGGCCGAGCCAGTCCTCGAGCCATTCGATGCCGGCGAGGTCGAGATGGTTGGTCGGCTCGTCGAGCAGCAGCACGTCGGGCTGCTGGCCGAGCGCCCGGGCGATCGCCGCCCGCCGCCGCTCGCCGCCCGAGGCGGTCGCCGCCGGCCGGTCGAGATCGACTCCGATCCGCTCCGCCACCGCCGCGACTTCGTGCGCCGCGCCGCCGCCCGCCAGGGCGAAATCGCGCAGGCTCGCGAAGCCGGCGAGGTCGGGGTCCTGCTCGAGCAGCACCACCTTCGTCCCCGGCTGGATCGTCCTTCGCCCCTCGTCGGTCTCGATCAGGTCGGCGAGGCATTTGAGCAAGGTCGTCTTGCCGACCCCGTTGCGCCCGATCAGCGCCAGCCGGTCGCGCCCGCCGATGAACAGGTCGAGCCCGCGAAACAGCCAGCCCGATCCCTGGATCAGGCCGAGATTCTCATAGGCAAGGACGGGCGCGGGCATCGGCGCGACATAAGGGCGGATCGGCGTTTCGTCACCCCGCTGGCTCCGCCTGCGCATTTGCGGCATCCTTCCGCCATGTGGCGGACGATCCTCCTCTACGCTCTGGCGCTGGCGCTTGCCGCGGCCGCGCTCGAATGGCTGCGCTGGCGCTATCTGGTCCATGCCTTCTCGACCGAGATCTATATCGCCATCCTCGCTCTGGGCTTCGTCGCGCTCGGCATCTGGGCGGGGCGCAGGCTGACGCCGGCGCCGCGGCCGGCGGCGTTCGTCCGCAACGAGGCCGCAATCCGCTCGCTCGGCCTTAGCCCGCGCGAATGCGAGATACTGGCGCTGCTCGCCTCGGGCCAGTCGAACAAGGGGCTGGCGCGCGGCCTCGGCGTCTCGCCGAACACGATCAAGACCCATGTCGCGCGCGTCTACGAGAAGCTCGACGTCGCCAATCGCGTCCAGGCGATCGAAAAGGCGCGGCTGCTGGCGCTGATTCCGTAAGGGAGTCATCCCGGCGAAGGCCGGGACCCATGACCACCGCAATTCGTGAGAGGTCGAAACCGCTTCCGCTTACTCTCATGCTCCGTGTTCATGGGTCCCGGCCTTCGCCGGGATGACTCAGTGGTTCTGTCGGCCAAGCGGGCGATTTCCGCCGAATCACCCGTCTGGGCGATAGGCAGCTCCGCAGAATAAGGTTAGCGTCCGCCCGTCAATTCAAGGGGAACGGACATGCCGGTGAACGGAATGGGCGGCTATTTCTTCCGGGCGAAGGATCCCGCCGGACTGAAGGCCTGGTATCGCGAGCATCTCGGCGTCGGCGGCGGCTGCGGCACGGACGAGAACGGCCAATCCAACGAATGGGTCTGGTTCACGACCGGCGGGCCGATGGTGTTCGAGCCGTTCAAAGAGGACAGCGACTATTTCCCGGCCGACCGGACGGCGATGGTGAACCTGCGCGTCAGCGATCTCGACGGCCTGCTCGCGGCGCTCCGCGCCGCCGGCATCGAGATCATCACCAAGGAGGAGTGGGACGCCATGGGGATCGGCCGCTTCGCCCGGATCCACGATCCCGAGGGCAATCCGATCGAATTGTGGGAGCCGGCCCGGCAGGGCTGAAGGGGGAAATCATGCGCTACGCACTCACCTACGGCCTGCTTGCCGGCGTCATCATCGCCGCGACCATCAGCGCCGTGCTCGCCGCGGGCCTCGGCCACTCGCTCTGGGTCGGCTATCTCACCATGCTGGTCGGGCTCACGCTCATCTTCGTCGGCACGAAGCGCTACCGCGACGTCGAGAAAGGCGGGGTGATCCGGTTCCTGCCCGCCTTCGGCCTCGGGCTCGGCATGGCGGTCGTCGCCGGCATCGCCTACGTCGCCGTCTGGGAGACCTTCGTCGCGGTGACCCATTACGACTTCATGGGCGATTATATCGCCAGCATCCGCCACGCCCGCGAATCGGCCGGAATCAGCGGCCCGGCGCTCGCCCGCGAGATGGCCGAGCTCGAAGCGATGCGCGTCCGGTTCGCCAATCCCTTGTTCCGCCTGCCGATGATCTTCCTCGAAATCTTCCCGGTCGGGCTCGTCGTCGCTCTCGTTTCGGCGGCGCTGCTGCGCAACCCCCGGTTCATGCCCGCGGCCGGCTGAGCGACTCTAGTCTTGACATGAGACTAGAGTCTCACTAGACCGTCCTGCGACTCGCAAAGGGAGGCAGGGATGGCGCTGACTCGTGCGCAGATGGATGCGAAGCTGGATGAGCATTTCGGCTTCGAGGCGGCCGACGACGTCGCGGGCGTGCTGGCGACGCTCGCCGACGAGGTCGAGCACGACATCGTCGGCTGGCCCGCCGGCCCGGCCCGCAGCCATGCCGACGTCCGCGCCTTCTACGAGGCCCTGTTCGCCGATCTCGCCGACGGCCAGGTGACCTCGACCCGCCGGCTCTACGGCGAGGATTTCATGGTCGACGACAGCGTCTGGCGCGGCACCGCGCCGGGCCGCCCGTTCGGCATCGAGGGCAAAGGCCGCCCGCTCGAATTCCGCCTGCTCCACCTGCTCGAGTTCGACTCGGCCGGCGCGATCAGGCGCGAGAACGTCTGGGTCGATCTCGCCGCGATCCAGCGGCAGCTCGGCTGATGGCCGACGCGGGCGCGCCCGGCCGGCCCAACCAGAAGAGCCGCACCCGCAAGGATCTGCTGCGTGCCGCCGCGCGGCTGATGCAGGCGGGGCAATGCCCGACGCTTGAGGAGGTCGCCGAGGAAGCGATGGTCTCGCGCGCCACCGCCTATCGCTACTTCCCGGGGGTCGAGGCACTCATGACCGAAGCGGCGCTCGACGTCGCCATGCCCGAGGCCGACAGCTTCTTCGCCGACGACCCGTCGGCCGAGCCGCTCGAGCGCCTGCTCCGCGCCGACGCCGCCGTCGCCGGGATGATCCGCGCCAACGAGCCGGCGCTGCGGGCGATGCTGATCCACAGCCTCCAGCAGGGCCTCGCCGGCGGCGGCGTCCCGGTCCGCCAGAATCGCCGCACCCCCTTGATCGAGGCCGCGCTCGCGCCGGGCGCGCTCGCCCCCTGGGTCCGCGACCGTCTCGCCAAGGCGCTCGCCCTCGTCATCGGCACCGAATCGATGCTCGCCTTCAAGGACGTCCTCGCCCTCCCCGACGACGAAGCCGACGCGGTCCGCCGCTGGATGATCCGGGCGCTGGTCGAGGCGGCGCGGCGGGCCTAGGGAGCCGATCGGCGGCGGTCTGCGAGGCGCGGCGGCGGGGCAGCGCACACCGTCATTGCCAGCGGAGCGAAGCAATCCAGCCTTGCCCCGTCCGAGCGACAGCCCAGCTTCATCGCTTCCGCGGCAAGCTTCCGGCTCGCACTCCCGGAACGTGAAGCCCAGCCTAAGCCCGCATTCATGGCCTATTCAATGGCTTCCCCCTATCCCCCCTTGCCAACCTTTCCGGAAAAGCCGAGTTTTTGAAGTGATGCGTGTTCTGATCCTGTTTGCCATCGGCCTCGCCATGCCCGCTCTCGCCGCGGATGCGGGCGGGCTGCAGCGCGTGCGCGAGCAGGACAATGCCTATCGCGCCACCCAGCAGGGCCGGGCGATCCCGTTCGTCGAGATCCGCGCCCGAATCCGCGTTCCCGGCGCGACCTTCATCGGCGTCGAGTTCGACGGCCGCATCTACCGGCTCAAATATATGCGCGGCGCCGAGGTGATCTGGATCGACGTCGATGCCGCCACCGGCCGGATCGTCCAGCGCCAATAGCCGGTTGGCGCTGGACCCGCGCCCCTGCTATTCCCATATCAACGCCAGAAAAGGGGAAGCTCATGCGGGTGCTGATCGTCGAGGACGAACCCAATCTCGGGCGGCAGTTGCGCGCCACGCTCGAAGGCGCCGGCTATGCGATCGATCTCGCCACCGACGGCGAGGACGGCCATTATCTCGGCTCGACCGAAACCTATGACGCGATCATCCTCGATCTCGGCCTGCCCGAGATCGACGGCCTCACCGTGCTCGACCGCTGGCGCAAGGAGGGGATCAAGGTCCCGGTCCTCGTCCTCACCGCGCGCGACAGCTGGTCGGACAAGGTCGCCGGACTGGATGCCGGCGCCGACGATTATCTCGCCAAGCCGTTCCAGACCGAGGAGCTGATCGCCCGCTTGAGGGCGCTGATCCGCCGCGCCTCGGGCAATGCCAGCTCCGAGCTGACCGCCGGCGACGTCCGCCTCGACACCCGCTCGGGCAAGGTCACATTGGACGGCGAGCCGGTCAAGCTGACCGCCCAGGAATATAAATTGCTCTCCTATCTGATGCACCACAAGGGCAAGGTGGTCAGCCGCACCGAGCTGATCGAGCATATTTACGACCAGGATTTCGACCGCGATTCGAACACCATCGAGGTGTTCGTGACGCGCATCCGCAAGAAGCTCGGCGCCGATGTCATCACCACCATCCGCGGCCTCGGCTACAGCCTCGAGGATCCGCGGGCATAAGCCGCGGTTCATCTCTTTCCCGTCATTTCGCGGGCGTGACGATGAGCCGATGAAGCTGCCCCGCCTTCCCGTGCGCCGGTTCTGGGTGCGCCGCGCCGGCAAGCGCCGCTCGGGCTCGCTGACCGGGCGGATGATCGTCATCTCCTCGGTGTGGATCGTGCTGCTGCTCGGCCTCGGCGGCTTCGCGCTGGACCGGGTGCTGACCTCGGCGATCACCAGCAATTTCGACGCCCAGCTCGATTATGTGCTGACCAACGCGATGATCGCTTCCTCGGAGATCGGACCCGAAGGCGAGGTGCTGTTCAACCGCGCGCTCGGCGATCAGCGCTTCATCGAGCCCTATTCGGGCCTCTATTTCCAGATCACCGGCCAGGGCTTCGAGCCCTATCTCTCGCGGTCGCTCTGGGACCGCCGGCTGCGCGTCTCGCAGCACCGCGACGACAACGTCCATTTTTACGACAGCGACGAGTTCCCGAGCGAGAAGCTGCGGATCGCCGAGCGCGACGTTCGCCTGCCGGGATCCCCGGTGCGCTGGCGCTTCCAGGTGGCGCAGAGCCGCGACGTGATCGACGAGCAGATCGGGGTGATCCGGCGGACGATGGTGCGCTCGTTCGCGGCGCTCGGGCTCGGCCTGATCCTGCTCGCCGCGATCCAGGCCGTTTACGGGCTGTGGCCGCTCAGGCGCGTCCGCCGGGCGATCGCCGCGATCCGCTCGGGGCGCAAGTCGCGGATCGAGGAGCGGCTGCCGCGCGAGATCGAGCCGCTGACCGAGGAATTGAACGCCCTGCTCGCCCATAACGAGATCCAGGCCGAGGAAGCGCGCCGCCATGCCGGCAACCTCGCCCACGCCCTGAAGACGCCGCTGACCGTGATCACCAACGCCGCCACCGCCCGAGCGCCCGATCTTGCCGACACCGTCTGCCGCGAGGCGACGACGATGCGCCGCCAGGTCGATCACCATCTCGCCCGCGCCCGGGCGATCGGCCGCCGCGCCTCGGCCCATGCCCGCGCCCCGGTCTGGCCGTCGCTCGAGGCGGTCGAGCGGGCGGTTTCGCGGCTCTACGCCAAGGTCACCGTCGATCTTGCCGGCGACAGGCAGGCAATGGTCCGGGTCGAGCGCCAGGATCTCGACGAGATGCTCGGCAATCTGATCGAGAACGCGGCCAAATATGGCGGCGGCCGGGTGTTCGTCACGGTCAAGGTGACGCCCGACTGCGCCGAGATCGAGGTCGAGGACGACGGCAAGGGCATCCCCCCGGGCGAGCGCGGCACGATCTTCGACCGCGGCGCCCGGCTCGACACCGGCAAGCCCGGCACCGGCCTCGGCCTCGCCATCGTCCGCGACGTCGCCCAGATCTACGGCGGCTCGGTCCATCTCGAGGAGAGCGAGGATCTGGGCGGCCTCCTCGCCCGGCTCAGGCTGCCGCTGGCGGAGTGAGGCTTGCGGAACGGCACGGTAAGACGTATCTTACCCAACATGAATGCGCAGACGAAGCTTTCGGCCAAGGGCCAAGTCGTTATTCCCAAGGCGGTCCGGGATCGCCTTTGCTGGGAGGAAGGCGCCGCGCTGGAAGTCGTCGAGCGCGCGGACGGCGTGTTGCTCCGCGCAGCGGGTCCTGCGCGGGAGCGGATCAGCATCGAGGAATTCAGGAGACGGGTTCCGCCGTACGAGGGGCCGCCGATTTCTCTAGAGGATATGGATAAGGCCATTCTTGCGGAGGCTGCGCGCCGCTATCGCGCAAAAGTCTCGCGTGACAGGTGAAGGCGGTCGACACCGATGTCGTCGTCCGCTTCATCACGCAGGACGACCCGGGCCAAAGTCAGCAGGCGGCCCAGTGCGTGGCTCAGGGCGTATTTGTCTCTGAAAGCGTGCTGATGGAAACGGAATGGGTGCTGCGAAGCGTAGCCCGATGGGACAGGAAGAGGGTCAACGACGCTCTTTCCATTTTCCTCGCGGTAGAATCTGTCGCCATCGCCCGGCCCGCCGCTCTGGCTTGGGCGCTTGACCGACATAGAGATGGCGCCGATTGGGCCGACATGCTTCATCTGATCGCGGCGCGTGGTCACGATGCCTTTGTGTCCTTCGACAGGAGACTGCCGAAACGGGTCGGAAGCGCGCCACCGGTTCCCGTCGAGGTCTTGAAATGACCGCCACCATCCATCCGATCGGCGCCGCCCGCGCCCCCTCGCTCGATCCGATGGTCGAGCTGGTCGCGGCCGACCTCAACCATGTCAACGCCGTCATCCTCGAGCGGATGCAGAGCGACGTCGCCCTGATCCCCGAGCTTGCCGGCCACCTCATCGCCGGCGGCGGCAAGAGGATGCGGCCGATGCTGACTTTGGCCTGCGCCCGCCTGCTCGACTATCCGGGCGCGCGCCACCACAAGCTCGCCGCCGCGGTCGAGTTCATCCACACCGCGACCCTCCTGCACGACGACGTCGTCGACGGCTCCGGCCTCCGCCGGGGCCGGCGCACCGCCAACATCATCTGGGGCAACCCGGCCTCGGTGCTGGTCGGCGACTTCCTGTTCTCGCGCGCCTTCGAATTGATGGTCGAGGACGGCAGCCTCAAGGTGCTGCGCATCCTCTCGCGCGCGTCGAGCGTGATCGCCGAGGGCGAGGTCAACCAGCTGACCGCCCAGCGCCGGATCGACACCAGCGAGGACCGCTATCTCGAGATCATCGCCGCCAAGACCGCCGCCCTGTTCGCCGCCGCCTGCCGGATCGCCGCGGTCGTCGCCGAGCGCGACGAGGCCGGCGAGCGCGCGCTCGACGCCTACGGCCGTAACCTCGGCATCGCCTTCCAGCTCGTCGACGACGCGATCGACTATGCCTCCGACGCCCGGGTCATGGGCAAGGGCGTCGGCGACGACTTCCGCGACGGCAAGGTGACTCTGCCCGTCATCCTCGCTTATGCCCGCGGCAGCGCCGCCGAGCGCCGCTTCTGGCAGGATGCGATCGGCGGCGAGCGCGCCAGCGACTTCGACCTCGCCGAGGCGACCCGGCTGCTGCGCGGCTCGGGCGCGCTCGACGACACGATCGAACGCGCCCGCCTGTTCGGCCAGCGCGCGATCGACGCGCTCGGGCCGTTCCCGGCGGGGGGAGCGAAGGCGGCTCTGGTCGAAGCGGTCGAGTTCGCGATCGCGAGGGCCTATTGAGCCTCCCGATCGACGCCGTCCTGCCGGATCTGCTCGTCCGCCTTCGCAGCCATTCGAACGCCGTCCTCGTCGCCCCTCCCGGCGCCGGCAAGACCACCGGGGTCGCGCCCGCCTTGCTCGCCGAGCCCTGGTGCACCGGCGAAATCCTCCTGCTGTCGCCGCGCCGGCTCGCCGCCCGGGCCGCCGCCGAGCGGATGGCCGAGCTGGCCGGCGAGCAAGTGGGCGGGACGATCGGCTACGCCACCCGGCTCGATACGAAGCGCTCGGCCCGCACCCGAATCACCGTCCTCACCGAAGGCATCTTCCTGCGGCGGATCCAGGCCGACCCGGAGCTGGCGGGGGTTTCGGCGGTGCTGTTCGACGAGGTCCACGAACGCAGCCTCGACAGCGATTTCGGGCTTGCGCTGGCGCTCGACGCGCAGGCCGCGCTGCGCCCCGATCTCAAGCTGCTCGCGATGTCGGCAACGCTCGACGGCGCCCGCTTCTCGGGCCTGATGGGCGGCGCGCCGCTGATCGAGAGCGAAGGCCGCGCTTATCCGATCGAGCTCATTCATCTCGGCCGCGCGCCGGAGAAGCGGATCGAGGACGAGATGGCCCTGGCCTGCCGCCGGGCGCTGGCCGAGAGCGAGGGCAGCCTGCTCGCCTTCCTTCCCGGAGTCGCCGAGATCGAGCGGACGGCCGAGCGGCTGGACGGCGTGGCCGCCGATCTCCACCGCCTCCACGGCAGCCTCGATCCCGCCGCCCAGCGTGCCGCGCTTGCGCCGCCGCCGCCGGGCCGGCGCAAGCTCGTCCTCGCCACCTCGATCGCCGAAACCAGCCTGACCCTGGACGGCGTCCGCATCGTCGTCGATTCGGGGCTGGCCCGGCGGCCGCGCTACGACCGCGCCGCCGGCCTCACCCGGCTGGTCACCGAGCGCGCCAGCCAGGCCGCCATCGCCCAGCGCGCCGGCCGCGCCGGCCGCCAGGGGCCGGGCCGGGTCTACCGCTTGTGGGAGCAGGCGGCGAGCCAGAGCCTGCCGCGCTTCGATCCGCCCGAAATCCTCGAGGCGGACCTCTCCGGCCTGCTGCTCGACTGCGCGCTGTGGGGGGTCGGCGATCCGCGCACGCTCAAATGGCTCGATCCGCCGCCGGCCGCGGCGGTCGAGGAGGCGGGCCGGCGCCTGGTCTCGCTCGGTGCGCTCGACGGGCAAGGGCGGCCGACGCCGCACGGCCGCGCCGTCGCGGCGCTGCCGCTGCCGCCGCGCCTCGCCCATATGCTGATCGAAGCGGGCGCGCGCGGCTGGGGCCGGACGGCGGCCGAAATCGCCGTCCTCCTTTCCGAGCGCGGCCTCGGCGGCAGTGATGCCGACCTCGAGCTGCGGCTGCGCCGGTGGCGCGCCGAGAAGGGCAGGCGCGCGGAGGCGGCGCGCGGGCTGGCACGCAACTGGCTGCGCCTGCTCGGCCCGGCGACGGCGGGGGAGGGCGATGTCGGCGCCTGCGTCGCGCTCGCCTTCCCGGACCGCCTCGCCCGCCGCCGCGACGCCTCGGGCGCCGACTGGATCAGCGTCGGCGGCCGCGGCTTCCGGCTCGATCCGGCCTCGCCGCTGGCGCGCGAAGCCTGGCTCGCCGTCGCCGAGGTCGGCGGCGCCGCCGCTGGCGCGCGCATCCTCGCCGCGGCGGCGATCGCGCCGGCGACGGTCGAGGCGCTGTTCGCCGATCGGATAAAGGCCGGTACCGAGGTCGCCTTCGATCCCGCGACCGGCGGCGTCCGCGCCTCGCACGGCCGCCGCCTCGGCGCCGTCCTGCTGTCGGGCGGCCAGGACAGTCGGGCCGAGCCGGCGGCGATCGCGGCGGCGTTGCTCGAAGGCGTCCGCCGCCACGGCCTCGACCGGCTGCCGTGGAGCGAAGCGGAGCGGGCGCTGCGCCGGCGGGCCGCCTTCGCCCGCGCCGGCGATCCGGCGATCCCCGATCTCTCCGACGAGGCGCTGCTGGCGACGCTGGACGATTGGCTGCCGCCGCTGCTCGCCGGCAAGCGAAGGCTCGGCGATGTCGAGCCGGCGCTGCCGCTGAGCTGGGACGAACGCCGGCGCATCGACCGGCTGGCGCCGAGCCATTTCGAAACGCCGGCCGGCAGCCGCCACCCGATCGATTACGGGGCCGAGGCCGGGCCGACCGTCACCGTCCGGGTCCAGGCCTTGTTCGGCCTCACCGAGCATCCCCGCGCCGGGGCGACGCCGCTCGTCCTCGCCTTGACCTCGCCGGCCGGGCGGCCGATCCAGACCACCCGCGATCTGCCCGGCTTCTGGCGCGGCAGCTGGGCGGCGGTGGCGAAGGAGATGCGCGGCCGCTACCCCAGGCATCCCTGGCCCGACGATCCCGCCGCCGCCGATCCGACGCTGAGGACGAAACGCGCAATGCAGCGTTCAGGAAAGCCCGGCCAACAGGGCTGAGATGGCGCGCCTGATCCTCCTCATCGCGTTGCTCGCCGCGCCCGCTGCGGCCGAGGACGAAACCCCCGCGCGCCAGGCCGAGCTCACCGTCTATGGCGACGATCCCTGCCCGCGCTCGACCGACGAGGAGATCGTCGTCTGCCACCGCCGGCCCGAGGAGGAGCGCTACCGCATCCCGGCGCCGCTGCGGCGCAGCACGCGCAACGCCGAGCAGGCCTGGACCTCCCGGGTCGAGGGGCTCGAAGAGGCCTCCCGCGACGCCCGGCCGGGCAGCTGCTCGGTGGTCGGCAGCTTCGGCCAGAGCGGTTGCACCCAGGCGTTGATCCGGCAGTGGTTCGAGGCCCGCCGGGCGCGCCGAAGCGGCGGCGGCGAATAGCCGCTAACATGCTGAAATCGTTGCTGCTACAAATTTAGCAAGCCCGATCAATCCCTTCTGCGTCTTAGTCGGCTAATACAGGCCGGTGAAGGCGAGCAGGGGGCGGCCTTCACCGCATTCCATCGGTGAAAGGACAGTCCCCATGCGCAAGCTTTTCCTGATCAGCGTCGCCGCCATGCTGCTCGTGCCGGCGCTTCCGGCCCAGGCCGAGCCCGCCGCCCAGCCGGCCGCCCGCCCGTCCGAACCCGCGTCGCGCGACCGCGACCAGGCCGCCGACCCGAACCGGCAGATCTGCGTGTCCGAGCGGCTCAGCGGCTCGCGCATGCCGCGTCGAATCTGCCGCACGGCGCGCGAGTGGCAGCTGCTCCAGGCCGACGATTCCGACGACCGCTAGGGCCCTCGACTCTGGCGCGCGGCCGCACGTGCAGGGTGCGGCCGGCGGCGCTAGCGCCGGCCGGCGGGGCAGCGGAACGTCCGCGCCTGCCGGTCGGCAATCGCCCGGGCGCGTGCATTGGCGTCGGGCAGCGCCCCGTCGACGGTCGCGACCCGGCAGCCGGGCGCGCCCGCCCGGCCGACCGTCTCGACGATCAGCGAGGAGCCCGGCGGCTGCTCCGGGCTGGTCAGCCGCAGCCGGTAGATGATCGCGAACGGGCGGCGCCCGGCGAGCCGCCATTCGATCCGCGGGCCGATCTCGTTGAAGCCGCCGAGCGATTCCCAGATGCCGTCGTCGATTCCGGCATCGACGTCGAAGCGGCCGTCGCCGGCATTGACGAACAGCGGCACGGCGCCGAGCCCGGGGCAGCGCCGGCGCACGCTTTCGCCTTCCTCGATCGCTTCGAGGGTCCGGCAGCGGCCGAGGTCCAGCGCGGTATAGACGCTGCGCGCCGGCTGCGCCGGGGCGGCCGCCGGCAAGAGCAAGGCGAGGCCGCACAGCAGGGTCGCGCGCCGGATCATCGTATCCGGTCATAGCCGAACCGCCAAAGTGGGCCAATCGGCCTCTTCTCGCGCCGTCGCGCCGGGCTTATGCCGAGAGGGTGACGGCTTCCCGCTCCGCGCTGATCGTCCTGCTGCTGGCCTTGCTGGTCAGGGCCGGCATCCCGGCCGGCTACATGCTCGCGCCGGGCGGCGGGCCGGTGCGGATCGTGCCCTGCGCCGGCACCGCGGCGCCGGCCGGCCACGACGATCATCAGGGCCGCGGCCAGGCCGACCGGACGCCGTGCCCGTTCGCGATGGTCGTCCATCCCGGCCTGCCCGGCGCGCCGCCCGTGCTTGCGCCGCCGCCGCCGCTCTTCCCGCCCGCTTTCGCGCCGGCAGCCGGTGCCGATCCGCCGCGCCTGCCGGCCTCGCTTCGCCCGCCCGCAACGGGACCGCCCTTCGCCTGACGCGCAGCAACGATCGTCAGGAGAAGTCTATGTCGTCCCCGGAAGCGCGCCGCGCCGCGCGCTTGCTCTTGCTGGCTTCCGCGGCCGCTTTGCCGGCGCCGCTCGCCGCCGCCGGCGAAGCCGAGCCGCCGATCGTCGTCACCGGCGAGCGGCCCGATCCCGGGCCGGGAACGAGCGAAGGCGCCGATGCGGAACGGCTCGACGAGACCGTCAACATGGTCAATGTCGAGGACGCTCTGCGCTATCTGCCGAGCCTGCTGGTGCGCAAGCGCCACATCGGCGACACCCAGGCGCCGCTCGCCACCCGCAGCTCGGGCGTCGGCGCCAGCGCCCGCAGTCTCGTTTATGCCGACGGCGTGCTGCTCTCCGCGCTGATCGGCAACAACAACACCAGCGCCTCGCCGCGCTGGGGGATGGTCTCGCCCGAAGAGATCGCCCGGATCGACGTGCTCTACGGCCCGTTCGCCGCCGCTTATCCCGGCAATTCGATCGGCGCGGTGGTCAATTTGACGACCCGGCTCCCGGACGGTCCGGAAGGCTCGCTGAGCCTCGGCACGAGCCTCCAGCACTTCCGCCAATATGGCAGCGCGGGCGCCTTTCCCGCGGTGCAGGCGGCGGCCAGCTGGGGCGGCCGCGCCGGCCGCTTCGCCTGGTTCGCCAGCGCCAACCATGTCGCCGGCGAAAGCCAGCCTCTGGCCTATGTCACCGTCGCCCGGCCGGCCGCAACGAGCCCGGCCGGCACCCCGGCGGCGGGCGCCTTTCCCGGCTTCAACCGGACCGGCGCGCCGATCTTCGTGATCGGCGCGGGCGGGTTCGAGGACCAGAGCCAGGACAATTTCAAGCTCAAGCTCGCCTTCGACCTCACCCCCGCGCTGCGGCTCGTCTATCGCGGCGGGCTGTTCCTCAACGACACCGACGCCCGCGCCGAGACCTATCTCGAAGCGGCGAACGGCGAGCCCGTTTATGCGGGGCCGCTCAACCTCGAGGGCCGGGCGGTAACCGTCCCGGCGAGCGCTTTCTCCAACAATGTCTACCGGCTCGACGAGCGCCACTGGATGCACGCGCTCAGCCTCGAAGGCGCCGCCGCGGGAATCGAATGGCGGGCGATCGCGACGCTCTACGATTTCGAGAAGGACGTGCAGCGCATCCCGGCGACGGCCTTGCCGGCGGCGGCGGCCGGCGGCGCCGGCGCGATCGTCCGGCTCGACGGCACCGGCTGGCGTACCTTCGATCTCAGCGGCCGCCGCCGGCTCGCCGCCCACGATCTCGCCGCCGGCGGCCATTATGACGGCTTCCGGCTGGTCAGCGACCGCTTCGCGACGGCGGACTGGCGGGGCGGGCCGCCGGGCGCGCTCGTCCAGTCCGCGCGGGGACGGACCCGGACGCTGGCGCTGTGGTTTCAGGACCGCTGGGCGCTGTCGCCGGCGCTCGAGCTGATTCTCGGCGGCCGCTACGAATGGTGGCGGGCCTATGACGGGTCCAATTTCTCGCTGTCGCCCGCTTTGTCGGTCGCCCAGCCGGAACGCGCCCGCAGCGCCTTCTCGCCCAAGGCGTCGCTCGCCTGGCGGCCGGGCGAAAGCTGGCGGGTCACCCTGTCGGCGGGCCAGGCCTACCGCTTCCCGACCGTCAGCGAACTCTACCAGGCGGTGACGACGGGCCCGGCGATCGCCGTCCCCGATCCGAGCCTGCGGCCGGAGCGGGCGCGGTCGGAGGAGCTGGCGATCGAGCGCAGCTTCGCCGACGGCCGAATCCGCCTGTCGCTGTTCAACGAGCGCATCCGCGATGCGCTGATCGCGCAATCGGCGCCGCTGGTGCCGGGCTCGAGCGCCCTGTTCAGCTATGTCCAGAACATCCCGGAGGTGCGCACCCGCGGCCTCGAGCTGGTCTTCGACTGGCGCCGCGCCTTGCTTCCCGGCCTCGAGCTTGCCGGCAGCCTCACCCTCGCCGATCCCGAGATCGTCTCGGACCCGGCCTTCCCCGCCGCTGAGGGCAAGGACATCCCGCAGGTGCCGCGCCGCCGGGCGACCCTGGTCGCGACCTGGCGGGCGGGCGAGCGCGCCGCCTTCACTCTGGCCGGCCGCTACAGCAGCCGCTCATTCGGGACGATCGACAATTCGGACAGCGTCGCCCACACCTATCAGGGGTTCGAGAGCTATTTCGTGCTCGACGCGCGCGCGACGTTCCGCCTGACCGACCGTCTCGAGGCGGCGGTCGGCGCCGAGAACCTCGCCAATGCGCGCTATTTCCTGTTCCACCCGTTCCCGCAGCGGACGATCAATGCCGAGCTGACCTATCGCTGGTGAGGCCGGCGATCGAGCGGACCAGGTCGAGCGCGCGGTCCGCCAGCATCCGCAATTCGGCGCGCGAATAGCCGGCGCGGGCGCGGGCGGAGAGCTCGTAATGGTTGGCGACCATGATCATCGCCAGCGTGTGCGAATCGGCTTGCGGCGAAATCTGGCCGTCGGCGATCGCCTTGTCGAAACGCTTCACCATCGCCCGCTCGAGCGACTCCATCGCCTCGCGCACGACTCGCGAGATTTCGGGATCCTCGGCCGCTTCGGGCATTGCGGTGGTCATCATGAAGCAGCCGCTGCCCTCATCGCTGCGGACGAACTTGTCGATCGACCACTCCGACATGGCGTAGAGCGAATCGGACAGATCGGGGACCGCGAAGGCGTCCGCGAACTGGGCCCGCACCTCGGCCAGATAATTGTCGAGGGCGGCGAGATAGAGCCGCTTCTTGTCGCCGAACGCGCCGTAGAGGCTCGGCTTGTGCAGCCCCGTCGCCGCCGACAGCTGGTCCATCGAGGTGCCGGCATAGCCGTAGCGCCAGAAGGTGTTGCGGACCTGGCCGAGCACCTCGTCGGTGTCGAAGCTGCGCGGCCGGCCGCGGACGGGGCTGGCCGGGCTGGTCGCGGAATTTTTTTGTACCATGCGTTAAAAAACCCTTGCCATCGCCATTTCTGTACTATACGGTAAGGTACATAAATAGCAGATGGAGGTAGCAATGACCAGACAAATCTTGATGACGGCACTGCCGCTCGCAGCCGCCCTGTTCGCTTCCGGCCCCGCTTCGGCCCTGTCCGACGCCGACGGCCGCGCCGTCGCCGCCTGCCGCGCCGAGATGCTGAGCCGCTTCGATTCCGGCGCGGTGCGCTCGTTCCGGATCGGCGAGATCGCCGGCTCGTCGCGCCGCACCCGGGTCACCATCTACGTCAACGCCGACCGCCGCTACACGTTCGAATGCGGCGCCGGCCCGGACGGCGAGGTGCTGACCGCCTCGCTCACCCCCCCGGCCGCGACCCGCCTCGCCGGCGCCGCCGGCGGCAGCCAGGGCCAGTAAGCTGAGAGGGGGACAGTTACTTTCAGGCGCTGCAGCCCCAGGAGGCCGCCGGCGTGCCGAAGGTAACTGTCCCCGTCCTCAGGCGTTGAAGTTCAGCCTGAGGCCCGGCCGCGGCCAGCGCGCCTTGTAGAGCCGGCCGGTCGCGCCCGCGGTGATCCAGGCGTCGCGCATGTCGGCGCCGCCGAAGCAGATGTTGGTGGTCACCGGGTCCGGCACCGGCAGATGCTCGGTCGATCCGTCCGGATCGAAGACCGTGATCCCGCCATTGACGATCGTCGCCACGCAGACCTTGCCGCCGGCCTCGACGGCGAGGCTGTCGAGCAATTGATAGCCCTGGAGGTTGGCGACCACCCGCCCCGGCGCATAGCCGGGCCCCGGCGCCAGCTTGCCGGGTTCGGCGATGTCGAACGCCCACAGCCGCTGCAGCCAGGTATCGGCGACGTAGACAATGCGCCCGTCCGGCGACAGGCCGACGCCGTTGGGGCTGATCAGGTCGCCGCGCTGGCGGCTCGGCGAGGCGCCGTCGACGCCGGCATGATAGAGCGCGCCGAAGCGGCGGCCGCCTTCAACGCTCACCCCGTGATCGGTGAACCACAAGCCGCCTTGCGAATCGAAGACCAGGTCGTTCGGCGCGACGAGGCCGTCATGGACCGTCTCGAGCCGGCCGCTGGCGAGCTCGAAGCGCTGGATCGACCCGCCTTGGTGCCCGGGCGGGGTCGGGCCGGGAATGGCGAGGCCGTCCTGGTCGCGATAGGAGAAGGCGCCGCCGTTGACCGCGATCCAGACCGCGCCGTCGGGGCCGATCGCGGCGCCGTTGGGGCCGGTCGCGGTCTCGGCGAGCATCTCCGTCGACCCGTCGGGATGGACGCGGGTCAAGCTGTTGCGCCTGATCTCGGTCAGGATCACCGAGCCGTCGGCCATTGCCACCGGCCCTTCCGGAAATTTCAGACCTTCGGCGACCAGCTCCAGCTCCATGGCGCCATAAACGCCATGGCGCCGGTGGTGGGAAGGGGGTTCAGGCGCTGAGGCGCTGCTGGATGCCGTGGATCAGCTCGCTGGCTTTCTCGAAGTTCATCGGCCGGCCGAACAGATAGCCCTGGATCTGGTGGCAGCCGAGATCGCGCATCCGGGTGAAGTCGTCGGCGGTCTCGACGCCTTCCGCGGTCACCGTCATCCGGAAGCTCTTGGCGAGCTGGACGATCGACTGGATGATCGCGACCGTCTCCTTGTTGTCGGCCGATTCGCGGACGAAGCTGCCGTCGATCTTCAATTTGTGGAAGACCGCCTTGTTGAGATAGCCGAGCGAGGAATAGCCGGTGCCGAAATCGTCGAGCGCGATGCCGACGCCGAGCGCCCTGAGCCGCTTCAGCACGTCGACCGCATTGGCCGAATCGCCGAGGAAGATCGATTCGGTCACTTCGAGCTCGAGCCGGTCGGGCTGCAGCCTATATTTGCGGATCGCCTCGTTGATCGTGTTCGGCAGCGCCGGGTAGATGAGCTGCTTGGCGGAGACGTTGATCGCGACGCCGATATGCTCGGGCCAGGCGGCGGCGGCTCGGCACGCTTCCTGGATCACCCACTCGCCCAATTCCATGATCAGCCCCGATTCCTCGGCGAGCGGGATGAAATGGTTGGGCGGGACGATGCCGCGGGTCGGATGGTGCCAGCGGATCAGCGCCTCGAAGCCCATCAGGCTCTGGTCGGCGGCGTCGATCTGCGGCTGGAAGAGCAGCCGGAACTGGTTGGCCTTGATGCCGGTGCGCATGTCCTGCTCGAGCCGCAGCCGGTCCTCGGCCTCGTTCTGCATGTCGGCGTTGAAGAAGCGGCAGGTGCCGCGGCCCATCGCCTTGGCCTGGTAGAGCGCGAGGTCGGCCTTCTGGATGAGGTCGTCGACGCTCTGGCCGTCGACCGGTCCGAACGCGCAGCCGATCGAGACGCCGATCCGGACCTCGGCCTTGTCGATGTGGAACGGCTCGGCGATCGCGGCGATCAGCCGGTCGGCGAGCGTCTCGACCATGCGCCGGCTGTTGGCGTCCTTGATGACGATGGCGAATTCGTCGCCGCCCATCCGGCCCACCTGGCCGAACGGCCCCGCTTCCTTGAGCAGGCGCTGGGCGACGCTCTTGAGGACGACGTCGCCTTTGGGGTGGCCGAACGTGTCGTTGACCGGCTTGAAGCCGTCGAGATCGAGGAACATGATCGCGCAGGGCGCGCCGCCGCCGGCGGAGCCCGACAGCGCCTCGCCGAGCAGCTGGCGCACCCGGCCGCGATTGGGCAGGCCGGAGAGCACGTCCATATTGGCGAGGTTGGTGAGCCGCTCCTGCGTCCGGCGGACGTCGGTGACGTCCTGGCCGACCCCGCGGAAGCCCTGGAAGGCGCCGGTCATGTCGATGATCGGATCGCCCGACAGGCTGATCCAGCGGGCGCCGCGCCGGGTCTTCAGCTCCATCTCGAGATTGGCGAAGGGCTGGCGCGACAGCAGGATGCGGCCGAGCGCGCTGGTCCCGCCCAGCGAGGCGGGCAGCGAATGGCCGATCATCTGGTTGGTCGAGCGGCCGAGCAAGGCGGTCATCCGCGAGGAAATGTAGACGACCCTGTTCTCGGCATCGACCTGCCACAGCCAGCCGACGCCGCGATGCTCATATTCGTTCAAGAGCAGCCGGATCGATTCCGCCTGCGCGCGGGTGCGGGCGAGCACCTTGAGCTGGCCGAAGATCCAGCGGGTGAGCCGGGCCAGGCCGAAGGCGCCGGCGCCGGCGACCATCACGAAGGTGAGCGCGATCTTGGGGTCGAGCGCGGCGCCGCCGAAATAATAAGCGAGGCAGAAGGCGCCGGTGAGGGTCGCGATCCAGGCGACCGCGGCGGCGGGAATCGCCGCGAGCGCGACCGCGGAGCCGATCATCGCCGCCATCGCGCCGCCGATCACGACCTGGACGTCGGGCGGCTGGGTGGCGAAGGCGTAGGTGGGCAGCGCCGACCACAGGCCGGCCAGCCCGACCGCCTCGACGACCGCGAACCAGCGCGCGCGGGGCTTGGCGGTGCGGCTGCTGCCCCAGGCGCCGGCCTCGAGCGCCCGGCGGCAGGAGACCCAGTTGGCGAAGGCGACCAGAGCGGTCCAGCCGACGACGAGCTTGAGCTCGACCGAGCCGTACATCGCCCAGGCGGTGATCAGCGAAGCGGCGACCGCGGTGACCGCGAAATAGGGCGCGAACAAAGCGCGCGCCTCGACCTGGCCGTTATGGAGATGGGCGTCGCGCAGCCGCTCGCTGCCGAGATCGAGGCTGACCGATTCGGCCGCCTCCTCGCGCCGGTCGCTTTCCGCGGCGTCGGACTCCATCGGAACAGGCGAATGATACATCGATTTCCATCGGCTCGAGCGGGACAGGCTTCTCCTATCCGCAAGACTTTGATGGATCGTTAAATTCGGCCCGGAATTCGGTCGTCGCCGGGCGGCCCGAAAAGCGCGGAAAACGGCGCTTTTTGCTCAGTTCGGGCGGCGGAGCAGGCGATCGACCCGCTCGCGGGTGACGCTGTGATAGCCGGCCCGGGTGTGCGCATAGATGCGTTCGGCGATCGGCCGGCCCCAGTCGCCCTGCTGGATCAGCGTATCGAACAGGGGCTGGACGAAGCGCGCGCGGCCCATTTGCGCGAGGAAATGCTCGGCCACCGGCACCGCCGGCTCGTAGCGGTTGCCGAGCGCGAGGCGGAGCCAGGCGAACAGCACTTCGGCATTGCCGCCGGCCGAGAGGCGGAAGGCGCGGTCGATCTCGGCGAGGCGCGCCTGCGGCAGCTGGCGCGGCAATCCCTTGAGGAAGCGCACCCGCTCGGCCCAGTTCCAGCCGGCGAACGCGGCCGCATCGGCGGGCCCGCCGGCGGTGAAGCGGGCGAGCGCCGAATCGACCGCGGCGAAGGCGGCGGGATCGGGCCGCGCCGCATTGTCCGGCACGCCGGGCCGATAGACCCAGCGGTCGAGCTCGAGCCGGGCCTCGAGCGCGGCGTCGCCGCGGACGAGGTTGGCGCGCAGATCGGCGAGGAAGCGGGCCGAGGTCATCGGCTGGAAGGCGTGGCGGTCGAAATAGGAGCGCAGCCAGGCGTCCCAGCGGGGGCGGCCGACGATCCGCTCCATCGTCCTTAGGAAGATCGCGCCCTTGTCGTAGACGATGCCGCTGCTGCCGCCGTCGGGATCGTCGTCGCCATGGAGCCGGGTGCCCGGCGCGTTCGGCCCGAGCTCGCGCAGCGCCGCCTCCATGTCGGCCCACGACAAAGCGGCCTCCTGGCCGGCGCGGGCCGGCCCGTACAGCTCCTCCATGATCCGGTTCTCGAAATAGGAGGTGACGCCTTCGTTGAGCCAGGAATCGCTCCACACCGCGTTGGTGACGAGGTTGCCCGACCAGCTGTGGGCGAGCTCGTGGGCGACGAGGCCGACCAGCGAGCGGTCGCCGGCGATGAAGGTCGGGGTGAGGAAGGTGAGGGTGGGATTTTCCATCCCGCCATAAGGAAAGCTCGGCGGCAGCACGATGACGTCGTAGCGGCCCCAGCGATAGGGTCCGTAGAGACGCTCCGCCGCCTCGACCATGCGCTCGGTGTCGGCGAGCCCGGCGGCGGCGCGATCGAGCATCGCCGGCTCGGTCCAGACGCCGGTGCGCCGGCCGAGCGGACGGAAGGCGAGATCGCCGGCGGCGAGCGCGATCAGATAGGGGGCGACCGGATGGGTCATCCGGAACCGGAAGGCGCGCCTGGGTCCATTGGGGCCGCGGCCGGCGGGCTCGCCGCGCGGGGTCAGCCGCTCGCCGGACATGACCACGGTCAGCGGCCGCGGCGCGGTGATCCGCGCTTCCCAGGTCTGGCGGATGCCGGGGCTGTCCTGGGTCGGGATCCAGGTCCGGTTGAGGATCGCCTGGCCCTGGCTGAACAGATAGGGATGGCGGCCGCCGGCGGTCTGCGCCGGGGTCAGCCATTGCAGCGCCGCGGCGCCGGGCGCGCTGCGGTAGCGGATCCGGATTCGCCGCGCCGCGCCGATCGCCACGGTCAGCGGCCGGCCGCGCGCCTCGTCGCCCGTGCCGAGCGCGAAGCGCAGCGGCCGGCCGGCGGTGTCGGTGATCGCCGCGATCTCCAGCCCCTTGGCATCGAGAACGATCTCTCGCGCGCCCCTAGCGGCCTGGATGTCGAGAGTCGCGGTTCCGGCCATGCGCTGCGCCGCGAAATCGGCGGCGAGATCGAGCGCGACATGGGTGACGCGGGCGATTTCGGGCCGGGCGAAGCTGCGCGTGTCGCGCGCCTCGGCCGTGGTCAGGACCGGCGCGACTTCGCGCGGCGCGGCGGCGGCGCAGGCGAGCAGGATCAGGGCGGGGAGCAGCAGGCGCATCGGCGGACTCCTCGGCGCCTTAACGCTCGGCACCGCCGAGCAGGTTCGCCTGCCAGAACATCAGCCCGACCCAGAATTGATAATCCTGATTCTCCTTCTTGGCGAAGCCGTGGCCCTCGTTCTGGCCGATCAGATGCCAGGCGGGACGGCCGGCGGCGCGGACCGCGGCGACCATCTGGTCGGCCTCCGATTGCGGCACCCGGGGATCGTTGGCGCCGGTCACCACCATCAGCGGGATCCTGAGCTCGGAGACATGGGTGAGCGGGCTGATCGCGGTCAGCGCCGCGCGCTGGGCGGGATCGCGCTCGTCACCATATTCGGGGCGCCTCAGGTCGCGGCGATAGGCCTGGGTGTTTTCGAGGAAGGTGACCCAGTTCGAGATGGCGACGACGCAATTGGCGGCGCGCAGGCGCGTCCCGAAGCGGATCGCCGAGGCGTAGCACATATAGCCGCCATAGGAGCCGCCGGTGACCGCGATCCGCGCCGGATCGAGCGCCGGATCGGCGGCGAGGCGGTCGAGGATGGCGCCGATGTCCCTGACGCTGTTCTCCCGCAGCGCCGGGCCGTTGTCGAGGCTGACGAAGCGCTTGCCGTAGCCGGTCGAGCCGCGGACGTTGGGATAGAAGATGGCGATGCCGAGTTCGTTGAGCAGATAGTTGTTGCGGCCCAGGAAGCCCGGCCGGAACTGGCTTTCCGGCCCGCCATGGATGTTGACGATCAGCGGCCGCCGGCCGGGGAAGCGCGCCGCATCGGGGCGGTAGAGGAAGCCGGTCACCGTCTCGCCATCGAAGCTGCGGACGCTGACCAGCTCGGGCTCGACATTGACCGAGGCGTCGAGGCCGCCGGTCTCGCTGCGCGTCCAGCGGGTCAGCGCCAGCGTGCGCGGATCGACCGAATAGGCGTCGGACGGGCTGCGCGCCGAGGAGAGGCTGAAGCCGATCGTTCCCCAGGGCGCGATCTCCAGCCCGCCGATCGTGCCGGCCGGAAGCCCCGGCACCAGGCGGGCGCGGCGGGTGCGCGTGTCGAGCAGCCGGAGGCGGCTGATCCCCGCCTCGTTGGTGGTGAAGGCGATCGTCCGCCCGTCCTCGGCGATGTCGAAGCTCTCGACGTCCCAGGGGATGTCGGTGACCACCGCGGTGAAGCGGCCGGTGGCGGGATCGATCGTTCCGAGCCGCTGGAAATCGGCGCCTTCGTCCGAGGCGACCCAGAGCGTTCCGTCCGGAGCGAACTGGCTGCCGCCATAGGCGATGTCATGGCTCTGGTCGCCGACCGGGACCATCTCGCCCGAGGCGAGATCGAGCAGGAACAGGTTCACCTTGGTGACCGAGATATAATTGGCCGCGATCGCGCGGCGGCCGTCGGGCGAGAAATCGGCGATCCCCCAGCCGCCGCCGTGGACCTGGGCGACCATCCGGTTGGTCGAAGGGTTGCGCGGGTCGATCACGTAGAGATCGGCGTCGGCGCCGTTGCGCCGGGTCGAGCTGTAGCCGAGCCAGCGGCCGTCATGGCTCCAGGCGCCGAGCTCGTTGCGGCTGCGGCCGTCGGTGAGCAGCCGGAGCTGGCCGCCGGCGAGCGTGTAGAGCTGGAAGAATTCGCTCCCGCCGATGTCCTTCTGGGCGACCAGCACGTCGCCGGCGGGCGACCAATTGCCGCTCACCGGTTCGGCCTCGAAGCTCAGCTGCTCGCGCATCCCCATCGGCATCGCCACCCGGTGCAGCTGGGCGGTGTTGCCGAAGCGGGTGGTGATCAGCATCGATCGGTCGCGCGGGCTCCAGCCGGAAAAGCCGGCGCTGCGAAACTCCATATAGGGGCGGGTGCGGGCGGCGAGATCGGCCGGCACCGGGGGGATGCCGTCGGCGGTCAGCGCCGCCGGCTTCTCGACCGCGGCGGGCGCATCGCTGCCCTGGGCGAGGGCGGCGGTCAGCGGCAAAGCGAGCAGGGCGGCGATCAGCGTCAGGCGCATGGGCATTTCCTTCCGGCGGGCGATTCGAATGCGGCCGCGATCTGGCCTTTGCACGGCCAGTGCGTCAACATGGCCGGCGTGATTACGCAATATGGAGTGCTGCCCTACCGGATCGGCGGCGACGGCCGGATCGAGATCCTGCTCATCACCTCGAAGGAGCGGCGGCGCTGGGTCGTGCCCAAGGGCAATCCGATCCCGTTCCTGCTCAATTACGAATCGGCGGCGCGCGAAGCGTTCGAGGAGGCGGGCGTCGAAGGGCGGATCGCGCCGCTGCCGATCGCCAGCTTCCGCTACGAGAAACGGCGGCGGTCGGGCGACGCGGCGGCGATCGTCAACGTCCATCCGCTGCTGGTCACCCGCGAGGCGGCGGACTGGCCGGAGCGCAGCGAGCGCGAGCGCCGCTGGTTCTCGCCGGAGCAGGCCGCAGCCGCGGTCGAGGAGCCCGAGCTCAGTGTAATAATTCTGTCTTTTGGCGCGGGCAAAGACACTGCTCATCCACGCACGTCGCTCGTCGTCATGGGCGTCAACCGATTCTCCTGGGGGTACAGGATGCTCAGATTCGTCCGCGCCATCATGCCGAGGGAGGACCGCTTCTTCGACATGTTCGAGCGCCATGCGCAGATCCTCGTCGCCGGCGCCGACGCGCTCGGCGGCCTGTTCGAAGGCGGCGACATCGCCGGCTCCTGCAAGCGCATCCACGAGCACGAGAAAGCCGCCGATAACGTCACCCGCGACGTGCTGGTGGCGGTGCGCCGCTCGTTCATCACCCCGTTCGACCGCAGCGCGATCACCGCGCTGACCTCGTCGATGGACGATGCGATCGACGAGATGTGGCAGACCGCCAAGGCGGTGACCCTCTACGAGGTAGACAGCTTCGCGCCGCAGATGAAGGAGATGGCGGCGCTTGCCGGCGAAGCCGCCCGCAAGGTCGCCGAGGCGGTGCCGCTGCTCCGCAACATCGGCCGCAACAACGTCCGGCTGCACGAGCTGACCGAGGCGATTGTCGCGCTCGAAGGCCAGGCGGACGAGCGCTACGACAGCGGTCTCAAGACCTTGTTCGAAGCGCATGGCAAGGACCGGGCGATGGACTTCTTCGTCGGCCGCGAGATCTACATCCATCTCGAAAAGGTGCTCGATCGCTTCGAGGACGTCGCCGACGAGATCGAAGGCATCGTGATCGACCACGCCTGATGGACGGCTACACCTTCACCATCGTCGCCCTGATCGCGGTCGCCTTGCTGTTCGATTTCCTGAACGGCCTCCACGACGCCGCCAACTCGATCGCGACGGTGGTGTCGACGCGCGTGCTTTCCCCGCAAATGGCGGTGGTCTGGGCCGCCTTCTTCAACTTCATCGCCTTCCTCTTCTTCAGCCATGCCGTCGCCAACACGATCGGCAAGGGCATCATCCATCCGGACATCGTCACCCCCGCCGTGATCTTCGGGGCGCTGATGGGCGCGATCGTCTGGAACCTGTTGACCTGGCTGCTCGGCATCCCGTCGAGCAGCAGCCATGCCTTGGTCGGCGGCCTGGTCGGCTCGGGCGTGGCGGCCGGCGGCTTCAGCGTCGTCGTCGCCGCGGGGGTGATCAAGACCGCGGCCTTCATCTTCCTCGCGCCGATTCTCGGCATGGCGATGGCGATCGTGCTGGTGATGCTCACTTCCTGGCTGTTCAAGCCGGTCTCGGCGAGCACCTCGGACCGCGTCTTCCGCCGCCTCCAACTGGTCTCCGCCGCCGCTTACTCGCTCGGCCACGGCGCCAACGATGCGCAGAAGACGATGGGGATCATCACCGTCCTGCTCTTCTCTCAGGGCCTGCTGCACGGCGAGTTTGCGGTGCCCTACTGGGTGGTGATCGTCTGCCAGGCGGCGATGGGCCTCGGCACGCTGATGGGCGGCTGGCGGATCGTCCACACGATGGGCTCGAAGATCACCCGGCTGACCCCGCACCAGGGCTTCTGCGCGGAGACCGGCGGTGCCTTCATGCTGTTCGGCGCCACCGCCTTCGGCATCCCGGTCTCGACCACCCACACGATCACCGGCGCGATCATGGGCGTCGGCGCGGCGCGCCGCGCCTCGGCGGTGCGCTGGGGCGTCGCCGGCAACATCGTCGTCGCCTGGTTCCTGACGATCCCGGCCGCGGCTTTGGTGGCGGCGATCTTCTATTGGTTGACGCAGCTGTTCTGAGCGCTGCCGCCATTCTTCGCTGAGGAGCTCAGCTCAGCTCAACGGAAAGCCGCCGGCCCAGCACCTTTGCCGCACGTGCCAGGGTATCCAGCGTGACGTTATATTCCTCCGGATCGAGGATGCGCGCGAGCTGGGCGCGGCTGGTTTCCATCATCTCAGCCATGCGGGCCTTGGAGAGCTTTTTCTCCGTCATCGCCTCCTGGAGCTGCAAGGCGATGACGCGCTTGATCGCTCGCGCGGTGACCTCTTCACGAATGCCTTCCTCGTCGAGGAATTCGTCGAGAGAGGTCCAACCCTCATATGGATCGCTCTTCGTATCAGCCATGTTGGCTTCCCTTACGCAGGGCCTCATCCCTTCTCTTCCTGGCGAGCTCCAAATCCGCTTTCGGCAGCTTGGACGTCTTCTTGATCAGCGCGTGCATCACGGCCAGGCATTGCCGCTGGCGATCGAAGAAGAAGATGAGCCGGAATTCTCGCTTCGACGGCAGCGATGACCTAATTTCATAAAGACCGTCTCCAACCGGCCGACAAAGTGGCAATCCCATCGGGAAGCCGATCTGTACCGCCTTCAAATCCTCGCCGACGACCTTTTTCTCTTCGTGCGAAAGAGAGCGGATGAAATCCAGGACAACCTTATTTCCCGAGGGCGTCTGGTAGAACAAGACCTTGTGCATGAGGGAGCCTCATTCGCCGATGATGACACATCACACGATTCTCCCGTCAGCCGGTGGGCCAATGGCCCGTAACGCTCCTCGGCTATCAGTCGAGGCAGAGTCAGGCGTATCATATTTGGTACAAACGTCAAGTTTTGCCTGCGCGCGTTCAGGACTCGACCACATTGACCGCGAGACCGCAGGAGAAAAGAGCGACAGTCACCCTTGTTCTTGCAATTCTGGGGCTGTTCTGCTTATGTTCCTCGATGGCCTGGGCGTTGGAATCGAAGAGCGGGCGGCATTCATTCCCCGCACCGAAAACAAGCCTCTCCGCGCGGTGCGCGGCTCGGGAACTCGGCGATTTGGAAGGTGACAGTTTCGGGACGAATGGCACCTGTCAGAGTTGTCAGGATATCCTCTCGACGTCCGGCGAACACGGGGCCCGCTCAGCACTCCACCACGTTGACGGCGAGGCCGCCGAGGCTGGTTTCCTTGTAGCGCTCGTTCATGTCGAGGCCGGTCTTGCGCATCGTCTCGATCACCTGGTCGAGGCTGACCCGGTGCGAGCCGTCGCCGACGAGGGCGAGGCGCGAGGCCTCGATCGCCTTGACCGCGCCGACCGCGTTGCGCTCGATGCACGGCACCTGGACGAGGCCGCCGACCGGATCGCAGGTCAGCCCGAGATTGTGCTCCATGCCGATCTCGGCGGCATTCTCGACCTGCGCCGGCGTGCCGCCCAGCGCCGCGGTCAGCCCCGCCGCCGCCATCGAGCAGGCGACCCCGACCTCGCCCTGGCAGCCCACTTCGGCCCCCGAGATCGAGGCATTCTCCTTGAACAGCGAGCCGATCGCGGCCGCGGTCAAAAGGAAGGTGCGCACGCCTTCGTCGGTCGCCCGCGGGGTGAAGCGCTGATAATAGCGCAGCACCGCCGGGACGATGCCGGCGGCGCCGTTGGTCGGCGCGGTGACGACCTTGCCGCCCGCGGCATTCTCCTCGTTGACCGCGAGCGCCCACAGATTGACCCAGTCGATCACCGTCAGCGGGTCCTGCAGCGCCCGCTCGGCGCGCTCGGTCAGCAGCCGGTAGAGCGCGGGCGCCCGGCGCTTGACGTTGAGGCCGCCGGGCAGGATGCCGCCCGCCGCCATGCCGCGGTCGATGCAGGCCGACATCGCGGCGGTGATCGCGTCGAGCCGGGAGTCGATTTCCGCATCGTCGAACGCGGCCCGCTCGTTCGCCCGCGCGATCTCGGCGATGCTCATCCCCTCCCGCTCCGCCAGCGCGAGCAGCTCGTCGCCCGAGCCGTAGCGCAGCGGCACGTCCCAGGCGCCCTCGGGCGGCGCGTTGCGCGCCACCGCCGC
>Ga0068868_100000026_pt1 | contig 81980 bp, 76 predicted proteins | sample KBSMisM42_FD_64660 | JGI IMG/M metagenome (GOLD analysis project Ga0068868, IMG submission 64660) | Miscanthus rhizosphere microbial communities from Kellogg Biological Station, Michigan, USA - KBS Miscanthus M4-2 | ecosystem: Host-associated > Plants > Roots > Rhizosphere > Soil ...
CGCGCTTGGTGCGCACGAAGACCAGCGTGCGCCCGCCGTCGGGCCCCCGCAGGTGCCCCGCGAGGTGGTCGAGCTTGGCGCTCTGCGACTCGACGTGGACGAAGCGGTGTTCGATCTCGGCCTCGTCGCGGGCGGGCGGGGCGTGGGTGTGGTGCCGCGGCTTGCGCGTGTAGGCCGCGGCGAGCGTGCCGGTCGCGCCCTCGAGCGTCGCCGAGAAGAAGAGGGTCTGGCGCTCGCTTGGCGTCAGCGCGACGATCCGGCTCACCGCCGGCTTGAAGCCCATGTCGAGCATCCGGTCGGCCTCGTCGAGGACGAGGACGCGGACCCGATCGAGCCTTACCGCGCCGCGCGCGATCAGGTCCTCGAGCCGCCCCGGGCAGGCGACGAGCACGTCGGCGCGCCGCGCTGCCTTGATCTGGGGGCCGAAGCCGACGCCGCCGTAGACGGCGGCCACGTGGAGGTCGTGAGCACGGGCGATCGAGTCGAGCTCGTCGACGATCTGGGCGGCCAGCTCCCGGGTCGGCGCCAGGACCAGGGCCGCGGGCCCTCCCTTGGCGGGCTCGATCCGGTCGACCAGCGGGATGCCGAAGGCGAGGGTCTTACCCGACCCGGTCGGCGACTGGACCAGCAGGTCGTGGCCGGCGAGCGCGTCGCGGACGACGAGCTGCTGGACGGGGAACGGTTGGGTGATGTCGCGCTCGGCGAGCGCGCGCACCACGGCTTTAGAGATGCCGAGGTCGGCAAACGACACGATTTCTTAGCTCCTTGTTGAGCGGTTCAGGGAGATCCAGCGACCCCGAAACGCTGAGAAGCGCGAGGAGGAAACGGAACCTCTCGGGCGGCGATCTCGCCTGTCCCGACTCAACCACCGTAGCAGCCGGCGCGGAAAACCCCTGGTGCGACGGCAATATGGGCGTACACTCGTCGAGTCCAAAGCGGGTGCAACGTGTTGTCCCCCTATAGCGTGAACAAGGCGTTGCACCCGATGTTCGGGGAAGGGAAGAGCGATGTTCGACTACGTGATCGTGGGAGCGGGTTCCGCCGGCTGCGTCTTGGCGGCGCGCCTCAGCGAGGACCCCGACGTCAGCGTCGCGCTGCTCGAGGCCGGGCCGCCCGATACGAACCAGAACATCCACGTCCCGCTCGGCTACCTCTCGCTCGCCGGCACCGAGGTCGACTGGGGGTACGCCTCGGCGCCCGAGCCGAGGTGCAACGGCCGGCGCATCAGCCTCCCGCGCGGCAAGGTGCTCGGCGGTTCCTCCTCGATCAACGCGATGGTCTACATCCGCGGCAACCGGCGCGACTACGACGAGTGGGGCGTCGAGGGCTGGACCTGGGAGGACCTCTTCCCCTACTTCCTCAAGGCCGAGGACAACGAGCGCGGCGCCTCGGAGTGGCACGGGGTCGGCGGGCCGCTGCCAGTCTCCGACCAGCGCTCCGGCAACAGGATCACCCCCGCCTTCGTCGAGGCGGGGGTCGAGGCGGGCCTCGCCCGCAACGAGGACTTCAATGGCGCCGAGCAGGACGGGGTCGGCATGTACCAGGTGACCCAGCGCGGCGGCATGCGGGCGAGTGCCTCCGTCGCCTACCTACACCCGGCGCTGGAGCGGCCGAACCTGACGGTGTTGCCCTACGCGCTCGCCAACCGCGTCCTCTTCGAGGGCAGGCGCGCGGTCGGCGTGCGGGCGACCCGGTTCGGCGAGGCGCAGGAGCTGCGCGCCGAGCGCGAGGTGATCCTCTGCGGCGGCGCCTACAACTCGCCGCAGCTGCTGATGCTCTCCGGGATCGGCCCGGCCGAGCACCTGGCGATGCGCGAAGTCGAGGTGCTGCTCGACCAGCCGGCGGTGGGCGCGAACCTCAGCGACCACCCGGCCACCTACACGGTCTTCACCACGCCCGAGCCCGAGAGCCTGCTGCTGGCGCTCGAGCCCGCGGCACAGGCCGAGTTCGAGGCCTCCCAGACCGGCCCGCTCGCCTCCAACCTCGCCGAGGCCGGCGGCTTCGCCCGGGTCGGCGGCGGCGTCGAGGCGGCCGACGTGCAGTTCCACGTCGCGCCGATCCACATCGTCGAAGAGGGGATGGGCGACCCCGAGGCCCACGGCGTCTGGGTCTCACCCTGCCTGCTGACCCCCGAGAGCCGCGGTTCGGTCCGCCTCGCCTCCAACGACCCGACCGCGAAGCCGATCGTCCGCAACGCCTTCTATGAGTCCGAGGCCGACATGGAGCGCATGGTCGGCGCAGTGCGGCTGGCGGAAGAGATCTGCGCGCAGCCCTCGTTCAAGCCTTACGCGGCCGACCCCTACACGGCCCCCGACGGCGACTCCGACGAAGCCCTGCGCGCCCACGTCGCGGCGACCACCTACGAGATCTACCACCCGGTCGGCACCTGCGCGATCGGCTCGGTTCTCGACCCCGAGCTGCTGGTCGAGGGTGTCGAGGCGCTGCGGGTGGTCGACGCGTCGGCGATCCCGACCGTGCCGCGCGGCAACACCAACGCGCCGGTCATCGCCCTCGCCGAGCGCGCCGCCGACCTGATCCGCCACGGCAAGGCCGTCGCCGCCGCGGCGGGCGAGGCGAGGGCCTGAGGTGAAGACACCCGCGTCGGCAGGGGTAGACGGCGACGCGTACCAGGCCAGGGCGGTCTACCTCGTGCCCACCCGGATCTTCGTCGCGGGCGTCGTCGCCCAGCTCTGCGCGGCCAGCTGCTTCGTCGGGGTGCTCGGCGCGATCTTCACCTGGGACGAAACCTCAGCCCTCTTCGACTTCGCCAACAGTCCGCACGGGATCTCCAAGCCCGAGCTCGGCTTCCTCTTCGGACCCGCTCTGATCCTGGTCCTGCTGCCCGTCGTCCGCCGCCGCGGGCCGCGCGTCGCCTACGCCCGCCGCTACCGCGTCCGAGTGGCGGCCGCCGCCGCGCTCTGGCTCGTCGGCCTCGTCGTCCTCGTCAACCACCTTTCCGGCTTCGATTCCGAATACACGTTCCAGGCCGGCGCCTACGTGGCGACGACCCTGATCTCGGTCGGCCTGCTGGCGACGCTGGCGATGTGGCCCGCCGGCCTGCGCAGCGGCACGATCGACCGCCGCGGCGGGGTCCAACCGGCCTGAACATCGTTGCGGTGCGCCTTTCCCCCGTTATCCGGAGGTAAAGCGCAGCGGAGCCTCAGCTCGCGTCGGCAACCGGCACCGGCACGTCGACCCCGTCCTCGGGCGAGATCAGGATCGCGCCCTCGCCCGTGACGTAGGCCTCCTCGCCGTGGTAGGTGACGTCGAGGCCGAGGGCCTCCTCGTGCCGGCTCGCCCGCAGCGGCATGACGAGGCCGATCAGCTTGAGCAGGACGAAGGTCATGCCGAAGGCGTAAGCCGGGCCGGCGAGGGCGGCGAGGACCTGGTCCCAGAGCTGCGCGGCGTTGCCGTAGATGAGCCCGTCGGAGGCTCCGTTCCAGGCGAACGAGGCGACGAGACCGATGAAGAGGATGCCGGTGAAGCCGGCGATGCCGTGCGCGGCGAGCACGTCGAGCGTCTCGTCGACGCGCGTTCGCGGGCGCCAGACGATCATCGCGTAGCAGGGCAGGGCGCCGAGAAAGCCGAGCGCCATCGCCCAGCCGGGGCTGATGTAGCCGCCGGCCGGGGTGATCAGCACGCAGCCGACGATGATCGCGGTCGCGGCGCCGATCGCGGTCACCTTGCGGCCGCGAATCAGGTCGAGGACGAACCAGGTGAGCAGCGAGCAGGCGGGGGTCAGCAGCGTGTTGGTGAAGGCGAGCACGCTGTTGTTCCCGGTCGAGAAGCCGCTGCCGCCGTTGAAGCCGAACCAGCCGAACCAGAGCAGCCCGGCGCCGAGCAGCACGTAAAGAGCGTTATGGGGCAGAAGCGCCAGGCGGCCGTAGTCCTTGCGCGAGCCGACGACGACGGCCGCGGCCAGGGCGGAGAAGCCGGAGCCCATCTCGACCGGGACGCCGCCGGCGAAGTCGAGGGTGCCGCCGGAGGCGAGCCAGCCGCCGCCGAAGGCCCAGTGGGCGAGCACCGCGTAGACCAGCACCGACCAGAGGGCGGCGAAGACGAGGAAGGCGCCGAACCGCATCCGCTCGACCACCGCGCCCGAGATCAGTGCCGTGGTGATGATGCAGAACGTCGCCTGGAAGGCCATGAAGACGAGGTGGGGGATGGTCGTCCCTTCGCGCGGGGCGAAGTCGACGCCGTGCAGGCCGACGTAGCCGAGCCCGCCGATCAGCGAGCCGGTGCCGTCGAAGGCGAGCGAGTAGCCGAGCAGGGCCCAGGTGACCATCGCGATCGCGATCGCGGCGACGCTCATCATGAAGGTGTTGAGCGTGTTCTTCGAGCGCACCAGCCCGGCGTAGAAGAGGCCGAGCGCCGGCGTCATCATCAGCACCAGCGCCGTGGCGACGAGCATCCAGGCGGTGTCGCCGCTGTCGACTTCGGCAGCGGCAGTCGCCAGCGGCAGCCAGCTCACGACTTCACCGGCGTCACCGCGCCGTGGTCGGTCTCGCCGGTGCGGATGCGAATCACGTGGTCGAGCGGCAGGACGAAGATCTTGCCGTCGCCGACCTCGCCGGTGCGCGCCCCCTCGCGGAGCGCGTCGACCGTCGGTTGCACGAACTCGTCGGAGACGGCGATCTCGAAGCGGACCTTCTCGGAGAGGCCCATCTTCACCGTCGTCCCGCGGTAGGTCTCGACTCGCTCGAGCTCGCCGCCGTGGCCCTGCACGCGACTCAGCGAGACGCCACGCACCTCGGCCCGGTACAGCGCCTCGAGCACGTCGTTCGCCTTCTCGGGCCGCACGATGCCCACGACGAGTTTCATGACCCGTTCCTCCCCATCCCGGCCGCGAGCCTACATATTTCGCGCGAATCCGGTCAACCCGGGCCGCCCTGCCGCCTACACTAGTCCGATGCCCTCGGAGTCGCACTCGGACTCGACCTTCACCCTGTACCGGCGGGGCATCGAGCTGCTCGAGGAGCAGGACTTCGAGGAGGCGGCGGCGCCGCTGGAGGAGGCGGCGCGGCGGGCGCCGGAGAAGACCTCGGTGCGCGAGGCCCTGGGCCGCGCCTACTTCCGCGCCGGCCGCTTCGCCGCCGCGGCGGAGGAGTTCGCTGCCGTGGTCGAGCGCCACCAGGTCGACGACTACGCCCACTTCTGTCTCGGCCGCGCCCTCTCGAAGACGGGGGATACCGAGCGCGCCCGCCACCACCTGGCGCTCGCCTCGAACCTGCGGCCAGACCGGAGGGATTACAGCTTCTACCGCGCGATGCTGGGCGCTTAGGCAACCGCGGAGACTTCGGCCTCTTCACGGTAGGCCGTGGGGAGGATCGCGACTATCCGTGTGCCGTCGCCCGGGGCGCTCCGCAGCTCCAGCTTGCCGCCGGCGAGGCCGACTCGTTCCCGCATCCCGATCAGGCCGAAGCCGTCGCTGCCGACCTCGGGATCGAAGCCGTCGCCCTCGTCGGAGATCGCGATGCGCAGCGTGTCCTCGTTCTCGGTGACTTCGACGCGGACGCGATCGGCGCCGGAGTGCCGCGCCGCGTTGTTGAGCGCCTCCTGCGCCAGCCGGTAGGCGGTGTCCTCGATCTCGACTTGCAAGCGGCGGTCCGTGCGTCCGGCGTGGAAGTCGAGGTCGAGGCTCAGCTCGACCTCGATCGCGCCACTCGCGTCGAGCCGTTCGGCGAGCGCTTCGAGCGCGGCGCCGAGTCCGAGCTCGTCGAGGGTCGTCGGACGCAGGTCGGCGATCAGGCGGCGCATCTCGGCGATCGTCTCGTCGACCCGTTCGATCCCCTCGGCGAGCAGGCGGTCCACCTCTTCGGGCTCGCTGCGTCTGGCGGCCGAGAGCAGCACGCGCAGACCGGCGAGGCTCTGCAACGACTCGTCGTGCAGCTCGCGCGCCCAGCGCCCGCGCTCGCGCTCGGCGGCGGCGATGTTGTCGCGGGTGCGGTCCTGGGCCACCGACTGGGCGGTGGCGACGGCCGTCGCGGCGCTGGCGGCGAAGGAGACGAGGACCTGCTCGTCCTCGTCGGTGAAGCCGCCGCCGCGTCCGAGCGGGTCGAGGGCGACGAGCACGCCGAGGGCTTGGCCCCGATAGACGAGGGGAGAGAGCAGCGCCGTCACCCCGATCTCGGGGCTGGCGGGCCGGGCGAGCAGGCTCGGATCGAGGTCGCGAGTGCGCCGCGGCTCGCGCGCTTCGAGCACCTGGCCGGGGATCGAGCCGGCGATCGGCATCGAGCTCTTGGCGGCTGGCCCGGCGCTCTCGCCGGCGACCGAGACCGGGACCAGGTCGTCGCCCTCGCGCAGCATGATCAGCAGCGAGCGCGCCTCGACCAGGGCGCGGCCGCGCTTGACGACGATCTCGAGGATCCGGTCGAGGTCGGTCTCGCCGCCGACGGCGCGGGCGATCTCGGTCGTCGCCTCCAGCCGGTGCACGGCGCGCTCCATCTCGTCGCCTCGCGTCTCGACACTGCGGTACAGGCGCGCGTTCTCGACCGCGATCGCCGCCCACTCGGCGAGGATCGTCGCCGACTGCTCGTCGGCCTCGTCGAACTCGCCCTCGGTTTTCTCGGTCAGGTAGAGGTTGCCCCAGGCGTCGCCGCGAATCATCACCGGCACGCCGAGGAAGGAGGTCATCGGCGGGTGGCCAGGCGGGAAGCCGTAGGAGCGGGGATGGCGGTTGACGTCGTCGAGGCGAAGCGAGCGCGGCTGCTCGATCAGCAGGCCGAGGACTCCTCGTCCCCGCGGCAGGTTGCCGATGACGCGGCGGGCCTCCTCGTCGATCCCGTGGGTTATGAAGCGCTCCAGCTCGTGGCGGTCCTCGTCGAGGACGCCCAGCGCGGCGTAGCGGGCGCCGGTCAGCTCGCAGGCGACCTCGAGCAGGCGACGGAAGACCGTCTCGGAGTCGAGCTCGGCGAGGAGGCCGCGCCCTACGTCGATCAGCTCCCGCAGGCGCCCCTCGTCCAACGCGCCGCTGCCATAGCCCTGTGTCATCTCGGCCCTCTCTCGAGCCCTCCGTCGTCGACCCGCCAATCCTACCGCGCCCAGTTCACTGCTCAACGAATCTGGCTTCATGCGATTACGGGTCAGGTTCGCGGCAAAACCCCGATGCCGGCTTCGGTGAGCGCGGATTAGATAGGCGAGATGGCCCGAGACGACGCATCCGCACCCGCGCGTAACCTCGCCGCCGTGCCGTCCGATGCGCCGCCCGAGAGGGCCGAGGAGACGTCGGAGACGACGATCGTCCTCGCCGACGATCACACGGTCATGCGCAACGCCCTGCGCCTGCTGCTCGACGCCGAGCCGGATTTCGAGGTTGTCGCCGAGGCCGGTACCGCCGAAGACGCGGTTCGCTATGTGCGCGGCCACAAGCCGACCGTCCTCATCCTCGACCTCAACATGCCCGGGGGCTCGAGCCTCGAGGCTATCCCCGACATCCAGGATGCCTCTCCGACGACCGAGATCGTCGTGCTGACCATGCAGAACGAGCCCGCCTTCGCCCGCCGCGCACTGCAGGCGGGCGTGCGAGGCTATGTGCTCAAGGAGGCCGCCGACGCCGAGCTGGTCCAGGCCGTGCGCAGTGCCGCGGCCGGCGATACCTACCTGCAGCCGGCCCTAGGGGCGCGGCTGGCGGCCGGGGACAACGGGCGGCAGGGGGACGAGCTGAGCGATCGGGAGCGGGACGTTTTGCGGTTGATCGCTCTGGGGCACACGAATGCGGAGGTGGCTGAGCAGTTGTACATCAGCATTCGTACGGTGGAGAGTCATCGGGCGCATATTCAGCAGAAGTTGAGACTGTCTACAAGAGCCGAGCTTGTGCGGTATGCGCTTGAGCACGGGTTGGTGGAAACGTAGGGACGTGGGGTGGGAGGACCTCCCCTAGTGGGGGTTCCACTTGAACTTTTCGGTGGGGAGAGGGTGGGGCTGGCGCCTCTAGCTCACTACGAAAAGTTAAACCGTTCCACCCCCACTAGGGGAGACCCCTTCCCAGGGTTCCTAGGTTTTTGACGTCAGGTGACTAGCGGGATAACGCAGCGGAACTTGTGGGAGCTTTTAGATGACGCAAAGTAGATATTGCCTCCGGCCGAAACCGTAATCACGGCGAAAGTGTCTTTTTCGCTTATGACCGGTATGTCACTCGACCACTCTTCGCCTTTGTCTAGGTTCACTCCGGGTTCCTGAGCGAAGGCCGCTAGTTCTAGGGCCTCCGGCAATGTGCCGCCTTGGGCGGCGCAGGAGGAGGCGGCTGCTGGGGCGCTTAGGGCTGTTTCGCTTGCTGAGAGTTGCCAGCAGGCGCCGGCGAATTGTTTGGTGCCGGGGAGGCAGCCTGCTGTGTGGCCGTTGATGGTCTCGGCGTGGATCGCGTTGACGGCGTTTAGGGCGGTTTCGGCGTCGGTGGCGCTTTGGGCGCGGTCGGCGGTTTCGGCGTGGGCGGCGCTCGGGACCTGGCCGAGGCTCTGCAGGTCGATTTCGGCTCCGATGATCTTGCCGGCGTGGCCTTCCAGGCTCGCGAGCACGTTTGGCTTCAGGCGATTGGCCGCGATCGAGTGCGGTTTCACCCTGTTGCCGGGAATCGATTTCACCCTGATCGCCCGCCCATCCAGTTTCGCCTTCTTCGCCGCGTAGACCGTCCCGCCCAGCGCCACGAATAGAGCCATAACGGCGACGACGAGCGCCGGCGACGGCCACCTCTTCCCCTGCTTCATGAGCCCCTCCCTCGGTAAAATCTGTTGTCTTTAAAAGGCTAGGGCGGTGCCTGGGAAAGACAAGAAAGCTGGACGAAAGTTCGCCGCGCTCCTACCGGTTGCCCGGATGGGCCGCGCTCAAGCGCTCGCCTCGCTGCCGCCTCAGCGGCTACACTCGCCCGCGTAAAGAACGGTCGGTGGTCAAGGGAAGTCCGGTGCGAAGCCGGCGCGGTCCCGCCACTGTGACCGGGTAGGGCACGTCGCGGGCGCTTTGCGTCAGCCACTGGGGAGGACACCGATTCCCCGGGAAGGTGCGGCGGGCCAACCCCGGGAGCCAGGAGACCTGTCCCCGACCAGCCATGACAACCCTCGAGGAAAGGGTGGCTTCAATGCCAAGACTCGTTCCATTCCGGCTGGCGGCCGCGTGCGTGCTGGCCACGACAATCGTCCTGTCCAGCGTCGCCGCGGCGGCGGCCAAGGGCCCCGTCGCCGAGCTGCGCGTCGTCGGCACCGGCGGCAAGGTCCTCGTCGAGAAGTCCTTCGGCGTGGCGAGCACGTCGGTCAAGGCCAGCCCGTCGGCCAGGTGCTTTGGCCCCGGCACCGGCGGCAGCGGCAAGACGATCGCGCTCGAAGGCCCGAGCGCGCTCGGCATGCTGGTCCAGGCCTCCAAGTTCACCGCCGCGCTGCGGCCGCTCTCGGTCACCGACCATTTCCTGAGCGAATTCGGCCTCGGCCTCTGCGGCATCGGCGGCCTCGAAGCCAAGGGCATGAACAGCTGGTACTTCAAGGTCAACCATCGCGCGCCCTCGGTCGGGGCGGAAGCGGTGAAGGTGAAGACCGGCGACGAAGTGCTCTTCGGCTACGGCGCCTATCCGTACCCGGACGAGTTGGTGCTGAACGCGCCGGCCAAGGTCGAGGCGGGCGTGCCGTTCACGGTTCGCGTCTTCGCCTACGACGCGAAGGGCAAGAAGAAGCCGGCGGCCGGCGCGACGGTGAGCGGCGCATCCGGCCCGACCGACGGGCAGGGGAAGGCCCAGGTGACCCTCGCCGCCCCCGCGAAGTTGGTCGCCCGCCTCGGCAAAGACACCCCCTCCGGCAGCGTGCCCGTCTGCGTAGGAGGTAGGTGCCCGCGCAAATAGGAATCTGCCCCAGCAAGGCGGTCGCGGTCGCGCTGCTCATAGCGGCGACGGCGCTCGCGGCCGTCGGCTGCGGCTTCGGCCCCGGCGAGGACGTCGGGGTCGTCGAGCTGACGGTGACGCGGGACTACGGGTCCGTGCCGATGCTCCACCGCCTCGTCGGCGACGTCACCGAAGCGGACACGGTGATGCGGGTGCTCGAACGCAACGCCGACGTCTCCACTCGCTACGGCGGCGGCTTCGTGCAGTCGATCGACGGCTACCAGGGCAGCGGCGGCGGCGGGCGCGACTGGTTCTACTACGTCAACGGCCTCTGGGCGCCGATCGGCGCCGCCGACTTCAAGCTGCACGGCGGCGAGGCGATCTGGTGGGACTACCGCGACTGGAGCGTCGGCGAGCGGGTCGCCGCGGCCGTCGGCGCCTGGCCGCAGCCGTTCGCCGGCGGCTACGAAGGATCGTTCCACCCGACCGCCGTCTCCTGCTTCGGCGCGGGTGCCGCCTGCGGGGTGGTGAAGGAACGGTTGAAGGACGCCGGCGCGGAACTGGTCGCGCCAGCCACCGCGGGCGCGATCCGGGTGCTGGTCGGTCCCTGGAGCCGGATCGAGGCTGACCGCGACGCGGGTCTGCTGGCGCGCGGCGTCGGCGTCAGCGGTGCCTTCGCCGAATTCGGCGCGGGTGGGAGGGTGCTCCTCGGGCTCGACGAACACGGCGACGTCGGCCAGCGCTTCGGCCCGCACGCCGGTCTGGTCGCGGCGGTGCGCTGGGAAGAACGGCCGCCGGCCTGGCTGATCACTGGTGTCGACGTCGCGGGCGTGGCGTCGGCGGCCGACTTACTCGAAGCCGACAGCCTCCGCGACCATTACACGGTGGCCGTCGACGAAAAGGGGGAGACGGCGCTGCCGTTGCGATGAGGTCGCCCTTCGCCTACAGCCCTAGGCCCTGGCCGCTGCAGACGGCTTCGCCCAGCGCCGCGGTCGCCTACCTCGGCTCCTTCGCGGCGGTCGCCTTCGCCTACTCGAACCCGATCGTGCTTATCGCCGCCGGCCTTGGGCTCGTCGTCGCCGGTCGCCTCGCCGGCGCCCGCGCCGCGGTGCGCGCGGCGCTCTGGATGGGCCTCACGCTCGCCCTGCTGATCGTCCTCGTCAACGCCCTCGTCGTCAGTCGCGGCGAGACGGTGCTGCTGCGCCTGGGTGACGTGCCGCTGCTCAGCGACGTGGTCACCGCCGAGGCGCTCGCCGCCGGTGCCGTGATCGGCCTGCGCGCCGCCGTGGTGACGATCGCCTTCGCCGTCTACTCGGCCTGCGTCGACCCCGACCGCGTCCTGCGCGCGCTGCGGCCGCTGGCGCGGCGCTCGGCCCTGACCGCGACGCTGGTCTCGCGCCTGGTGCCGGTGGCGGCGGCCGACGCCTCCCGCCTGCGCGACGCCGCCCGCCTGCGCGGCCCGGGCGCCGCCCCGGTCGGCCGCGCGCCACTGGCCCGGCGCCTGCTCGCCGGCTCGCTCGACCGCTCCGTCGACGTCGCGGCCACCCTGGAGTTGCGCGGTTACTCGCTTAGCCCCACAAACCCCGAGCCGGGTGCAACGTTTTCTCCCCCGATAAGGGGGACTACGCGTTTCACCCGAGAGGGGCGAGCGAGGGCGGGCAGTCCACGCCTCCGCTCGCGCTACGACCGGCGCTTCTACGCGGTCGGCGCCGCTGTTCTCGTCGCCGCGATCGCCGGCAAGCTGCTCGGCGCCGACGCCTTCTCCGAATACCCGGCGCTCGCGGTCGGGCTCGGACTCTCCACTCTGACGCTCTCCGCCCTGCTCGTCCTCGCCGGCCTCGCACCGCGTCATGGCTGAGTTGAGCTCCCCCACCCGCTCCACGCCGGCGCTAGCGGTCGAGTCGCTCACCTACGCCTACCCGGAGTCAGCGGCGCCTGCCCTGTGCGAGGTCTCGCTCGAGCTCGCCGCCGGCGAGCTCGCCCTCCTCGCCGGCCGTTCGGCCTGCGGCAAGTCGACCTTGCTGCGCGCCGCCTGCGGCCTCGTTCCGCACTTCCACGGCGGCGAGATCGACGGTCGGATCGCGGTCGCCGGCATCGATGCCCTCGCCTGCGGCCCCGGCCAGTTGGCCAGCGCGGTCGGCTACCTCGCCCAGGACCCCGAGACCCAGGTCGTCTCCACCACAGTCGCCGCTGAGATCGAGCTGCCGCTGGAGATGCGTGGCGACGCCGCCGGCGCCCGCGCCCGCGCGGTCGAGGAGGTCGCTCTCGCGCTTGCCATCCCGCATCTGCTCGGCCGCGCCGTCGACACGCTCTCCGGCGGCGAGTTGCAGCGCGTCGCCCTCGCCGCCGCCCTCGTCACCCGCCCCCAGCTCGTCCTCCTCGACGAGCCAACCTCCCAGCTCGACCCGGTTGCCGGCGACGAGCTGGTCTGGCTTTTGCGCCGCCTAAACGAGGAGTGGGGGGTGACGATCCTGCTCGCCGAGCACCGGCTGGAGCGCTGCCTTGCCGCGGCCGACCGGGTGGTGGCGATGGAGTCGGGCCGTGTCGCTTTCGACGGCGCTCCGCGTGAGTTCCTCGCTTGGGCGCAGGGGGCTGACACGGCGCTGGAGACACCGGCCGCGCGGCTCTTTTCCCTTTGCGGGATCGAACCCTTGCCGGTCGGCGTTCGCGACGCGCGGCAGACGCTTCGGAGAACCGGAGTCGCTCACCCTCCACACCCAGCAGGTAGGAGGGTGAGCGACTCCGGTTCTGCCGACCGCATTCTTCAAGCCAAGGCCCTCTGGGTCGCGCTGGACGCGGGCGAGGGTCCCCGCGACGTCCTGCACGACGTCGACCTCGCCGTTCGCCGCGGCGAACGGGTCGCCCTCATGGGCCGCAACGGCGCCGGCAAGAGCACCTTGCTGAGGACCGCCGCCAGCCTCGTCGACCCCGTTCGCGGCGGGGTCGACGCGCCCGCCGGGATGGCGCTCCTCACCCAAAATCCCAGCGACTACCTCGTCCGCGAGCGGGTCGGCGACGAGCTGCCGGGCGAGGCGGGCCTGGCGGCCCTACGCGTCGTCGGCCTCGAGCACGCCCTCGACGCCGACCCGCGCGACCTCTCCGGCGGCGAGCGCCAGCGGCTGGCGCTGGCGATCGCGCTCGCCGGCCGCATCGACGGCGGCGAGCTGCCCGGCCTCGTCGCCCTCGACGAGCCGACCCGCGGCATGGACCGCGCCCGTAAGGACGACCTCGTCGGCCTGATCGAAGACCTCGCGAACCGCGGCGTCGGCCTGCTCGTCGCCACCCACGACGTCGAGTTCGCCGCGGCCTTTGCCGAACGCGTCGTCCTGATGGGCGAGGGCGTCGTCATCGCCGACGGCCCCGCGGCCGAGATCCTCTCCGGAGGCTGGTACTTCGCCACCGAGGTCTCCCGCGTCCTCGACCTCCCCGGCGTCGTCACCCCCAAACAGGGCGCCGCCGCCCTCAAAAACCCATCCGCTGACTTCGCCTTTAGTTCCGCATACCGGAACGAAAGACGAAGTCAGCGAGAAGAGGGGGAGGGAGACTGATGTCTTGGCAGCTCGCCAGCTTCCTGATTCTCGGCGCGGGGCTGGTCGCCGGGTTCGGCTGGTACGAGCGATCGCGGCCGCCCTCGCAGGTGGTCGCCATGGTCGCGGCGCTGGCCGCGCTGGCGATCGCCGGGCGAATTGCCTTCGCCGCCTTTCCCAATGTCAAGCCGACGACCGACATCGTCGTCTTCGCCGGCTACGCGCTCGGGCCCGCGGCGGGCTTCGCCGTCGGCGCGCTCACCGGCCTCGTCTCCAACTTCTGGTTTGGGCAGGGCCCATGGACCCCGTGGCAGATGGCGGGCTGGGGTCTGTGTGGCGTCCTGGGCGCGGCACTGGCGATAGGCGGGCGCAACGCGGGTCGCCTCACCCTCGCCACCGCCTGCGGTTTCGCCGGGATCGCCTACGGTGTGTTGCTGAACTTCTCGCTCATGGCGACCTACGGCGGAGAACTCTCGATCCAGCGCTTCCTGGCGCTGGAGGCGCGTGCCATTCCCTTCGACGTCGCGCACGCGATCGGCAACGTCGCCTTCGCCCTCCTCGCCGGGCCGGCGATGGTGCGGATGCTGGTCCGCTTCCGCCGTCGCTTCCAGTGGCGGACGACGGCGCCGGCTACGGTCGCGGCGCTGCTCCTCGTCTTGGCGCTGCCGCTCCTCGCCCCGGCCCCCGCCAAGGCCAGCCCGCTAAGCGCCGCGAGCTGGCTCGTCGCCCAGCAGAACTCCGACGGCGGCTTCGGTTCCTCTCCAGGCGCCGGCTCCAGCACCGTCACCACCGGCTGGGCGATGCTCGGGCTCGAGGCCGCCGGCCGCAACCCGCTCGACGTCTCGCGCGGTGGGAACACCCCCGTCGACTACCTGCGCGCGAACGTCGGCAGTCTCTCCAGCGCCGGTGACCTCGCCCGCACGATCCTCGCCCTCGAGGGCGCCGGCGTCGACCCGCACGACTTCGGCGGCCACAACCTGGTCAACCAGCTGGCCGACCGGCGCGCTGCCAACGGCTCGTTCGTCGGCTGGCCTGGGACGACCGCCTACAGCGTCGTTGCCCTGCGCGCCGCGGGCGCGACCGGCGGCCTCGAAAAGTCGCTGCGGTGGCTGGGGAGCGTGCAGAATCGCGACGGCGGCTGGGGCGACATACCGGGCGCGCCGAGCAACGCCGACGTCACCGGCGGCGTGATGCAGGCGATGCGGGACTCCCAGGCCGCCCTCGACGGTCTCGGTTACCTGCGCAAGCACCAGCGCTCCGGCGGCGGCTTCGCCGGCGGCAGCGGCGCGGTCAACTCGCAGTCGACCTCTTGGGCGGTGCAGGGGATGATCGCCGTCGGGGCCGACCCCACCAGCGTCACCGCCGGCGGCGCCAGCGGCCTCGACTACATCGCCGCCCGCCAGGCCTCGGACGGCCACTACGCTTACTCGCAGTCGAGCGATCAGACGTCGGTCTGGGTCACCGGCGAAGTGCTGGTCGCCGCCTCGGGCGACTCGCTGCCGGTCGAACCGCCGCCGCGCCAGCAGGCCAAAGCTCCGTCGACGACGTCGCCGGGGTCGACGACCGGCGCGGTTCCCGCGACCCCCGGCCTCACCCTGCCGCCGAGCGCCTCTCCCGGGCCGTCCGGCGGCGGGACTGGCAGCAGCGGCAGTACCGGCGGCGGCGGAAACGGGGGCAGCGGGGGGACCGGCGCGCCGCCCCTGGTCCCGAAAAGCACCCCGATTCCCGTGCCCGAAGGCGCCGCACCCGAAGCTGAAGGGGAAACCGCGCCACCCGAGTCCGAGGCGCCGGCAGAACTGACGGCCTCCCACGCTCCCGGTCCCTCGCCGTGGACGGCGATCGGCATCGGTCTTGCCGCCACGGCGCTCGCCGTCGCCGCGCCCCTGCTGCTCGGCCGGCGCTTCGGCTGGTAGCCCGTGGACGTCGAGACCGCGATCAGGACGCGCCGCACGCACAAGGCGTTCGGGCCCGAGCCGCTGACGCGAGAGGAGCTGCTCGAGCTGCTCGACCTCGCTCGCTGGGCGCCCAACCATCACCTGACCGCGCCCTGGCGCTTCCGGGTGCTCGGTCCCAGCGCCCTCGCCCGCCTCAAGCAGACCGCCGGCCCGGAGGGTGCCGCCAAGCTCGACCGCGCCCCCACCCTGGTCGTCGTCTCCTGCGCGCTCGGCCCCGACCCGATCCAGAACGAGGAGGACCTGCACTCGACCGCGGTCGCCTCCTACATCGTCCTGCTCAGCGCGCACGCCCGCGGCCTCGCCGGCTACTGGCGCACGCCGGGCCTGCTGCGCTCGCCGGGCGGCCGCGGCGCCGTCGGCCTACCCGACTCCGAGCGCTTCGTCGGCCTCCTGCACCTCGGCCGTCCGCGCCAGGACCGGGAAGCCCCCGAGCGGCCCCCGATCGAGCAATCGACCGTGTTCCTCGACTGATGCTCTCCCGTTCGCAGGCAATCGAGGCGATCGCCGGGCAGCGCTTCGAGGTCGTCGTGATCGGCGGCGGCATCACCGGCGCCGGCGTCGCCCTCGACGCGGCCTCGCGCGGCTACTCGGTCGCCCTGCTCGAGCGCGGCGACTACGCCGAGGGCACCTCGAGCCGCTCCTCGAAGATGGTCCACGGCGGCCTGCGCTACCTCGAGAACCTCGACCTCGGCCTCGTCCGCGAGGCGCTGCTCGAGCGCCAGCTGCTGGTCCAGCTGGCGCCGCACCTGGTCTATCCGACCCCCTTCCTCGTCGCCGACTTCCCCGACCGCCGCCGCGACCGTCGCCTCGGCATCGCACTCAACATGTACGACGTTATGGCGACGACGCGGGTCGGCCGCAACCGCGCCGAGATGCGTTCCTCCAAGGAGGGCGACGAGGATTACTACTGGTCGCCCGACCGCCACCGCACGATCGACCGCGACGAGGTGCTGGAGATGGTCCCGGCCCTGGCGGCGCGCGACCCGAAGAACGCCTACCTCTTCTACGACTGCCAGACCGACGACGTGCGCATGGTGCTGACCGTCCTCGGCGAGGCCGAGCGCTTCGGCGCGACGATGCTGAACGGGGCCGAGGTGACCGAGGTCCTGCTCGGTGCCGACGGCCGCGCCCGGGGCGTCGCGTTCATCGAGGCCGCCTCGGGCGAGCGGATCGAGGTCGAGGCCGACAGCGTCGTCAACGCGACCGGCGTCTTCGCCGACCGGATCCGGCCCGAGGAGACCGTCGGGGAGGAGGACGTGCCGCGGATCGCGCCCAGTCGCGGCACCCACGTCCTGCTCGACCGCGACGTCCTCTCGACCGGCAATGCCGCCTGCATCGTGCCCGCCGGCGAGGGGCGGGCGATCTTCGCCCTGCCCTGGTACGGGCGGACTCTGGTCGGCACCACCGACAACGACTTCGACGGCGACGTCGATCGTCCCCGCCCAGGCGCCGCCGACGTCGAGTACCTGCTCGACGCGGTCAATGAGTTCTTCGGCGTATCGCTCGGCGCCGGGGACCTGGTCGGCGCCTACGCGGGGGTGCGGCCGCTGATCTCGACCGGCGACCCCAAGAAGTCGGTCGACATCTCGCGTAAGGCCGAGCTCTACGAGACCTCGTCGGGGATGCTGACGATCACCGGCGGCAAGCTGACGACCTGGCGGCGGATGGCGAAGCAGACCGTCGACCGGCTGGTCGAGCGCGAGGGCCGGGAGGCCCCCTGCCACACCGCCGAGATCCCGCTCGGCCGGGCGGCCGAGCCGCGGGAGCTGGCGGCGCCGGAGGGCGTGGGGGAGGAGGCGGTCGCCCAGCTCGCCTTCCGCTACGGCCACGCGGCTCGCGCGGTGCTCGATCTCGTGCGCGAGGACCCGAAGCTGGGCGAGCCGATCGTCCCCTGCCGACCCGACCTGCTCGCCGAGGCGGTGATCGCGGCCCGCCGCGAGCAGGCGCGCAGCGTCGCCGACGTGCTCCTGCGCCGCACCCGGCTCGGCCTGCTGGCAGCGCCGCGGCTGCGCGACGCCGACTCGGCGCGAGCGGTGGCCACCGCGATGGGAGGGGAGCTGGGCTGGTCGCGACGCGAGGTGAAGCGGGCGGCCGAGGCCTGGCCGGTCGCCGCGGCCGAGGCGGGCATCGACCCCGCCGGCTCGCCCGTCGAGTCGCTGCAATAACCTCTCGCGCCGATGAAGAAGACAGAGCTGGACTCCAAGCACATCGCCGAGTTGCACGCGCTCGCCGCCGAGGCGGGCGTTCCCAAATACCGGATGCTGCGCCGCGAGCAGCTGATCGAGGCGCTCGCCGACGGCGACGGGCCGAAGCCGGCCGCGAAGTCCGGCCGTGGAGAGCGCAAACCGCGTGAGCGCCGGCCCAGCGAGGGCGGCGAGCGCGCGCCGCGTCAGCGCCGGCGCCGCCAGCGCCCGGAGCGCGAACCTGCCGAGCCGGCCGCCGCGGAGCGCAAGCCAGAGCCCGCTCAGGCGCCCGAGCCCGAGCCCGACGCTGAGCCCGCTTCGGCTTCGTCCGCGCCCACGCCTACTTCGGAGCGACCCCGCCGCCGCCGCCGTCGCTTCGGCCGCCGCCGCAAGGGCGTCGGCATCATCGACCTGCTGCTGCCGTCAAGCGGCCGTCAGGCCCTGGTCTACGGCGAGAGTCCCGGGGCGTGCACGGCGGCCTTGCGCGAGATCGCCGCGGAGATCTCGGCCGCCTCGAAAGGCCCCGACCCGATCGCCCTGCTCGTCGACCCGAGCCCCGAGGAGCTGGCCGAGTGGAAGCGCGAGGCGCCGGAGGCGGAGCTGGTCGCCGCCGCCCAGGCTCGTCACGCCAGCGACGCGCTCGCCCAGGCGGTGCGCCGCGCCGAGGCCGGCGACGACGTCATCCTCCTCGTCGACTCGCTGACCAAGCTCGAGGACGCCGACGTCGCCAAGGAGATCTTCGACGGCGCCGGGGGATCGTTGACCGTCGTGGCTGCGCTCGTACGCGACTGACGCGCGTTAGCGCCTGTAAGCGATGCGGCGCCAGCTCGGCTCTTTGCTGAGCTCGATCAGCTCCGAGCTGCGCTCGGGCTGGACGTAGCCAAAGGTCTGGGTGCGCTCGTCGAAGACGACGTCGAGCTCGCCCTCCTTGACCCGCTGGTCGAGCCAGGCGCCGCGGAAGACGAGGCGGCGCAGCCAGTGGACGAGGCTGCGGTTGGCCGGGCCGACCAGGTCGTCCCAGTTCTCGTTGATGTGCTCGCCGAGGCGCGAGCTCGGCTCGGCGATCTCGCCGCTGACCGCGAGGTCGAGCAAGTCGTCGAGCTCCTGGGCGCTGAGGCCCTGGTTGACGAAGCCGAGCTTGACCGCTGCCTGCTCGACCCGCTGGGCGAAGTCCTCCTCGTTGAAGGCGAAGCGCAGCTCCCCGTACTCGAGCACGTAATCGGAGCCAGACTCGTAGTTCCCTCGGCGGGTCGTTTTCTTGTTCATCGGTTGAAGCCCATCCGCTCCCACAAGCCCGGCGGGAGCAGGTGCCGGATCATGCCGATCATCGTAGTCCGATGCGGTCGCGCGCCCTGGCCTGAAAGGCTGTTTGCACCGTGGTCGACCTGCACTGCCACATCCTCCCCGGTGTAGACGACGGGGCGCTCGACATGCGCGACAGCGTCGCGATGGGGCGCCAGGCCGCGAACGACGGGATCGAGCGGGTCTGCGCGACGCCGCACATCCGCCACGACCACGACGTGCGGATCGGCGAGCTGGCGGAGCGGGTCGATGCCCTCAACGCCGCCCTGCGCGACGAGGGCGTCGGGGTCGAGGTGCTGCGGGGCGGCGAGGTCGCCGAGACCGCCGTGGAGGGTCTCGGCGAGGAGGAGCTGGACCTGGTCGCGCTGGGCGGCGGTCGCTGGATCCTGCTGGAGCCGGCTCCCGGGCCCCTCGCCAACGTCTTGCTCGCCCGGGTCGCCCGCCTCGCCGAGCGCGGCTACCGAGCGCTGATCGCCCACCCCGAGCGCCACCTCTCGGCCGACATGTACGAGCGGATCGCCGGCCTGATCGCGGCCGGCGCCCTGGTCCAGGCGACCGCCGACTTCTTCCTGCGCGAGCGCTTCGCGGCCGGGATGCAGGCGCTGGCCGAGGCCGGCCTCGTCCACGTCCTCAGCAGCGACGCCCACTCATCGCACGGCGGCCGCCCGCTGCACATGCGCGAGGCGTTCGAAACGTTGGCTGGGTTCGACTCCGTAGCCCCGCACCTCGAGTGGATGCGCGATGAAGCTCCGCGGGCAATCGTCGAAGGCGGCGACCTCGAGCTTCCCTTCGGCCCCAGCGTCTAGCCGCTCAAAGCGCCCGCAGTTCGACCTTCTTCGCCAGGTCCTCGACCACCTCTCGGGAGCCGCTGCCGAGGCCGCGGCGCAGGAAGTTGGCGGCGCCGGCCGCGGCCGCGGTGCGCAGCATCTCCTCCCACTCCATGCCGGCCGCCATGCAGGCGGCGAGGGCGCCCATCATCGAGTCGCCGCATCCCTCTCGCGAGCCGCGCTCGAAGCGCGGTGGGATCAGCTCCCAGGCCTCCTCGTCGCGCACGACCATCGCCGGCTCGCCGGCACGGGTGACGATCGCCGCCCGGGCGCCCGCATCGAGCATCTTCAGCAGCGCCGCGCGCGTGCGCTCGGTCGTGTCGACCGGGCCCTCGACGAATCGGGCCAGCTCCCAGTCGTTGATCTTCACCAGCTCCGGGCCGCCCTCGAGGGCGCTGTCGAGACGCGGCGGCGAGAGGTCGACGACCGCGGGCGTCCCGTTCTCCCTGGCGTCGGCGACGAGGCTGCCGTAGATCTCCAGCGGTAGGGCCTCTCCCGGGTAGGGCCCGCAGAGCGCCAGCACGTCGGAGTCGATCGCGGCCGCGACCGCGCTCGAGAAGAGCTCGTCGATCTCGTGCCGGCTCGGCGGCAGCGAGGCGCTCTGCGCCAGCGGCTCGCGCTCGCCGCCGCGACGGTCGTGCAGGTAGCAGCCGCTCGCCTCGGTCGTCTCGACCAGGCGCAGGTCGACGTCCATCCGCTCGAGCAGCGGCCCCAGCACGGACCCGCTCTCGCCGCCGATGAAGCCGCAGAGGATCGGCTTCGCGCCCAGCTCGGCGGCCATTCGCGCCACCCAGACCCCCTGCCCGGCCGCGTGCAGGTGGAACTCGTCGCCGCCCTCGCTGGTCAGCGCCTCGACGGTGATCGAGAGCATCGGGTGCGGTCCGAACACCGTGACCTTGCCGCCGGCGGACATGCGGAGAGGCTACCCGGAGACTTCGGGGCTCCCACCCATTAGGTCCTCGTGCCCCTTGCGCCGCGCCTCCATCGATTGCCGACCACGACCGCCGTCGGGCTGGAGGTTCCGGTGGCGGTTGGTTTCCGCGCGCGGCTGCTCGGGCTCGCCCGCCTTGACCGGGTCGAAGCCGGAGCCGGGCTGCTGATTCCACGCTGCGCGAGCGTCCACACCTTCGGCATGCGCTTCGCGCTCGACCTTTACTTCCTCGACGCGGATTGCAAGCCGATCGCGATTCGGCGCGAAATCGGCGCACGTCGCTTGGTTTCGTGCCGGGGCGCACACGCCGTGCTGGAGGTCCCCGCCCGAAAGGGGGGAGAGTTTTCGTCTCAGCACCCTTAGACCGGGCAATGCTTCCGCAGCGACGAGACATCGCCCGCCTGGTGGTCTGCGAGGACGACGCGCCGACGCTCGACCTCCTCTGCGACCACCTCACGGCCGACTGCTTCGCCGTGCTGCCGGCGCCGACCGCGTCCGACGCGTTGCGCCTCTGCCGGTACAACCACCCCGACCTGCTCCTCCTCGACCTCGCTCTACCCGACGCCCCCGGCCTCGACGTGCTGCGCGAGATCCGCGAGGCCGACGGCGTCACCTCGCGCTTCGACCCACGCCTCTCCGTGATTGTGCTAACCGGCCGCGGTGCCGAGGCCGACCGCGTTCGCGGGCTCGACCTCGGAGCCGACGACTACGTGGTCAAGCCATTCCATTACCAGGAGCTGCGCGCCCGCATCGCCGCTGTCCTGCGCCGTGGGCTCGAGGAGCGTGAAGGCCCCCAGCGGGTGGGGGAAATAGTCATCGACACGGCACGACGCAAGGTCTGGGTCGGCGAGCGCGAGGTCGCACTCTCCAATAAGGAGTTCGCCCTGCTGCGGGTCCTGGCCAGCAAGCCCTCCCACGTCTTCCCCAAGCGCGAGCTGCTCGAGACCGTATGGGGCTACCGCAGCCCGGTCCGCACGCGCACGCTCGACTCGCACGCCTCCCGCCTGCGACGCAAACTCGACCCCGAGCACCGCCGTTTCGTGATCAACTGCTGGGCGCACGGCTACCGGCTGATCGACGGATGACGCCGCTGGCGGAGATAGTCGCCGGCTGGCCGATGGCGCTGGCGATGGCGAGCGCGGTCGCCGCCCAGGGGGTTCGCAACGGACGCCGTCGCAGCTCGCTCAACGAGGCCCTGCACGAGCTGCGCCGGCCGCTGCAGGCGGTTGCCCTCGCCTCGGGGCCGCGGTCCGTCGCGGGAGACCGCGACGATCCGATCGAGCTCGCTGCCGCCGCCCTGGAGCGGCTCGACCGGGAAATCAACGGTGGCGAGACCGCGCCAGCGATGGGGCCGGTCGACGCCAGCTCGCTGGTCCACTCCGCCGTCGGCCGCTGGCAGGCGCGGGCCGATCTCGCCGAAGCCTCGCTGGAGCTGCGCTGGAACGCCGGGACGGCAATCGTCGACGGGGATCGGATCGCCCTCTCGCAAGCGCTCGACAACCTCCTCGTCAACGCGATCGAGCACGGCGGCCCGACGATCGTCGTCGCCGCGCGTCGCCGCGCCGGCCGTCTGCGAATCGTGGTCGTCGACTCAGGCCTCGCGCGACGGCTGCCGCCCCGCCGCGGCTCGGCACGAGCGGTCGCGTTCGCGGCCCGAGGCCGGCGCGGCCACGGGCTCGCGGTCGTCCGCCGCGTCGCGTCCGATCACGGTGGCCGTTTCGCCTTCAGCCGCTCGGCCGCGGGCGCGCTGGCGGCGATCGAGCTGCCCCTGGCCGAGGACGCGACCGGAGCGGCGGCGTGAGCCGCCGGCTGCGCGCCGCGGCCTTCTTCGCGTTGGCGCTGCTGGCGGCGGGCGTGGCCGCCCTTCTCGCCAACGGCTACGGCGCTCGTGTGACCGCGGAGTATGGGCCGTTGAGGCCGGCCGTCGTCGTGGCGCGGGGCTTGCCGCCCGATCGTCCGCTCGGGCCGCGGGAGGCGGTCGCGGCACTCGAGCTTCGCCGCGTGCCGGCCCGCTTCGTGCCGCCGGGCGCTCTCTCCTCGCCCGTGGACGCGGTTGGCCTGGCGCCGGTTGCCCCGCTGACAGCCGGCTCGTACCTGCTCGCCTCCCAGCTCCGACCCCCACGCGGGCGCGCACCGGCCGTCCGTCGCCTCGGAGACCGTCGCCACCCGGTGGAAATCTCGGTCAGCGGCGCCGGTGCGCTGCTGACGGGTGGTCCCGTCCCGCGGAAGGCGACCGTCGACGTCGTCGTCACCACCGAACCGACCGGTGGCGGTCCCGGACGTACCTACGTGGCCGCTGCCGCCGTACCGCTCCTCGCCTTGGCCCCGGGCGCCGAAGAGCCCGGCCCTGGGGCCGTGGCGGCCGCGACGCTGGGACTGACGAGGAGCCAGGCGCTGCGTCTGATCGCCGCCGAAAGCTTCGCCCGTAAGCTGACGCTGCTGCCGGCAGGATGAAGTTGGGGGCGCGCGAGCGACACGTCGAGGCGCTTGCCTCGACGCTGCGCCAGCGCCTCGTCGAAAGGCGTAGCGGAGAGGCCGCCGCCGGCCGCCCGCCCAGCCGAGAGCTACGCGACGAGGTCCATGAGCTGGTCGCTTCCGAGGCGGCGCTGCTGAACGCCGAGGACCGCGCCGCCGTCGAGGAGCGGATCGTGCGCGACACCGTGGGACTCGGTCCGCTCGAGGACCTGCTCGCCGACCCGGCGGTCGAGGAGGTGATGATCAACGGGCCTGACAGCGTCTACGTCGAGCGCCGCGGCCGCATCGAAGCGACCGACGTAACCTTCGGCGACGAGGAGGAGCTGCGGGACGCGATCGAGCGGATCCTCGCGCCGCTTGGCCGGCGCATCGACGAGCTCAGCCCGATGGTCGACGCGCGCCTCGCCGACGGCTCGCGGGTCAACGTAGTGATCCCGCCGCTGGCGATCGACGGCCCGGCGCTCTCGATCCGCCGCTTCGGCGCCAGCCGGCCAGGCCCACGCGAGCTGGTCGAGCTCGGCACTCTGACCCCGGGGCAACTCGACTCGCTTGGAGAAGCGGTCGCGGCTCGCCGCAGCATCCTGGTCAGCGGCGGCACCGGTTCGGGCAAGACGACCCTGCTCAACGCGCTCTCCGGCTTCGTGGCCCCGGACGAGCGGGTTGTGACGATCGAGGACGCGGCCGAGTTGCGCTTGGCCCAGGCGCACGTCGTCAGGCTGGAGAGCCGGCCGGCGAGCGTCGAGGGCAGGGGGGAGGTGACGGTACGAGACCTCCTGCGCAACGCGCTGCGAATGCGACCCGACCGGATCGTGATCGGGGAGGTGCGCGGCGCCGAGGCGCTCGACCTGCTGACCGCGCTCAACACCGGGCACGATGGCGCCCTCTCCACGGTGCACGCCAGCTCGCCCGCCGACGCCCTCGCCCGCCTCGAGACGCTGGCGCTGATGGCCGGGCTGGGACTGCCGCACGCGGCGATCGCCGAGCAAGTACGGCGCGGGATCGACCTCGTCGTCCAGCTCGAGCGCCGGCGGGATGGGAGGCGCGTGGTGACCGAGATCGCCGAGGTCTCCGCCGGGTGAGCGGTTGGGCGGGCTTGCCGCTGACGCTCGCCGGCGCCGCGGCCGGCGGGCTCGCCGCCGTGGCGGCGCGCGAGGCAGTCGTCGCGACGCCGGCGCTTGCCGCCTGGGTGCGGCTCGCGCTGGAGCCGCTGCGTCGCGCCGGGCAGGAGGGCTACGCGCCGTCGGTGCTGGAGCGTCGCCGCCTCGCCCTGCTCGGCACGCTCGCGGCGACCGTCGGCGGTTGGTTCCTCGCCGGCCCGACCGCGGCGCTGCCGCTCGCCGTCGCCGGTCCGGCGATTGCCACGGCCGCGGTCAACCGCCGCCGGCGTCGCTACCGGCGAGCTGTCGAGCGGGCCCTGCCCGACGTCGCCCTCGCGATCGCCGACTCGCTCGGCGCGGGGCGCTCGCTGCGCGCCTCGCTGCCGGCGGCGGCGAGCTCGCTGGACGGGCCGCCGGCGGTCGAGCTGGCCCGGCTCGGTGCCGAGCTCGAGCTGGGCTCGCCGACGGCGACGGCGGTGGCCGCCTGGCGGCGAAGGATGCGCTCGCCGCGGGTCGACGCCTTTGCCGCGGCGCTGCTCAGTCAGCGACTCGCCGGTGGCGATCTCGCCGGGCTCCTACGCCGTTTCGCCGACGGCGCCGCCGAGCGCGATCGGGTCGCCGAGGACGCCCGCGCCGCCACGGCGCAGGCGCGCTTCACCGGCCTGCTCGTCGTCGCGATGCCGACCGGCGGCGCCCTCTTCGCCGAGCTGATCCAGCCGGGCTTCCTGGCTAGGGTCCTGACGGCGCCCGCCTCGGCGGCGCTGCTGGGAATGGCCGCCGGCCTTCAGGCCGCGGGCTTCGTCGCGGTCCGCCGGCTCGCCCAGGTGGCCGAGTGAGGCCGCGCCTCTCGCCGGCCCGGGTCGGCTGCGCGGCGCTCGCCGGGCTGGCGGCGCTGCTTGCCGCGCCGGCCGCGCCTGGCAACCTGGCGCCGCTCGTCGCGATCGGCCTGCCGACGGCGGGCTTTTTCGCCCCCGACGCGCTCGAGCAGAGGCGGGCGCGCCTCCGCCACCGCCGCCTGCTCGCCGCCCTCCCCGACGCGCTCGATCTGCTGGCGGTCGCCGTCGCCGCCGGTCGCAGCCCCGCCGCCGGATTCGCCGACCTGGCACAGGCCGGCGCCGGCCCCCTGGCGGAGGAGATGCGAGCGACCGCGGCCGAGCTCTCCTGCGGCGTGCCGCTCGCCGGGGCCCTGCGTTCGCTGCGCGCCCGCGTCCCCGGGGCTGAGATCGCGACCCTCTGCGCCGCGATCGAGCGCTCGCGCCGCTACGGCTCCCCGCTCGCCGACCAGCTGCGCCGCCAGGCCAGCGCTTTGCGGCGAGACCAACGCCGGGCGGTCGAGGAGCGTGCCGCCAGGGCGGCCCCGAAGATCCAGCTGGTAGTGGCCCTCGTCCTCGTTCCCTCGGTCCTCCTGATGATCGCCGCGGCCTTGATCGCGAACGCGGAGGTCTTCTTCGGCGGGTTTCGGTAGGGGGTGTCTGGGGGTGGGGGTTCCACTTGTACTTTTCGGTGGAGACGAGCTGGGCTGACGCCTCGAGCACCCGACGAAAAGTAAAACCGTTCCGCCCCCACCCCCAGACACCCCCAACGAATCGCGGAAGAGCTTCAGAGCAGATTCGAGCCGGGGCCAAGCTCATCGAGAGCGTGAGCGGCCCCGCGTCGGACAAGCTTCCCGAAAGCTTCCAGCTCGCGGGCACCCTCCGATTTTCGGCGTGAAGCTTCCCGACCCTGGGAGCGTCAGCTTGCTCCGTGTCTCCCGCGAATGACGGGCTACTAGCTGTGGTGCAAGTGACGTTTCATTGGGCGATCGTGTTGCAAAGTGGGGGAAAGTGGGCTACAGTGCCCGCGAGTTGAAGCCCAGGACCGGGGTGGTGAGGCTCCTCCCACCTCATCACCTCGGTCCCAACTCTCTCCCCAGGACTCCCACGACAGCTCGTACGAAAGGAACCGGCGGTGGCATTCAGGGGCCTCTACGAGCACAGTCTCGATTCGAAGGATCGGCTCACGGTTCCGTCACGGTTCCGCGCCGCGCTCTCCGACGGTGTAGTTCTCTCCAAGGGCTTCGACCCCTGCGTCTGGGTGCACACGACCGAGGAGTTCGAGCAGCTCTCCGACCGCTTCCTCTCGCCGCACAGCCCCTTCGGGCGCGACGCGCGCCAGCTGCGGCGCCGCTTCCACGGCGGCTCCTTCGACGAGAAGCTCGACTCAGCCGGGCGCATCCGCGTGCCGAAGCCGCTGATCGAGCACGCCGGCCTCGCCGGCCCCTGCGTCGTGATCGGCGCGGGGGAGTACCTGGAGATCTGGAACGCCGCGGCCTGGGCCAAGCAGGAGGCCGAGCTCGACTCGAGCGCACCCGAGATCGCCGAGGGCCTAGCCGCCAACGGAGCGCCTGAGTGAGATGGCCTTCACCGCGCGGCGCACCCCGACCTCCGGCGCCCCGTCCTTAGAGCGCGCAACCCTTCACTTCATGCCCACCGAGCACAAGCCCGTCCTCGCCGCCGAGCTGGTCGAGCTGCTCGCCCCCGAGCCCGGCCAGACAGCCGTTGATTGCACCTTCGGTGGCGGCGGCCACGCGCGGCTCCTCGCTCGTAGGCTGGGCCCCAGCGGAACGCTGATCTGCGTCGACCGCGACCCCGCCGCCGAGGCCCGCTTCGAGGCCTTCGCGGCCGAGGCGCCCTGCGCCACCCGCTTCGTCGCCGCCGACTTCGCGGCAGGGCTTCGCACCCTGCGCGGCGAAGGCATCCACCCAGACATGGTCTACATGGACCTCGGCATGTCCTCGATGCAGGTAGACGCCTGGGAGCGAGGCTTCTCCTATTCCTACGACGCGCCGCTCGACATGCGCATGGACACGCGCCAGGAGCTGAGCGCCGCCGACGTCGTCAACGAGTGGCCGGAGGCGCGGCTGGCTCAGCTGCTGCGCCGTTTCGGCGAGGAGCGCTACGCCGGCGGCATCGCCCGCGAGATCGCCCGCCGCCGCCCGCTTGCCACGACCTCGGAACTGGTCGACGCGATCAAGGCGGGGATGCCCGCTTCGGCCCGCTTCGGCCGCGGCCACCCGGCCAAGCGCACCTTCCAGGCGATCCGGATCGCGGTCAACGGCGAGCTGGAATCGCTCGAGGACGCGCTGCCCACGGCGTGGTCGATGCTCCCGGTCGGCGGCCGACTCGCCGCGATCTCCTTCCACTCGCTGGAGGACCGCCGCGTCAAGCGCTTCCTCGCCGAGCGCGCTCGGGGCTGCGTCTGCCCGCCCGAGCTGCCGGTCTGCGTCTGCGGCCGCGAGCCCGAAGCCGAGCCGCTCACCCGCCGCGCCGTCGCGCCGGGCCCCGACGAGGTCGCTCATAACCCGCGCTCGAAATCCGCCCACCTGCGCGCCGCGCTGAAGATCGCCGCGACTCCGGAGGTCGAGGCCTGATGGCCGCCGCGGCGACCGCTCCCGCCCGTCGAGTCCCCGCGCGGCGTCGCGCCCCGGCGCGGCGTCCCGGCGCTCAGCTGATCCCGATCGCGGTCGGCACCGCGACCGCCGTTCGCCAGCTGCCGGACTCGAGCCTGATCGTGCGGATGACCCGCGGCCGGGCCTGGATCGCGGTGCTCGGCGTGCTCCTGGTCGGGATCGTCGCCCTCAACGTCGTCACCCTCAGCGTCACGGCAACCCAGGGACATGTCGAGGCCAACCTTCAGGCCCTTGACCAAGAGAACCCCTTCCTGCGCAGTCGCGAGGCGCGGATCTCGAGCACGGTCCGGGTCCGCCATGACGCCGCCGCCCTCGGCCTGACCGCCGTGACCACCGACGGGCCGAGCTCAATCGACGCGACCCCGCGCGACGCGGCGATCGCGGCTCAGCGGCTGGCCGCGGCTGCCAGCGGTTACTAGGCGCGATGCGGACGATCGAGCGGAGGATCGGCCTTCTCTTCGCCGGCTTCCTCCTTTGCTTCCTGGCGATTGTCGGCCGTGCCTTTTGGCTGCAGGGGGTGCAGGGCTCCAAGCTCGCCTCCGAGGCGGTAAGCCAGCAGACCCAGTCGATCCCGCTGCCGAGCCTGCGCGGCGACGTCCTCGACCGCCACGACAACCCCATCGCCGCCTCCGAAGACGCGGCGACGATCTTCGCCGTGCCCAGCGAAGTTCGGAAGCCTGCGCTGGCAGCGGAAAAGCTGGCGCCGATCCTCGACCTGACCGAAGGCGAAGTGCTCGACGACGTGACGGCCGAAACTTCCTACTCGCCCCTCGCCCGCAAGGTCGACCTGCCGACCGCGCAGCGGATCGAACGGCTGGAGCTGGCGGGCATCGGCGAGGACCCCGACAGCCGCCGCACCTACCCGCAGGGGGAGTTGGCCACGCAGGTGGTCGGTGTGGTCGGCGCCGAAGACGAAGGGCGGACCGGGCTGGAGCGCGGCGAGAACTCGGTGCTCGAAGGCGAGGACGGCGAACGGCGCATGGTGATCGACGTCAAGGGCGAACCGATCCGGATGGAAACCGCGCAGGAAGCCGAGGACGGCGAAGACGTGAAGCTGACGCTCGACTCGGCGATCGAGCAGAAGACCGAGGAAGTACTCGCTGAAGTGGGGGAAACGTACGCGCCGAAGGGAGCGACGGCGATCGTCATGGACCCGCGCAGCGCCCAGGTCCTGGCGATGGCGAACTGGCCGCCGGTCGACCCGATGGATCTCTCCAACGCCAGCGCCGAAGACCTGATGAACCGGGCGACCGGGTTCAACTACGAGCCCGGCTCGACCTTCAAGGCGTTCACGGTCTCGGCCGCGCTGGAAGAAGGACTGGTGACGCCGGAAACGTCCTTCTACCTGCCTTCGCGGCTGCACGTCGCCGACCGAGTGATCGAAGACGCCGAGCAACGGCCGCCGATCGATCTGACCGTCGCCCAGATCCTCGCCCAGTCCTCCAACGTCGGCGCGGTCGAGATCGGCCAGAAGGTCGGCGCGACTCGCTTCAGCCACTGGATCGACCGCTTCGGCTTCGGCCGGCAGACCGGCGTCCAGTTCCCGGGCGAGGAAATCGGCATCGTCCCCTCGCTCGACGAATACTCGGGCTCGACGATGGGCAACCTGCCGATGGGCCAGGGCCTCTCGGTCACCCCGATGCAGATGATGGCCGGGTACGCGGCGATCGCCGACGGTGGCGTCCTGCGCCGCCCGCAGCTGGTCGAGGAGGTCGGCGACGAACCGATCCATGAGCCAAAGGGCCATCGTGTGATCGAAGCCGGCGTTGCCGCCCAGGTGCGCGAAATGCTCGAGGGCGTACTGGAAGCGGGCGGCACGGCGTCAGCCGTCAGCGTCCCCGGCTACACCCTCGCCGGCAAGACCGGCACGGCCCAGGTGGCCGAAAACGGCACCTACTCGGAAACGAAGTACGTCGCCTCCTTCATCGGCTTCGCCCCGGCCCAGGATCCGCAGCTGCTCGTCGGCGTCGTCGTCGACCAACCGCAGGGAGACATCTACGGCGGCTCGGTGGCCGCCCCGGCCTTCGGCAAAATCGCGGAATTCGCGTTGCCGTATCTCGGGGTGCCGCAGGAATAGGTGGGAGTTTCGGGGTCTCGACGTCGATTACGGAATCCACTTCTGGATTCGGTGGTTGAGCGAGTCCGCGATCCAGAGGTTGCCTTCGGCGTCGCTGGTGATTCCCGCGGGCCAGCCGAAATTAAATTGGCCTTCTCCCGAGCCCGAGCTACCGAATTTGCCTAGGTATTTGCCTTCTTCGTCGAAATGCTGAATTCGTTTGTTTCCTTCATCGAGGACCCAGACGTTGCCTGCTTCGTCGACCTCGATCGAGTCAGGCTTGTTGAACTGGCCGTTCCCGGTGCCTAATTCACCGAACTGGCGGATGAATCCTCCGGCTGCGTTGAACTCGGCGACTCGTTTGTTTTGCCAGTCTGCGACCCAGATGTTGCCTTCCGGCCCGATGTCGATGCCTGTCGGTTCGCCCAGCTGCCCCGGTTCGGAGCCGTAGGAGCTCACGACCTGGAGCAGTTCGCCTTCGTGATCGAACTCCTGCAGGCGCCCGTTGCGGGTATCGGCAACCCAGATATCGCCTTCGGCGTCGATCGCCATGCTTTCGGGGCCTTCGAATTTACCCGGTTCCGATCCCCGTTCGCCGAACCGCAGGAGGCAGTTGCCTTCGGTGTCGTACTCATGAATCTCATTCTCGTTTGAGCTGTCGACCCAGATGTGGCCGGCAGCGCCTATCGCAAGCGACTTCGGTCTCTGAGGCGGGCATTTTCCGCCTTTGATCTGAGACAGGTATTTGCCTTCTCCGTCGAACTCTTGGACGCGATAGTTTTCCATGTCGGCTACCCAGACGTTGCCTTCGGAGTCGACAGCGCTTTCTGCCGGGTGCAGGAACTGGCCGTTGCCTGAGCCTTCCGAACCAAAGGCGAGAGAAAAGCTCGGACTGGAGGTGGTAAACGTTTTATCTTCGCCCGTCACTTTGCCCGCTGTGCTTTCGGCCGCGAGCCGGAAATGGTAGAGCGTGCCGTCATATAGCCCCGAGAGGGTTTGACCGGCACTAATGTATTCGCTTCCAGCACCAGCCGCTGCTGAGGGAATGGGCACTTTGGTTCCATAAGAGGTGGTTTCCCCATATTCGAACCAATAGTTGGTGGAGGAGCCTAACGGATTGACTTTCCCGTTCAAGGTCGCTTTGGATTTTTTGATTTCGGTGGCGGCTTCAGTGACTACGTCGGGAACTTTGAGCGTGGTAAAGGATTTATCACCCCCCGGAATTGGATGGCCAGGTTCAGTTTCGGCCACGACCTGGAAGTGATAGGTTTTACCTTCTTTCAGACCCGCCGGGGTCTGACTGACTTCTACAAAGGAAGTGCCTGAGCCCACCGATGCCGGCGAAATGGGGATTTTGGTCCCGTAGGCGGTTGTTTCGCCGTATTCGAACCAGTAGCTCGTTGCAGAGCCTTCTGGATTGACTAAGCCGTTCAGGGCTGCTTCTGTGGTTTTGATCGAAGTGGCCGGGTCGGTGATCGCTTTTGGTTGTTTCCCCGTTTTCGCTACCCGGTCGATTCCTTCCGATCGTCCCGCAATGCTTTCCGCGACGACCTTGAAGTGGTATGACGTGCCTTCTTTGAGGCCGGTCACTTTCTGCGCCACCAGCACGTTGTCGAGACCCGAGCCGATCGATTCTGGTGAAGCGGGGATTTTTTGCCCATAAGCTTCGGTTTCACCAAATTCAAACCAGTATTCGGTGGTTAGGCCGCGAGGGTTCAGGTTTGCGTTCAGCGTTATCGAGGTCGGGTGCTTTTCGTCGGCTAGGTTGGTTGTGGCCTTTGGTGGCTCTGCCCTGACGGTCCATATGTCGCCTTGGTCGTTGCCGGCGTCGAGAATGACGACCTTTTGAGGAGAGGGCGCGACGATTCCGGTCGGTTCGATGAGTTGACCTTGCCCCGTGCCTTCTTTGCCGACTTTGTCGAGGTAGTTGCCTTCGATATCGAACTTTTGCGCACGATCGTTTCCGGAGTCGACCACCCAGAGCTTTTCTTGAAAGTCGTTGACGATTCCGATTGGGGATTTGAACTGGCCGTTCCCAGTGCCTACTTCTCCGAATTTAGAGACAAATTTAAAGGTACTCGTGTTGAATTTTTGTATGCGGTTGTTGCCGGTATCGGCGACCCAGATGCGGTCCTTCGCATCAAGCCCAATCCCCTCAGGGGATTTGAATTCTCCGTCACCGCTGCCTTCTTTTCCGATCGTGGCTAGCCATTTTCCTGAAGAATTCAGCTTCTGTACGCGATTGTTGTCAGTGTCGGCGACAAACAGGTTGGGTCCGGAGCCAACGGTGGCTATGCCAGATGGAGATTTAAACTGTGCTTCGCCGGCGCCTTCTTTGCCGAATTCGGATAGCCATTCGCCTTTGGAATTGAACTTCTGTACCCGGTTATTGCCCGAATCAACGACCCAGACGTTGTCCGACGAATCGATCGCTACTCCCTTCGGCGATTTGAATTCCCCTTTCCCGGAGCCTTCTTTGCCAAATTCGCGGACGTATTCGCCTTTTTCGTCAAACTCGACGATCCGATCGTTTCCGGTATCGGAAATCCAGATGTTGCCTTTCAAATCGGTGTCCAGGTCAAAGGGTTCCGACAGTGGCCAGCTTTTCGAGCCTTCTTCGGGAAACGAGAAGTTGAAGCCGCAGGTCGTGAAAGTCGCGTCTTCGCCCTGCACGGTTTTTCCTTCTCCTTCGGCGACTATTCGGAAGTGGTATTCGGTGTTTTCTTTGAGTTCGTTGATTAACTGGCGGACGGGAACTTTGGAGGTTCCGGAGCCGGCTGATTTGGCGGGTACCGGAACTTTCGTCCCGTAGGCGGTGGTTTCGCCGTATTCGAACCAGTAGGTGGTTTCGGAGCCTTCTGGGTTGACGGCTCCTTTGAGGACGGCCTCCGTGTAGGCGACCGCGGTGGCCGGTTCGGTCGTGGCGGTGGGCGGGGACGCCGATGCCGAGGCAGCGACGGCGAGGCTGTCGCATAGGATGAGGGCGAGCGCCAAGAGCGGACTGAGCCTCGCGGGCAGCTCGAGGCCCGTCGATGGCGCGCTTAATGATGGCGCCTGCTTCCGGGCTCGGGCATCGCTGGGCCGCTCATGCTTTCTGGGCATGTCCTCGTCCTCCTCAGTTCCCACACTGCTGACGTGTTACAGCAAAATATTTTATTAATCGAGGGTTACAACAGACAATGGGTTGCAAGAGGTGTGAGGGAAGTGCTCCGTTTGGTCGGAGTAGCACCACTTTTCGCCTGGGCTGAAGCATCTGACAGGGAATCGCTGGAGGCGGACCTAGAATCGTCGGCGTGAGATTGGGCGAGCTTGTCACGGGGCTTGATGGGGCGCGGGTCGGTGGCGACTCCGCCGTCGAAATCGCCGACCTTGCCTACGACAGCCGAAAAGTCCGGCCCGGCACGCTGTTCTTCTGCGTGCCGGGAGAGAGGGTCGACGGGCACGTGTTCGCGCGAGGGGCGGTTGAGGCCGGGGCGGTCGCGCTGATGGTCGAGAGGGAGCTCGATTTGGCCGTGACGCAGGTCGTCGTGCCGGACGCGCGGGCGGCGATGGCGCCGCTGGCCGCGCGGTTCTTCGGCGATCCGAGCAAGGAGCTGCGGATCGTCGGGGTGACGGGGACGAACGGGAAGACGACGACGGCTTTCCTCGTGCGGGAGATCCTCGAGGAGGCGGGCATTCAGACCGGGTTGCTGGGGACCGTGCGGCAGGTGGTTGGTGGGGCTGAGGAGGAGGTCGAGCGGACGACGCCGGAGGCGATCGACCTGCAGGGGGCCTTCCGGCGCATGCTCGACGCCGGCGACCGCGCTTGCGCGATGGAGGTGTCCTCACACGCGCTCGCGCTGCACCGCTGCGACGCGATCCGCTTCGAGGTGGCGTTGTTCACCAACCTGACCCAGGACCACCTCGACTTCCACGGCACGATGGAGGAGTACTTCGCCTCGAAGCGGTTGCTGTTCGAGATGGGGCCGGGAAGCGCGGTGGTCAACGTCGACGATCCCTACGGAGGCCGGCTCGCCGAGGACTTCGAGTGCCTGACCTTCTCCGTCGCCGGCGCCGAAGCCGACTTCGCCGCTCGCGACGTCTCATTCGACGCCACGGGCTCCCAATTCACTGTCCCCGCAGGGCCGATGGGCCGAAAACCGCTCCATATCAGCGCAAATCGGACCGTCGGCGGGGAGGTGCGGGTGCGGACGGGGTTGCCGGGGGCGTTTAACGTGGCGAACGCGCTTGGGGCGTTCGCCACGGCGGTCGCGATGGGGGTCGCGCCCGAGACGGTGGCCGCCGGCCTGGCGCGGGCCGAGCGGGTGCCGGGGCGGTTCGAGCCGATCAACGAGGGGCAGGGGTTCGCGGTGCTCGTCGACTACGCCCACACGCCGGACTCGCTCGCCAACGTGCTGGCCGCGGCGCGGGCGCTCACCGAAGCGCGCCTGATCGTCGTCTTCGGCGCCGGCGGCGACCGCGACCGCGACAAGCGGCCGAAGATGGGGAGGGCGGCCGCCGACGCGGCGGACCTCCTCTACGTCACCTCCGACAACCCGCGCTCCGAGGACCCGGAGGCGATCGTCGCCGAGATCCGGGCCGGGATCGACCGCGAGGCGGGGGTGACCGCGATCGTCGACCGCCGCGAGGCGATCGCCCGGGCGCTGGGAGAGGCCCGGCCCGGCGACGTCGTCGTCGTCGCCGGCAAGGGGCACGAGCAGGGCCAGGAGTTCGAGGGCGGCCGCAGGATCCCCTTCGACGATCGCGAGGTGGCCCGGGCGGAGCTGCGAAAGCTGGTCGCCGCGTGAGGATGACCCCGGACGAGATCGTCGCCGCGATCGAGGCGGAGATCGTCGCCGAGGGTGGCGAGGGCGCTCCGCTGCGGGCGACGATCGACTCGGCCGCGACCGGGGCGGGCGATCTCTTCTTCGGCCTGCGCGGCGAACGCGTCGATGGCGGCGAGTTCGCCCCCGCGGCGATCGAGGCCGGCGCCTGGGGCGTGGTTGTCGGCAAGCCGCCGACTTCGTCTTTGTTCCCGCTATCCGGGACTAAAGACGAAGTCAGCGCGGAGGGGGCCTGGATCCTCGCGGTCGCCGATCCGCTCGCCGCCCTGCAGGCGCTGGCGCGCCGCTGGCGGCGCGCGCTCGGGGCGCGCACGGTGGGGATCACGGGATCGGTCGGCAAGACCTCGGTCAAGGACATCGCTCGCGCCCTCCTGCCGGGCCCGGTGCATGCCAACCGCGAGAACCTCAACACCGAGATCGGCCTGCCGCTGACGATCCTCGAGGCGCCGGAGGAGGCGAAGACCCTCGTGCTGGAGATGGCGATGCGCGGGCCCGGCCAGATCGCCGAGCTGGCGGCGATCGCCGAGCCCGAATTCGCGGTGATCACCAACGTCGGACCGGTGCACGTCGAGCTGCTCGGCTCGCTCGAGGCGATCGCCGCGGCGAAGGCCGAGGTGCTGGCGGCGCTGCCGGCGAGCGGCGTCGCGATCGTCCCGGCCTCGGCGGGAGCGCTGGAGCCGCACCTGGGCGACGCCCCGAGCCTGCTCCGCTTCGGTGCCGACGGCGACGTGAGCGTCGTCGAGAGCCGGGTGCGGGACGGCGTCACCGAGGCCCTGATCGAGACCCCGGCCGGCAGGCAGCGCTTCCACTTCCCCTTCGCCGAGGCGCACAACCTCGAGAACGCGCTGGCCGCGGTTGCGGTCGGGGTCGCGCTCGGGGCGCCGCTTGGGGAAATGGCCGACCGCGTTGCGAACATTGGCTTCTCGCGCTTCCGAGGCGAGCGCCTCGAGCTGCGGGACGGGATCGTCCTCGTGAACGATTGCTACAACGCCAACCCGGTCTCGATGCGCGCCGCGCTCGACCATCTCGCCTCGATCGGGGAGGAGCGGCGGATCGCGGTGCTCGGCGAGATGGCGGAGCTCGGGCCTGGCGCGGCCGAGTACCACCGCGAGATCGGCGGGAAGGCCCGCGAGGCGGGCGTCGAGCTGCTGGTCGGCGTCGGCGAGCCGGCGCGCGAATACGGGCCGGACGAGCTCGTCGCGACGCCCGAGGAGGCTGCCGAGCTGCTCGCCGCCCAGCTCGCACCCGGCGACACGATCCTCGTCAAGGGATCCCGCTCGGCCGGGCTCGAGGCCGTTGCCGAGACGCTGGAGGAGCTCGTCGATGGGTGAAGTGCTGATCGCGGGGATGGCCGCGATGCTGATCTGCATCTTCCTCGGACCGAAGTTCATCGCCTACCTGCGGGTGAAGGAGTTCGGCCAGCACATCCGCGAGGACGGGCCCCAGGAGCACCACGCCAAGGCCGGTACGCCGACGATGGGCGGCCTGATCGTCTTCGCCTCGATCTGCGTCCCCTACCTGGTGCTGTCGGACCGCGACGCGCAGAGCCTCGCCGTCTTCGGAGTCGCGATCGGCTGCGCCGCGATCGGTTTCGCCGATGACTTCATCAAGATCGTCAAGCGGCGCTCGCTCGGGCTCTCGGCGCGCTGGAAGCTGCTCCTGCAGGTCGTCCTCGCCTTCGGCCTCTGGTGGGTGGCGCGTCACGAGGTCGGCTTGGAGCCGGTGCTCGACTTCCGGATCGGCGACGCCAGCCTCGACCTCGGCCCGGTCCTCTACTTCGTCCTCGTCTTCCTCGTGATCGCCGGTACTTCCAATGGTGTCAACCTGACGGATGGCCTCGACGGCCTCGCTGCCGGCTCCTGCGCGATCGTGCTCCTCGCCTACACGGCGATCGCCTTCGTTACCAACGAGCAACAGAATCTGGCGCTTCTCTCGGCCTGTCTGGTGGGCGCCTGCATCGGCTTCCTCTGGTTCAACGCCTTCCCGGCGTCGATATTCATGGGCGACACCGGCTCGCTCGGCCTCGGCGGCGCGATCGGTGCCCTCGCCGTGATGACCCAGACCGAGGTGCTGCTGCTCATCATCGGCGGCATCTTCGTGATCGAGGCGCTCTCGGTCGCGATCCAGGTCTTCTCCTTCAAGACCTTCCGCCGCCGCGTGCTGCTGATGGCACCGCTGCACCATCACTTCGAGATGATGGCGTGGTCGGAGACCAAGATCATGCTCCGCTTCTGGATCGTCGCCGCGGTTTGTTCGGGGATCGGGTTCACGCTCTATCAGCAGTCGATCGGGCGATAACGGTTTCGCTTGTGGTGGGTGGGGCCGAGCGAGCCCCTCTCCAAAACGCTCGGCGGGAGCCTCGCTTGAGTGTTTTGGAGAGGGGCTCGCTCGGCCCATCTCAGATTCGAAAACCGTCGGGCCCTTGTCTGAAGCTTCGGGTGCGAACCTGTTCTCGTGGGCTGGGCGGCGAGTAGACAGCTTCGCAAGGCAGCTTCTTTGCTCGAGACGGAGCGGTTGAGGCTGCGGCGGTGGGCCGAGGCCGATGTGGGGCCGTTTGCGGAGATGAATGCCGACCCGGAGGTGATGGAGTTCTTTCCGCGGGCGTTGACTCGGGTGGAGAGCGACGAGTTGGTGGAGCGGATCGAGGCGGGCTTTGAGCGGGATGGGTTTGGGCTGTGGGCGGTGGAGGTGCGCGAGACGGGGGGGTTCGTTGGGTTCGCGGGGCTGAACCGGGTTGGGTTCGAGGCGCGGTTCACGCCGGCGGTCGAGGTGGGGTGGCGGCTGGCACGGGCGGCCTGGGGGAATGGCTACGCGACGGAGGCCGGGAGGGCAGCGCTCACGTTCGGGTTCGCGCGGGTGGGACTGACGGAGATAGTCTCGTTCACGACGGCTGCCAACCATCGCTCGCGCGCCGTGATGGAGCGTCTCGGGATGGCCCATGGCCCGGCTGACGACTTCGAGCACCCCTCGCTGCCGCTGGGTCATCCCCAGCGGCCGCATGTCCTGTACCGGGCGGCGAAGTCATGAATGGGAGAGGCCAAAACCTTCCGTGATTCGGCAGATTCTGCGTGCCACGCATGCGTCGGCGGCTTCTACGGTCGGCGGGTGTTGGCAATTGAGTGGCCCAATCCCGTGGCGCCGACCTCGATTGCGATAGGAGCAATCATCGGGGGGTGGCTTGGCGAGACCGTCGCCTTGGTCCGTCGCTATGATGCAGACAAAACAATTCGTATTGCGATGAAAGGAAGCTACTACGGCACGACCTTTGCCCTGGGTCGGATATGTGGTTGCGAATCTTGCGAAAGCGATATTTCCATGAACCTTGATCTTCGCTGGATCGTCATAGGCTGTGTGGAGTTGATCGTGGCAGCTGTCTGCCTGGTCTTCCTCGGCATGAATTCTTGGAGCGGCTCAGAGAGCTCATGGGCGCTGGTTGGCCTCTTTCTCGCCTTCATCGTCCTCAACGAGGCGATCGCTCGTTTGTTTCTGCGCTCAGAACGCCGACGCGACTTGCGTCACCGATAGACCTTCGACAGGGCCGACCGTCCAGGCCGCGAATCTATGACGGATGAGCGCGCCGCCGCCGAAGAAGGGTCGCCCGTCGCTGCCGCCTGGGCCGTATATGGTGGTTGGCCTCGCCCGCTCGGGGCAGGCCGCGGCGCGGATGCTGGCCGCGGCGGGGGAGGGGGTAGTCGCGGTCGATTCCGGGCATCCGGCGGGCGCGGCAGGGCTTCGCGACCTCGGCGTCGAAGTCGTCCTGGATGCGGATGGATTGGCGCTCCTGGAGGGGGCGCGGACGGTCGTCAAGAGCCCCGGGGTGCCGCGGGAGGCGCCGGTGATCGCGGCGGCGCTGGAGCGGGGGGCCGAGGTGATCGGCGAGCTGGAGCTGGCCTGGCGCGCGATCCCCAACCGCTTCCTCGCCGTCACCGGGACCAACGGCAAGACCACCGTCGTCGAGTGGCTCGGGCACGTCTATCGCGCGGCGGGCGAGCCGGTCGCCGTCGCCGGCAACGTCGGCACGCCGCTCTCCTCGCTCGCCGGCGAGGTCGACCCGGCCGCGACCGTCGTCTGCGAGGCCTCCAGCTTCCAGCTTGAGGACAGCGTCGCCTTCGCGCCCGAGTGCGCGGTCTTCCTTAACCTCGCCCCGGACCACCTCGACCGTCATGCGGACCTCGACACCTACCTGCGTGCCAAGTTGCGGATCTTCGCCAACCAGGGCAACGACGACGTCGCCGTCTACAACGCCGACGACCCGGCACTCGCGGGGGTCGACCTCGGCGGCTGCGCACGCCGCATCGCCTTCTGCCATGGAGCCGGCCCCGACCGCGAGGTGGCTCTGGTGGAGCACAAGATCTTCCACGGCGGCGAGCCGCTGCTCCGGGCCGACGAGCTCGGCCTGCTCGGCGAGCACAACGTCGCCAACGCGATGGCGGTCGCGGCGGCGGCGCTGGCGATGGGGATCGACCGTGACGCCGTGCGCGAGGGCCTGCGCACGTTCGCCGGCGTCCCCCACCGGCTCGAGCTCGTCGCCGAGCGCGGCGGCGTCCGCTTCGTCGACGACTCGAAGGCGACCAACGTCGCCTCGGCGATCGTCGGGCTGCGCGCCTTCGACCGCGGCGTCCACGCGATCCTCGGCGGCAGCGAGAAGGGCGAGGACTACGCGCCGCTGCTGGAGCCGGTGCGCGACCTCTGCACGGCCTGCTACCTCGCCGGCGCCTCGGCGGAGCGGATCGCCGAGGCCTTGGCGCCGGCGATCGAGGCCGGCGTCGCGGTGCACCGCTGCGAGGACCTCGCCGACGCGGTGGGCCGGGCCTCCGCCGCCGCGCGACCCGGCGAAGTCGTGCTGCTCTCGCCCGCCTGCGCCAGCTTCGACGCCTTCGAGAACTTCGAACGCCGCGGCGAGCGCTTCCGCGAGCTGGTCGGGGAGCTGGCGTGAAGGCCGCCAAGGCCAAACCCAAGAGCAAGGCCAAGGCCAAGGCGAAGGCGAAGAAACGTAGCCGCGCCAAACCCGCCTCGGCCGAGTACAACCTGCTGCTGACGGCGACGCTCTGCCTGCTGGCCTTCGGCGCGGTGATGGTCTTCTCCGCCAGCTCGACCACGCAGGTGCTCAGCGACGGCAGCCTCGCCAACAGCACGCTCTACCTGAAGCGGACGCTGATGTTCGGCGCCGTCGGCCTGCTCGGCATGCACCTCGCCGCGCGCGCCGGCCTCACCGCCGTCCGCCGCCTGACTCCGGCGCTGCTTCTCGGCTCGTTCTTCCTCCTGCTCGTCGTGCTCGGCGCCGGCAACAGCGCCAACGGCGCCAGCCGCTGGATCGGCGCCGGCCCGCTCCAGTTCCAGCCCTCGGAGCTGGCCAAGGTGGCGCTGATCCTCTACGGCGCCGACCTGCTCGCCAGCAAGCCGAAGATGACTCGCTCGCTGCGCGACCTGAGGCCGTACCTGCTCGTGGTCGGCGGTGCCTGCCTGCTGATTGTCGCCGAGCCGGACATGGGGACGGCGATGGTCGTCGCCTTCTCGGCCGCGGCCCTGCTGATTGCCGCTGGCCTCAGCCCGCGCGACCTCGGCCTGATCGCCCTTTCGGTCGGCGCCCTGGCGCTGCTGGCGGCGGTGATCGAGCCCTACCGGATGGCCCGCCTCACCGGCTTCCTCCATCCCAGCGCCGACCCGTCGGGCGCGGGCTTCCAGGCCGCGCAGGCGAAGATCGCGCTCGGCTCGGGCGGGTTCTTCGGGGTCGGCATCGGCAACGGCACGGCGAAGGCGGGGTTCCTGCCGGAGGCCCACACGGACATGATCTCGGCCGTGATCGGCGAGGAGCTGGGGATGTTCGGCATCCTCGGCGTCGTCGGCCTCTTCGGCCTCTTCGGCTACGCCGGGCTGCGGGTCGCCCAGCGCGCCCGTGACCGTTACTCCAAGCTGCTCGTCGCCGGCCTCACCTCGCTGGTCGTCGTGCAGGCGACGATCAACCTCTTCGCCGTGATGGGCCTCGCGCCGCTGACCGGGGTGCCGCTCCCGTTCGTCTCCTACGGCAACAGCAGCCTGATGGCGATGCTCTTCGCCGTCGGCCTGATCCTGAACGTGGCGCGGGGTGGGACCGCGGGCGCTGGCAAACTGCGCGTCGTCGAGGGCGGGCGCTCGCCTGCCGGAAAGAGGAGCAGACCGAACCGTGGACGCAGCGCCCAGAGTCGTGGTGGCGGCGGGGGGAACCGCCGGTCACGTCGTGCCGGCGATGGCCGTCGCCGCCGAGCTTCGGGCTAGTGGCGCCGCTGTCTCGTTCGTCGGCGCCCGCGGCCGGATCGAGGCTGAGCTGGTCCCCGCCGCCGGCTACGAGATCGACCTGCTCGACGTGCGCGGCATCGACCGCCGCAAGCCGCTGCGGGCGGTCGTCGCGGTCGGCAAGGCGGTGACCGGGGTGGGGGCGGCGCGAGGCGTGCTGCGCCGCCGCGGCGCCGACGTCGTGCTGGGGGGCGGCGGCTACGTCGCCGGCGTCGCCGGCATGGCGGCGACCCTCACTCGCACGCCGCTGGTCCTGACCGAGGCCGACAGCCACCTCGGCCTTGCCAACCGGGCGCTCGCCCGCCGCGCCCGCCGCGTCTGCCTCTCCTTCCCGATCGAGGGACGCGAGGGCGATCCCTACCTGCTCACCGGGCGGCCGGTTCCGGCAGCGGTCCTCGCCGCCGACCGCGAGGCGGCGCGGCGCCGCTTCGGAGTCCCGGCCACGGCTCGCTGCCTGCTGGTCATGGGAGGCAGCCAGGGCGCCCGCTCGATCAACCTGGCCGCGGTCGAGGCCTTCGCCGAGGGAGAGCGGGCGGCGAGCCGCGAGTTCCACGTCCTTCACCTCAGTGGCGAGCGCGACCACGACGAGGTCGCCGGCCGCCTAGCCTCGGCGGCCCACGCCGAGCGCTACGAGCTGATCGCCTACGAGCCCGACCTCGGCGACGTGCTCGCCGCCTGCGACCTCGTCCTCGCCCGCTCGGGCGGATCGATCTTCGAGGTTGTCGCGCGCGGCCGGCCGGCGATCCTCGTCCCCTACCCGCACGCCACCGCCGACCATCAGAGCGCCAACGCGAAGTGGATGGTCGACTCCGGCGCGGCGGAGACGATCGGGGATGCCGAGCTGAGCGGTGAGCTAGTCGCCGAGCGCGTCGGCGCCTTGCTCGGCGATGCGGACCGCCTCGGCGCGATGGCCCGGGCCTCGGCCGCTCTGGCCAAGCCCGACGCCGCGCGGCGCATCGCCGACGAGGTCCTTGCCACGGCGGCCGCCGGCTCCCCCGGTCCTTCCGGTGCGCCTTATGTACCTGTGGGGTCCAAAAGGCGCACCGGAGCATGAGGGGCTCCGTGACATGAGGGACTTGGCTTCGCGGCGGCTGCACTTCATCGGCATCGGCGGCGCCGGGATGAGCGGCCTGGCGCTGGTCTGCGCCGAGCTGGGGGCGAGCGTGACGGGCAGCGACCAGGCGGACTCCTCCTACATGGAGCGGCTGCGGGCGGCGGGGGTCGAGCCGCTCGTCGGCCACGACGCCGCCAACCTGCCGGAGGGGGCCGAGGTCGTCGTCTCGACCGCGATCGACGTCGCCAATCCGGAGCTGGCGCTGGCCCGCGAGCGCGGGGTCGAGCCGATCCACCGGGGCGCCCTGCTCGCCGAGCTCTGCGCCGAGAAGCGGCTGATCGCCGTCGCCGGTACCCACGGCAAGACTACGACGACCGCGATGCTGGTCTGGGCGCTGCGGGCGCTCGGCGCCGATCCAGCCTTCTTCGTCGGCGGCGAGGTGCCTGGGCTGGGGCCGAGCGGCGAGACCGCCAACGCGGGCTGGGGCGGCGGCGAGTGGGTGGTTGCGGAGGCGGACGAGAGCGACGGCAGCTTCCTGCGGCTGGCGCCCGAGATCGCGATCGTCACCAACGTCGAGATGGACCACCACAGCCACTGGGGTTCGGAGGCCGAGCTGCGCGCCGCCTTCGCCGAGTTCGAAGCCAAGGCGCGTGCGGTCGTCCGCCCGGATGACCGCGACGATGACGTCGAGCTCGCCGCTCCCGGCCACCACAACCTGCTTAACGCTCGTGCCGCCGTCGCCGCCGGGGTCGCCGCCGGCTTCGAGGCGAACGACGTCGCCGCGGCGCTGGCCGGCTTCCCCGGCGTCAAGCGTCGCCTCGAGCTGAAGGGATCGCGGGGCGGCACTCGCGTATACGACGACTACGCCCATCACCCGACCGAGGTGCGGGCGGCCCTCTCCGCCCTGCGCGAAGAGGGCCCGGCACGATTGATCGCCCTCTTCCAGCCGCACCTCTACTCGCGCACGAAGGCCTTCGCCGAGGGTTTCGGCGCGGCGCTGGCCCTGGCCGACGAAGCCGCGGTCCTCGACGTCTATCCGGCGCGGGAGCAACCGGTCGGCGAGCTGGTGGGCGTCAGCGGCCTGCAGGTGGCGCAGGCGGCGGCCGAGCGGATGGGAGGACGGCGGGTGCTCTGGCTGCCAGACGCCGGCAGCGCCGCCGACGCCGTGGCGCGCGTCCTCGATCGCAACAGCACGCTCGGGATCGAGGGACAGGTCCTGGTGACGATCGGTGCCGGCGACGTCTTCAGGATCGGCGAGGCGCTGATCGAGGACGACCGCAGCGGTGGGGGGGCGTCGCCATGAGCCCCCAGCCGGCCGCCGTGCAGCGCGACTTCCCCCTCGCCCGTCTGACCACCGTGCGGACGGGAGGGCACGCCGACTTCTTCGCCCGGCCCGGCAACGAGGGAGAGCTGCTCACCGTGCTGGCCTGGGCCGCGGATGAGGGCCTCGCCCTCGGCGTGGTCGGCTCGGGCTCGAACCTGCTGGTCGCCGACGCGGGCTTCCGCGGCCTCGCGCTCAAGCTGAGCGGCGAGCTGACCGCGATCGAGCGCGAGGGCGAGGGGATGGTCTGCGGTGGTGGCGCCCGCTTTCCCTCGGCCTCGGCGAAGGCCGCCGGCTGGGGCCTCGCCGGGATCGAATTCGGCGTCAACATCCCCGGCACGGTGGGGGGCGCGGTGAAGATGAACGCCAACGCCTACGGGGGCCAGCTCGCCGAGGTGTTGGAGTGGGTCGACGTCTTCACCGCGAACGGTCGCGACCGCCGCGAGCCGGGCTCGCTGGGCTTCGACTACCGCAGCTCCAACCTGACCGCGAACGAGGTCGTTTCGCGCGTCGCTTTCCGCCTGCGCCCCGACGAGCCCGAGGCGATTCGCGCTCGCCTCAACGAGATGCGCGGCAAGCGCCGCGAAGCCCAGCCCTCGGGGATCAAGACCTTCGGCTCGACCTTCAAGAACCCGGATGACCCGCGCGCCGAGGGGCGCGGCGCCGGTCAGCTGCTCGAGGCGGCGGGCTGTCGCGGCCTCGGCTTGGGCGAAGCCCGCTTTGCCGAGAAGCACGCCAACTTCGTCGAGAACACCGGTCACGCGACTACGGCGGACGTGCTGGCGCTGATGGCCGAGGGACGCCGCCGTGTCCACGAGCGCTTCGCGGTCGTGCTCGAGCCAGAGGTGCAGGTGCTGGGGGAGGTGGAGTGGCCCGAGCGTTGGAAACTTTGACCCGCGGTTGGCTGAGGTTGATGCTGGTGATCCTCGCGGTGATCCTGGCCGGGTTCATAACGCAGCGGATCGTCGGAGGAGGCACCGTGACTCCCCATCTCGTATCGAGCCGGCCGGTGGCCGCGATCGGCAGCGGCTCCGAAGCCGTGGCCGTCGCCGACGACGGCACCATCCTCGCCTGGCTCCCGGCGCCCGAAGAAGGCAGCCTGCCTCAGCTGCCGCTGAGCGAACCGCCAAAAGGGACGCGCCTGGCCGGCCCGGCCCTCGAACAGGTGCGGGTCCTCGCGGCGACGCCGGCGCCGCTTCGTCCATACGTGACGGGCAGCCGCTACGGCGAAAGCGGTGTCGACGTCGAATTGAGCACGGGGATCGAACTGCGCTTCGGCACCGCGACTCAGGCCGCGCGTAAGTGGCGGGCCGCTGCCGCGATGCTGGCCAACCCCTCGCTCACCGCCCTCGACTACATCCACTTGTCGGCGCCCGCCCGACCCTCCGTGGGCGGCTCAGGGCACGCTCTACCGCCGATTCCATGAACCCTCGACCACAACCTGAGATTTGGCCAACCCTAAAGTAAAACTCAAGAGTTTGGAATTGCAGGATATCGCCCGCGGGTTTGACAGACCTAGCGCGATACCCTACGTTGAGCGCAATTTCCGTGGGAACAGCGTACCCTTGAACCCTTAAGCGTCGCTGTAGCTTCGGATGGAACAAAGGCTCAACTCAAACGCCGACCCTTAGAGTCGGCGGCTGGAGAATTCGGGAGATGGAATCCACATACCTCGCGGTGATCAAGGTCGTCGGTGCGGGCGGCGGCGGCACCAACGCCGTCAGTCGCATGGTCGACGCCGGCATTCGCGGTGTCGAGTTCGTGGCGGTCAACACGGACGCCCAGGCTCTGCAGGCGTGCGAAGCCGACATCAAGCTCTCGATCGGCCAGGAGCTGACTCGGGGTCTCGGCGCCGGCGGCAACCCCGAGGTGGGGGCCGGTGCGGCGGCGGAGAGCCGCGACGAGATCAAGGAGGCGCTGAAGGGCGCCGACATGGTCTTCGTCACCGCGGGCGAGGGTGGCGGAACCGGCACCGGCTCGGCCCCGGTTATTGCCGAGATCGCCAAGGAAGAGATCGGCGCGCTGACCGTGGGCGCGGTCACCAAGCCATTCGAGTTCGAGGGCAAACGGCGCATGCAGCAGGCGCTCGAGGGGATCGAGAAGTTGCGCAACAACGTCGACACCCTGATCATCGTGCCCAACGAGAAGCTGCTGCAGGCGGTCGAGCGGCGGACCAGCGTGCTGGAGGCGTTCAAGCAGGCCGACGACATCCTGCGCCAGGGCGTGCAGGGCATCACCGACCTGATCACCATCCCCGGCCTGATCAACCTCGACTTCGCCGACGTGCGCACGATCATGCGCGACGCCGGCTCGGCCCTGATGGGGGTCGGCTCGGCAAGCGGCGAGGCGCGCGCCCTCGACGCCGCCAAGGCCGCGATCACCTCGCCCTTGATCGAGGAGTCGATCAAGGGCGCGACCGGGATGCTGCTCAACATCACCGGCCCCGAGGACCTCGGCCTCTTCGAGGTCAACGAGGCGGCCCAACTGGTCCAGGCAGAGGCCGACGACAACGCCAACATCATCTTCGGCTCGGTCGTCGACCAGTCGATGACCGACGAGGTCCGCGTCACCGTGATCGCCACCGGGTTCGAGGGCTTCGAGCTGCTGGCGCGCTCGCCGCAGCGGGTGCGGCGTCGCTATGACGCGAAACCACGAATCTCAGCTGAGGACACCGAGATCCGCAAACTGCGCGTCTCGGACGACGACATCGACGTCCCTGGGTTCCTCAAGGAATAACGCGGCGTGGGGCGGGTCGTGCGCCCCTCCCGCGGAGACCGTCGCGCAGCTGATCCGCTGCGGCGATTCGAGGCGTTTGATCGGGAGCCTCCGCGAGAGGGGCGCACGACCCACTCTCGCGATCTTCCAGCGAATAGCCTTGCGCCTCGATGCGGACGCCTCTCTACGCGAAGCACGTTGAGCTCGGAGCGAAGATGGTGCCCTTTGCCGGGTGGGAGATGCCTGTTCTTTATGAGGGGATCAAGGAGGAGCACTCGGCGGTGCGGACTCATGCGGGGATGTTCGACGTCTCGCACATGGGGGAGGTCGAGGTCGAGGGGCCCGGGGCGCTCGACTTCCTGCAGAGGGTGCTGTCCAACGACGTGGCGAAGGTCGGGATCGGTGGGGCGCGGTATTCGTGCCTTTGCGACGAGGACGGTGGGGTGCTCGACGACCTCTTCCTCTACCGGCTGGGCGGCGACCGCTACCTGATCGTCACCAACTCGGCCAACCACGGCTCGGACCTCGAATGGCTGGGGCGGTGGAGCCGGGGCTTCGACGTGGCCGTGCGCGACGTCGCCGATCGCTACGCGATGCTCGCGGTGCAGGGGCCGCACGCGCGCCGGATCGTCGCCAGCGCGCTCGGGATCGAGCTGCCGGCGCGGATGCGGGCGGCGGCGGCGCGGGTCGGTGGCCGGCCGGCGATCGTCTGCGGCACCGGGTACACGGGCGAGGACGGGGTCGAGCTGTTGCTCGATCCGGAGGTGGCGCCGCCGATCTGGGCCGAGCTGCTCGCGGCCGGCGTCGTCCCCTGCGGGCTCGGCGCCCGCGACACGCTGCGCCTCGAGGCCTGCTTCCACCTGCACGGCCAGGACCTGACCCCCGAGCGCAATCCGATCGAGGCCGGCCTCGGCTGGTGCTGCGTGGAGGAGACGGGGTTCGTCGGCAGCGACGTGGTTGCCGCCGCTCGCCGTGGCGGCACGGCCGAGAAGCTGGCGCCTTTCCGGATCGAGGGCGACGGCATCCCGCGCCCGGGCAACCCCGTGCTCGCCGGCGGCGAGGAGGTGGGGATCGTCACCTCCGGCACCTTCTCGCCCTCGCTTGAAGCCGGGATCGGCATGGCCTACGTCCGCGCCGACCTGGCCGAGCCCGGGACTGAGGTCGAGATCGACGTCCGCGGCAAACGCCGGCCGGCACGGATAGCTTCCAAGCCTCTGTATTCCACGAAAGCGAGATGACCTTGGCCGAGCCGACCTACCCCGACGACCTGCGCTACCACGACCAGCACGACTGGGCTCGGATCGAGGGCGACGTCGCCGCCTTCGGGATCACCTGGTACGCGCAGGACAGCCTCGGTGAGGTCGTCTTCTACGACCCCCCCGAGGTCGGCGCGACCGTCGACAAGGACCAGACCTACGCCGAGGTGGAGTCGGTGAAGGCGGTCTCCGACGTGATCGCTCCGCTCTCGGGAGAGATCGTCGAGGTCAACGAGGCGCTCGCCGACACCCCCGAGAAAGTCAACGAGGATCCCTACGGCGAGGGCTGGCTGGTCAAGGTGAGGCTGAGCCACCCGGGGGAGGCCGAGCAGCTGCTGAGCGCCGCCGAATATCGCAATCTGCTGGAAAAAACGTGAGGCGGGCCGGCCAGGCTCTTCCGTAGCCTTGGCGGGGTGAGCCGCTACACGTCCGCCACCCCCGCCGACCGGGCCGAGATGCTGGCCGCGATCGGGGTCGACTCGGTCGCCGATCTATTCGAGCAGATCCCGGAGCCGCTGCGATTGCGCGAGCCGCTCGCGCTGGAGGACGGCCTCGGCGAGGCCGAGGTCTACGAGCGGCTCTCGGCCCTGGCCGCCCGCAACGAGGACGCCGAGCGCCAGGTCTGCTTCATCGGCGCCGGCATGTACGACCACTACGTGCCGGCGATCGTCGACGCGATCACGCAGCGCTCGGAGTTCCTCACCCCCTACACGCCCTACCAGCCGGAGATCTCGCAGGGTGGGCTGCAGGTGATGTTCGAGTTCCAGACCGCGATGTCGGAGCTGACCGGGCTGCCGGTCTCCAACGCCGGCCTCTACGAGGGGCCGTCCTCGGTCGCCGCCGCCGGCTACGTGGTAATGGGGGCGACGAAACGGCGCCGCTTCGTCGTCTCGCGCGGCCTGCACCCCCACAGCCGCGAGACGCTCGAGACCTACGCGGTCGGCTACGGCGCCGAGGTGGTCGAGGTCGGGCTGCGTGACGGCGAGACCGACGCCGAGGCGCTCGCCGCCGCGGTCGACGACGAGGCCGCCGCCGTCTTCCTGCAGAGCCCCAACTTCCTCGGCGCGGTCGAGCGGGTCGAGGCGCTCGCCGCCGCGGCGACGGAGCACGGCGCGCTGCTCGTCGTCGCCTGCGACCCGATGACGCTCGGGGTGCTGAAGCCGCCCGGCGAGCAGGGCGCCGACATCGCGCTCGGCGAGGGCCAGCCGCTCGGCAACCGGCTCGACTTCGGCGGTCCCTCCTTCGGCTTCTTCTGCGCGACCGAGGAGCAGATCCGCCGCATGCCGGGGCGGATCGCGGGCGAAACCGACGACGTCGACGGGCGACGCGGCTTCGTCCTCGCCCTGCAGACGCGCGAGCAGCACATCCGCCGCGAGAAGGCGACCCACAACATCTGCACCGCGCAGGCGCTCAACGCCTTGGCGGCGATGGTCCATCTGGCCTGGCTGGGACGGGAGGGCTACCGCGAGCTGGGCGAGCTGCTCGTGCGGCGCACCGCCTACGCCCGTGAGCGATTGGCCGCCGTGCCCGGGGTCGAGCTCCTGCACGAAGCTCCCGTCGCGCGCGAGTTCGCTCTGCGTCTCGACGCGCCGGTCGACCGCGTGCTCGAGCGCTGCGCCGAGCGCGGCATCGCCGCCGGCTACCCGCTCGGTCGCGACTATCCCGAGTACGGGGACGGCCTCCTGGTGGCGATCACCGAGCGCCGCACGAAAGCGGAGATCGACGATCTGGCCGACGCCCTAGGCGCCGCGGTCGCGGCCGAGGCGGTGGCGGCTTGAACCAGCAGGATGAACAGGTGCTGACGATCTACGAGCGCTCGAAGCCGGGGCGGCGGGCGGCCGCCCTACCGGTAGCGGAAGTACCCGAGCCGCCGCTCGCGGAGCTGATCCCGGCCGAGCTGCTGCGCGAGGAGCCGCCGCGGCTGCCCGAGGTCGCCGAGCCGGAGATCCTTCGCCACTACAACCGTCTCTCGCGCCGCAACTTCGACCTCGACAGCGGCTTCTACCCGCTCGGCTCCTGCACGATGAAGCACAACCCGCGGCTCAACGAGCGGGTCGCGGCGCTGCCCGGCCACGCCCGCCTGCACCCCGCTCAGGAGCCGGCCCGCGCCCAGGGCGCGCTCGAGCTGATGTGGCTGCTGCAGCGCTCGCTGGCTGAGATCTGCGGCCTGCCGCACGTCAGCCTGCAGCCCTCGGCGGGCTCGCACGGCGAGCTCGCGGGGCTGCTGCTGACCCGCGCCTACCACGCCGACCGTGGCGAAGCGCGGACCAAGGTGCTGGCGCCCGACACCTCGCACGGGACCAACCCCGCCTCGGTGACGATGGCCGGCTACGAGGTGGTCAAGGTCGCGACAGACGAGCGCGGCGGCGTCGAGATCGACGACCTGCGGGCCAAGGTCGACGAGGACGTCGCCTGCCTGATGCTGACCAACCCCAACACGCTCGGGCTCTTCGACGAGAACATCGCCGAGATCGCGGCGCTGATCCACGCGGCGGGGGGGACGCTCTATTACGACGGCGCCAACCTCAACGCGATCATGGGCCATTCGCGGCCGGGCGACATGGGCTTCGACATCGTCCACGTCAACCTGCACAAGTCCTTCAGCCAGCCGCACGGGGGCGGCGGCCCCGGCGCCGGCCCGATCGCGGTCTCCGAGCGGATCGTGCCCTATCTGCCGCGCCCGCGGGTGGTGCGGCGCGAGGGCGACAACGGCCACGGTCCCCATTACGACCTCGACCTCGATCGGCCGAAGTCGATCGGCCGATTGCGCGGCTTCCAGGGCAACTTCGGCGTCTTCGTCCGTTCTTACGCCTACATCCTCAGCCTCGGCGCCGACGGCCTCGCCGAGGCCTCGGAGACGGCGGTGCTGAACGCCAATTACCTGAAGGCGCGCCTCGCCGAGGGCCGCGCCGGCGATCGCCTGCCGATCGCCTTCGATCGCCACTGCATGCACGAGTTCGTCCTCTCCGGCAAGCCGATGAAGCGCGAGCTCGGCCTCGCCACCCTCGACCTCGCCAAGCGCCTACTCGACTTCGGCTTCCATCCGCCGACCATCTACTTTCCCCTCCTCGTCGAGGAGGCGCTGATGATCGAGCCGACCGAGACCGAGACCAAGGAGAGCCTCGACGCCTTCGCCGACGCGGTCGAGCGGATCCTCGCCGAGGCCGAGGGGGACCCCGAGGTCGCAAAGCAGGCCCCCTACACGACCCCGGTCCGTCGCCTCGACGAGGTCAAGGCGACGCGCCAACCGGTCGTGCGCCAGCAACTCTAGCTATACGCTACAACGTATTTTTTGCTACGTTGCAGTGTACAAAATGGCACGTAGCCAGCGTACCCTCGAACTCAACCCATTTGTCTTCGCCCGGCCCCTTGCGCCGGACGAGCTCGTCGATCGGGAGACAGAGCTGGCACTTCTCGCCGAACGCCTGCGGGACACCGTGAACACGCGTCTGGCGAGCCCGCGCGACTACGGCAAGACCAGTCTTCTGCGCCGTGCCCTCATCGACGCTCGCGAGACCGGTGCCGCCGCGGTTCTCGTCGATCTCTACGGCGTCCGCACCGCCGGTCAGATCGCCGCTCAGATCGAGCGGGCTTACGAAGACTTGCCTTCCGGGTCGCTGCGAAAGGCATATACATCCCTGCGCAAGCGGGGTGCCAGGCTCGGCGTCCATACCCCCGCTGCTGGAGTGTCCCTGTCGGTTGGCGCGGGGGAAGTCGGCCACCGGGCACTACTAGACGCCCTCGACCTTCCGTATGCCCTGCATCAGCGGACCGGAATCCCAGTGATGGTCGTCTTCGACGAGTTCCAGACGGTGCCGCAGACGCAACTCGATGCAGTCGTGCGAAGCGTGATCCAGCACCATGGGCGCGGGGTGACATATGTCTTTTCGGGCTCGCACCCGGGGATGATGCTCTCTTTGTTCGCCGATCGACGCCGTCCGTTTTATGGGCAGGCGGCGCCGATGAATCTCGGTCGCCTCCCGCGGGAGGAGCTCGCGTCCTACATTGACGAGCGCTTCGAAAGGAGCGGTCGCGATGTCGGCGAAGCGCTCGGCTGGCTACTCGATCTCGTCGATGGGCACCCCCAACGAGCGATGCTCTTCGCCCATCTGCTCTGGCGTTACACACCCGCGGGCGAGATAGCGGGCGAGGAGGCCTGGAGCGCCGCTTACGCTGAGGCGTGGGATTACTTGCAACGGGACTTCGAGGCCACCTGGGATTCACTCTCGGCGATCGAGGCCGGGGTAGTCGACGCGGTGGCGGCCGGCGTTCGAGGGTTGACGGGCAAGGCCGCCCGTGAGATCTACGGCATTCCTGCCGGCTCGGCCGCGCCGGACGCGGCGAAGCGGCTGGCTCGCGAAGGCCTCCTGCTCGAGGCGCGTCGCGACGATGGCTCTCTTTCGCTCGTTGACCCCGTCTTTGCCCGCTGGGTCGTCGCCGGGCGTCGCTGGACGCTCGAATAGGCGCCTATAGCTCCGGCAGCTTTTGCTCGAGCTCCAGCACCGGCGCGAAGAGGTCGCCGTGCTTGTCGACTCGCTTCAGCACGTCTTTCGCCTCGAAGACCAGGGAATCGGGGTCGTCCTTCTTCACCGTCCGCTCGACCTCCTCCCAGGTGACCGGTGTCGAGACCGTGGGGCGGTCGCGCGCCCGTAGCGAGTAGACGGCGATCGTCGTCTTGCGGCGGTGGTTTTGCGACCAGTCGACGAAGACCTTGCCCTTGCGCTCGACCTTCTTCATCTTCGAGACGACGAGGTCGGGGGTCTGCTTCTCGAGCAGCTGGGCGATCGCGCGGGCGAACGGTTTGGTGCCCTGTCCCTCGGCGCCCTCGGCCTCGTAGGCGACGTCGGCGTCGTTGAGCGGCAGGTAGACCTGCAGCCCCTTCGAGCCCGACGTCTTGGGGAAGCAGCGCAGGCCGAAGTGGTCGAAGAGCTCGCGCAGGCGCAGCCCGACTCGGCAGCAGTCGACGACGTCGGCCGGCGGCCCGGGATCGAGGTCGAAGGCGAGGACCGTCGGGCGGTCGGGCGCCTTTGCCAGCGAGAGCGAGGGGTGCAGCTCGATCGAGGCGAGCTGAGCCATCCAGACCAGGGTCGGTAGGTCCTCGCAGACGCAGAAGTCGATCACGCCGGCGTGCGGGCCGGCTTCGACGGCGGCCGTCCGCACCCAGCCGGGCCGGTGCTTGGGGCAGCGCTTCTCGAAGAAGGCGGCGTCGGTGTCGTCGACCCCCTCGGGGAAGCGGCGCAGGGTGAGCGCCCGGCCGCGCAGGTGGGGCACGATCGCCGGCGCCACCTTGGCGTAGTAGTCGATCGCCTCGCCCTTGGTGAAGCCGGCCTTCGGGTAGAGAACCTTGTCGAGGTTGGTGAGCTTCAGCTCACGCCCCTCGACCTCGACCTGCTGGCTCTTGGCCACGGCCTATTCGGGGCTCTTGGCCTTGGCCCGCGAGCCGGCGCGTTTCTTCGCGGCCGGTTTCTTGGTCGCGGCGCGCTTGCGCTTCACCGCCGGTTTGGCCGCCTTCCCGGCCCGCTCGCCCTTGACCGCCGCGATGCTCTCCTCGAGCGCCGCCATCAGGTCGGGGGCCTTGGTCGGCGCCGGCTCCTCCGCCGGCGCCGCGACGATCTCCTCGCCGGCGGCCTTGCGTTCGATCATCGCCAGCAGCTGCTCGCGGTACTCGTCGCGGTAGGCCGTCGGGTCGAACTCGCGGGTCAGCGACTCGATCAGCCGCTCGGCCATCTCGACCTCGCGCTTGGCCACTTTCGGCGCCTCCTCGGGCAGCACGTCGTCGAGCTCGTCCGGGGAGACGACCTCGTCGGCGAAGCGCATCGTGGTCAGGGTGAGGACGCCGTCGGCGGGTCGGATCGCCGCTAGGTGCTCCTTGTTGCGGAAGACGAAGCGGGCGACCGCGACCTTGCCCGACTCCTCCATCGCCCGCGCCAGCAGCGAGTAGGCGCGTGCGGCGCCCTCGGCCGGGCCGAGGTAGTAGGGGCTGTCGAAGTAGATCGGGTCGATCTCCTCGAGCCCGACGAAGTCCTGGACCTCGATCGCGCGGCTCTTCTCCGGGGCGAGCGCTTCCAGCTCGGCTTTGTCGAGCGGCACGTAGCGGTCTTTGGAGATCTCGTAGGCCTTGACGATCTTCTCGTAGGGCACCTCTTCGTCGGTGCCCTCGGCGACGCGGCGGTGGCGAATGCGGGCGTTGTCGGACTCGCGGATCTCGCGCAGCGAGATGCCGCGCCGGGCCACGGCGCTGTACAGCTTGACGGGCACGTTGAGCAGCCCGAAGCTGATCGAGCCGCTCCAGATCGCTCTAGCCATCGGCGTTCACCTACCCGATTGTTCCAGCCCGCCACAAGCCGCCGCAACCGCCGCTGGTCGCCGGGAGCCATCTTGCGGACGCGCCGGTTGTTGAGTACCCATAGGGTCCGCAAAGAGCCGGCGCGTCCCCTGGGATGATGCGCGCGTGCTATTCGAGCTGCGGGACGTCAGCCTGACGCGTGGCGAGCGCCGGGTTCTCGACTCGGTCAGCGCCGACGTCCCGATTGGAGCGACGGCGATCGTCGGGCCGTCGGGGGCGGGGAAGTCGACCCTGCTGCGGCTGCTCGACCGGCTCGCCGACCCCGAGGCCGGGACGATCGCCTACCGGGGCCGGCCGCTCGATTCCTACGACCCGCTGGCGCTGCGCCGGGAGGTCGCGCTGGTGCCGCAGCTGCCGGCGCTGCTCGAGGGGACGGTTGAGTCCAACCTCGCGTACGCCGCGCGGCTCGCCGGCAGGGAGGCCGAAGCCGGGCGCTGCCTGCGGCTCGCCGGCCTCGACCCCGAGTTCGCCCGGCGCGACGTGGCCAGGCTCTCGGTGGGGGAGCAGCAGCGCGCGATGCTGGCGCGGGCGCTGGCCCAGGAGCCGGCGGTGCTGCTGCTCGACGAGCCGACCTCGGCGCTCGACCACGCCGCCCGCGACGCGATCGAGGCCACCCTGGCCCATCTGCGGCGCGAGCTGGAGATCTCGCTCGTCCTCGTCAGCCACGATCCCGAGCAGGCGCGCCGGCTCGGCGAGTGGGTCGTGCGCATGGACGAGGGCCGGGCGGCTGAGGCCGGCCCGGTGGCGGAGGTGCTGGCGTGAGCACCTCGATCCACGTCTCGGTCGGCCAGGTCGCCGCCTCCCTGGCCCTCGTCGCCCTCGCCGCCGCCGTCTCCTTCTGGCGCAAGGCCGACCTCGAGCGCGACATCGGCGTCGCCACCCTGCGCTCCTTCGTCCAGCTGACCGCGATCGGCTACGCGATCAAGCTGATCTTCGAGGCCGACACGCTCTGGCTCGTCTTCGCCCTCTTGGCGGTGATGGTCGTCTTCGGCGCGCTCACCGCCCGCGGCCGGGCGAAGAAGGTCCCGGACTCGTTCTGGCCGCTGCTGATCGCGCTGGCGATCGCCGCCGCGACGACGCTGGGGCTCGTCGTCGCCCTCGGCATCTTCGAAGCGACGCCGCGCTATCTCGTGCCGGTCGGCGGCATGGTGATCGGCAACGCGATGACCGCCTCGGCGGTGGCGCTCGACCGGCTCGGCGACGAGATGGTCGACTCCCGCGCCCGGATCGAGGCGACGCTGGCGCTCGGTGCCACCGCGCGGGAGGCAGCGCGGCCGACCGTCCGCCGCGCTCTGCGCTCGGGCATGATCACCCTCGTCGACTCGACCAAGACCACCGGCCTGATCTTCTTCCCGGGCACGATGGTCGGCATGCTGCTCGCCGGCGCCAACCCGACCGACGCCGTCCGCCTGCAGCTGATCCTCCTCTACGCGCTGCTCGGCAGCGTCGCGATCTCGGCGCTGGTCGCCACCACGCTCGCCTACCGCAACTTCTTCACCCCCGCGCAACAGCTCCTAGACTCGACCGAGTGAGCCGCCAACAGCGTCTGACGCTGGTCGCGACGATCCTCGGCTCGACGGTCGTCTTCCTCGACTCGACCGTGGTCAACGTGGCGCTGCCGGCGATCGCCGACGGGCTCGACGCCGGGCTGGCCGGCCAGCAGTGGGTGGTCGAGGCCTACATGCTGACGCTGGTCTCGCTGCTGCTCGTCGGCGGCTCGCTCGGCGACCAGTTCGGCCGCCGCCGGATGTTCGTCGCCGGCCTGGTCGCCTTCGGCGCGACCTCGGTGCTCTGCGCCGTCGCGCCGACGGTCGAGCTGCTGGTCGCGGCCCGCGCCCTGCAGGGCGTCGCCGGGGCGCTGCTGGTGCCGGGCTCGCTGGCGATCGTCGCCGCCACCTTCGAGGGGCCGGCGCGCGGCAAGGCGGTTGGGACCTGGACGGCCTGGACCGGGATCGCGACGGTGATCGGGCCGGCCGGCGGCGGGGCGCTGGTCGGGCTCACGTCCTGGCGGGCGATCTTCTGGATCAACGTGCCGCTGATCGCGGCGACGGTGGCGCTCACGATGCACTCGGTGCGCGAGAGCCGCGACCCCGACGCCTTTCGCGGCGTCGACTGGCTCGGCATCGTCCTTTCCGCCGCCGGCCTCGGCGGCCCGGTCTTCGCCCTGATCGAGCAGCCGGACCGGGGCTGGAGCGACCCCTCGGTTTGGGCCCCGCTCGTCGCCGGGATCCTCTGCTTCGCCCTCTTCGCCATCCACGAGGCGCGCGCCCGCCACCCGATGCTCGAGCTCGGCCTCTTCCGCATCCGCAACTTCGCGGTCGCCAACCTGACCACGCTGACCGCATACGCGGGTCTGATCGGCGGCCTCTTCTTCGTCGGCCTCTTCCTGCAGCAGGTGGCGGGCTACTCGCCGCTCGAGGCAGGGCTGGCGACGACGCCGATCTCGCTGATCCTCTTCTTCCTCTCGCCGCGCTGGGGCAGGCTGGCGTCCGGCACCGGGCCGCGGCTGCCGATGACCCTCGGCCCGATCGTCGGCGGCGTCGGCCTGCTGCTCATGCTGCGGGTCGGCGGCGACGCCGCCTACCTCGCCGACGTCCTGCCGGGGATCCTCGTCTTCGGCTTCGGCCTCTCGGCGACCGTGGCGCCGCTGACCGCGACCGTGCTCGACTCGGTCGAGGAGCGCCACGTCGGGATCGCCTCCGGAGTCAACAACGGCGTCTCACGGGTCGCCGGCCTGCTCGCGATCGCCGTCCTCGGCGCGATCGTCTCCGCCCGCTTCGCCGCCCTCGCCCCCGGCGTCCCAGGCGGGCCCCTCACCGACGCCGCTGCCTCCGCTTCGACCTCCGCCTTCCACCTCGGCATGGCCATAGCCGGCGCCCTGATGATCCTCGGCGGCCTTGTATCAGCCCTCGGAATCGAAAACCCCGCCCAAAGAGGGGAAGCTTTCCCAACCCGCGGCGCCGCCCCAGCCGGCGAGTGCGGCCATGGCTCGAACGCGGACTGCTCCGACCGCGAGGCAGTCGCCGCGGAAACCGCTTGAGAGTCGGTGAGGGGGCGCCCCTCGGGCCGGCGGATACTCAAAATGCCGGGCTCATTAGCCTGGCATTTGTCGGAACGAGGGGCGCCCCCTCACCGACTCCTGAACTAGGCTCCGCGGTCATGGCGCAGCCGATCGTCTTCTCGGGAATACAGCCCACCGGCCGCAAGCACCTCGGCAACTTCATCGGCGCGATCAGGCAGTACGTCGAGGGCCAGGACCGCGGCGACCCGGCGATCTTCTGCATCGTCGACCTGCACGCGCTCTCGGTCGCCTACGACCCCACCGAACTGCGCCAGCGCGTCTACGACACGACCGCGATCCTGCTCGCCGCCGGCCTCGACCCCGAGCGCTGCATCCTCTTCCGCCAGTCCGACGTGCGCGAGCACGCCGAGCTGACCTGGATGCTCTCCGCCGTCACCTCGCACGGCGACCTCAACCGCATGCACCAGTTCAAGGAGAAGTCGGCCAAGCAGCAGGAACTGGTCTCGGCGGCGCTCTTCTATTACCCCGTGCTGATGGCCGCCGACGTGCTCGCCTACCGGGCGACCGAGGTTCCGGTCGGCGACGACCAGCGCCAGCACGTCGAGCTGATGCGCGAGATCGCCCGCCGCTTCAACGAGCGCTTCGGCGAGACCCTGGTCGTGCCGGAGATGCGCATCCCCGAGGTCGGGGCGCGGATCATGGACCTGCAGGAACCGGAGCGGAAGATGTCGACGACGGGGGCGACCGAGGGGGGCACCGTCTACGTGCTCGACGAGGAGAAGGCGATCCGCAAGAAGCTCGGCAGCGCCGTCACCGACTCCGGCCGCGACATCGTCCGCTCGCCCGAGAAGCCGGGCATCACCAACCTGATCGACATCCTCGCCGCCGCCCGCGGCACCGAGCATGCCGCGGTCGAGCGCGAGTTCGAGGGCGCCGGCTACGGCGACTTCAAGCAGGCGGTGGCTGACGCGGTGGTCGAGCTGCTTGCCCCGGTGCGCGAGCGCTACGCCGAGCTGCGCCCGGACGAGGCGGCGCTGGAGGCGGCGCTCGCGGCGGGCGCGGAGAAGGCCCGTGCGATCTCTGCGCCGATCGTCGCCGAGGTGCGCGACCGCATGGGCATCGGCGCGGCGCGTTAAGTTGACGCGGTGACCGTCGCCGAGCTGGACCTCGACCTCGACGTCTTCGCCGGTCCCTTCGACCTCCTGCTGGCCGTCGTCCTGCGCGAGGAGGTGAGCCTGCTCGAGGTCGAGCTGGCCGAGGTCGTCGTCGCCTACGTCGAGCACCTCGAGCGCGAGGAGGAGCTCGAGCTCGACGTCGCCACCGAGTTCCTCGTCCTGATCGCGGCGCTGCTGGAGCTGAAGTCGCGCCTGCTGCTGCCGGGCGAAGAGGAGACGCTCGACGAGGTCACTCCCGAGGAGGCGGTCGAGGAGCTGCTGGCGCGCCTGCTCGAGTACCGCCGCTACCGCGACGCCGCGGGGGAGCTGACCCGGCGCTTCGACGCCGCGCGCGGCTACCTCTACCGCTCGGCGCCGCTGCCGCCCGAGCTGCGCAAGGTGGCGCTCGACGCCGCCACCGCCGTGTACGAGCCGGAGCGGCTCGGGCTGGCGCTCGGCGACCTGCTGACCGAGCCGCCGCGGCTCAGCCTCGACCACATCCGGCCGACCGTCTCGCTGCGGAAGCGCCTCGGCGTCCTGCGCCAGGCACTCCGCGCCCACGCCAGCATCGACTTCGACGAGGAGTTCGGCGGCGAGGACCGCCTCACCCAGGCCGTCACCCTCTTCGCCCTGCTCGACCTCTACCGCAAAGGCGAGGCGACCTGGGAGCAGAGCGAGCCGTTCGGCCCGATCAGGATCGTCAAGCGGGAGGAGCCGGCGGAGGTCGAGCCATCGTGAGCGACCTGACGCGCACGATCGAGGCGCTGCTCTTCGTCTCTCCCCAGCCCGTGAGCGCCCGCGACCTGGCCGAGGCCTGCGAGGCGACCGAGGGCCAGGTCTCCGAGGCGGTCGAGCTGCTGCGCGAGGACCTGGCCGAGGGCAGGCGTGGGGTCGTCCTGCGCGAGGTCTCCGGCGGCTTCTCGCTCGCCAGCGATCCTGCCAGCGAGGCGGCGGCGCGGCGCCTGCTCGCCAAGCCGCGCACGCCGCCGCTGACCCAGGCGCAGGCCGAGACCCTGGCGATCGTCGCCTACCTGCAGCCTGTCACCCGGCCGGAGATCGCCCGCATCCGCGGCGTCAGCTCGGAGTCGGCCGTGCAGACGCTGGCCGAGCGGGGCCTGATCGAGGAGACCGGGCGCTCGCGGTTCGGGGCGGCGATCTTCAAGACGACCGAGCTGTTCGAGCGGCTGTTCGGGTTGGCCGGCCTCGATCAGCTGCCGGACCCGTCCAAGTTCGATCCGAGTCCCGATGACGAACGGGAGCTGCGCGAGCGGCTGCTCAAGGCGGGAGATCAACGCGGTCAGCCATGAGGCGGGGGAGGGGCCGGGGGTTGTCTCGCCGCAGCCTACGCCCCGCCGCCGGCGGGGCGGATGTTGAGCGCCCTTCGGGCGCAAGAACCTCTCCGCGGTGCCGATTTAAGGCTGCGTCGAGACAACCCCCGGCTCCTCTTCTCGTCTCGTGAGGCTGGCTAAGTTCCTCGCGCATGGAGGAGTCGCCTCCCGCAGAAAAGCGGAGCGGATCGTTGACGCTGGGAGGGTGACTGTGAACGGAGAGGTGGTGACCGATCCGGCGCGCGACGTTGAAGCTTCGGATGACGTGTGGGTCGATGGGACGCGGGTCGGGGAGGAGGTTCGGGAGGTTTGGGCGGTCAACAAGCCGGTGGGGGTCGTCTCCACGGCCAACGAGCCCGGGAAACGGCCGGCGGTGGTCTCTCTCGTCGACTCGGCGGCGCGGCTGTATCCGGTGGGGAGGCTTGACGTGGACTCTTCCGGACTGATGCTGGTGACCAACGACGGGGAATTGGCGAATCGGCTGACGCATCCTCGCTACGAAGTGCCGAAGGCCTACCGGGTGTCGCTGGAGCGGCCGCCGTCGGAGGCGGATCTGGCGCGGCTGGCGCGCGGGGTCGAGCTGGAGGACGGGCCGACGGCGCCGGCCGAGGTGCGGCAGCTGGGCGAGCGCGAGGTCGAGATCGTCCTGCGCGAAGGCCGCAACCGCCAGGTGCGCCGCATGGCCGAGGCCGTCGGCAACCGGGTCGTCGCTCTGCGCCGCGTCCGCTTCGGCCCGATCGACCTCGCCGACCTCTCCGCCGGCGCCGCCCGCCCCCTGACCCCCGACGAGCTCACGCGCCTCGACGAGACGCGCCGGTAGTTGACGGTCCGTATGGGTACTCAACTACCGGCGCGTCCGTCCGACGGAAGGCTCTGGGAAGATGCCCAGCGATGAGCGAGGAGAGACTCTTCGCGGTCCGGGGCGCGGTGCAGGCCGAGGCCAACGAGGCCGAGGCGATCGTGGCGGCGACCGAGACCCTGCTGCGGGACCTGGTCGAGCGCAACGAGCTCAGCGCCGAGGCGATGGTTAGCTGCCTCTTCACCACCACCGAGGACCTCGACGCCGAGTTCCCGGCGGTCGCGGCGCGCCGCCTCGGGCTCGACACGGTGCCGCTGATCTGCGCCCGCGAGATCGACGTGCCCGGCGCGATGCCGCGCGTGATCCGCGCGATGGTCCACTACTACGCGCCCATCGGCCACCGACCGGCCCACGTCTACTTAGGCGCCACGCAGGAGCTTCGCGCGGACCTTCACGCCGCTCAGTAACGCCACCGTCATTGGGCATCGGGCAAACTCTGTGGCGATGACCGTCACCTTCGCCGAGAAGCTCGCCCGTATGCCGGGCTACCAGGCCGGCGTGCCGACCGGGCAGGCGCCCGAGGCGATCGCCTCGGGCGGCATCGCCCAGCTCGCCTCCAACGAGTCGCCGTCCCCGCCGCACCCGAAGGTGGTCGAGGCGATCGCCGCCGCGGCCAAGGCGATGAACCGCTACCCCGACCCCGACGCGACCCTGCTCCGTCGCCGTATCGCCGAGCGCTACGACGCCGACCCGGCGCACGTCGCGGTCGGCAACGGCTCCTGCGAGATCCTGCTCGCCGCCGCCGAGGCGCTTTGCGAGCCGGGGGCCGAGATCCTCTACGCCTGGCCGGCCTTCTCGATGTACCCGTACCTGCCGGCGCTGACGGGAGCGCGCGAGATCCGCGTGCCGCTCGACGAGAACGAGACGCACGACCTCGAGGCGATGGCGGCCGAGGTCACCGCGGCGACCCAGCTCCTCCTCCTCTGCAACCCCAACAACCCGACCGGCACGCACCGCCCGGCGGCCGAGGTCGCCGCCTTCTGCGAGGGCCTGCCCGCGCACGTCACGGTGATCCTCGACGAGGCCTACGTCGAGTTCCAGGCCCACGACGACCCCGACGCCACCGTCGACCTGCTCGCCGACCTGCCCAACCTGGTCGTGCTGCGCACCTTCAGCAAGTGCTACGGCCTGGCCGGGCTGCGGGTCGGCTACGCGCTCGGCTCGGCCAAGTTCCGGGCCGCCGTCGACGCCGTACGCCAGCCGTTCAGCGTCAACGCCCTCGCTCAGGCGGCGGGCGCCGAGGCGATCCTCCACCAGGACGACGTCGCCCGCCGGGTCGAGGACACGCTCGCTGAGCGCTTCCGCGTCGAGGAGGGCCTGCGCGAGCTCGGCCTCTCGACCAGCGACACGCACGCCAACTTCTCCTGGATCGACCTCGGCGAGGCCGAGGAGACGGACGTCGTCGCCGCGCTTGCCGAACGGCAGATCGCCGTGCGCCCCGGCACGCCGCTCGGCGACCCGGGCCACATCCGCGCCTCCTACGGCACCGCCGGGGAGAACGACCGCTTCCTCGCCGCGCTCGGCGAGATCCTCGCTTGAGCTGGACGCGGCACGCGTCACCTGCTACAAAGTCCACAGGTTGAAGCGATCCGCCGACATGACGCGCAACCGCCGCGATGGCAGCGCGTCCCTCTCTGCCCGCTTCTCCTATTTCTGGCGATTTAACTAGGCGTCCGGCCCGTGGCGCGAGCCACGAGACAAGGGGTTTGGCCGGGCGTCGCGGAGTCCCTGTCTCGCGTGCGTCCAGTGCAGCGAGACCAAACCGGAAGTAGGCTTTTGAGCGTGGAGGACGGTGAAGGCAAAGTGATGATCGGGATGGAGGGCGAGACCCGGGACCGGGTCCGCGACCGGCGAATCGAACGCGTCGAGGAGCTCGTCTCCCCGCAGCAGCTGCTGGCGGAGCTGCCCCTGGGGGACGCCCGCGAAAAAGCGGTCGTGCGGGGGCGCGGCGAAATCGGCAACGTGCTCGACGGCACCGACGACCGGGTGCTGGCGGTGGTCGGGCCGTGCAGCGTCCACGACCCCGAGGCGGCCAAGGAGTACGCCTACGAACTCGCCGACCTGGCGCGGGAGCTGCGCGACGACGTGCTGATCGCGATGCGCGTCTACTTCGAGAAGCCGCGGACGACGACGGGCTGGAAGGGGTTGATCAACGACCCCCACCTCGACGGCTCCGGCGACGTCAACACGGGCCTGCGCATGGCCCGCAAGCTGCTGCTCGAGGTGCTCGACCTCGGCCTGCCGGTGGCGACCGAGTTCCTCGATCCGATCACCCCGCAGTACATCGCCGACGCGGTCTCCTGGGGCGCGATCGGCGCCCGCACGTCGGAGAGCCAGACCCACCGCCAGCTCGGCTCCGGCCTCTCGATGCCGGTCGGCTTCAAGAATCGCACCGACGGCAACATCCAGGTCGCCGTGGACGCGGTGCGCGCGGCGGCCGCGCCGCACGCCTTCGCCGGCATCGACGACGCCGGCAAGCCGGCGATCCTCTACACGACCGGCAACCCCGACGGCCACGTGATCCTGCGCGGCGGCCGCGAGGCGCCCAACTACGACCAGGAAGGGGTCGCTGCCGCCCTGATGCTGCTCGACGACGCCGGCCTGCCGGAGCGGGTGGTGATCGACGCCTCGCACGACAACAGCGGCAAGGACCCCATCAAACAGAACACCGTCGCCGGTTGGATCGCCGATCAGATCGCCGACGGCAACAAGGCGATCGTCGGCGTCATGCTCGAGTCGTTCCTGGTCGAGGGCAGCCAGGACGTCGGCGACGGCACCGGCCTCGTCTACGGCCAGTCGATCACCGACCCCTGCATGGATTGGGAGATGACCGCGGCCCTGCTGAGCCAGTTCGGCGCGGCGGTCGTGGCGCGGCGCGGCGACGTATGAGGATCGCCGTCCTCGGCGTCGGCCTGATCGGCGGCTCGATCGGACTGGCGGCCCGGGAGCGGCTTGACTGTCAGGTCGCCGGCTACGACCCCGACCAGGGAACGCTCGATCGTGCCCTGGCCGCGGGCGCGATCGACGTCGCCGCCTCCTCGGTGGAGGAGGCCTGCGCGGGCGTCGAGGCCGTCTTCTGCGCGGCGCCGGTGGCGAGGCTGGCCGAGCTGGCGAGCGCGGCGCTGTCCGCCAGCGGACCGGATGCGGTCGTCACCGACGTCGGCTCGACCAAGCGCGACATCGTCGCCGCGCACGGCTCCGACCAGCGCTTCATCGGCGGCCACCCGCTCGCCGGCGCCGAGACCGCCGGGGTCGAGAACGCCCGTGCCGACCTCTTCGAGGGCGCGCGCTGGTACCTGACGCCGAAATCGGACGGCTCGAGCGGGATCCTCTACGACCGGCTGCGGCGAACGATCGCCGGGCTCGGCGCCCGCGTGCAGGCGATCGACGCCGAGGCCCACGACCGGCTGATGGCGACGGTCAGTCACCTGCCCCACGTGGTCGCCAACGTCCTCGTCAGCCAGGCGGCGGAGGAGCTGACGCGAGATTCCGAGCGAATGCCGGAGGTCGGCCCGAGCTTCCGCGACACGACGCGGGTCGCCGGCGCCAACCCGGCGATCTGGGGCGACATCTTCGCCAGCAACCGCGACGCCGTCGCCGCGGCGGCCGAGCTCGCCGCCGAGCGCCTGCGCGAGGCCGCGGACCTGATCCGCGCCGGCGAGCGGGGACCGGTCGCCGAGTGGCACGCCGCCGCGGCCGAGGACCGCCACCGCCTGCTCGAGTCCGAGCTCTCCGGCGGCGAGCTGCGCGAGCTGCGCGTCGTCGTCACCAACCGGCCGGGGACGATCGCCGAGCTCGCCCTCGCCCTCGGCGAGGCCGGCGTCAACATCGAGGACATGGCGCTGCACCCGGCCGCCGACATGACCTCCGGAGCGGTATCGCTCTGGGTCGCGGGCGACGAGCAGGCCGGCCGCGCGATCGAGCTCGTGCGCGAGCTCGGACATTCCGTTTCGTCGCTGGGGGACGGCGGTGTAGGTTCGTAGCGGCATGGGGAGGCGTTTCGATCCATCGGGGGCTCTGGGAGGCAGCCTCCGACCGCCGGCGGACAAGTCGATCTCGCATCGAGCGGCGCTGATCGGGGCGATCGCCGAGGGCGAGACCAGGATCGACGGCTACCTCGACTCGGCCGACACCCGGGCGACGATCGAGGCCGTGCGGGCCCTCGGAGCCGAGGTCGAGGGCGTGAGCCCCGATCGCGTCGAGCAGTCGATCCGCATTCGCGGGGTCGGCCTGCGCGGCGCGAAGCCGGCGCGGATCGACGTTCGCAACTCCGGCACGCTGCTGCGCCTGCTGCCGGGCTGGCTCGCGGGGCAGTCCGAGGGATCGTGGACGCTGGACGGCGACGACTCGATCCGGCGGCGGCCGGTCGACCGGATCGCGACGCCGCTGCGCGAGATGGGCGCCCAGGTCGACTGCCGCGAGGACCGCCTGCCGCCGCTCGAGGTCGAGGGTGCGGCCCTGCACGGCATCGAGTACGTGCTGCCCGTCGCCAGCGCCCAGGTCAAGTCGTGCCTGTTGCTGGCTGGGCTCGTGGCGGAGGGGGAGACCTGGGTCGGCGAGCCGCTGCGCAGTCGCGACCACACCGAGCGGATGCTCTCCGACGCCGGCGCCCACGTCGCCTGGCTGCGCGGCGGGGTCCAGGTACGGCCGATCCCGGAACCGCTGGAGCTGGAGGAGGTCGCGATCCCGGCCGACTTCTCCTCGGCGGCCTTCTTCCTCGTCGCCGCGCTGCTGGTGCCCGGCAGCGAGATCGAGCTGCTGGGGGTCGGGACGAACCCGACCAGGACCGGCCTGCTCACCGTGCTGGAGCGGATGGGCGCCGAGGTCGAGGCCGTGCCGGTCGGCAAGAGGGGCGGCAGCGAGCCGATCGGGACGCTGCGCGCCCGCGCCTCGGCGCTGCGCGGCACCGAGGTCGGCGGCAAGGAGGTGCCGCTGGCGATCGACGAGCTGCCGCTGATCGCGCTCGCGGCCTGCTTCGCCGACGGCGAGACAGTGATCTCCGGCGCCGAGGAGCTGCGGCGCAAGGAGTCCGACCGGATCGCCACCACCTGCGCGGCGCTGAACGCGCTTGGCGCCACGGCCGAACCGCTCGAGGACGGGATGCGGATCGAGGGCCAGGGCGACCTGCGCGGCGGCGCGATCGAGGCGCACGGCGACCACCGGATCGCGATGCTCGGCGCGATCGCCGGCCTCGCCTCGCGCGAGGGCGTCGAGGTCGACGGCATGGAGGCGGCCGCGGTCAGCTACCCCGGCTTCGAGGCCGACCTCGCGTCGCTGCTCGAACGTTGACGCCCATAGATTCCCCTCATGGTCATCGCCATCGACGGTCCCGCCGGGGCCGGCAAGTCCACGGTTGCCCGCATGGTGGCCGAGCGACTCGGGTTCACCTACCTCGACTCGGGAGCGATGTACCGCTGCCTGGCGCTGGCGGCGCTCGAGCGCGACGCCGACCCGGACGACCCGGCGGCGATGGGCGCCTTGGCGTCGTCGCTGGCGATCGAGCTCGACGGCGAGGGCGTCGGACTCGACGGCCGCGATGTCGGCGCGACGATCCGCGAGCCGCGCGTCACCGAGGCCGCCTCTCGCGTCTCGGTCCATCCGCGGGTACGCGAGGCGATGGTCGCCGAGCAGCGGCGCCTGACCGCCGCCGGGCGCTACGTCGCCGAGGGTCGTGACATCGGCACGGTGGTCAGTCCCGACGCCCCGCTCAAGGTCTTCCTCACGGCCACGCCCGAGGAGCGCGCCCGTCGTCGGGCGGCGCAGACCGGAGCGGACCAGGCGAGCGTGCTCGCCGCCCAGCACGAGCGCGACGCCCGCGACGAAGAGCGCGAGCACAGCGCCCTGCGCCCGGCCGCCGACGCCGTCGAGCTCGACACGACCGGCCTCTCCCTCGACGAGGTCGTCGACCGGATCGAGTCCCTTGCCCGCGAGAGGGGGCTCGCGTGAGCCTGCCGATCGTCGCCGTCGTCGGCTTCCCCAACGTCGGCAAGAGCACGTTGGTCAATCGGCTGGCCGGCGGCCGGGAGGCCGTCACCCACGCCGAGGCCGGCGTCACCCGCGATCGCAAGCGGGTGCGTTGCGAGTGGAACGGCGTCGCCTTCGAGCTGCTCGACACCGGCGGGATCGACATCGAGGACGACTCCGAGCTGGCGCGCGACATCCGGCAACAGGCCCGGATGGGGATCGCCGAGGCCGACGTCGCCCTCTTCGTCGTCGACGCCCGCGCCGGCTTGCGGGCGGGCGACGCCGAGCTGGCCGCGGACCTGCGGGGCGCCGAGGCCCCGGTCCTCGTCGTCGCCAACAAGGTCGACCGGCCCGAGGACGAGCACCTGACGGCGGAACTGAACCAGCTCGGGCTCGGCGAGCCGTTCGCGGTCTCGGCGACGCACGGCCTCGGCAGCGGCGACCTGCTCGACCGCGTCATCGAGCTGCTCGGCGAGCGCGCCGTGCCCGCCGATGACGACGAGGCCGTGCGCGTCGCCGTGATCGGTCGTCCCAACGCCGGCAAGTCCTCGCTGGTCAACGCCTTCCTCGGCGCCGAGCGGGTGATCGTCTCCGACCGGGCCGGCACCACCCGCGACGCGATCGACACCGAGCTCGAGGTCGAGGGGCGCCGTGTGGTCCTCGTCGACACCGCCGGCCTGCGACGGCGCTCGAAGGTCGCCGGCACGGTCGACTACTACGCCCAGCTGCGCTCCGAACACGCGGCCGAGCGCGCCGACGTCGCGATCGTCGTCTGCGATGCCGCCGACGGCGTTACGGCCGAGGACCTGCGCGTCGCCGAGCTGGCGATGCGGGCCGGCTGCGCGACGCTGATCGCGATGAACAAGTGGGACGTCACCCGCACCGACCTCGACGACGCCCGCGCCCGGGTGAGGCGCAAGCTGCGCCTGCGCCCGCAGGTCGTCACCTGCTCGGCGACGCGCGGGCGCAACGTCGCCAACCTGCTGCCCAAGGCGCTCGAGCTGGCCGACAAGGCGGCGGAGCGGATCCCGACCCCCGAGCTCAACCGCTGCGTGGCCGAGGTCGTCGCCCGCAACCCGCCGCCGTCCCGCCGCGGCCGCCGCCTCAAGCTCCTCTACGCGGCCCAGATCGGCGAGCGGCCGCCGCGGATCGCGATCCAGGTCAACGACCGCAAGCTGATCGTGCGCGATTGGGCCTACCACCTGGAGAACAGGCTGCGCGAGACCTACGGGCTGGAGGGGATCCCACTTGTGATCGACTTCGTGCCGCGCACGAGAAGGCAACGGTAGGCTTTCGGGCCGATGGGCGAGTACCTCTTCACATCCGAGTCGGTCACCGAGGGGCATCCCGACAAGGTCTGCGACCAGATCTCCGACGCGGTGCTCGACGCGGTGATGGCCGAGGACCCCGAGGGCCGCGTCGCCTGCGAGACCCTGGTCAACACCGGGATGGCGGTCGTCTCGGGCGAGATCTCGACCGAGGTCCACCTCGACGTGCCCGAGCTGGTGCGCGAGACGATCCGCGACATCGGCTACGACCACGGCGACTACGGCTACCACTGCGACCACGTCTCCGTCCTCGTCTCGCTCGACAAGCAGTCGCCGGACATCGCCCAGGGCGTCGACAAGGCCTACGAGACGCGCACCGAGCCCTCGGTGCAGGACGAGCTGCTGGTCGCCGGTGCCGGCGATCAGGGGATGATGTTCGGCTACGCGACCGACGAGACCGAGGCGCTGATGCCGCTGCCGATCCACCTCGCCCACCGCCTCGCCGAGCGGCTGGCGGCGGTGCGCAAGGACGGCAGCCTCGACTACCTCGGCCCCGACGGCAAGACGCAGGTCACGGTCCGCTACGCGGACGGTCGCCCGGCCGGGATCGAGAAGCTGCTGATCTCGACCCAGCACGCGGAGGGGGTCGAGTCGGAGTCGAAGATCAAGCCCGATCTCTGGGAGAGCGTCGTGCTGCCCGTGCTCGGTGCCGAGGCCGGCGGCCTCTACGACGAGAACGAGTTGCGCAAGCACTTCCTCGTCAACCCGACCGGCAAGTTCGTGATCGGCGGTCCGGTCGGCGATGCCGGCCTCACCGGCCGCAAGATCATCGTCGACACCTATGGCGGCATGGCCCGCCACGGCGGCGGCGCCTTCTCCGGCAAGGACCCCTCCAAGGTCGACCGCTCCGCCGCCTACGCCGCCCGCCACGTCGCCAAGAACGTCGTCGCCGCTGGCCTTGCCCAGCGCTGCGAGGTCCAGGTCGCCTACGCGATCGGGGTCGCCCGTCCGATTTCGCTGATGGTCGAGACCTTCGGCACCGGCAAGCTGCCCGACGAGCGCATCTCAGAGCTGGTCGAAGCCGAGTTCGACCTCCGCCCCGGCGCCTTCCGCCGCTATCTCGACCTGCACCGCCCCGTCTTCCGCCAGACCGCCGCCTACGGCCACTTCGGCCGCGAGGGCGAGGCCTTCACCTGGGAGCGGACGGATCGGGCCGAGAAGCTAAAGGCCGCGGCGGGGTTGGAAGCGGCGCCTGCCTGAGGCACCCCAGCGGGGAAAGCTCAGTCAGGCTGACGATTGCGGCTCGCCCAGGCCGTGCGTGCCGGCGGCGCCGGCCTGGGTTGCCTGGTCGACCTTGTGGACTACCTGGCCTGGGTCGGCGACGCCGTAGAAGACGAAGTTGTAGTCATCGCCGGCGGCGGTGTCGAAGTCAACGTCGCCGACCTGGACGAGGCGCTGGTAGATGGACTGCTTGTAGTTGACGTTCTGGACGCGCTCGAGGCGGGTCTCCTGGACCTCGCGAGAGACGATGCCGCGGCGGATGTGGAGGCGGCGGTCGGTGATCGTGTAAGTGGTCGCGACGCGCTTGACGAAGCCGATGAGCACTGTGACGCCGACGATCAGGAGGACGACGAGGAAGACGGTGCCGCCGCTGGCGCCGAAGAGCTTGAAGACGACGCCGGCGAGCGCCGCGACCAGGATCCCCTTCAGGTAGAAGCCGATGATCGCCCGCCAGGAAGGATGGCCCTGGAAGATGATCCGCTCCCCGGGGCTGAGGTTGAGAGCCATCGGCGCTCAGCATATCCGCGCCGTCCGCGTTCCTCCATAGCTTCCCCTCGATGTCGATCGCCAAGGTCGAGCCGCTGACGACCGCCCGCGCCCTGCGCGGGCCTTTCGACTACCGCCTACCCGAGGAGATGGCCGGCCTCGCGGTCGGCAGCGTCGTCCGCGTGCCCTTCGGGCGCCAGCGCATCCTCGGCGTGATCGTCGAGCTCGCCGAGGCCTCCGAGCTGCCGCCCGAGCGCCTCGCGGAGCCGATCGAGGCGCTGGCGGCAGGCACGCCGCCCGAGCTCGTCCGGCTCGGCCTCTGGGTCGCGCGCGAGTACTGCTCGACTCCCGCCCGCGGCCTGCGCCTGGTGCTGCCCCCGGGGATCGAGGTGCGGAAGCGCCGCCCCCGCCCGCCGCTCTCTCACGAGGCGGTCGGCGGGGCTGCCGCCGAGCGGCCCGTGCTGCTGCCCGAGCAGGAGGCGGCGGTCGCCGGCGTCGTCGCCGCGCTCGACGGCGAAGCTGGCGCCCCGCGCGAGCGCCTCCTGCACGGCGCCACCGGTTCGGGCAAGACCGAGGTCTACCTGGCCGCGGTCGAGGCGGCGCTGGCCCGCCGCCGCACCGCGATCGTCCTCGTCCCGGAGATCGGCCTGGCGCCCCAGGCCGTCACCCGCTTCCAGGCCCGCCTCGGCGACCGCGTCGCGGTCCTGCACTCGGCCCTGACCGAGGCCGAGCGCTTCGAGGAGTGGCGGCGCCTGCGCGATGGCGAGGCCAGCGTCTGCGTCGGGCCGCGCTCGGCGGTCTTCGCCCCCCTCGCCGACCTCGGCCTCCTCGTCATCGACGAGGAGCACGACGCCTCCTACAAGCAGGAGGGCGACCCCTGCTACGACGCGCGCGCGGTCGCCCGCCACCGCGCTGCGGAGAGCGGCGCCGTGCTGCTCGCCGGCAGCGCCACTCCGCGGCCCGAGTCCTGGCTCGAGACGTCGCGACTCGAGATGCCGCGTCGCGTCGACGGCCGGCGCCTACCACCGGTGCGCGTGCTCGACATGCGCGACGCCGATTCGCGCTCGGGCCCGCTGCATCCCGAGACCTGGGCGGCGCTCGAGCGGGTGCGCGAGGAAGGGGCGAAGGCGATCGTGATGATCAACCGGCGCGGCTTCGCGCCGTGGCTCACCTGCCGCTCCTGCGGGCGTCACTGGAGCTGTCCCAACTGCGACGTCTCGCTGATCGTCCACCGCCACAGCGACAGCCTCGTCTGCCACCACTGCGCCCACGCCGAGCCGCTCCCCGGCACCTGCGCCGATTGCGGCTCGACGACGCTCTCGCGCGCCGGCGCCGGCACCGAGCAGGTCGAGGCGCTGCTCGCGTCTCGGCTGGCGCCGATGCCGGTCTTCCGCCTCGACGCCGACACCGCGGCCGGCCGCGGTGCCCACGCCCGCATCCTCGCCGACTTCGCCGCGGCCGAGAGCGGCGTCCTGGTCGGCACCCAGATGGTCGCCAAGGGCCACGACTTCCCCGAGGTGACGCTGAGCGCGATCCTCGACGCCGACGCGACACTGCGCTTCCCCGATTTCCGCGCCGCCGAGCGCACCTTCGCCCTCGTCGCCCAGGTGGCCGGGCGCAGCGGTCGCGGCGCGGCCGGGGGAGAGGTCGTCGTCCAGACCCTCGCCCCGACCGCGCCGAGCATCGTCCACGCCGCCGGCCACGACTCGGCCGCCTTCCTCGCCGAGGAGCTGGAGCGGCGCCGGGCCCTGCGCTACCCGCCCTTCTCACACCTGACCCGGATCGTCCTCAAAGCCGAGTCCGAGCCCCGGCTCGACCGCGCCGCCGCCGAGCTCGCCGACGCGCTCGCCGACGCGCTCGCGACGACCCTGCCCGACGACACCGGCCTGCTCGGCCCGGCGCCGATGTTCCGCGTCCGCAACCGCCACCGTCGCCGTGTCCTGCTCAAGGCCACCGAGCGCGAGGCGACGATCGACGCCGTTCGCTCCACGGTCGAGGACCTCGCCGCCGCCCGCGCCCTGCGCGACGTGGCGATCTCGGTCGACGTCGATCCGCAGTAGGACAGCCGTCGAGCGTCAATCCTTAGACTCAGATCGAGATGCCCGACGAGGCCGAGACGAGCGAGACCGAGGAGCGCGAGGCGCTCGAAGCCGAGCTGCTCGAGCGGCGCGACGCCGCGCTGGAGCACGTGGTCAAGTTCGGCGATCCGGTCTTGAAGAGCGTGGCCTCGCCGGTCGCGGAGTTCGGTCCGGAGCTGCGCGCGGAGGCCGAGCGGATGATCGCGATCATGCGCGATGCGATGGGAGTGGGGCTGGCGGCGACCCAGGTGGGGACCCTGCGTCGCCTACTCGTCTTCCAGGCCGGCAACGACGGCGAGCCGACGGCGCTGGTCAATCCCGAGATCGAGTGGGTCTCCGAGGAGGCCGTCGTCGCCGAGGAGGGCTGCCTCAGCCTGCCGCGCGTCTCGCTCGACGTCGAGCGGCCGCTGCACGCTCGCGTTCGCGGCGTGGACATCGAGGGGACCGAGCTGCGGATCGAGGCCTCCGGTCTCGAGGCTCGCGTCCTGCAGCACGAGATCGACCACCTCGACGGCGTGCTGATCCTCGATCGCGCGCCCCGGCCGCAGCGCAAGGCGGCGCTGCGCGCCCTGCGCGAGGGCATGAGCTACAGCCCCTATCTCGCCGAGGACTCCGAGCCGCCCGAGCCGGGCGAGCACCGCGAGCCCAAGCACACCGCGTGAGAATCGCCTACCTCGGCACCTCGGAGTTCGCCGCCGCCGTGCTGCGCGACCTCGCCGGCTCGGCCCACCGTCCGTCGCTCGTCGTCACCCCGCCCGACCGCCCGCGGGGCCGGGGCCGCCGTACCCAGTCGCCGCCGGCCGCCGAGGCCGGGCGCGAGCTGGGGATCGAGCTGCTGCGGGTCGCCGACGTCAACGACGAGGCGGCGCTGGAGCGCATCCGCGCTGCCAGGCCCGAGGCCGTGGTCGTCTGCGCTTTCGGTCAGATGATCCGGGAGCCGCTGCTCTCCGAGTGGCCGTTGCTCAACGTGCACCCCTCGCTATTGCCGCGCTGGCGCGGCGCGGCGCCGATCGAGCGCGCCCTGATGGCCGGCGACGAGACGACCGGGGTGAGCGTGATGAGGGTCACCGCGGGACTCGACTCGGGGCCGGTCGCCCTCGCCGAGGAGGTGGCGGTCGGCGCCGAGGACGACTTCGAGTCGCTCTCGGCCAAGCTGGCGGCGCTGGGGAGCGAGCTGCTCATCCAGGCGCTCGACCGGTTGGCGGCGGGCGACCTCGAGTTCGCCGAGCAGGACGACGATCAGGCCACCTACGCGGAGAAGATCGCCGCCGAGGATCGCCGGCTCGACCCCGGCCGTTCGGCCGCTGAGCTGTCGCGAACCGTGCGCGCGCTCACGCCGCACGTCGGCGCCTACCTGGAGACGTCCGCCGGCGAGCGGCTCGGCGTCCGCCGCGCCCGCCCGGTCGACGTCCGCGTCAAACGCGGCGAGGCGAAGGCCGAGTGGGGGGCATTGCTCGTCGGCTGCGGCCAGGGTGCCCTGCGCCTGGAGATCGTGCAGCCGCCGGGGGGGCGGCCGATGCCGGCCGACGCCTTCCTGCGCGGCCACCCGCTGCCGAAGTTCCGCGCGTGACGACGCCCGCCCGCCGGCTCGCCTTCGAGACGATCCGAGCGACCTTCGAGCGGGACGCCCACACCGAGCGCACCTTCCGCGAGGCGGCCGACGGCCGCGGCATCGAGGGCCGCGAGCGCGCCCAGGCGCAGCGGCTCGCCTACGGCGCCGTGCAGCGGCGCGGCACGCTCGACGCCGGGCTCGAACGCCTCGTCGATCGCCCTGTGCGGCGCCTCGACCCGCCGGTCCTCGCCGCCTTGCGCCTCGGCCTCTACGAGCTGCTCTTCGCCGACGCGACGCCCGACCACGCGGCCGTTGGCCAGGCGGTGGAGCTGGCCAAGGGCGCCGGTGCGGCGCACGCCGCCGGCCTGGTCAACGCCGCCCTGCGCCGCGCCGCGCGCGAGCGCGAGTCCCTCGTCGAGTCCCTGCTCGGCGACGACTCGACTCCCGAGGCGGCGGCCGTGGCCCACTCGGTGCCTCCCTGGCTGGCGCGGATGTGGTGGGAGGAGCTGGGCCCGGACAAGACCCGCTCCCTGCTCGCCGCATGCAACGAGCCCCCGGAGAAGGCGTTCCGCGTCAACACCCTGCGCAGCGACCGCGACGCCATCCTCGAGCGCCTCCGCGGCGCCGGCGTTACCGCCAGGCCCGCCCCTTCCGGTGCGCTTTCTCCCCCCATGGCGGGGCAAAGGCGCACCGGAGCGGAGGGATGGCTGGAGCTGCCGGAGACGATCGTGGTCGAGGGGCCGACCGGCGACGCCGTGCCGGAGCTGGTCGCGGCGGGGTTGCTGACCCCGCAGAGCCGGGGTTCGGCGGCGGCCGTCGCCGCGCTCGACCCCCAGCCTGGCGAGCACGTCCTCGACCTCTGCGCCGGGCCGGGGATCAAGACCGGCCAGATCGCCGAGCGGATGGGCGACCGCGGCGAGGTGATCTCGGTCGAGAGCGATCCCGAGCGCGCCGCCGAAGTGGCCGGGCAGGCGCGCCGGCTCGGCCTGCGCGGGGTTACCGTGGTCGAGGCCAACGCCGGCGAGGCGGGAATGGCGCCGGGCTTCGACCGCGTCCTCGTCGACCCGCCCTGCTCGGACCTCGGCACGCTCGCCTCGCGCCCCGACGCGCGCTGGCGCAAGTCGCCGGCGACGATCGAGCGCCTGGTCGAGGAGCAGGCGCTTCTGCTGCGGCGGGGCCTGGAGGCGCTGCGGCCCGGCGGCACACTGGTCTACTCGACCTGCACGATCTCGCGCCGGGAGAACGAGGACCAGGTGAGCGACGGCCCGAGGATCCAGCTCCGCCCCGACCGTGATCGCACCACCGGCTTCTTCATCTGCCGGCTGAGACGCGATGATGCCTTCGATGAGTGAGCCGAAAGCCTCCGAGAGCCTGATGCGCCGAGCGGCCTGTCCCAACTGCGGCGAGCCCTGGCTGCGCCCGACGCAGCTGCCCGGCCGCTTCCGCTGCGTGTACTGTCTGCGCCGCTTCGAGCTCGTCTCGCAGTGCCCCCACTGCGGCGAGCACCAGACGATCGCCCGCATGAGCACCACCGAGGACATGACCTGTCAGACGTGCCAACACTCGATGTTGAGGCCGGTGTGAGCGAACGGATCGCGGAGCTGATCGCCTCGCCGCGCGTCGCGCCCTCGATCCTCTCGGCGGACTTCGCCCAGCTCGGCGCGCAGCTCGACGAGGTGATGGACGCCGGGGCGCGGGTGATCCACTTCGACGTCATGGACGGCCACTTCGTGCCGCCGATCACGATCGGGCCGCTGGTGCTGGGCGCGATCGCCGACCGCGTCCACGCCGCGGGCGGCGCGGTCGACGTGCACCTGATGATCGAGCGGCCTGAACGCCAGATCGCCGAATTCGCCGAAGCCGGAGCCGACTCGATCACCTTCCACCGCGAGGCGACGCCGCACGCCAACCGCCTGCTCACCGCGATTCGCGAGCTCGGCTGCCTCGCCGGGGTGGCAATCAACCCGGCGACCCCGGTCGAGGACGTCGCTGAGCTGCGCGGCTACGCGGACATCGTCCTCAACATGACGATCAACCCGGGTTGGGGTGGACAGAAGATGCTGCCGGAGTCCCCGGCCAAGATCGAACGCCTCGCTCCCCTCGTCGGCAGCGCGGCGATCGAGGTCGACGGTGGCGTCGACGTGTCCACCGTCGGGTCGGTTGCCAAAGCCGGGGCTTCCCTTTTTGTCGCCGGCTCAGCGATCTTCAGCTCTGACGATCCCGCTGTGGAGTATGCGGAGATTGCCTCTGCTGCCGGGATCAGAGCCTGAGGCCAAGCAGATCAAGGACGCAGGGAGCGAAGCGTGCTCTGCACGTGAGCGACCGAGGACGCGGAGATGCGCCGGCCTCGGGCTCTGATCAGCCGCGCGCGATCAGAGCGCCGATCACCTCCTGCCACCAAGCCCGCTCGGAGGGTTCGTCGGGGCCCACCCGCCGCGCGCGCCGCTCGCACCAGTGGGCCAGGGAGCGGCGATCGCCGACCGCGACCGCCTGCGCGCTGACGACCGCGTAGCGGCCATCGACGAGGGCGACGAGCGAGCTGTCCCGGTCGCGGCGGCTGCGCAGCACTGAGGCGACGGCGACGCCCGCGACCTCGCTCGGTGCCGAGTGGTCGTCGATCGCGCGCGAGGGCCCGACCGAGAACACCTGGGGCGCCCCTCGCGGCGGCAGCCGCGGCGGCGGCGGGGCCCCGACCGGCCCCTCGCGCCAACGCCGGGTCAGAGCCTCGACCTCCTCGCGCAGCTCGCCGCGGACGAGGACGTGCAGCTCGTCGCCCTCGCGCAGCTCGGTCGAGCCGCGCGGCGGGATCGCGTGCCCGTCGCGCACGATCACGTTGACGAGCGCCTCCCGCGGCAGGCCGAGTTCGCGCACCAGGTGACCCGCCGCCACAGCTCCCGGCGGCAGCCTGTAGGAGACAACGTCGCCGCCCATGCGCCGGATCCGACCGGACTCGAGCAGGCGCCGGGGCAGGGCCGGCTCGTCGGTGGTGAGACCGAGCCGGCCGGCGAGCGGCTCGAAGGTCGCTCCCTGCACAAGAGTCGAGGTGACGACGACGAAGAAGACGATCGCGAAGAGCTGTTCGCCGCTGCCGACGCCGGCGACGACCGGGAAGGTGGCGAGCCAGATCGGCGTCGCGCCGCGCAGGCCGGCCCAGCCCAGCATCGCCCGCTCACGCAGGTCCAATGGCGAGAGCATCGTCGCGATGAAGGCGGCGAGCGGGCGGGCGACGACGATCAGCACCGCCGAGAGGGCGAGGCTTTCCCAGGCGACGTCGCCGAGGGCGCTGGGGAAGACGAGCAGGCCGAGAAGGATGAAGAGGCCGATCTGGGCAACCCAGCCGATCCCCTGGTGGAAGGCGACGATCGTGCGCTGCGCCGGTATTCGGGCGGCGCCGAGAGCCAATGCCGTCAGGTAGACCGCGAGGAACCCCGAGCCGTGCACGACCTCGGCGAGGCCGAAGGCGAGCCCGGCGATCGAAATCGTCGCCACCGGGTAGATCCCGTCGGTCGGCAGCCGCACCCGGTCGAGCGTCCAGACCGCGACCCGGCCCAGGGCGAGGCCGACGGCGGCGCCGAGCGCCAGTTTGAGCGCCAGCAGGCCAACCATGTCGGCGAGTCCGAAGCCGGGCTCCTGCAGCCATTCGATGAAGCCGATCACGAGCAGCAGGGCGACCGGGTCGTTCATCCCCGACTCGCCCTCCAGCGCGCGCGCCAGGCGCTTTTTCAACGTCGAGCGGCGCAGCACGGCGAAGATCGCGGCCGAGTCGGTGGCGGCGATCGCGGCGCCGACGATCATCCCTTCGAGCAGGCCGATGTCGAAGATCCAGTGCGCGGCGAGGCCGGCGGCGCAGGCGGTGATCGCGGTCCCGATCGTCGCCAGCGAGGCGGCCGTGCCGAGCACCGGGCGGATCTCCGACCAGCCGGCGGTGAGGCCGCCCTCGAAGAGGATGAGGACGAGCGCGATCGTGCCCAGCGTGCGCGCCAGCTCGGCGTCGTCGAACTCGATCCCGCCGATGCCCTCGGAGCCGGCGAGCATTCCGAGCCCGAGGAAGAGCAGCAGGCCCGGGATGCGAATGCGGTCGGCGAGCAGGGCGCCGAGGATGCCGGCGGCGAGCAGGGCGCCGGCGACGAGGATCAGCTCGGCGTCGCTTCCACCCATCGCTTGAACCTACGTGTTCTCGTCGACCGCGGCGAGGCGCAGCTCGAGCTCCTCGGGGGAGCCCGGCGCCGGCACGTCCTCGACCCGTTCGTGCGGGCGACGGTAGATCAGGTAGAGCAGGCCGAAGAGCGCGGTGGCGGCGAGCGTGAAGCCGATCTCGACCCGGTGGAACTCGTTGGAGACGAGTGGCACGAAGTTCCAGCCGATGAAGAGCGCGGCGCAGGCGATCCAGCGCGCGGCGGCGCGGCGCACCTGGCCCTGAGCCACGCAGGCCTGGTTGACGGTGACCGAGGAGAGGTAGAGGCCGGTGCCAAGCGCGACGACCAGCAGTTCGCCGCGGCCGTACTCGAACTTGGCGCTGAAGGCGAGCTGCATCAGCTGCGGCCCCGCGAAGAGGACCGTCAGCGCCATCAGCGCGGTGAAGGCGCTGAGGGCGAGCAGCACCCCGCGCACCGAGCGCTGGAATTCGTCCTCGCTGTCGGGCTCGGAGCTGGTGTGAAGTGAGGTCAGGTGGGGGAGGATGCTGGTCGAGACCGCCTGGAAGAGCTGCAGGGGGGCCCGGGCCAGCATCAGCACGTTGAAGATGAAGCCCGCCGCGGCGGCGCCGTCGAGCGCCCGTACGACCAGCGGCCCGGCGTTGAGGAAGGCCTGTTCGCTGAACATCACCACCAGCACCGCGGCGGCGAATCCGGTGCCGTGGGCGACCGAAACCGAGGCGGCCTCGGTCTCCGCGGGCGGCGCCGGCGCCGCCCGCGCCTGGCGGGCGAAGGCGAGCGGCACGACCATCAGGGAGAGGGAGGGCGCGGCGACGATGCCGATTGCGACCGCCGACTGCCCTTCCAACAGGCTGACCGCAACGAGGACCGCGAACAGCGTGCGGAAGCAGGACTCGGAGAGGATCAGCGCGGTGAAGAGGCCGAAGCGCTTGACGCCGGCGAGGAAGCCGCGGGCGAAGTAGCTCGCCGCGTAGAAGAGGACGGCCGAGAAGTAGACCCAGTACAGCGTTTCGTTGCCCTCGAGCAGGTCGTTCTGGATCGGGCCGCGCAGGGCGAGGGCGAGGACGGCGAAGAGCAGCGCCAGCCCGACCTGGATCGTCGCCGCGTTTCGGGTCGTTCCCCCGATCGCCTCCCCCTTGGCGAGGTGTTCGGAGACGTGCCGCGAGAGCAGCTGTTCGACCGGCCTGTAGAGCGTCGAGATCGTGATGAAGACGGCAGACCACAACACCGTGATCTGCCCGTAGTCGGGCTTGGAGAGCACGTGCGAGGCGATGAAGAAGTAGACGTAGGTGATCACCCCGGTGAGGCCGACCCCGATCGCGAGGAAGCTCGCCGTCTTGCCGTACTCGGCCGAGGCCGAGCCCTCGCCGCCGCCGGCGCCCTGTGCCTGCCGCAGCCGGCCGATCAAGGCTTGTCCGCGCCGCGCTCGTAGTGGGAGGGGGGTACGTCGAGCGCCAGCTCGACTCGCCGCACGCGCTCGAAGACGCGCTGCGTCATCACCCGCTGCCCGGCCAGCAGGTCGCCGATCACACCGAGGGCGAAGAGCTGGATCGCGGCGATGAAGAGGACGGCGCCGAGGATCAGCGACTGGACGTGACCGGTGCTGTCGCCGTTGAGGATCCAGTCGAGCAGGAACGGCATCCAGGCGGCGAGGGCGAGCAGGGCGACGAAAAGCCCCGCGGTGGCGAAGACGCGCAGCGGCTCGTAGCGGGCGTAGACGCGCAGGATCGAGAGCGCGTTGCGGCGAACGTAGGCGCCGGTCGAGTCGAAGAGCCGCGACTCGCGCGTCCGCGGGTTGGTGGCGATCTCGACCTCCTCGACCGCGACCAGCTGCTTGCCGGCCTGGATCAGGCTCTCCAGGGTGTAGGTGAAGTTGTCGACGACGAGCAGGCCGAGCGCCGCCTCGCGGTTGTAGGCGCGAAAGCCGGAGGTCGTGTCGGCGATCTCGGTCCCCGAGAGGCGGCGCACGACCCAGCTGCCGAGGCGCTGCAGGCGCTTCTTCTGGCCGGAGAAGTGCTCGATCTCGCTGACCCTGCGGTCGCCGACGACCATGTCGGCCTCGCCGGCGAGGATCGGAGCGACCAGCTTGGCGACGTCCGCCCCCCGGTACTGGTTGTCGGCGTCGGTGTTGACGACGACGTCGGCGCCGAGCTTGAGGCTGGCGTCGAGACCCGCCTGGAAGCCGGCGGCGAGACCCTTGTTGTTGGTCAACCGAACGACGTGCTCGACCCCGTTCTCGCGCGCTACCTCGACCGTGCGGTCGGTCGAGCCGTCGTCGACGACGAGGAGCTCGATCTCGTCGATGCCGGGGATCTGACGAGGGACGTCGGCGATCGTCGCCGGCAGCGTGGCCTCCTCGTTCAGGCAGGGGATCTGGACTATGAGCTTCATGCGGCGAGGCCAGGGTATCCAGGGGGGCGGTCCGTAAGCGCCTCCCGCCTCGACAAGTCGCGGCACCAGTTGGCGCCGCGACTTTGAGTATCCGCCGGTTCGGGAGGCGCTTACGGACCGCCCTCGAAACGCCGGTTCTCCTCAAGCAAGAGCATGTGACCAGGTTCACGAGGGGCGAGCCTTTTGGGCGGTAAGCTTGTGATTGATTGACTCGTCAGTCAACTTCATGAAATCCCAGCTCACAGGCACGGATCGCGGCCATCTCTCTAGAGCTTTGGAGCTGGCCGAGCGCGGACGGGGACGGGTAAGCCCGAATCCGTTGGTGGGCGCGGTCGTCGTGCGGGACGGTGAGGTCGTTGGCGAGGGATTTCACGTGGAGCTGGGGGACTTGCACGCGGAGCGGGCGGCTCTGGCCGACTGCCGGGAGCGAGGGAACGATCCCGCGGGGGCGACGATGTACGTGACGCTCGAGCCCTGCGCCCATACGGGCAGGCAGCCGCCGTGCGTGGAGGCGATCCTGGAGGCGGGGATCTCGCGCGTGGTGATCGGGTCCGAGGATCCGAGCGAGAAGGCGGCGGGACGCGGTCCCGGCATCCTGCGCGACGGCGGGGTAGAGGTCAAACTCGCCGATGGCGAGGAGGCGACCGCGGCGCGTCTGCTCAACCAGGCGTTCCGCAAGCACGCCCGCACCGGCCTGCCGCTGGTCACGCTGAAGCTCGCGATGTCCCTCGACGGCCAGACGACGACTCAGGCCGACGACTCCCCCTGGATCTCTGGCGAGCGCTCGCGCGAGCTGGTCCACCGCTGGCGCGCCGAGTCCGACGCGATCGCCGTCGGGATCGGCACCGTCCTCGCCGACGACCCCCTCCTCACCGCCCGCCCATCGCCTTCCGGTGCGCCTTATGGACCTGTGGGGTCCAAAAAGCGCACCGGAACCAGCCCCCGGCAGCCGATCAGGGTCGTCTTCGACCGCCAGGCGCGGTTGCCGCTCGACTCGCGGCTGCTGCGCACCCTGGACCAGGCGCCGGTCCTCGTCGTTGTGGCCCCCGAAGTCGATGCGTCCCACCTTCGCGAGGCCGGGGCCGAGGTCCTCATCGTCGATGGGATCGTGGCGGCTCTCACCGATCTGGGGCGCCGCGACGTCACCAGCCTCTTCCTGGAGGGTGGCGACACCCTGGCCTCAGCCTTCATCGCCGCCGATCAGATCGACGAGTCGAGAACCTTCATCGCTCCCGTCCTGCTCGGAGGCGCAAGTCAAGGCTCATCTCGCGCGGGTGGCGCCGTAGGGGGACCCACCCCCGAGGACGCTTTAGCGACCGCGGGGGGTGGGTCCCCCGCGGCGACGGGATCCGCGCGCCGAGGCGCCCTGTCCCGCACCGTCGAGACCGTCGGGGATGACGTCTTGATTCGAGCCAGATTCAAGGAGTGGTGAGCGTGTTCACCGGTCTGATCGAGGATGTCGGGACCGTCGAGGCGGTCGATGCCGGGGCTGATGGCGCTCGGATCCGGATCGCGACTGAGCTTGCGTCCGAGATCGCCCAGGGCGATTCGATTGCGGTCAACGGCGTCTGCCTCACGGCTACGTCCGTCGATGGCAGCGGCTTCGAGACCGAGGCGATGAACCAGACCCTGACCGTCACCGCTCTTGGCACGATCGAGCCTGGCGATCGAGTCAACCTCGAGCTGGCGATGAAGGCCTCCGACCGCCTCGGCGGGCACATCGTCCAGGGGCACGCCGACGGCGTCGGGGAGGCTCTGTCGCTCGAGGAGGACGGGTTCGCGAAGCGCCTGCGCGTAAAACTTGGGCCCGAGCTGCTGCGCTACGCGATCGACAAGGGCTCGATCGCCCTCGACGGGGTCAGCCTGACGATCGCGGATTTGGGCGATTCTTGGGCCGAGGTTTCCCTGATCCCAGAGACACTGGAGAGGACGAACCTCGGGGCGCTCGAGCCGGGAAGCAAGCTGAACGTCGAGTGCGACGTGGTGGCCAGGTACGTGGAGCGATTGATGAGACCATTCGCCGGAGAGGAGTCGACGTGAGCCAGATGACGGAGCCGAAGGAGACAGAGCAGAGCACCGGGACGCGGAGCCCGTTCGCGACGATCGAGGAGGCGATCGAGGAGATTCGCCAGGGACGAATGGTCGTCGTCTGCGACGACGAGGACCGCGAGAACGAGGGCGACCTGACGATGGCGGCCCAGTTCGCGACGCCGGAGGCGATCAACTTCATGGCCAAGGAGGCGCGCGGGCTGATCTGCCTCGCCCTGCCCCCCGAGCGCTGCGACGAGCTCGGCCTCAACCTGATGGCGGCGAAGAACGAGACGCCGCTGCAGACCGCCTTCACCGTCGCGATCGAGGCGCGCGAGGGCGTGACGACCGGAATCTCGGCCGCCGACCGCGCCCGCACGATCCAGGTGGCCGTAGACCCCGGGGCCAGCCCGCGCGACCTGGTCCAGCCCGGCCACGTCTTCCCGCTCAAGGCGAAGGCCGGCGGCGTGCTGGAGCGCACCGGGCAGACCGAGGCCGCCGTCGACCTCGCTCGCCTTGCCGGCCTCAACCCGGCCGGCGTCATCTGCGAGGTGATGAACGAGGACGGGACGATGGCTCGCGTCCCGGACCTGATCCCCTACTGCGAGCGGCACGGCCTGAAGATGATCACGGTCGCCGACCTGATCGCCTACCGGCGCCGCACCGAGAAGCTGGTCGAACGCGTGGTCGACACCGCCCTGCCGACCGAGTTCGGCGATTTCACCGCCGTCGGCTACCGCTCATTGGTCGACGACAAGCACCACGTGGCGATGGTCAAGGGGGAGGTCTCCGGGGCGGAGGACGTGCTTGTCCGCGTCCACAGCGAGTGCCTCACCGGCGACGTCTTCCACAGCATGCGCTGCGACTGCGGCGACCAGCTGGTCGCCGCCTTGACCCAGATCGAGCGCGAGGGGCGCGGCGTCCTCCTCTACCTCTCCCAGGAGGGGCGCGGCATCGGCCTGCTCAACAAGCTCAGGGCCTACAAGCTGCAGGAGGAGGGGGCCGACACGGTCGAGGCCAACCTCAA